>Ga0164241_10000065_pt1 | contig 244638 bp, 214 predicted proteins | sample OricomyardsoilBY_FD_108780 | JGI IMG/M metagenome (GOLD analysis project Ga0164241, IMG submission 108780) | Backyard soil microbial communities from Emeryville, California, USA - Original compost - Back yard soil (BY) | ecosystem: Environmental > Terrestrial > Soil > Unclassified | place...
CTCGAGCGGCTGCCCACCCAGCCGGCCAGCCGCATCGGCGAACTGCTGCCGCATCGCTGGCAGCCGCAGCCGACGACCTGATGGCGCGGCCCGTCGTCAAGACGGGTTCACTGCGCGCTTACGGGGATGGACCCGAGGCGGCGCTGGGCTTGAGCCGCCGGAGCCGGGCCTGCCCCGCGTGAGCGGGGATGGACTCGTGAGCCAGTTGATGCTGGCGATCTTCGCGGGGGCTGCCCCCCGTGAGCGGGGATGGGCCCGGTGCGTTCTCTGCCGAGGGGCTGACCTCTGCGGCTGCCCCGCGTGAGCGGGGATGGACCCTCGCTCGGGCTCGGGCTCGCGCTCGCGACCAGGGCGAAGCAATGGCTGCCCCGCGTGAGACGACCAGCAGGATGCTTCCGCGCTCAGAGACGTTGGGGATGGAGTAACCCTGGCAGTAACTCCGCAAGCGGGGCTAGTCGAACCTAAGTACCTTGCGGGATTCAAGCCATCCTTCGAGTGAGTCCAAGCCATGTGTTGAACGCTTAAAAGGTCGGCAACGGACCTCGCGCTCTGTTAGCCCTCAGGCGGCCTCGGTAACGGCAACATCGTTCCCAGCCCGCGGCACTTGTCCAGACGTCCCTGCGCGGCGCATATCCCCTTGAAGCGCTGCCGTCTTGCCAGCTGCAAGATCGTCCAAGAGGTCTGCCCACAGCTGAACCATCCGGCGGCGCTGATCGACGTGCGTGGTTCGATCGTAGCTGCCTCCGAGTTCTTCGTCGGAGACGTGGGCCAAGTGGCGTTCGATGACCTCACGATCCCATCCCAGCAGTTCCCGGATCAACGTTCGAGCCGTGGCCCTAAACCCGTGCCCGGTGATCTGCTCCTTGGTGTCGTAGCCGAGGGTGCGCAGCGCGCTGTTGATCGTGTTGTCGCTCATGTACCGCGTTGCCTCGGATCGCTTGGCCATGCTGCGGAAGATCGGCCCGGTCGGACCTGTCAATGGCAGCAGGTCGCGCAGAATGTCTATTGCCTGCGATGGCAACGGTACGAGGTGAGCCGGAGTTCGGCTGTCGCGCTTCTTCCATTCCCTCAGCTTCATCTTTTCGGGCGGGCAGCGCCATAGGGCCCTTTCAAGGTCAATGTCTTCCCAATGCGCCAAGCGCAGCTGCCCGGGTCGCTGAAACAGTATCGGGGAGAGCAGCAGCGCGGCACGTGTGATGACGTTGCCCTTGTAGGCATGGATGTCGCGCAACAATCTTCCAAGCTGTTGGGGATCGGTGATGGCGGCGTAGTGACGAGATCGCGGGGCCGGTAGCCCACCCGTTCGGCTGTTGACGAAATTTCTGGCGGGATCGAGCGCACCGACATCGACCGCGTACTGAAAAACGTGCTGGACGGCTTCGCGGACGCGCTGGGCCGTCTCCAGGTGGCCGCGATCCTTGATGCGATGCAGGCAGCGGACGAGCTCGGTCGGCAAGATGGAGTCCATCGTGCGGCTGCCGATCCACGGGAAGACATGCAGCTCCAGATGCCGAATAACCTTCGACGTGTATCCGGCCGACCATTGATGATCTTTCTGCGCCTGAGCGTGCCACGTGCGGGCCATCCGTTCGAATGTGTTGAGCCGTGCGACGCGCTCGCGTTCGTCATCAGCGCGGCGGGCCGCCAGCGGGTCGATTCCATTGGCGCGCTTAGCGGCTTCCTGTCGCGCCTTGACGCGCGCTGTCGCCAGTGACACGCCCGGATATGGCCCGAGGCTCAGCTTAGTCTGTCGCCCTGCCTGCTTGTACCGGTAGATCCACGCTTTGCCCGACGGCCTGATGCGGAGGAACAAGCCCTCACCGTCCGCCAGAAGGTATTCCTTCTCGCTCGGCTTGGCCGCCTTGATGGCGAGATCGTTGAGTTGCGACATCGAGGGGTCCCCAAAAAATGGACTGCGTTGAAAAACAGTCTGGGGTACACCGATGGGTACACGCAAGAAGGGGACGGTATGGGATTCAGCGATACCGCCTGAGCCGCCGTTTTCTGGCTAAGTCCTTGAACTACAAGGGCTTTTTGAGCTTCTTGGGATCGCTTGAGATCAGCCGATGGTGGCCTGGGGCGGAATCGAACCACCGACACGCGGATTTTCAATCCGCTGCTCTACCAACTGAGCTACCAGGCCGAGCCCGCGAGTATAGCCTGCAGGCCGGCGGCGGGCTCAGACGCCGCCCCGCTTGTTGCGCGACAGGTCGACACCCAGTTGCTTGAGCTTGCGGTACAGGTGCGTGCGCTCGAGACCGGTCTTTTCGGCCACGCGCGTCATCGAGCCGCCTTCCTTGGACAGGTGGAACTCGAAGTAGCTCTTCTCGAAGGCGTCGCGTGCCTCGCGCAGCGGGCGGTCGAGGTCGAAGCTCTGCTCGCTTTGCGGGCCCAGAGGCAGCGGCTGCAGCGCCGGCAACGGCTGCACCGCGTGGTTGCCGCCAGCGCCGCCGAGCACGCCCAGCGCTTCGCCACCGTGGAACGGCAAGGCCTCGCGCGCAAGTCCGGCGCCGGGTGCCCCGCGCGGGCCCGGCTTCACCAGCGCCTGCTCCACCGCGCGCAGCAGCTTCTGCAGCGGGATCGGCTTTTCGAGGAACGCGGTGGCGCCGTATTTCGTGGCTTCGACAGCGGTGTCTATGGTGCCGTGGCCGCTCATCATGATCACCGGCATCGTCAACTGCGCGCCGGCGCCCCACTCCTTGAGCAGGCTGATGCCGTCGACATCGGGCATCCAGATGTCCAGCAATACGAGGTCGGGCCGCAGCAGCTCGCGCACCGAGCGCGCCTGCGCGGCGTTTTCGGCCAGCTCCACCGTGTGGCCTTCGTCGGTCAGGATCTCCGACAGCAGGGCACGGATGCCGAGCTCGTCATCAACTACAAGAATCGTTGCCATGCGCGCTCAATGCACCTGCTTAACAACACCGGGAGCCGGTGCGGGGCCGGAAGGGAAATCGGGGACGTCCTGGGTGGCCGGAGGCGCCGGCGCAGGTGCGAAGTTCGAAAATGATAACGAAACTCGGGCGCCCGTCACCGGCGCATCGGGCTGCTCGTCGGCATGCACGTTCACAACCCTCAGCCGCGCACCGTGTTCGTCGGCGATCTTCTTCACCACCGCCAGCCCCAGGCCGGTGCCCTTGGCCTTGGTGGTGACGTAGGGTTCGAACGCGCGCTTGAGCACCTTGTCGGAAAAGCCATGGCCGTTGTCCAGCACGGTCAGGCGCACCGCGCGCAGTTCACCCTGCTCACCGCGCGCCACTGCGGTGCCGAGCTCGACGCGCCCGCCCGCCTTGTCGGCCACCGCGTCGAGCGCGTTCTGCACGAGGTTGTGCACCACCTGGCGCAACTGCGTCGCGTCGCCCATGATGCGCGGCAGCGGCTCGGTCAGGCGCACCACCAGTTGGCCGCGATCGTGCGCGTGGCCGTACAGCGCCAGTACCTCGGCCGCCAGCGCATTCAGGTCCAGTGGACACATCTGCGCCGCCGGCAGCCGCGCGTAGTCGCGGAATTCGTTGACCAGCGTCTGCATCGCGCCCACCTGGTTGACGATGGTGGCCACCGAGCGCCGCAGCAGCGCCTGGTCGCCGCCTTCGAGCTTGTGCTCCAGCTTGTGCTGCAGGCGTTCGGCGGAAAGCTGGATCGGCGTCAGCGGGTTCTTGATCTCGTGCGCCAGGCGGCGCGCCACTTCCGACCACGCCGCCGAGCGCTGCGCCGAGACCACCTCGGTGATGTCATCGAAGACCATCAGCTGCTGCTCGCCCGGCAGCGGCGCGCCGCGCACCAGCAGCGTCAGCGTCTGCCCTTCGCCGCGGCCAAGTTCGAACGCGTCCTGCCACTGGTCGCGCTCGCCGGCTTCGGGGCTCGCGGCAAGCAGCTCGAAGCGCTGGTCCACGCTGCGCGCGAAGGCTTCGAGTTCGGGCAGCTCGCTCAGACGGCGGCCGCGCCAGGCCGACAGCGGCAGGCGCAGGATGCGCGTGGCGCCGGGGTTCACGGTGTCGATGCGGCCTTCGCGATCGAACACGATCACGCCGGCGGTCAGCGTGTCAAGGATGGTCTGCAACCGCGTCTTCGCGCCTTCGATCTGCGCCACGCCGCGCTCCACCTGCGAACGCGCGTCGGCCAACTGCGCCGTCATCTCGGCGAACGAGCGCGTCAGGCCGCCCAGCTCGTCGGCCGACGCGAACACCGGCTTCGGTTGCAGGTCGCCGGCGGCCACCTGGCGCACGCCATCGGCCAGCAACAGCAGCGGCCGCACGAGCTGGCGCCCCAGCACCACCGCCAGCAGCACCGAGCCGAACACGGTGAGGATGAGCGCCAGCGTCAGCGTGCCCACGTACATGCGGCGCAGGCTCTCGCGCGCCAGCGCCCGCTGCTGGTATTCGCTGAACGCCGCCTGCACCGCCAGCGCGTTGACGGCCAGCGCGCGCGACACCGGCTGCACCACCATCAGGAAGCGGTCCTCGCCGGGCAGCAACTGGATGCCGCTGCCCGGCACGCGGGCCAGCGAACGCACGCGTGTGGCGTTCGGGTCGGCGCTGGCGATCGACTCCTCGTCCAGCCCTTCGATCTGACTGGCGGCGCCGGTCATGCGGGCCTGGCGCAGCAGCAGCGGGCCCGGCCGCTGCGGCGGCAGCGACGCCGCGCCCCCCCCGGCGCTGAACAGCACCTGGCCGCTGGCGGCCAGCAGCGAGACCTCGCGGGCGCCGATCTGCTCGCGCACGCGCTCGAGCGCCAGCGACACCGATGCATCGCGCGTGTCGCCCAGGCGCTCGGCGGCCAGGCGGGTCTTGCTGCCGACATCGGCCACCAGCGCGTCCAGCGTCGTCTTGCCCAGCGCCAGCCCGGCGTCCAGCGCGCCGGCGACCCTGACGTCGAACCAGGCCTCGATGCTGCGCGAGACGAACTGGTACGACACGGTGTAGATCACCAGCCCCGGCAGCAGGCCGACGACGGCGAAGATGCCGGCCAGCTTGATGAGCAGCCGGCTGCCGAACTTGCCGCGCCGCACGCGCAGCACCAGGCGCACCGCGGCGATGCCGATCACCAGCAGCAGGAGCAGCGCCACCGCGACATTGATCCAGAACAGCCAGACGAAATGACGTTCGTAGTAGCCGCCGCCGGCGGTGCCGAACGACAGCACGAACGCCATCACCAGCACGGCACCGGTGCTGGCCACCAGCGACACCAGCCAGCCCCAGCGTGCGGAGCGGCTGATCATCTTTCGAACTCGACGCGCAGGCTGCGCTCGACGCCGATCGCCCAGTCGGCCTGGCCGCCGAGGCCGATCTGCATCGGGCTCGGCAACTGGCTGGTGTCCAGCTTGTAGCTGAACTCGAGGTAGTAGCTGCTGTCGGGGTCCATGCGCGCCAGGTCGGCCACCTTCCAGCCGGCGCTGCGCGTGACGGCGGCCATGGCGTCGGGCAAGGTCGGGTAGGTCTGGTTCAGGCCGCCCAGGCCGACGCGCCATGACGACGTGAGCGGCTGATAGGCCACGCGCCAGGAACGGCGCACGCGTGCCACGCGTTCGTCGCGCCAGTACCAGCGTTTGCGCAGCAACTCGGCCTCGGCCACGAAGTACACCGGCACGCCGTTGTGCAGCGCCGTTTCGACGGCGCGCGGCAGGCTCACGCGCACCGCGAACTCCAGCGTCAGCTCACCGTCCTGCTGCGCCGTCTGCAAGGTGGCGAGATCCATCGCCTGCGCGCGTGCGGCACCGCCCCACAGGCTGCCCAGCAGCAGCAGCGCCAGGCCCAGCAGCAGACTTCGGCGGACCGGCGGCGTTCGCATGACGGTGGCGGGCGTGGCGTCAGGGCTTGTGGAGAAGGGCGTAGAAGAATCCGTCCTGCAGCGCCCGGCCGGGCTGCGGCGAGGCAGGATCCACATTGTCGGCCAGTGGCAGCAGATGGCCCGGCGATGCCGGATCGAGCCGCGCCCCGCCGTCCGCATGCCGTTGCAAAAATGCGTCGATCTGTTCCTGTCCCTCACTTCTGAATACAGAGCAGGTGGCATAGAGCAGCCGCCCGCCGGGCGCCAGCAATGCCCACAGGGTTTCCAGCATCTCGGCCTGCAGCCGCGCGAGGGCGCTGATGTCGTCGGGCCGGCGCAGCCAGCGCACGTCGGGATGGCGGCGCACGATGCCCGAGGCGCTGCAGGGCGCGTCCAGCAGGATGGCGTCGAACGGCCGGCCGTCCCACCACGTCGCCGGGTTGCGTGCATCGCCGGCCCTGACCTCGGCCTTCAACTGCAGCCGGTTCAGGCTGTCCTGCACGCGCGCCAGGCGCAGCGCATCGCTGTCCAGCGCCAGCAGCTCCGGCTCGGCCAGCTCCAGCAGATGGGCGGTCTTGCCGCCGGGCGCCGCGCAGGCATCGAGCACACGCGCGCCGCGTGCCAGGCCGGCGCCGACGAGCAGCGGCGCGGCGCGTTGTGCGGCCGCGTCCTGCACCGACACCTCGCCTTCGGCGAAGCCGGGGAGCTGCGTGACCGGGCACGGCGCGGCCAGCACCACGGCCTGACCGCCGAGGCCGGGCTGCTCGATCACGCTCGCGGCCAGGCCCTGCGCGGCCAGGCGCTGCACATAGGCGTCGCCGCTGCCGCGGCGCGCATTCACGCGCAGGGTCATCGGCGGGTGCTCGTTGTTGGCGGCCAGCAGCGCCTGCCACTGCGTCGGCCAGTCGTGGCGGATGCGCTCTATCCACCACAGCGGGTGGTTGTAGGCACCCAGCGGCTGATGGCGCGCCGCGCTGACGAGGCTGTCGCGCTCGCGCACGAAACGCCGCAGCACCGCGTTGATGAAGGCCGCGGCGCCCGGTGTGCGCTGGCGCGCCGCATGCACGGCCTGGTCGACCAGCGTGTGGTCCGGGTACGGCGCCACGGGCACCGGCCACAACAGCGCCAGCGCCGTGATCAGCAGTGCTTCGACCTTCGGCGGCGGCGCCTTCTCGGCGACGATCTGCCGCACCTCGCCAGCGCTGCCGAGCCAGCGCATGACGTGGAAGCTCAGCGCTTGCACGCCGGGCCGCGCATCGGGCGCGCAGCGGCCGAGCACGTCGGTGAGCGACTGCCCGCCGCGCACCGCCTGCACCGCATCGGCCGTCAGATCGAGCAGGCGGGACAGCGGCAGGGACGTGGCAGGCGCGTTCACGACGGCCAGTCTAAGGGCAGCGCACAATGCAAAGCCCCCACCGAGCCGCTGACCGATGGCCAACACGCCCGAGCCCACCGACCCCAACCCCGCACCCGCTGCGGCGCTGCTGCGCAGCGAGGACGAACTGGCCGCACTGCCGGCGTCCGAGCGCATACGCTACCGGCTCGTGCAGGCCCGGCGCCGCCACCACGCCAACGACAACATCGCCGCCTTCATGCGCGACGGAGAACTCGCCGAATTGAAGGCCGAGGTGCAGGCGAAGATGCAGGAGGTGCTGCGGGCGCTGGTGATCGACACCGACAGCGACCACAACACGCAGGAAACCGCGCAGCGCGTGGCCAAGATGTACCTGGAGGAAGTGTTCCGCGGCCGCTACCACACGATGCCGGCGGTGACCGAGTTCCCGAATGCCGAACGCCTGAACGAGCTGATGATCGTCGGCCCGATCACCGTGCGCAGCGCCTGCAGCCACCACCTGTGCCCGATCTTCGGCAAGGTCTGGATCGGGCTGCTGCCGAACGAACACTCCAACCTCATCGGCCTGAGCAAGTACGCGCGCATCACCGACTGGGTGATGAGCCGGCCGCAGATCCAGGAAGAGGCGGTGACGATGCTGGCCAACGAACTGCAGCGCCGCGTGCGCCCCGACGGCCTGGCCATCGTGATGGAGGCCGACCACTTCTGCATGCACTGGCGCGGCGTCAAGGACACCGAAACCGCGATGGTCAACAGCGTGATGCGCGGCGCGTTCCTGAAGGACGCGAACCTGCGGCGCGAATTCCTCTCGCTGCTGCCGCGCAAACAAACCTAGGAGCCGCCATGCTCGTCCGTCTGATGTACGTCAGCCGCGCCGCGGCGTCGGTCAACGCCGACACGCTGCAGGCCATCCTGCGCCGCTCGCAGGCCAACAACCCGGCGCTCGGCGTCACCGGTGTGCTGTGTTTTTCCGAAGGCATCTTCCTGCAGGTGCTCGAAGGCGGGCGCGGCGCGGTCAACCGCGTCTACCACCGCATCGCCGCCGACGCGCGCCACAGCGCGGTCGAACTGCTGCACTACGAAGAGATCGCCGAACGGCGCTTCGCCGGCTGGGCCATGGGCCAGGTCAGCATGGCGCGCCTGAACCCGGCGCTGCTGCTGAAGTATTCGGAAACCGCGACGCTGGACCCCTATGCGGTGTCGGGTCGCGTCTCGATGTCGCTCTTCGACGAACTTGTGGCCACGGCGTCGATCGGCTGCCAGGCCGGCGGCTGAGCAACGCGCGTCAGATGCGCCCGGCGGGGCCGAAGCCGTAGAGGCTGATCAGCAGCCGCGTCGGAAACTGGTGCACTGCATCGTCGTAGGTCTGCGCCGCTTCGTTGAAGAGCTGACGCGCGAAGGCCAGGCGCGCACCGCTGTCGCGCAGCACACCGGCAAACGGCGCCACCGCGGCGTCCACGCGCAACGCGTCGTGCTGGTCCAGCAGCGCCAGCACGCGGCTGGACGCCGACGCCATCGCCGATTCGGCCGCCACCAGCGCCTGCGCCAGCGCCACCTGCACCGGCCGCGCACGCAGTGCGTCGGCGGCGCTGCGCACCTGCGTCTGGGCGGCGATCAGCGCGTCCAGCGACACCTGCTCGCCGGCCAGCGGCGTGCGCAGCGCGGCCACCAGTTGCAGCACCGCATCGCCGCGTTTGGCGAGCACCTCGTCGACCAGATGCCAGGCGCCGCCGATCGCATTGCGCAGCGCCATCACCCGGTTGTAGGCACCGAGCATCCAGAAGACCAGCGCGGCGGCCCCGCCCAGCACGGCGATCTGCGTGTCCGACATGATGGCTAACGGCGCACTTCGCCCTGGCCCAGCACCACCCACTTCAGCGAGGTCAGGCCTTCCAGTCCGACGGGCCCGCGAGCGTGGAGCTTGTCGGTGCTGATGCCGATCTCGGCACCCAGGCCGTATTCGAAACCGTCGGCGAAGCGTGTGCTGGCGTTGACCATCACGCTGGCGGAATCGACCTCGCGCAGGAAGCGCATCGCGTGGCCGTGGTGGGTGGTGAGGATGGCGTCGGTGTGGTGCGAGCCGTAGCGGTGGATGTGGGCCAGCGCCTCGTCGAGGCTGGCGACCACCTTGATGCTGATGACGGGCGCGAGGTATTCCTCGGCCCAGTCGGCTTCGCTCGCCGGCACCACCTTCGGCAGGCCGTGCAGCAGCGCCGCGGCCCGGGCGTCGCAGCGCATCTCGACGCCCTTGGCCGCGAAGACGGCGCCGATGCGCGGCAGGAAGGCTGCCGCCTGGTGCTCGTGCACGAGCAGCGATTCGGCGGCGTTGCAGGGGCTGTATTTCTGCGTCTTCGCGTTGTCGGTGATGCCGACGGCCTGTTCCAGGTCGACCTCGGCATCGACGTAGACATGACAGTTGCCGTCCAGATGCTTGATCACCGGCACGCGCGCTTCGGCACTGATGCGTTCGATCAGGCTCCTGCCGCCGCGCGGGATGATGACGTCGACGTATTCGGGCATCGTGATCAGCCGACCGACCGCGGCGCGGTCGGTGGTTTCGACAAGCTGCACTGCGTCCACCGGCAGGCCGGCGTCGGCCAGCGCCGCCTGCACCAGGGTCCACAGCGCGATGTTCGACTGCAGCGCTTCCGAGCCGCCGCGCAGGATGCAGGCGTTGCCGCTCTTGATGGCCAGCGACGCGGCTTCGATGGTGACGTTGGGGCGGCTCTCGTAGATCATGCCGAAGACGCCCAGCGGCACGCGCATGCGGCCGACGCTGATGCCGCTGGGCCGGCGCCTGAGCTCGCTGATCTCGCCCACCGGGTCGGCCATCGCGGCGATCTGCTCGCAGCCTTCGGCCACGGTCTGGATGATCTGCGGCGTCAGCTTCAGCCGGTCCAGCAGCGCCGGTGCCAGCGCAGCGGCCTGCGCCGCTTCGAGGTCACGTGCGTTGGCAAGCTGCAGCGTGCGCTGCTGCTCGCGCAACATCGCCGCCAGGCCGCGCAGCGCGTCGTCTTTCGCAGCCGTTGGCGCGGCGGCCATCTGCGTCGCGGCGGCGCGCGCGGCGACGCCGACGTGGGCCATGTACGCGGGGATGTCGTTCAGGTTCATCGTCGCCGATTGTCCCAAATCAGGCGTCGTAGCGTGCGGCCAGTTCCTTCGCGATCTGCGCTTCGCTGCGGTAGCGTGCGCCTGCGAGTTGCACGCCCGTGGCGCGGCCGCGGGCGTCGAGCTGCAGATGCGCCGGCTCGCCATGGCTGCCGAAACCGCCGGCGAGCGTGATGCGGCCTTGCGCGTTGCGGCCGCCGCGCCCGGGCTCGATCTCCACCGCGTCCTGCAGCGGGTTGGCGAGCGTCGGATTGGCCACGCGCACCTTGTCGCCCATCGGCAGCAGATCGATGGCGCCCCACAGGCTCCACCAACGGCCACGCCACGCCGCCGTGCGCGGCGTTGGCGCGCCGTGTTCGGCATAGGCGCGCAGGATGTGCAGCGCACCGTCGATCCACGCATGCGACGCACCGTCGGCCGCATTGCTCAGCGCCGACAGCGACAGGCCGTGGGCCGGCACGCAGACGGTGCGCGTGATCGTGCCCTGGAAGCCGCCTGTGTGGCCGAACCATTGCCAGTCGCCGCTGCCGCCGCTGATCGTGCCCAGGCCATACCAGCGTTCCAGCGTCGCATGCGGGTCACGCCATTGGCGGCGCGTCATCTCGCGCCGGCTCGCCACCGACAGCACGCTGGTCTTCGCGTCCGGCATCAGGCTCGCATAAAAGCGCGCCAGGTCCGCCGCGGTGCTGATGACGCCGGTGGCCGACGCCAGCGCGTGGGTGGCGTTGTCGGCCGGGATCACGACGCGGCGGCCGAGCGGCCACTTCGCGCTGTGGCCGCGTGCGAACGCCGCCGCCTGCGCGAGCGGCGCGTCGGGCTGCGTGTGCTTCAGGCCCGACGCGGCGACGATTTCGCGGGCGATCCACTCGGCATACGGCTCACCGGTGACGGCGGCGATCGCCAGCCCGAGCAGGCCATAGCCGTGGTTCGAATACTTGAAGCGGCTGTTCGCCGGCAACACCGGGCCGGCGGCGAGGTCGGCACGCAGCTCGGCTTCGTTCAGGAACGGCCGCCGGTCCTGCCACTGGCCCGCATCGGCGCCGTCGCGCACGAGACCGCTGCTGTGCGACAGAAGCTGCGCCAGCGTCGCGGCCGCCACGTCGCGCTGCAGGCCGGGCACGAAGCGGCCTATCGGGTCGTCGAGCAGCCACTGCCCTTGTTCGCGCAGCTTCAGCACGCCGGCGGCGGTGAAGGTCTTCGAATGCGACGCGACGCGGAAACGATGGCGCGGCGTCAGCTTCTCGCCCTGCGTCTGGTCGGCATGGCCGAGTGCAAATTCGCACACCACCTTGCCGTGCAACGCAAGCGCGAATGAACAGCCCGGCTGCTCGGCCAGCCGCACCTGATGCGCAACCCAGCGCGGGATGTAGTCGATGGCGGCGTTCAACCAGTCTTGCAAGATGCGGGCTCCTTGTGCGAGCGGCCGATTCTGCATGGCCTGCTTCGCCGAGAATCGCGCCATGCGCACCATCACCGCCACCCGCTACGTCACGCCGCTGCGCGAGGGCGGCTCGCTGCCCGCGGTGGTGGAGGCCGATGACGACGGCCTGTACGTGCTGAAGTTCCGCGGCGCCGGCCAGGGCCGCAAGGCCTTGATCGCCGAACTCGTGGCCGGCGAACTCGCGCGCGCCGCGGGGCTGCCGGTGCCGGAGATCGTGTTCGTCGAACTCGACCCCGAACTCGCACGCACCGAGCCCGACCCCGAGATCCAGGACCTGATCCGCGCCAGCGCCGGCCTCAACATCGCGCTCGACTTCCTGCCCGGCGCGCTGACCTTCGACGCGCTGGCCTTCCAGCCCGACAGCGCGCTGGCGTCGGCCATCGTCTGGTTCGATGCCTTCGTGACCAACGTCGACCGCACGCCGCGCAACAGCAACCTGATGCTCTGGCACCGCCGGCTCTGGCTCATCGACCACGGCGCGGCGCTGTACTTCCACCACAACTGGGGCACGGCGCTCGAACGCGCGCAGGCGCCGTTCACGCTCATCAAGGACCACGTGCTGCTGCCGTTTGCGCGCGACATCGGCGGCGCCGACGCGGCGCTCTCGGCGCGCCTGGCGCCGGCCGTCGTCGACGCCGTCGTGGCGTTGATCCCCGATGACTGGCTCGAACCCGATGCGCTGTTCGACTCGCCCGCCGAACAGCGCGCCGCCTACTCGCGCTGGCTGCTGCAACGCCTGCAGGCGCCGCGCGCCTTTGCCACGGAGGCCGCCCGTGCCCACGCCGCAACGTTATGACTACGCCGTGGTGCGTGTCGTGCCGCGTGTCGAGCGCGGCGAGTTCGTCAATGCCGGCGTCATCGTCTCGTGCGCGGCCACCGGCGTGCTGAGGGCGCGCATCGAACTCGACGACGCGCGGCTGCGCGCGCTCGATCCTGCGGTCGATCTGGACGCGATCCACACGATGCTGGCGACGATTCCGCTCATCTGCGCCGGCGGCGCGGCGGCCGGCGCGCTCGGGCGGCTGTCGGTGCGCGAGCGTTTCCACTGGCTGGTGGCGCCACGCAGCGCGAGCATCCAGACATCGGCCGTGCACAGCGGCCGCTGCAGCGACCTCGACGGCGCACTCGAACACCTGCTGCAGCGCATGGTGCGGCTACCCGGCCTGCCGGCCGCCGCGGCCGCGCCCCGCCTCAGCGCGCCGCCATCGCCCCCAGCACCGCCAGCCACAGCGTCGCCGTGACGCTGAAGGCCAGCGTCGAAAACACGATCGCCGCGGTGGCCTCGGCTTCCAGCGTGCGATAGCGCTGGGCGAAGATCAGCGCGTTGCTGCCCACCGGCACCGCGGCCATCATCACCAGCACCGACAGCGGCAGCCCCGACAGGCCGAACACGAAGTGCGCCGCCAGCAGCACGACGGCGGGCATGACCAGGAGCTTGAGCGCCGACATCAGCAGCGCCGTGCCGACGTGGCCGCGCACGCCGTAGGCGGCGAGCGAGATGCCGATCAGCACCAGGCACACCGGCACCACCGCGCTGCCCAGCGTGGCCAGCGTCTGGTCCAGCACCGCGGGCAGCCCGAAGCCGGCAAGGTTCCACAACAGCCCGGCCAGCACCGGCAGCACCACCGGGTGAACGACGGTACTGCGCACGGTGTTGCGCAGCGTCGCCACATGCGACGCGCCAGGGTTGCTGCGCGCGAGGTCGAACTCCACCAGCACCGTCAGCACTGTGAGCAGGATCAACCCGTGGATGCTGACGAGCGTGATGTGGATCGCCAGCCCGCGTTCGCCGAACATCGCCGCGGCCATCGGCAGCCCCATCTGCACCGCGTTGCCGTAGACCGACTCGGTGGCGCGCGTGGCCGGCGCCGCGGCGCCGTGGCGTGCGGCGGTGCCGCGCATCAGCGTGTACACCACCAGGGCCATCAACAGCGTCGGCACGAAATACGCGGCCACCGTGTGCCACGGCATGGTCGCGAAGTCCTGCCGCACCATGGTGCGGAACAGCAGCGACGGCACGAAGATGAAAAACGCGACGCTGGACAAGGCGCGCGCGGCAATGGTGATGTCGCGCCCCAGCCAGTGCAGCCGCGCCGCGACCCAGCCCACCGCGACGGTGGCGAAGATCGCCAGCAGCTTGGCGAAGACCGCCAGCGTCACGCTGCGGTCTTCTTCGCCGCTGCCTTCTTGGCCACCGCCTTGGCCGCCGGCTTGGCCGGCCGCGGTTCGAACTCGAACATCACGCGGCCTTCCTTGGCGTCATACGCCAGGTAGGCCTTGAACTTGCGTCGCGTCTTGTTGCTGACGAAGTTCTCCAGCAGGCTGGTCTTGCCGCTGGCCAGCAGCTTGCTCATCTCTTCCGGCGCCACTGGCTGCTGCAGGATGATCTTGCCGCTCTTGAAGTCGCAGGTGACGTGGGCGCCGACGCTGTGCTCGCAGACGTAGTTGCTGCCGTGCTCGAAGACGCGGCCCTTGCACTTCGGACACGCGCCCAGCGCCTGCTGACCCGAGAAGTCCACCGGCTCGCCGTCGCCGTCGCCGTTCTTCGCGTCGTCGCCGAAGTCGAATTCGAGCTTCCAGTTGTTGATCTCGTCGTCGCGCACCAGGCGCAGTTCGGCCGTGAAGGGCCAGCCGGCCTTCGAGCGAAAACCCTCCAGCGGGCCGATCTTCTTGTCGCGCAGGAAGGCGTCGGCCTCGGCGGTTTCGAAGGCGCGGCCGGCCGGGATCTTGGTGATGCTGAAGTCGCAGTTCACGCAGGCAAAACGGCGGTAGTTCTCCTTCACCTCGGCGCCGCAGTTCGGGCATGGCGTGGTGAGCGTCGCGTAGTCGCCGGGGATGGTGTCGCGGTCGTATTCCTTGGCCTTGCGCACGATGCGCTCGGCCATCTTCGCGATCTCGGCCATGAAGGCTTCGCGCTTGAGGCGACCGTGTTCCATCTCGGCGAGCTGGTACTCCCAGTTGCCGGTGAGGTCGGGCCGCGTCAGGTCTTCGATCGCCAGCCCGCGCAGCAGCGTCATGAGCTGGAAGGCCTTCGCGGTGGGCACGAGTTCGCGCCCTTCGCGCAGCATGTACTTTTCGAGGATCAGCCCTTCGATGGTCTGCGCGCGCGTGGCCGGCGTGCCCAGGCCTTTTTCGGCCATCGCCTCGCGCAGTTCGTCGTCGTCGATCATCTTGCCGGCGCCTTCCATCGCGCTCAGCAGCGTGGCTTCGCTGTAGCGCGCCGGCGGCTTGGTCTTGAGCGCGTTGGCGTCGACGCCTTCGACGCGCACCTGCTCCCCGGGCAGCACCGCCACCAGGTTGGCGTCTTCGTCCTGCGCCTCCTTGCCGTAGACGGCCAGCCAGCCCGGGTTCACCAGCACCTTGCCGTTGGTCTGGAAGCGGTGTTCGGCGCCGCCCGCCGCCACCGTGCTGATGCGCGTCGTCACCAGGTATTCGGCGCTCGGGTAGAAGATCGCCAGGAAGCGCTTGACGACCATGTCGTAGAGCTTGGCCTCGATGTCGCTCAGGCTCTTCGGCGCCTGCAGCGTCGGGATGATCGCGAAGTGGTCCGACACCTTGGCGTTGTCGAACACACGCTTCGTCGGCTTCACGTAGCCTTGCTTCAGACCCTTGCGCGCATGCTCGGACAGGGCACGCAGCGGCCCCGGCAGTTCTTCGCCCGCCAGCATCTCGAAGGTCTGCCTGACGACACTGACATAGTCTTCCGGCAGCGCGCGCGAGTCGGTTCGCGGGTAGGTCAGCACCTTGTGCTTTTCGTACAGCGCCTGCGCGATCGACAGCGTCGTCTTGGCGCTGAAGCCGAAGCGTGAATTGGCCTCGCGCTGCAGCGTCGTCAGGTCGTACAGCAGCGGGCTGGCCTGGGTGCTGGGCTTGGCCTCTTCGTTCACCGTGGCGCCCTGGCCGCACACCGCGTCGGCGATGGCCTGCGCGTCGGCGGCGTTCCACAGACGGTCGGCGCGCGCCTCGGCGTCGTCGGGGTTCTTCTTCCACTTCGGGTCGAACCACTTGCCTTCGTACTGCCCGGCCTGGGCGTCGAACTGCGCCTTGATCTCCCAGTACTCGCGCGCCACGTGCTTGCGGATCTTCTCTTCGCGCTCGACGACGATGCTCAGCGTGGGCGTCTGCACACGGCCCACGGTGGTGAGGAAAAAGCCGCCGTCGCGCGAGTTGAACGCCGTCATCGCGCGCGTGCCGTTGATGCCCACCAGCCAGTCGGCCTCCGAGCGGCTGCGCGCGGCGTCGGACAGGCCGCGCATCTGGGCATCGCTGCGCAGGTGCGTGAAACCGTCGCGTATGGCCTGCGGCGTCATGCTCTGCAGCCACAGGCGCTGGATCGGCTTGTTCAGCGGCGTCTTGCCGGTGTCGGCGTACTGCACGATGAGGCGGAAGATCAGCTCGCCTTCGCGCCCGGCGTCGCAGGCGTTGATGAGCGCCGTCACGTCCTTGCGCCGGACGAGCTTGACGACGGCGTTCAGCCGCGTCTTGGCCTTGTCGATCGGCGCGAGGTCGAAGTGCGGCGGCACCACCGGCAGGTTGGCGAAGCTCCACTTGCCGCGCTTGACGTCGTATTCCTCCGGCGCCTTGATCTCCACCAGGTGGCCGACGGCCGAGGTCACGACGTACTCGTCGTTCTCGAAATGCTCGGCGTGTTTTTCGAACTTGCCCGAGCTGGTGGTGAGTGCGCGCACGATGTCCTGCGCCACGCTCGGCTTCTCCGCAATGATGATGGTCTTGCTCATGGTTCCCTAGGGGCCCGCGGCGATGCCGTCGGCCGTGCCTACAATCCGCCCTTCGCGCGCACGCACACACACGCGCGCGCCCATGATTTCAATGTACCGAATGAAGAAGACCGTGCAAGCCACCGCCCCGAATCAGGCCGACCCCCGCCGCATCCAGGTGCGGCGCAGCGGCGTGCACGGCAAGGGCGTTTTTGCGCTGCGCCGCATCGCCGCCGGCGAGCGCATCCTCGAATACAAGGGCCAGACCATCACCTGGCCCGAGGCGCTGCGCCGCCATCCGCACAACCCGGCCGAGCCCAACCACACGTTCTACTTCCACGTCGACGACAAACACGTCATCGACGCCAACGTCGACGGCAACGCCGCACGCTGGATCAACCACTCGTGCGACCCCAACTGCGAGGCTGACGAAACCGGTGGCCGTGTCTTCATCCAGGCCTTGCGCGAACTGCAGCCCGGCGAGGAACTGTTCTACGACTACGGCCTCGTGATCGACGAGCGTTACACCGCGAAGCTGAAGAAGGACTACGAGTGCCGCTGCGGCAGCCCGAACTGCCGGCGCACGATGCTGGCACCCAAGACACGCTGAAAGTGCGATGAACGATGGCCGCCACCTCCACTGGGGCGCCGAAGCGCTCTGGCAGCAGCTTGATCCGCTGCTGCCGGGCATCAGCGTCGAGGTGGTGGCGCGTCTCGAGTCCACGAATACGCGCCTGCTCGAACGTGCGCGCCAGTCCAGCGGCCAGCGCGACGCACCGATCACGCGGCCGTCCGATCTCGGTGACAGCGCCGCCGACACGGAGCCCGCGCCGTACGGACGGCGCTCCGGCGACACCCAGCCCTGCCTGCTGGTGGCCGAACACCAGACGCGCGGCCGTGGCCGCCTGGGCCGCGACTGGCAGTCCGGCAGCGGCGTTTCGCTGACGTTTTCGCTCTCGCTGGCGCTGGCGCCGGCCGACTGGTCGGGGCTGTCGCTGGCCGTCGGCGTCGCGCTGGCGGACGCGCTGGACGCGCGGAATGCCGCGCAGGCGCCGCGCATCGGGCTGAAATGGCCGAACGACCTCTGGCTGCTCGACGCCCCTGGCAGCGCCCCGCCCGGGCGCAAGCTCGGTGGCGTGCTGATCGAAACCGTGGCCGTCGGCGAGCGCCGCATGTGCGTGATCGGCATCGGTCTGAACGTGCTTCCGCAGGCGAGCGTTGGTCTGTCCAGCGGCTTCGCCTGCCTGCAGGAGATCGACGCCAACGCCAGCGCACCGCGCGCACTGGCGCAGGTGGCGGCGCCGCTGGTGCAGGCGCTGCAAAGATTCGAAACCGGCGGCTTCGCGCCCTTCGCGGACACGTACGCACGGCGCGACCTGCTCGCCGGCCGCGCCATCACGACGACGCGCCCTGACCTGCCCGAAGGCGTGGCCGAGGGCGTGGACGCACGCGGCGCGCTGCGTGTGCGCGCCGGCGAACTGCACTCGCTCGTCAGCGGCGAGGTCAGCGTGCGCCTGCAGGACGCCGCATGCTGAGAGTGCTGGCGGCGGCAGTGCTGCTGGCCAATGTGCTGTTCTTCGCGTGGGCGCGGGGCTGGCTGGCGCCGGCCGTGCCGCCGCCGCACGCCGGCGAGCGCGAACCGCAGCGGCTGGCCGCCCAGCTCAACCCGCAGCTTGTGCAGGTGTTGTCGCCGCAGGCGGCAAGTGCAGCGCTGCGCGCGGCCACCACCGCATGCGTCGAAGCAGGCCCGTTTTCCGACGCCGACATCGCCGCCGCCGAAAGCGGCCTGGCGATTGCCGGCGTGCCGGCCGGCGCCTCGGAGCGCCAGAACGTGCAGGCGCCGCCGGCGTGGCTGGTCTACATGGGCCGCTTCAGCGACCCCGCAGTGCTGAAGAGCAAGGAAGACGAACTGCGGCGGCTCAAGCTCAGCTTCGACGTGGTGCAGACACCGCCCGAGCTCGCGCCCGGGCTCGCGCTGTCGCGCCACGACAGCCGCGCGGCCGCCGAGGCCACGCTGGCGCAGCTTGCGCAGCACGGCGTGCACACTGCGCGTGTCGTCGCGCTGCCGGCGCCGCCGGCGCAGCACTGGCTGCGCATCGCCAAGGCCGATGCCGGCCTGCAGGCGCGCCTGCGCGAGCTGAAGCCGCCGCAGTTCGCGCTGCCGTTCGGCGGCTGCGTCAGCCGGCCGTGAGTGGGTGGGGGCGCCGGGGCACTGCGCGCGCGGCCCCAGCCCTCGCGCGTGAAATCGCTCTCGGGCTTTCGACAGGCGCAAGTCCCCTTCCGGGGCCTTGCGCCCGGGCTCAGTCCTTGGCCAGCGTGGTGAGCAGTTTGCGCAGTTGAGCCGACTCGGCCTCTGAAAAGCCCGCCGACAGCCCCTGGAAAAAACTCCCGGCCTTGCGTGAGAGCTTCTTGACCAGCGCCAGGCCGCTGTCGGTGATGAAGATCAGCACCCGGCGGTTGTCCGCTTCGTCGACGATGCGCTGAACCCAGCCGTTGGCGACCATGCGGTCGACCAGCTTGGTCATCGTCGGCGGGTTCATGTCGAGCAGCGTCGCCAGCTCGCCAATCGGGCGCCCCGTCTCGTCGGCCAGCAGTTGAAGCACACGCCACTGTTCGGCGCTGGCGCCAATCTCGCCCAGCCTGCGCTCCAGCTCGCGCGATACGCGGCGATGCGCAAGCAGCAGCAACTGGGAAAAATCGGGCGCGCTCATGGGGGCAGATTCTAGGGTTTATTTCCATGGAAATCGATTGACGAATGATCCGGGGCAAGGCAAATTTCGGCTGCTGTCTGTCCTTGGCCCTGCCCTTCGTGACGGAGCGACCGCATGAGGAAGCGAGTTCCTATGGTTCGGCCCGTCTACCGAGAACGTTCACACTGCCGCGACAGCGTTCCCTTCGGCCTCTTCGTGCCGCAATGCGGCGTCGCCGGCATCTGGGGCCCGTCGGCCGTGGCCTGCGCCACGCTGGCCTGCGAAGACATCAATCGCGCCGGCGGCATTGGCGGGCGCGAACTCAAGCTTGAAGTCTTCGACGCGTCCGACGAATGCGATGACCTGGGCCAGCGCACCCGCGACGCGATAGACGAGGGCCGCATCGAGGCGATCGTCGGCATGCATACGAGTTCGGTGCGCGACGTGCTGGCGGCCAGTTCCGCGGGCCGCGTGCCTTACGTCTACACGGCGTTGCACGAGGGCATGGGGCAGTCGCTGAATCTCTACACGATAGGCGAAACACCCGAGCGCCAGCTCCGCCCCGCCATCGACCTGCTGGTGCGCCAGCGCGGCGCGAAGCGCTGGATGTTCATCGGCAACGATTACGTCTGGCCGCGCGTCTCGCACCGCCTGGCGTCACGCTACGTGGCGCGCGCCGGCGGCGAGCTGCTGGCCGACCGCTACCTGCCGCTGGGCTCGCTGGACATCGACGGCCTGCTCGAAGCCATCGCCTACGAACGCCCCGACGCGCTGCTGCTGTCGCTGGTGGGTCAGGACGCGGTCGACTTCAACCGCAGGTTCGGCGCTTCGGGCTTCACGCGCAAGATCCTGCGCCTGTCGTGCGCGATCGAAGAGAACATTCTTCTGGCCATCGGCGCCGCCGCGTCGGAGAACCTGTTCGCGGTGTCGGGCTACTTCGGCGCCCTGGGCGACGACGCCAACATGGCGTTCAAGGAACGTTATCACCAGCGTTTCGGCCAGCGCGCGCCGACGCTCAACTCGCTGGGCCAGTCCACCTTCGAGGGCATCCACTTCGCCGCCGCCATGGCCGGCGACGGCGCCATCACCGAAGACGGCGCGCTGGCCTTTGCCGGCGTGCGCGGCATCGGCTGGCGCAGCAACAGCGACCTCAGCTACCCGGTGCATCTGGCGCAGGCCGACGGCCACTTCTTCAGGGTCGTGCACTCGTTCTAGCTCCGTTCGGCGCCCCGCTGCGAGCACTGCTGCATCCCCTATTGCTTTCCACGGAAAGTTAACTACATTACTTTCCCTGGAAATGAATGCGCCGTCGGGCGCGGGGAAGGAATCGGGTGGCCTTGCTGGTCTGGATCATCGTCGCGCTGCTGGCCATCGTTGCCATCGTCGCGTTCATTCAGCGCTTTTATCGCAAGTCCGCACGTGACGTGGCGCTGGTTCGTACCGGTGCCTTCGGGCGCCGGGTCGTGCTCGACGGCGGCACGTTTGCGCTGCCCATGCTGCACCGGGTGGAGGAGATCTCGATGCGCGCGCACCGCATCGAGGTGCAGCGCTCGGGTGCCCAGGCCCTGCTGACGCAGGACCGCCTGCGCATCGACGTCGAGGTCGAGTTCCAGGTTCGTGTGCGCCCCACCGGCGAGGGCGTGTGCAACGCGGCCCAGGCCTTCGGCGCGCATGCCTTGCGCTCGGAAGCGCTGGGCGCGTTGCTGCAAGGTCGCCTGGTCGATGCAATGCAGGTCCACGTCGCGATGCGCACGCTCGACTCGCTGCACGAAGCGCGCGGTGAGTTCGCTGCCAAGGTGGCGGCCGACCTGCGGCCTTCGCTCGAATCGAACGGCCTGGTGCTCGAATCGGTGTCGTTGCTGCAGCTCGACCAGACGCCGTTTTCGGCGTTGAACGAGAACAACGTCTTTTCCGCCGTCGGCATGCGCCGGCTGGCCGAGGTGGTGGCCGAACACAAGATGGCGCGCGCACGCACCGAGAGCGAGGCCGAGCTCGCGGTGCGCCAGACCCGCTTGAGCGCGTCGATGCGCGGCATCGACCTCGAGCGCGAAGAGGAAGAAGCCCGGCTTGCCCAGCAACTGGCCATCGCGCGCAGCAAGGCGCAGCAGGAGGCGCAGATCTCGCAGTCGCAGGAACGCGGCCGCAGCGAGGCGCAGGCCGCGCGGGTGGCGCGCGAGCTGGCGCTGTCGGAAGCCGAGATCGCGCGCGACCGCGCCCTGGAGGAAAGCCGCATGCGGGCGCAGCTCGACACCGAGATGCAGCGTGTGGCGCATGCGATCGCGCTCGCCGAGCGCCAGGGCGCCGAGGCCGCTGCCACCGTCGCCAGCGAACAGGCGCGCCTGCAGGTGGCCCTGGCGCAGGAAGCCGCCATCACCGAGCGCGAACTGCGCATTCATGACCGCAACCGCGAGCTCGCGCTGGCGCGCGCGCGGCAAGACGCCGATGTCGACAGTGCGCGGCTGGCCACCGAGGCGCGGCGCCTGAAGAGCTCGGCGCAGGCGCAGGCCGACGCCGACCTGGCCGCCGCCGGCGCGTTGTCGATACGCGCGCAGGCCGAAGCCGCCGCGGCGGAGTTGCGCATTGCCGCCGACAACACACAAAGCCCCGCGTTGCTGCGCTTTCGCCTCGAATCGGCACGCCTGGAGAAGCTGCCCGAGATCGTCGGCCAGATCGCCCGGCCGCTGGAGAAGATCGAATCGATCCGCATCAACCACGTCTCGGGGCTGGGCGCCGGTGGCGCCGGCGGAGCCGACAACGCGTTGCTCAACCTCGCACTGCAGTTGCCGGTGTGGAAGCAGCTCGGCGAAACCATAGGCGCGGACCTCGACATGGGCCTGCCCCAGCTTGCACGCGCAGGTACCGACCACGCGCGCGCGCTGGCCGATGCCGCCAAGACATCCGCCGCCAACCCCACCGTCAAAGGAGACCCCGCATGACCATCCGCCGCCGTTCCATCCTGGCCCAGGGCGCCGCACTCGCCATCGGCCTGCCGCTGTCGATGTCCGCCCGCGCGGCCGACGACATCCGCCTGGGCAGCCTGCTCGACACCTCGGGCAACTTCGATGCCTATGGCAAACCGATGGACATGGCCGCCGATCTGGCGATCGCCGAGATCAACGCGGCCGGCGGCCTCATCGGGCGCAAGGTGCGCAAGGTCGGCTACGACACGCAGTCCAACATGGCCATGTACACGCGCTTCGCCCAGCAGTTGGTGCGCCAGGACAAGGTCGATGTCGTGATCGGCGGCATCATCTCGGCGTCGCGCGAAGCGATACGGCCGCTGCTGCACCGCGAGAAGCTGCTCTACGTGTACACGCCGCTGTATGAAGGCGGCGTCTGCGACAGCGACACCTTCCTGACCGGCGAAACGCCGGCCCAGCAGGCCGAAGTGCTGGTGCCGGCCGCCGTGAAGAAGTGGGGCAAGAAGGCCTACATCCTGGCGGCCGACTACAACTACGGCCAGTACATGGCCAAGTGGTTCCAGAAGTTCCTGGCCGACGCGGGCGGCTCGGCCGTCGGCGTCGACTTCTTCCCGCTCGACGTGTCCGACTTCAACGCCACCATCGGCAAGATCCAGGAAACCAAGCCCGACTTCGTGATCAGCGCGCTCGTGGGCGGCGCGCACCTGTCGTTCTATCGCCAGTGGGCCGCCGCCGGCATGAAGGCGCGCATCCCGATGGCCTCGACGACGCTGGGTGTCGGCAACGAACACAAGGTGCTGACGGCCGCCGAAGGCGACGGCATTCTCGTCGCCTACAACTATTCGCCCGAGCTGCAGACACCGGCGTCGAAGGCATTCCTGGCGGCCTGGGCCAGGAAGTTCGGCGACACCAGCAAGATCCACGAACTGGCGGTGCTGCACTACCAGGGCGTCATGCTGTGGGCCGAAGGCGTGCGCCGCGCCAAGAGCGTCAAGCAGCCCGATGTGGCGAAGGCGATGGCAGACGGCACGTCGATCGAAGGGCCCTCGGGCAAGGTCGCCATCGACGGCGCGACGCACCATGTCTCGCTGGACATGCACCTGATCGAGATCCGCCAGCAGAAGCTCAACGTGCTGCAGACCTTTGCGCAGCGCGCGCCGCGCGAGACGCAGGCGGTGTGCGACCTGCGCAAGACGCCGGACGCGAGCACGCAACACGAGATCAAGTTCTGATGCGTCGGCGGCAGATGCGGATGCAGGTGCAAGTCCAGACGCAGCAGGCGCAGGCAAGGGCAGGATGGACGCGACGCTCGCCGATCTGATCGGCCTCGTCTACACCATCGCGACCCTGGCCCTCGTGGCCGCCGGGCTGGCGCTCGTGTTCGGGCTGATGCGGGTGATCAACCTGGCGCATGGCGAGTTCATCGTGCTCGGCGGCTACGCCACCATCGTCGGCGTGCAGCACGGCATCAACGTCTGGCTGTGCATCCTGGTGGTGGCGCCACTGGCGGTGGGCTTGTTCGGGCTGATCGTCGAATGGCTGGTGATACGCCGCCTGTACGGCCGCATGATCGACACCATGCTCGCCACCTGGGGCTTGTCGCTGGTGATGACGGGCGGCTTCTCGATGATCTTCGGCTCCACCACCACCGGCGTCAGCAACCCGCTCGGCGCGGTGTCCATCGGCAGCATCCAGCTCGGCGGCTACAGCCTCTTCGTCATCGCCATCACGGTGCTGCTCTTCGTCGCCGCCGCGCTCTTGCTTCGCCATACGCGCGCCGGCCTCATCGTGCGCGCGGCCATGCAGTCGGGCGACGTCGCCGCGGTGCTGGGCCACGACCCGCGCCGCATCTACCAGTTGACCTTCGTCGTCGGCAGCATGGTCTCGGGGCTGGCCGGTGGTGTGCTGGCGCCGCTGACGGGGCTGGCGCCGTCGTCGGGCGCCCAGTTCATTGCCAAGGCGTTCATCACCGTGATCGGCGGTGGCGCCTCGGTGGTCTCGGGCACGCTGGCGGCCAGCGTGCTGTTCGGCACCGTCGCCAAGGTCTTCGAGCTGCTGGCCACGCCGATGGTCGGCGAGATCGCCTTGCTGGTGGCCGCGGTGGTGCTGCTGCGCGTGCTGCCGCAGGGCATCACGTCGCGCTGGCTCAAGGGCTGGGCCTGATGGGCAAGGCGCGGGTTTTCGGCTGGGGCTTCGGGGCGGCGGCCGCGGCGCTGCTGCTCGCCCCGTTCTTGTTCAGCGACTACACACTGACGTTATTGTGCGTGCAGGCGCTGCTGGCGCTGTCGCTGGCCTTCGTCTGGGGCGTCGGCGGCATCCTGTGTTTCGGCCAGGCCGCGTTCTACGGTCTGGGCGCCTACGGTTATGCGGTGTGCAGCCTCAACGGTGCCGACGCCGGCGTGTGCGTGCTGGGCGGCGTGGCAGCGGCCACGCTGTTCGCCGTGGCACTGGGCGCGATGATGTTCTACGGCCGCATCGGCGATGTCTACCTGGGTGTCGTCACGCTCGTGGCGACGCTGATTCTCTACAAGTACATGAACAGCACGGCCGGGTCCGAATACGCCATCGGCAGCGCGCGCCTGGGCGGCTTCAACGGCATTCCGGGCTTCACGCCGCTGTATGTGCCGGGCCGGCCCGACTGGCCGATCACCGGCACCGCGCTCTACGCGCTGGTGGCGCTCAGCCTGCTCGGCTGCTGGGCGCTGTGCCGCTGGCTCATGCAGCGACCCTTCGGCCGCGTGCTCGCCGGCACGCGCGAAAACGAATTGCGCGCCGAGCTGCTGGGCTACGACGTGCGCTGGGTGCGCCTGCTGGCGTTTGCGCTCGGCGGCGCGCTGGCCGGCCTGGCCGGGGTGTTCTACGCCGTCTGGGCCGAGCTGGTGACGCCGGAGCTGTTTTCGCTCGGCACCTCGGCCGACGCCATCATCTGGGTGCTGGTGGGCGGCCTGGGCGGTCTGGCCGGACCGATCGCAGGCGCGATGGCGCTCGGTGCGCTGAAGGGACTGCTCGGCGCCCAGCAGATGGTGAGCAGCCTCTTCGTGTTCGGCGCCCTGCTGATCGGCGTCGTGCTGTTCCTGCCGCGGGGCCTGGCGCCGATGCTGGTGGCCGGCGTGGCGCGGCTGCGCGCGCCGCGCGGCGCGGCGCACACCACGCACACGGCAGCCTCCGGCGAGGCCGAACGGTGAGCGCACCGGCCCTGGCCAGCCCGGTGGTCGTCGAGGCGCTGGGAGTGTCGATGCACTTCGACGGTGTGACGGCGGTCGACGACGTCAGCCTGCGTCTGCGCGAGCGCGAATTGCGCTGCCTGATCGGCCCCAACGGTGCCGGCAAGTCCACCTTCTTCAAGATGCTTTCGGGGCAGTTGCGGCCGAGTGTCGGCGAGGTGTGGCTCAAGGGCCGGCGCTGCGACGGCCTGCAGACGCATGCGATCGCGCGCCTGGGCCTGTCGATCAAGACCCAGGTGCCGAGCCTGATGAACGCCTTGTCGGTGGCCGAGAACCTGTGGCTGGCCGCGCATGTGCACCACAAGGGCGAAGCCGCCGACCAGCGCGTGGAGCAGCTTCTGACCGAACTCGGCCTGGGCAGGCTGCGCGCCAGCCCGGCCGGCGCGCTGGCGCACGGGCAGCGGCAGATCGTCGAGCTGGGTGTCGCGTTGGCCACCGACCCCTGGTTGCTGCTGCTGGACGAGCCCGCCGGTGGGCTGACGCACGGCGGGGTCGAGCACATGGCGCAGCTCGTGCGCCGGCTCGCCGCACGCATCACCGTCGTCGTGGTCGAGCACGACATGCGCTTCGTGCGCAACATCGCGCAGACCGTCACCGTGTTCCACCAGGGGCGCGTGCTGGCCGAAGGCGATGCCGACGCCGTGCTCGCCGATCCGCGCGTGCGCGATGTCTATCTGGGACGCGAAGCGGCATGAGCGCGCCGGGCCGCTCCCAAGCGCTCATCCCGAAGCACGCAGTGCGAAGGGTCGTCGAATGAGCGCGCCGCAACACCCGACGGCACTGCGCGTCGACGGCCTGAGCGCCGGCTACGCCGCGATGACGGTGCTGCGTGCGCTGTCGCTGCACGTCGATGCGGGCGAGATCGTCGGCGTGCTCGGCGCCAACGGCATGGGCAAGAGCACGCTGATGAAGACGCTGGCGGGCCTGCTGCGGCCGGCCGCCGGCCGCATCGAGATGCTCGGCCGCGACCTCAGCGGCGCCGGCGCCCATGCACGCGCCGGCATGGGGGTGTCGTATGTGCCGCAGGGGCGCGGCATCCTGCCGGCGCTGGCGGTCGAAGAGAACCTGTCCGTCGCGTGGCTGGGCGGCAGCGAATCGCCGGCCCAGGCGCGCGAACGTGTGCTGGCGCTGTTCCCCCGCCTGGTGCCGCTGCTGGGCCGGCGCGGCGGCGCGCTGTCCGGCGGCGAGCAGCAATTGCTGGCGCTGGCGCGCGCGATGATGCCGCGCCCCCGGCTGCTGCTGCTGGACGAGCCCACCGAAGGCATACAGCCTTCGATCATCCAGGAGATCGCGCGCACGCTGGTCGGCCTGCGCGACGCCGCCGGCCTGAGCATCCTCGTGGTCGAACAGAACCTCGACTTCATTCTCGACTGCGCCGAACGTGTGCTGACACTCGAAAAAGGCGTCATCACCGCCGAGCTTTCGGCCGCCGCGCTGCGCAACCCCGACGTGCTGGCCGAGCACAGCGCCTTCGGCCACGCGCGCAGCACACGCGCCGCGGCGCTCACAGCGCCCGCCACGCCGCGCGGCCCAGCGGTCGCGGTGATCACCCCTGCCGCGGCGGCTCCCACCCATGTTTCCGGATCACACGCCATGAGCCTCAGACGCCCCACCCCTGCCCAGCTCCGCCAGTTGGCGGCCGGCCTGCACATGGACCTGAGCGAAGCCGAAGCGAGCGAATACGCGGCGCTGATGGAGGCCAGCTTCCAGGCCTACGAACGTGTCGACGCCCTGCCCGACTTCGTGCCCGAAGTGCGCTGGCCGCGCACGCCCGGCGTGCGACCGGCGCCGGCCGACAACCCCATGAACGCCTGGTACGTGAAGACGGAAATCCGCGGCGCCACGCGCGGGCCGCTGGCCGGCCGCCGCGTCGTGCTGAAGGACAACATCGCGCTGGCCGGTGTGCCGATGATGAACGGCGCCTCGACGCTGGAGGGCTACGTGCCCGAGTTCGACGCCACGGTGGCCACGCGCATCCTCGACGCCGGCGGCACCATCGTCGGCAAGGCGCACTGCGAATACTTCTGCCTCTCCGGCGGCAGCCACACCAACGCCACCGGGCCGGTGCACAACCCCTGGCGCATGGGCTACATCGCCGGCGGCTCGTCGTCGGGCTGCGGCGCGCTGGTGGGGGCGGGCGAGGTCGAGATGGCGATCGGCGGCGACCAGGGCGGCTCGATCCGCATGCCGTCGGCGTTCTCGGGCTGCTACGGCATGAAACCGACCCACGGCCTGGTGCCCTACACCGGCGCGATGCCGATCGAAGCCACCATCGACCACCTCGGCCCGATCACCGGCAACGTGGCCGACAACGCGCTCCTGCTCGAAGTCATCGCCGGCGCCGACGGCCTGGACGCGCGCCAGACCCAGCCCGTCGTCACGCCTTATCTCAGCGCGCTGGGCCAGGGGGTGGCGGGCATGACGATAGGCATCGTGCGCGAAGGCTTCGTGCATGCGAACAGCGACCCTCAGGTGAATGCCAAAGTGCGCGCAGCGGCGGCCGAATTCACGCGCCTGGGCGCCACCGTGGTCGAGATCGATCTGCCCGAACACCTCGACGGCGTTGCCATCTGGACGCCGATTGCGCTCGAAGGCCTGCAGGCGCAGATGATGCATGGCAACGCGGCCGGCTTCAATTACCGCGGCTTCTACAGCACCAGCCTGCTCGACCGCCACGCCGGCTGGCGCGAACGTGCGAACGAGTTGTCGCCGTCGTTGAAGGTGTCGATGTTCGTCGGTGAATGGTTTCTGCAGCACCATCGCGGCCGCTACTACGCGAAGGCGCAGAACCTGTCGCGCCGCCTGCGCCTGGCCTACGACGCGGCGCTGGCGCGTTGCGACCTGCTGCTCATGCCCACCGTGCCGCACACCGCGCACCCGATCCCGGCGCCCGGCGCGTCGATCAGCGAAGTCATAGAACGTGCATTCGAGATGATCACCAACTGCGCGCCCTTCGACGCCACCGGCCACCCCGCGATGAGCGTGCCCTGCGGGCTGGTCGACGGCCTGCCGGTGGGCATGATGCTGGTCGGCAGGCACTGGCAAGAGGCCACCATCTATCGCGCCGCCGCGGCCTATGAAGCCCTCGGCGACTGGCGCAGCTTCTGATGCGCAGCAACCCGTTTTCGAGTTTCGCCGCCTTCAGCTCCGCGGGCACGGGGCGCCCCATCGCAGGCCTGTCGCATGTGCGCGGCGACACCGGTGTGGCGCTGGTGGACACCACCATAGCCCAGTTGCTGGGCGCGGCGGCGGCGGCGGGCGGCGAGCGCGAAGCGCTGGTGTTCTGCGCGCAGGGTGTGCGCTGGAGCTGGCGCCGCTTCGAGGCCGAGGTCGAGCGCCTGGCCGCCGGGCTGCTGGCACTGGGCATCGCGCCCGGCGACCGCGTCGGCATCTGGTCGCCCAACCGCGTCGAATGGGTGCTGACGCAGTTCGCCACCGCGCGCATCGGCGCCATTCTGGTGAACCTGAACCCGGCCTACCAGCTCGCCGAAGTGGCGTACGCCATCAACGCCGTCGGCATGCGGTGGCTGGTGGCGGCCGAAGGCTTCAAGTCCAGCGACTACCTTTCGATGTTATGCAACCTGGCGCCCGAGCTGCCGCAGGCCGCCGTCGGCCAGTTGCGTGCGGCCAGACTGCCCACGTTGCGCGGCGTCGTGCGCATGGGCCAGGGCCAGACGCCGGGCATGCTGAACTTCGACGCCGTCGCCGCGCTTGCGGGGCCGGCCCAGCGTGCGCGCGTCGCGCTGGTGGCCGCCGGGCTGAAGGCCGGCGACGCCATCAACATCCAGTTCACCAGCGGCACCACCGGCGCGCCCAAGGGCGCCACGCTGACGCATCACAACGTCGTCAACAACGCGCGCTTCGTGGCGATGGCGATGCGCCTGGGCAGCGACGACCGGCTGTGCGTGCCGGTGCCGCTGTACCACTGCTTCGGCATGGTGCTGGCGGTGCTGGCCTGCGTCAGCGTGGGCGCCACGCTGGTCTTCCCTGGCGAGGGTTTCGACGCCGCCGCGACGCTGGCCGCGGCGGCCGACGAACGCTGCACCGCGTTGCACGGCGTGCCGACCATGTTCATCGCGATGCTGGAAGCAGCCGTCGCGAAGCCGCACGATCTGTCGCGCCTGCGCACCGGCATCATGGCCGGCGCGCCGTGCCCGATCGAAACCATGAAGCGTGTGGCCGGCGAGATGCATCTCACCGAGATGACCATCTGCTACGGCATGACCGAAACGTCTCCGGTGTCGTTCCAGAGCGCGGTGGACGACTCGCTGGCGTTGCGCGTCTCCACCGTCGGGCGCGTGCAGCCGCACCTGGAGGTCAAGCTCGTCGACGAGACGGGTGCCACGGTGCCGGTGGGCCAGCGCGGCGAACTCTGCACACGCGGCTATTCGGTGATGCTGGGCTACTGGAACGATGCCGCGCGCACCCGCGAAGCCGTGCGCGACGGCTGGATGCACACCGGCGACCTGGCGACGATCGACGACAACGGCTACTGCAACATCGTCGGCCGCGTGAAGGACATGCTGATCCGCGGCGGCGAAAACATCTACCCGCGCGAGATCGAGGAGTTCCTGTTCCGCCACCCGCGCATTGCGCAGGTGCAGGTGTTCGGCGTGCCCGACCCCAGGTTCGGCGAGGAGGTCTGCGCCTGGGTCGTGCCACGCGACGGCCAGCCCATCGATGCCGACGAGGTGCGCCGCTTCTGCAAGGGCCAGATCGCGCACTTCAAGATTCCGCGCTACGTGCACGTCGTCGATGCGCTGCCGATGACCGTCACCGGCAAGCCGCAGAAGTTCCTGATGCGCCAGGAGATGATGCGCCGGCTCGGGCTGAAGGAGGTTGTCGCCGCGTGAGCTCAGCGTGTGCCGGCCGCGCCGGGGCGCGGCCGCCGGGCACGCGCCTGCGCGAGCAAGGCGACCGCGAGCATCAGCCCGGCCAGCCAGGCGAGCGACATCGCGCCACCGCCGGACGACGGCGCGGGCGCTGGCGCTGGCGGCACGACCGGGGGCGCCGGCGCCTTCACCGTCAACACCTGGGTCTGGCTGGCACTGGCGCCGGCGCTGTCGGTGACGGTGAGTTGCACCGTCACCGGGCCGGCCGCAGTCGTGTTCAGCGTGGCCGTGGAGGCGTCTGCGATGCCGCTGAGCGTTGCGAATTCGCTGCCCGCCGTGAGTTGCCACTGATAGGCCACGATCGTGCGCCCGCCGTAGGCACCGGAGTAGCTGCCATCCAGCGCGACGGCGTCACCTGCCGTCGGCATCATCGACGCCGAGTCGAGCACCGGCGCGGGCGGCGGCACCACGGCCGGCACGACGGCGGCCACAGCGGCGGCCACGTTCAGCATGCCGGCACCGCAGGTCTGCGTCGTGCAATAGCACTCGTCCTGGACGACGCCGTTCGGGGCGTGGCAGATCTGCACCGTGGCGTCGCTGCCGCTGGTGGGAAAAGGCCGCGCCGTGGCGCGCAGCGCGCTGGCGATGGCCGCAGGCGTCAGCGTCGGGTCCACCGACAGCATCAGCGCCACGGTGCCGGCCACCATCGGTGCCGAGAAGCTGGTGCCCAGCGACGCGTTCTCCAGGCTGCTGCTGTAGGCACCGGCGGTGGCGGTGGTGGTGCCGGCATTGGTGGTGGTGAGAATGGGGTACAGGCAGGGGCCGCTGAGGTTGACGCAATTGCCGCCGGGCGCGGCGATCGTCACCGTCGGGCCAACGTCGGAAAAGCCGACCTTGGTGCCCGCATGGCGCAGCGCCACCACCGTGACCGCGTGCGTGCAGTTGGCCGGCTCGCTGAGCGCCAGGCCTTCGTCATTGCCGGCAGCGACGACGACGGTGACGCCGGCGGTGTAGAGCTCGTTGAAGACCTGGGTGTAGGCGCTGTCGCAGGGTGAGCCATCGCTGGCCCCCAGGCTCATGTTCAGCACCTTGGCCCGGTGCGCATTGGCCACCGGGCTGCTGCTCAGACCGGCGGCCCAGCGCATGCCGGCGATGATGTCGTCGTCGTAGCCGCCGCACTGGCCGAGCACACGCACCGGCAGCAGCCTGACGTTGCGGCCGACGCTGGCCATGCCCAGGTTGTTGTCGGTGCTTGCACCGATGATGCCGGCCGTCTGCGTGCCGTGCCAACTGCTGTTGCTGGCGTCGGAGCCGCTGCCGCAACCGTCCGCGGCGTTCCAGTCGCCGGGGTCGGTGGCGTCGCCGTCGACGCCGTCGCCGTCGGCCGCCGACGAGGTGCGCGAAACGAAGTCGTAGCCCGGGTAGTACTTGCCCAGCAGGTCGACGTGCGGCGTGATGCCGGTGTCGAGCACGGCCACCGTCACCGCGGCCTGTCCGGTGGTGATGGCCCAGGCGTCCTCGGCGTCGATCGCCGAGACGAAGGTGCTGTCGTACTTGCGCAGGTACCACTGGCCCACCAGCGGCGTGATGCTCGTCTGGTTCGGCCCGTAGTACGGGTCGTTGGGCACGGCCGAGGTGATGAACTTGCGCCGCACCGGCACGGCCCATTCAACGTCGGGCAACGCCGCCAGGCGGCGCGCCAGTTCGGCGGCGCTGACGCCGGTGCCGCTGAGCGACTGCGTGCGCGCGCCCAGCACATGGCGGTCCACCAGCGCCAGACCCAGCCGCGCGCCCATCTCGGCCGCGTGGCGCGGTTTCAGCGCAGCACCGCCGGCCGACTTCGCCTGCACCAGCGCGCTGTCGGCGCGGTACTTGACGATGACGCGGGCTTCGGCATTGCCGTCTTCGGCGACGGCGCGGCGCTGGTGCGGCCCGGCCTCGGCTGCGGCGTGCACCGGCACGGCCAGCAGCAGCAGGACCAGCGAGCCGCCGAGCGCGGCAAGGCAACGGCGAAGCAGGTGCATGTTCGAAAACCCTGTTGGCGCGATGCGCCGCAACGCCCGGATGCTACGGCGCCAACGTCAGGCCCCGTCGCCGAATCGTGTCGTCAAACACACACGTTTTCAGCGCGCGATGACCTGCGCCATTTCGAGCACCTTGTTCGAATAGCCCCATTCGTTGTCGTACCACGCGACCACCTTGATGAAGGTGGAGTCGAGCGCGATGCCGGCTTCGGCGTCGAACACCGAGGTCATCGCCTCGCCGCGGAAGTCGGTCGAGACGACCTTGTCGGTGGTGTAGCCGAGCACGCCCTTCATTGCACCTTCGCTGGCGGCCTTCATCGCGGCGCAGATCTGTTCGTAGCTGGCTTCCTTGACGAGCTCGACGGTGAGGTCGATGACCGACACGTCGGAGGTCGGCACGCGGAACGACATGCCGGTGAGCTTCTTGTTCAGCTCGGGGATCACCTTGCCCACGGCCTTGGCCGCGCCGGTGCTGCTGGGGATGATGTTCTCGAGGATGCCGCGGCCGCCGCGCCAGTCCTTGTTGCTCGGGCCGTCCACCGTCTTCTGCGTGGCGGTGGTGGCATGCACCGTCGTCATCAGGCCGCGCTTGATGCCGAAGCTGTCGTGCAGCACCTTGGCCACCGGGGCCAGGCAGTTGGTGGTGCAGCTCGCGTTGCTGATGATCTTTTCGCCGGCGTACTTCGCGTGGTTGACGCCGTAGACGAACATCGGCGTCTCGTCCTTGCTCGGCGCGCTCTGGATGACCTTCTTCGCGCCCGCGTCCAGGTGCTTCTGGCAGCTTTCCAGCGTCAGGAACAGGCCGGTGGATTCGACCACCACGTCGGCGCCTGCCTCGCCCCACTTCAGCTCGGCCGGGTCTCGCAGCGCTGTCAGGCGGATCTTCCTGCCGTTGACGATCAAGGTATTGCCATCGACCGCGATGCTGCCCTTGAAGCGGCCATGCACGCTGTCGTACTGCAGCATGTAGGCCAGGTAGTCGGGCTCCAGCAGGTCGTTGATCGCGACGACTTCGATGCCGGGGAAGTTCTGCACCGCGGCGCGGAACACCATGCGCCCGATGCGGCCGAAACCGTTGATGCCGACTTTGATGGTCATGGAGTCACTCCTTGGGTTTGTGATCGGTCAGCCGGCGAGCACCTTGCGCACCGTGTCGGTGACGTTCTGCACCGTGAAGTTGAAAAACTTGAACAGCGCCGGGCCGGGCGCGCTTTCGCCGAAACGGTCCAGGCCGACGACGGCGGCGCAGCCGTACTTCCACCAGAAGTCGGTGACGCCGGCCTCCACCGCGATGCGCGGGATCTTCGCCGGCAGCACACTCGTCTTGTAGGCCACGCTCTGGCGGTCGAAGATGGTGGTGCTGGGCATGCTGACCACACGCACCGCGATGCGGCCGTTTTCGGGTTTGGCCAGTTCGGCCTGCGCGTGCAGCGCGAGCTGCACCTCGCTGCCGGTGGCGATGATCACCGCCTGCGGCTTCTTCGTCAGCCCCACTTCGGCCGGCTCGGCGAGCACGTAGGCACCCTTGCCGATGTTCTCGAGCGAGGCCTTGGGCAGGTACAGCAGGTTCTGGCGCGACAGCAGCAGCGCGGTCGGCCGCGTGGCATTGCCGAGCGCCGCGGTCCAGGCGATGGCGGTCTCGGCACTGTCGGCCGGGCGCCAGACGTCGAGGTTCGGAATCAGGCGCAGCGCCGACGCGTGTTCGACGCTCTGGTGGGTGGGGCCGTCTTCGCCGAGGCCGATGCTGTCGTGCGTGAAGACGTGGATCACGCGGTGCCGCATCAGTGCCGCCATGCGGATGGCGTTGCGGCTGTAGTCGCTGAAGGTGAGGAAGGTGCCGCCGTAGGGAATGAAGCCGCCGTGCAGCGTGACGCCGTTCATGATGGCGGCCATGCCGAATTCGCGCACGCCGTAGTTGATGTGGCGGCCGCCGTTGCTCGCGCCCTGGGCGTCGAAGCGCAGCGGCGGCGTCGACGCGGTGTTGGTGAGGTTGCTGCCGGTGAGGTCGGCCGAGCCGCCCAGCATCTCGGGCAGCGCCTTCGTGAACACCTCCAGCGCCTGCTGGCTCGACTTGCGGCTGGCCACCGTCTCGGCCTTGTCATGCAGCGCGATCGCGGTGTCGGCCGCGGTCTTCGCGAAGTCGGCCGGCAACTCGCCCTTCATGCGGCGCGCGAACTCGGCCGCCAGCTCGGGGAACGCCGCCTTGTAGGCCGCAAAGCGTTCGGCCCACGCGCTTTCGGCGGCGGCACCGGCCGGCCGCGCGTCCCACGCCGCGTAGACCGCTTCCGGGATGACGAAGGGCTCGGGCGTCCAGCCCAGGCGCTCGCGCACCAGCTTCACCTCGTCGGCGCCGAGCGCCTCGCCATGCGCCTTCGACGTGCCGCCACGGTTCGGCGAGCCGTTGCCGATGGTGGTGCGGCACAGGATCAGCGTCGGCTTCGTCGACGCGGCGCGCGCACGCGCGATCGCAGCGTCGACCGCGCTCACGTCCTGGCCGTCGATCGGGCCGATGGTGTCCCAGCCGTAGGCCTGGAAGCGCTTGGCCACGTCGTCGGTAAACCAGGGCTGCACGGCGCCGTCGATGCTGATGCCGTTGTCGTCGTACAGGCCGATCAGCCTGTTCAGCTTCCACGCACCGGCGAGCGAGCAGGCTTCATGGCTGATGCCTTCCATCAGGCAGCCGTCACCCATGAAGACGTAGGTGTGGTGGTCGACGATGTTGTGGCCGGGGCGGTTGAATTCGTGCGCCAGCAACTTCTCGGCCAACGCCATGCCGACCGAGTTCGCCAACCCCTGGCCCAGCGGCCCGGTGGTGGTTTCGACGCCCGGCGTGAGGTCGACCTCGGGGTGGCCCGGCGTCTTGCTGTGGAGCTGGCGGAAGTTGCGCAGCTCGCTCATCGCGAGGTCGTAGCCGGTGAGATGCAGCACCGCATACAGCATCATCGACGCGTGGCCGTTGCTGAGCACGACACGGTCGCGGTCGGCCCAGTGCGGGTCGGCCGGGTTGTGCTTGAGGTGGCGGCTCCACAGCGCGACCGCCATCTCGGCCATGCCCATCGGTGCACCGGGGTGGCCAGAGTTGGCCTGCTGCACGGCGTCCATCGCCAGCGCGCGGATGGCGTTGGCCATCAGGGTAGTGTCTTGGGGAGTGGCCATGCGGGGCTTCAAAAAGAGAGCGGAGCGGCTCTCGATTCTAGGTGCGCGCCCGGCGTGCCTATGATCACGCCGATGCATGGCCTTCATCTCACCGCCGACTTGCGTGACTGCGCGCCCGCGGCGCCGACGATGAACGACCCCGAGCACCTGCGTGCCCTGTGCCGGCGCGCGGTGGCCGATGCCGGGCTGCAGCCGGTGGGCGAGCTGTTCCACCGGTTTCCGGCGCCCGGGGGCGTCACCGGCATGGTGCTGCTGGCCGAGTCGCACGTGGCGGTTCACACCTGGCCCGAACTGGCCGCGGTGACGCTGGACGTCTACGTCTGCAACCTGCAGGCCGACAACAACGCGCGCGCGGCGGCGCTGCTGGCCGCGCTGGAAGCGCTCTTTGCGCCCGGCCGCGTCGAACGCCACCGCATCGAGCGTGGCCGCCCATGACGGCGCGTGCACTGATCCTCGCCGCCGGCCGCGGTGAACGTCTGCGGCCGCTGACCGACATCACGCCGAAACCGTTGCTGCCCGTGCGCGGCAAGCCGTTTGTCGAATGGCATCTGCTGGCGTTGGCGCGTGCCGGCATCAAGGACGTGGTGATCAACACCGCGTGGCGGGAAGAGCAGTTCCCGGCGATGTTGGGTGACGGCTCGCGCTGGGGGCTGACGCTGCACTTTTCGATGGAGCAGACCGCCTATGGCGGCGCACTGGACACGGCCGGCGGCATCGCCACCGCGTTGCCCTGGCTGGCGCCGAAGGGGGATGAGAGCTTCTGGTTGATCTCGGGTGACATCTTCGCGCCCGGCTTCGAATTCGACGACGCTCAGCGTCGCACCTTCGATGCCGGCACCGACCTCGGCCACCTGTGGCTGGTGCCGAATCCGCCGTTCAACGTCAACGGCGATTTCGCACTGAACGGCGACCGCCTGTCGCGCCACGGCGAGCGGACCTGGACCTACGCCAGCCTGGCGCTGATGCGGCCCGCGATGGTGGCCGGCATCGACGCCGGCACACGCGCTGCACTCGGCCCCAGCCTGTCACGCGCCGCCGCCGCCGGCCGCCTCGGCGGCCAGGCCTGGCACGGCGAATGGCACAACGTCGGCACCCAGCCACAGTGGGCGGCACTTCAGACGCGTTAGTCAGGCCGCGCTCACTGGATGGCCGCGACGGGCGCTGGGGCATGACGAGCCGCAGGCCCTCGAGGGCCTGAACCGCGCCAGCGCGGCGGCGGTCAGGCCACGTCGGACAAGGGCTTGGTGATGGCGTCGATGCGCGCCATGACGTCGGGCGTCAGCTCGTCCAGCAGCGCCAGCGCACCCAGGTTGGCCTGCAACTGGCTCAGCTTCGACGCCCCGGTGATCACGCTGCTGACATGCGGGTTCTTCGCCACCCACGCGAGGGCGAGCTGCGCTACCGTGCCGCCGAGTTCGTGCGCGAGGCCTTCCAGCTCCAGCACCGCCTTGTTCTTCGCCGGGTCGAGCAGGCCGTCGCGCAGGAAGGCCATGTTCTCGAGCGCACCGCGGCTGCCTTCGGGCACGCCGCTGCGGTACTTGCCGGTCAACAGCCCGGAGGCCAGCGGGCTCCACGTCGTCAGGCCCAGGCCGGTGTCTTCATACAGCCGCGCGTAGTCCTGCTCGACGCGCTGGCGGTGGAACAGGTGGTATTGCGGCTGCTCCATCAGCGGCTTGTGCCAGCCGTGGCGCTCGGCGATGTGCCAGGCGGCGCTGATGTCGGCCGCGCTCCATTCGCTGGTGCCCCAATACAAGGCCTTGCCCTGCACGATGAGGTCGTTCATCGCGCGCACGGTTTCTTCGACCGGCGTCAGCGGGTCGGGGCGGTGGCAGTAGATGAGGTCGATGAAGTCGAGGCCGAAACGCTTGAGCGAGCCGTCCATCGCCTGCATCAGGTACTTGCGGTTGAGCGTGTCCTTGCGGTTGACGGCGTCGCCGGCGCGGTCCAGGCCCCAGAAGAACTTGGTCGAGACGACGTAGTTCAGGCGCGGCCAGGCCAGCTGCCTGAGCGCCGCGCCCATCACTACCTCGCTCTGGCCGCCGGCGTAGACCTCGGCGTTGTCGAAGAAGTTGATGCCGGCGTCGAAGGCCGCGGCCATCATCTCGATGGCGGCGCCGGTATCCACCTGGTTGTGGTACGTGACCCAGGAGCCGAGCGACAAGGTGCTGACACGCAGGCCGGAGCGGCCCAGACGACGGTATTGCATGGTGGCTGCTTTCTGCATCGGAAGGCGGCGAGCCTACCGCAGCGCCTGAAACGCCGCCGTGCTGTCGCCAACCTGTCGCCCACCACGAATCGAGGTATCGGCCTCATGGTGGGCGTGACGCGCCGCGTCTCTAATGCGCGTCTGCTCTCACATGCCGAGGTTACTGAATGAAGCTCCTGCCTTCCACGCTCGCCGTTGCGGCCTCTGCCGCGCTCATGTCCCTGGGCCATGCGGCGACGCCCTGGGTCAGCACCGCCACCCATGCGCCAGCGGCGTTTTCGGCGCGCACCGGCGAGCCGATGGCCGCCGCCGAGGTGCTGGCTCCGGGGCATGAGCTGCACATCGTCGTCAGCCTGCGCCTGCGCAACCGCGATCTGCTCGAGCAGCGCATCGCCGCGCTGCATGCCCACGCCGGCACGGCCTTTCTGACGCCGGGGCAGGCGCAGTCGCTGCACCTGCCGACGGCGGCACAGGCGCAGGCCGTCGTGCAATACCTGCATGCGGCCGGCCTGCGCAACATCGAGGTCGCCGACAACCGCCTGCTCGTCAGCGCCGAAGGCAGCGCAGCACAGGTGGAGGCCGCGTTCAACACGCAGATCCGCAACTTCGGCAACGGCGACGAACGCCGCTATGCCAACGTCAGCGACGCCCAGGTGCCGGCAGCGCTGAAGGACATCGTGCTCGCGGTGCATGGCCTGCACAACGTGGCCAGCTTCCACCCGATGATCCAGGCCGCCGACGGCGCCGCGGTGCAGGCGGGTTCGGGCCACCCGCCGACCGACTTCCCGCTGCTGTACAACGCCGCCGGTCTGCCGCCGGCGTCGAATGCCACGGTGGGCATCATCTCCGCGGGCAGCATGACGGCGACGCTGGTCGACTTCCAGACCTTCCTCTCGCACACCAGCTACGCAGCGTTCACACCCAGCGTGGTGCAGGTCGGCCGCAAGGGCAAGGACAGCAGCGGTACGCCGGAATGGGATCTGGACAGCCAGGACGCCTTCGCCGCCGCCGGCGGCCAGCTCCACGAGATGATCTTCTACACCGCGACCTCGCTGCGCGACGCGCCGCTGACCAAGGCCTACAACAAGGCCGTCAGCGACCACAAGGCGACGGTCGTCAACGTCTCGCTCGGCGAGTGCGAGACGACGGCGATGTCCAGCGGCATCATGGCGTCGAACGACCAGATCTTCGCGCTCGGCGTGGCCCAGGGCCAGACGTTCTCGGTCTCCAGCGGCGACTCGGGCTCGCTCGAATGCGGGCGCCGCAAGGGCAACAAGCAGAGCTATCCGTCGGTGTCACCTTACGTGATGTCGCTCGGCGGCACCACCTTGTCGAGTTCGGGCAGCACCTGGACCGGCGAAACCGTCTGGAGCGGCGGCGGCGGTGGCCCCAGCACCACCGAAACGGCGATGCCGTGGCAGATCGCCTCCGGCGTGCTGGGCAGCGCCACCTCGCGCGGCGTGCCCGACATCTCGTTCGATGCCAACCCGAGCACCGGCTCGATCATCATCGTCAACGGCGCCAACGCGCAGTACGGCGGCACCAGCCTGGCGGCACCGCTGTTCGCCGGCTTCTGGGCGCGCATCCAGTCGGCGCACGGCAACGCGCTGGTCTTCCCCGATCCCGCGCTGTACCAGTTCGGCGGCGCCAACCCCGGCCTGTTCCATGACGTGGTCTCGGGCAACAACACCGGCTTCACGGCCGCGCCGGGCTGGGACTACGCCAGCGGCTGGGGCAGCTTCGACATCGGCGCGCTCGCGAGCTTCATCGACGGCTCAACCGGCTGGTGAGCGCAGGCGCTGGGCTCAGGCGTCGCGCGCGGCGGCGAGTCCGGCACTGAACGCTTCTTCGAACACCGAATAGGCGGCAAGGTCGGCGTGCGCGAAGCGCACGCGGCCGCGCATGGCGCGCAGCGCGGCCAGCGCCGCGCTGCCGCGCTGGCCGGGGGCGGGGATCGCCATCGCGTGGCCGTAGCGCATGAGATCGATGCGCTCGACCTTGCTGCGCAGGTCAGGATGCAGCAGCGAGAGGTCGCCGACGATGCGCCCGGCCCACGTGGCCCATGAATCGGCGAGCAGTGCGCCGCGGCGCGCCACGGGCAGCGCGTGATAGCTCGTCAGCACCACCGGCCCGGGCGCCGGGTTCAGGCGCTGGTGGCCGGCGTCCACGTAGCCCAGACTGCCGCTGCTGCCGCTGCCGTACTCGACGTTGTCCCAGGCCAGCGGCAGCCCCGGGCGCGGCAACGGTGCGGCCTTCAGATGCAGGTTGCCGACCAGCCACGGCGCGTGCCGCTGGCTCGCGGCCGCTTCGCGCAGCGCAGCGGGCGGGCGTTCGAGCACACGCGCGGCGACGAACAGCGGCAGCGCCAGCACCACGCGCGCGGCCGTCCACTGTTCGGCGCGCGCGGCCGCTTCGTCCCACGCCAGCACCGAGACCTCGTGCCGGCCTTCGCTGACGCGCAGCACCGTGCGGCCGGTGTGCAGGCGGTCTTTGAACGGCGCGGCCAGGCGCGCCGCGAGCCAGGCATTGCCTTCGGGCCAGGTGAACACCGGCTCGCGTTCGGCCGTCTCGTCGCCCGGCGCGTGGAAGCCGTGGCGGCTGGCGAAGTAGTGCAGGCCGGCCCAGGCCGAGACGCTGGCGAGGCCGGCGCCGTAGTCGTCGCGACAGCAGTAGTCCAGGTACCAGAGCAGGCGGCGGTCGTCCAGGCCTGCGCGCGCCAGCCAGGCGGCGAAGCTCTGCGCGTCCAGCGCGGCCAGCGCCGGTGTCCACGCCGAGGCCGTGGTCGGGACCGAGAAGCCCAGCGTCTGCGCCGCCACCACTGCGGCGGCGAAACGCCGGTACTGCGTCAGCGTCGTCGAGCCGGGGGCGGCCGGTGGCAGGAAACCTTCGCGCCATGCACCGTCGAAAAACAGCCGCTCCTGCGGGCTGTGGCACAGATAACGTTCGTCGGCGACGCTGCGCCCGAGCCGCTGGCGCAGCAGGCCGATCTCGTGCAGCCAGTCGGCAACCTCGTGCGCCGCAGTGCCGGGCACCGGCAGGTAGTGCGCGCCGAGCGGGCAGCGCTGGCCGGCCAGCACGTGGCCGCGGCTGTTGCCGCCGGCGTCGTCCTCCAGTTCCAGCAACTGCACGTCATCGATGCCGGCGAGCGCGAAGCCGCGTGCCGCCGACAGCCCGGCGATGCCGGCGCCGACGATCAGCACCCCGGCGCGGCGCTGCACGTCGGCCGCCGGCGCCGCGCCTGAACGCAGCCGGTGGCCGCGCGCGAACGAGGCCCCGAGCCAGCCGCCCTGCCACGACGCCGGCGCGTCGTCGCAGGCGGCCAGCGCCAGCGCCGCGGCGCCGGCACCGAGCACGCTGCGCCGCTTCACTGGTGCACCTTGCCCCACTCCTCTTCGAAGGTGTGGACCAGGGTCTGGTTCGACAGCCGGTTCGGCTCGGCCGCCACGCGTGCCATGTCGGCCGGAAACTGCATCAGCGCGGCGATGCCGTCCAGCGTCAGGAACCTCAGCCCCGGCGGCAGCGCGCCCGGCATCCGGTAGGGCCGGTGGCTGGCGAGGATGAAGCCCCATTCGCCGAAGCTCGGTACATGGGCGTGGTACGGCGTTGTCGTCAGACCCGCGGCTTCGAGCGTGGTGGCCACGGTCCAGAAGCTCTTGCGCGCGATCAGCGGCGACGTGGTCTGCACCACCGCATAGCCGCTGGCCGCGAGATGCTGGTCGACGAGCTGGTAGAAGCTGGTGGTGTAGAGCTTGCCGAGCGCGAAGTTGGTGGGATCGGGGAAGTCGATGACGATGACGTCGTAGCTGCCCGTGTGCTGCTCGAGCCAGCCGAAGGCATCGGCATTCACGACCTTCAGCTTCGGGTTGTTCAGCGAGTTGTGGTTCAGCGCCGTCAGCATCGGCCGTGTGCTGAAGAGCTGCGTGATGTGCGGGTCCAGGTCCACGAGCGTGATGTCTTCGACGCTCGGATATTTGAGTATTTCGCGCGCCGCCAGGCCGTCGCCGCCGCCCAGCACCAGCACATGCCTGGGCGCCCCGTGCGCCGCCATCGCCGGATGCACCAGCGCTTCGTGATAGCGGTATTCGTCGCGCGAGTTGAACTGCAGGTTGCCGTTGAGGAACAGCCTCACGCCCGCCGGCCCGGCGGTGATGACGACACGCTGGTAGGCGCTGTTCTCACGCACGACGACGTTGTCGCCGTAGAAGCGGTCTTCGGCCCAGGTCGTCAGATGCTCGGCGCCGGCCATCGCCGCGGCCAGCGCCAGCACCACCGCGGCGCAGGCCAGCGCATGCGCGTGCCAGCGGCGCAGTTCATCGCGGAAGATCCACAGCGCCCACACCGCCACCGCGGCGTTCATCAGGCCGAAGAAGACGCCGGTGCGGATCAGCCCCAGATGCGGCACGAACAGCAGCGGAAACGCCAGCGCGACCACCAGCGCGCCCAGGTAGTCGAAGGTCAGCACCTGCGACACCAGTTCCTTCAGCGCATAGCGTTCGCGGAAGTGGCTCTTGAGGATGCGCATCACGAGCGGAATCTCCAGCCCGACCAGCACGCCGACGGCAGCCACCAACGCATACAGCAGCACGCGAAAGACGCCGCCGCTGGTGGCCGGCAGGCTGCTGAAGGCGACGAACAGCGCGGCCGGCATCAGGCCGCCGATCAGGCCCACCAGCAGTTCGATGCGCAGGAACTGCGCCACGAGCTGGCGGTCCAGCAAGCGACTCAGCCACGAGCCCAGCCCCATCGCAAACAGGTAGACGCCGATGACGCTGGAAAACTGCAGCACCGAGTCGCCGAGCAGGTAGCTCGCCAGCGCGCCGGCCGCCAGTTCGTAGACCAGGCCGCAGGCGGCGACGATGAACACCGAGGCCAGCAAGGCCACCTCGGCGGGGGAGACCTTTGCGGCCGTGGCGGGCAGCTTGTCGGGATGGGCTGACAACATCGCGGCGAGCGTACCGCAGGCGATGCGCCGGCGATGCCAGCCGCACGACGGCTGCGCGGGCCGCATCGCTGCCGCCGGCAGCCACTCAAGTGACGTGGCATGTGGCCGCGCACATGCAGAGCGCGGCACCGAAAGCGTTCACTTCCGCGGCGCGACCCCGCCAGCGCGCTGCCGATGCTGCCGGCGCTGTGCGGGCGCTGCTCAACACACGATGCGGTCGCACGGGCGACAGCAGCGCGGGCAGGGCGCCGCGACAATGTGGCGATGGGAACGCTCTATCTCGTGCGCCACGGCCAGGCGTCATTCGGCGCCGCCGACTACGACCAGCTCAGTGAACTCGGCACGCGCCAGTGCCGACAGCTGGGCGACTATTTCCGCGAGCGCGGCATTCAATTCGAGGCCGTGCTGGTGGGCACGCTGCGCCGCCACACGCAGTCGCTGGCGGCCATCGCCGAAGGCCACGGCGCGCTGCCCCCCGCGCTGAGCTGGCCGGGCCTGAACGAATACGACAGCGCCGCGGTGGTGCGCGCGATCCACCCCGAGGCGCTGCCTGCGGCCGACTCACCCGAGGCCTACCGCCACCACTTCCGTCTGCTGCGCGAAGGGCTGTCGCAATGGATGAGCGGCGCCACCGCGCCCGCCGGCATGCCGAGTTATGCCGACTGGGTGGCCGGCATCAACGCCGCGCTGGACCATGTGCGCACAACGCACCAGGGCACGGTGCTGCTGGTCTCCAGCGGTGGCCCGATCTCCACCGCCGTCGGCCAGGTGCTCGGCACCTCGGCGCAGACGACGATCGAGCTCAACCTGCGCATCCGCAATAGCTCGCTGACCGAGTTTGCGTTCACGCCCAAACGCCACATGCTGGTGGCCTACAACCACCTGCCGCACCTGGACCACCCGCAGCGCGCGGACTGGGTCAGCTACAGCTGAGCCGGCACGGCGTCAGCCATGCACCGCCGCGGCCACGATGAGGCCGATGGCGATGCACATCGCGCCGACGACGATCGCCAGCGCGACGTTTTTCTTCTCGACGATCTCGCCCCACAGGTCCACCGGCGTGAGCTTGTCGACGATGACGAAGCAGATCCAGAACACCGCCACGCCGAGCAGCGCAAACAGGGCCGAGCCGACGAAGACGCCGGGTTTGAGCCATTCGATTCCCATCATCTGAACTCTCCTGTGTGGGTGTGAGTCGCCGCTACTTGTGCCCGCCGCCGCCGCTGGACCAGCCGCCGTAGGCACCGCCCATGCCGCCGACGAAGCCGCCGTGCTGGCTGCGGCGCAGGCACTGCTGGTATTCGGCGCTGGACTGGCCGAAGGTGCGCCGGGTGTCGCTGCAGTCGTCGCCGCCGCAGCGCGCCACCGTCATCAGCACGACGATGATGGCCACGAAGATCAGCAGCGTCTTCAGTGCGCCGCGGCCGCGCAGCAAGGTGCTGCCGACATCCGGCGGCAGGTGCGCGGCAGACAGCGCGACACCGAAGGCCGCGGCCACGCCGGCGGCGTCCAGCGTCTGGCCGGCCGACCAGACGACCTCGCTGCCGCTTTGTTCGCGCGACAGCCGCTTCGGCCCCGCCGTGTAGTCGTTGACGCGTGCACGTTCGCCGCGCTGCACACGCCAGTAGAACTCACCCAGCACCCACGTGACCTGGGCGTTGTAAGGCTCACCGCCGCGGTAGTCCACGCCCTGCCAGCGCGCGCCGCCGCGCGTCTGCTCGGGTGCGCCGGTGATCGGCTTGACCCAGCTCCAGCCGTCTTCGGCATCGACCAGGAAGGCGAAGCCTTCGGTGCGGTTGTAGAGCAGGTATTCGCGCCAGTAGCTCTGTTCGTCGTCGCTGTCGTCAGGCAGGTCGCAGCGCTCCTGGTAGCCCACGACCTGCCACGGCAGCGCGTCGCCGCCGAGCGCCAGGCTGCCGCTGCTGCCCAGGGGAATCTGCGGCTGCAGCCCGCCGGGACCGCTGTTGTTCTGCTGATAGTGCGCAAGATCGGCGCCCGCGCCCTGCGAAACGTCGACCACCGAATGGCATTGCGCGCAGGTGATGCTCTTCGTCGACGCCAGCTTCACGTCCAGCGGCGCGCCGCAGTTCGGGCATTGCAATGCGCGCGCGCCGAGCGTCTTTTCGCTGTCGTCGCGCAAGCCGCTGAGCACGAGCGCGCTCAAGGCCACCGCGCGCCCCACCGACCAGCCGACGTGCGCCGCATCACCATAGTCCAGCGTGCCCACTTCACCCGCTGCATTGCGCAGATCGACGACGCCGAACTCGCGCTCCAGCGGCGGTGGCGACGGCAGTTCACCCTGGGCAGAGATCAGCCGTGTCTGCACGACCGACGCCACGTTCCAGGCCTGGCCGGCGAGCGTGATCTGCTGCCCGGCCTGCAGCGCATCCAGCGCCGGCGCACCTTCGGCCAGCGGCGCGTCGAACGCGAAGACGTAGGCGCCGTTGTCTTCGCTCAGCCAGCCTGTGCGGCCGTTGTCGAACAGCGCGTGCCATTCGTTCCAGCTTCCACCTTCGTAGCCGTACTGCAGGCGGCCGACGAGCGTGAAGTTCAGGCCTTGCAACTTGCCGGCGGCAGCAAGCTGCAACGGCGAATGGTCGTCGAACAGCTCGGCCACGGCACCGATGCGGCGCAGCGTGTCGCCGTCGCGCAGCAGCGTGCTGTGGCAGAAGGCGCAGACGGCGCTGACCGATGCGGCCGACTTGAACTCGACGGGTGCGCCGCAGTTCGGACAGGCGGCGCGATAGGCGCGCTGCGGCGAGGTCGCCAAGAGCTGCGCCTGGGCTCTAGACGAGCTTCTTCAGCAGCTCGGCCTTCTTGGCCGTGAATTCCTCGTCGGTCAGGATGCCCTTGCTTTTCAGCTCGCCGAGTTTTTCAAGCGTCGCCATCACCTCGTCGGGCTTCATCGCGGCGGCGGCAGGCGCCGGCGCTGCCGCAGCACCGCTGTTCGTGCTGTTCGCGCTTCCCTGCAGGCCCTGGCCAAGCTGCTGCGCCATCACCTGGCCCAGTGCGACACCGGCGCCCAGGCCCATCGCATCGCCGGCGATGCCGCCACCACCGCCCGCGCCCTCGGCGAACTTCGGGATCGCCTGCGCCGTCTGGTACTGCATGAACTTGCCCATGTCGTTGCCGACCATGCCCATGCCGATCTTCTGGTCGAGGATCTTCTGCAGGTCTTCGGGCAGGCTGACGTTCTGCATCGTCACGCCCTCGAGCGCGAGGCCGAGCTTCTGGAACGCCGGCGTCGCCGCGTCGCGCAACTGGGTCGCGAATTCAACCTGGTTGGCGGCCAGGTCGAGGAAGGGCACGCCGCTGGCGGCCACCGCGTCGCTGATGTGCTGCAGCATCAGGCCGCGCAACTGGCCGTCGAGCTCGTCGACGGTGTAGCGCTCGCGCGTGCCCGAGATCTCGGTGTAGAACACCTTGGCATCGGCGATGCGGTAGGCGTAGTTGCCGAACGCACGCAGCCGCACGGCGCCGAAGTCCTTGTCGCGGATCGTCACCGGCTGGCTCGTGCCCCAGCGGCGGTCGATCTGCTGGCGCGTGCTGAAGAAGTAGAGGTCGCTCTTGAACGGGCTTTCGAACAGCTTGTCCCAGTTCTTCAGATACGTCAGCACCGGCAGCGTCTGCGTCGTCAGCTTGTACATGCCGGGGCCGAAGACATCGGCCACCTTGCCTTCGTTGACGAACACCGCGATCTGGCTTTCGCGCACCGTGAGCGAGCCGCCGTACTGGATCTCGTTGTCGGCCATCGGGAAGCGGAAGGCCAGCGTGCCATCGCCGGTTTCAGTCCACTGCAGGATGTCGATGAACTGTTTCTTGATGAAATCCATCAGTCCCATGGCCGGCCTTTCAACGAAGCGGTGCCAATAATAGCGGCATGAACCGCAGCCAACTGCAGATGGCCGTCGTCGGCGCGGGGCCTGTGGGCCTGGCGCTGGCGCTGCAGGCGGCGCGCGTGATGCCGTGGGCCCACATCACGGTGTTCGATGCGCGCGCGGCCGAGCGCGACGTGGCCGGTGACGGCCGCACGCTTGCGCTGTCGCTGGGCAGCGTGCAGTTGCTGCAGCGCCTGATGCCGTGGCCGCCCCAGGCACAGGCCATCACCGAGGTGCATGTCTCGCAGCAGCCGCCGTCGTTCGGCCGTGCCGAGGTGCGCTTGCGTGCCGCCGAACAAGGTCTGCCGCTGCTCGGCGCGGTGCTCGCCTACGGGCAGTTGCTGGCGCCGCTGCAGCAGGCCTGGCTGGACGCGGTGGCGGCCGAACCGCAACGCCTGCAGATGCGTTTTGCCAGCCCGGTGGCGGCGCTGAAGAACGTCTGCGCGGGCGTGGAGGTCGACAGTGGCACGGCCGAGGTCTTCGATCTGGCCGTGCTGGCCGAAGGCGGCGTCTTCGGCCAGCAAGCGCACAAGCCCATCGTGCGCGACTACCGGCAGACGGCCTGGGTCGGCCAGGTCACGCACGAAGGTGCATCCCTCGGCATGGCGTTCGAACGTTTCACGCGCCACGGGCCGGCGGCGCTGCTGCCGCTGGCGCCCGGCCGCTCGGCGCTGGTATGGTGTGTCGAGCGCGATGGCGACCCGGTGCAGCCGCTTGACGACACGCAACGCCTGGCGCTTCTGAACACCATCTTCCCGCCCGCAGCGGGCCACCTGCTGCAGTTGTCGGCGCTGAAGGCGTTTGCACTCGGTCTGAACGCCGAACGCACGCTGGTGCAGGGCCGCACGGTGCGCATCGGCAATGCCGCGCAGACGTTGCACCCGGTTGCCGGCCAGGGCCTGAACCTGGGCCTGCGCGACGCCTACGAACTGGCCGCCGCGCTGCGCTTGGCCGGTGACGTGGACGACGCGCTCAAGCGTGTGGAATGGGCACGCGCGGCCGACCGCTGGGCGACGATAGCCAGCACCGACTTCCTGGCGCGCAGCTTCACCTGGCAATGGCCGGGCCTGGCGCTGGCGCGCGGGCTGGGCCTTGCGGGGCTGCAGGCGCTGCCACCGCTGAAAGGCTGGCTGGCGCGACGCATGATGTTCGGCACGCGCTGACGCGCGTAGAGGGTCTTTCACAACCTCCGATGCGCCAGTGCCGGCAACTGCCGGCGCACCTGCGCGATGCGCTCCGGCTCCACGTCGGCCAGCACCACGCCTTCGCCTTCTTCGTGCAGCGCGACGACCTCGCCCCATGGATCCACCACCATGCTGTGGCCCCAGGTGCGGCGGCCGTTTTCGTGCAGGCCGCCCTGCGCCGCGGCGAGCACGTAACACTGGTTCTCGACCGCGCGCGCGCGCAGCAGCAGTTCCCAGTGCGCGCGGCCGGTGGTGTAGGTGAAGGCTGACGGCACGCTGAGCACGTCGCACGGCGGCTGTGCCAGCGCGCGGTAGAGCTCGGGAAAACGCAGGTCGTAGCAGATGGACAGGCCGACGCGCAACGCGCCCGTCTGCAGCGCCACCGGCGTGCTGCCGGCATTCAACGTGCGCGCTTCGTCGTAGTGCTCGCTGCCGTTGTCGAACGCGAAGAGGTGGATCTTGTCGTAGCGCGCGGCCAGCGTGCCGTCGGGCGCGAAGACGCAGTTGCTGTTCAGCGCATGCGCTGCATCGGCGCCGGCGATCGGCATGCTGCCGCCGATGAGCCAGAGGCCGTGGCGGCGCGCGGTCCCGGCCAGGAAACGCTGGATCGGGCCGTCGCCCGCGCGTTCGGCAACGGCCAGCTTGTCGGTGTCGCGCCGGCCGAGCACGCAGAAGTATTCGGGCAGCGCCACCAGTTCAGCGCCCGACTGCGCGGCCTGGGCGATCAGCCGCGCGGCGGCATCGAGGTTGCGGTCGACATCGGGGGTCGAGACCATCTGCACGGCGGCAATCTTCATGACCCAATTCTCGGTCAGCCACGCCGCCTGCGCGGGCTGGCGGTTCGGGGCAGAATTCCCGGTTACACAGAGCAGATGTTGCGGAGGGTGTCTTGATGCCAGCGGTTCCGCACGCGGCGGCTGCCGAGTACAGCCGCTTCGTGCAGCGCATACGTCGCCGCTATGGCGCCGAGCGCGGCTTGCTGCCACCAGGTGCACCCGGCGTGCAGGGCGTGACGCGGCTGGTGCACGATCTGCAGCAAGGCGGCCGCGAGCTCGCCAGCGCGCTGCGCGTGGCACGCCATCTGGTGATCGAGCGCCTGGCCGAGCTGGACATCGAGCAGGGCGCGGCGCTGGAAACCGTCTGCACCTGCATGAGCGAGCTCGCCGAGGCGACGCTCGAGATGGCGCTGGCGCAGGCGCTGGCCGATGCCGACGAGCGCCACGGCGAGCCGCTGAACAGCGCCGGCCGGCGCGTCGATTTCTGGATCGTCGGCATGGGCAAGCTCGGCGCGCGCGAGCTCAACGTCTCGTCCGACATCGACCTCGTCTACGTCTACGAGGAAGACGGCCAGACCGCAGGCGCGCGGCCGACGTCGATCCACGAATATTTCAGCTTCGTCGCCAAGCGGCTGTATGCGCTGATCGGCGAGACCACCGACGACGGCTTCGTCTTCCGCGTCGACCTTGCGCTGCGGCCGAACGGCAATTCGGGGCCGCCGGTGGTGAGCCTGGCGATGCTGGAGGACTATCTGCAGATGCAGGGTCGCGAATGGGAGCGTTTTGCGTGGCTCAAGAGCCGCGTCGTCGCGCCGCGCGCGGCCGTCGAAAGCGGCCGCGCGCTGGCGCTGCGCTCGCTCGTCACGCCCTTCGTCTACCGGCGCTATCTGGACTACGGCGTCTTCGAAGGCCTGCGCCAGCTTCACGGCAAGATCCGCGACGAAGCGCAGCGCCGTGCCGCCGGTCGCCCCGAACGTGCGAACGACGTGAAGCTCTCGCGCGGCGGCATCCGCGAGATCGAGTTCATCGTGCAGCTTCTGCTCGTGGTGCGCGGCGGCCAGTTCCCCGAGATGCGCACGCGCAGCACGCTGCGCGCCCTGGAGCGCCTGGCCGCCGGCGGACTGATGAGCCGCGCCACTGCCGACGAACTGGCCGCGGGCTACCGGTTCCTGCGCCGCGTCGAGCACCGCATCCAGTACCTGGACGACCAGCAGACGCACCTGCTGCCCACGCACGACGACGACCTCGCCTGGATCGCGCGCAGCCTGGGCCCGGCCGCGCCGGCGGCCCGCCACGAGACCTGCGAACTGCTGAACCGGCTGGGCGAGGTGCGCGAGTACGTGGCGGCCGAATTCGACGCCTTGCTGCGCGAAGGCCACCAAGGCAATGGCAACGGCAAGAACGGCTGCCGCCGCTGCGGCGCCGCGCCGCTGGCCATCGACAGCGAGGCCTTGCTCGAAACGATGCCGGACGAACTGGCGACGCGGCTGCGGCGCTGGGCGGCGCAACCGCGCGTGCTGGCGCTGCGCGACGAGAGCCGGGCGCGCCTGGGACGCCTGATGCAGGCCGCCGCCGCCTGCGTGGCCGACGGCAGTTGCTCGATGCAGGCGGCGCTGCGCTTCGTCGACTGGATGGAGCCGCTGCTGCGCCGCGAAAGCTACCTCGCGTTGCTGGTCGAACGGCCCGAGGTGCAGCGCCGGCTGCTGCGCCTGCTGGGGTTGGCGCGCTGGCCGATGCAGTACCTGATGCGCCATCCGGGCGTCATCGACGAGCTGGCCGACGACCGCCTGCTGTACCAGCGCTTCGACGCCGCGGCCTTCGTCGCCGACCTCGACGAGCGGCGCGCCGCGTGGCAGCGTTCGGGCGAGGACGACGAAGAGAAGCTGCTCGACACCCTGCGCCGCGCCCACCACGCCGAGGTCTTCCGCACGCTGGTGCGCGACGTCGAAGGCCGCATCACGGTCGAGCAGGTGGCCGACGACCTGTCGGCACTGGCCGACGCGCTGCTCGCCACCACCGTGCGCTGGTGCTGGAGCCTGCTCAAGCAGCGCCACCGGGACGAACCGGTGCTGGGCATCATTGCCTACGGCAAGCTCGGCGGCAAGGAGCTGGGCTATGGCAGCGATCTCGATGTCGTGTTCCTCTACGACGACGCCGGCGAGGCCGACGCGCAGCGCGCGCAGGAGGTCTATGCCCTGTTCGTGCGCAAGCTCATCACCTGGCTGACGCTGCGCACCGCGGCCGGTGAACTCTTCGACATCGACACCGCGCTGCGGCCGAACGGCAACTCGGGGCTGCTGGTGACGGCCATCGCCGCCTTCGACCGCTACCAGCGCGGCCGCGGCAGCAACACCGCGTGGACCTGGGAACACCAGGCCATCACACGCGCGCGCTTCGCCGCCGGCCGGCCCGAGATGGCGCCGGCCTTCGAAGCGACACGGCGTGCGGTGCTGACGGCCGAGCGCGACCCCGGCGCGCTGCGCGACGAAGTGCGTGCGATGCGCGACAAGCTGCGCGCGGCGCGCCGCGTGCCCGACGGACGCTTCGACGTCAAGCACAGCCCCGGCGGCATGGTCGACGTGGAATTCGCGGTGCAGTACCTCGTGCTGGCGCATGCTCGCGCACACGCGCCGCTGCTCGACAACGCCGGCAACATCGCGCTGCTGCAGCGCGCCGAGGCCGCGGGCTTGCTGGCGCCGGGCATCGGCAATGCAGCGGCCGACGCCTACCGCGATCTGCGGCGCGCCCAGCACCGCGCCCGCCTGGACGAGCAGCCGACGCACTTCGCGCCCGAGGGCTTCGTCGCGCCACGCGACGCCGTGCTCGCGCTGTGGCACGCGGTCTTCGGTTGACGCAGCCCGGCCTCGCCTGGGTGACGCTGGCCGCGTTGCTGGGCGCGGCTTCGCTGCTCGCGTGGTTCATGCCCACAGTGTGGCTGGACTGGCAGCCGGCGCTGGCCACGCATCAGCCGTGGCGCTGCTGGAGCGCCGCGTTCGTGCACTGGAGCCCGCTGCATCTGGGCGCGAACCTGTTTGGCACGCTGCTCGTCGGCGCCCTGGGCAGGGTCGGCCGCGTGCCCTGGCCCACCACGCTGGCGTGGTTCGTGGCCTGGCCGCTGCTGCATCTGGCGCTGCTCGCACAACCGGCGCTGGCGCACTACGGCGGGCTGTCGGGTGTGCTGCATGCCGGCGTTGCGGCAGCAGCGGTCGAGATCGCGCTCACCGATCGCGGCCAGCCCCGGCTCATCGGGCTGCTGCTGCTGGGCGGGCTGCTGCTGAAGATCGTGCTCGAAACGCCGTGGGGCGCGCCGCTGCGCCACCCGGCCGACTGGGACATCGCGATCGCGCCGCTGGCCCACACCACCGGTGCGCTCGCCGGCGCGACGCTGGCGCTGCTGGCGCATGCATTGACATCCAGACCGAAACCATGACCGACGACAGGAAGACAAGACTCGACGCCCTGGCCGTGACGCTGATCGTCATCTGCTGCGCACTGTGGGGGCTGAACCAGGTGGCGACGAAGGTCGCGCTGGCCGAGATTCCGCCGTTGATGCAGGCCTCTGCGCGCTCGCTGGGCGCGACGCTGCTGCTGCTGCTGTGGGCGCGTGTGCGCCGCATCCCGCTGTGGCGCGACGACGGCACGACGATCGGCGGGCTGCTTGCCGGGGCGCTGTTTGCGATCGAGTTCGGGTGCATCTTCATCGGCCTGCAGTTCACCACCGCGTCACGCATGGCGGTGTTCGTCTATCTGGCGCCGTTTGTCGTCGCGCTGGGCATGCCCTTCATCAGCCGCCACGAAAAGCTGCGGCCGCTGCAGGTGGTGGGCCTCGTGGCCGCCTTCAGCGGCGTCGTCTGGGCGTTCGCCGAAGGTTTCGGGCACCCCGCCGCCGGCGCCCGCCAATGGGTGGGTGATGCGCTGGGCATGGCCGGCGCCGTGTTGTGGGGCCTGACGACACTGACGCTGCGCGCCACGCGGCTGTCGACCGCGGCCCCCGAAAAGACGCTGCTGTGGCAGTTGATGATTTCGGGCATCGCGCTGGCCGGCGCGTCGTGGCTGGGCGGTGAAACGCTGCACGGCATGCCGACGTCGGCGTCGCTGCTGCCGCTGGGCTTCCAGACCGTGATCGTCACGTTCGCCAGCTACCTCGTGTGGTTCTGGCTCATACGCCACTACCCGGCGACGCGGCTGTCGGCGTTCACGCTGCTGACGCCGATCTTCGGTCTGCTGGCCGGCGTGCTGCTGCTCGGCGAGCCGGTGACGGCCCGGCTCGTCGTCGCGCTGCTCGCGGTGGTGCTGGGCATCACGCTGATCAATCGCTCTTAGACTGCGCGCTCTCACACAGGAGCCCGACCATGATCACGCTGTGCGGCTTTGCGGTTTCGAATTACTACAACAAGGTGAAGCTGGCGCTGCTGGAAAAGCAGATCCCATTCAGCGAAGAAAGAGTGGGCACCGGCTCGACGGACGAAGCGGTGCTGGCGGCGTCGCCGCTGGCGAAGATCCCCTTCATCCGCACCGGCGACGGCGGCACGCTGTGCGAGAGCCAGGTCATCGTCGACTACCTCGAAGCGCGATATCCGCAGCCGCCGCTGCTGCCCGCCGACGTGTTGGCCGCAGCCAAGGTGCGCGAGCTGGCCAGCTTCATCGACCTGCACCTCGAACTTGTTGCGCGCGAGCTGTATGCGCAGGCGTTTTTCGGCGGCAACGTGAGCGAAAACCAGCAGGCACGCGTGCGCAAGCTGCTCGTCAAGAACATCACCGGCTTCAAGCGGCTGGCGAAGTTCGCGCCATTCGTGGCCGGCGACAGCTTCACGATGGCCGACTGCTCGGCCTGGAACAGCCTGCCCTTGGTGGGCATGGCCAGCAAGCTGGTGCTGGGCGAAGACCTGCTGCTGGCCGCGGGCGTGGACTGGAAAGCCTACGTCAAGTTCGTCGGCGAGCGTCCGTCGGCGCAGCGTGTGGCGGCCGACCGCAAGGCCGCGCAGGCGGCCTGAACGGCGCTCACAGCGGCTGCGGGCGCGGCGCGCCGCCGGCGGCCAGCGACAGCGTCAGTTCCTTGCGATAGCGGTTGAGCTCCTGCACGCTGGCGAAGCTGCGTTCCATCAGCAGCGACAGGTTGTGCAGGATGCGCTCGACGACCTTGTTCTCCCACACGGCGTCGAACTGGATCTGGCTGTCCAGCCACTGCTCCAGCCATTCGGGGTTCGGCAGCCGGCTCTGGATCGTGTCCTTCGGAAACAGCTTGACGTTGACGTGCAGGTTGGTGGGGTGCAGCGCCTGCGCGGTGCGGCGCGCGCTGGCCATCAGCACGCCGACCTTCGCAAACGCGGCCTTGGCTTCGTCGCCGAACTTGTGCATCGCCCGCTTCATGTAGCGCAGATAGGCGCCGCCGTGGCGCGCCTCGTCGCGCGCCAGGGTCTCGTAGATGGTCTTGATCACGGGCTCGCTGTGCCATTCGGCGGCGCGCCGATACCAATGGTTCAGGCGGATCTCGCCGCAGAAATGCATCATCAGCGTCTCCAGCGCCGGCGCGGGGTCGAATTCGAAGCGCACCGCATGCAGTTCCTCTTCGGTGGGCACGAGGTCGGGCCGGAAACGACGCAGGTATTCCATCAGCACCAGCGAATGTTTCTGCTCCTCGAAGAACCAGACGCTCATGAAGGCCGAGAAGTCGCTGTCGTTGCGGTTGTCGCGCAGAAACATCTCGGTGGCCGGCAACGCCGACCATTCGGTGATGGCGTTCATCTTGACCGTCTGCGCCTGCTCTTCGCTGAGCTCGGACGCATTGAAACGATCCCACGGGATATCGGTGTCCATGTTCCAGCGCACGGATTCGAGCTGCTTGAAGAGTTCCGGGTAAAGCATGTTGGGGCCTTCGCGTGGGTGGGCGATTCTAGACGGCGTGATATGTGCGCCCTGTCGCTACGGATGTGCGCCGGCGCGTCGGCGCAGCCCATGCCGCCGGCACCGGCTGACTTGCCGCAATCTGTCGCCGCCGCGATGCCGCTGTCCAGGGCACGGAACTTTGTGGCGCACCCCCGATCACAACCTGCACGGCATGCAGTGCCGTCGGTTTTCTCTGTTGTGCGGCCGTTCGGGACTCCGTCTGCAATCCCTGAGCGTTTCTCCTCCTCCTCCCTCCTCCCTCATTCGCTCAGGGGCGCCGCACAGCAGCCTTTACAAGCCCGGGGCATCGGGCCCACGGCTCTTTGCGGCCGACGCGAGCGAGGCGCTTCGATCGACGCTGGTCCGCCGCGACCGCAGGCGTGGCGCGTCAGCGCTGGCCTTCGGTGAGCGAGAAGAGCTGGAACAGGCCGCTTTTGTCGACGAACCAGGTTTCGGTGAAGTTGACGACGCCGCCCGGCTGTTTGGCTGGAATCGGATAGGGTGCGGCACGCTTGATCATCGCGATGACCCACGGCGCCACCTCGGCGGCGGCCGGCTTGCGCACCACCGTGACGTTGACCACCTGACCCTGGGCGTCGAGTTCGGTTTCGACCATCATCACCCCGTACAGCAACGGCGGCAGCATGCCGCGGTAGATGCGCATCGGGTAAGAGGCGTAGATGTGGCGCGCGGCGTCGATGCGGTATTCCCGTTCGTCCTCGGCGGCGGATGCGTGCTGCGGCTCGGCCACCGGGGCCGGCACCATCGAGAACTGCGCCTGGGCGGCGCCCGCCGACAACAAGCCGGCCAGACAGACGGCGCGGCAGAGCCAGGCCAGGCCAGGCAAGGAGAGGGTGTTGTGCATGGGTTCGTGCGACCGCTAAACGGCAAGCGCGCGGTCCAACGCCGCGCACTTGCAGATTACACGAGCGCGCTGTCGGCACGCGTGAACTCGGCACGCGGCGGCGCCGCCGCGTTGGCACAAACTAACGCAACCAGCCCTTGCGCCTGAAGTAGATCAGCGGCACCGCCACCGACGCCAGCATCAGGCCGATGGCATACGGGTAGCCCAGGCGCCACTGCAGTTCGGGAATGCCTCTGAAGTTCATGCCGTAGACGCTCGCAATCAGCGTTGGCGGCAGCAGGGCCACGCTGGCGACGGAGAAGATCTTGATGATCTTGTTCTGATTGATGTTGATGAAACCAACGGTTGCATCCATCAGGAAGTTGATCTTGTCGAACAGGAAGGCGGTGTGCGAATCGAGCGAGTCGATGTCGCGCAGGATCTGGCGCGCTTCCTCGAATTGCTCGGCACCGAGCTTGCGGCTGCGCATCAGAAAACTCAGTGCGCGGCGCGTGTCCATCACGTTGCGGCGGATGCGCCCGTTCAAGTCTTCCTCCTTCGCGATCGCCTTCAGCACTTCGCCGGCGGCGCGGTCGTCGACATCCTGCTTGAGCACCCGCGAGCTGACCTTCTCGAGGTTGTCGTAGATGCCTTCGAGCGCGTCGGCCGAATACTCGGCGTCGGCGTCGTACAGCTTCAGCAGCACGTCCTTGGAATCCTCGATCAGTGCCGGGATGCGGCGCGCACGCAGGCGCAGCAGGCGGAACACCGGCAGGTCTTCGTCGTGCACCGAGAACAGCACCCCTTCGAACAGGATGAAGGCCACGCGCACGTTGCGCGACTGGCGACCATCGATCGCTTCGTCGCCGTCGATCAGGAAGTCGGAGCGGATGTGCAGCTCGCCGTTGTCTTCCTCGTAGAAGCGCGCCGATTCCTCGAGGTCGTCGTCGACGATGTCGTCGGGAATCGAAAGCCCGAAGCGGGTCGCGATCCAGGACTTCTCCTGCACGGTGGGCGATTCGAGGTCGACCCACACTGGCCGCACGTCAGCCAGCGCCTCGGACTTGTCGATCTCTTCCTGGAAGAGCCGGCCGTTGGCCAGCGTGAAGACGTTGAGCATGCCTGCTCCGGGCTGATATTTCGGGGTGTCGTTCACCGCCGCGCTTCAGCCATCGCAGCCGAAGGGGCGGTCACCGAGGGTGACGGGGGTCCAAGCGTCTTCTCTCGTTCAAAGGCGACCCTGGATTATGGCAGCGGCGCGCCCCGCGCGTGCACTTCGCGGGCGCTGCTTCGGACCGTCGAGCACACCGTTACGTGGCCCGCCAAGCAACTGAGTTTGACGTGCCGGCGCGGGGATGCAAAGCGTCACGAATCGGCCCTGAAAAGCAGTGGGCCATGCGCTTGCCAGCCCCATGCAACCGGTGCAAACTGATTTTGACGGCGCTCCTTTTTCCGGACACCGTTCCACCCCTCTGCCTTCGCCCTTGTCTGTCCTTCTCCCCCTTGTCCTTCCGACGCTTTCCCCCCTCGCACCGCCGCCTGCCGGCGCGACCGTTTCCCCACCCCTGAAAAGGAGGCTCTGATGAATTTGACGATCAGCGGACATCACCTGGAAGTCACCCCAGCCCTCAAAGCGTACGTGCTCACCAAGCTGGACCGTGTCACACGCCACTTCGATCAGGTCGTGGATGTCAATGTGTTGCTGACCGTCGAGAAGCTGAAGGAAAAGGAACGACGGCAGAAAGCCGAGGTCACGCTGCACGTGAAGGGGCGCGACATCTTCGTCGAACAGAGCCACGAAGACCTGTACGCCGCGATCGACCAGTTGATGGACAAGCTCGACCGCCAGGTCTGCCGCCACAAGGACCGGCTGCAGGACCACCACCACCAGTCGCCCAAGCGCGTCGACGCCAGTGTCGGCTGAGGCGCTCGGGCGCCGCACCCTCCGCCAACGGCCCTTCGGGGCCGTTTTTTTTGCCTTCCCGGCTGCCGGCTGTTGCTGCAATGCCGCAAGAGTTGTCGTTTCCCCTCGGCCGGGGTGCCCCTGAGGCCCTGTCCACGAGGGTCCCGTTGCTATGATTCGGCGCTCAGTAACAGTCCGCGGCGGCAACCCAGTGCACGGCCGCGAGGGGAATCGCCCCATGAACCGTCTAGCCGCCATCCTGCCCGCCAGCAACGTGTTGGTGAACGTGGACGCGACCAGCAAAAAACGTGTCTTCGAGCAGGCCGGCCTGTTGTTCGAGAACCAGCACGCCATCGCCCGCGGCACCGTCACCGACAACCTGTTTGCGCGTGAACGGCTGGGCTCCACCGGCCTCGGCCACGCGGTGGCCATTCCGCACGGCCGCATCAAGGGCCTGAAAAATCCGCTCGCCGCCGTGCTGCGCCTGCAGCAGGCGATTCCCTTCGATGCGCCGGACGACGAGCCGGTGTCGCTGTTGATCTTCCTGCTCGTGCCCGAGGCGGCAACGCAGCGCCACCTGGAGATCCTCTCCGAGATCGCCGAGATGCTGTCCGACCGCGAGCTGCGCGAGCGCCTGAAGGGCGAGCCCGACGCGGCGGCCGTGCACAAGCTGATCCACGGCTGGGAACCTCTGAAGTCCGTGGCATGACGCGTGAGCGTCGCGCTTCGGCAGGGCGATGAAACCGACGTCGATCAGCGCCGAAGCGCTGTTCGAGGCGCACCGCGAGGCGATGCGCTGGGAATGGATCGCCGGCCACGCCCACCCCGAGCGGCGCTTCGACGATGCCGCGGTGCGCGACGCACAGTCGGCAGCCGACCTCGTCGGCTACCTGAACTACATCCACCCGTACCGGGTGCAGATCGTCGGCCGGCGCGAAGTGGCGTATCTGCTGGCCAGTTCGGCCGAAGACCAGGAACGGCGCATCTCGCGCATCGTCACGCTGGAGCCGCCGGTGCTCATCGTCGCCGACCAGCAGACGCCGCCCGACCGCCTGGTCGCGATGTGCGACCGCGCCGAGATCCCGCTCTTCGTGACGCGCGAATCCGCCGGTCACGTGATCGACGTCGTGCGTGCCTATCTCGCCCACCTGTTCGCCGACCGCACCACCCGCCACGGCGTGTTCATGGACATCCTCGGGCTGGGCGTGCTGCTGACCGGCGAGTCGGGCCTGGGCAAGAGCGAACTCGGGCTGGAGCTCATCTCGCGCGGCCACGGCCTGGTGGCCGACGATGCGGTCGACCTGTACCGCATCAGCCAGACCGCGCTCGAGGGCCGCTGCCCCGAGCTGCTGCTGAACCTGCTGGAGGTGCGCGGCATCGGGCTGCTCGACATCAAGGCGATCTTCGGCGAGACGGCGGTGCGCCGCAAGATGCGGCTGCGTCTGATCGTGCATCTGGTGCGCAAGGAGACGATGGAGCGCGAATTCGAGCGCCTGCCCTACGAGCCGCTGTATGAAGAGATTCTCGGCATTCCGGTGCGCAAGGTCGTGATCGCGGTCGACGCCGGACGCAATCTGGCGGTGCTGGTGGAGGCCGCGGTGCGCAATACGGTGCTGCAACTGCGCGGCATCGACACCTACCAGGAATTCATCGAACGCCACCAGCGCGCGATGGAAAAGGAATAGCCCACGGGCGCAACGCCTGAAGGCGGCGCCAGGCACTCAGCCGGTCGCTATTTGTGCCGGTATTCGCAATTCGCCTTGGTGCAGCGCGCATATAACGCGAGCGAGTGTTCGTGCAGTTCGAAGCCGCGCGTTTCGGCGATCGCACGCTGGCGCTGTTCGATCTCGGGGTCGAAAAACTCCTCGACGCGGCCGCAGGTCAGGCACACCAGATGGTCGTGGTGCTGGCCCTCGTTGAGCTCGAACACCGACTTGCCCGATTCGAAGTTGCTGCGCGTCAGCAGCCCGGCCTGCTCGAACTGCATCAGCACGCGGTAGACGGTGGCCAGGCCGATGTCGGCATCTTCGTGCAGCAAGGCCTTGAACACGTCCTCGGCCGTCATGTGGCGGCGCTCGGCATGCTGAAAGACCTCGAGGATCTTGATGCGCGGCAGCGTCGCCTTCAGGCCGCTGCTCTTCAGTTCGTCGGCATGGGTCATGGATGCGTCCTCGCGAGCCGCCGGCGGAACGACGCGCGGCTAGAATCCGCCCATCATAGCCAGCACCGCGCCCGCAGCGCGTCTGCGGCTTTCTCCTCGCGATGCCGGTGCCGAACATGCGTGCCTTCCTGATTCCCCTGCTCGGCGCAACGCTGCTCGGCGGCTGCGCATTGTCCAGGCAGTCCACCGACGACTTCCTCGGCCTCATCACGCCCTACCGCATCGACATCGTGCAGGGCAATGTCGTCACCAAGGAACAGCTCGCGCAACTCAGGCCCGGCATGTCGCGCAACCAGGTGCGCGACGTGCTGGGCACGCCGCTGCTCACCGACCCTTTCCACGCCAACCGCTGGGACTACATCTTCACGATCCGCCGTCCCGGCACGCCGGCGCAGCGTCGCAGCGTGGTGGTGACGTTCGACGGTGAGCAGATGAAATCGGTGGACGCGCCCGAGCTGCCGAGCGAAGACGAGTTCGTGGCCTCCATCACCGGCAAGAAATACGAAGGCAAGGCGCCGCCGCTGGCGCTGACCGAGGCGCAGATCAAGGCGTTGCCGGTACCACCGAAGCCGGCGGCGTCGGCGGCCGAACCCAGTGGGCCGGTGCGCGAGTACCCGCCGCTCGAATCGGCCTCATGAAGATCGCGGTCGCGGGCGCTTCCGGGCGCATGGGCCGCATGTTGATCGACGCCGTCAGTGCCAGCCCCGACTGCCAGTTGAGCGGCGCGCTGGTACGCCCCGGCCACGCGCTGCTGGGCCAGGACGCCGGGGCCGCCATCGGCCGCAGCACCGGTGTGGCCGTCAGCGCCGACCTGCACCAGGGCTTGCGCAGCGCCGACGTGCTGCTCGACTTCACGCGTCCCGAAGCCACGCTGGCGCACCTGGCGGTGTGCCGCGAACTGGGCGTGCGCGCAGTCGTCGGCACCACCGGCTTCAACCCCGCGCAGAAGGCCGAGCTCGCCGCCTTCGCGCGTGCCGTCGCCATCGTGCTGGCGCCCAACACCAGTGTCGGCGTCAACGTCGTGCTGCGGCTGCTGGACCTGGCGGCGCGCTCGCTGCGCGAGGGCTACGACATCGAGATCATCGAAGCCCACCATCGCCACAAGATCGACGCCCCCAGCGGCACCGCGCTCGCGATGGGCGAGGTCATCACCCAGGCGCTGGGCCAGAACCTGCAGCAGCAGGCCGTCTTTGCACGCGAAGGCCACACCGGCGAGCGCCGGCCCGGCAGCATCGGCTTTGCGGCCGTGCGCGGCGGCGACATCGTCGGTGACCACACGGTGCTGTTCGCCGGCACCGGCGAGCGCATCGAGATCACCCACCGCAGCAACAGCCGTGCGAACTACGCCGAAGGCAGCCTGCGCGCCGCGCGCTTCCTGGCCGGCCGCGCGCCCGGGCTGTACGACATGGCCGACGTGCTGGGCCTGCACGCCTGACGACGATGGACGGGCTGCTGGACTTCTGGAGCCGCAGCGACGACGTCGGCCGCGCCGTGGCGCTGCTGCTGCTGGCGATGTCGGTCGCCGCATGGGTGCTGATCTTCTGGAAGGGCTGGCTGCTGCGCCGCGCCGGCGCCGACATCGAGCGCGCCGTGCCGGCCTTCTGGGACGCCGGCTCGCTGGCCGATGGCCGCACACGCTTGTCCGCGATGGACCGCGAACACGTGCTGCTGCCGCTGCTCGACGCCGCCACCGCAATGCCCGCGGCCGGCACGCTGCAGACCGCCGCCCATCTGCAATCGCAGCTCACGCGGCGCCTGCGCGACGCGCTGCACCGCGCACTGGCGCACCTGCAGTTCGGCCAGGTGCTGCTGGCGTCGATAGGCAGCACGGCGCCTTTCGTCGGCCTGTTCGGCACCGTCTGGGGCATCTACCACGCGCTGATCGCCATCGCCGCGGCCGGCAGCATCACGATCGACAAGATCGCCGGCCCGGTGGGCGAAGCACTGATCATGACGGCCGCCGGCATTGCGGTCGCGATTCCCGCGGTGCTGGCCTACAACGTGTTCGGCAAGCGCGTCGCCGGCTGCGAAGCCGAACTGGAGGGCTTCGCGCACGACCTGCGTGAGATGACCCTCGACAGCCAACGCTGAGCCGCCAACCATGGCATTCGGCCGCCTCGAACGCTCGCCCGGCTCGCTGCCGATGAGCGAGATCAACATGACGCCGCTGATCGACGTCATGCTGGTGCTGCTGGTGATTTTCATCATCACCGCGCCGCTGCTCAGCAGCAGCCTCAAGCTCGAACTGCCGCGCGCCGAAGGCGCCAGGCCCAGCGACGCACCCGCGTTCATCGTGGTGGCTGTCGACGCCCAGGGCCAGCTCTTCGTCGGCGACGAAAAGCTCGACGCGCCGCAACTGTCGGCGCGCGTGCACGCTGCCGCGGCGCACGACCCCATGACCGAGGTGCAGTTGCGGGCCGACAAACGGGTGCCCTACGGCAAGGTGGCCGAGCTCATCGGCCTCGTTCAGGACGCGGGTCTGTCGCGCATCGGCTTCATCACCGAGACCACGGCGCCGGGCAGCTAGCTCCCTACAATCCGGCGGATGAACGAAAAGTACGTCCCCGCCGAGGTCGAAGCCGCCGCCCAGGCGCACTGGCTGGCCAGCGGCGCCGCACGCGTCACCGAAGACGCGGCCAGGCCCAAGTTCTACGCCTGCTCGATGCTGCCGTATCCGAGCGGCAAACTGCACATGGGCCACGTGCGCAACTACACCATCAACGACATGATGGCGCGCCAGCTGCGCATGAAGGGCATGAACGTGTTGATGCCGATGGGCTGGGACGCCTTCGGCCTGCCGGCAGAAAACGCGGCCATCGACAACAACGTGCCGCCCGCGCAATGGACACGCGCCAACATCGCCGACATGAAGAGCCAGATGCAGCCGCTGGGCCTGGCCTTCGACTGGCAGCGCGAACTCGCCACCTGCGACCCCGGCTACTACAAGTGGAACCAGTGGTTCTTCCTGAAGATGCTGGAAAAGGGCATCGCCTACCGCAAGACGCAGATCGTCAACTGGGACCCGGTCGACCGGACCGTGCTCGCCAACGAGCAGGTGGTGGACGGCCGCGGCTGGCGCAGCAATGCCATTGTCGAGAAGCGCGAGATCCCGGGCTACTACCTGGCCATCACGCAGTATGCCGACGAGCTGCTGGCCGGCGTCAATGACAGCACCAGCGCCCACTACCTGGACGGCTGGCCCGAACGCGTGCGCCTGATGCAGGAGCACTGGATCGGCAAGAGCGAAGGCGTGCGCTTTGCGTTCACGCACGACATCCGGGACGCGACCGGCGCGCTGATCCAGGATGGGCGCATGTATGTCTTCACGACGCGCGCCGACACCATCAAGGGCGTCACGTTCTGCGCCGTCGCGCCCGAACATCCGCTGGCCACGCACGCGGCCCAGGGCGACGCCGAACTCGCGGCCTTCATCGAGGTCTGCAAGAAGGGCGGCACCACCGAGGCCGAACTGGCGCTGAAGGAGAAGGAAGGCCGCCCCACGGGGCTGTTCGTCACGCACCCGCTGACCGGCGCGCAAGTGCCGCTGTGGGTGGGCAACTACGTGCTGATGAGCTATGGCGACGGCGCCGTGATGGGCGTGCCGGCGCACGACGAGCGCGACTTCGCGTTTGCGAAGAAGTACGGGCTCGACATCCTGCAGGTCATCCACATCGACGGCGAACACTTCAGCTACGAGCACTGGCAGGAGTGGTATGCCGACAAGACGCGCGGCATCACCATCAATTCGGGCAACTACAGCGGACTGCCGTACAAGCTGGCGGTCGACAACATCGCCGCCGCGTTGCAGGCCAAGGGCCTGGGCGAGAAGAAGACGACATGGCGGCTGCGCGACTGGGGCATCAGCCGCCAGCGCTACTGGGGCACGCCGATTCCCATCATCCACTGCCCGGAACACGGCGCGGTCCCGGTGCCGGAGAAAGACCTGCCCGTCGTGCTGCCCGAAGACCTCGTGCCCGATGGCAGCGGCAACCCGCTGAACAAGAGCGCGGCCTTCCTGAACGTCGCCTGCCCGACCTGCGGCCAGCCGGCCCGGCGCGAGACCGACACGATGGACACCTTCGTCGATTCGGCCTGGTACTACATGCGCTACTGCTGCCCCGACAGCGACGACGCGATGATCGACGCGCGCGCCGAATACTGGATGCCGATGGACCAGTACATCGGCGGCATCGAACACGCGGTGCTGCATCTGCTGTACGCGCGCTTCTGGACGAAGGCGATGCGCGACCTCGGCCTCGTGACCTTCAGCGAACCGTTCACGAAGCTCTTCACGCAGGGCATGCTGCTCAACGAGTCGTTCTATCGCGAAGACGATGCGGGCAAGACGCGCTGGTTCTATCCGAACGAAGTCGAGGTCAGCTACGACGAGCGCGGCCACCCGGTGGGCGCCACGGCGAAGAGCGACGGCCTGCCCGTGAGCCTGGGCGGCATCGAGAAGATGTCCAAGAGCAAGAACAACGTGGTCGAGCCGCGCGACATCATCGCCCGCTTCGGCGCCGACACCGCGCGCGTGTTCACGATGTTCGCCGGCCCGCCCGACCAGAGCGCGGCGTGGTCGGACTCCGGCGCCGAAGGGGTGTTCCGCTTTCTGCGCCGGCTCTGGAGCTTCGGCGTGAAAAACGCGGCGCGGCTGTCGAGGGTCATGCCCGCGCCCACCGGCACGAACGCGGTGCGCTTCGAGGTGCACACGGTGCTGCGCCAGATCAGCCACGACTACGACCGCCTGCAATACAACACCGTCGTCTCGGGTGCGATGAAGCTGCTGAATGCGCTGGAAGACGGCGCGGCGACGGCGGACGACGCGACGCTGCGCGAAGGTCTGGCCATCCTGCTGCGCGCGCTGTATCCGGCGGCACCGCACATCACGCATGCGCTGTGGAGCGCGCTCGCGTTCGACGGCGACCTGGTGCATGCGCCCTGGCCCGAAGTCGACGAGGCCGCGCTCGAACAGACCGAGATCGAACTCGTGCTCCAGGTCGGCGGCAAGATGCGCGGCGCCATCCGCGTGCGCGCCGATGCCGGGCGCTCGGCCATCGAGGCGGCGGCGCTGGCGAGTCCGGAATTCCAGCGCTTCGGCGAAGGCAAGTCGCCGAAGAAGGTCATCGTCGTGCCCGGGCGGCTGGTGAATGTCGTTGTCTGACGCCCGCCGCAGGCTGCTGCTGGCGGGCGCCGGCATGCTGGCGCTGGGCGGCTGCGGTTTTGAGCTGCGCCGCACGCCGACGCTGTCATTCCACAGCATCGCGCTCGTCGGCTTCGGGCCGCGCTCGCCACTGGCCGACGAACTTCGGCGCGACCTCGTCAAGAGCGTGCATGTGGTCGAAAGCCCTGCCGAAGCGCAGGTGGTGCTGCACGTCACCGCCGACGAACGCCAGAAGAGCGTCGTCGCGTCCAGCTCGGCGGCGCAGGTGCGTGAATTCGAGCTGCGCACGAAGTTCGACTTTTTCGTCAGCACTCCTGGCGGCAAGGTACTGATCGCGCCGGCCGAACTGCTGCTCAAGCGCGACTTGAGCTATACCGAATCGGCAGCGCTGGCCAAGCAGCAGGAAGAGGCCGAGCTCTACCGCGAAATGCAGTCCGACGTGGTGGCGCAGGTGCTGCGCAGGCTGTCGACGATCGCCGTCTGACATGCAGTTGCGCGCCGATCAGCTCGAAGCGCATCTGGCGCGCGGCCTGAAGCCGCTGTACACGGTGCATGGCGACGAGCCGCTGCTGGCGCAGGAAGCAGGCGATGCGATACGCGCGGCCGCGCGCGCCGCCGGTTTCACCGAACGCAAGATATTCACTGTCAGCGGCAACCACTTCGACTGGAGCGCGGTGCTCGGCGCAGCGCAGACGCTGAGCCTGTTCGCCGAGCGCCAGCTCATCGAGATCCGCATGCCCTCCGGCAAGCCCGGCAAGGACGGCTCGGAAGCCTTGCAGCGCTACTGCGCGCAGACGAGCGACGACGTGCTGACGCTCGTACAACTGCCCCGGCTCGACTTCCAGCAGACGAAGGCCGCGTGGTTCGGTGCGTTGGACCACGCGGGTGTGGTGCTGCGCGTCGAAGCGATCGACGCGCGCGCCCTGCCGGCATGGATCGCACAACGGCTGGCGCGCCAGGGCCAGCGGGTGGCGTCGGGCGCCGCGGGGCAGCAGACGCTGGCCTTCTTCGCCAACCGCGTCGAAGGCAATCTGCTCGCCGCGCACCAGGAACTGCAGAAGCTCGCGCTGCTGTATGCACCGGGCGAACTGGCCTTCGAGCAGGTCGAGGCGGCGGTGCTGGACGTGGCGCGCTACGACGTCTTCAAGCTCGGCGAAGCAGTGCTGGCGGGCCAGGTGGCGCGCGCGCTGCGCATGCTTGACGGTCTGCGCGCCGAAGGTGAATCGGCGGTCTTCGTGCACTGGTCGCTGGCCGAGGACATCCGCGCGCTGGCGCGTGTGCGCGCGGCGCTGGACGAAGGCACGCCGCTGCCGCTGGCGCTGGGCAGCGCGCGTGTCTGGGGCCAGAAGCAGAAGCTCATCGAACGGGCGGTGCCTTTGATCGCCGGCCATCAGGCGCAGCACTTGGTGGCCGCGGCCAGCATCTGCGACGGCCTGGCCAAAGGCCTGCGCCACCCCGACTGGCCCGCCGATGCCTGGGCCGGCCTGCGCCGCCTGGTGCTGATGATGCTGCAGAGCCTGCAGGCACGTCCCGCCCGGCTGGCGCTCGGCGCCTGATCCTCTGAAACAAGGGTGGCATTGCCACTTTGCTTGACCGCCTCGGGGGGCGGGCTGGGCGCAGCGCGGCGCTGGGGCCTCAGTACCCCCGGCTGCGATCCACCAGGTGCGCCAGCGGCCGGCCGTCACGCAACGCGCGCAGGTTGGCCGCCGCCACCGCGGCCGCGCTGCGTGCATCGGTGAGTGCCGCGGCGTGCGGCAGCAGCGTGATCTTCGGGTGGTGCCAGAACGCGTGCGCCGCCGGCAGCGGCTCGACGGCGAAGACATCGAGCACCGCGTGCCGCAGGTGACCCGCATCGAGCGCGGCCAGCAGGTCGGCCTCGTTCAGATGCGCACCGCGGCCGAGATTCACGAGCGCCGCCTGGCGCGGCAGCGCGGCAAAAAGTGCGCTGTTCAGGATGCCGCTCGTTTTTTCAGTTAGCGGCAGCAGGTTGATCACGATCTCGGCCTGCGCGAGCAGCGGCGTCAGCGGCACGCCACGCCGCCAGGCGCTGACGCCATAACCCAGCGCGGCGATGCGCGCGGCGGCGGCACGGCCCATCTCACCCTGGCCCAGCACCAGCACGGCCACTTCGTCGGCGCGGCGCTGCATGTGCTGGCGCCAGCGCCCGGTGCGCTGCTGCTGCGCGTAGTCGAAGAACCTGCGGTGCAGCGACAGCACCGCCCAGAGCGCGGTTTCGGCCATCGCCGCGGTCATCACCGGGTCGACCATGCGTGCGATCGGCACCTGCGGTGGCAGCGTCGCGTCACGCAGCAGACCGTCGACACCCGCCCAAAGCGACTGGATCAGTCCCAGCGCCGGCAGCCCGGCCAGTGCCCCGGGCGCCGGATTGGCGACCACCGCGGCCCGCGCGTCGTCGCCGTGCTCCAGCCACACCGCTTCGGGCATGGCCGCGGCCAGCGCGTGGCGCCAGGGCGCGTCGATTTCGCCGGCCAGCAGCACCTTCACGAGGTGGCGCTCCGCAGCAAGCGCAGCAACGCCGCGGCGACGCTGGCGGCACGCACCGCCGCGCGGTCGCCGCCGAGCTGCAGGCATTCGCTGTGCATCGCTTGCGCCGTGCCCCAGGCCAGCCACACGGTGCCGACCGGTTTGCCCGGCACCGCGCCGCCCGGCCCGGCGATGCCGGTGACGGCCAGCGCGAGCTGCACCGGCGCGCGGCGCAGCAGCCCTTCGAGCATCGCGCGCGCGACGGCTTCGCTGACGGCACCGTCGGTGGCAATGAGTGCGGCCGGCACGCCCAGCAGTTCAATCTTGGCTTCGTTGCTGTAGGTCACGACGCCGCGTTCGAACCAGTCGCTGGACCCGGCCAGGCCCGTGCAGGCCGCCGCGACGAGGCCGCCGGTGCAGCTTTCGGCCACCGCCAGGCGCCAGGCGCGCGCGCGCAGCGCATCGCCCAGTGCGCGCACGAGGTGTTCGTCATTCAGTGCCACAGCGCCCTCCACAATGCGATGACGAGCAGCGTGCAGCCGGCGGCGACGAGGTCGTCGAACAGGATGCCCCAGCCCTGGCGCCAGCCGATGGGCGCGCCCGGCGCCAACTTGAACAGCCGGTCGGCCCAGCCCACCGGGCCGGGCTTGGCGGCGTCAAAAATGCGAAACAGCACGAAGGCCGCGAGCTGGGCCGCAAAGCCCGCCGGCATCAAGATCCAGAAGACGATCCAGATGGCGACGATCTCGTCCCAGACCACGGCGCCGGGATCGGCCACTGCCAGGTGCTGCGCCGTGCGCGTGCAAGCCCACAGGCCCACGGCGAGGCTGGCGGCGATGACGGCCGCCCATTGCGCCGGCTCGAGCCAGCGGTCGAGCACCAGGAAGGCCACCCAGCCCCAGAGCGTGCCCACGGTGCCGGGTGCCTTCGGCGACAAGCCGCTGCCGAACCCCAGCGCCAGCCAATGCGCGGGATGGCGCAGCATGAAGGCGGCGCTGGGCCGTTGCGCGGCCATCACCGGAAATGGTCGAAGCCGCGCCACGCGGCAGCCACCGGAGCCCCGTGGCCGTCGACGACGCGCAGCGCGCTGCCGCGCTCGATGCTGCCGATGCGCGTCAGCGCCACCTGCGCGCGCGCGCCCGCGGCCTGCACCTCGGCACGCCGCGTCACTGCGGCGCTGAACAGGAGTTCGTAGTCGTCGCCGCCGGCGAGCAGACACTCGTGCTGCACAGGCTGCGGCTGCGCCGCGAGCACGGCGCTGCGCGGCAGCGCGTCGACATCGATCAGCGCGCCGACGCCCGATCGGCGCATCACGTGGCCGAGGTCGCCGACGAGGCCGTCGCTGAGGTCGATCGCGCTGGCTGCAATGCCGCGCAGCGCGATGCCGAGCGCGACGCGGGGCTGCGGAAGCTCCATCGCGCGCCGCACGCGCTCGAAATCGTCACCCGCCAACGAAACGCTGCCGCGGAACACTTCGAGTGCAAGCCGTGCATCACCCAGTTCACCGCTGACCCAGAGGTCGTCGCCCGGCCGCGCGCCGCTGCGCAGCAACGCCTGCGCGGGCGGCACCTGGCCGAACACGGTGATGCACAGGTTCAGCGGCCCGGCCGTGGTGTCGCCGCCGACGAGCTCGATGGCGTGCGCATCGGCCAGCGCGAACAGGCCACGCGCGAACGGCGCGATGAAGGCTTCGTCGGCGCGCGGCATCGCCAGCGCGAGCGTGAAAGCCAGCGGCTCGGCACCGCAGGCGGCCAGGTCCGACAGGTTCACCGCCAGCGCCTTGTGGCCCAGGCGCTCGGGCGCCAGCGTGGACAGGAAATGCCGGCCTTCGACCAGCATGTCGCTCGACACGGCCAGGCGCTGGCCGGCCGCAACGTCGAGCAACGCGCAATCGTCGCCGACACCGAGCGCGGCACGCCGCGGTGCGCGCGTGAGGTACTTGTGGATGAGCTCGAACTCGCCCAACGCGGACGTTGGTGTGGGCGCAGGCGGATGGCGGGAAGACAGCTCCGTAGGCATCGGGGTCGGCATCACAACGGGAAGCGAAGTTTCGCCGCTTTCCGGCGCCCCGCAGCCGCCACATCATTCGCAGCGTCGGCGTCAGGGCTGAATGTTGCTTTCTCGCAGGGCTGGGCGCGCGCGATGGCGCACACTGCGAACCCTACAATTTCGACCCCCAATGCCCCGGGGCGATGATCAGGAGACTGCGCGATGGCGACCCCGGACGACAAGAAGAGCGAGCTGCGCCGCGCTGCACTCGAATACCACGAGTTTCCGACGCCGGGCAAGATTGCCGTCGGCGCAACCAAGCAGATGGTCAACCAGCGCGATCTGGCGCTTGCCTACTCGCCCGGCGTGGCCGCCGCCTGCGAGGAGATCGTCGCCGACCCGGCAAACGCCTTTCGCTACACCGCACGCGGCAACCTGGTGGGCGTCATCACCAACGGCAGCGCCGTGCTGGGCCTGGGCGACATCGGCCCGCTGGCGGCCAAGCCGGTGATGGAAGGCAAGGCGGTGCTGTTCAAGAAGTTCGCCGGCATCGACGTCTTCGACATCGAGGTCAACGAAAAGAACCTCGACAAGCTGATCGACACCATCGCCGCGCTCGAGCCCACGTTCGGCGGCATCAATCTGGAAGACATCAAGGCCCCGGACTGCTTCTACGTCGAACGTGCGCTGCGCGAGCGCATGAAGATTCCGGTCTTCCACGACGACCAGCACGGCACTGCCATCGTCGTCGGGGCCGCCATCCTGAATGCCGTCAAGGTGGCCGGCAAGACCATCGGCGAGGTCAAACTGGTGGCCAGCGGCGCGGGCGCTGCAGCGCTGGCCTGCCTGACCTTGCTGGTGAAGCTGGGTCTGAAGCGCGAAAACGTCTGGGTCACCGACCTCGCCGGCGTCGTCTACGCCGGCCGCAAGGAGCTGATGGATGCCGACAAGGCGTTCTTCGCGCAGAAGACGGAACACCGCACGCTGGCACAGGTGATGCCGGGCGCCGACATCTTTCTCGGCCTGTCCGCCGGCGGTGTGCTGAAGCCGGCGATGGTGAGCACGATGGCAGCGGGCCCGATCATCTTCGCGCTGGCCAACCCCAACCCCGAAATCCTGCCCGAGGACGCGAAGGCCGTGCGCGACGACGCCATCATCGCCACCGGCCGCACCGACTACCCGAACCAGGTCAACAACGTCCTGTGTTTCCCGTACATCTTCCGCGGGGCGCTCGACTCGGGCGCGACGACGGTGACGGATGCGATGGAAATCGCCGCCGTGCATGCGATCGCCGAGCTGGCGCAGGCCGAGCAGAGCGAGGTGGTGGCCGCGGCCTACGGCGGCGCCAACCTGAGCTTCGGCCCCGAATACCTGATTCCCAAACCCTTCGATCCGCGCCTGATGATGAAGATCGCGCCGGCGGTGGCGCAGGCGGCTGCGGAGTCGGGCGTCGCGTTGCGGCCGATCGCCGATTTCGACGCCTATCGCGAGAAGCTGCAGGCCTTCGTCTATGCGTCGGGGCAGACGATGCGGCCGATCTTCAACATCGCCAAGCGGGCGCAGAAAAAGCGCGTCGCCTTCGCCGAAGGCGAAGAGGAACGCGTGCTGCGTGCGGTGCAGGTGGCGGTGGACGAAAACCTGGCGCGGCCGACCTTGATCGGCCGCCCGCTGGTGATCGCGCAGCGCGTCGAGAAGTTCGGCCTGCGTCTGAAGGAAGGGGTCGACTACGACGTCGTTAACGTCGAGCAGGACCATCGTTACCGCGATTTCTGGCAGACCTATCACCGCATGACCGAGCGCCGCGGCATCACGGTGCAGGTGGCGAAGATCGAGATGCGGCGCCGCCTGACGCTGATCGGTTCGATGCTGCTGCACAAGGGCGAGGTCGACGGCATGCTGTGCGGCACCTGGGGCACGACGGCGGCGCACCTGCATTACATCGACCAGGTGGTCGGCGCCTGCCACGGCGGCGACCCATGCCTGGCGCAGGACCTGCCGGTCTACGCCTGCATGAACGGCCTCGTGCTGCCGGGGCGCCAGGTGTTCCTGGTCGACACCCACGTGAATGCCGACCCGACGGCCGAGGAGCTGTGCGAGATCACGGTGATGGCGGCGCAGGAGATGCTGCGCTTCGGCATCCAGCCCAAGGCCGCGTTGCTGAGCCATTCGAACTTCGGCAGCAGCGACCATCCAAGCGCCATCAAGATGCGGCGCACGCTGGCGCTGCTGAACGAACACGCGCCCTGGCTCGAGGTCGACGGCGAGATGCACGGCGACGTCGCGCTCGACCCCTCAGCACGCATGGCGCAGATGCCGCGCAGCCCGCTCACCGGCGAAGCCAATCTGCTGGTACTGCCCAACATCGACGCCGCCAACATCGCCTACAACCTGCTGAAGACCGCCGCCGGCGGCGGCATCGCGATCGGGCCCGTGCTGCTGGGTGCTTCCAAGCCGGTGCACATCCTGACGCCTTCGGCCACCGTGCGCCGCATCGTCAACATGACGGCCTTGACGGTGGCCGACGCGAATGCGATTCGCTGACGGTGCGCTCAGTTTGCGCGTGTGTGTGCGCAAACTTATGGCTCCAAATACCTTGGCCACCCTGCCCCATTATTGGGCAGCGGCTTGAGTTTTTAGGGGGGTTCGGGTAGCATCCTGGTTTGTTTTTTCAGGGTTAACCCGTGCTTTCGTCCGGTCAGGCCAAGAGGAATCCAGGGTTCCGACGGGCAATCAGCAAGTTGGGGCTCGCTATCGCAGTAGCCTCTGGCTTGTGGGCCGGCGCGGGTGTCGCCAGTGCCTGGGCGCGGGCGACTCAGGCGCCCGAAGTGGCGCCGGTGTTGCTCTCCAGCCTGCCTCTGGAAGCCCGACAAACCTACGAAGCGGTTCGCCACGGCGGCCCGTTCCGGTATCACAAGGATGGCGGGGTGTTCGGCAATCGCGAACACCGGCTGCCGCAGAAGGCGCGGGGCTACTACCGCGAGTACACCGTCATGACACCGGGCGCACGCGATCGTGGCGCCCGCCGCATCATCTGTGGCGGCCCGCGACCCACCATCCCCGATGCCTGCTTTTACACCGCCGATCACTACGCCAGCTTCAGCCGGATCTCGCCGTGATCGACGTGAACGACCCTTTCCAGTTGATAGAAACCAGGAGGCAAGCGACCATGCAGTTGCAGACCGTCCGCCCCAATATCGTCCAAGCGATAAGAGCCTACCGAGTCGATGATCTGATGCAGGCCGCCAGCGGCGCCGGGCAGCATTTCCTCTACGCCAACCTGTCCTCCGTGCAGTCGAAACAGGAAGTGCTGGAGGCCATCGCGACGGCCTTCACCTTCCCGGCGCATTTCGGCAAGAACCTCGATGCGCTTTACGACTGCATGACCGACCTCGTGCACAAGGCGGGCCAGCAGCCGGGCTTCGTGGTCGTGCTGGAACAGTTGCCGGACAATGCGCGCTTCGACCGCGAGGCGCGCGAGCAACTGCTCGACGTGTTCCGCGACGCGGCCGACTTCTGGGCGGACCGACGAATACCGTTCAGGTGCTTCTATTCTTTTCAGTAGCCCGCTCCCCCGAAATCGGGTCAGGGGAGCGGGCGATGGAAACGGCCCAAACCACCGCCACCGCCACCGCTGCTGCTGCCGCTGTCGTCAAGGCACCGGCGAAGTCCGGCGCGAGCAAGACAGGCGCGAACCCCAACTTCGGCATGAACATGCCGATGATGTGCAGCGCCTTCGACACCTCGGCCTGGCTCAACGCGGCCTGATGCGCACGGCGCCGCGCCTGTGGCGCGGCGTCAGCCGCCGAGCGAACGCGCCAGCGCCAGGTATTCGGCCACCGGCACTTCTTCGGCGCGACGCTGCAGGTCGAACGTGACCGTTGCAGCGCGGCTGTCGAGCCAGCGTCCCAGCGTATGTCGCAACAGCTTGCGGCGCTGCGAAAACGCCACTGTCACCAATTCGCCCAGCAGTGCCGCCTGCACCCCTGCGGGCAGTGGCAGCGGCCGCATGCGCACGACGGCCGAATCCACACGCGGCGGCGGATCGAAGGCCTCGGGCGGCACGTCGAGCACGCTCTCGATCTCATAGCGCCACTGCAACATCACCGTCAGTCGCCCATAGTCCTTGTTGCCGGGCCGCGCGGCCATGCGCTGCACCACTTCCCGCTGCAGCATGAAGTGCTGGTCGAGCACGACATCGGCGCAGTCGAGCAGGTGGAACAGGATCGGTGTCGAGATGTTGTACGGCAGGTTGCCGACGACGCGCAGCGGCGCCGGCGCGGCCGAGGCCATAGCGCGGAAGTCGACGCGCAGCACATCGGCCTCGATGACCTGCAGCCGTGGCTCGCGACGCAGCCGCGCCGCGAGGTCACGGTCGAGTTCGATCACCGTCAGGCGCTCGCTGCGCGCCAGCAGCGGCATCGTCATCGCGCCCAGACCGGGGCCGATCTCGACCAGCGCCTGGCCGGGCCGCGGCGCAATGGCATCGACGATGGCGTCGATGACCGAGTCGTCGCTCAGGAAGTGCTGGCCGAAGCGCTTGCGCGCCTGATGCGCCACCGTCAGGGCCGCGCCGGCATCACTGCGGCGGCTCGCGCATCTCGACGTAGGCCCGGCTGCGCAGATCCTTCACCCAGTCGGCATAGGCGGCCGCAAACTTGCGTTCGCGCAGCACGTTGCGCGCCTGTGCCCGCACCTGCTTCATGTCGACCTCGACCTGGCGCCGCTCGAGCACCTGGATCAGATGGACGCCGAAACGCGAGACGACGGGCGGCGAAATCTCGCCCGGCGAGAGTTTGTTCATCGCCTCCTCGAACTCGGGCACCATGGTGCCGGGCGCAGCCCAGCCGAGTTCGCCGCCCTGCGCGGCCGAACCATCCTCGGAGTACGCGCGCGCCACATCCTCGAACGTGCGTTTGCCGCTCTCGATCTGGCTCCTGTAGTCGGCCAGGCGGCGCGCCGCCGTTTCGACGCTGAGCTGCGGCGAGGTGCGCAGCAGGATATGGCGCGCGCGCGTCTGCGTCACCGTGAAGGCGCCGGGCTGCGTGCGCTGCACGACCTTCAGCACATGGAAGCCGGCGTTCGAGCGCAGCAGCGTCGAGGCGATCTCGCCATCGCCCAGGCCCTTCACCGCGGCGACGAAGACATCGGGCAGGCGCGATGCGGGTCGCAGACCGATTTCACCGCCCTTCGCGCGGTTGCCGTCTTCCGAAATCTCGCGCGCGACGCTGGCGAAATCCTCGCCGGCCTTCACGCGCGCCAGCGCCGCTTCGGCGCGCGCCTTGCGCGCCGCCACGGTGGCGGCGTCGGCACCTTCGGGCACCGCCACCAGAATCTGCGCCAGGTTCAATTGAACCTCCGCCGGGTTGGCCGCACGTTCTTTGTTGATGAGGTCATCGACCTCCTGGTCGCTGATCTGGATGCGGCTGTTGACCTCGCGCTCGCGCGTGCGCTCGACCAGGATCTGGTCGCGCAGGTTGGCACGGAAACGCTTGTAGTCCAAGCCCTCCAGACGCAGCCGCTCGCGAAGCTGCGGCAGCGTGAGCTGGTTCTGCGTTGCCACGCTCTGCACCGCACGGTCGATCTCGGGGTCGTCCACCTGCAGCCCGCTGTCGCGCGCGTAGGTCACGAGCACACGCTCTTCGATCAGGCCGTCGAGCACCTGCTTGCGCAATTCCGCCTCGGGCGGCAGCTTGGCGCCGGCGCGCGCGGCGTCGGCCTCGGCGCGCTGCACGCGCTCCTCGACCTCGCCGGCGGTCACCAGCTCCTGGTTCACGATGGCGACGATGTAGTCGCCGTTGCGCAGATGTTCGGCCGCGTCCGCGGGCACGCCCGCGAGCAGGCCGACGAGCCCGAGCGCGAACCCGAAAACGACACCCAGGGGGCGCCAGGAAAACTTGATAGCGGTCATGCGAGGGTCATTCGTCTGGCTCGATCGGGGAGCGGTGGTCTTCGCGCAGCAGGCGATAGCCCGGTATATTGTCCTTCAAGACCTTGAGCGGGTTCGACCCCAGCCGGGACAGCCCCACCAGCTCCAGTTGCAGCAGCAAACGCGTTGTCGCTTCGCTGGTGCCGATGGACAGCCGCTCGGCGACGATGCGGCCGATCCAGCAGCCGGCATCGTATTCGGCGCCGAGGATCGAATCGGTGACCCGGCTGTCCCGGATGCTGTAGTTCACGCGCCCCACCGCGTACCAGGTGCCGCCGCAGGCGTTGCTGCCATGGCGCGCCGCGGCAGCGCCGACGCCGCTCTGGCTGGCCTGCACGGCAATCTGCGCCGGCGTCGGCTTGCTGCTGAACTGCAGCGGCCACTGCCAGCCCACTTCGATCTGTTCGCTCAGATCGCGGGCGTAGCGGTAAGTGGCGCTGACGGTGCGGAACGGCCCCGGCGAATAGCGCACGCCGACGATGGATCGCACCGGCCGCGACACGTCGGGGCTGTACTGCAGCGACCCGTCCAGCGTCCAGGTGGGGAACAGGTTCGTCGAGCCGAGCAGCAGCACATCGGAGAAATGCTGCTGCAGCGGCGGCCCGTCCACCGTGCCGTCGGCATTGGCGGTGACGCGCTGGTCGCGGAAGAGGTAGCGCTGCACCAGGCCCAGACGCAGGTCTTCGGCACCGGTGTCGGCGTCCACCAGCCGCGTCGTCACGCCGCCGGTGATCTGGTGCGCGTCCGAGACCCGGTCGACCCCGGAAAACGCGTTCTCGCTGTAGATCGACGTGAAATTGAAGTCCTTCGCCGCCGAATCAAAGTTCGGCAGCCCGGTCTGGTCGCGGTAAGGCGTGTTGACGTACAGCAGACGCGGCTCCAGCGTCTGCCGCAGGTCGTGGCCGAAGGCGTGGGTCTGGCGTTCGAGCTGCAGCCCCGCATCGACACTCAGCGTCGGGATCACGCGACTCACGCTGCGCCGGCCGGCGGTGTCGAAGGCGCGGTCGGTGCGGTAGCTGGCGGCGTTGAACGACAGCTTCGGAATCACCCAGCCTGCGTCGTCGCGCCAGGGCAGGCTCAGCGAGCCCAGCGCGTGCCAGCGTGTGCCGGTCAGGCGCTCGGGCTCGGGGTCGCCGTCGGGCAACGTGAAGTGGTTGACCTCGGTTTCCAGATTGAACTCGAGGCCGCCGCCAGCCGCGCCGCCGAAACGCACGCCCACCTGCGGGCTGCGCTGGTACGGCGGCGTCACCAGCAGGTCGCTGCCCTGCAGCACCTGCCAGTCCTGCACGCGCGCATACAGCAGCCCCTGCTTGTCGCCGAAGTCCAGCGGGCGCTCGATCGCGGCGCGGCTGGAGAGCAGGCGCGGTGTCAGGCTGCGGTTGGCATCGGGGAAGTCCTTCCACCAGCCGTCGTCGGAGACGCGCACCACATCGGCGGCGTAGCGAATGCCCAGCCCCAGCGTGCCTTCGTGGTTCCATTGCAGGGCCGCGCGCGAACGGCCGGCGACGCGGTCGTCGGGCAGCGCATTGACGTCGATGCGGCCGTTGAAGAGCGGCTCGAGGTAGCGGAATTCCGAGTCCAGGCCCGCCCCGCGGCGCGTGATGATGCGCGGCGTCAGCGTCGCATCACGATTGGGGGCGATGTTCCAGTAGTAAGGCACCGACAGCTCGAGGCCGCTGCGACTGTCCAGATTGATGCTCGGCGGCAGCCAGCCCGACTTGCGCGCGTCGGTGAGCGGAAAGCTCAGGCGGGGCGCGGCCAGGATGGGCATGCCCAGGAAGCGCAGCACCGCACCTTCGGCAACCCCGGTGTTGGTGTCCAGGTCGATGGCCACGCGGCGCGCCTTCAGCACCCAGGCCGGGTCGCCCGAGCCGTCACGCGGGCAGCTCGTGTAGATGGCGTTGCTGGCCACCGCGCGTGCGCTGTCGAGGAAGTCCACGCGGTCGGCGTGGCCGCCGGCGCCGATCTGCGTGAACTCGTATTCGGGGTCGAGAAAAAAGCCGTCGAAGCGCTGCACGTGCAGGCGCAGTTCGGGGCCGGTGTAGATGGCGCCGTCGCGCACGATGCGCACGTTGCCCAGCGCTGAGGCCAGGTCGTCGGCTTCGTCGTAGCTCAGCCGGTCGGCGCTGATCGACATGCGGCCGCGGCGGAATTCGACATGGCCTTCGGCCACCGCGTCGATGTCCGGGCGGGCGCGGATGGACTGCGCGCGCAGGATGATGGGCAGGCGCTGCGCCGCCTCGCCGCGCGGCGGCGGCTGCAGGCTTCGATTGGGTTCGAGCGGAACCGGGTCGTCCTGCGCCCTCGCGTTGCCGCCGCAGAACAACAGGCCCGCGGCCAGGGCCAGCGGTGTGAATCGCATTTGTAGAATCGATTATCCATGAGGGTCCGCGCACGATGAACACCCCGCCTGCCGGCGCCACCCCGGCCACGTCCGCCGTCGCCTGGCCCGACCCGGCGCGCCGCCAGGCCTTCGACAGCTGGCTGTCCGGCATTGCATCGCGCCACGATATTCAGCCCGCGACGCTGGCCCCGGCATCGGCCGATGCCAGCTTCCGGCGCTACCTGCGCGTGGCCGCCCGCCGCGGGCCGCTCATCATCATGGACGCACCGCCGCCGCACGAAGACGTGCGCCCGTTCGTGAAGATCGCCGGCCTCATCGAGGCTGCCGGGCTGCACGCGCCGCCGGTGCTCGAATGCGACGCCGAACAGGGCTTCCTGCTGCTCGGCGACCTCGGGCGCGAGCTGTATCTCGACGCGCTGCGCGACGCCGACGCCGCGCGCGCCGACCGCCTGATGCGCGACGCGCTGCGCGCGCTGGTGCAGTTCCAGGCGCGCGTGCCGGCCGCCGCGCTGCCGCCCTACGACGAGACGCTGCTGCAACGCGAACTGGCGCTGTTTCCCGAGTGGTGCGTGCAGCGCGAATTCGGCGTCACGTGGGGCGACGCCGAACACGCCACGTGGCAGCGCATCTGCCGGCTGCTCGTCGACAGCGCGCTCGCACAGCCGGTGGTGGCCGTGCACCGCGACTGGATGCCGCGCAACCTGATGGTCAGCGACCCCAACCCCGGCATCCTCGACTTCCAGGACGCCGTGCGCGGCCCCATCAGCTACGACGTGGCGTCGATGCTGCGCGACGCGTTCTGGTCGTGGGACGAAGCACGCGAGATCGACTGGGCCGTGCGCTGGTGGGAGATGGCGCGCCAGACCGGGCTGCCGCTGGGCGAGACGCTGGGCCACGACTTCGGCGAGTTCTGGCGCGCGCTCGAATGGATGGGGCTGCAGCGCCATCTGAAGGTGCTGGGCATCTTCTGCCGCCTGAAGCACCGCGACGGCAAGGCGCATTACGCCGAAGATTTGCCGCGCTTCTTCAGCTATGCCCACAAGGTGGCGATGCGCTACCGGCCGCTGCAGCCGCTGGTGGCGCTGCTCGAGCCGCTGTCGGGCACGCGGCTGGCCACCGGCTTCACGTTCTGAAGCCGCCCGGGCAAGGAAACGGCGGCGTCATTTACGCTCCCAAGGCGTCAAGCAAGGTGGCAGAGCCGCATCAGCTTGCGATCTTCGTCTCGCAGCCGGCCGCGGCCAGCCACGGGTCGCGATCTTCGCCGCCGAAGATGCGGATCAGGAAATCCAGGAACACGCGTGTGCGCGCCGGCATGTGCTGGCGCGTGGGCATCGCCGCCCAGATCGTCAGGTTGAACAGCCGCCAGCCGGGCAGCACCCGCTCGAGCGCATGCTCCATCAGCGCGTCCTCGACCACCATGCTCGGCAGCCCGGCGATGCCCAGCCCGGCCAGCGCGGCGGCGTAGTTTGTGTCGGTGTGGGTGGTGTGCAGCGGCGAGGCGCGCGACGGCACCACGGTGTATGAATCACCCTCGGGCTCGTCGTCGCCGAAGTGGCCGCTGTAGAAGGTGAGCCCGCGCTGCAGCGCCGAGATCGGCGGGATCAGCGCCTCGTGGTTCACCAGCTCGCTCGGATGCTGCGGCCGGCCGCGTTTGTCCAGGTAGTCGGGCGACGCGCACATGATGACTTCCGAGCGTGCCAGCCGGCGCGCGATGAAATCGCCTTCGAGCGGGTTGCGCATCACGAGGATCGTGATGTCGAAGTCTTCGTCCATCGTGTCCACTGCGCCCGGCGCCACGAGGTCGATCGACACCTGCGGGTGCAGCGCGCGGAATTCCGGCAGGTGCTTGGCGAGCTGATGCACGGCAACCGCCGGTGGCGCCAGCAGCCGCACGTGACCGCGCGGCTCTTTCGTCGCCTCGCTGGCCAGCGCCTCGGTCTCCTCGACATCGATGAGGATCTGGCGCGCGCGTTCGAGATAGGCCTCGCCGACCTCGGTGAGCGCGATGCGCCGCGTCGTGCGATGCAGCAGCCGCGCGCCGAGGTGGCCTTCGAGCTCGGCAACGACGCGCGTCACCACCGGCGGCGCCATGTCCAGCGCGCGCGCGGCCTTCGCAAAGCCGCCCTCGTCGATGACACGCACGAACACCCTCATGGCACGCAGTTGATCCATCGCCCTTCCTGTCAATGCAACAGTCCATTCTGGCTCAACTCATTTATTCGCACGTCCGCAATGCCGAATGGCATCCATCACATCGCAGCCCAGGCGCCGGCGGTGCCCAACCCGGCAGCGTGACCGGCCGACTTCCACGACAATAGGCGAACCCCCACAAGATTGCCGCGCGGCGCCCACAAGGCGCCGCGCGCTCGCTTTGCATGTTCGCCTTCTTCGAAAGCCGCGTCCGCCCCACCGCGCGCCCCGGCACTGCGCCGCCGGCCGGTCTGCCGGCCTTCTACTGGCACTACGTGCGCCAGACCAAGGGCCTGTTCCTGACGATGTTCGCCACTGGCATCGCGGTGGCGCTGATCGACACCGTGATCCCGGTCTTCATCGGCCGCATGGTGCGTCTGATGCAGGCCGACGACCGCGGCGCCGCGCTGGCCGACAACCTGGTGATGCTGTTGGGCATGGGCGCGCTGGTGCTCATCGGCCGCCCGCTGGCGCTGCTGTGCGACAGCCTCGTGCGCAACAACGCCGTCGTGCCCGGCGTCACCAACATGATCCGCTGGCAGAGCCACTGGCACGTGGTGCGCCAGAGCTGGCCGTTTTTCCAGAACGACTTCGCCGGCCGCATCGCCAACCGCGTGATGCAGACCGGCAACGCGGTGCGCGAGTGCGTGGTCTCCAGCATCCGCGCGGTCTGGTACATCGTCGTCTACGGCGTCAGCGCGCTGGTGCTGATGAGCCGCGCCGACTGGCGCCTGGCCGTGCCCACCGTGCTGTGGTTCGCCGGCTACGTGGTGTTCCTGCGCCTGTTCGTGCCGAAGATGCGCGACCTCGCGAAGACCAGCAGCGAAGTGCGTTCGATGGTGATGGGCCGCATCGTCGACAGCTACACCAACATCCTCACCGTCAAGCTGTTTGCCCGCTCACGCGACGAAGATGCCTATGTGCGCGAGGTCATCGACGAGCACTGCGGCGCCGTCGCCGCGCACATGCGGCTGATCACACGCTTCATGACCACGCTGTCGGCGCTGAACGCGCTGCTGCTGGTGGGCACCGCGGCCATCGGCATCGTGCTGTGGGGTCGCGGCCAGGTCGATGCCGGCACCGTGGCCACGGCGCTGCCGCTGGCCTGGACCATCGCCAACGTCGCCGGCTGGGTGAGCTGGGAAGTCACCGGCATCTTCGAGAACATCGGCGTCGTGCAGGAAGGCATGCTGACGATCGCGGTGCCGCACTCGCTGGTCGACCGGCCGGCGGCGCGCGAACTCGAGGTTTCGGCCGGCGAGATCCGCTTCGAGCACGTCAGCTTCACCTACGGCCGCAGCGACGGCCGCAGGGTGCTGGACGACCTGAACCTCGTGATCCGCCCGGGCGAGCGCGTCGGCGTGGTCGGCCGCTCCGGCGCGGGGAAAAGCACGCTCGTGAACCTGCTGCTGCGCTTTCACGAGATGGAGCAGGGCAGCGTGCGCATCGACGGCCACGACATCCGCGAGGTCACGCAGGAATCCCTGCGCGCGGCCATCGGCATGGTGACGCAGGACACCTCGCTGCTGCACCGCTCGATCGCCGCCAACATCGGCTACGGCAGGCCGGGCGCGACGCCGGCGATGATCGAAGCCGCGGCGCGCCAGGCGCAGGCGCACGACTTCATCGTCGACCTGCAGGACTGGAAAGGCCGCACCGGCTACGACGCCCACGTCGGCGAGCGCGGCGTCAAGCTCAGCGGCGGCCAGCGCCAGCGCATCGCGATCGCGCGCGTGGTGCTGAAGGACGCGCCGATCCTCGTGCTCGACGAAGCCACGTCGGCGCTGGACAGCGAGGTCGAACTCGCGATCCAGCACCAGTTGCTCGACCTGATGGTCGGCAAGACCGTGATCGCGATCGCGCACCGGCTGTCGACCATCGCGCGCATGGACCGCCTCATCGTGCTGGAGCAGGGCCGCATCGTCGAACAAGGCACACACGCCGAGCTGCTGGCGCTGGACGGCCACTACGCGAAGCTGTGGTCGCACCAGTCGGGCGGCTTCCTGGCCGAGAACCTGGCCGACGACGCCACCGTCGAAGAAGACGGCCCGGTGGACGACATGCGCGCCGACGAACGGCCCGAGCCCGACGTCGACGCGCAGCCGCCGCTGGTGCGTGCCTGACCTAACGGCGCAGGTTCACGGGCAGGCAGCGATCACCTGCGCCACCGCGGCGGTGAGCTTCTTGCCGTAGGGCACGTGCAGGAACTCGTTCGGCCCGTGCGCGTTGCTCTTCGGGCCGAGCACGCCGCAGACCATCATCTGTGCCGCCGGGAAAGCCTTTTGCAGCATGCTCATCAGCGGAATCGTGCCGCCCTGGCCGATGTAGCCGCACGGCGCGCCGTAGTAGGCGTTGGACGCGCTGTTGAGCGCGGTTTCCAGCCACGGCGCGAGTTCGGGCGCGTTCCAGCCGGTGGCGCCCAGCGCGCCGGCGCGGCCGTCGGGGTGGAACGTGACCTTCGCGTTGTAGGGCGCGTTGTCTTCGAGCAGCGCCTTGAGCCTCAGGCTTGCCTCGTTGCCCTCCACCAGCGGCGGCAGGCGCAGGCTGAGCTTGAACGCGGTGTAGGGCCGCAGCACGTTGCCGGCGTTGCCGAGTTCCGGGAAACCTTCGACGCCGGTGACGCTGAGCGTGGGCCGCCAGGTGCGGTTCAGCAGCCCTTCGACGGGGTCGGTGGTGGTCGGCAGCGTCGGCCCGCCGTCGGCGCCGCAGGCCCAGGGCATGCGCCGCCAGACTTCTTCCTTCAGGATCGCCGCGGTGGTGCGCGCCTGCTCCAGCCGTGACGCCGGCAACTCGCAATGGAAGCTCTCGGGCAGCAGGCGGCCGCTGGCGCTGTCTTCCAGGCGGTCGAGCACATGGCGCAGGATGCGGAAGCTGCTCGGCACCAGACCCGATGCATCGCCGCTGTGGATGCCTTCGCTCAGGATCTCGACCTTCAGCACGCCGCTGACCATGCCGCGCAGGCTGGTCGTCAGCCAGAGCTGATCGTAGTTGCCGGCGCCGCTGTCCAGGCAGACCACGAGGCCGACACGGCCCAGGCGGGGCTTCAATGCGTCGATGTAGGTCGGCAGGTCGGACGAGCCGCTTTCTTCGCAGCTTTCGATGACGCCGACGCAGCGCGGATGTTCCAGCCCCTGCGCCTTCAGCGCCTCGATGGCGGTGATGGCGGAATACACCGCATAACCATCGTCGGCGCCGCCGCGGCCGTAGAGCAGGCCGTTTTCGTATTTCGGCGTCCACGGCCCGAGGTCGTTGCGCCAGCCGTTGAACTCGGGCTGCTTGTCGAGATGGCCGTAGAGCAGCACGGTGTCGCCGCCGCCGGCCCCCGTGCCTTCGATCTCGAAGAAGATCACCGGCGTGCGGCCTTCCAGCCGCACCACCTCGAGCGTCAGGCCCGGCACCTTGCGGCCCTCGACCCAGGCCGCGGCGTCGCGGATCACACGTTCGATGTGGCCATGTGCGGCCCAGTCGGCATCGAACATCGGGCTCTTCGCCGGCACCGCGATGTAGTCGGTCAGTGCGGGGACGATGCGTTCGTCCCAGGCGCGGTCGGCGAAGGCGGCAAGCTGCATCTGGCGGTCGGGAGCGTTCATGGCGTCGGGTCTCCTTGAAGCCCGCCAGTGTAGAACCGCGCGTGCCCGCGTTGCCGATGCGAAGACACTGCTGCGTGCGCGGGCTCGGCCGTTATGCTGGCGTCATGCACACCGACTTCTTCCGCCTCGAGCACGCCGCCAGCGGCGTTGCCCACCTGCAGCTCAACCGGCCCGAGCGCCTGAACACGATGGCGCCACCCTTCTTCCCGGCGTTGCGCGACGCGGTGAACCGGCTCAACGCCGAGGGCCGCACACGGGTGCTGGTGATTTCGTCGACCGGCAAACACTTCAGCGCCGGCATGGCGCTGGAGGTCTTTGGCGGCGGCATGCCGATGCTGAACACCACCAGCGCGCGCTCGCGGCTGGCGTTCCAGGATTCGCTGCGCCAGTTGATGCGCTGTTTCGACGCTGTCGAAGAGGCGCGTTTCCCGGTCATCGCCGCCATCCAGGGCGGCTGCATCGGCGGCGCGCTCGATCTCGCCTGCGCATGCGATCTGCGCGTGTGCAGCGCCGACGCCTTCTTCACGCTGCAGGAAATCCACATCGGCATGGCCGCCGACCTCGGCGTGCTGCAGCGGCTGCCGAAGATCGTGCCGCCGGCCATCGCGCGCGAGATGGCCTACACCGGCGAGCGCCTGGCGGCCGAACGTGCGCTCGCCAGCGGCCTCGTCAACGCCGTGCTGCCCGACGCCGACGCCACGCTGGCGCAGGCGATGAAACTCGCCCAGGCCATCGCCGCGAAGTCGCCGCTGGCGGTGGCGGGCAGCAAGCTCGCGCTCAACTACGCGGTGGACCACCCCACCGCCGACGCGCTGCAGCAGATGAGCTTGCTGCAGAGCGCGATCTTCGACATCGACGAAATGGCGCGCGCGATCGAGGCGTGGAAGCTCAAGCAGCCGGCGACGTTCGACGCCCTGGACAACGTGAAGCCGGTCTGAGCCGTTCACGACGCCTTTGCGCGCGCCTGCAGTTCGGCCAGCACCGCGGCGCTGTCCTGGCCCAGCGTGGGCGCATTGCGCCAGTGGCCGCCGGGCGTGCGTGAGAGTTTGGGCACCACGCCCGGCAGCATGAGCGTGCTGCCGTCGTCCATCGTCACGCTCTGCAGCATGCCGCGCGCCGCGTAGTGCGGATCGTGCGCGATGTCGGCGGCGGTGTAGATGCGGCCCGCCGGCACGTCGGCCGCGTCCAGCGCCGCCAGCACGTCGGCCACCGTGCGCGTGCCGGTCCAGGCGCCGATCGCGGCGTCGATCTCGCCGGCACGCGCCACACGGCCGGCGTTGTCGGCCAGCGTCGGGTCGGCGGCGAGGTCGCTGCGTTGCATCGCCTGCATCAGGCGCTTGAAGATGCTGTCGCCGTTGCCGGCGATGAGCGCAAAGCCGTCGCTGCAGGCGTAGGCGTTGCTCGGCGCGATGCCGGGCAGGGCGCTGCCGGCGGGGCCGCGCACGGCGCCGAACGCGCTGTATTCGGGCAGCAGGGCTTCCATGCAGTTGAACACCGCCTCGTAGAGCGCCACGTCCACCACCTGGCCGCAACCGCTGCGTTGACGCTCCTGCAGCGCAAGCAGGATGCCGATGACGCCGTGCAGCGCTGCCAGCGTGTCGCCGATGCTCACGCCCACGCGCACCGGTGTGCGGCCTGGCTCGCCGCTAAGGTGGCGCAGCCCGCCCATCGCTTCGGCCACGACACCGAAGCCCGGCTTGTTGCGGTACGGCCCGCTCTGCCCATAGCCGCTGATGCGCAGCACGATGAGCCGCGGGTTGGCCGCCATCAGCGCCGCCGGGTCGAGCCCGAAACCTTCCATTGCGCCGGGACGGAAGTTCTCGATCAGCACGTCGGCATCGAGCGCCAGCGCGCGCACCACGGCCTGCGCCTGCGGCTCTTTCAGGTCGAGCGCGAGCGAGCGCTTGTTGCGCGACTGCACCTGCCACCACACCGAGGTGCCGTTCTTCAGCAGTCGCCACTGGCGCAGCGGGTCGCCTTTGCCGGGTGTCTCGACCTTGACGACATCGGCGCCGAAATCGGCCAGCGTCCTGGCCGCGAACGGGCCGGCGATGAGCTGCCCCAGTTCGAGCACCTTGATGCCTGCCAGCGGTCCGGCCCGCTCTGCCTGTGCGTCGTGCACGCGTCTTCCCCCGTGATGTCGCGCCCGCATACTGGTGGGGCCGGCACGAGTTTAGGGCGCCGGGCAGGAAGACAATGCTGTTCATGCCGACCTCGCCTGCCCTGGACAGCCGCGATCACCCGTCGTCGCGGCTGTTCGATTTCCTGCCGATAGGCGCCTACCGCTCGCTGCCCGACGGCCGGGTGCTGCGCGCGAACCCGGCGCTGGTGGCGCTCAACGGCTACGACGACGAAGCGCAGCTTCTGGCCGATGTGCACAAGATGGCGCTGCAGTGGTACGTCGACCCGGCGCGGCGCGAGCTCTTCCGGCGCCTGCTCGAACGCGACGGTCAGGTGCGCGCCTTCGTCTCGCAGGTGCGCCGGCTGAAGACGAACGAACTGGTGTGGGTGAGCGAAAACGCCTACATCGCGCGTGACGCCGAAGGCCAGGTGCTGTTCTACGAAGGCACCGTCGAAGAGGTCACCGACCGCGTGGAGGCCGAGCGCGTGCTGCGCGACAACGAGCAGCGCTGGAAGCTGGCGCTGGAAAGCGCCGGCGACGGCGTCTGGGACGTCGACCTCGTCAACCATCACGTCTCGGTGTCGCCGCGGCTGCTGCAGATGTACGGGCTGACCGAATCCGACCATGCCGGCGTGGTGGATTCGCTGGACCGGATCACGCACCCTGATGACCGCGCCGGCATGGCGCGCGACCGTGACGCGCACTGGCGCAACGAAGCACCGGCCTACGTCAACGAACACCGCATGCGCCATGCCGACGGGCACTGGATCTGGGTGCTGTCGCGCGGCATGGTGATTGCGCGCGACGCCCAGGGCCGGCCGCTGCGCATGATCGGCACCCACGCCGACATCAGCGAACGACGCGAGGCCGAACAGCTCCGGCGCGAACGCGACCAGCACGCAGCGGCGAAGGCCGCGCAGAGCGCGTTCCTCTCGCGCGTGAGCCATGAGCTGCGCACGCCGCTGAACGCCATCATCGGCTTTGCACAGCTTCTCGAACATGATGGCCTGGCCGACGAACGGCACCGGCGCTGGGTACACACGCTGCTGAGCAGCGGCCAGCATCTGCTGGCGCTGGTGAACGACCTGCTCGACCTGTCGAGCGCGCAGACCGGGCAGTTGCAGTTCACCAGCGTCACGGTGCCGCTGGCGCCGCTGGTGGCCGACGCCTGGCACATGCACGCCACCGACGCGCAGGCCGCGGGGCTGCGCTTCGACAACGCTCTCGGCGCCGATGCGCCGGCGGTGCAGGGCGACCCGACACGACTCAAGCAGGTGCTGAGCAACCTGCTGTCCAACGCCATCAAGTACAACCAGCCTGGCGGCCGCATCGGCGTCAGCGCGCGCCGCGTCGGCGCCCAGGTGGAGATCAGCGTCAGCGACAGCGGCCACGGCATGGACGCGTCGCAGATCGCGCGCCTGTTCAACCCCTTCGAGCGCGTCGGCGCGCAGCACTCGGCGGTGGCCGGCACCGGCCTCGGGCTGGCGTTGTCCAAACAGCTCGTCGAGGCGATGGGCGGCGAGGTGCAGGTGGACAGCGAACGGGGTCGCGGTTCAAGCTTCCGGCTGCGGTTGCCGCGCGCAGCGGACACGGGCCACTGACGCGGGCAACGCTTCCCCCGCTACCGGCTATCGGCTACCGGGCCATTGGCTGCCGGGCTACTGGCGTTCGAACTTGAACACCGCCACGCTGGCGCGCAGGTTGGGCCAGCGCCGCACGACGCGGCCGTCCTGGATGCCGAAGCTGTCCACCACCTGCAGCCCGCTCTTGCGCGCCAGCACCTCGAAGTCGGCGTAGGTGCCGACACGGATGTTCGGCGTGTCGTGCCATTCGTAGGGCAGCGCCTTCGTCACCGGCATGCGGCCGCCCGCCACGCGCAGCCGGTTCGGCCAGTGCGCGAAGTTCGGGAAGCTGACGATGCCGATGCGCCCCACGCGCGCGGTCTCGCGCAGCATGTTGCTGGTATTGCGCAGGTGCTGCAGCGTCTGCAGTTGCAGCACGACGTCGAAGCTGCGGTCGTCGAACAGCGCCAGCCCTTCTTCGAGGTTGCGCTGGATCACGTTGACGCCGCGCTGCATGCAGGCATGCACCTGGGTGTCGTCGATCTCGATGCCGTAGCCGCTGCAGCCGCGCTGCTGCTGCAGCCACTGCAGCAGCTCGCCGTTGCCGCAGCCGAGGTCGAGCACGCGGCTGCCCAGCGGCACCATCTCGCCGATCAGCTTCAGCTCACGTCGTTCGGACATCGTTGTGTATGCGCTCGAAGGTGGCCCGCATGACGTTGTGATAACGCGCGTCGTCGAGCAGGAAGGCGTCGTGGCCGTGCGGCGCCGCGATCTCGGCGTAGCTCACGGCGATGCGGTTGTCGACCAGCGCCTTGACGATCTCGCGCGAGCGGGCGGGCGAAAAGCGCCAGTCGGTGGTGAAGCTGACGATGAGGAAATTCTGCGCGCGCGCCGCCGCAAAGGCCTGCGCCAGATTGCCGCCGAAGGCCAGCGCGGGGTCGAAGTAGTCGAGCGCGCGCGTGATCAGCAGATAGGTGTTGGCGTCGAAGTATTCGCTGAACTTGTCGCCCTGGTGGCGCAGGTAGCTCTCGATCTGGAACTCGATCTCCTGCGTGCTGTAGCCGAGCTCGGCGCTGCGCAGTTCGCGCCCGAACTTCTGCTCCATCGCGTCGTCGCTCAGGTAGGTGATGTGGCCGATCATGCGCGCCACGCGCAGGCCGCGCTTGGGCAGCACGCCGTGTTCGTAGAAGTGGCCGCCGTGGAAGTCGGGGTCGGTGATGATGGCGCGCCGCGCCACCTCGTTGAACGCGATGTTCTGCGCCGACAGGTTGGGCGCCGTGGCCACCGCGATGCAGTGGCGCAGGCGCGCCGGGTGGCGCAGCGTCCACGCCAGCGCCTGCATGCCGCCCAGGCTGCCGCCCATCACGGCCGCGAGCTGCGTGATGCCCAGGCGGTCGATGAGGCGAAGCTGCGCATCGACCCAGTCTTCCACCGTGACCACCGGAAAGTCGGCGCCGTAGACGCGGCCGCTGTCGGCGTGCGCGGGGTTGATCGACATCGGCCCGGTGGAGCCGAAACACGAGCCCGGGTTGTTGACGCCGATGACGAAAAAGCGCCCGGTGTCCAGCGGCTTGCCGGGGCCGATGAGGTTGTCCCACCAGCCCGTCTGGCCGCGCTCGTCGACACCCGCCACGTGGTGGCTGGCGTTCAGCGCGTGGCACACCAGCACCGCGTTGCTCTTGTCGGCGTTCAGCGTGCCGTGCGTTTCGTAGACCAGCGTGTAGTCGGCCAGCACCGCGCCGCTGCGCAGCGGCAGCGGCTCGCTGAAAAACATCTGCTGCGCAATGACGGGGCCGTGCTCAGCCATGGGAATGCTCGGGGCGGCGCGGTGCGCCGCAGGGCGGGGTCTGGCGATTCCCGAAACGCAGGACGTCCTGTGTGAAGAGCTGCCCCTGCATGCGCGGACCTTGATGGAAACGGCCCGCAGTGTAAGGCCCGACAAGAGCCGGAATCCCGGGATTCCCGCGTGGCGGCGCGAGCGGCCGCACGGCTACGATGGCAGCGCTTTAGGAGACATCGGCAATGCATGCCTGGCTGAACAAGATCGACCAGCACTTCCCGGTGCGCTACGCGGCGTGGCTCTTCAGCGCCATCGGCTTTCTACTCTTCAGCTTCACCTGGGTGGCGTTCGACACCGGCGGCGCTGCCGCGCTGGTGTGCCTGCTGCTCGTTGCGCTGGGTTTTCGCGACACGCGCCAGCGCCGCCACTCGGTGCTGCGCAACTACCCGGTGATCGGCCATCTGCGTTTCCTGCTCGAATTCATCCGGCCCGAGATGCGCCAGTACTTCATCGAGAGCGACAACGAGGCGGCGCCGTTTTCGCGCCAGCAGCGCAGCCTGGTCTACCAGCGCTCCAAGGGCGACCCCGACAAGCGCCCGTTCGGCACCCAGCTCGACGTGCATGCCGACGGCTACGAGTGGATCAACCACTCGCTGGTGCCCAGCGAGCTGGCCACGCACGACTTCCGGGTCGAGATCGGCGCCGGCGGCACGAGCTGCACGCAGCCGTACAGCGCCAGCATCTTCAACATCTCGGCGATGAGCTTCGGCGCGCTGAGCGCCAACGCCATCCTCGCGCTCAACGGCGGCGCCAGGCGCGGCGGCTTCGCGCACGACACCGGCGAGGGCTCGATCAGCCAGCACCACCGCGTGCACGGCGGCGACCTGATCTGGGAGGTGGGCTCGGGCTACTTCGGCTGCCGCAACGACGACGGCAGCTTCAACGCCGAACGCTTCGCGGTGGCGGCGCGCGACCCGCAGGTGAAGATGGTGGAGTTGAAGCTCAGCCAGGGCGCCAAACCCGGCCACGGCGGCGTGCTGCCGGGGCCGAAGGTGACGCTGGAGATCGCCGCCGCGCGCGGCGTGCCGGTGGGCGTGGACTGCATCAGCCCGTCACGCCACATGGCCTTCGACACGCCGGTGCAGATGATGCATTTCATCGAGCAGATGCGCACGCTGTCGGGCGGCAAGCCCGCCGGCTTCAAGCTCTGCATCGGCCATCCGTGGGAGTGGTTCGCCATCGCCAAGGCAATGCTCGAGACCGGCATCCTGCCCGACTTCATCGTCGTCGACGGCGCCGAGGGCGGCACCGGCGCGGCGCCGCTCGAATTCACCGACCACGTCGGCGCGCCGCTGCAGGAAGGGCTGCTGCTGGTGCACAACACGCTCACCGGGCTGGGCTTGCGCGGGCGCATCAAGCTCGGCTGCGCCGGCAAGGTGATCGGCGCCTTCGACATCGCGCGCATGATGGCCCTGGGCGCCGACTGGTGCAACGCGGCACGCGGCTTCATGTTCGCGCTCGGCTGCCTGCAGGCGCAGACCTGCCACACCGGAAGCTGCCCCACCGGCGTGACGACACAGGACGCAGTGCGCCAGAAGGCGCTGGTGGTGCCCGACAAGACCGAGCGCGTCTACCGCTTCCATCTGAATACGCTGATGGCGCTGAAGGAGCTGGTGCAGGCGGCGGGGCTGGAGCACCCGAACCGCATCACCGCATCGCACATCGTGCGCCGCGTGATCGACAGCGACGTGCGCCTGCTGGCGAACCAGATTCCGATGGTCAGGCCGGGTGCGCTGCTCGACGCGATGGCCGGGCGCGCCGACTGGCCGCACAACGTCTACCGCATGTACTGGCCGCTGGCGCGCAGCGACAGTTTCCAGCCCGCGCCGGCCGAGGTGGAGGCGGCGACGATGGCCGCGGCCTGATGCCGCTCAGGCGGCTTCAGGCCGCCGGCGGCGCGCTGTCGACGAAGCTCTGGCGCGCGGCGAGCTTTTCGCTGTAGCGCGCCAGGTTCGGGTAAGGGGCGCGCCAGTCGATGTCGGCGAAGCGGTAGTCCAGATAACCGAGCGCGCAACCGACGGCGACGTCGGCGAGCGTGAAGTGGGTGCCCGAGCACCACGGCTTTTCACCCAGGCCCTGGCTCACCGACTTCAGCCCCGAATGCACGCGGCTCATCTGGCGCTCGATCCAGGCCTGCGAACGTTGACCTTCGCTGCGCCCGCTCCAGGTGGCCTCCAGGCGCGCCAGGATGGCGGCGTCGAGAATGCCGTCGGCCAGGGCCTCCCAGGTGCGCACTTCGATGCGCTCGCGCCCCGGCGGCGGAATCAGCTTGCCCACCGGCGACAACGTGTCGAGGTACTCGACGATGACGCGCGAATCGAAGACCGCCTCGCCGCCTTCCATCACCAGGCAGGGCACCTTGCCGAGCGGGTTGGACTTCAGCACCGCGTCGGTGGCCCACACGTCTTCCAGCACGAGCTGGAAATCGAGTTTTTTCTCCGCCATCACGACGCGGACCTTGCGCACGTAAGGGCTGGTGAGCGAACCGATGAGTTTCATTTGTGACGTGACTGCCAAGCTTCCCTGAACGTTTTGATTCTATCGAAGCGCCCTTCGCCCGCCTGCCCCTCGTTCGCGTCGGCTGTCGTGTGAAATCCACGGCCGCAGGGTGCCTGCGCCGCGCCTCTTGCGTGCCGTCTCCCGCGCCGTCTCCCGCGCCGTCCTGCGGCGGCCCCGCGGCGCCACTGCGCGTAACATCGCGCGCCTTTGAACCCCGGCCATCACGATGTCCCATCCCTGCTTTCGCGCGCTGTGGCGCGGCGCCCTGACCCTGTTGCTGACGCTGCCGCTGTGGGTGGCTGCGCAAGGTACGCCCGATGGCGGCGGTGGCGGCGGCGCCGCCGCAGCCGACCCGGCGCATGACCCGCGGCTGCAGGAAAGCGCGCAGACCAGCACCGGCTCGGTCACCGTCGGCGGCCAACGTCTGGACTACCGCGCGGTGGCCGGGCTGATGCCGGTGGACGATGCAAAGGACGAGCCGAGCGCGGTGATGTCGTACACCGCCTACTTCGTGAAGCCGCCCGCCGGCGGCGCGCCGCGGCCGCTGATCTTCTTCTACAACGGCGGCCCGGGCTCGTCGACGACGTGGCTGCACATGGGCGCGTTCGGCCCCAAGCGCGTGCTCACCGGCAACGGCCAGCGCGGCCCGGCGGCGCCCTACCGGCTGGTGGACAACGACGACTCGCTGCTCGACGTGGCCGACCTCGTCTTCATCGACGCGCCCGGCACCGGCTTCGGCCGCATCGTCGCGGTCGACAAGGACAAGGCCAAGGAACACGCGAAGCTGAAGGACAAGGAGAAGGAATTCTGGGGCGTCGACGTCGACGCGCAGGCCTTCGCGCGCTTCATCAAGAAGTTCCTCAACCGCAATGGCCTGTGGAACGCACCGAAGTACCTGTTCGGCGAAAGCTACGGCACGACGCGCAGCGCGGTGCTCGTGAACCTGCTGCAGCAGCAGGAGGCGATCGACGTCAACGGCGTGATGCTGGTGTCGCAGATCCTCAACTACGGCTTCAGCCCCGACGACCCGCAGGCCGCGCCCGGCAACGACCTGCCGTACGCGCTGGCGCTGCCCACCTACGCGGCCACCGCGTGGTACCACCACAAGCTGCCCGACTGGGCCGACCGTTCGCCGCAGACGCTGGGCCGGCTGCTCGTCGAAGCGCGCCGCTTCGCGCTCGACGAGTACCTGCCTGCGCTCACCGCCGGCAGCACGCTGGACGCGGCGCGCCAACACGCGGTGGCCGAAAAGATGAGCCGCCTGATCGGCCTGCCGGTGGCCTACATCGAAAAGGCGAGGCTGCGCATCTACGGCGGCATGTTCAGCAACCAGTTGCTCACCGACGAAGGCCAGACCGTGGGCCGGCTGGACACACGCTACAAGGGCCCTTCGCTGGACCCGCTGGCCAAGGACGCCTACTACGACCCGCAGGCCGCGGCCATCTCGTCGGCCTACCTGTCGGTCTACAACGACTATGCGCGCAACGTGCTGAAGGTGGGCGGCGATGCCAAGTTCAGCTTGTTTGCCGATGTCTGGCCGATCTGGGACTTCAAGCACCAGTTGCCGGGCGACGGCCACCCGTCGCAGCGCACGCTCAACGTGATGCCCGACCTCGCGGCGGCGATGCTGACCAACCCGCGCCTGAAGGTGGCCACGTTCTCGGGGCTGTTCGACCTGGCGACGCCGTTCTTCCAGGCCGAGTACGAGCTGTCGCACCTGCCGATCCAGCCCGCGCTGCGCGCCAACCTGGAGATCCACCACTACGCCGCCGGCCACATGATGTACGACGATCCGGCGTCGCTGAAGCAGTTGCACGACGACGTCGTGCGCTTCATCCGCAAATGAAGGGCGCGCCGGCGCGGCGCTGAGCGCTCAGCGCTCAGCGCGTGCCGAAGATGCGGTCGCCGGCGTCGCCGAGGCCGGGCACGATGTAGCCGTGCCCGTTGAGCTGGCGGTCTATGGCCGCGGTGTACACCGGCACGTCGGGGTGGGCGGCGTGGAAGTGGTGCAGGCCCTCGGGCGCCGCGAGCAGGCTGACGAAGCGGATCGACTTCGGCCGCGTCTGCTTCAGCCGCTGCACCGCCGCCACCGCCGAGTTGCCGGTGGCCAGCATCGGGTCGAGCACGATGGCGTCGCGCTCGTGCATCGCCTGCGGCATCTTGAAGTAGTACTCCACCGCCGCCAGCGTCTGCGGGTCGCGGTACAGGCCGATGTGGCCGACGCGCGCGCCCGGCACCACGTCGAGCATGCCGTCGAGGAAACCGTCGCCGGCGCGCATGACGACGACGAAGACGGTCTTCTTGCCGTCGATCACCGGCGCCATCATCTTTTCCAGTGGCGTCTCGATCTCGATCAACTGCGTCGGCATATCGCGCGTCACTTCGTACGCCATCAGCATGCCGATCTCGTGCAGCAGGCGGCGGAAGTTGCTCGTGCTGCGGCCTTTCTGGCGCATCAGCGTCAGCTTGTGCTGCACCAGCGGATGGGCGATGTGGTGGACGACTGAGGGCATGGCGCGTGGCCTTCAGAAGATGGTGCCATCGCTGTCGATGCGCAGCGGCGGCGAACCGTCGCGCAGTTCGGCGGCGATCTGGCGCCCCGCGGCCCAGGTGCCGCCTTCCAGGATGCAGCCCAGCGGCAGTTCGGCCGCGCCGCGGCCCAGCCGCGTCCGCACCTGCAGCGCCAGTTCGTCGATCAGCGTCACCGTCAGCGCACGCCATTCGATGATGAACTCATCGGCCACGCTCCACACCCGCGCGAGGTCGCGCTCATGGCGCGGGCGGATGACGCCGCAGTCGATCAGCAGGCCGCCGTTGCGGTACTCGGGCAGCGCGGTCAGCGCGTCGACGCCGCCGACGTTCACGCCCGCCCACTGCAGCGGCTCCAGCAGCGAATAACTCAGCCACTGGCTGAGCTTGTGAAATGGCACCCAGCCCGCGGTGGTGGTGTCCTGGCCGTGGTCGGTGGCGCCGCCGGCAAAACGGTGCGGCCAGATGTCGCCGGCCTGCACACCCTTGACGATGCTGCCGCTGCGCCAGGCATGGGCCAGGCTGCGCAACACCTCGCCCAGCACGTCGGCGGCGGCCACGCTGCCGCCGCGTTGCAGCAGGCGGTCGTACAGCAGCGCGGGTCGCGCTTCGAGGCCGTCGCGCGCGGCCTCGTGCTGCAGCGCGCCGCCCAGGCGGTTGAGCAAGGCGACGCGACCGTCCAGGCCGACGAGCGGGTTGCTGGCGCCCACCTGGAACACCGCGCGCAGCGTGTCGGCGTCCAGCGCCAGCAGCGCCGCCGCGTCGACGCGCAGCGCGTCGCCCGGATGCGCCGAGAAGCGGCCGGCCATGAAGGCGCGCAGGCTGGCGATGGCCAGGCCTTCGGAGCGTTCGTAGCTGCGCGCGGCGCCGGCTCCGGCGCCGGCCTCTGGCGCCGGCTCGTTTTCGCGGTAACGCCAGGCCGCGCCGGCGCCGGCGTCCAGCAGCACGCTCAGCACCGTGAGATCAAAACGCGCGCGCGCCATCTCGGCGCCGCTGCGACCGGCCAACGCCGCATCGAGCTCGGCCTTGCGGTCCACGCCGCCGGCCTCGAAGTGGCGCCAGCGGCTGTGCAGCGGAATCTGCAGGTCGGGGAAACGCTGGAGCGTCAGCGTCGCCACACGCTCGGCCGCCGCGGGCAGGCGGCTGCGGTCGATGCGCCAGCGCGCCGAACGTTCGTCACCCACCGCCTGGGTGATGGCGGCACAGCGCTGGCGGATGGTGGCGGGCTCGCGCAGCGCCTGCAGGGGATCATTCAAGGGCACGCCCCTTCAGGCTGGCAAGATCGGTTGTGGCGAGCCCGTCGACCCGGCCCTGGCCCGCAGGCGGGGTCAGGCGGATATGACGTGTTGCCGGGGCGCTATCCATCGGGACTGTCCTGGGACCGAAAGACCTGAAGATACGCTAGAAACGCAGGCCCACTTTTCAAACTGCGACGGAGACATTCACGATGAAGACCCGGACCCTGCTGGCCTCTGCGCTCGCTCTTGCCTGCGGCGCGCTGCTGGCGCCGCTGGCGCAGGCGCAGACCGTCATGAAGATCAGCATCTCGGTGGCCGAGAACTCGCACCAGGGTGTGGCCATCGACACCTTCGCGCGCGAAGTCGAAAAACGCACCGGCGGCCGCTACAAGATCCAGACCTTCTTCTCCGGCTCGCTCGGCGGCGAACGCGAAAGCATCGAGGCGGTGCAGCTCGGCACCCAGGAGCTGACCTTCACCTCCACCGGCCCGGTGCCCAACTTCGTGCCCGAGACGCGCATCCTCGACATCCCCTTCCTGTTCCGCGACAAGGCACATGCGCGCGCGGTGCTCGACGGCCCGATCGGCCAGGACATGCTGAAGACCTTCGACAGCAAGGGCTTCAAGGCGCTGGCGTGGGGCGAAAACGGTTTCCGCCACATGACCAACAGCAAACATGCGGTGAACACGCCCGACGACTTGCGCGGCCTGAAGATGCGCACGATGGAAAACCCGGTGCACGTGGCGGCCTACAAGGGCTTCGGCATCATCACCACGCCGATGGCCTTTCCGGAGGTCTTCACCGCGCTGCAGCAGGGCACGGTGGACGGCCAGGAGAACCCGCTGTCGGTGATCATGGCGGCCAAGTTCGACCAGGTGCAGAAGTACCTCACGCTCACCGGCCACGTCTACAGCCCGTGCATCTTCCTGATGAACAAGGGCACGTTCGAGAAACTGGCGCCGGCCGACCAGCAGGCCTTCCTGGCCGCCGCCGCCGCCGGCGTGAAGGCCAACCGCGCGCGTGTCGACGAAGACGATGCCAAGGGCGTGGCCGAACTGCGCGCCAAAGGCATGCAGATCGTCGAGCATCCCGACAAGGCGAAGTTCCAGGCCGCGCTGGCGCCGGTCTACGTGTCGTTCGAAAAGCAGTTCGGCAAGGCCAACATCGACCGCATCAAGAACTACAAGTAGCGCGTGCCGGTGCGTGAGCTGTTCCTGAAGGTCGAGCGCGCCAGCACCGCGCTCGCCACCGCGCTGGCCTGCGCGATGATGGTCGTGGCCTCGGCGCTGGGCATGTGGCAGATCGTCACGCGCTTCATCATCGAGCGCCCCGCCGAGTGGACCGAGGTGCTGATCCGCTTCAGCCTCATCTGGATGGTCTTCCTCGGCATCCCGCTGTGTTTTCGCCTCGGCGCGATGGTCAGCGTCGACGTGCTCTACCGCTGGAGCGGGCAACGCGCCAGGCGTGTGCTCGACGCCGCGGTGGCGCTGGCGGCGCTGGTGCTGATCGGCGTGCTCATCATCGTCGGCTGGCGCTACGCGCGGCTCGGCAACGTGCAGACCGTGATCGGCCTCGAAGGCATCACGATGTTCTGGGCCTATGTCTCGATGCCGGTGGGCGGGTTGTTCTGCGTGCTCGCCATCGTCGCCAACTGGCTCGACCCGCAGCGGCTCGAACTGGAGACCGCGCAGTGACGCCGGCGATGATCTTCACGATGGTGCTGTGCTTTGCGCTCAGCGTCTCGGTGGCGGTGTCCATCGGGCTGGCGGCGCTGGTGGGCATCGAGGTCAGCCACGTCAACATCCTGATCGCGGTGAAGGAGATGTTCTCGGCGATCAACAAGTTTCCGCTCGCCGCGATTCCGTTTTTCATCCTCGCCGGCAACCTGATGGAAACCGGCGGCATCAGCCGCCGCCTGGTCGAGTTCGCGCGCAGCCTCGTCGGCGGCGTGCAGGGCGGCCTGCCGATGGCCTGCGTGCTGACCTGCATGATCTTCGCCGCCGTCTCGGGCTCCAGCGTCGCCACCACGTTTGCCATCGGCACCATCCTGATTCCGGCGCTCGTCAAGCAGGGCTACCCGGTCACATGGGCGGCGGCACTGCAGGCCGCGAGCGCCGAGCTCGGCGTCATCATTCCGCCGTCGATCCCGATGATCCTGTATGGCGTGTCGGCCGAGATCTCGATTCGCGACATGTTCATTGCCGGCTTCGGCCCCGGGCTGCTGATCGGCGGCGCGCTGATGCTGTTCGTCTTCATCTGGTGCCGGCGCAAGGGCTGGGGCAAGAACGACGGTGTCGGCCGGCTGCCGATGTGGCGCGCCACGCTGCAGGCGAGCTGGGCGCTGTTCATGCCGGTGATCATCCTCGGCGGCATCTACGGCGGCATCTTCACGCCCACCGAAGCCTCGGCAGTATCGGTGTTCTACGCGCTCGTCGTCGGCATGCTGATCTACCGCGAGATCAAGCTGCGCGACCTCTACACGGTGCTGCGCAAGTCGGTCATCTCGTCGGCGGTGATCATGTTCATCATCGCCAATGCCGGCCTCTTTGCCTACCTGATCACGCGCGCCGGCGTGCCCGAGGCCATCGGCGTGTGGCTGGAGCACGTGCTGCACAACGGCACCACCTTCATGCTGGGCGTCAACGCGGCGCTGTTCGTCATCGGCATGTTCATCGAGACCAGCGCCGCGATCATCGTGCTGGCGCCTATCCTGGCGCCGGTGGCGCAGCACTTCGGCATCGACCCGGTGCACTTCGGCATCGTGATGGTGGTCAACCTCGCGCTGGGCATGATCACGCCGCCGTTCGGCGTCAACCTGTTCGCCGCCTGCACGGTGGCGCGCGTCTCGCTGGACCGCATCATCAGCTCGCTGCTGCCCTTCGTGCTGGTGGTGCTGGGCTGCCTGATGGTGGTGACCTACGTGCCCGCGCTGTCGCTGTTCGCGCGCGACCTGCTGTACAACTAGCCGATGGCCCGCCATCAACTGCGCTTTCGCATGCGCATCAGCGATGGCGACGTGGTGGCCATCGGCCCCGGCAAGGTGGCGCTGCTGGAAGCCATCGCCGCCACAGGCTCCATCACCGCGGCGGCGCAGGCGATGGAGATGTCGTACCGGCGCGCCTGGCTGCTGCTGGCCGAACTGAACTGCTCGCTGCGCGAACCCGCGGTGGCATCGGTGCAGGGCGGCCGGCGCGGCGGCGGCAGCGGCCTCACCGACACCGGCCGCCGGCTCGTCACGCTGTACCGGCAAATCGAAGACGAGGCGGCCGTGGCGTGCGCGAGCGACATTCGCTCGCTGATGGACATGCTGGCGCGCTGAAAGGACGGGCCATCGGCCGCGCCCGGCGTTCAACGCGCGGCGCCGGCGGCGTCTCTTTCGATCACGAACTTGGGGGCATGATGGGATGCTGCCGATGAAAGGTCCGACGATCGCGCTCGCCGTGACGCAGCGCGACCCCCAACCCGCGGCCACCGCAAGGCCGCTTCTGCGGAGCGTTTCATGAAGATCCTGGTTCTCGGCGCCGGTGCCATCGGCGGCTATTTCGGCGCCCGCCTCGTGCAGGGCGGCGCCGATGTGCAATTCCTGGTGCGCGACCGCCGCGCCGCGCAGTTGCGCGACCGCGGCCTCGTCGTGCGCAGCCCGCACGGCGACTTCACGGTCGCGGCGCAGCCGCTGCTGGCAACGCAGATCGACGGCCCCGCCGATCTGGTGCTGCTGACCTGCAAGGCCTACGACCTGGACACCGCGATCACCGCCATCACACCGGCGATGGGGCCGCACAGCCACGTGCTGCCGCTGCTCAACGGGCTGGCGCACATCGAGCGCCTGCGCGCCGCCTTCGGCGCCGCGCGTGTGGCCGGCGGGAGCTGCGGCATCCCGGCCACGCTGGCCGCCAACGGCGACGTGGTGCATCTCTCGCCGCTGCACCGCATCAACTTCGGCGCGCTGCCGGGCACATCGGCCGACGTGGCGCCCAAGCTCGACGCGCTGCTGAAGGCCTTTTCAGCGACGCCGGTGACGGCCGAGATTGCCGACGACATGCTGCTCGCGATGTGGGAAAAGTTCGTCGGCCTGACGACGATGGCGACCATGACCTGCCTGATGCGCGCAGCGGTGTGCGACATCCTGGGCACCGACGAAGGCGCGGCGCTGATGGCCGAGACCTATGCCGCCTGCGAGGCCAGTGCACACGCCGCCGGCCACACGCTGCGCGCTGCCACGATGGCACCGTTTCGCGCCATGTTCGACGACCCGCGCTCGACGATGACGGCGTCGATGCTGCGCGACCTGGAAGCCGGCGGCCGCACCGAAGGTGAACACATCGTCGGCGACATGCTCCGGCGCGCGCGCGCCGCCGGGGTCGAGCCCGGCCCGCTGCGCGCCGCGCTGTGCCATCTGCAGGCGGCCGAGCTGCGGCGCCGGCGCGAACACGCGTGACGCTCGTCCATCGACGGCCATGAACGACGACGCCACGCTGCAGCCACTGCTGCACGCCGCACGCGCGGCGCGCGCGCGGGCCTACGCGCCGTATTCGAAGTTCTGCGTCGGCGCGGCGGTGCTGGACGAACACGGCCACGTGCATGCCGGCTGCAATGTCGAGAACGCCGCCTATCCGCAGGGCTGGTGCGCCGAGACCTCGGCGCTGGCGCAGATGGTGGGCGCCGGCGGCCGGCGCGTGCAGGCCGCGGTGGTGGTGGGCGTGGCGGGCGAGCCGGTGACGCCGTGCGGCGGCTGTCGCCAGCGGCTGCGCGAATTCGCCAGCGCCGACTGCCCGGTGTGGATCGCCGACCTCGAACACGTGCTGCTGCGCACGACGCTGGGCGCGCTGCTGCCGGCGAGTTTCGGCCCCGCGCACCTGGCATGAGCGCCACCGAAGAGGCCATCGAACACAGCGCGGCACGGCTGCGCGCTGCCGGGCCGCCGCCCCGCGTGGCGCTGCTGCTGGGCAGCGGCTGGGCGGGCATTGCCGCGCGGGTGCAGCAGGCGGTCGACATCGACTATGCCGAACTGCCGGCGTTCCCGCTGCTGGGCGTGGCCGGCCATGCGGGCCAGGTGCGGCTGGGCACGCTCGGCGGCACGCCGGTGATGGTGCTGGCCGGGCGCAAGCATGCCTACGAAGACGGTGCATGCGATGCGATGAAAGGCGCCATCCGCACGCTGGCGGCCAGCGGCGTGCAGGTGCTGGTGCAGACGAATGCGTCGGGTTGCCTGGTGCCGGGTCGCCGGCCGGGCGAGCTGATGCTCGTCAGCGACCATCTCAACGTCGTGCAGCGTTCGCCGCTGTTGCATGAAGCGGGCGCAAGCCGCGAAGGCCAGGACAGTCGCTTTATCGACATGTCGGCCGCCTACGACCCGGCGCTGCGTGCGCTGGCGCTGCGCGTTGCCACCGAGCGCGGCATCACGCTGCACGAAGGTATCTATGCGTGGGTGCTCGGCCCGCAGTTCGAGACGCCGGCCGAGATTGCGTGGCTGCGCGGCATCGGCGCGCATGCGGTGGGCATGAGCACGGTGCCCGAGACCATCCTCGCGCGCCATGCCGGACTGCGCGTGCTGGCCTTGTCGATGCACACCAACATGGGCGCCGGTCTGTCCGACGAGACACTCAGCCACGCCCACACGCTGGCCAGCGCCCAGGCCGCGGGCGCGCGGGGCGTGGACCTGCTCGAAGCGCTGTTCGCGGCCTTCGCACACACGCTGCCGGCGCTGCCTTGAACACCGTGGAAACCATGGACGCGCCGCAGGCCGCGCGGCTGCTGCTGCAGACCATCGCACAAGGCGGCCATCCCGACGTCGGCTTCAAGGCGGCGGGCGGCATCGGCAGCGTCGCCGATGCCGCCGTCTGCATCGACCTGACCCGCAAAATGATCGGCGCGTGACGGCGCAGCGTTTTCGCGTCGGCGCCAGCGCGCTGTTGCGCGACATCGATCCGCAGGCGGCGGCCGACGCTATTTCGTGAGGATCAGCTTGCCCAGCGCCGTGCGGCGCAGCCGGTAGAGCGCCGCGCCGTGAATGATCTCGACCTCGCTGCCGGCGCCGAAAAGCGCGCCGCTGTCGAGCCGGCGCGGCCGCTTGTCGAGTGGCGGCGCCGGCTTGCGCGGCCGATCGGCGGTGTCGCTGGCGGGCTCGTCCGCAGGGGGGAGGGAGGCTTGACTCATCCGTCGATGTTAATGCGAACTGTTCGCATTGAAAATGACAGAGGCTGGGGAGTGACACGCGCGCCGGCCTTCGCCAGGCACAAGGGCCCTTCCGGGCCCGGCTCAGCCGTCGCGCGTGAAATCGCGCGCCGGCCTTCGCCAGGCACAAGGGCCCTTCCGGGCCCGGCTCAGCCGTCGCGCGTGAAATCGCGCGCCGGCCTTCGCCAGGCACAAGGGCCCTTCCGGGCCCTTGTGTCCTGGCTCAGTGTTCCCAGTGTCCTGGGTGTTGGCGCCAGCCGTGGCCGACGTGTTCCCAGCGGTGCGGCGCCCAGTGGTAGCCGGGGCGCGGCGCGACCCAGCGGCCATCGACCCAGACATGGCGGCCGCCGACCCAGTTCCAGAAGCCACCGATCCAGAGGTAGCCGGCGACCGGCGCCACACCCACCGCTTCATAACGCGGCGCGGGCGGGGCGACGCCGACCACGGCGTCGTCGTAGGCAGGCTCGACCACCGTCGCGCCGCGGTAGTACGGGCGTGCCGGCGCGATGACGCAGCCGGACAGCGCGAACGCCGCCAGGCCGAGCACGGCGCTGCCGGCCCATGAACGTGTGAAGGCTGCCATCGTGTTTGCTCCTTGGGCGATTTGTCCGCCCCCTCAACGCCGCGGGAGCTGCGCGCGGCGACCGCCGCGCGCCGACTTTGCACTGCTTGACCTGCGCCTACGTTGACACACTTACCATCGCAGACCTTTGTGTCCATCACCTTGCACAGCCCGCCGACGATGCCCGACGTCGCTCCCGCCCCCGCCGCCGGACTGGCCTGTCTGAATTGCGGCCAGCCCTTCGCTGCGCCGCGCCCGAAGTACTGCCCGGCCTGCGGCCAGGAAAGCAATGTCAAGCCGCCGACGCTGCGTGAATTCGCGCAGCAGTTCGGCGGCAGCTACATCGCCGTCGAAGGCGCGCTGTGGCGCACGCTGAAGCTGCTGCTGTTCAAGCCGGGCGAGATCACGCACGAATACCTGGCCGGGCGCCGGCGGCGTTATGTGCTGCCGCTGCGGCTGTATCTGACGATCAGCGTCATCGTGCTGCTGTTGATCCAGGCGCTGGCCACGGTGGACATCAAGTTCGACGGCACCGAGCGGCCGCCGCCGAAGCAGTATCAGACGCTGACGCTCAATGTCGGCTTCGGACGTGCAGGGCTCAAGCAGGGCGTCTTCTTCTGCGAAGGGCTGCCGGCCTGGCTGTGCACGCGGCTCAAGCGCCGCCTGGACATCGAACCGGCGGCCATCGGCGAACAGGTCGCGGCCTACAGCCAGCGCCTGCTCGCCCATCTGGGCGCGGCGATGTTCGTGCTGCTGCCGAGTTTTGCGCTCTGGCTGCGCCTGGTGTATGCCAGCCGGCGCCTGCAATACACCGAACATCTGGTGTTCGCGCTGCACGTGCACGCGTTCTGGTTTCTGATGCTCGGCCTGGTGCTGTGCAAGTGGCCTTTCATCAGCGGCCTGGCCGCGCTGGCGGTGCCGGTCTATACGCTGCTGGCGATGCGTCGTGTCTACGGCGGGCGCTGGTGGCCGCGGCTGCTGCGCGCGGCCCTGGTGAGCCTGCTGTACGGCGTGACGCTGGCGCTCGCGCTGAGCGTGCTCGGCATCTGGGCGCTGGTGTTCTGAGCACCGCCGGCCACCCAGGGCGCGCAGCCTAAAATCGGGCGCCCGGCCTGCGGTCCTGCAGAAGCCGGCCACCTCCCCCTTTTTCCCGTGCCCCGGCCGCGCCCCATGTCATCGACCCCCCACTCCCCGCTCACCGCCCTGTCCCCTCTGGACGGTCGTTATGCCGGCCGCCTGGCCGCCCTGCGTCCGCTGCTGAGCGAGTTCGGACTCATGCACCGCCGCGTGCAGGTCGAGGTCGAATGGTTCATCGCGCTGTCGGATGCCGGCTTTGCCGAATTCAAGCCGCTCAGCGAGGCCGCGCGCGGGCTGCTGCGCGGGCTGGTGGTGCGCTTCTCGGAAACCGACGCGCAGGCCATCAAGGACATCGAGCGCACGACCAACCACGACGTGAAGGCGGTCGAGTACTGGCTGAAGTCGCGCTTCGAGCGCCATGCCGAGCTGAAGGCGGCGGGCGAGTTCGTGCACTTCGCCTGCACCAGCGAGGACATCAACAACACCAGCCACGCGCTGATGCTGCAGCGCGCGCGCGCCGACGTGCTGCTGCCCGCCGTCGACCGCCTGATCACGCGTCTGCGCACCATGGCGCAGGACTTCGCCGCGGTGCCCATGCTCAGCCGCACGCACGGCCAGACCGCCAGCCCCACCACCGTCGGCAAGGAAGTGGCCAACGTGGTGGTGCGGCTGGTCAAGGCGCGTGAGGGCATCGCGGCGGTGAAGCTGCCGGCGAAGATGAACGGCGCGGTCGGCAACTACAACGCCCACGTCGCGGCCTGGCCCGACTTCGACTGGGAAAACTTCGGCCGCCATGTGGTCGAGAAGTGCCTGGGCCTGAGCTTCAACGCGTTCACGACGCAGATCGAGCCGCACGACGGCATGGCCGAACTGTTCGACGCCGTGACGCGCTGCAACACCATCCTCGTCGACTGGTGTCGCGATGTCTGGGGCTACATCTCGCTGGGCTACTTCAAGCAGAAGCTGAAGGCGGGCGAGATCGGCTCGAGCACGATGCCGCACAAGGTCAACCCGATCGACTTCGAAAACGCCGAAGGCAACTACGGCCTCGCCAACGCGCTGCTCACGCACCTGAGCCAGAAGCTGCCCGTGAGCCGCTGGCAGCGTGACCTGACCGACAGCACGGTGCTGCGCAACATGGGCGTCGCGCTCGGTTATGCGCTGCTCGGCCACGACAGCCTGCTGCGCGGGCTGGACAAGCTCGAGCTCAATGAAGCCGCGCTCGCCGCCGACCTCGACGGCGCCTGGGAGGTGCTGGCCGAAGCGGTGCAGACGGTGATGCGCCGCCACGGCCTGCCCAACCCCTACGAGCAGCTCAAAGAGCTGACGCGCGGCAAATCCGTCACGCGCGCCGACTTCCACGCCTTCATCGACACGCTGGCGCTGCCGACAACCGAACGTGACCGGTTGAAGGCGATGACGCCTGCGAACTACATCGGCCTGGCTCCGGCACTGGCCCTCAGAGCATGAAATTCACCGACACCCTTGCCACTGCCGCCGCGCGCCACGAATCGATGCTGTGCGTCGGGCTCGACCCCGAACCGGCGCGCTTCCCGGCGGCGTGGAAGAACGACGCCGGACGCATCTACGATTTCTGCAGCGCCATCGTCGACGCGACGAAGGATCTGGTCTGCGCGTTCAAGCCGCAGATCGCGTTTTTCGCCGCCCAGCGCGCCGAAGACCAGCTCGAACGGCTGCTGGCGCACATCCGGCGCGTCGCACCCGGCGTGCCGGTGATCCTGGACGCCAAGCGCGGTGATGTCGGCAGCACCGCCGAGCAGTACGCGCGTGAAGTCTTCGAGCGCTACCAGGCCGACGCGGTGACGCTGTCGCCGTTCATGGGTCTGGACTCGATCGAACCGTACAAGCGCTACGACGGCCGCGGCCTGATCCTGTTGTGCCGCACCTCCAACCCCGGCGGCGGCGAGCTGCAGGCGCAGCGCCTGGAAAGCGGCGAGCTGCTGTACGAACGCATTGCGCGCCTGGCCGCCGGCGAGTGGAGCAGCGGCGGCCAGATGGGCCTGGTGGTGGGCGCTACCTACCCGCAGGAGATTGCACGCGTGCGTGAGCTCGCGCCGAAGCTGCCGCTGCTGATTCCGGGCATCGGCGCGCAGGGCGGCGACGCCGCCGCCACGGTGCGCGCCGGCTGGCGGCCGGGCGCGCCGATCATCGTCAGCTCGTCGCGCGCCGTGCTGTATGCCGGCAGCGGCGACGACTTCGCCTCGGCTGCGCGCCGCGCGGCCCAGGCCACACGGGCCTTGCTGCAGCAAGCGCGCGAGGCCGGCTGAACACGGCGCAGCCCGTGTACGCCACCTCGCCCGAAGACACGGCGCTGCAGGCCCTGCCGCAGCCGCCGGTGCGGCGGGCCGAGGACGCGCGGCGCGGTGTGCGCACGCTGGTCACGCGCTACTTTTTCGGCGCCGTGGTCTTGATGGCTGTGCTGGGGGCGCTGGTGTTCGCGCTGCTGCCCATGCAGGCGACCCACGCGACACCGGCACCGCACCGCGTCGCGGTCGCCGTCAGCTATGCCGTGCTCGCGCTGGTGGCGCTGCTCGCGATGCGCGTGCCGCGCGCCCAGGTCGAGCGCGCGATGTTCGGCGTCATGGTGTGGTGCACGCTGACCATCGCCGCCACCGCGCTGGCGTTCGGCTGGGGCCTGGCGACGCCGGGGCTCGGGTTCTACGGCCTGCTGGTCTGCCTGCTGTGCGCGGCCACGAACCGGCACTATGGTCTGGCGCTGGCCGCGATCTGCGCGCTCGCCGTGACGGTGATTGCGCTGGCGGGGCGCCACGCCATGCCGCTGCAAGCCGCCGGCGCGCCCGGCGAAAGCCTGCGCCTGATCTTGATGCTGTTGCAGATCGCGGTCGGTCTCGGCGCCGGGCTGCTCATCTCGTATGTCGTGGCGCGATACATCCGTTCGGCCGACGACCGCGAGGCGCGCTTTCGCGGCCTGCTGGCCATCGCCGCCGACGCCTATTGGGAGATCGACCAGAACTACCAGCTCAGCGCCGTCAGCAGCCAGGGCGAAGGCCAGCGCAGCCTGTCGATCCTTGAGGGCCTGGGGCGCACGCCGTGGGAGATGCCGCAGTTCAGTTGCGACGGCGACACGCTGGACGCACTGCTGGCCGACCTGGACTCGCGCGCGCGTTTTCGCGACCGCCCGGTGCAATGGCTGGGCGACGACGGCCGCGTGCACGACTTCGTGCTCAGCGGCGAGCCGCGCTTCGACCCACGCGGCGTGTTCAAGGGTTACTGGGGCGTGGCGCGCGAGGTCACCGACGAGCTCGCCGCACGCCAGGCGCTGGCCGCCACCGACAGCCGCTACCGCGAACTCTTCGCACGCATTCCGACACCGCTGGTGATGCACCGCGACGCACGCGTCATCGACGCCAACCCCGCGGCGCTGGCGATGTTCGGCTACAGCGAGCTGGCGGCGATGCACGGCCGCGATCTGCTGGCCGCCTACGAAAGCGGCGATTCTCGCGAGCGCGCGCGCCGGCGCATCGAAGAACTGCTCGCGATGCCCAACGGCACCGCGCTGCCGGTGGCCGACTTCAGGCTGCAGATGCGCGACGGGCGCCGCGTCAGCGTGCGCGGCACCGGCGTGCGCGTGGAGGCCGACGGCGGGCCCGCCGTGCTGTCGATCTACGTCGACGACACCGAGCGCCGCAACGCCGAGGAAGCGGTGCGGCGTTCGGAGGCGATGCTGTCGCACCTGGTGGCCACCAGCCCCGACGTCATCACGCTCACCGACCTGGCGACCGGCCGCTACGCGATGGTCAACCGCACCTTCGAACGCCTGGTCGGTTATTCGGCGGCCGAGGTGATCGGCAGAACCTCGACCGAGCTCGGCATCTGGGCCCACCCGGGCGACCGCGAGCGCTTTGTCAGCCTGCTGCAGGAGCACGGCGCCGTCAGCGACGTGCCCGCGGTGTTCGCGGCCAAGGACGGCCATCTCGCGCCGATGCGGGTGTCGGGCGCACGCTTCGTGATGGACCGGCGCGACTACCTCGTGATCAACGCGCGCGACGTGAGCGAGGCCGAGCGCCATCGGCTCGAACGCGAGGCGATCCTGGAGAACTCGTCGATCGGCATCGCGGTCACGCGCGAGCGCGCCTTCGTGCTCGCCAATCCGCACTTCGAGCAGATGTTCGGCTGGCCGCCCGGCGGCCTGATCGGACAGTCGGGGCGCGTGGTCTGGCCCGACGACGCCGCCTATGCCGACATGGGCGCCGCCGCCGGCCCGGCGCTGGCGCGCGGCGAGCAGGTGGAGATCGAGCGCTCGATGATGCGGCGCGATGGCAGCGTCTTCATCGGCCGCATCCTGGCGCGCGCGATCGACCCCCGGCAGGCCACGCGCGGCGGCACGATCTGGATCATCGAGGACGTGACGGGCCGGCGCCAGACCGAACAGGCGCTGGCCGCCGCGCGCGACGCGGCCGAAGCCGCCAGCCACGCCAAGAGCGCCTTCCTCGCCAACACCAGCCACGAACTGCGCACGCCGCTCAACGGCATGCTGCACCTGGCGCAGCTCGCGCGCGACCCGGCGCTGCCAGCGGCGCGGCGCGACCAGTACCTGGAGCAGATCGCCGACAGCGCGCAGTCGCTGGCCGACATCATCTCCGACATCCTGGACCTGTCGAAGATCGAGGCCGGCAAGCTGGCGCTGGAAGCCACCGCGTTCGACCTCGGCGAGCTGCTGCAGGCGGTGCAGCGCGCCTACGCCACGCTGGCCAGCGCGCGCGACCTCGCGCTCGAACTCGACGTCGGCCCGGGCATCGCCGGCAGCGTGCTCGGCGACCCGCTGCGCGTGCGCCAGATCCTCAGCAACTTCCTCAGCAACGCGCTCAAGTTCACCGCCGTCGGCCAGGTGCGCATCGTCGCCCGCCGCGGCGAGGGGCCGGCCGCCGAGCGCGTGCGGCTGGAAGTGCACGACAGCGGCGCCGGCATCAATGCCGAGACGCAGGCGCGCCTGTTCCGCCCCTTCACGCAGGCCGACGAAAGCACGACGCGGCGTTTCGGCGGCACCGGCCTCGGGCTGTCGATCTGCCGCGAACTGGCCACGCTGATGAGCGGCGAAGTGGGTGTGCTCAGCGTGCCCGGCGACGGCAGCGTCTTCTGGGCCGAACTGCCGCTGCCGCGCTGCGACGCCAGCGCCAACGCACCCAGCAGCCCGGGCGCGCCGGCACGCGACATCAGCGGCGCGCGTGTGCTGATGGTCGAGGACAACCCGGTCAACATGATGATCGCGGTGGCGCTGCTCGAACGCTGGGGCGTGCAGGTCGAGCAGGCCACCGATGGCCGCCAGGCGGTGAACGCAGTGGAACGCGCGGCGGCCGCCGGCCAGCCCTTCGACGCCGTGCTGATGGACGTGCAGATGCCGGTGATGAGCGGCTACGAGGCCACACGCGCGCTGCGTTTCCTGGACGCCGGACGACGCCTGCCCATCGTCGCGCTGACTGCCGCCGCGCTGGTCAGCGAACGCAGCACGGCGATGGAAGCCGGCATGGACGACTTCCTCACGAAGCCGATCGACGCCGGCAAGCTGCGCCAGACGCTGGGACGCTGGGTCGGACGCGACGCCTGACGGCGTTTGCCGTCAGTCGAGCGTGACGGTGGTGCGCACGGTGCCGGCGCGGTCGGCGCTGGCGGTGAGCGCGATGGCCGTGCCCTGCGTGCCCTTGACGACCCATTCCACCACCGCGCGGTCGGCCGTGATGTCGCGGTTGGGCAAAAAGGCCTGCAGCGTCGTCTTCGCTGCATGGCCTTCGAGGTGCGGCCCTTCCACACGTTCGCGCCCGCCGATCAGCGTCACGCCCGGCGGCAGGTGAATCTGGAACACCGTGCCGCGCACCGTCTTGCGCTCGATCGCGCGCTTGCTGACGTTGCTGGGCAGATAGCCCGCGTTGGCCACCGCAAAACGCACGCGCCAGGTGTCGGGGCCGAGCGCGCGCACTTCGGTGCGCAGCACTTCGAGTTTCGGCAGCGACAGCGCGATCTGCGTCAGCCAGGCCGGGAAACGCGCGGCCTCGCGTTCACGCAGATGCGGCGGCGGGTTGCGCCAGAAGTTCATCTTGTCCCAGCCGCCGAGCTCGATCATGCCGAGCTGCGGATGGCGGAACGCATACCACTCGACATGGGCCTGGCCGCCGCACTGTTCGTCGCTCCACTTCAGCAGCTTGACGTCGTCTTCGGGCGGGTGCTCGCGGTACCACTCGATCCATTTGTAGTCGGTGATGCCGGCCTCGCGGTTCGGGGCCCAGATCTCCACCGTCCAGAACAGCGCGCCCAGGTGTTCGTAGAGCCAGTCCTGGCCGCCGGTGGTGATCTCCTTCGGGTGGTACTTGAAGTCGTGGAAGATGCTGATCGCCGGGTAGCCCGTGAGCTTGGCGCCGATGTCCGAGAACTGCTTGTAGACCCACAGATCCTCGGGCGTCATCTCGTCGTCGCTTTGCGTGGCCATCGGGCGCAGGATGACGCCGCTGTGGGTGTGGAAGCTGACGGCGGCGCCGATGTTCGGATGGCGGGTGATGAAGTCGACCATCGCGCGCACCTCGGGCTCGCTGGTCGGATACGGGCCGGCGCCCTTCTGCTCGAATTCCTGGCGCCAGAAGGCGGGGAAGTTGCGGTTCAGGTCCAGCCCTTCGATGTCGGGGTTGGCGCTGATCTTCAGGCCGTCGAAGGCCTTCAGCGTGCCTTCGGGCATGACGCGGAAATACTCGCCGCCGAACTCGCCCGGCTCGCGCGCCACCATCAACCGCGGCTCGGCCGCGTGCTTCTTCCACGGCCCGTGCGGGTCGGGCACGCGCATGTAGAGCACGCGGCCGTCGCCGTCGACGTCTTCGACGGTCAGGCCGTCGATCGGCGCTTCGTCGTAGGGATAGGGTCGCGTCGACGAGCGGATGTGGCGCGGCCGCTCGGCGAGCGCGAGTTCGGCGCCGTCGGGGTTCAGGCGCGGGCACAGGTAGACGGCGCGCGTGTCCAGAAGCTCGCGGATGCGGGCGTCGCCTTCGTAGCCGGTGGCAAGCTGGTGCAGCCAGTACAGGCAGGCGGTGCCGGCCGTCAGTTCGGCGGCGTGGATGTTGCCGTCGGCCCAGAACGCGGGCTTGTCGGTGTCGGCGCCGGTGCCGCTGCTCGTCAGCGTGAGCAGCCAGATCTCGCGCCCTTCGTGGCTCTTGCCTAACGAGCTGAGTGTGATGAGCCCGGGCAGCGCCTCCGCGTAGTCCTGCAGCAGCCGGGTGAGTTCGTTGTAGCGGTAGAACTGGTCGAAGCGCGGGACGGGGATGGCGGCCATGAGGACAACAGCAGGCTGGCAATGAAGCCGTGCATTGTGCCCGCGCGTTCAGGCCTGGGCCGCCACCTCGCCATGGCGGAAAACACGCAGTTCGCCGGGCGCGAAGGCCGACCACGGCTCGCCGGCGGTCAGCGGCTCGGTGGCGACCACGGCGACGCGGTCGTCGGGCGTCGTGAGGGCGGCGAAGTCGACGCTCAGGTCTTCGTCGGCCAGCGTCGCGGCACCGAAAGGATGTTGCCGCAACACCGAGTGCAGATGCGTCGAGCAGTGCGCCCACAGCGCCAGCCCGTTGCTCAGCAGCACGTTGAAGGTGCCGTGCTGCGCCGGCCGCGCCAGCAGTTCGCGCAGCGTGTGCGACAGCTCGGCGACGCTGGGCACGCTGGCGTGTGACTTCGCCAGTTCCTGCATCAGCCAGCAGAACGCGCGCTCGCTGTCGGTGTCGCCCACCGGGTGGAAGGCGCCGTGCAGGCGCGGCGAAAAATCCTTCAGGTCGCCGTTGTGCGCGAACACCCAGTAGCGACCCCACAGCTCGCGCACGAAGGGGTGCGTGTTCTCCAGCGCCACCCGGCCCTGCGTGGCCTTGCGGATGTGGGCGATGACGTTGTCGCTCTTGATCGGGTAGTGCTTCACCAGTTCGGCCACCGGCGACGCGCGCGCGCCGTGATGGTCGATGAAGTGGCGCAGCCCGCGGTCTTCCGAAAATGCGATGCCGAAGCCGTCCTTGTGCTCGTCGGCGCGCGACGCCAGACCGGTGAAGCTGAACATCACGTCGGTCGGCGTGTTGGCGTTCATGCCCAGGAGCTGGCACATCGCGCGCCTGCCGCTACTCGAACAGCAGCTTGGTGACGCCGCGCCAACTGAACAGGCGGCCCGGGTTCTGCGTCTCTTCCAGCACACCGCTCATGCGGCGCAGGATGCGCGGGCTCTTGCGCGCGCGCCAGATCACCAGGTCGGCGAGCCAGGGCCGGCGGTTGACGTGGCTCGCACGTTCATAGAGATCGAACTTCGGTTTCAGGCCGCGCATCGCGGCGTCGTAGTGCGCACGCACCGCCACATCGTCGGCGAGGCCGGCGCGCAATGCGTCGGCGGCGAGCATGCCGGTTTCCATCGCCTTGCCTATGCCTTCGCCCGAAAACGCATAGGTGCTGCCGGCCGCTTCGCCGGTGACGAGCAGGCCGGGCCGCGACCACGCCGCGCCGAGCAGCGAGCAGCGCAGCGGCGCGCCCTTGATCTCGCCCTGCAGCACACCGCCTTGCATCAGTTCACGCGCCGGCGCGTGGATTTCGCAGAAGGCGTCGAACATCTGGCGCAGGTTGACGTCCTGCATCGCGTGGCGGCCGCCGGGCAGCGCACTGTGGCTGCCGGTGAGGCCGGCGCCGATGTTGAAGACGCCGCCCGGGCACGGGAAGATCCAGCCGTAGCCGCCCGACAGCCGCGGATGCCACACCATCTGCAACTGCGTGATGCGGCCGACCAGGGCGTCGTTCTTCACGTAGCCGCGCAAGGCCACGCCGCTGGGTGTGCGGCGTTCGCAGACGCCGGCAGCAAGCGCCGCCTGCGGCACCGCGCCGGTGGCCATCACGACCCAGCGCGCGCCGATCTCGTGCTGCGCGTCGCCGGCCCTGACGCGCGCGCCGACGACACGGTCGCCGTCGCGCAGCGGGGCTTCAAAACGCAGCGGCGTCACGAGGCGCGCGCCGGCGCGCTGCGCCGAGCGGCACAACACGTGGTCGAGCTGCTTGCGCGGCAGCACCGCCAGCGTGCCGGGCACGTCGACGACGCCGCCGCGCGGCGCGACGCAGCGCACGTGCTGCACATGCTGCGCCGCGGCCATGACCTCGTCGTGCACGCCCAGGCGGCGCAGTGCGGCATGCGAATCAGGAATCAGGCCGTCGCCGCAGACCTTGTCGCGCGGAAAGTCGTGCTGGTCGATGAACACGACATCGATGCCGGCTTCGGCCAGCGTCTGCGCGCAGGCGCTGCCGGCCGGGCCGGCACCGACGACGAGCACGTCGCAATGGCTGGGAAACGGGGCGTTGTCGGCGGTCGGCATGGGCCGGCGATTGTAGGCAGCGCGCCCATGTGGCGTGCACGGCTCATGCGCCGCGCACGCAGCTCAGCGGCCGGCCTTCACCTTCAGCCGCCACGCATGCAGCAGCGGCTCGGTGTAGCCGCTGGGCTGCACCAAGCCCTTGAAGACGAGGTCGCTCGCGGCCTGGAACGCGGCCGAGCTGTCGAAGTGGCCGGCCATGGGCGAATAGGCGGGGTCGCCCGCGTTCTGTCCGTCCACCACCTTGGCCATGCGTTTGAGGGTGCTCCTGACCTGCGACTTGCCCACCACGCCGTGCAGCAGCCAGTTCGCCATGTGCTGGCTGCTGATGCGCAGCGTCGCGCGGTCTTCCATCAGGCCGACGTTGTGGATGTCGGGCACCTTGGAGCAGCCCACGCCCTGGTCGACCCAGCGCACCACGTAGCCGAGGATGCCCTGCGCGTTGTTGTCGAGTTCCTGCTGGCGGTCGGCGTCGCTCCACGTTGCTTTCCTGACGACGGGAACCGTCAGCAGGCCTTCGAGCAGGCTGTCCTGTTCGGCGTCGGCGTCCACCTTCTCCAGCGCACGCTGCACCTTGAACACGTCCACCTGGTGGTAGTGCAGCGCGTGCAGCGTCGCCGCGGTCGGGCTCGGCACCCAGGCGGTGTTGGCGCCGGCCTGCGGGTGCGCGATCTTCTGCGCCAGCATCGCGGCCATCAGGTCGGGCATCGCCCACATGCCCTTGCCGATCTGCGCCTTGCCGCGCAGCCCGCATTGCAGGCCGACGAGCACGTTGTTGCGCTCGTAGGCCTGGATCCACGGCGTCGACTTCATGTCGCCCTTGCGCAGCATGGGCCCGGCGCGCATCGCGCTGTGCATCTCGTCGCCGGTGCGGTCGAGGAAGCCGGTGTTGATGAAGGCCACGCGGTCGGCCGCGGCGGCGATGCAGGCCTTCAGGTTGACGCTGGTGCGGCGCTCTTCATCCATGATGCCGAGCTTCACGGTGGCCCGTGGCAGGCCCAGCATCTGCTCGACACGGCCGAAGAGTTCGCTCGCAAACGCCACCTCGGCCGGGCCGTGCATCTTCGGCTTCACGATGTAGACCGAACCGGCACGGCTGTTCGCGCGTCGCTGCAGGTCGTGCAGCGCGATCGTCGTCGTCACCACCGCGTCGAGAATGCCTTCGGGGATCTCCTGACCGTCGCCCCACAGCACCGCCGGGTGGTTCATCAGGTGGCCGACATTGCGCACGAACATCAGCGAGCGGCCGTGCAGCGTCACACTTCTGCCGTCAGGCCCGGTGTAGACGCGGTCGGCGTTGAGCCCGCGCGTGAAGGTCTTGCCGCCTTTGCTCACCGGCGCGGTCAGCGTGCCCTTGAGCATGCCCAGCCAGTTGCCGTAGGCCTGCACCTTGTCGTCGGCGTCGACCACCGCGACCGAGTCTTCGAGGTCGAGGATGGTCGACAGCGCGGCCTCGAGCACGAGGTCGCAGACACCGGCCGGGTCGCCGGCGCCGATGGCCGTGGCGCGGTCGATGCGGATGTCGATGTGCAGCCCGTGGTGCTTCAGCAGCACCGCGCGCGGCGCTGCGGCGTCGCCCTGGAAACCGACGAATTGCGCCGGCGCCTTCAGGCCGACCTCGCGCCCGTCGGCCAGCGCGACGACGAGCGCGCCGCCTTCGACGCGGTAGCGCACGCTGTGCACGTGCGAACCGCTCTTCAGCGGCGCCGTGCGGTCGAGCACATGGCGTGCGTAGTTGATGACCTTCGCGCCGCGTGCCGGGTTGTAGCCGGCGCCGGTTGCGGCGCCTTCGGTTTCGGCGACGGCATCGGTGCCGTAGAGCGCGTCGTAGAGCGAGCCCCAGCGCGCGTTTGCGGCGTTCAGCGCGTAGCGCGCATTCGTGATCGGCACCACGAGCTGCGGCCCGGCCTGCAGCGCGAGTTCGGCGTCGACGTTTTTCGTCGTCGCCCTCACCTTCGCGGGCACCGGCACCAGATAGCCGATGTCGCCGAGGAACCTGCGGTACTTGCGCATGTTCCGTATCGGCCCCGGATTCGCGTCGTGCCAGCGATCGAGCTCGCTCTGCAGACGATCGCGCTCTGCCAGCAGCGCGGCGTTTTTCGGCGCCAGCTCGGCGACGATGGCGTCGAAGCCGGCCCAGAACGCTGCGGCGCCGATGCCGCTGCCGGGCAGCACATCGTGCTCGATGAAGCGGGCCAGGTTCTGGTCGACCTGCAGGCGGTGGCGTGGGGTGCGCATCGTGGGGGCTCAGAGCCTGTGAAGGGTTCCGGCGCGCCCGAGCGGGCGTCCCAGACGGTGTGGATCGAGGCGCAAAGCGCAGCCATGGCTCGGGCCATGGCGAGCCTTTGCAACGAAGAGCGGCGCCGCCTGGGGCGCTCGAGCGGGTGGGGCGGAATGCTTCACCGGCTCTCAGGCAAAGAAGGAAAGCACATCGCGCAGGCTGCTGCCGATGCGGCTGGGGTCGGTGTCGAGCTGCTCGGGCGGCGCACCCGCGCGGTTGACCCACAGCGTGGTGTAGCCGTACCAGGTGGCGCCGATGGCATCCCACGCGTTGCTCGAAACGAAAAGCATGTCCTGCGCCGCCAACCCGAAGGTCTCGTGGCCAAGGCGGTAGACGGCAGGGTCGGTCTTGAAGCGCTGCAGTTCGTGCACGCTGATGACGTGCTGCAGCAACTCGGCGAAGCCGGCGCTCTTCACCGCCACGCCCAGCATGCCCGGGTCGCCGTTGCTGAGGATGCCCGCGGGGATGCCACGCCGCTTCAGCTCCACCAGCACGTCGCGGTTTTCCGGGAACGCGCCAAGGTGGCGGTACTGGTTCATCAGCCGCTCTTCGGCCGCGGCGTCCAGCGTCAGCCCGAGTGTCAGTGCGGCGTAGCGCAGGCCGGCGTGCGTGAGCTCCCAGAACGGCCGGTAGCGGCCGCTCATCGACAGCAGCCGCGTGTATTCGATCTGTTTGACGCGCCAGATCACGCCCAGGCGTTCGCCATGGCCGGGGAAGATCTGCTCGGCCAGCAGGCCGACGCTGTAGACGTCGAACAGCGTGCCGTAGGCGTCGAAAAGAATGGCTTTCGGAGTCATGCGCGCACTCTATTCGATACGCGTCACGCCATTAAGCGCATCGAATGACTTGGATTCATGCGCTTTTCATGCATAGTCCAGGGCCATGGCGCGACTGAAACAGATCGAGTCCTTTGCCGCGGTGGCCACCAAGGGCAGCCTCACCGCGGCCGCCCGCGCCGAGGGCGTGGCGCCGGCCGTCATCGGCCGGCGCATCGACGCGCTGGAAGAGCGCCTGGGCGTCAAGCTGCTGCTGCGCACCACGCGACGCATCACGCTGACCCACGAAGGCAGTGCGTTTCTCGAAGACTGCCAGCGTCTGCTGGCCGATCTGGGCAACGCCGAGGCCAGCGTCAGCGCCGGCGGCGTGAAGGCCAGCGGCCATCTGCGCGTCACCGCGCCGGGCGGCTTCGGGCGCCGCCACGTGGCGCCGCTGGTGCCGCGGTTCATCGCCCAGCACCCGGAAGTCAGCCTGTCGCTGAACCTGAGCGATCGGGTCGTCGACATCGTCAACGAAGGTTTCGACTGCGCGGTGCGTGTCGGCGACCTGCCCGACTCCAGCCTCGTCAGCGTGCGTCTGGCCGACAACCGCCGCCTGTGCGTGGCGTCACCGGCGTACCTGCAGCGCGCCGGCGTGCCGCAAAGCCCGGCCGAACTGGCGCGCCATGAATGCCTGACGCTGAGCTCGGACGCCAGCCAGACGCGCGGCTGGGCTTTCGTGGTCGACGCTGCGCTGACGCATCTGCGGCCCAGCGGCCGCCTGGACTGCAGCGACGGCCAGGTGCTGCACGACTGGTGCGTCGATGGCCTGGGCATCGCCTGGCGCAGCGCCTGGGAGGTGCAAACCGAAGTCGTGAGCGGCCGCCTCGTCAGCGTGCTCGACAACTTCGCCGCGCCGCCGAACGGCATCTATGCGGTGTTTGCGCAGCGCAAGCACCTGCCGCTGCGCGTGCGGCTGTGGATCGACTTCCTCAAACGCAGCTACGGCGAGCCCGGCTTCTGGGCCGAGCCCGCCGCAGCGTGAGGGTGTCGCTCAGCCCGCCTTCTTCGCCGACAGGCAGTCCTTCATGAACGCCTTGCGCTCGTCGCCCTTCTTGCCGCTGGCGTCCTTGTTGCAGGCCTTCATCTTGTCCTGCTGCGTCATCGCCTTCTCGGGCTCGGCGGCTTTGGCCGACAGGCAGTCCTTCATGAAGGCCTTGCGTGCGTCGCCGGTCTTGCCGGCGGCGTCCTTGTTGCAGGTGGCCATCTTCGACTGCTGCGCCGTGGGCTGTGCGGCATAGGCACCGCCGGCCAGCAGCGACAGGGCCAGCAGGCCGGTGGTGAACAGGGTCTTCATGGATCAGCTCCTCGCGTGAATGGGGGTTGCCGTTTCGATTGCACCAGACGTGGTACACAGCGGCAAGCCATCAACGCGGCAGCAGCGCTGCCGGCTGACGCCGCAGCGCTACAGAATGCGGCGCGGGTGGGCCAGGGTTTCGTGCGCGGCGTGCAGCCGGCGCACGAGCACGCGGATGAAGGCTTCGTCGAAGAGGTGGCGCGTGTTGATCGACAACTGCTGCAGCGTCGCCGGCGTGAAGCTGATGCTCGTCACCGGGTCGGCGACGAGGATGTCGGTGCTGTGCGCGCGCAGGTCGGGGCTGGGCGCCAGGTAGGCCATCTCGCCCACCGAGGTGCCGGCGCCGAGCTGCGCCACGCGCTGGCCGTCGCGGTACACGTCCACCTGACCGAGCGCGATGATGTGAAAGGTGTTGCCTTCCTCGCCTTTGCGATACAAGGCGTGGCCGAACGGAAAGCGCTGCCAGCGGGCGCGCCGCACCACTTCCCACAGCTCGACGTCGCCGAAGCCGGAAAAGAAATCCAGCTTGCGCAGCAGGTTGAAGCGCTCGGAATCGAGCACGCCCTGCAGCGTGCCACCGCGCGGCACGTCGCGGTTGGCCACCAGCGCCGACAGCGCCTGCGCGAAGTCGTTCCAGGTCGCCGGGCGCTGGTCGCGCTGCTTGTTCAGCGCGCCGTGGATCAGGGCTTCGAGCGCCGGCGACACCCCTTCGCGCAAGGTGCCCAGGCGCGGCGGCTCGGCGGTGTAGATCTGGTTGATGATCGCCGGCTGCTGCAAGGCGTCGAACGGCGGCCGGCCAGCGATCAGGTGATACAGCACGGCGGCCAGCGAATAGATGTCGGCGCGGCAGTCCAGCGCATCGCCGTCGAGCTGTTCGGGCGACATGTAGGCCAGCGAGCCGACGCGGTAGACCTGGGTGCGTTCGCTGGCGAAGTTGAAGACGCTGCCGAAGTCGGTGATCTTCACGTCGGTGATGTGCTCGCCGTCGAACACGGCCAGCAGATTGGCCGGCTTCACGTCGCGGTGGATCAGGCCCTGGCGGAACATGTAGTCCAGCGCCATCGCGCACTTGAAGCCGACTTCGACGATCTGCTCCAGCGGCAGCAGCGCATCGGCGCGGCAGAAGCGGCGCAGCGTCGAGCCCGGCACGTGCTCCATCACGAGATAGGGCGCCACGTCGTCGGAGACGGCGTCGAAGATCTGCACCACGTTCGGATGCTGCAGGCGGCCGACGAGCGCCGCCTCGGCGGCGAAGAAGCGCTGCTGGAAGTGGCTTTCGCGCGAGTCGGTCATGAAGCCGCTGCGCACGCGCTTGATCGCCACCTCGCGGTTCGCGAATTCGTCGCGCGCCAGGAAGACCTCGCTCGTCGCGCCCTCGCCCAGCTTGGACAGCACGCGGTATTTGCCGATCTGCACCGGCAGATCGGGTTCGGCGCTGGAGGCGGCGGGCACGGCAGACATGGCTGGGACCGATCTTGCCGCGATCGCGGCGTGGCGATGCGGCGAACAACGGCGTGAAGCGCGGCCTTTACACGCCGCGGGGCGATGCGGAGGCGAAAAGTAGAATCGGCCGATGATCCAAGCCAAGCACGAGCTGCTGCAGGCGCTGACCGCAGCGCTTGCCGAGCTGGCCCCGGGCGCGCCGCTGACGGCCGCCTTCGAATCGCCCAAACAGGCCGCGCATGGCGACCTCGCCGTCACCGCCGCGATGGCGCTGGCGCGCACGCTGAAGGCCAGGCCGCGTGAACTGGCGCAACAACTGGTCGACGCACTGCAGCGCCAGCCCGCGGTGCAGCGCTGGGTGCAGGCGCTGGAGATCGCCGGCCCGGGTTTCATCAACCTGCGGCTGACGCCGGCCGCCAAACAGGCCGTGGTGGCCGAGGTGCTGGCCGCCGGCGATGCCTTCGGCCGCAAGCCCCCGAGCGGGCGCCGCGTGATGGTGGAATTCGTCTCCGCCAACCCCACCGGGCCGCTGCACGTGGGCCACGGCCGCAACGCCGCGTTGGGCGATTCGATCTGCCGCCTGCTGCAAAGCCAGGGCGACGAGGTGCTGCGCGAGTTCTATTACAACGACGCCGGCGTGCAGATCCAGACCCTGGGCATCAGCACGCAGTGCCGCCTGAAGGGCCTGACGCCGGGCGACGCCGGCTGGCCCGAGGCAGCCTACAACGGCGACTACATCGCCGACATCGCGGCCGATTTCGCGGCCAGAAAGACCGTGCACGCCGACGACCGCGAGTTCACGGCGTCGGGCGACGCGCAGGACCTGGCCGGCATCGCCCAGTTCGCGGTGGCCTATCTGCGCCACGAACAAGACCTGGACCTGCAGGCCTTCGGCGTGCACTTCGACCATTACTACCTCGAGTCCAGCCTGTACCGCGACGGCCGCGTCGACGCCACCGTCCAGCGCCTGGTGGCCGCCGGCAAAACCTACGAGAACGACGGCGCGCTGTGGCTGCGCAGCACCGACTACGGCGACGACAAGGACCGCGTGATGCGCAAGTCCGACGGCACGTTCACCTATTTCGTGCCCGACGTGGCCTACCACATCGCCAAGTTCGAGCGCGGCTTTCGCCACGTCATCAACGTGCAGGGCAGCGACCACCACGGCACGGTGGCGCGCGTGCGCGCCGGTCTGCAGGCCGCGGGCGTCGGCATTCCGCCGGGCTTTCCCGATTACGTGCTCTACAAGATGATCACGGTGATGAAGGGCGGCCAGGAGGTGAAGATCTCCAAGCGCGCCGGCAGCTACGTGACGCTGCGTGACCTCATCGACTGGACCAGCCGCGACGCGGTGCGCTTTTTCCTCATCAGCCGCAAGGCCGACACCGAGTTCACCTTCGACATCGACCTCGCGCTCAAGGCCAATGACGAGAACCCGGTGTTCTACGTGCAGTACGCGCATGCGCGCATCTGCTCGGTGCTGGCCGCCTACGAAGGCACGCAAGACTTCGCCGGCGCCGATCTTTCGCTGCTCGTCGCGCCCACCGAAGCCGCGCTGATGCTGCAGCTCGCGGAGTTCCCGCCGATGCTCGAACGCGCGGCGGCCGAGCTGGCGCCGCACGACATCACCTTCTACCTGCGCGACGTCGCCGCGGCCTTCCACAGCTATTACGCGGCCGAACGTTTTCTCGTCGACGACGCGGCGCTGGCGCGCGCGCGCCTGGCGCTGCTGGCCGCCACCGCGCAGGTGCTGCGCAATGCCCTCGAACTGCTGGGCGTCAGCGCCCCGCAGCGCATGAACCGTGAAACCCCCGTCCTGGAGAGCAACGCATGAAGTGGTCGCAACGCGGCGGATTCGTGCTCGGCATGGTCGTCGGCCTGCTCGTCGGGCTGGCGCTCGCGCTGGGCGTGGCGCTGTACATCACGAAGGCACCGGTGCCGTTCATCAACAAGGTGCCACAGCGCACGGCCGAGCAGGACAGCGCCGAGCAGGAACACAACAAGAACTGGGATCCGAATGCCCCGCTGGCCGGCAAGAGTGTCGCGCGGCCCGCGTCGGCCGCGGCCTCCGGCGCCGTGGCGGCCACGCCGGCGTCGGCCGCCGGGACCGCCAACGTGCCGGCGGCAGCCACCTCCACCCGCGACCCGGCGGCCATTCTTGCGGACACGCCGTCCACCGCGAACGGGCCTGATGCGTTTGTCTACTACGTGCAGGTGGGTGCCTACACGCGGCCCGAGCAAGCCGAACAACAGCGTGCCCGGCTTGGACTGATCGGCTATGCAGCCAAGGTCACCGAGCGTGAACAGTCAGGCCGCACGGTGCTGCGTGTGCGTGTGGGGCCTTACGACACACGCGACGAGGCCGAAGGCGTGCAGGCGCGACTCACCGAGGCCCAGGTCGAGGCGCGGCTGGTGCGCGTCGAGCGCCCGTAGGGTGCGGAAAAGCTCAGTGAAAGGAAGCTCATGAAGCGGCGCGATTTTTCCCTCCAGCTTGCCGCGGCCGGCCTGGCCATGGCGTCGGGGGCACAAGCGCAGGCGCAGGGCGCGCCGGTCGAAGGCCAGCAGTACGTGCGCCTGTCGCCGCCGGTACCGGTCAGCCTGGCGCCGGGCAAGACGGTCGAGGTGGTCGAGTTCTTCTGGTACGAGTGCCCACACTGCTTCGCCTTCGACCCGCTGCTCGAAGCCTGGCTCAAGCGCCAGCCGCCCGATCTCGAATTCCAGCGCGTCCCGGTGGGCTTCACCGCGCGCCACCAGTTGACGCAGAAGCTGTACTACGCGCTGCAGGAAATGGGCGAAGGCGAAAAGCTGCACAAGAAGATCTTCAACGCGATCCATCTGCAGAACGTGCGGCTGCTGACCGAAGCGCAGATGGTCGCCTTCGTCAGCGCCAACGGTGTTGACGGCGCCAAGTTCAGCCAGGCCTACCGCTCGTTCGGCGTCGCCACCGCATGCGCGCGTGCCAAGCAGCTCACGGACGCCTACAAGATCGACGGCGTGCCGGCACTCGGCGTGCAGGGCCGCTACTACACTGCGGCGTCGCTGGCCGGCAGCCACGAGCGCGCGCTGCAGGTGACCGACTACCTGGTGGCGCGGGTGCGCAAGGGCGGCTGACCGCACCGGCGCCGCTCGCAGCGCGGCCGACCGCGCGTTATTCACGTTGCCCGCACGTGCGCGGCTGAAACTTGTGCTTAGAATGATCTGCAAGTTTCATGCCGCAATGATCTGCTTCCGTCCCACCTCCTTTCTGCGCTGCGCCGCTGTTGTGCTCGGCCTGGGGCTGGCTGTCGCCGGCCCGGTGGCAGCCGAAAAGGCCGACCGCGAAAAGCAGATGGTGATCGAGGCCGACCGCCCCGGCACCGTCGACCTGCAGCGCCAACTCGTGGTGTTCAACGGCAACGTCAGCATCTCGCAGGGCACGCTGAACATTCATGCCGACCGCGTCGAATTGCGCGAGATGCCCGACGGTTACCGTGAGGCCACCGCGATCGGTTCACCCGACCACCAGGCGCGCTATCGCCAGAAACGCGACGGCGTCGACGAGACCGTGGAAGGCGCGGCCGACCGCATCGAGTTCGACGGCCGCGCGCAGACGCTGCGCTTCGTCGGCCACGGTGCGGTGCGGCGTTACCGCGGCGCCGAGCTGGCCGACGAGATCACCGGTTCGCTGATCGTCTGGAACGCCATCACCGAGGTCTTCAGCGTGCAGGGCGGTGCGTCGACGCCGGCCAACCCCAGCGGCCGCGTGCGCGCGGTGCTGAGCCCGCGTGCCGACGGCAAGGCGGCATCGCCGCCCGAGCCCGCCGCGTCGGTGGCGCTGAAGCCGAGCCGCGCGCTCGGGGAACATCGCTGATGGACAGCGCCGTCGCGCCGACGAGCCGCCTCGAAGCCGAGCATCTGCAAAAGACCTACGGCGCACGCCAGGTCGTCAAGGACGTGCACCTCGCCGTCGGCGCCGGCGAGGTGGTCGGCCTGCTGGGCCCGAACGGCGCCGGCAAGACCACCACCTTCTACATGGTGGTGGGGCTGGTGCGCGCCGACAACGGCGAGATCCGCATCGATGGCAGGCCGGTGCAGCGCCTGCCCATCCACCGCCGCTCGCGCCTGGGGCTGTCGTACCTGCCGCAGGAGGCGTCGATCTTCCGCAAGCTCACGGTGGAAGAGAACATCCGCGCGGTGCTCGAACTGCAGGTCGACAGCACCGGCCGGGCGCTGAAGAAGGGTTTCATCGACGAGCTGCTGGACCGGCTGCTGCTGGATCTGCAGATCGACAAGCTGCGCGACTCGCCGGCGCCGGCGCTGTCGGGCGGTGAGCGGCGGCGCGTCGAAATCGCGCGTGCGCTGGCGACGCAGCCGCGTTTCATCCTGCTCGACGAGCCGTTCGCCGGCGTCGACCCCATCGCCGTCATCGAGATCCAGCGCATCATCGGTTTCCTGCGCTCGCGCGGCATCGGCGTGCTGATCACCGACCACAACGTGCGCGAGACGCTGGGCATCTGCGACCGCGCCTACATCATCAGCGAAGGCAGCGTGCTGGCCGAGGGCACGCCGCACGAGATCGTCGACAACGCCGAGGTGCGCAAGGTGTACCTGGGCGAGCATTTCCGGATGTGAGGCAGGCCGCGTGAAGCCGTCACTTCAGGTTCGCCTGTCGCAGCATCTGGCGCTGACGCCGCAGCTCCAGCAATCGATCCGCCTGCTGCAGCTTTCGACGCTCGAACTGCACCAGGAAGTCGAGCAGATGCTCGAACAAAACCCCTTCCTCGAAACCGAGGAGGACCAGGGCACCGCCTACGACGCACCGGTCGAACGCAGCGCCATCGAGCGCGGCAACGACAGCACCAACGAACGCGAGGACAGCGGCGACGCCAGCGCCGACGCGCCGGTGGCCGAGGTGAACGGCGAGGACTTCGGCAAGCCCGAGCGCGACGACTGGGAAAACGGCACCGAGCGCGACGACTTCGACGGCATCCGCGAAACGCCCAGCGGCACCGGCGCTTCGGGCGACGGTGACGGCGACGACAGCGAAGCGCACGACCGGCGCGCCGAAGCCGGCTCGCTGCAGGACCACCTGCGCCGGCAGATCGTCGGCATGCGGCTGTCGGCCGAGGACTTCGCGGCGCTCAACGTGCTGATCGAGTCGCTCGACGGCGACGGCTACCTGGCCGACCCGCTGCCAGAGATTGCCGACGGCCTGGCCACGATGCTGGCGCTGGAGTCGGACGAGCAGCGCGAGGCGCTGAACGACCGCCTGCAATGCGCGCTGCGCTGGCTGCAGAGCCTGGAGCCCACCGGAGTCGGCGCACGCTCGTTGTCCGAATGCCTGCTGCTGCAGCTTCGCGCGACGCCGCGCTGCGACGCGCGCCAGGTGGCGCTGCGCATCTGCGAGCAGCACCTGGACCTGCTGGCGCGGCGCGACGTGAAGAAGCTGTGCAGCGCCACCGGCGCCAGCGAGGAGCTGCTGCGCCACGCGCAGTCCCTGATCGTCGCCTGCGAGCCCAAACCCGGGCGGCCGTTTGCCGCTGCCGAAGCCAACATCGTCGTGCCCGATGTCATCGTGCACAAGTCCGGGCGCGGGCTGAAGGTGCTGCTGAACCCCGACGTCATGCCCAGGCTGCGCATCAACGACCTCTACGCGCAGGCCATCCGCGGCCAGCGTGGCGCCGCGGGCGGCCTGTCGGGGCGGCTGCAGGAAGCACGCTGGTTCATGAAGAACATCCAGCAGCGCTTCGACACCATCCTGCGCGTCAGCAAGGCGATCGTCGAACGCCAGAAGAGCTTCTTCGCCCACGGCGCGATCGCGATGAAGCCCTTGGTACTGCGCGAGATCGCCGACGAGCTGGGCCTGCACGAGTCGACCATTTCCCGCGTCACCACCGCCAAGTACATGGCCACGCCGCAAGGCACCTTCGAGCTGAAGTACTTCTTCGGCAGCTCGCTGAACACCGAAGCCGGGGGCAACGCGTCCAGCACCGCCGTGCGGGCGCTGATCCAGCAGCTCGTCTCGGCCGAGGACGCCATCAAGCCGCTGTCGGACAGCCAGCTCAGCAGCATGCTCGAAGAGCAGGGCATCCAGGTCGCACGCCGCACCGTGGCCAAGTACCGCGAGGCGCTGAAGATCGCGCCGGCCTCGCTGCGCAAGGCGCTGTAGATGGCACTGCTGTTCCTGCCCTGCGCCGGTGGCGTCGAGGCGCTGCTGGCCGACGAAGTCGCGCGCATCACCGGCGGCACGGCCGAAAGCGGCCGCGGCGGCGTCTGGGTCGACGGCGACGAACACACCGCGATGGCGCTGAACCTGCAGAGCCGGCTCGCGCAGCGTGTGCTGTGGCCGCTGATCGAAGGTCCGTACCGCGACGAACACGATCTCTACGACCTCGCCTGCCACGTTGCGTGGCCGCAGTGGATCACGCCGCAGCAGACGCTGCGTGTGGACGTCACCGCGATGCGCTCGCCGCTGCAGAGCCTGAACTTCGCCGCGCTGCGCATCAAGGACGCCGTGTGCGACGTGCTGCGCGACGCCACCGGCGAGCGACCGAGCGTGGACACGCAGCGGCCCGAGCTGCCGATCTCGCTCTTCGTCGGCCCCGATCACGCCACGCTCTACGCCGACACCTCGGGCGAGGCGCTGTTCAAGCGCGGCTGGCGTGAAGCCAAGGGCGAGGCGCCGCTGAAGGAGACGCTGGCGGCGGCGATGCTGGCGGCCGCCGGCTGGCAGGGCCGTGCCGAAGACGGCGCGTTGTTCGACCCCTGCTGCGGCGCCGGCACCATCGCCATCGAGGCGGCGCAGATGGCCTGCGGCATCGCCGCCGGCAGCCGGCGCCGTTTTGCATTTGAACGTCTGCTGCCGTTCAAGGCGCACCAGGGCGCTTGGCGCGAGATGCTGGCGGCGGCCCAGGCGCGCGTGCACGCACCGGCGGTGCCGGTGTTCGCCGGCGACGTGAGCTTTCGCATGGTCGACTTCGCACGCCGTAATGCCGAACGCGCCGGCGTCGCGCAGGCCATCGACTTCAAGCCCGCCGACGCGCTGCAGCGCCTGCCGCCGGCGCCCCGCGGCACGCTGATGCTGAACCCGCCGTATGGCGAGCGCATCGCGGCCAAGGGCACCGGCAGCGACACCGGGCGCCAGGGCTTCGAAGGCGGCGGCTCGTCGGCCGAGTTTTTTGCCGGCCTGGCCGGCCACTGGAAACGCCACTACGCGGGCTGGACCGGCTGGCTGCTCAGCCCCGACATGAAACTGCCTTCGCTGATGCGCCTGAAGGAGAGCCGCCGCGTGCCGATGTGGAATGGCCCCATCGAGTGTCGGTTGTTCCGATTCGACATGATCGCGGGGTCGAACAAGGAGACGCCGCGATGAAACCCGCTTTGAAGATCGACTTCGTCTCCGACGTCGCGTGCCCGTGGTGTGCCGTCGGCCTGAGCGCGCTGGAGCGCGCGCTCGACAAGGTGCAGGCCGACATCGATGTCGAGCTGCATTTCCAGCCCTTCGAGCTGAATCCGCAGATGGCGCGCGAAGGCGAAGACGCCAACGAACACCTGCGCCGCAAATACGGGCGCTCGCCCGAGCAGCTTGCCCAGGCGCGCGCCGCGATCCACGAGCGCGGCGCCGCGGTGGGCTTTCGCTTCGGCGAGCGCCCGCGCGTCTACAACACCTTCGACGCCCACCGCCTGCTGCACTGGGCCGAGCTCGAGGGGCGCCAGCACGCACTGAAGGCGGCGCTGCTGAAGGCCTACCACGGCGATGCACGAGACCCCAGCGACCACGCTGTGCTGCTCGACGTGGCGGCCGAGGTGGGGCTGGACACGCCGCGCGCGGCGCAGATTCTGGCTTCGGACGAATTTGCCGCCGAGGTCCGCGCGGCAGAAAAGCACTGGCTCGACCTCGGCATCCACTCGGTGCCGTCGGTCGTCATCAACGGCCGCCACCTCATCCAGGGCGGCCAGCCCCCGGAGGTTTTCGAACAGGCGCTGCGCGAGATCGCTGCGGCCTGACGCGTCCGATGGAGCCCATGCGGCAGGGGCCTCAAAGGCCCATCGGCCGGCGCTGAATCAGGGCGAGCCGAGCAGGTCGCTCAGGTTGCCCAGGCTCCCGGTCACGCCTGCGGTGGGCAACTGGCCGGTGGGCGTCAGCTTGTCGATGACCTGCGGCAGCAGTTGCGACAACTGGCCCGCCGTGTCGGCGTGCGACAGGCCGAGCTGCTCGGCGATGCGCGCCACGGTGTCGCCGCCCAGCACCGACTGCAACTGCGCCGCCGAAACCGGCAGGTTCTGGCCGTGCCCGACCCAGGAGCCGATGACATCGCCGAGCCCGCCTTGTTCGAAGGCCGCCACCAGACCCGCGAGGCCGCCGCCGGGCGCGTTGTGCTGCAGCATGCCGGCCACCGCACCGAGCAGGTCAGCCGCGCCGCCGGACGAGCCGCCACCACCCTGGCCGAGCGCGCCGATCACTGAATCGAGCAAACCCATGACGAACTCCTGACGCTGCCGATGTGGCCGGCATTGTCACACCGACAGTCCCACCCAGGCCAGCAGCGCCAGCGGCGCGGTATCGGCGCGCAGCACACGCGGCCCGAGACTGGTGGCAACGAAGCCGGCGGCCAGCGCGGCCGCCTCTTCCGCCGCCGACAAGCCGCCCTCGGGGCCGCTGAGCGCACACAAGGACGAGGCCGTGACGCCCGCGGCCACCTGACGCAATGGCGGTGCCTCGCGGTCGGGGCTCAGCAGCAGCGCCACGGCGGGTCGCGTCGCTCGCTGCAGCCAGTCGCGCAACGACCGCACCGGCTCGATGCGCGGCACGCGCGCACGGCCGCTCTGTTCGCTGGCGGCCTCGGCGATGGCCTGCCAGTGCGCCTGTTTGCGCTGCGCGCGCTCGCCGTCCAGGCGCAGCACTGAACGTTCGCACTGCAGCGGCTGCACCTGCACTACGCCCAGTTCGGTGGCCTTCTCCACCAGGGCGTCCATGCGGTCGTTCGCCGGCATGCCCACGGCCAGCGTCACCGCGCAGCGCAGCTCGCGGTCGACGACCTGCACCGCGCCGAGCTGCACCGTGACGTCGTGACGCCCCATCAACGTGACTTCGGCCGTCCATTCGCGGCCGCTGCCATCGAACAGCCACAGGGTGTCGCCCGGCTGCACGCGGCGCACCTGCGCATGGCGGGCCGCCGCGGCGGGCAGCACCAGCGTGCCGCCGCCGGCGGCCGGCAGGGGCAGGTCGACGAACAGACGCACAGGCATCGCGGCGCCGCTACAGCCGCGGGTCAGACGTCGGCGCCGAGGTCGCGGCTGAGCTTGCGTGCCGCCTCGTCACCCTGCGCCGCGCGCACCTCGCCGATGAATCGCAGCGCGAGCTTGCGGATCTCTTCGGCGCCGTTGCATTTTTCGATCTCCAGCACCATGCGGTAGCCCTTGATCAGCCCCAGCCGCGCGCGCGCTTCGCCGGTCAGCCGGTCATACAGCTCGCGGTAGCTCAAGGCCGCCAGCGCCTGCTCGAGCCCGAGCCCGCGCACACGCGGCGGCGCCGTTGCCGGTGCGGGTGCCGGTACCGACACCGACGCGGCCATCGGGCCGGCCTGCTCGATCAGTCCGCGCTGCAGCAACTGCGCCAGATCGGCCTCGCTGCTGCCACCCACGAGCGCCACCCACTCGGCGCCCGTGCGGCCGCCGTCGATCACCAGCAGCAGGTTGCGCGCCGGCCTGGACAACGTGTGCGCGCGGTCGTGAATCGCTTCACGCCCGGCGGCGGTTTTGACGTATCGGCCAGTCATGGAAGTCCAAGCATTCCCCGCGGAGCCTTCGTCCGCGACCCGCGCCCACGGCGTCAACCGCGCAATTCGCGGCGCAGAATCTTGCCCACCGGTGTCTTCGGCAGGTCGGTCCGAAACTCCACGATCTTCGGCCGTTTGTAGCCCGTGAGATTGGCTTCGCAGTATGCGCGCACATCGACGTCGGTGATGGCGGGGTCTTTTTTCACGATCACCAGCTTGATGGCCTCGCCGCTCTTCGCATCGGGCACGCCGACGGCGGCGCATTCCAGCACACCGGGCATCTGGCTGACGACGTCCTCGATCTCGTTCGGGTAGACGTTGAAGCCGCTGACCAGGATCATGTCCTTCTTGCGGTCGACGATGCGGAAGTAGCCGCGCTCGTCGACGGTGCCGATGTCGCCGCTGCGGAAAAAGCCGTCGGCCGTCATCACCTTCGCGGTCTCGTCGGGACGCTGCCAGTAGCCGGCCATCACCTGTGGGCCCTTGATCGCGATCTCGCCCGGCGTGCCCATCGGCACTTCGTTGCCGTCATCGTCGAGCAGCCGGATGTCGGTGCCCGGCATCGGCAGGCCGATGTTGCCGCTGTAGGCGGTGCTGTCCACCGGGTTGCAGGTGACCGACGGGCTGGTTTCCGACAGCCCGTAACCTTCGCAGATCGGGCAGCCGGTCTTCTCGAGCCACAGCCGCGCGGTGGCCTGCTGCACCGCCATGCCGCCGCCGACGCTGATCTTCAGGTGGCTCCAGTCGACCTTGTCGAAGTCGGCATGGTTGGCCAGCGCGTTGAACAGCGTGTTGACGGCCGGCAGGCTGTGGAACTTGTGCTGCGCCAGTTCCTTCAGCGTGGCCGCGAGGTCGCGTGGGTTGGGGATCAGGATGTTGCAGCCGCCCATGCGCATCGACAGCATCATGTTCGTGTTGAAGCCGAAGATGTGATACAGCGGCAGCGCGCACACCGTCATGATCTGCTCGCCCGGCGGAATGCGCGTCAGCGCCGGCTGGTACCAGGCCTCGGACTGCAGCACGTTGGCAACGAGGTTGCGATGCAGCAGCACCGCGCCCTTGCTGACGCCGGTGGTGCCGCCGGTGTACTGCAGCACGGCGATGTCGTCGGGGCCGATCTTCGGCTCGGTCAGCGTCATGCGCCGGCCCTGCGACAACGCATCGTTGAAGCGCACCGCGCCGGGCAGGTCGTACGGCGGCACCATCTTCTTGCGCACGACGTAGTTGACGACGGCGCCCTTCACGAAACCCAGCATGTCGCCCATCGCCGCCAGCACCACCTTGCGCGTGGGCACGGTGGCCAGCACCTTCTGCAGCACGCTGGCGAAGTTTTCGAGAATGACGATGGCCAGCGCGCCCGAGTCCTTCAACTGGTGCTCGAGCTCACGCGGCGTGTACAGCGGGTTGACGTTGACCACCACATAACCGGCACGAAGAACGGCGGCCACCACCACCGGGTACTGCGGCACGTTGGGCATCATGATGGCGATGCGCTCGCCACGCGCCAGACCCAGCGACTGCAGGTACGCGGCCATCGCGCGCGATGCGTCGTCGATCTGGCCGAAGTCGATGCTGCGGCCCATGAACTTGTAGGCCGGCAGGTCGCGGTACTTGCGGAAGCTTTCCTCGAGCAGGCCGACGAGCGACGGATACAGATCGGTCCGAACCTCGGCCGGCACGCCGGCGGGGTACTGCTTCAACCAGATCTTCTCCATGCAACTCTCCACTGAACAGCCCATTCTGACGGAGCCCGTCAGCGCCCAGCATCAGGGGATTCGATAGCGCATCAGCCCCCTAAAATGCGGCGTTTCAACGCGCCGGCATCACGCATCAAGCGCGACCCAGCACCGCGGTGGCAGCAACATGAGCATTCATTGGCGGCTGCGCCTGCTCGGCAGCTTCGAGCTCGACGATGGCGGCCCCACGCTCACGCGGCTGCCCACGCGCCACACGATGCTGCTGCTGGCGCGGCTGGCGATGGCGCCCGGGCGCGACCATGCGCGCGAAGAGCTGATCGAAATGCTGTGGCCCGGCGCGCCGCCGGACAGCGGCCGCAACCGGCTGCGCCAGGCCTTGTCGACGCTGCGCCGCGTGCTCGAACCGCACGGCGCCGCGACGCTGCTTGATGCCGACCACCGTGCGGTGCGCCTGCGCCCGGGCAGCGTCGACTGCGACGTGCCGGCGTTCCTGCGCGCATGCCACGAAGGGCATCACGCCGATGCAAGGCGGCTGTACCGCGGTGAACTGCTGCCGGGCTTCTACGACGAATGGGTGCTCGATGAGCGGCGCCACCTCGCACAACGGGCCGACAGCCTGCCGGTCGCGAGCGCCGCCGTGGATGCCGCCACGCAGGCGCCCCACACGCTGCCGGGCAGCGCTGCGCTGCCGCTGTACCTGACGCGGCTGCTCGGCGTCGATGCGCTGGCGGCGCGCCTGGCCGCGCAGGTGCAGGAAACACGCCTGGTCACCTTGCGCGGGCCCGGCGGCGCCGGCAAGACGCGGCTGGCGGTGCAGGTGGCGGGCACGCTGGCCGCCGCCAGCGATCGGCCTTTCGAGCTCATCCGCTTCGTCGCGCTGGCCGACTGCCACGACCGCGCCGCCATGGCTGACGCGCTGCTGATGGCGCTGCGCCAGGAAGGTGGCGACGCGCGCACGCCGCTGGCGCGCATCGAAGCCGCGCTGGCAGGCCGGCGCGCGCTGCTGGTGCTGGACAACGTGGAACAACTGGTCGATGCGGCGCGCGCCGACATCGCGCAGCTCGCCGCGGCGTTGCCGATGCTGCATCTGCTGCTGACCTCGCGGCGCGCGCTCGGCGTCGACGGCGAGCGTGAACTGGTGCTGCCCGCGCTGTCGCTGCCGGCCGCCGACGATGATCTGGCCGCACAGGCCGCAAGCCCCGCGGTGGCCTTGTTCGTCGACCGTGCGCGTGCGGTGCGCGCCGACTTCGTGCTCGACCAAAACAACCTGGGCGCGGTTGCCGGCATCGTGCAGCGCCTCGAGGGCCTGCCGCTGGCGATCGAGCTCGCGGCAGCGCGTGTGCGCAGCGCGGCACCGGCCGAGATGCTGGCGCTGCTGGACCGCGCCGGCGAACAGGGCAGCGCCGAGGCGCTGCACTGGCTGTCGCGCGCCGGCTCGCGCGCCGCACACGACGCGCGCCATGCATCGATGCTGCAGGTCGTGGCCTGGAGCCTGACGCTGCTCGACGCCGGACAGCGCCGTCTGCTCACCGCGTTGTCGGCTTTTCGCGGCGGCGCCGTCGCCAGCGCGGTCGACGCACTGGCGCCGTCGGACCCCGGCGCGGCGCTGTGGCGCGACATCGACGAACTCGTCGCAAGCTCCGTGCTGCGTACCGAGAGCGCGGCCGACGGCAGCACACGCTACGTGCCTTTCGAGCCGGTGCGCGAATTCGTGCTGCACAGCGCCAGCGCCGAAGAGACCGCGCTCGCCCGCGCCGGGCAGCGCCGCGCGATGCGGCACTGGGCCGCCATGCAGCCGGCATCGCCGTCGCTGAACGCCTTCCGCGCCGAGATTCCGAACCTGCTGGCGGCGTTTGCCAGCGCGCTGGCCGATGGCATGGCCGATGACGCCGTGCAGCTTGCGCTGGCCTGCCGCGGCGCGCTCGACGACGTCACGCTGCCGCCGCACGGCCTGCAACTGCTGGAGGCGGTGGCGCGCGAACAGCCGCAGCCGCTGCTGCTGGCTCTGCTGGCCGAACAGTGTTTCGAAAGCGGCCGTGGCGAAGCCGCGCTCGGCCATGTCGAGACCGCACTCGGTGCGCTGGCCGATGCCGACGAAGCCACGCGCGCGGCCGTGCAGCGTGCCGCGGCGCGGCTGTGGCTGCGCGTGCGCGGCGACCAGGCGCGCGCCGAGCATCTGGTCGGGCAGGCGCTGCCGCTGGCGCGGCGCCACGCACTGCTCGACCTCGAAGGCCGGCTGCTGGCGCTGCAGGCCGTGCTGGTGATGCGCGCGCGCGACCATGCGCGCGGCGAGGCTCTGCACCGCCAGGCGCTGGCCTGCTGGGAACGCGCCGCGCTGCCGCTGCGCATCACGGCAGGGCGCGTCAACCTCGCGCTGTGCCTGGGCTTTCAGCACCGCATCGGAGAGCAGCTTGCGATGCTGGAGCCGGTGCTGGCAACCGCCGAGGCACAAGGCCAGTGGCGGCTGCTGGTGTTCGCGCGCAGCGTGCACGGCTACGTGCTGGCCGAGCAGCGCCGCTGGCCGGCTTCGGCCGCGGCCTACCGCGCCTGCCTGCACACCGCATGGACCATCGGCGCCTGGCGCGAATGGTTCTACGGTCTGTGGAACCTGCCGCGCACGCTGGCGCATCTGCGGCAGCCCGCCCAGGCCGTGCGCCTGCTTGCCTTCGCCGACCGCTTCTATGCCGAACGCTTCGGTGCGCTCGGCACCGAAGACCTGCACGAGCGGCGGCGCACACGGCGCCTCGTGCGCGCGCAACTCGGCGCCGCGGCGGAGGCGCGGCTGTGGGACGAAGGCCGTCAGCTCGAACCGGCCGACGCGATGCGGCTGGCGATGGACGAGCGCATTCCCCCCGGGATCGGGGGTCAGGGCAGCGCACCGATTTAGCGATTGCCTAACGGTCGGCCGCAAGACTGGCGCCATTGCCGCTTGCCCAGGAGACCGTGCGATGAAGTCGAGTCCGTTTGCCGCCGCCGCGCTGGCGCTGGCTGCCATGTGCGCCAGCAGCGCCGCGCGCGCCGATGATCCGCTGGACATCCAGCTCACCTACGACGTGCATCTGAGCCAGGCCCTGCCGGCCATCAGCGACATCGTCACCTTCAACAGCTACGCCGACGGCGGCGGCGCGTGGTGGTCGAGCACGGTGCCGGCCGGCACGCTGGACCACACGATCACCGACCCCTTCCTGAAGAGTTCGGCCAACGCGCCCACCGGCGCCTTCATGGTCGGGCTGGTGCAGGACCTGGCGGGTGATGCACCGGGCCAGAAGCACATCGTGCTGATGATGGACAGTGCGGCGGCGCAGGCCGCCAACCACATCGCCTGGGGCACGCTGTTCCGCAACACGCTGGAAGACCAGCTCATCGCCGAGCTCGAGCTCGCCACCTCGGGCCAGGACTGGCCCGTCATCCAGCCCGCGCTGGACGCGCTGGGCGCCTTCGCCAACGGCGACGCGATGAACGGCATCCTGGTGCCGCCGGGCCAGCCCATCAGCGCCTGGTTCGCGCTCGCCGCCGTGAGCCCCGGCACGACGACGACGAGCGGCTTCACGGTGATGGCGTTTTCCGACGGCCAGATCCTCGGCGAAGGCAGCGCCAGCGTGATCTCGGTGCCGTCACCGGTGCCCGAGCCCGGAAGCGGGGCGCTGATGCTCGCCGGCCTGGCCATCGGCCTGCACCTCGTCAAACGCCGCAGCCGCGTCTGATCCGTCCGATACCCGCCTCAGGAGAGCGTCATGACAACGATTCATCAACGCACCCTTGCGCTCGCCGCCGCGGCGCTGCTGGCGCCGCTGGCCGCATCGGCCACCACCTTGCTCAGCGAAGACTTCGCCGGCGCCGTCGGCGGCACCTATGGCGGCGCCATTGCCGGCACGCAGTTCGAGGTCAGCGGCGGCAACATCGACATCATCGGCGTGCCCGGCGGCAGCCCCTTCACCTGCGTGCGTTTTCCCGAAGGCAACTGCCTCGACCTGGTGGGCAACGTCGGCAGCGGCAGCATCGTCTCGACCGCGACGTTCGCGCTCGTCGCCGGCACCAGCTACACCATCACCTTCGGCGCCGAACTGCAGGGCTACGCGCCGGACGACCCCCACACCACGAGCTTCAGCGTCAGCCTGGGCAGCTTCGCGCAGACCCTGACGGCCGACGGCGCGGGCGCGGCCTACAGCGTGAGCTTCATCGCACCCAGCAGCGAAACGGGCCGGCTGGGCTTCAGCACGCTGGTGGCCGGCGACAGCGTGCACGGCGCAGTGCTCGACCACATCGTGCTGTCGGCCACGCCGGTGCCCGAACCGGCAAGCGCGCTGCTGATGCTGGCCGGGCTGGGCGGCGTGCTCGGCCTGGGCCGGCGTCTGCCACGTGCGTCGCGCCTGACGCGCCCGCCGCGCCTGAGCGCGTAGCCGCCGTTCCCCAACCCCCAAGGAGAGATCGATGAAACACCTCACTTTGCTGCACATGATGGCGCTCGCCTGCGCGGCCGCGCTGCCTGGCGTCGCGCGGGCCGACATCGGCTTCGCAGGCGGCGGCGATTTCAGCGTCGTGCCGATGTACCGCGCGCTCGTCTTCGGCGGCATCGACCGCGGCGGCGACGGCACTTACGACAGTGGCGACGTCGACGGCCTGGACTACGTCAGCAACATCGCGCCGCGCACGCTGGCCACCACCAGCGGCAGCTTCGCCGCCAACGGCGCCACGCTGACGACCAGCGGCTGGTCGGCCTACAGCGGCTTTTACGCGTCGCGCGACTACGCGTCGATGACGGTGAACAACGCCAACGCCGCCGACACCTACTACCTCGTCGCAGGCCAGGGCACGGCGACCTCGGTGCAGTTCTTCACGCCCGACGCGGCGGCGCAGAGCGCCACCTTCACCTTCCACATCAGCGGCAGCGAGAACAACCCCGGCATCGGCCGCTCGACCGCGCGGCTGGACTTCGCCGCCAGCACCGACCCGAGCAAGACCTGGCTCGACCTCTTCAGCGGCAACATGCCCACGTTGTCGGTGTTCGGCGCCGGCAGCTACACCTACACGCTGCCGACGGTGGAGCTGGGCACCGCGATCAACCTGTACTTCTGGACCAGCGCGTTCACCGAGGTCGATGCCGGCCAGGTGGCGCAGGGCAGCAGCTTCACGTTGACGGCCGACTACGGCCACACGTTCGTGATGGACAGCGTGCAGCTCTTCGACGCCGATCAGCAGCCGGTGAGCGACTGGTCGCTGGGTGACGTGGCCAGCGGCGAAACGCTGTTCAACCAGGACGGGCGCCAGACCCCGGTGCTGCCGGCGCCGCCGGTACCCGAGCCCGGCACCTGGGCGCTGATGGCGGCCGGGCTGGTCCTGCTGGGCGGCGCGGCGCGCAGGCGTCTCGCGCATGCCGCAGCGGTGCGCTCACGCGCGTGACGATCGCTGTTGCGGCCGAGCCAGCGCAGCGTCGATCTGCTGCGTGAGGTTCATGCCACGCTCGTTTTTGTAGAGCATCGCAAACACCGCCCTGCCGCCGCTGCGCTGCGCCCACAGGTGGCCGACCTGGTCCTTCTCGATCCTTTCACAAGGCCACCGAAGCAGGCTTCATCTAAAGGAAGTGAAGCGCCAGCGTCTTGTGCGCCCCTGGTGGCACTCACTCGATGGCCTTGACCATCTCCTCGACCACCTTCTTCGCGTCGCCGAAGACCATCATCGTCTTGTCCATGTAGAACAGCTCGTTGTCCAGCCCGGCGTAACCGCTGGCCATCGAGCGCTTGTTGACGATCACGGTCTTGGCCTTGTAGGCCTCGAGGATGGGCATGCCGTAGATCGCGCTGCCCTTGGTGTGCGCGGCCGGGTTCACCACATCGTTGGCGCCGAGGATGATGGCGACGTCGGTCTGGCCGAATTCGCCGTTGATGTCTTCCATCTCGAAGACCTGGTCGTAGGGCACTTCGGCTTCGGCGAGCAGCACGTTCATGTGGCCCGGCATGCGGCCGGCCACCGGGTGGATGGCGTACTTCACGCTCACGCCCCTGGCGCTGAGCTTGGCCGCGAGTTCCTTCACCGCGTGCTGCGCGCGCGCCACCGCCAGCCCGTAGCCGGGCACGATGACCACCGTCTCGGCGTTGCCGAGCACGAAGGCCGCGTCGTCGGCGCTGCCGCTCTTCACCGGCCGCTGCTGCGTGGCGCCGGCCGCCACTGCGGCCTCGCCGCCGAAGCCGCCGAGGATGACGTTGAAGAACGAGCGGTTCATCGCCTTGCACATGATGTAGCTCAGGATCGCGCCCGAGCTGCCCACCAGCGAGCCGGCGATGATCAGCATGCTGTTGTCGAGGCTGAAGCCGATGCCCGCCGCGGCCCAGCCCGAATAGCTGTTGAGCATGCTGACCACCACCGGCATGTCGGCGCCGCCGATCGGGATGATGATGGTCACGCCGAGCACGAAACCGAGCGCGCAGATGAGGCCGAAGTCGAGCGCGCTCTGCGAATGCCAGAAGCCGAACAGGAAAAACAGCGCCGCGAGGCCGAGCACGGCGTTGATCAGGTGCTGGCCGGCAAACACCACCGGCGCGCCCTTGAAGAGGCGGAACTTGTAGGTGCCGCTCAACTTGCCGAAGGCGATCACCGAGCCCGAGAACGTGACCGCGACGATGAAGGCGCCCAGCCCGAGTTCGATGCGGTTGCCCTGCGGAATCGGGTCGCCGGCGATCAGGCCGTGCAGCAGCGCGTGCGGTTCCGCCACCGCGGCGATGGCGATGAAGACCGCGGCGAGGCCGATCATGCTGTGGAAGAACGCCACCAGCTCGGGCATCTTCGTCATCTCGACGGTCTTCGCGCGGTAGGCGCCATAGCCGCCGCCGACCACCACGCCGAGCAGCACCCACGACAGCCCGCCCGCGCTGCCGGCGAGCTTGATGATGAGCGCGGCCGTCGTCAGCACCGCGATCGCCATGCCGACCATGCCGAAGAGGTTGCCGCGGATCGACGTCGTCGGGTGGCTCAGCCCTTTCAGCGCCTGGATGAAGCAGACGCTGGCCACCAGGTACAGCAGCGTGACGAGGTTCATGCTCACGACTTGTCCCCCGCCTTCTTTTCCTTCTTCCTGAACATCTCCAGCATGCGTCGCGTGACGAGGAAGCCGCCGAAGATGTTGACCGACGCCAGCGCCACCGCCAGCACGCCCATGGTCTTGCCGAAGCCGCCTTCGGTGAGCGCCGCGGCGAGCATGGCGCCGACGATGACGATGGCCGAGATCGCGTTCGTCACCGCCATCAGCGGCGTGTGCAGCGCCGGCGTGACGGTCCAGACGACGTGGTAGCCGACGTAGATCGCAAGCACGAAGATGATGAGGTTGGTGAGCGTGGGGCTGACGATGTCCATGGTGCAGGTCCTTCAGGTCTTCTTCACTGCGCCGTCTTGCGTCATCAGACAGGCAACGACGATGTCGTCCTCCATCGGCACCTGCAAGCCACCGTCCTTGGGTAGCACCAGCTTCAGGAAGTCGAGCACGTTGCGTGCATACAGGCTGGACGCATCGGCCGCCACCAGCGCCGGGATGTTGGTCTCGCCGATGATGGTGACGCCGTGCTTGACGACGGTGCGTCCGGCCTCGGTGAGCGGGCAGTTGCCGCCCGCCGGCGCCGCCATGTCGACGATCACCGAGCCCGGCTTCATGCTCTGCACCATCTCTTCGCTGATGAGCACCGGCGCCGCCCGGCCCGGAATCAGCGCCGTGCTGATGACGATGTCGGCCGCCGCCACACGTTTGGCGACTTCGATCTTCTGGCGCGCCAGCCAGCTCGGCGGCATCGGCTTCGCATAACCGCCCACGCCTTCGGCGGCTTCCTTCTCTTCGGCCGTCTCGTAAGCCACGTCGATGAACTTGCCGCCCAGCGACTCGACCTGCTCCTTCACGCTCGGCCGCACGTCGCTGGCTTCGATGACGGCGCCGAGCCGCTTGGCGGTGGCGATGGCCTGCAGGCCGGCAACGCCGACGCCGAGCACGACGACGCGCGCGGCCTTGATGGTGCCGGCGGCCGTCATCAACATCGGGAACAGGCGCTGGTACTTGTCGGCCGCCAGCATCACCGCCTTGTAGCCGGCGATGTTGGCCTGCGAGCTCAGCACGTCCATGCTCTGCGCGCGTGTCGTGCGCGGCGCGGCTTCGAGCGCGAAGCTCGTCAACCCGGCAGCGGCCAGGCGCGCCAGGCCGTCCTTGTCGAAGGGGTTGAGCAGGCCGACGAGCGCGGCGCCGCTTTTCATCAGGCTCAGCTCGTCGGCGTCGGGGCTGCGCACCTTCAGCACCAGATCGGCGGCCAACGCGCCGGCGCGGTCGCTGATCTCGGCGCCGGCGGCGACATAGGCTTCGTCGGTGGCGCTGGCGGCGATGCCGGCGCCCGACTGCACGCGGATCGTGTGGCCCTGGGCCTTGAGTTTCTTGGCCGTCTCGGGCGTCACCGCGACGCGGGTTTCCCCGGCCGCGGTCTCGAGCGGTACGCCGATCAGCATGGGGGTCTCCTCGCCAACGTCGGTGTTGTCCTGCGGCCGGTCTTGCCCGCGCCGTCGCGGGGGCGAAGCTACCACAGTTGATCCGCGCCGCTACAGCGTGCGCAGCCAGTCCAGCAGCAGCGCGTTGATGCGCGCCGGCTGCTCCAGCGTCAGCATGTGGCCGGCGCCGGGCACGATCTCGAGCCGCGCCGCGGGCAGCGCGGCGGCCATCTCGCGCGCCTGTTCGGGCGGCGTCAACTGGTCGGCCTCGCCGCAGGCCACCAGCACCGGGCACGCCACCTGCGGCAGCAGCGGCCGGCTGTCGATGCGCGCCATCACCGCGCGGTTCTGACGGATCAGCGCCGCCGCGCCGGCGCGGTTGAGCATCGCCAGATAGTCGTCGACGAGCGCGCGGTCGTGCATGCTGTTCGGGTGGAACGCGAACAGCGTGTTCGCGCGCAGCACCTCGTCGGCGCGACCCTGCTCGAACAGCACGCAGGCCTGGCTGCGCAGGCGAATGAGCTCGGGCGTGTCGGCGCGCGCCGAGCTGCCCAGCAGCGCCATCGCCGCCACCCGCGCCGGTGCCTGGCGCTGCATCTCCAGCGCCAGCATGCCCCCCATCGACGCGCCGATCAGCACGTGGCGCCCGGGGTTCTCGGCCAGCAGCGCGGCGGCCATCTCGGGCAGCCTGTCGAAGCGGAAATGGGCGTCACCGACGCGCACGACATGGCGTGTTGCCAACACCGGCAACTGCGCGCGCCAGACGCCGGCGTCGCAGGCCAGGCCGGGCAGCAGCAGGAGCGAGGTCATCGCCGCAGTTTGCCATCGGCCCGCCATGGATCGCACCTTGCCCTGGCGCGCGTCGCCAGGATGGGTTTTCCGCCGCGCGTGGCCGTCGCCATCCCGATGCGCCGGCTATGCTTGCGGCATGCAGACCATCGCTCCGTTCCATCTCGCCTTTCCCGTTGACGATCTGGCCGCCGCGCGGCGCTTCTACGGTGGCCTGCTCGGCTGCCCCGAAGGCCGCAGCAGCAGCGAGTGGATCGACTTCGACCTCTTCGGCCACCAGCTCGTCGCCCATCTGGCGCCGCGGAACGGGCCCGACCACCACAACCCGGTAGACGGCCACGACGTGCCGGTGCCGCACTTCGGCGTCGTGCTCGACTGGGACGACTTCGATGCACTCGCGGCGCGGCTGCGCGCTGGCGGCCTGCAGTTCGTCATCGAGCCCTACATCCGCTTTGCCGGCCAGGTGGGCGAGCAGGCGACGATGTTCTTCCGCGACCCGGCCGGCAACGCGCTCGAATTCAAGAGCTTTCGCGACCGCTCGCAACTGTTCGCGAAGTAGCCGCCGCGCCGGCCTCACCGAAGAGCGCGTCTTTCAGGCCCACGTCAGCAACACGCCTGGCTCCCAGCAGCGCAAAGCCGCCGACCGCAAGCGCCAGCACCAGCGCGGCGATGCGCACCCAGAACCAGCGCCCGCGCATCGCGTCGCCGGTGATCAGCATCGCCGCATGCATCGCCAGCGTGAGGCCGAACGCGACGATGGCGAAGTTGCGCACGCCGGGCGCGCTGAGCAGCGCGCCGCCCAGCAGCACCAGCAGCTCGAACAGGTACAGCCGCACCAGCCAGTGCACCAGCACACGCCGGCTTAAGGCCCCCGGCGTTGACGCCGCCAGCAGCAACTGGAACAGCCGCCCGCCGCGCGCCACCCAGACCAGGCGCGATGCGCCTTCGCGCTGCTTGTGTTCGATCTGTTCGAGCATGCGGCCGGTGATGGCGATGGCGCGCGCGCCGGTCTTCAGCGACAGCTCGGTGTCCAGATTGCGCCGCACCTCGTAGTGATGCCTGACGAAGTCGAGCACGCCGTCGTCGCCCAGCACCGCCTTCAGTGCCAGCGCGGTGCGCGTGCCGTGCTGGCTGTCGTCGAGCTGCAGCGCGGCCAGCACGGCGTCGAAGTCCTGCTGCAGCGTCGGCTGGCCCTGCGCCTTGAGCGCGGCGCCGAAGCGCTGCACCAGTTCGCTGTAGAAGGGCTGCGTCATCTCTTCGCGCAGGATCGCGCGCTGCGCTTCTTCGAGCAGCGCGGCGCGCAGTGCGGTGTCGGCCTCGCTGGGCAGCAGCGCCGCGAACAGGCGCTCGCAGCCATCCAGGCGGCCCCACATGATGTCGTTGCGGCGCCAGCGTTCGTCGAGAAAACCACCGAAGTTGAAGAGAAAACTGCCCGCCAGCTTGCGCCGCTGCGTGCGCGGCCCGGCTTCGTCGCCCTTGTCGCCGGTGTCGCCGTTGCCCGGTGTTTCGTCGATCAGGCTGGTGGCGTCCTGCGGGCTGATGCGGATGACCTCGACCGTCGACGGCTCGCCGATGCCGGTGCCGTAGTAAAGCGGGAACGAGACCTGGTCGTACTCGTCGAAACGCAGGTAGTACTCGGCCAGGAAACCGCGCATCGCCCGCCCCTCGACGGTGTTCAGCACGGCCGCAACGTCGGCGGCCACGTCGCTCACCGGGTCGATGTCGACGACGATCTGGTGGCGCTCGGGGTTGAGCCTTGTCGGCGCCGGCGTCGAGCGCAGGCGCGGGCGGCCGAGCACGGTCTTGGCCAGCAGCGGCCGGCCCGCGGTGGTGGCGTCGGTCTGCCCCGTGATCTGGCGGTAGCTGCTGCCGAGCGCGACGATGTCGCGCTCCAGCAGCTCCTGCAGCTGGGTGCGGCCGCCGGCGCGCGCGGCGTCGAACAGGCTGGTCGCGTTCTTGTAGACCGCTTCCTGCAAGGTGCGGCGCGGGCTGGCCACCGCCATCTCGCCGAGTTCCAGGCGCACCATCGACTGCGCCACACCTTCAAGTTCAAGCAGCGGCACCGCGAGCCGTTCGCCGATCAGCAGGCGCAGCAACTGGTCGAGCTGGGCGCGCTGCGCTTCGCTGCCGCTGCGCACACCGTCGCCCGCCGGCCACGCCGCATGACGCAGCTCGCCCAGCGTCGCGGCCAGATGGCCGCGCAGCGCCTCGAGCGCGGCCAGCAGCGCGGCCACACGCAGCATCGGCAACTCGACGACGCGGCGCTGCAGCCGCGCCCACAGCACGGCTTCGGATTCCGACAGCGGCTCGCGTTCGGCTTCGGGCAGGCGCACCCACTTGACCAAGCGCACGAGCTGGTGTGTCTTGCGCAGCAGGAAGCCGACGCGGCGCAGGCGGTACTGCACGTCGTAGCTGTTGAGAAAGGCGTTGACGGATTCGTTGCGCACCGCGTTGCGCTGCGCGCGGTGTTCGAAGTAGTGCTCCTCGCGCCAGGCGCGCACCAGCGCGCGCAGCGCGTACAGGCGGTCGGAACGCCGGTCCACGCCCCAGCGCTCGGCCAGGCGGTCGGCGAGGTCGTCGCTCACCGTCGTCAGGCGCAGCCGGCGGTACGGCAGGAAGGCCGCGCCGTAGTAGGCCACCATGTCGCCCAGATCGAGCTGCGACCAGGGCGGCACTTCGTTGCTGTTGTCGAGCATCACGCGCGCAAACGGCTCTTCGGGGAGCGCGTCGACATCGGCCTCGACCTTGCGCACGATGTGCTCGACACGTTCGATGCGGCGGTTGCGTTCGAGCACCGCTTCCAGGTCTTCGCGGATGGTCTCGTACTGCGGAATGCGGGTCAGCGCAGCGACCGCGTTTTCCACCGCATCGGGCTTGTCGGCGAAGCGCTGGCGCTCCAGCTCCGGGTGGCTGGGCGTGGGCTCGACGTAGATCAGCTTGCGCTCCATCGGCAACGCCGCCAGGCGCCACGCCAGCGCATCGACGGCGTAGCTGAAGGGTTTGTTGTCGAGATAACCGCCGTCGCCGAACGCGCGCTGGCGCCAGCCGTCGCCGGCCAGGTCGTCGGCCGCCAGGCCGGTGAAAAACGGCTTCCATTGCGCGAAGCTGGTGCCCGCGCCGCCCGGGCCGGCCTGCACCAGGCGTTCGGCGTCGCTGAGCTGCATGGGCTCGAACGCAAACGGGAACGACGAGGTGCAGCGCGACGCGAACGCGAGGAAGGGGATGTTGGCGGCGGCGAAGTCGTTGACGCGCACCGAGCCCTGCGCGGCCTCGTACTGGAAGTGGTAGACCTGCTTGTGGCGGCGCTCGTAGACCACCTTGTCGAACAGGCGCAGCGGCACCACGGTGCCGCGGATGTCGGTGGTGGTGACGAACAGGTCGAGTTCGTCGGACAGCGCCGATTCGCCGCGGCCCAGCGGCGGCAGCGCCACCGGCATGGCCTGCATCGCGGCCAACAGCTTCAGGTACATGCGGGCGCTGTTGAGCAGCGAGCGCGGCGGCCCGTCGGCGAGCGCAAACGGGATGTCCTGGTACGAAGCCTTGTCGTTGAGCAGCCGCGCGATGTCGCCTTCGTTGATCCACAACTGCTTCAGCGGCGCAAACGCCTCGCCGTTGGCCAGCGCCTTGGCCAGGAAGACGCCGTTGATGCCGCCGGCCGAGGTGCCGGCGATGACGTCGACGACGAAGCGCACGCGCTCGCCGGCGTTCGCCGCGTCGGCCGGGTCGCCGGCGTTGAACGGGTCGGGCCGCGTGCGGTCCTTCGCGTGCGCCAGGTACAGCGCGGCGAGCGCGGGGTTGGTGCGCAGCCACGACAGCTTGCGGTAGACCTCGCGCGTGCTGCCGGGCGCCGCGGGTGCGGCGCCGTCCACCTTGGGCGTGGCGCAGCAGAGCTCGTAGAGCTCGTTGGCGACGCCGTTGATGTAGATCGCCAGCGAGACGCCGCCATACATCACGACGCCGAACCGCACCTCGCTGTCGTACGCCAGCCGCTGTGGGGTCATGCTGCCTCCTCGTTGTGATGTGCATCATCCAACGCCGGGCGTGCGCCCACAAGCCCGGGGCGGCCGCCGCACGCGCGTCGCAACTGCATACTGCGAAGCACCATGACCGAACTGACTTTCATCCGCCACGGCGAGACCGACTGGAACCTGCAGCAGCGTTTCCAGGGCCAGATCGACGTGCCGCTCAACGCCACCGGCCGTGGCCAGGCCGCGCGCCTGGCCGCCCGCCTGGCGGGCACGCCGGCCGGGCTGCTGTTCAGCAGCGATCTTCAGCGCGCGCGCGAAACCGCGGCACCGCTGGCGGCGGCGTGGAAGCTGCCGGTGGAACTGGTGCCGGGCCTGCGCGAGCAGTCCTTCGGCGTGCTTGAAGGGCTGGACGTGCCGACGATCCAGCGCCAGCACCCCGAGCTGTGGGCGAAGTGGCTGCAACACGACGCCGACTTCGCGCTGCCCGGCGGCGAAAGCCTGAACCAGTTCAGCGCGCGGGTACTGAACGCGGTGCAGACGCTGGTGCAGGCGCACGCCGGGCGCCATCTCGTGATCGTCACCCACGGCGGCGTGCTCGACATGCTGTGGCGCAGCGCGCACCGGCTGTCGCTGCACGGTCTGCGCGACTGCGCGATTCCAAACACCGGCGTCAACCGGCTGTTATGGCGCGACGGCCGGCTCGAGGTGGTGCAGTGGGGCGACGACCAGCACCTGGCCGCGGCGCTGGCCTGACGGCCGCGGCCGCTTCGCTTGCGGCCAGCTTACTGCCAGCTCATCGCCGAGAAGTCGTTGACGAACACCGGCATGTCCTTCCACAGGCCCTTCACGCGCGCGTTGGCCACCGTGATCCACGTTGGCTGGTACAGGAAGGCGGCCACGGCGTCGTGGGCCACGAGCTTCTGCGCGTCGCCCATCAGCTTGTCGCGTTCCCTGGTGTCGCCGGTGGCGTTGATCTTCGCCCACAGCGCGTTGAACTCGGGCGAGTCGTAGTTCCAGTAGTAGCCCGGACGCGCGAAGTTGCCGAAGTCCAGCGGCTCGACGTGCGAGACGATGGTCAGGTCGTAGGCCTTGTCCTTGTAGACGCCCGACAGCCACTGCGCCCATTCGACGTTTTCGATCTTCGCGTTGATGCCCACCTTGGCCAGCTCGGCCGCGATGACCTCGCCGCCCTGGCGTGCATACGGCGGCGGCGGCAGTTTCATCGTCAGCTCCAGCGGCAGCGTGACGCCGGCTTCGTGCAGCAGCGCGCGCGCCTTGGCGATGTCGAACGGGTTGATGCCGGTGGTGTCGACGTAGCCCGGCGCACCGGGCACGTAGAAGCTGCCGATCGGCACCCCGAAACCATCGGCAGCGCCTTCGATCACCGCCTTGCGGTCGATGGCGGCCGAGATCGCGCGCCGCACGCGCACGTCGTCCAGCGGCTTGCGCTTGTTGTTGATGGCCAGGATGGTCTTCGCGCGCGAGCCGCCGATCAGCACCTGGAACTTCTTGTTCGACTGGAACTGCTTCAGGCTGCGCGCCGCGGCGACACGCGGGAACACGTCGACGTCACCCGACAGCAGCGCCGCCACCTGCGCCGCAGGGTCGCTGATGAAGCGGATCACGACACGCGGGATCTTGACGTCCTTCGCGTCGCGGAAGCCGTCCCAGCGCGCCAGCGTCACCGAACTGCCGCGGTTCCAGGTGTCGAGCTTGTACGGCCCGGTGCCCACGGGCTGCGTCTTGTCGTTGTCCACGCTCTTGGGCTCGACGATCACCGCGGTGGCCTGGCCCAGCTGGAACAGCAGGTCGGGGTTGGCGTTCTTCAGGTGCAGCACCACGGTGCCGGCATCGGGCGTCTCGATGTTTTCGATGTTGGCGAAAAACGCCTTGTCCTTGTTCGTGCTGTCCTTGGCCACCGCACGTTCGTAGCTGAACTTCACGCTCGCCGAAGAAAACGGCTCGCCGTTCTGGAACTTCACGCCATGGCGCAGCTTGAAGGTCCAGGTCTTGTTGTCGTTCGACGTGGTCCAGCTCTGCGCCAGCAGCGGCGTGATGTGGCTGTCGCTGTGGATCTTCGTCAGCGTCTCGAAAATGTTGTACTGCACGATCTCGGCGATCGCCGATGCCGCACCGGCGGTCGGGTCCAGCCCCGGCGGCTCCAGCGTCATCGCCAGCGTCAGGCTGTTCTTGTGGGTTTGCGCCTGCACCGGAGCGGCGAACATCAGGACAGCGACCGAAGCGGCCGCCACTTGCAGCAGTTTTTTCATGGGCATGGACCTCCAACGAGGGGGCTATGGTAGAGCTACTTGAGCCGATTCCCGAGACTGTCGAACACCTGCACCGTCACCGGGATGGCGGCGCGCACGCTCTGCGTGACGACGCAGAAGTCCTCGAAGGTGGCCAGCACGCGCTCCAGGTGCTCAAGCGCGGCGGCCGCCACACCCAGCGTCAGCGTCGCGTGCAGCGCAACCACGCGCAGCCGGCCTTCGGCATTGCGCCCGGTCTCGGCGCTCATCGTGCAGGCCAGCGGCTCGGGCGCCTGCTTGTACTTGCGCAGCGCAAACAGCAGCGACGCCGACAGGCAGTTTCCCACCGCCGCGCACAGCAGCTGTTCGGGCGACGGGCCCGCGCCCTGGCCCAGCGGCGGCGGCTCGTCGGCGCGCAGCGCCGGCAGCGTGTCGCCGAAGTGGATGTCGAACTGAAAGTCCTGCTGCTGGCGCAGCGAAGCGCTGGTGGTGTTCATCGCATGTGTCCTTGGATGGCGGGCCGGCGCGGCTGGGGGCTGAGGGTGGCTGACAAGGCTGGCGGTTGCGCGCGGTGACTACGCTGGAATGGTTCGTCCCGAGCCCGAGGTTACCGCCATGCCCGCCACCGCCCGCCACCATGCCCACAACCGCGCACCGTCAGATGGCTTGTCGCTCGTGCGCGGCGCCACCGACACACCGTTGTGGGAGCTCACCGTATCGGCGTGTCTGGATGCCACCACCGCGCGCATGCCCGATGCGCCGGCCTGTGTCTTCAGCGGCGAGGCGCTGCGCTGGAGCTGGGCCGAACTGCGTGAGCGCAGCGACCGCCTCGCCGCCGGGCTGCTGGCGCTGGGGCTGCAGCGCGGCGACCGGCTGGGCATCTGGAGCCCGAATCGCAGCGAGTGGGTGCTGGCGCAGTACGCCAGCGCGCGCATCGGCGTCATCCTCGTCAACATCAACCCCGCCTACCGCGTGTTCGAGCTTGAATACGCGCTCAACCTCGTCGGTTGCAAGGCGCTCGTGCTGGCCGCGAACTTCAAGACCAGCGACTACCTGGCGATGCTGCAGCAGCTCGCGCCGGAGCTGGCGCAGGCCGCGCCCGGCAAGCTGCGCTCGCAGCGCCTGCCGACGCTGACGACGGTGATCCGCGTCGGCCACGACAGCACGCCGGGCATGCTGAACTTCGGCGACGTGATGGCGATGGCGACGCCGGCGCTGCTGCAACAGGCGCACACCATCGGCGCCACGCTGGCGTGCCACGACGCCATCAACGTGCAGTTCACCAGCGGCACCACCGGCAACCCCAAGGGCGCGACGCTGAGCCACCACAACATCGTCAACAACGCGCACGACGTGGCGCTGACGATGGCCATGAAGGCCGGCGACCGGCTCGCGATTCCGGTGCCGCTGTACCACTGCTTCGGCATGGTGATGGGCTCGCTGGCCTGCACCAGCGTCGGCGCGACGATGGTCTTTCCCGGCGAAGGCTTCGACCCGGTGGCCACGCTGGAAGCGGTGCAGGCCGAGCACTGCACGCATCTGCACGGCGTGCCGACGATGTTCATCGCCGAGCTCAACGCCCCAGGCTTTGCCGACTACAACCTGGGCAGCCTGCGCGGCGGCATCATGGCCGGCAGCCCGTGTCCGGTGGAGGTGATGAAGCGCGTCAACACCGAGATGCACATGACCGAGGTGACCATCGCCTACGGCATGACGGAAACCTCGCCGGTGTCGTTCCAGAGCGGTGTCGACGACCCGCTGGAGCAGCGTGTCTCGACCGTCGGCCGCGTGATGCCGCACCTGGAAGTCAAGATCGTCGACGCCGACGACCGCACCGTGCCGGTGGGCGAAACCGGCGAGCTCTGCACCAGGGGCTACAGCGTGATGCGCGGCTACTGGAACGACGAAGCGCGCACCAACGCCGCGGTGGTCGACGGCTGGATGCACACCGGCGACCTGGCGACGCTGGACGAAGAAGGCTACTGCCGCATCGTCGGCCGCCTGAAGGACATGGTGATCCGCGGCGGCGAGAACATCTATCCGCGCGAACTCGAAGAGTTCCTGTTCCGCCACCCGAAGGTGTCGCAGGCGCAGGTGTTCGGCGTGCCCGATGCGCACTTCGGCGAGGTGGTCTGCGCCTGGGTGGTGCTGAATGCCGGCGAGCAGGCCAGCGAAGACGAGATCCAGGCCTTCTGCCGCGCCAACATGGCGCACTACAAGGTGCCGCGCCACGTGCGCTTCGTGAGCGAGCTGCCGATGACGGTCACCGGCAAGGCGCAGAAGTTCCTGATGCGCGAGCAGATGATGCGCGAGCTGGGGCTGAGCTGAGCGCGGGCTGAGGCGCGTGCGGCCGCCGCGCCGCCGCGCCGCCGCAACGGGCCGCGGCGGCGTTCGCGGCTCAGAACGGAATGTCGTCGTCCATGTCGTCGAAGCCGGTGGCCGACTTCGCCGCCGGCTTGGTGGCCGGTGCACGCGGCGGCGGCGCACTGCGCGCTGGCGCCGAGCGCGGCGCGCCCATCTCGTCGTCGCCACCCCCACCACCGCCACCTTCGCGGCCGCCGAGCATGGTCATCTCGTTGCCGATGATCTCGGTGCTGTAGCGCTCGACGCCTTCCTTGTCGGTCCACTTGCGCGTCTGCAGGCGACCTTCGACATAGACCGACTTGCCCTTCTTCAGATACTCGCCGGCAATCTCGGCCAGGCGGTCGAAGAACACGACACGATGCCATTCGGTCTGCTCCTGGCGCTCGCCGCTGGTCTTGTCCTTTGAAACGCGGCTGGTGGCGATGGTGACGTTGCAGATCGCCGCGCCGCTGGGCGCGTAACGCACCTCGGGGTCGCGCCCGAGGTTGCCGATGAGAATGACTTTGTTGACCGAGGCCATGGTGGGCGCTCCTTGTGTGCTGCGGGCGGTGCCGGGGGGCTGAAAAGCCGATGCGGCCATGATACCGAGGCGCCTGCGGGCGGCCAGCACCCGTTTTCGGGCCGGGCGGGGGCACTCGGGAGGGGGTGACGGCTGGCGGGCTCAGCCGTCAGGCGTGAAATCGCGCTCCGGCCTCACGGTTCCCCATCCCAGTAGTCGAGGGTATTGGCCTGGCGCTGCAGCACGTCGATGCCGTTGCCGTAGGCGAGGAATTTGCCCGAGTCGGGGTACTCGCAGACCTCGGGCTGCTCGCGCGTGCTGATGCTCAGGTATTTCAGCGGCGCGCCCGATGTATTGATGAGCTGGTGCGGGTACTCGGGGCCGGCCGGGATGAAGATCACGTCGCCGCTTTTCACCGCCAGCATCTCGCCTGCCACGCGCAGCGTGCCTTCGCCTTCGAGGACCACGAAGGCCTCTTCCTGCGCGTGGTGCAGGTGGTAGGGGCAGCCGCGTTTGCCGGGCGCCAGCACGTCGATGCCGATGCCCAGCTTTCGGGCCGCGGTGCCGGTGGCCAGGCGCGCGCAGCGGGTGTCGTACAGCGGGTCGCGCAGTTCGCGCCGCAGCGCGGCGTCGTTGAAGTTGCGGATCAGCTTCGCGCGCAATGCGTCGACGCGGCTGCCGGCATTCGTGCTGGGTTCGTCGTTCATCGTGGAGCACTCCTGGGGCGTGATGCTCGCACCGTTGGCGCTCGCTTACCATCGTCGCTGTTCATGTCAGACATCACTCTCGACGCCGACCCCGCGCAGCAGGTGCTGCACGAAGTCTTCGGCTACTCCGCCTTCCGCGGCGCGCAGCGCGCCATCGTCGACCACGTGGCCGCCGGCGGCGACGCGCTCGTGCTGATGCCCACCGGCGGCGGCAAGAGCCTGTGTTACCAGGTGCCGGCGATCGTGCGCCACCGCGCCGGGCGCGGCGTCAGCATCGTCGTCAGCCCGCTGATCGCACTGATGCACGACCAGGTCGGCGCCCTGGCCGAACTCGGCGTCGCGGCGTCGTTCCTCAATTCGTCGCTCGACGGCGATGAGGCGCGGCGTGTCGAGCGCGAGCTGATGAGCGGCAAGCTGGTGCTGCTGTACGCGGCGCCCGAGCGCATCCTGACGCCGCGTTTCCTGGCCATGATGGAGTCGCTGAACGAGCGCGGGCTGCTGAGCCTGTTCGCCATCGACGAGGCGCACTGCGTCAGCCAGTGGGGGCACGATTTCCGCGAGGAATACCTCGGCCTGAGCGCGCTGCATGAACGTTTCCCGGCGGTGCCGCGGCTGGCGCTGACGGCCACCGCCGACGACCACACGCGCGCCGACATCATCGAAAGGCTGCAGCTCGCCGAAGCGCGCCTGTTCGTCGCCAGCTTCGACCGCCCGAACATCCGCTACACCATCGTCGAGAAGAACGAGCCGCGCAAACAGCTTCTGCAGTTCATTCGTGACGAGCACGACGGCGACGCCGGCATCGTCTACTGCCAAAGCCGCAGAAAGGTCGAGGAGACCGCCACCTGGCTGAACGCCGAAGGCCTGAGCGCGCTGCCCTATCACGCCGGGCTGGACGCCGAGATGCGCCGCCGCCACCAGGACCGATTCCTGCGCGAAGACGGCATCGTGATGGTGGCCACCATCGCCTTCGGCATGGGCATCGACAAGCCCGACGTGCGCTTCGTCGCCCACCTCGACCTGCCGAAGAACATCGAGGCCTACTACCAGGAAACCGGCCGCGGCGGCCGCGACGGCCTGTCCGCCGACGCGTGGATGGCCTATGGCCTGGCCGACGTGGTGAACCAGCGCCGCATGATCGACGACAGCGACGCCGGCGACGACTTCAAGCGCCTGCAGCGCAGCAAGCTCGATGCCTTGCTCGCGCTGGCCGAGGCCCACGACTGCCGGCGCGTACGGCTGCTGGCCTACTTCGGCGAGGCCTACCGCGAACCCGGCGCCGCCCGCTCGAGCACGGGTTTGCCGGGCACGGGCGAGTCCCCTCGGGGGGTGGCGAGCGAAGGGAGCCTGGGGGCGCGTTGCGGCAACTGCGACAACTGCCTGCATGCGCCGGCGACGTGGGACGCCACCGAGGCGTCGCGCAAGGCGCTGTCGTGCATCTACCGCTTCCACCAGCACGGCGGCCAGCGTTTCGGCGCCGGCCACCTGATCGACGTGCTGCGCGGCAAGGCCACCGACAAGGTGGCGCAGCACCAGCACCAGAGCCTGAGCACCTTCGGCGTCGGCGCCGATGTCAGCGAAGCGCTGTGGCGTTCGGTGCTGCGCCAGCTCATCGCGCTCGGCCATCTTCAGACCGAAGGTGAATACAACACGCTGGCGCTGACGCCGAGCGCGCGCGAGGTGCTGCGCGGCGACGTGGCCCTGCTGCTGCGCGTGCCCGCCGAAGGCGCCGGGCGCGCCAAAGCCGGCAAGACCGGCGACAGCGCACGCGGTGGCCGCAGCGGCCGCGCCGGCAAGCCGCCGCCGCTGCCGTTGGACGACCAGGCCACCACGCGCTTCGGCGCGCTCAAGGCCTGGCGCGCCGAGGTCGCACGCGAGCACAACCTGCCGGCCTACGTGGTGTTCCACGACGCCGCGCTGGCCGAGATGGCGCGCGAGCACCCCGCCACGCTGGACGCGCTGGCCGGCATCAGCGGCGTCGGCGCGAAGAAGCTCGAGGCCTACGGCCGCGAGATCCTGCGGGTGCTGGACAGCGCCGGCTGAAGAGCGCGTGGCAGTGGCCGGCGGGGCCGCCCGACAAGCTATTGCGCGGTCACCGTCACCGTGTCGCTGTCGGTCACCTGGCCGGCGCTGTCGATGGCGCGCGCGAAATAACTCACCGGGGTGCCCGTGGCGACGTCGGGCATCGTCGCATTCCATTCGTAGGGCGGGTCCACGTCGCGGCCCAGATAGCTCTGGCCACCCTGCGCTTCGAGGCGGTAGAACTTCACTTCGTCGACGACGTCGTCGTCGCTCGCCGCGGCGGCCAGATGCACGGCCTGGCCCGGCGCGGCGCTGTCGCTGCCCACCGCCAGGCTGACGGCGGGCGGGTCGTCGTCGGGGCCGAGTTCCAGATAGATGCCGCCGCCGCAGCCTGCCAGCAGCGTGGCAACCAGCGGCGTGACGAGTCGCGCTTTCATGCGCCCATGGTACGTGGCGGAGCGGCGCGCCGCCGTCGTTATGATGGTCGGTTCGCCCTTTGCCTGCCGATGAACGACCGCCCTGCTCCGGAACCCCGCGTGCCGCAATTGGAATCCCGCACGCTGCGCGTGCGGGGTGCCCGCACGCACAACCTGAAGAACATCGACCTCGACATTCCGAAGCACGCGCTGGTCGTCATCACCGGGCTGTCGGGCTCGGGCAAGTCGAGCCTGGCGTTCGACACGCTGTATGCCGAAGGCCAGCGGCGTTATGTCGAGAGCCTGAGCGCCTATGCGCGCCAGTTCCTGCAGTTGATGGACAAGCCCGATGTCGACGTCATCGAGGGGTTGAGCCCGGCCATCAGCATCGAGCAGAAGGCCACCAGCCACAACCCGCGCAGCACCGTCGGCACCATCACCGAGATCCACGACTACCTGCGCCTGCTGTACGCGCGCGCCGGCACGCCCTACTGCCCCGAGCACGACCTGCCGCTGCAGGCGCAGAGCGTCAGCCAGATGGTCGACGCCGTGCTGGCGCTGCCCGAAGACACGCGGCTGATGGTGCTGGCGCCGGTGGTGCGCGACCGCAAGGGCGAGTTCGCCGAACTCTTCCAGGACATGCAGGCGCGCGGTTATGTGCGCTTTCGCGTCGGCAGCGACGGCGCGCCCGGCGCGGTGGTCGAGGCCGAGGCGCTGCCGAAGCTGAAGAAGAACAGCAAACACGACATCGACGTCGTCATCGACCGCCTGCGCACGCGGCCCGACATGAAACAGCGCCTGGCCGAAAGTTTCGAGGCCGCGCTGCGCATCGCCGACGGCCGCGCCATCGGCTTCGAGATGGACAGCGGCACCGAGCACCTGTTCAGCAGCAGGTTCGGCTGTCCGGTGTGCAACTACTCGCTGTCGGAGCTGGAGCCGCGGCTGTTCTCGTTCAACTCGCCGGTCGGCGCCTGCCCCACCTGCGACGGCCTGGGCCAGGTGACGGCGATCGACGCCGAACGCGTGGTCGCGTTCCCGTCGCTGAGCCTGGCCGCCGGCGCCGTGAAGGGCTGGGACCGGCGCAATGCCTACACCTTCTCGATGCTCGAAAGCGTGGCGCGCCACTACGGCTTCGACATCGACACCGCGTTCGAGGAACTGCCGGCCAGCGCGCGCCAGGTGCTGCTGCACGGCTCGGGCAGCGACGACATCGAGTTCGTCTACCAGGCCGAAGGCGCTCGCGGCAAGACGCGCAGCGTGAAGCGCCAGCATGCGTTCGAAGGCATCCTGCCGACCTTCGAGCGGCGTTTTCGCGAAACGGATTCGGCCGCGGTGCGCGAGGAACTGGCGCGCTACCAGGCCGCCAAGACCTGCCCCGACTGCCACGGCGCGCGGCTGCGCCGCGAAGCGCGCCATGTGTTCCTGCAGCACAGCGACGGCCTCAAGGGGCGGCCGATCTTCGAGGTTGAGCACAACACGCTGAGCGACTGCCTGGCGTACTTCGAGGCACTGCAACTCGTGGGCGCGAAGGCCGAGATCGCCGACAAGATCGTGCGCGAGATCCGCAGCCGGCTGAAGTTCCTCAACGATGTCGGGCTGACCTATCTCAGCCTGGACCGCGGCGCCGACACGCTCAGCGGCGGCGAGGCGCAGCGCATCCGCCTGGCCAGCCAGATCGGCAGCGGCTTGTCGGGCGTGATGTACGTGCTGGACGAGCCCAGCATCGGGCTGCACCAGCGCGACAACGAAAGGCTGATCGGCACGCTGCGCCATCTGCGCGAACTCGGCAACTCGGTGCTCGTGGTGGAACACGACGAAGACATGATCCGCGCCGCCGACCACGTGGTCGACATGGGACTGGGCGCCGGCGTGCACGGCGGCAGCGTCATCGCGCAGGGCACGCCCGACGAGGTGGCGGCCAACCCCGACTCGCTGACCGGGCGTTACCTCTCGCACGTGCTGCGCATCGAAGTGCCGAAGCGGCGCGCGCGGCCGGCGCGGGCTGCCGACGAACGTGTGCTGCGCATCGTCGGCGCGCGCGGCAACAACCTGCAGCGCGTGGATGCCGAGATTCCGATCGGCCTGTTCACCTGCGTCACCGGCGTTTCGGGTTCGGGCAAGAGCACGCTCGTCAACGACACGCTGTACACCGCGGTGGCGAAGAAGCTGTACCAGAGCCACGCCGAGCCCGCACCGCACGAACGCATCGACGGCCTGGACGCGTTCGACAAGGTCATCAACGTCGACCAGAGCCCCATCGGCCGCACGCCGCGCAGCAACCCGGCCACCTACACGGGGCTGTTCACGCCGATCCGCGAACTCTTCGCCGAAGTGCCGGCGGCGCGCGAGCGCGGCTACGGCGCGGGCCGCTTCAGCTTCAACGTCGCCGGTGGCCGCTGCGAGGCCTGCGAGGGCGACGGCGTGATCAAGGTGGAGATGCACTTCCTGCCCGATGTCTATGTGCCCTGCGACGTCTGCCACGGCGCGCGCTACAACCGCGAGACGCTGGAGATCCTGTACAAGGGCCGCAACATCACGCAGGTGCTGGGGCTCACCGTGGAAGACGCGCATGCCTTCTTCAGCGCCGTGCCCACGCTGGCGCGCAAGCTGCAGACGCTGCTGGACGTGGGGCTGGGCTACATCCGCCTCGGCCAGAGCGCCACCACGCTCAGCGGCGGGGAGGCGCAGCGCGTGAAGCTGGCGCTGGAGCTGAGCAAGCGCGACACCGGCCGCACGCTGTACATCCTGGACGAGCCCACCACCGGGCTGCACTTCCACGACATCGGGCTGCTGCTGAAGGTGCTGCACCAGTTGCGCGACGCCGGCAACACCATCGTCGTCATCGAACACAACCTGGACGTCATCAAGACCGCCGACTGGCTCATCGACATGGGCCCGGAAGGCGGCGCCGGCGGTGGCCGTGTGCTGGTGGCAGGCACGCCGGAGGCGGTGGCTGCATTCGATGGCAGCCACACCGGGCGCTTTCTGCGGCCCTTGCTGTGCTGACGCTCCTGGCTCACGACGCTCGGCGCCGCGCCGTCACGGGCCGCCATCGACGTCTTCTCATCGCGTGCCGCGCGCGGCACGCTGCAGCGCCGTCAAGTCAGCGCGCCGGCGCCGCGCAAGCGCCCCATCCTCGCGGCCTGGCGCCGGCTGGCGCCCAGCGTTGCGAGGCCCAGCGCGAACAGCAGCGCGCTCACGGGCTCGGGCACAGCCGGCAGCGGCGGTGGTTCCGGAACGGTGTTGATGCGCACGCCAAAACCCAGCGTCGCGGCGTCCATCCAGTCGGTGCCCTGCAGGCCGGGGCCAGACGCATAACGCGCCAACGGGTTGGGTGCTCCGGCCGGCATCGAACCGGAGCCTGCGCCGCGCACGTCCTCGAAGACGAGCCAGTAGTCGCCGGGCTGCAATTGCCAGTTCAGGCCACCGACGCCGCGCCAGTCGGGCTGCAGCACGACGGTGGGCGACACCAGCACCGTGGTGTCGTACAGCCGGCCCCCGGGCAGCCCGGCGAAATCGCTCAGCACCGCGAAGGTGAGGCCGCCGCCGTCCCAGTTCATCCAGCCCTGAACCGAGGTGATGGTGTCCAGCGCGTCGACGCTGAAGCGCCCCGCCAGCCGCTGATAACCGGTCGTCTGGGGCCGGTCGTCGTACAGCGACCAGCCGCCGCCATCGTTGATGCCGGGACCGGTATCGACGGTCAGCGCGTGGGCTGGCGTGCCGATGCCGCACACGAGCACCGATGCCGCCCGCGCGACCCAGGCTGCGAGCCGGCGCCGGGCCGATGGCCAGGTGCCACGGGTTCTGCCTTCCACCATGTGCGCACTCCCGCCAGGCTGACACCCGTGAATGGTGGCACCGCCTGCGCGCGATGTCATGGTCCCAGGGGCCGGCGAACGTGGGGGAATGCAATGTGCCGGCACCTGTCTGTCGGGGTCGCCTGCGCTTGCGCCAGGGCGCCGCGGGGTCTTAGACTGCGCGGCCATGAACACCTCGACCCTGCGCCGCTGGCTCGACCAGGCCTGGGACGATCATGCCGACGCGTGCAGCCGCGTGGCGCTTGAGCTTGCCGAGCGCGCCGCCACGCTGCCCGACGACGCCGAGGGCGCCGAGGCGGTGCAGTTGGCCGAACACGTGATGCTGGCGCACCTGGCCGATGCGCCGGCGCTGCAGGCCTTTCTGGCCGCGCTGCCAGCGGCGTCCGCGGCGCCCGCGGCCCGGTTTGTGTCCGGCGTGGCGCGCGCGCAGTGGGCGCTGGCCACGCTGGCGGGCGAGCCGCCGCCAGCCATCAGCGACGCCTCGCGCTGGGGCGCGCTGCACAGCGTCGTGATGGTGTTGCTCAGCCGCGGCCAGCTCGCCCAGGCGCGCACCCGGCTGCTCGCCGACGAAGCCGCCGCGGCTGCGCATGCCGAGCTGAATGCGCGCAAGGCCTACGCCGCCACGGCCAACAACACCGCCAGCGACCTGCTCGCCGGCGCAGGCGCTAACGCCGAACGTGATGCGCTGATGATCGAAGCCGCCGAGCTGGCGCGCCGCGCCTGGGCGGCCGCCGGCGGCACCTGGATGAACGCCGAGCGCGCCGACTATCTGCTCGCGCTGTGCCACGCCGCGCTCGGTCACGGGAGCGAAGCGCTCGCCGCCGCCGACGCCTGTCTGCGCTGCTGCGAAGCCAACGGCGCCGAGCCCGGCGAGCTGTTCTTCGCCCACGAGTGCAGCTTGCGCGCGCAACGCGCTGCCGGCAACGGCGCGTCGGCTGCCGCCCAGCGCGAGCAGATGGTCGCGCTGCTGGCGCAGATCAGCGACCCAGGCCTGCGCGGTTATTGCGAAAAGATGCTGGCCCGCACCTGAGCATGAAAAAGCCGCCCGGAGGCGGCTTGTGCAAGGCCACGGGCGCGAAGCCCGTGCCGCTTCACTTCAGGTGGTTGCTGATCAACTTGGTCATCTCGAACATCGACACCTGGGGCTTCTGGAAGATTTCCTTCAGCTTGGCGTCGGCGTTGATCATGGTCTTCTTGGCCTTGTCCTGCAGACCGTTCTTCTTGATGTACTCCCAGACCTTCTTGGTCACCTCGGTGCGCGGCAGCGGCTTGTCGCCGATGACGGCCGCCAGTTGCGGGCTGGGCGTCATGGCCTTCATGAAGGCCGCGCTCGGCGTGCGCTTCTTGGCCGGGGCCTTTTTGGCCGGTGCCTTCTTCGCCGGGGCGGCCTTCTTCGCCGGTGCCGCTTTCTTCGCCGGAGCGGCTTTTTTCGCCGGTGCCTTCTTCGCGGGAGCTTTCTTCGCAGTTGCCATGTGGAATTTCTCCGTCAGTTGTTGCTCGGATGCCGGCGTTGCGCGTGGCCCTCGATGAGGCCACGTCTGCAGGGAGCGCCGTGCACGCGCGATGGTAATGCCACTGCAAGGCACTTGAGAAGCAGTTTTCATAGGTGAACGACATTCTTGCCACGGTATGCTTCGGCCCATGAAGATCATCACGCGCTGGTTGTTGCTCGCCGCTGCGCTGCTGCTGGTGGCCTATCTGTATCCCGGCGTCAGCGTCGCCGGCTTCGGCTCGGCACTCATTGCCGCCCTTGTGCTGGGTTTGTTGAACACGCTGGTGCGGCCGCTGCTGGTGCTGCTGACGCTGCCGGTGACGCTGCTCACGCTGGGGCTGTTCCTGTTCGTGATCAACGCGCTGATGTTCTGGAGCGCCGCCAGCGTGCTATCTGGCTTCAACGTCACCGGCTTCGGCGCGGCGTTGATCGGCTCGCTGCTGTACAGCGCCTGCGGCATGGTGATCGACGCCGCGATGGAACGTCTGTTCAATCCGCTCACGTCCTGAGCTGCGGCCCGCGCCGCAGCGTCGTGCGGCGCGCCAGCGTGAAGCCGATGCAGCGCTAGTCCGACGACTTGTCGTCGCGCGGCGCGCGGCCGCCGTTCGCTTCGATCGCCAGTTCGCGGCGCTGCGCCTGCAACTCGCGCAGGCGGGCGTCGATGACCGAGGCCTCGATGAAGTCCTGGCCGGCGGCGCCACGCGCGGTCTTCTGCGCGTGGCGCAGGCGGTCGATGGCGCCGCCCAGATCGCCGCCCGCGGCGCTGGCTTCGGCGCCGGCGCGCAGCGAACGCAGCGTGAGCCCGATGGCGCCCGCGGTGCTGGACAACAGGCCCCAGGCCGTGCCGTCAAGCGCGTGCTCGGCCACCCAGGTCTGCAGTGCTTCGGTGCTCTGGCGCAGCGCCACGTTCGCGCCGGCGCGGTTTTCGCGCTGCAGTTCAAGCGCGGCCTGCGCGCGCAGCAGCAGCGGCGGGCGGCCGTTGGCGTCCACCGTGATGGCGTCCAGCAGCGCCATCGCGGCCGGCGCGTCGTGGCGGTTCAGCGCGAGCTGCACCTGCAGCAACTGCAACTCGCGTTCGGCCTCGGGCTCACGCTGCGGCGCCGTCTTCGCCAGCGCCAGTGCGGCATCGGCCAGGCGGTCGGCGCGCGCGTTCTCGCGCAGCAGCGACGCGCTGAACGCGCCGGCGTACAAGGCCGCCAGACGGTCGCGCAGCGGGCTTTCGGGCAGGCCTTGTGCACGGTCGGCCATGCCGCGCAGCACCTGCGGGTCGGTGTCCATCAAGACCTTCGCGCGCATCTGCATCAGCGCGTGGCGCAGCGGCGGTGACGAGGTGCCGCCGCCGCCGAACAGGGTGCGCGAGCGCGCCTCGCTGATGCGCTCGACCGTCAGCGGGTGGCTGCGCAGGTAGGGGTAGGCGTCGCTGTCGTTCAGGCGGCTGGCCTTGTCGAGCTTGTCGAACATCGCGGCCATGCCGCTGGTGGCGAAGCCGGCCACACCCAGGATGCCGTAGCCGTTGCGGTCGGCCTCGCGCTCCATGTCGCGCGAGAAGTTCAACTGACCCTGCATGATGGCGGCCTGGCTGCCGGTGACGGCGGCGTTCACGGCGTCGATGTTGCCGCTGCGCGAAGCCGCCAGCACGCCCAGCAGCATGGCCGCCAGACTGACCAGCGTGACGTGTTTGCTGGCGACGACGCTGCGCGCGATGTGGCGCTGCGTGATGTGCGAGAGCTCGTGCGCCATCACCGACGCCAGCTCGTCGCTGGTGGTGGTGAGCGCGATCAAGCCGAGGTAGACGCCGACATAGCCGCCCGGCAGCGCAAAGGCGTTGACGGTCTTGTCGCGCACCAGGAACGGCTCCCATGCAAACTGGTGGTCGATGTCGCCTTCGATGTCGCCGCGCTTGTGCGCCGCCGCCACCAGGCGCGTCCAGATCGAGTCGACGTACTCCTGCAGCACCGGGTCGTCGAGGAATTCGGGGTCGCGCCGGATCTCCCGCATGATCTGCTCGCCGACGCGCTTTTCGGTGCCGACACTGAAATCTTCGGTGGCCGATTCGCCCAGCGCCGGCAAACGCACCTGGGCCCAGGCGCCTTGCAGCGGCGCCAGCGCCATCAGGCCGGCCATCAGCAGCGCCAGCAGGCGGCGCCAGTCGCGTGAGAGGAAACGGGTCAAGGCAGATTCCAGCCGAACATCGCCCAACTATGATCGCACCGTTGCATTGCCCCCATGTTTCGCGCGATGAGCCCGCCCCCCATCCCGAGCCCGAGCCCGCTCACCCACTTCGACGCTGAAGGCCAGGCCCACATGGTGGACGTTTCGGCGAAGGCCGAGACACACCGCGTGGCGCGCGCCAGCGGCGTGATCCAGATGCTGCCGGCCACCTTCGAGCTCATCGCCCAGGGCCGTGCCGCCAAGGGCGACGTGCTGGGCATCGCGCGCATCGCGGCGATCCAGGGCGCCAAGCGCACGTCGGAGCTGGTGCCGCTGTGCCACCCGTTGCCGATCACGCGCGTGGCGGTGGAGTTCGAGCTCGACGCCGCACGCGCCGAAGTGCGCTGCACCGCGCAGGTCGAGACCTTCGGCCGCACCGGCGTCGAGATGGAGGCGCTGACCGCCGTGCAGGTGGGGCTGCTGACGGTGTACGACATGTGCAAGGCCGCCGACCGCGGCATGGTGATGGGCGGCATCCGCGTGCTGGAAAAACGCGGCGGCAAGTCGGGCGACTGGCACGCGGGCTGACGCGCGGTTCGTCTGCGCGGTCTTTTTTTCGCACTCAGCGCTGCTCGAAGTCGCGCCAGGTGTGCGGCTGCAGCGGCGGCCGGCACTGCAGCGGCGCGCTTGCCGCGTGTCCGCCCTTGTCTTCGCAAGGCTTGAAAAACTCTGCCGAGGCCGGGTTGTGGAATTCGTGCAGGCGTGCCGCCAGGTAGCGCGCGCCGTCGAGATTGCCGCTGCGCGCCAGCGCCTTCACCCAGGCCAGCAGCAGCCGCGTGTCCAGCAGGTAGTGCGTTGCATCCCTGAACGGCGCCAGGCCCTGGCTGCGACCGGCGTCGGTGGTGGCCGCCGCATAGTCGGCGTGGTGGGCGAAGAACAGGCTGCGCTGGCCGCGCGCGATGCGCTGCGCCAGTGGTGGCGCGCCCTCCTCGGCGCTGAAGATCGCGGTGACGCGGCTGTAGTCGATGACCGACACCATCGCACCGGCCACCACCAGCAGGGCTGCCGCCAGCGTTGCGCGCGACGGCCGCCAGACGCCGGCGGCGGGCTCGCCGGCGCCCAGCGCAAAACCCCAGGCCCACGCCGCGGGCAGCAGGAAATAGCTGTACCACAGCGGGTACTCGAGCATGCTGTGCACGCCGATCATCAACACCATCATCAGCGCACAGCGGCGTGCGCCATTGGCATCCTGGCCAGCAGCGCCGGCGCCGGCAGCGCCGCCGAACGAAAGCCGCGCCGCACGCCACAGCGCCGCGCCCAGCAGCCACAGCACCAGCGCCGCCAGCGGCAGGCCGATCTCCACCGCCAACTGCAGCACCAGGTTGTGCGTGTGGTCGAAAAACGCCGGCGGCCGGTGCGCAAACGGCGTCAGCGTCCAGGCGAAATTGAACTCGCCGAAGCCGACGCCGGCCCACGGCTGCTGGCGAATCATCTGCAGCGTGTCGGACCAGATCGCGAAGCGCGAACTCGAGACATCGGCCTCGGCCATGTGCGCGGCGGCGCCGAAGGTGTGAGCCGACAGCCTGGACCATTCCGACATGCCCCACCACGCCAGCGCGCAGACCACCGGCCCGGCCAGCAGCAGCGCGCGTGCCGGGCGCGACAGCCGACGATCGAGCAGCCCCCACAGCGCCAGCAGCAGCACGCTGAGCAGGCCGGTACGCGAGCCCGACAGCACGACACCGAAGATCATCGCCGCGAACAGCGCCGCCGCCACGCGCCGGCCCAGGCAGCGCAGTTCGGCCAGCGCCAGCACCGAGACCATGGCCCAGACGAGCAGGCTGCTCAGGTGGTTGGGCTGGCGCAGGTTGCCCACCGCGCGGCCGGCAATGGCAGACGCGGCGATCCAGTCACCATCGGGCCACGCCGGCGCGAACACCTGCACCATCGCGATGGCGACGTTCACCACACCGGTCACGACCCAGCCGATGCTGAACGCGACGAACACCGCCGTGGCATCGGGCCGCGAATGTGCGCCCGCGCCACCCACCACCATCACGCCGCTGGCCAGCAGCAGCCCGATGGCCGACAACGCCAGCCCCGCCGGCAGCACGCCCGGCCCCCACGACCAGCCCACCGTCAACACAACCAGCGCCAGCGCGCCGAGCAGCGGCGCCGCGCCGCGCCAGGCAAAACCGGCGCGCGGCAGCGTGGCGACGATGAACCAGCCCCAGAGCGCCAGCGCCAGCGCCTGGTTCCAGAACGTCGGCGAAGGCGAGACGTTGTAGGCCAGCAGCGACGGGCCGGCGGCGGCGGCGATGGCCAGCAGGGAGAGGGGGTGTGAAAGTTGGTAGCGTGTGGCCACAGTCAGCCGCCCATGCTATCAAGTGACTGCCGTGACACCTGCGCGGTCGCGATAGATTGACAGGTAGGCTGCCACGCAAGCCTCCCAGGACCACTGACCTGCCAGCGCAGCGGCGCGCGGCCGCGCCATTCCTAGTGCGGCCGGGTCGGCCGTCAAAGATTCCAGTCGCTGGCGCAGCGCCGCCGCGGCCTGCGCCTGCGGTAGCCGCAGTTCGACATCGAACACACAGCGAGCGTCAATGCTCGGAAAGGCCTCGGCCACCTCGCGGCTCACCAACACGGGCGTGCCGCAGGCCAGCGCTTCCTGCAGCACGAGCGGAAAGCCCTCGCCTGTGCTCGGCAACACCAGCAGATCGGCCTGCTGGTAGTGGACGACGATGGCCGGGGCCGCCAGGCGTCCCAGCACACGCACATTCGCGCGCGATTTGTTTTCGACCGGAGCGAGCGGCCCCCAGCCGACAAAGGTCCACTCGATGCCCGACAGGTCAAGACATGACTGCAGCAGCAGCAGCCCCTTCTTCTCGACGAAGCGGCCGACGAACAGCACGCGCAGCGGGTTGGCGCCGGCCGTTCTGTCGGTGGGCCGATAGCGTTCATGGTCGACGCCATTGGGCAGCAGCAGCGGAGGGCGGCGAAAGCGAACGAAACCCTCGAAATAGCGCTGCACCGGCCGCCCGACAAAAACCACCTGGCTTGCCGAGCCGAGCACGAGCGCACCCAGCGTGCGATTCAAGACGCGCAACAGCGCGTGTGCGAAAGCCGAGCGAAAGGCAATCTCGCCGACGTGCTGCGTCAGAACCAGCGGCTTGCCCTGCAACCCGGCCATCAGCGCCGCCAGCAATGTGGGCATGTAGAGATAGTCATGCGCGTGCACGAGATCGGCGTTGCGCACCGCGCGCCACAACGAACAGACACTTGCCGGGCTCCAGATCGGCGCTGGCAGGCCGAGGCGACGCTCCATGAAATCGATCGATCGCGCCTGCTCGATGCGCAGCCCCGACGCAGCCTCGCAAGCGGGGCGTTCCTGCGCCGTACCGCCCGCAAACCAGTGCACGCACACGCCATGCCTGGCCAGCCGGGCGGCCAACTGGCCGGCGACCGCTTCAATTCCGCCTCCGTGGGCAGAGAAGAACGCACTCACTTGCAATATACGCAGCGGCTCCGGCGAACGCGGCGCCGGCCGCCAAAACGTCAATCTCGTGTGGCCGGCATAGTTGGCCGCGGCCAGCACGAGTGAAACCACGACGCTGGACATCAGCACCGGCCCGCCGAGGCCGCCAACCAGCAGTGCCATCAAAGCCAAGTTGGCAGCGAGACTGGCGGCCATTACTGCGTAATAGCGCAGCAGCTCAGCGCCCTGCAGACGTGCTTCAAGCTCGAATGTGAACAACTTGTTGACGACGTAACCGACGAAATTGAGCACGAAAAAACTAAGCGTGCACGCCGTCAGATAGGGCCAGTGCCAGCGCTGCACCAGCAGACACAGCAGCGCCAGATTCAGGCCCACCATGACCACGCCGACGACGGCGAAACGCAACCAGCGCGCGACCGTGGCGCGAGGTCGCGCCGTGTTCATCAACGCTTGACCGCGTCCAGCAGCAGGCAGCCGAAGCGCCGATCGGGCGCGTCGGCCGCCAGGCTGCAGCCGGCGGCGAGCCAACCGGAGGCAGCGGCGCCCAGCACGCCCAGCACACCGGGACGCTCGTTGCGCAGACGCAGCCGGCGCTGGATTTCGATCGGCCGGGCGCGGCGGCCGTACAGCCGATAGGCGAGGCCGCCAGTGACTGCGGACAGTCGTTCCCAACGTTGCGTCTGGCGTTCGCCCAGATAGGCGCCGTGATGCGACAGCGCCAGGCCGCACGCATCGAATTGCCGCTGCCACGTCGGCACGTCCCAGTAGCGCAAATGGGCACAGCGCGTATCGATCTCGCGTTCGTAGTCGGCGCGCGTGGTCGAACTGCTGCGGGGTCCGCGCAGGCAGGCATGAAAGTCCGGGCCGGGCACCGTGCAGATGAAGCGACCGCCTGTCTTGAGCAGGCGCGCCGCTTCGGCCAGCACGGCCTCGATCGGCCCGATGTGTTCGAGTACGGAGTTCGAGAACACGAGATCGAACGATGCGTCCGGCTCGGCTATCGTCGCCGCGGAACCTGTGTGCACGCGACGATACAGACCCCCCGACCGCGCCTGTGCGGTCTCCTCGGGGTCGATGTCGACACCGACCCATTCATTGACGGGGGCGGCGCCCGCCATCGCGTCGAGCAGCACACGCGTCAGCTTGCCGTCACCGCAACCCAGGTCCAGCGCACGCCCCGCGGGCAGGCCGTATTGCTGAACCGCGTCCAGTTCGACCGCCCGCCACAGATTGGTGGCGGGCTGGAACGGCGCGCTGCGCATCAAGCGGCGGAAGATCTGCGCGGGAGGCGTCATTGGAGCGTCATTCATGAAAAGGAAGCCCGGCCTTCGACACGCTCGATGATCTGGTGCTGCATGCGCAGCACGTCGAGCGCGTCGGAGCCGCCGATGCCGTCGGGCTCGCGGCCATCGACGATGGATTGGGCGAAACGTGCAAACACCGTGCGGTTGCCGTACAGCAGGCGGCCGCTCAGATGCAGAGGCCCGTTGACAAAGTGACGCGCCCAGTGAAGTGCGCTGGCTCGCCACGAGGTGCGCAGCACGCGCGCGGTGTCGTGCAAACCGTCGTTCGGCAACCTCAGATAGATGTCGCGAAACACGTCAACGATGCCGGCGCCCCGGTCGCCGAGCACGGCCACATGCCATTCGGACAGCGGCGCCTCGAAGCGACAACTCACGCTGACCGGGATCTCACCCGCCGGCGTCTGAGCGCGATACGACGCATCGACGCTGGCAGGCGTGCGGTGCCCGGTGGTGCTTGCGCAACTGTCCACGTGCAGCAGGCGCAGCGGCGACGGTGCGAGTCGGCGCACGAGGTACAGCAGGTGCGGACTCTCGTCGAAGAACAGACCAGCCGGCAGCTCGTCGTACCAGGTGGGCAGGCGTCGTTGGGGGTTGCCCCACTGGAAGGCCACGATGGAACGCAGCGTGCCCAGCCGGCCCTCGGACAGATCGGCCAGAAGGCGCTCAGTCGATGAGGCGAACTGGAAGTTGTGCACGATGGCCAGTCTGCGATCGGCAGCGCGCGCCAATGCCACCAGCTCTTCGCCCTCGGCCACCGTCATCGCGAACGGCTTTTCCGTGATCACATGTTTGCCGGCGCGCAGCGCATCGCGGATCAACGCGTGATGCGCCATCGGTGCCGTGACGACGTCGATGGCATCCACCTGGTCGAGCCAGCTCACGTCTGCTACGCGCTCGGCTGCGCAGTGATGTGGGACATTGAACTTGCGTGCCCATTGCTCGGCGAGCGCGCCGTGCCGGTCGGCCAAGCCAACGATCTGGAAGCGCGGATCACGTCGCAATGCGGGCAGGTGCCGATGCGTGCTGACCCAGCCCAGCCCGATGAGGCCAATGCGGATCGGCTTCACGAGAATGGCGCCGGCGAGGCCGGGTTCTGGCGTGGTGTCATGCGGATGAACTCGAATAGAAATGCGCTCATCGCCACCTGTCCGGCCGCCAGCATCAGCATCGCTGCCGGGATCACCACGCGCATCAGCATCGCTGGATCGATGGCACCAAAGCGCGAACGCGACCACCAAAGCCAGACGCTGAGGGCAGCGAATGCCAGGCCGGAGAGGAAGAGCGCCAGCGCGCCCAGCAGCATCGATTCGAGCGAGACGCGGTGAACCCAGGTCAGGCCCGCAGGCAGTTGCGGCAAGACACCGATGCGCACCGCGTGATAGGACGATGCGCCGGCGAACATCACCATCTGCAACCCGAGACTGGCGGCCACCGCGGCATAGACCAGGCTGTGCACGTCCAGCGTGAAAATGCCCAGCGGCAGCGGGCCCAGCGCCAGCGTGACCGACGCCGCCAGTCCCACGCCCAACAGCAGAAGGCCGGGGTACATGAACAACCAGGCCGGCGCGTGAATGAGCAGGAAGCGCAGATGACGCCAGCCGTCGCGCCAACTGCGCAGGTGCGGAGGTCGGTCGCGCCCGTCGGGCGACAGCACGGTCGGTACCTCGCTGATGCGCAGGCGAGCGAGCGTCGCCTTGACGATCATCTCGCTCGCAAACTCCATGCCTGTGGACTGCAGTTCCAGCGCCAGCACGGCCCGGCGATCGAAGCCTCGCAAGCCACAATGAAAGTCCCGCACCGGACTGCGAAAGAACAGGCGGCCGATGAAACTGAGCACCGGGTTGCCGAGATAGCGGTGAAGCGGTGGCATCGCGCCGGGTCGAATGCCGCCAGCGAAGCGGTTGCCCATCACCAATTGCCAGCCTGTGCGCAGTTCGCGCACGAAATCCTGGAGCTGTGAAAAGTCATAGCTGTCGTCAGAGTCACCCATGATCACGAAGCGGCCGCGTGCGGCATGCATGCCGGCCAACAACGCCGCCCCGTAGCCGCGCGTGCGCACGTGAAGAACCTGGGCGCCTTCGGCCAGCGCGACCTCGACGGAGCCATCGGTGGAACCGTTGTCGGCGATGAGGATCTCGCCGCTCACGCCGGCCCGGCCCAGATAGTGTTGCGCCTTGCGGATACAGCGCGCCAGCGTCTGCGCTTCGTTCAGGCACGGCATCAGGATCGTCAGCTCGACCGCGGTGCCGTCCACGGCATTCGAGGCTAGGTCGTGGAGTACGGCCTGTGGTGTCATCGCTCCCATCAGTGATTGAACAACATGTGCCAGGCCTTGCAGGCGTTCAGACCGCGTCCGTTGGCCACGTCGTCGGCGCTGCCGAGGTTGGCCATGTTCATCGACCGGAAGTGGCTCATCTTCACACCTTCGGTGAACGATACCGAAACCTTCGCTTCTGAGTTGGCGTAGCTGCGGAACCAGGTGTCGAGATCGGTGTCGGTGGCCATCGGCGATGGCCCCAACACTTTCGGGCACTGGCTCTCAAGTGTCGCGAAGACGCGATCGGCGCGCGCCCGGTCAGCGTCGAAGCTGGGGATGTCGGCGGCACGCGGCAACGCCGCACAACTGAGCAGCGCGATATCACCGCTGCTTTCACCGCCATCGCGCCGTATGCGGATCGGCTCGCAGTCGTTGAAATCAATCCGCAGCCCGAAGCGGTAGACCGCACCGTCAGCGCGGCGACGCATCTGCGCCGTGGGCTCGACGCGGCCGTTGACGAGCGTGCCCGTGAACAGAAAACGCGTGCGGCCCTTCCACTGTGTCAGTCGTTCCTGCAGCGCCCGGCCTAGTGGGCCGGTGGTGGGCAGGGACATCTGTCCGATCACGTTGATCATCGCACCATCGGGATTCAGGTACGGCGCCAGGCTGGCGAAGCTGAGCGTGCCCAGGCTCAGGTGCAGGAAGGGTTGCCGGACCAGTCGCGGCGCCACCTCGACGTTCAGGTAAGGCTGGTTGTCCCAAGGTGTTGCGAAAAACCGGTGATCACCATCGTGAACGTAGTAAGCCATCTGCAGCACCAGCGTGAGCGCCAGCACGATGCGCGCCGCCGGCGCCGGCAGCACACGTTGGGCCGCGCGCACAAGCAGCAGGCCGACGATCATGAACAGCGGAATCACATAGCGTGCATTGCCGCTGGTCTTCATCCACAGCACATACGAAATGGCGGTGAAGACGAGGATCTGGACATCGGCGCGGCGCAGCGTGTCGCGCCCCGGCAGACGGCCGCGCAGCAGCGCGAGGCCCAGGGCCGTCGCACCCAGCAACGACGCCACCAAGGGGCGAATGTCCGGTGCGGGCTTTTCGAGCGCGGCAAAGGATTGGTACTGGGCGAGTTGCCAGGGGCGGATCAGGTAGTCCAGCCCGCTTTGCGGAATGAAACGATCCGCCACCAGCGCCGTCTGCGGCGCATAAGGCGAATGGAAATGGTTGTTGAATAGCGGGAACAACGGGTTGCCGAAGGTTTGCCAGAGCCATTCGCACCAGAAGCCCATCATCAGCAGCGACGCGGCAATGGCTGCCAGCGTGAGCGCAACAAGCTGACGCCAGCCTTGCTGGCCGGTCAGACAGCGCAGCAGGCCGACGCCACCCACGGACAGCGCAAACACCGCGTTGACCGGCTTGATGGCGAACGCGATGCCGAGCGCAGCACCGGCCAGCAGCATCGCAGGCATGGATGTGGCGGTCGATGTGACCACCGCCGCCAGGGCGCCGAGCACCAGCACGTTGGCGACGACGTCGATCGACGAGGTACCGGCGACCAGCAGAAACACCGGCGCGCTCCACGCCAGCGCCACTGCCAACAATCGCCATTGGCGCTCGCCCGGCCCGTCACTCCAGATCACCCGCGTCAGGCGGTGCAGTGGCCACACCGCCAGCGCATGGCCGGCGGCCAGGATCGCCCCGACGATCCACGATGGCCACTGTGTGCGCACCAGCGCGTAAAACGGCAGATAGCCGAGCGGGTTCTGGTAGGCCTGCGGACCGGCGGCAAACAGATCGCTGCGGTAGCGGCCGCTGAGCAACGAAAACGGCAGGTACAGGTGGTGGTTGAGCGTGTCCCAGCTCAAGTCGCGGCCGACGGCCGCAACCCAGACCCAGGTAGCGGCCAGACCGAGCAGCATGACCAGCCACTGCTCGGCGCCGAGTCGGCGCGAATTGCTGAGCGCCGGGGACCGCTGGCCCCAAAGAAAAGGGTGCCACGAGGGCACCCATTTCAGGTCGGACATCAGGCCTTACTTGCAGGAACCCGGGCGGAACTTGCCGGGGATCGTGCCGCCGCAGGTCCAGGCGGTGATCGGCTGGCCGATCACCGGGGGGCTCGGGGTCGGGGTCAGCGTGATCGTCTTGCTGTCGATGTCAGCGTCGTTGAAGCCTTGCGCCGTCACCGTGATGACACCGCTACCATCAGTTTCAACGCTGGCAACGTACTTCGAAGTAGAGGTCGTCGACTCACAGCCCCACGCATTCGCGGCAGGCAAGGTGCTCGACGCCGTGGTCTGAACCGCTTCCGTGATCGTCGTGCGGCAGGCCGACGCCGCCAGGATCAGTTCCGAGATCTTCGCCTTCTTCGTGTAGTCCTGATAAGCCGGCAGCGCCACCGCCGCCAGGATGCCGATGATCGCAACGACGATCATCAGTTCGATAAGTGTGAAACCTTGCTGTGCGCGCTTCATGTGGGGATCTCCAGAAAAGGGTTGGTGCCGAACACACCCCCTGAATGCAGGGGGCGTGCCAAGCGCCGATGTGCGACTTAGCTCACGTTTGGCCAACCCGACTGGCGCGATTTGTCAGTTCGACGCTTCTGGGGGAGCGCGCGGCGGCGCAGGGTGACGCGTTTGGTCAGCCGCGCGGCAGTGCCATCACCTGGCCCGAGACGAGCGCGTGGATGCGGTGGTGGCTGTGCTGGGCGCCGATCTCCGTCATCACCGCGTCCACCTCGCCGGGCTTGATGTGGGTGATGTAGACGTCCACGGGCGGCGCGAGCTGCGCCAGTTCGGCGCCAAGCTGCGACGGGCACAGGTGCTTGCTGAGCTGGGCCAGCGGCAGTTCGTCGTCGCCGAACGCGGTCTCGATGACGAGGCTCGCCACCGCCATGTGCGCCAGCCGTTGCCACAGCGCCGGGTTGGGGCCGGTGTCGCCGCTGAAGACCCAGGCCGGGCCGCCGGCGCGGCTGACTGCGAAGCCGGCCGCCGGCACCGTGTGCGCGGCGGGCAGCACTTCGACGCGCCGCGCGCCGAGTTCAACCACGTCGCCCACGTTGACGGGCACGAACGCGAGCACCGGGTGCTCGGGCTCGGGCAGACGCGTGAAGTCGGGCCAGATGACGCCGTTGAAGACGTGCGTGCGCAGCGCGGCAATGGTGGGCGCCAGCGCATGCACCTGTACCGGCGGGCGCGCGTCGGCGCCGCGGCGGCGCGTCACGCTGTCGGCCAGCAGGCCGATGGCCAGCACGTGGTCCAGGTGCGAGTGGCTGACGAAGATGTGGTCGATGCGCGCAAGTTCATCGAGCGTGAGGTCGCCGACGCCGGTGCCGGCGTCGATGAGCACGTCGTCGTCGAGCAGGAAGGACGTGGTGCGGCTGCCGGCGGCAATGGAGCCTGAGCAACCGAGGACGCGGATCTGCATGGCATGACGGCGGCGCGGCGCAAATACCCGGCTCGCCTGGAGATTTCTGGACGCGGGCCCCGATGCTGAGCCGTGGCGGCTGCCGGCGCAAGACACCGATGCCGCAATTCATACGCCGGCGCGATGACGGCGCAGCGGCGCCGCGATGGAGCGTGAAACCCGTCACGGCGCGCCCTGCAGCCGCCGACGGCGGTGAATGCGCGTCAGTGGTGGATGAACTGCATCTGCGTGCCGGCGAGCTCGATCACGTCGCCATTGCGCAGCGGCACCGAGTCGCCCACCAGCGGCACGCCGTTGATGCTGGGGCGCATGCTGCCTTCGACATGCGCGAAGGCATAGCCGTTGGGGCGCTTGGTGATCGACGCCACCTGCACGCCGGGCTTGCCGACCGTGGTGACCACCTTGGTGAGCGTGACCTCGCGCCCGGCCGCGGCGCCGTTGAGCACCTTGATCGACGCCGGCGTGAGCGGCAGGTTGCCGCCCAGGCTGCTGTAGGGCGACGGCGCGGCGCCGGGGTGGCTGCCCGACTGCATGGGGTGCACCGACGGGCTGAAGGCGGGGGGCGCCGAACCGCCGGGCCGCATGATCATGGTCTTCTCGTACTCGCCGCTTTCGTCGACGAGGTACTTGATCTTGTACTTGCCGATCTCGACGGTGTCGTTGTGGGCGAGAAGCTGCTTCTTGATCGCCTTGCCGTTGATGTAGGTGCCGTTGGTGCTGTTCAGGTCTTCGATGAAGACATCGCCACCCACCATCTGCAGCACCGCGTGTTCGCCGCTGACGGCCAGGTTGTCGATCACGATGTCGTTGTAGGGCCGCCGCCCGAGCGTGGTCTTGTCCTTCGTGATCTGGACTTCCTTGATGACCACACCATCGAGCGAAACGACCAGCTTGCCCATGCCTGACCTTCTGATGTGCCCGCCACCGGCCGCGGCGGACATGACGCTCTGCGGCGCCGGTACTGACTTGTTTCTCGACCCGGGCCCACTAGCGCCGGAACGGCCACCATGAACGGGTCGATGGGCTTGCGCCGCCGGAGGCGCGCACCAGTATGACCGAGATATTATCCTTTCCCCCTGCGTCATTGGCAGCGTCGATGAGGGCCTGGCCCGCCGCTTCGAGGGAGTCGTTTGCCTGCAACAACTGGCCGATGCTGGCGTCGTCGAGCATGTCGGACAGGCCGTCGGAGCACATCAGGTAGATGTCGCCGGGCATCACGTCGTGCTGGTGCGTTTCCAGCAGCACCGTGTCTTCCACACCGACGGCGCGCGTCACGAGGTTCTTGTTGGCCGAGAACGCGGCCTGCTCGGGCGTGATGAGGCCGGCGTCGATCTGCTCCTGCAGCAGCGAGTGGTCACGCGTGATCTGCTGCAGCCGGCCGCCGCGCAGCCGGTAGGCGCGCGAGTCGCCCACGTGGCCCACCATCAGGCGGTTGTCGCGGAACACGCACACCACCAGCGTGGTGCCCATGCCGGCGTACTGCGGGTTGGAGTTGGCGGCGTTGAAGATGGCGCGGTTGGCGTTGTCGACGCAGATGTCCATCGCGCGCCGCACTTCGGTGTCGCTGGCCTGCGCGCTGGCCTCGCGCAGCCAGCGGCCGAGCTCGGTGCGGATGAAGTTGGTGGCCATGTTGCTGGCCACCTCGCCGGCGTTGTAGCCGCCCATGCCGTCGGCCAGCACGGCCAGCGCAACGGCGTCGTCCAGCGCAACGGAGTCTTCGTTGTTGCTGCGCGCGCGGCCGGGGTCAACGGCAGCGGAAAACTCGATCGTCATGGGCACGGAAAGGGCAGCGGCTGGCGGCGTGGCGAGGGTGCGCGGATTGTGCATGGTAAGACGGCGTCGGCCGCCGGCATAGGCCCTCAGGCGCGTGACTTCGGTCCGCCCGCCGCGGCCGGCGCGGCGCCCCGCAACTGCAGGTGCAGGCGCCTCAGGCTGTCGGCCAGCGCGGCCGCGTCGGGCGGCCGCTGTTCGGGGCGTTTGGCCAGCAGCGCAGCCACCACCTGCGCCAGCGCCGGCGGCAGCCCCGGCTGCAGCAGGCACAGATCGGGCGCCGGCTGCGTGGCCACCTGGCGCAGCAGTTCGCCCATCGACGGACTGTCGTGCGGCAGCCGGCCGGCGAGCAACTGGAACAGCGTGACGCCCAGCGCGTACAGGTCGCTGCGCGCATGGGGCGCCGCGCCGGCCAGCAGTTCGGGCGCCATGTAGGCGGGCGAGCCCAGCACGAGGCCGGTGCGCGTGCGTTCGGCATCGGCCAGCCGCGCGAGGCCGAAGTCGGTCAGCGTGACGCGGTCGCCTGGCCAGTGCACCACCACGTTGGCGGGTTTGATGTCGCGGTGCACGACGCCTTCGCCGTGGGCGTACGCCAGCGCGCGCGCCAGGCGTTCGCCGATGCGCGCAACCACCGCTTCGGGCAGCAGCCGCGCCGGGCGCGTGTAGCGCACGAGGTCGCAGCCGGCGAGCAGTTCCATCGCCATCCACGCCGTGCCGCCATGCTCGCCGGCGGCCAGCACGCGCACGATGTCCGCATGCTGCAGGCGCTGCGCGGCGCGCGCTTCGGCCAGGAAACGCTGCCGCGCGGTGCCGCGTTCGTCGTCGGCGTCCGGCCCCAGCGACAGCAGCTTCAGCGCCACCGGCTGGCCATCGGGCGCCAGCGCCGCGTGAACTTCGCCGATCGCGCCCCTGCCGATCAGCCCGGCCAGCCGGTAGCCGCCGAGGGTGGTCTGGCGCGCCGGCGCGTCCGCGGACATCGGCACTCCTTGCAGCAACTGCGGGGCGACGAAGCTAACACAGGCCGCGGCGCCGGCTTCAGCGCGCGGCCGCGTGTGGGCGCCGCTGCAGCAGCTTGCCGACGAGCACGACGAGCACCGCCCCCGCGGCGCCGGCGCTGTCGATCCAGGTGCGCGACAGTTCGCCGAAGCGTTCGCTCACCGCGGGGTCGGTGAGCAGCATCTCGCCCGCCAGAAAGCCGAGCAGCGCGGCGCCCGCGGTGACGAGCAGCGGCACACGCTGCATCACCTTCAGCAACAGCGTGCTGCCGAAGATGATGAGCGGAATGCTCAGCGCCAGGCCGATGACGAGCAGCGGCACGTCGTTCTTCGCCGCCGCCGCGACCGCGAGCACGTTGTCCAGGCTCATCACGAGATCGGCCACGAGGATGGTGCGCACGGCCGTCAGCAGACCATGCTGGGCCGCAGGCCGCTCGTCCACGCCGTCGTCCTCATCGGTGAGCAGCGAGACGCCGATGTACAGCAGCAGCAGCCCGCCGACGATCTTCAGATACGGCCACTGCAGCAGTTGCACCGCGACGATGGTGAGCGCGATGCGCAGCACGATGGCCGCGGCGCTGCCCCAGAAGATCGCGCGCTTCTGCTGTTCGGCCGGCAGCGAACGGGCCGCCAGCGCGATGACGACCGCGTTGTCGCCCGACAGCAGCACGTTGACCCAGACGATGGAGCCGAGCGCCGCCCAGAAGGCGGGTGCGGACAGATCCATCGTCAGCGTGCGCCGCGGGCCGCAGCGCGCGGTGGACACTTCGAATGCACGCGCGGCGCCCTACAGCAGGCCCTTGAGCAGCCTGCCCATCTCGGAAGGGTTGCGCGTCACCGTGAAGCCGCAGGCTTGCATGATCTGGAGCTTGGCGTCCGCGGTGTCGGCGCCGCCGGAGATCAGCGCACCGGCGTGCCCCATGCGCTTGCCCGGCGGCGCGGTGACGCCGGCGATGAAGCCGACGATGGGCTTTTTCATGTTCGCCTTGCACCACTGCGCGGCTTCGGCTTCGTCGGGGCCGCCGATCTCGCCGATCATGATGACGGCGTCGGTCTCGGGGTCGTCGTTGAAGAGCTTCATGATGTCGATGTGCTTCAGCCCGTTGATCGGGTCGCCACCGATGCCCACCGCGCTGCTCTGGCCGAGGCCGATTTCGGTGAGCTGCGCCACCGCTTCATAGGTTAGCGTGCCCGAGCGGCTGACGACGCCGATGCGGCCCTTGCGATGGATGTGGCCCGGCATGATGCCGATCTTGATCTCGTCGGGCGTGATCAGGCCCGGGCAGTTGGGGCCTAGCAGCAGCGTCGTCTTGCCGCCCGCGGCCTCTTTCTTCTTCATCTTGTTGCGCACTTCCAGCATGTCCCGCACCGGGATGCCTTCGGTGATGCAGATGACGAGGTCGAGTTCGGCCTCGACGCCTTCCCAGATCGCGGCCGCGGCACCGGCCGGCGGCACGTAGATCACGCTCACGTTCGCCTCGGTGGCCTGCTTCGCCTCTTTCACGCTGGCGTAGATGGGAATGCCTTCGAAGCTTTCGCCGGCCTTTTTCGGGTTGACGCCGGCAACGAAGCAGTTCTTGCCGTTGGCGTAGGCCTGGCACGCGCGCGTGTGGTACTGCCCGGTCTTGCCCGTGATGCCCTGGGTGATGACCTTGGTGTCCTTGTTGATCAGGATGCTCATGTTGTCCTCGATTCAGTGGTGCGAACGCCGTAGCACGTGCCGAGCGGCCGCCGCGGAGCCGGCTTTGCCGGTCCGCTGGGGGCGCCCCCTTGACGGGGAGCGCCGAAGGCGCTTCGGGGGTGGTTCATTTCACCGCGGCGACGATCTTGGTCGCCGCTTCGGCCATCGTGTCAGCGCTGATGATCGGCAGGCCGCTTTCCTTGAGCATCGTTTTGCCCAGGTCTTCGTTCGTGCCCTTCATGCGCACCACCAGCGGCACGCTCAGGTTCACCGCCTTGCACGCCGCGATCACGCCTTCGGCGATGGTGTCGCACTTCATGATGCCGCCGAAGATGTTGACGAGGATGCCTTGGACGTTCTTGTTCGCGAGCATGATCTTGAAGGCCTCGGTCACCTTCTCGGCGGTGGCGCCGCCGCCCACGTCGAGGAAGTTGGCCGGCTCGCCGCCGAAGAGCTTGATGGTGTCCATCGTCGCCATCGCCAGGCCCGCGCCGTTGACGAGGCAGCCGATGTTGCCGTCCAGGCTGATGTAGCTGAGGTCAAACTTGCTGGCCTCGATCTCGGCCGCGTCTTCTTCGTCGAGGTCGCGGTAGGCCACGATCTCGGGGTGGCGGAAGAGCGCGTTGCTGTCGAAGTTGAACTTCGCGTCCAGCGCCTTGATGCCACCCGGGCCTTCGAGGATCAGCGGATTGATTTCGGCCAGCGACGCGTCGCTGTCCATGTAGCAGGCGTAGAGCTTCTTCAGCACGTCCACCGCCTGCGCCTGGCTCGCCGGCGGGATGCCGATGCCGCTGGCGAGTTCCAGCGCCTGCGCATCGCTCAGTCCGACCAGCGGGTCGACGAAGACCTTGAGGATCTTCTCCGGCGTGGCATGGGCGACCTCCTCGATGTCCATGCCGCCTTCGCTGGACGCCATGATCGCCACCTTCTGCGAGGCGCGGTCGGTGAGCGCGGCGACGTAGTATTCCTTCTTGATGTCGGCGCCTTCTTCGACGAGCAGGCGGCGCACCTTCTGGCCTTCGGGGCCGGTCTGGTGGGTGATGAGCTGCATGCCCAGGATCTGCGTCGCCAGCGTCTTGACCTCGTCGAGGCTGCGCGCGAGCTTGACCCCGCCGCCCTTGCCGCGGCCGCCGGCATGGATCTGCGCCTTCACCACCCAGACCGAGCCGCCGAGCTTCTGCGCCGCCTCAACCGCTTCCAGCACCGTGAACGCGGCGTAGCCGCGCGGCACCGGCACGCCGTGCGCCCTCAGCAGTTCCTTGGCCTGATATTCGTGGATCTTCATTCGGGGTCCTTCATCAACGCAGGTTGCACGGTCGGTGCGCGGTACCAGCGCGCGTAATGCTGCTGCACGGCCGGGCCGTCGGTGCGCAGGGCGTGGCAGCGGTCAAGCTGGAATGGTTGCTCGTCGCCGTCGCCCCGGGTGTCGATCACCTCGCCGGCGAAGGCCTGGATCACGGCCGTGGGCAGCACCTGCGCGAGTTCGGTGATGTGCGTGCAGCCGAGCACGCCGCCGACACGCTCGCGCAGCGCCTGGCGAAAGCCCCTGGCCAGGTTCAGACCGGCGAGGCGGCCGTAGGCGTCGCCGTATTGGTCGCACTGGCCGGGGTAGGGCATCCAGCGTGTCTGGGCGCCGCTGTGGACGATGTTGAGTCTTCTGTCGACAACCAGCCGCAGCAGCATGTCGTGAATGGGGTCGCCGGCGGCGCGTTCACCGCCGGAGGCCAGTTGCACCGGCCGCGTCTTCGTGTCCGTGAGCGTGGCGTCCACCTCCCACAGACCATCGTCGCGCGCAAATACCTGCACATCAAACTGGCGGCGGTGCTTGAGCTGGCGTCGGGCCGCCGCGGGCGGAAGGGTCATCGATGGAGAGGCGGGCAGAAGAAGTGCGTCGCCGAATGTAGCATGCTGCGACGCAGCAACTTCGGCTGCGGCGGTGGCGCCGCTCTGGCCTTTGTCCTGGCCTTCGTCAGTCTGCGTCGCTGGCGTCGCCCGCACCGGCGACGACGCGCCGGATGACGTCGCCATCGAAACCGCGGCCGGCCAGGAAGCGCATCTGTTTTGCGCGCCCGGCAGCATCTGCAGCCGGGGCGCCGAAACGGCGCCGCCAAACCTCATGCGCGCGTTCGAGTTCGGTGCCGCGCGCGAGCGTCAGCGTGCGCGCCACCAGTTCGGCGTCCAGCCCCTTGGCCAGCATCGTCTGTTTCAGGCGCCGCGCGCCGAAGCGTTCACCCTGGTTTCGCAGCAGCGATTCGGCCACACGGGCATTGCTGAGCAGGCCGCGCGCTTCGAGTTCGTCGAGCGCGCGCGCAATCTGTTGCGCGGCCGGCGCGTCGGGCAGGTCTGCGACGGTGCGCGCCAGCTTGCGTTCGAGCTCCAGCCGTGAATGTTCGCGTTGCGCCAGATAGCGCAGCGCCCGGCCCTTGACCGAGAGCGCGCCGAACGCCATGCGGGTGCTGCTTTGAGACGACGCCGGGTGGCTGCGTGCCTGCGCCTGTTCGGGCTTACTCGGCCGCGGCCGCACCCGCACCCACAAGCGGAATGCCCATGTGTTCGCGCACCTTGTTCTCGATCTCGCGCGCGATGTCGGGGTTCTCGCGCAGGAACTCGCGTGCGTTGTCTTTGCCCTGGCCGATCTTCTCGCCGTTGTAGGCATACCAGGCGCCGCTCTTGTCGAGCACGCGGGCATCGACGCCCATGTCGATGACCTCGCCCTGGCGGCTGATGCCTTCGCCGTAGAGGATGTCGAACTCGGCCGTCTTGAACGGCGGCGCGACCTTGTTCTTGACGACCTTGACCTTGGTCTCGCTGCCGATGACTTCGTCACCCTTCTTGATGCTGCCGGTGCGGCGGATGTCGAGCCGCACCGAGGCGTAGAACTTCAGCGCGTTGCCGCCGGTGGTGGTTTCGGGGTTGCCGAACATGACACCGATCTTCATGCGGATCTGGTTGATGAAGATGACCATGGTGTTGGTCTTCTTGATCGTGCCGGTGAGCTTGCGCAACGCCTGGCTCATCAGGCGCGCCTGCAGGCCCGGCAGTGAGTCACCCATTTCGCCTTCGAGTTCGGCCTTCGGCGTGAGCGCGGCCACCGAGTCGACGACGATGAGGTCGATGGAGCCCGAACGCACCAGCGCATCGACGATTTCCAGCGCCTGCTCGCCGGTGTCGGGCTGGCTGATCAGCAGTTCCTGCAGATTGACGCCGAGCTTCTGCGCGTACTGGATGTCGAGCGCGTGTTCGGCATCGATGAAGGCGCAGGTCCCGCCGACCTTCTGCATCTCGGCGATGACCTGCAGCGTGAGGGTGGTCTTGCCCGAGGATTCGGGCCCGTAGATCTCGACGACGCGGCCGCGCGGCAGGCCGCCGACGCCGAGCGCGATGTCCAGGCCCAGCGAACCGGTGGAGACGACCTGGATGTCCTCGATGACCTCGCCATCGGCCAGCCGCATGATCGAGCCTTTGCCGAACTGCTTTTCGATCTGCGCCAGCGCGGCCTGCAGGGCCTTGGCTTTTTCGGTGTTCAGGGCTTTGACGGGTGCGTCCATGCGGGTCTCCTCGGTTGGCGCCGATTATTGCAGAAGCTGGATGTTTGTACAGCTATTTCGGGGGAACCTGTTGGGGGGATTCACCGAGCATCCAGCGCCACAGGGCCGAGTCGTCCGCCGCCGCCAGGCCGGACTGCAGCGCGCTGGCGAAGGTCTGCGCCGCCGCGTTGCCCAGCGGCAGCGGCAGCGCCGTGGGCCGCGCGGCCTGCAGCGCCAGCGCGCTGTCCTTGGCCAGCAGCGCCATGTGGGCCAGCGGGGCGGCTTCGTCGGCGAGCGCACGCCGCAGGCGGTCGCTGCCGATCCAGCTCTGGCCGCTGGACTGCTCGATCACCGACAGCGTCAGCGCGGGGTCGAGGTCGAGCCGCGATGCCAGCGCCAGCGCCTCTGCCGCGCCGGCGAGGTTGATCGCCGCCAGCAGGTTGTTGACGAGCTTGGTGCGCGCGCCGTCGCCGATGCGCGTGCCAACGCGGAACAGGCGCGACGCCAGCAGGCGCAACACACCGTGCCAGCGCTCGAAGACGGCGTCGTCGCACGCCACCATTAGGCTCATCGTGCCGTCGCGGGCACGCAGCGGGCCGCCCGACATCGGCGCGTCGATGCAGGCGATGCCGCGCTCGGCCAGGCCGGCGGCGCAGGCTTCGACATGCGCCGGGGCGATGGTCGGGCACAGCATCACGCAGCCGCCCGGCGCCATGGCCGCGGCGACGCCGCCGCGGCCGAACAGCACCTGATGCGTCTGCAACGCATCGACCACGGCGACGATGACGAGCGCGCACGGCGCCAGTGATTCAGGCTGCGCCGCAGCCACCGCGCCCGCGGCTTGCAGTGCCAGCACCCGCGATGCGTCGATGTCGCAGGCGCTGAGCGCGCAGCCCTGGTCCAGCAGGCGCCGCGCCATCGCGCCGCCCATGTTGCCGACGCCGATGACGCCGACGTGCAGCCCCGCGCTCACGACTGCATCAGCCGGCGGCTGCGCGAGATCGACATCAGGATGCCCAGCCCCAGGCCCAATGTCACCATCGCCGTGCCGCCATAGCTGACAAAGGGCAGCGGCACGCCGACCACCGGCAGGATGCCGCTGACCATGCCCATGTTGACGAAGGCGTAGGTGAAAAAGCTCATCGACACCGCGCCCGCCAGCAGACGTGCGAAGGCGGTGGGCGCCTCGGCGGCGATCATCAGGCCGCGGAAGATCAGGATGGTGAAGCACAGCACGAGCAGCACCACGCCGACGAGGCCGAACTCCTCGCAGAAGGCGGCGAAGATGAAGTCGGTGGTGCGCTCGGGAATGAACTCCAGGTGGGTCTGGGTGCCGTTCATGAAGCCCTTGCCGGTGATGCCCCCGGAGCCGATGGCGATCATGCCCTGGATGATGTGGAAGCCCTTGCCCAGCGGGTCGGTCGTGGGGTCGAGCAGCGTGCAGATGCGGTGCTGCTGGTATTCACGCAGCAGCGGCCACTTCACGCCTTCCTGGCAGATCGTCGGCTCGGCGACGATCACCGCCACCACCGCCACCGCGCCGAGCAGGAAGGCCGGGATCACGAGCTTCCACGACAGCCCGGCGAAGAAGATCACGTAGGTGCCCGCGGCCAGGATGAGCAACGCGGTGCCGAGATCGGGTTGCTTGATCACCAGCCCGACAGGCACCAGCAGCAGCAGCGCGGCGATCACGAAGTCGAGCACCCGAAGCTGCCCCTCGCGCTTCTGGAACCACCACGCCAGCATCAGCGGCATCGCGATCTTCAGCACCTCGCTCGGCTGAATGACGACGCCCACGTTGAGCCAGCGCGTCGCACCCTTCTTCGTGATGCCCAGCCCCGGCACCGCCGTGGCCACGATCAGCAGCACACCGACGATGTACAGCGGCACGGCCCACTGCTGCAGCCGTTGCGGCGGCACCTGGGCGGCGATGAACAGCACCGCCAGCGCGATCAGCATGTTGCGGCCGTGGTCGCCGAAACGTGTGCCGCTGTCGTAGCCGGCCGAGTACATGCAGACGAGGCCGATCGCCGCCAGCGCCAGCACCGCCAGCGACAGCGGGCCGTCGAACCCGCCGAACACCGGGCGCAGGCGCTGCCACAGCGAGGGTCGCTCGAAGATGGCGTTCATCGCGGCGGCCTCATCGGGCGCCTCACCGGGCAAGCGCCATCTGCGACGGCGCCATCACCTGGCCCGGCAGCGGCACATCGGCGGCGCGCCGCGGCGTGCCGGTGGGCACGGTCGCCTTGCCCTGCTGCACGGCAGCGATGTCTTCCTCGCTCGGGTAGATACCGTCGAGCACGTAGTCGAGCACGCGGCGCGCGATGGGCGCCGCGGCGGCGCCGCCGAAGCCGGCGTTTTCGACCACCAGCGCCACCACCACCTGCGGCGCGTCGGCCGGCGCGTAGGCCACGAACAACGCGTGGTCGAGCTGGCGCTCGTTGAGCTGCTTGGCGTTGTATTTTTCGTTCTGCTTGATGCCCACCACCTGCGCCGTGCCGGTCTTGCCGGCCGAGACGTAGGGCGCGTCGCGGAAGGCCACCGCCCCCGTGCCTTCCTTGTTGACGCCCACCATCGCGCGGTGGATCACCTCGAAGTTCTCGGGCTTGGCCTGCACCGGCGCCACCGGCTGCGGCGCCACCGGCGTGCGCGCCTGCGAGACGACGTCGATGATCTCGTGCACCAGGTGCGGCTTGAAGCGCGGCCCGTTGTTGGCCAGCGCCGACAGCGCCTGCGCCATCTGCAGCACGGTGTAGTTGTTGTAGCCCTGGCCGATGCCCAGCGAGATGGTTTCGCCGGCATACCAGCGCTGCTGATCACGCTTGCGGTAGGCGCGTCGTTTCCAGTCGGTGGACGGCAGCGTGCCGTGCACCTCGCCTTCGATGTCGATGCCGGTGACCTGGCCGAAACCGAAGGGCTGCATGTGCTCGGCGATGGTGTCGACGCCAAGGTCGGCGGCCAGCATGTAGTAGTAGGTGTCGCACGACTGCACGATCGAGCGGTACATGTCGACCACGCCATGCCCGCCTTCCTTGTCGTCGCGGAACTTGTGGTTGCCGAACCAGAAGAAGCCGGGGTCGTTGATGGCCTGCTGCGGCGTGCGCTTGCCGGTTTCCAGCGCCGCCAGCGCCATGTAGGGCTTGTAGGTCGAACCCGGCGGATAGGTGCCGCGCAGCGCCCGGTTCAACAGCGGCTTGTCGGGGCTGTCGTTGAGTTCGCGCCAGTTCTCGACATCGATGCCGTCGACGAACAGGTTGGGGTCGAAGGTGGGTTTGCTGACGAACGCGAGCAACTCGCCGTTGCGCGGGTCCACCGCGACGAGCGCGCCGCGACGGTCGCCGAACAGCTCTTCGATCAGCGCCTGCAGCTTGATGTCGATGGACAGCACCAGCGTGTCGCCCGGCGTCGGCGGCTGGCTGCTCAGGCGCCGCACCGCGCGCCCGCTGGCGCTGGTCTCGACCTGCTCGACGCCGGTGGTGCCATGCAGCGCCCGCTCGTAGCTCTGCTCCAGTCCCAGCTTGCCGATGTATTCCGTGCCCTTGTAGTTGGCCTGGTCTTCGTCGGACCAGTCGTCCATCGCGTCCTTCTCGCTCTGGTTGATGCGGCCGATGTAGCCCAGCAGATGGCTGCCGACTTCGCCCAGCGGATAGTTGCGGAACAGCCGCGCCTTCACGTCGACGCCGCTGAAACGGAAGCGCTGGGCGACGAAACGCGCCACCTCCTCGTCGCTGAGCTTGGTGCGTATGGGCAGCGAATCGAAGCCCTTGCTCTCTTCCGTCAGGTGCTTGAAGCGCCGCCGGTCGCGCGCGCTGATCTCGACCACGCCGGCCAGGTCGTCGATCAGCGCGTCGAGGTCGCCGCTGATGCGCGACGGCGTGATCTCCAGCGTATAGGCCGAATAGTTGTTGGCCAGCACGATGCCGTTGCGGTCGAGGATGAGGCCGCGGTTGGGCACGATGGGCACCACGGCGATGCGGTTGTTCTCGGCCTGCAGCGCCAGATCGTCGTGGCGGAAGATCTGCAGATACACCAGGCGCGCGAACAGCAGCGCGAACGCAAACAGCACGAAGCCCGCGGCGGCGAACAGCCGGCCGTGGAATCGGCCGATCTCGCGCTCCAGGTTCTTCAGTTCGGTCATGACGGCAACTACAACGGCCGATTCTGATCCGGATCGGGCGCACGCCGCTGCGGCGCCAGCAGCACCACGGTGACCACCGGCCACAGCATGGCCTCGAACACCGGCGCCAGGAACAGCGCCCAGCCGGGGAACATCGCGCCCGCCAGCAGCCGCACCAGCAGCGACACCAGATGGGCGGCGAAAAACAGCGGCACGATCTGCAGCGCCTGCTCGAGCAGGCCGAACCACAGGAGGCGGCGGTGGATGGTGATCGCCACGAAGCTGAGCATCGTGTAGGCCAGCGCATGCTGGCCGAGCAACGCGCCGTCGTGCACGTCGATCAGCAGCCCGAACGCAAACGCCACGCCGACGCCGACACGCCGCGGCTGGTGCACGTTCCAGAACACCAGCACCACGGCCAGCAGGTCGGGCAGCATGGGCTGGCGGCCGAACGGCAGCAGGTTGAAGGCGAACGCGGCCAGCAGCGTGAAGCCGATGAAAAACGGATTCACCGGCAGCAGAAGCTGGTCCGAACCCCGCGGCATGATCATGACGCGGACTCCTGATTCGGCATGATCATGCCGCGACCTCTGGGTTCGGCACGCTCATGCCCGCCCGCTCCCGGGCCGCTTCGGCTTTTCCGGCGCCGCAGCCGGCGATGCCGGCGGTCGCGGCGGCATCTGCACCGACAAGGGCTGCAGCACGAGCACGTGGTGCACGTTGTCCGACGGCGCCACCGGGGCGAGCGCGATGCGCGCGAAGCCCGATTCGACGCGGCGTTCGACGGTCAGCACCTTCGCCACCGCCAGGCCGGGCGGATAAACGCCGTCGACGCCGCTCGTCAGCAGCAGATCGCCCACCTTCACGTCGGCGTTGGCCGAGGTGAAGCGCAGTTCCATGCCGCCGGGGTTGCCGGCGCCGCCGAAAGCCGCGCTGCGCTGTTGCGTGCGCGGGTTGAGCACCGGAATCGCGGCGTCCTTGTCGGTCAGCAGCGTGACCTCGGATGTCAGCGCATAGACACGCGTCACCTGTCCCAGCACGCCCGTCTCGTTGATCACCGGCGAGCCCAGCGCAATGCCCTGCGTGAGCCCACGGTCGATGAAGAGCTTGCGCGAATAGGGGTCGGCAGCCTCGTACAGAACCTCGGCCGCCAGCGAGCGCACGCTGAGCGCGGGCTTCAGGTCGAGCAGCGCGCGCAGGCGCTGGTTCTCCACCGCGAGCTGGTCGCCGCGCGCGACGCGGGCCGACAGCAGCGCCAGTTCGCGGCGCGCCTGCAATTCGGCCTCGAGTGCGCTGCGCAGGCCGTGCATGTAGTCGGCGCCGTCTTCGGCCAGATTGATGGGCGCGGCCAGCACGCGCTGCACCGGCAGCAGCACGATCGCCAGGCCCATGCGCAATGGCGCGACGAACTGGAAGCGCACGTCGGCGACCATCAGGAACACGGCGAGCGCGGAAAAGAAGATCAGCTTCGTCAGCGCCGACGGGCCCTGGCGGAAAAAGGGCGGCGGCGTGCGATCGAGCGTTCCCAACGGCATGGGGGCGGCCCGGCGTCAGCTCATTCGGAAGTGAAGATGCTTCCCAGCCGTTCCATGCGCTCCAGCGCCATGCCGCAGCCGCGCACCACGCAGGTCAGCGGGTCTTCGGCCACGAGCACGGGCAGGCCGGTTTCCTCGGCCAGCAGGCGGTCCAGGTCGCGCAGCAACGCGCCACCGCCGGTCAGCATCATGCCGCGCTCGGCGATGTCGGCACCGAGCTCGGGCGGCGTCTGCTCGAGCGCATTCTTCACCGCGCTGACCATCTGGTTCAGCGGGTCGGTCAGCGCTTCGAGGATCTCGTTGGAGCTGATGGTGAACGAGCGCGGCACACCTTCGCTGAGGTTGCGGCCCTTGACTTCCATCTCCTTGACTTCGGAGCCCGGGAAGGCGCTGCCGATGTTCTTCTTGATGGCCTCTGCCGTGGGCTCGCCGATCAGCATGCCGTAGTTGCGGCGGATGTAGTTGATGATGCTTTCGTCGAACTTGTCGCCGCCGACGCGGATGCTGCCCTTGTAGACCATGCCGCCCAGGCTGATGACGCCCACCTCGGTGGTGCCGCCGCCGATGTCGACGACCATCGAGCCCGAGGCTTCCGACACCGGCAGCCCGGCGCCGATCGCCGCGGCCATCGGTTCTTCGATGAGGTAGACATCGGACGCGCCGGCGCCGAGCGCCGATTCGCGGATGGCGCGCCGCTCGACCTGGGTCGAGCCGCAGGGCACGCAGATGATGATGCGCGGGCTGGGCCTGAGCACAGAGCGCGGGTGCACCATCTTGATGAACTGCTTGAGCATCTGCTCGGTGACGGTGAAGTCGGCGATGACGCCGTCCTTCATCGGCCGGATGGCCTCGATGTTGCCGGGCACCTTGCCGAGCATCGCCTTGGCCTCGCGGCCGACGGCCTGGATGGTCTTCTTGCCGTTGGGGCCGCCTTCATGGCGGATGGCGACGACGGACGGCTCGTCCAGCACGATGCCCTTGTCACGCACGTAGATCAGCGTGTTGGCGGTGCCGAGGTCGATGGCGAGGTCCGTCGAAAAATAACGACGCAGGGAGGCGAACATGTCTGGGAAAAGCGGGTCGGGCGGGGGGCTGGATCGGGATGAAGCACGCGGCACGGCCAACAGCTTCGGTGGGTGCCGCAAAGGGCATGGATTTAACCGGGGATAATACTCGAACGACCCCCGGCGATACGTCGGAGAAGCCCCGAATTTCCTGCCTTCTCGAGCCCCTTCCATGGCCCTGACCCTTGAGGACGTGAGCCGCATCGCCCATCTGGCGCGCCTTGAACTGCAGGCCGACGAATCGGCCGCGATGCTCACCCAGTTGAACGATTTTTTCGGCATCGTCGAGCAGATGAGCGCGGTCGACACGAGCGGCATCGAACCCCTGTACACGCCGCTGTCGGCGGTGCAGCACGCGGCGCTGCGCCTGCGCGACGATGTGGTCAGCGAAGGCGACGAGCGCAGCGCCAACCAGCGCAGCGCGCCGGTGGTGGAAGACGGCCTGTTCCTGGTGCCCAAGGTGATCGAATGAGCGCCGAGCTGCATTCGATGGGGGTGGCCGAGCTGGCGCGCGCGCTGCGCGCGAAGCAGATTTCAAGCACCGAGGTCACGCAACACCTGCTTGCACGGATCACCGCGCAGGCACAACTTGGCGCCTTTCTGGCGTCTGACGCCGACGCCGCGCTGGCCGCCGCACGGCACGCCGACGCGCAGCTCGCGCGCGGCGAGGGCGGGCCGCTGACAGGTGTGCCGGTGGCGCACAAGGACATCTTCGTCACGCGCGCGCTGCCCTCCACCGCGGGCTCGAAGATGCTCGCCGGCTACACGAGCCCGTTCGACGCCAGCGTCGTCGCGCGCCTGGGCGCGGGCGAAGCCGATCAGCGCGGCGGGGCCGGCATGGTGACGCTGGGCAAGCTGAACTGCGACGAGTTCGCGATGGGCTCGGCGAACGAGAACTCGGCCTTCAGCATCGTGCGCAACCCGTGGAACACGCAGCGTGTGCCGGGCGGCTCGTCGGGGGGTTCGGCGGCGGCCGTCGCCGCGCGCCTGGTGCCGGCGGCCACCGGCACCGACACCGGCGGCTCGATCCGCCAGCCGGCCAGCTTCTGCGGCATCACCGGCATCAAGCCGACCTACGGCGTGTGTTCACGCTACGGCATGATCGCCTTTGCGTCCAGCCTCGACCAGGCAGGGCCGCTGGCGCGTTCGGCTGAAGATTGCGCGCTGCTGCTGTCGGCGATGAGCGGCTTCGACGCGCGCGACGCCACCAGCGCCGAGCGGCCGCCGCAGGACTTCCATGCGCAGATGGTGCAGCCGCGCGAAGGCGCCACACCGGCGCGTCCGCTGGCGGGTTTGCGCATCGGGCTGCCGAAGGAGTTTTTCCCCGCCGCGCTGGCGGCGGACGTGAACGCTGCCGTGCGCGCCGCGCTGGCCGAGCTGGAAAGGCTCGGCGCCACGCTGGTCGACGTGAGCCTGCCGCGCACCGAGCTGTCGATTCCCGTCTACTACATCATCGCGCCCGCCGAAGCCAGCTCGAACCTGGGCCGCTTCGACGGCGTGAAGTTCGGTCACCGCGCGGCGCACTACGCCGACCTGCTGGACATGTACAAGAAGACGCGCGCCGAAGGCTTCGGGCCCGAGGTCAAGCGCCGCATCATGATCGGCACCTACGTGCTGTCGCATGGTTACTACGACGCCTACTACCTGCAGGCGCAGAAGCTGCGCCGCATGATCGCCGACGACTTCCAGGCCGTCTTCAAGAGCTGCGACCTCATCGCCGGCCCGGTGGCGCCGACGGTGGCGTGGCAGATCGGCGAACAGGGCGACGACCCGCTGCGCGCCTACCTGGCCGACATCTTCACGCTGCCGGCCAGCCTGGCGGGGCTGCCGGGCATGAGCGTGCCGGCCGGCTTCGGGGATGCGGGCCCGGGCGGCCTGCCGGTGGGCCTGCAGCTCATCGCCAACTACTTCGACGAAGGCCGGCTGCTGCACGCGGCGCACGCGCTGCAGCAGGCCACCGATTTCCACAGCCGCAGCCCGGCCGGGTTCTGAACACATGGCAAGCGCAGCGCTCATCCGCGGCTTCGAGGTCGTCATCGGTCTCGAAACCCACACCCAGCTTTCCACTGCCAGCAAGATCTTCAGCGGCGCCTCCACCCGCTTCGGCGCGGCACCGAACACACAGGCCTGCGCGGTCGACCTGGCGCTGCCCGGCACGCTGCCGGTGATGAACCGCGGCGCGGTCGAGCGTGCGATCCAGTTCGGCCTGGCGGTGGGCGCGAAGGTGGCGCCGCTGTCGATCTTCGCGCGCAAGAACTACTTCTACCCCGACCTGCCCAAGGGCTACCAGATCAGCCAGTACGAGATTCCGGTCGTGCAGGGCGGCCAGATCGAGTTCACGCTGGCAGGCCGGAAAAAGAGCGTGCGGCTGACGCGCGCGCATCTGGAGGAAGACGCCGGCAAGAGCCTGCACGAGGACTTCGCCGGCCAGACCGGCATCGACCTGAACCGGGCCGGCACGCCGCTGCTGGAGATCGTCTCCGAGCCCGACATGCGCTCGTCGGCCGAGGCGGTGGAATACGCGAAGGCACTGCACACGCTGGTGGTGTGGCTGGGCATCTGCGACGGCAACATGCAGGAAGGCAGCTTCCGCTGCGACGCCAACGTCTCGGTGCGCAAACCCGGCGCGCCGTACGGCACGCGGCGCGAGATCAAGAACCTGAACAGCTTCCGCTTCCTGCAGCAGGCGATCGACTTCGAGATCCAGTGGCAGATCGACCGCATCGAGGACGGCCTGCGCATCGAGCAGGCCACCGTGCTGTTCAACCCCGACAGCGGCGAGACGCGGGCGATGCGCAGCAAGGAAGACGCGCACGACTACCGCTATTTCCCCGACCCCGATCTGCCGCCGCTGGTGATCGCCCAAGCGTGGATCGACCAGGTGCGCGGCCAGATGACGGAGCTGCCGGCGGCGATGGCCGAACGTTTCCAGCGCGACGATGCGCTGCCCGCCGACGATGCCACGCTGATGACACAAAGCCGCGCCTTCGCGGCCTACTACGAAGCGCTGCGCGACGCCAGCGGCCAGCCCAAGCTGGCGGCCAACTGGCTGATGGGCGAAGTCTCCAAGCGCCTGAACGCGCAGGGCATCACGATAGGCGCCGCGCCGGTGCCGGCCAGCCTGCTGGCGGCCGTGATCCGCCGCATTGCCGACGGCACGCTGTCGAACAACGGCGCGCGCCAGGTGTTCGACGCGCTGTGGCACGGCGACGGCAACGATGTCGATGCCGTCATCGACGCCAAGGGCCTGAAGCAGATGAACGACAGCGCGGCGCTCGAGGCCATCGTCGCCGAGGTGATCGCCGCGAACACGAAGTCGGTGGACGAATACCGCGCCGGCAAGGACAAGGCCTTCAATGCGCTCGTCGGCCAGGTGATGAAGGCCAGCAAGGGCAAGGCCAACCCGGCGCAGGCCAGCGAACTGCTGAAGGCGCGGCTCGGCTGACGCCGCGGCTCAGGAACCCGCCATCGGCCCCAGCGAGCCGGGCTGGGCGCCGGCCCACAGGCGGCGCAGGCGGTCGAGCTCGTTGTCGTAGAGCTTGTTGATGCGCACCAGCTCGGCCTGCTGCGTGGTGGTGGCCGCACGCTGCGCCTCGGTGGAGGCGTCGTTCGCGTCGAGCTCCTGCTTGAGCTTGAGCGGCAGGCTCTTGCCTTTGTAGAACTCGGCCTCGTCGAGCAGCGGCTTGCGCTCGGCGGCCAGATCCTGCAGGCGCCGGCGCGACGCCTGGATGGCCACGCGCACGGTGTCCAGCGCCGCCTCGCGCGCGCGGTCGTGCGCTTCCTGGTCAGGGTAACGCGCCAGCAGGTTGCGGTCGCGGCGCACCGCATCGGCCTGCGCCGCGCGCACTTCGGCGGCGTGGCGTTCGATCTGTTCCTTGTGGGCACGTTCGTCGGCCGTCAAGGTCGGCGGCCGCACGCCCTTGAGCGACCCGTCGCGGTTCAGGATGCGCTGCTCCTTGGCCGCGCATTCGGGAATCGGGCGGTCCGAGGTGAGGCGGCGGCCGTGGTCGTCGAAGCAGGTGTAGATCGACGACGCCGCCTCGCCAGACTTCTGCGCCGCCGCCAGCGCCGGCAGCACGGCCAGGCACAGCAGCGCCACCGCCTGCAGCCCGCCGATGCGCCCCGCCACCGTCAACGACATCTCATACTCCGTAGCGATCCCGGTACGCCTGCACGGGCGCCGCATGAACGCGAAGCACGGGGTCGCCACCGGTCTGAAGATACTTTAGCAAGTCGTCCAGCGACGCAATGGCGGTGACGGGCAGGCCGAGGTGTGACGAGACGTATTGCACGGCCGACCACGCGACATCCTGCCCGGCCTCGGTCGCCTTCTCCTGGCGATCGAGTGCCACGGCCACGCCGCAGGGCGAGGCGCCGGCCTGCGTGATCAGCGCGATCGATTCGCGCACCGAGGTGCCGGCGGAGATCACGTCGTCGATGATCAGCACGCGGCCGGCCAGCGGCGCGCCCACCAGCACGCCGCCTTCGCCGTGGTCCTTGGCTTCCTTGCGGTTGTAGACGAAGGGCACGTTGCGGCCCAGCCGCGCCAGCTCCACCGCCAGCGCCGACGCGAGCGTGATGCCTTTGTAGGCGGGGCCGAAGATCATGTCGAAGCGCTGCCCGCTGGCGAGCAGGGTGCGTGCATAGAATGTGGCCAGACGCCCCAGCTTGGCACCGTCGTCGAACAGCCCGGCGTTGAAGAAGTAGGGCGAGAGGCGGCCCGCCTTCGTCTTGAATTCACCGAAGCGCAGCGCACCGGTCTCGACCGCGAACTTCACGAAGTCTTGCGCCAGCGTTTGTGCATCGTCCATGGAGAACAGCCCTTTGGGTTTTCGTCTGATCACGCTCAACCTGAACGGCATCCGTTCAGCGGCCAACAAGGGCTTCGTGCAGTGGGCCGAGCAAATGGGCGCCGATTGTATGGGCGTGCAGGAACTCAAGGCCCATGGCGTGGACATCGCAGGGCGCTTCGAACGCGTGGCCGGCATGGATGGCCATTTCCACCATGCGCAGAAAAAGGGCTACTCGGGCGTGGGGCTGTATTCGGCAAAGGCGCCGAGCGCGGTGATTACGGGCTTCGATGGCGGCGAATTCGACGACGAAGGCCGCTACGTCGAGGCGCGCTACGACACCCGCAACGCCAAGTTCAGCGTCATCAGTTGCTACTTCCCCAGTGGCTCCAGCGGCGAGCACCGCCAGGCCGCGAAGTACCGTTTCCTGGCCGCCGTGCTGCCGCATCTGTTGAAGCTCAAGGCCGAGCGCGAGTTCATCCTCGTCGGCGACATCAACATCGCGCACCAGCAGATCGACCTCAAGAACTGGCGCAGCAACCAGAAGAACAGCGGCTTCCTGCCCGAAGAGCGCGCCTGGCTGAGCCAGTTGCTCGATGCCGGGCTGGTGGACGTGTTCCGCACGCTGAACACCAAGCCCGAGCAGTACACCTGGTGGAGCAACCGCGGCCAGGCCTGGGCCAACAACGTGGGCTGGCGGCTCGACTACCAGTTGGCGACGCCCGGCATCGCGGCCACCGCACAGCGCGAGCAGATCTACCTCGCGCAGCGCTTCTCGGACCACGCGCCGCTGATCATCGACTACGGCTTCACGCTCTGACCCCGGCGGCGCCGGGTTGGCCGTGCGCCAACGCCCTAGAACGCCGGCGACGTCTCTGCCAGGGCCTGCAACAGCGCTGCCGTTTCGGCGTCGGGTTCACCGTCGCAGCGCGCCGGCCTGAAGTGCATCTGGAAGGCCTTGACGACGTTGCGCGTGGCAGCGTCGAGCACACCTTGCTGGTCGACCTCGTAGCCCACGGTCGCCAGCCGTTGCTGGAACCAGGCCACGTCGGGCAATTGAAGCTCGAACGCCGCGCGCAAGGCGTCGACGCGTGCCGCATCGGGCCAGCGGCCGAGTCCGGCCGCGGCCAGGCGTTGCCACGGAAACGCCGGCCCCGGATCCTGCTTGCGCTGCGGCTGTACATCGCTGTGGCCGACGATGCGATCGGCTCGCACGCCATGGCGTTGCACGATGTCACGCAGCAGCACGATCAGCGTGTCGATCTGGGCCTCCGGGAACGGCGCGTAGACACGGCCTTGCGCGGTCTGGCGCGGCCCCGGGTTGACGATCTCGATGCCGATCGATGCCGCGTTGAGCATCGCGTGCCCCTGCCAGAAGCTGTCGCCCGCGTGCCAGGCGCGCCGGTCTTCGTCGACGAGGCGGTAGATCACCGGCTGCGGCGCGTCGTCGATCAGGTAGTGCGCCGACACCTGCGGTCCGGTCAGCACCTTCAGCGACGACGCCGTGTCGCCCACGGTGTAGTGCAGCACGACGAAGAGCACGCGGCTGTCCTGGCCGCGCGCCACATGGTGCGTATCGATCGGCACACCGCCGGGTGTCGTGCTCGCGCAGCCTGCCAGCACAGTGGCCAGCACGAGCAAGGCCGGGGCCAGGGCGCGGCGCAGCGAAGGTGAATAAATCACAAAGACACGAGGGCGGTTTCACCGAGCATCCGAGTATCGCCGCTTACGCCTTGTTGCACGGATCCGACCATGTTCGACCAGCCGACCCTCGCCCGCTCCGTCATGCCGGCCACGTTGCTGCAGCCAACGTGGCCGGCGCGCACGGAACGCGGCCTGGCGCGCTGTCTGGCACTGGTGCTCGATGAGATCGACCACGGCCTGGTGCTGCTCGACGGCCGCGGCACGGTGCGCCTGCTCAACCACCGTGCGCGCCAGGAACTCGGCGCCCATCACCCGCTGCAGATCGAGGCCGGGCAACTGCGGGCACACGCGCGCACCGACGAGGCCGTGCTGGCCGATGCCATCTCGGCTTCGGCGCTGCACGGGCGGCGCTGCATGCTGGCGCTGGGCGACGGCGCGCAGCGGGTGGATGTCGCCGTCGTGCCGCTCGGCCCCGATGTGCTCGAAGGTGGCGCGGCCACGCTGCTGCTGCTGAGCAAACGCCTGGTCTGCGAAGGCCTGGCGGTGCAGGCGTTCGCACGCAGCCACAAGCTGACGCCGGCCGAGGCCCGCGTGCTCGAAGCCTTGTGCGCCGATGTGCCGCCGGCGCAGATCGCCGCCCGCCAGGGCGTGCGCATCTCCACCGTGCGCACGCAGATCGGCTGCCTGCGCGAGAAGACCGGCGCGCGCAGCATCCGCGCGCTGGTGCACATGGTCGCGATGCTGCCGCCCATGGTGCCGGCGCTGCGCGGCGGGGCCACGGTGAACGGCGCCGCACTGGGCGCGCTGCTCGAAGAGATGCTGCGGCCCAACTGAAAGAGCGGCCTGCCGGGCCGCACAGGGCGCGCTCGCGTTAAGCTCGGGCGCGGCTGCCCCGACGCCGCCGCACCGATGCACGCGCCGCCCGACCCCCGCTCCGACCTCTTGCTCAACCGCCTGCCCGACACGCTGCGGCCGCTGGCGTCGCGCGGCAAGATCCGGCGCTTTCGCCGCGGCGCACTGATCATCCGCGAAGGCTCGCGCGGCGACGAGGTCTTCTTCCTGCTGCAGGGTCGCGTGCGCGCCTTCTCCACCGAGGCCGGGGCGCGCGAGATCAGCTTCGCCATCGACGGTGTCGGCGAGTACTTCGGCGAGATGGCGCTCGACGGCGGCGCACGTTCGGCGTCGGTCGAAGCGCTGGAGCCGACGGTCTGCGCCGTCGTCACGCGGCAGACCGTCTGGGACCACGTCGGCCGCGACGTCGAATTCACGCGCTCGCTCATCGAACGCCTGATCGGGCGTGCGCGCTGGACCACGACACGGGCGCGCGAACTGGCGCTGTTCGACGTCTACGGCCGTCTGCGGCGCCAGCTCGAAGCGCTGGCCGGGCCCGCCGACAAGGCCGGTGAGCGCGCGATCGACGAACGCATCACGCACCAGGCGCTGGCCAGCCGGCTGGGCTCCTCGCGCGAGATGGTGAGCCGGCTGCTGAAGGATCTGGAGCGCGGTGGCTACATCCGCACCGCACGCGCCAGCGTCACGCTGCTGAAGGCGCTGCCGGAGCGCTGGTAGCCGGTGGCCGCAGCGCGTCCACGCGCCATGCCGGCACCGCCGCCGCCCAGCCCTTGAGCTCGAGCGCCGGCACCGCCTGCCCTTGCACATGCGGCGCCACATCGGCCCACAGCGCGTCGCAGACGAGGATCTCGCCGGCCGGCGCCTGGGCGCACAGGCGCGCCGCGAGGTTGGTGACGGTGCCGATGGCGGCATAGTCCAGGCGCGCCGAAAAGCCGATCGCGCCGATGGTCGCAATGCCCTTGCTGAGGCCGAAACCCACGCCCTCGGGGCCGCCGTCGACGGCCCAGCCGGCGGCCAGCACGAGCGCGCTGTCGCGCAGCGCGACCGCAAGCTGCACCGCGCGCAGTGCGTGGTCGGGCACCGGATCGGGGTCGTTGAAAAACACCATCATGCCGTCGCCGGTGAAGCGCTCGATGGTGCCGCCGTGGCGGAACACCTGTTCGCCGACGGCGGCATGGAACTCGCGCAGCAGCGCCATCACGCGCTCCGCATCGCTGCGCTCGGCGAACGCGGTGAAGCCGCGCAGATCGATGAAGAGCACGCTGATCTCACGCCGGCGGCTGCTCAGCAGCGTCTCGAAGCCGTCGGCCAGCAGCCGTTCGGCGAGGCTGGGCGAAAAGAAGCGCTTGAGCTGCGACAGGCGCTCGACCTCGCGCACCTTCTGCTGCACCCGGCGCTCGAGCGTGGCCGACCAGTCGGCCAGCGTCTGACGCTGCCGCGCGACCTCGTCGTAGAGCGCCTTCACACGCAGCAGCGAGCTCACGCGGGCCTGCAGTTCGGCGCGCTGGAAGGGTTTGCTCAGGAAGTCGTCGGCACCGGCCTCGATGCCGCGCACGCGGTCGTCGCGCGTGTCCAGCGTCGTGATCATGACGATGGGCAGCAACTGCGTCTGCGGCGCTGCGCGCAGGCGGCGGCAGACCTCGAAGCCGTCGAGGTCGGGCATCAACACGTCCAGCAGCAGCAGGTCGGGCGGGTCGGCCAGCGCCACCGCCAGCGCCTGCTGGCCGCCGCTGGCCAGCGTCACCGCATGGCCAAGCGCAGACAGCAGGTCCGACAGCAGGCGCTGGTTCATCGCCTCGTCGTCGACGACCATCACACGGGCCCGTCTCGTCATCGTTTCAACCTCTGGTCAATGGCAACGCCGCGGCCACAGTCTGCATCAGTGTGCGCACCGACAGCGGCTTGGGCAGATAACCGGTGAAGCCCGCGGCGACCATCGAGCTGCGCTCGGCCGGCATCACGCTGGCGGTGACGGCGAACACCGGCACCGTGGCGCCGCCGGGCTGCGCGCGCAGCCAGCGCAACACCTCGTAGCCGCTGAGGCCCGGAAGCTGGATGTCCAGCAGCACCAGCGCCGGTGCATGGGCCTGCAGTTGTGTCAGCGCCTCGGTGCCGCTGGCCGCGCTGACCACCGTGTAGCCGGCGTGTTCGAGCACGTCGCGCAGCAGCTTGCGGCTCTTGTCGTCGTCGTCGATCACGTGCACGGTGGTGTTCATGGCGTTCCCCGCGGGATGTTGAATCGCAGCGTCGTGCCGGCGCCCAGGCGGCTGTGCAGCGTGACGTGGCCGCCATGCTGTTCGACCAGGCGTTTGACCAGCGCCAGCCCGAGGCCGCTGCCTTCGGCCTTGCGTTCGCCGTCGGTGCCGACCTGGCGGAATTCCTGGAACACCAGCGTGTGATGTTCGGGCGCGATGCCGATGCCGGTGTCGCTCACTTCGATGCACAGGCCGTGCTCGGCGTGCAGCGTCACGCCCAGTGCGATGGCGCCGCCGGCGGGCGTGAACTTCACCGCGTTGGCGAGCAGGTTCACCAGCACCTGCTTGATGCGGCGCAGGTCGGCAACCCAGGTGCCGACGTCGTCGGCGAGCGTGACCGTGAGCTGGATGCGCTGGCGCAGGCAGCGCTCGCGCACCAGCGCCACCGCGGCGCTGACAGCCGCGCGCACGTCGAATTCCGACGGCTCCAGTTCAAGCTGGCCGGCTTCGATCTTCGACAGGTCGAGGATGTCGTTGATGAGCGCGAGCAGGTGTTCGCCCGAGGCGTGGATGTCGCTCGAATATTCGGCCTGCTTGGCATTCAGCGGGCCGAACATCTGCTCCTTCAGCACCTCTGAAAAGCCGATGATCGCGTTCAGCGGCGTGCGCAGTTCGTGCGACATGTTGGCCAGGAATTCGGACTTGTGGCGGTTCGCAATCTCCAGATGCAGCGTCTTCTCGCGCACCCGGTGCTCCAGCACGGCGTAGCTTTCCTGCAGGTTCGCGGCCATGCGGTTGAACTGGCCGGCCAGCGCCTCGAGTTCGTCGCCGGTGTGCACCGCCAGCCGCGTGTGCATGCTGCCGGCGCCGATGGCTTCGGCGCCGCGGTACAGATCGAGCATCGGCCGCGTCAGTCGCCCCGCCAGGTACAGCGCCGCGGCCAGCGCCAGCAGCACGCCGCCGGCGGTGAAGGCCGCTGTGCGCCAGAGCGTGGCGCGCACCGGCCGCATCGCCTGCGCCAGCGGTTGCTCGACGACGACATGCCAGCCGAGTTCGGGCAGCGCCTCGGTGGACACCAGCACCTCATGGCCGGCGGGGTTGACGCCGCGGGTGGCGACGGCGCCGGGCAGGCCCTCGGGCACCGCGCGCGGCCTGCGCGCCAGCATCACCTGCGGGTCGCGGTGCAGCACCGGCACGCCGGCCGCGTCGGCGACGTAGACCTCGGCATCGGGCGTCGTCAGCGCCGGCAGCAGTTCGCGTGCCAGCGTGCGCAGCGCGATGCGCACCTGCGTGCGGCCGACGCCGGCCGATTCCGGGTACGACAGGTCCAGCGCCAGCATCGGCTCGTAGTCGGCCACGTAGTCGACGCCGCCGTAGGCGGCATGCAGCGCCGGTGGCGGCTGCAGCGCCGGGCGCGCGGCGACCGCAGGCGCGGCCGAGGCCGCCACCATATGGTCGGCTTCGCGCCGCGACACCTGCAGCCGCGACTGCCCCGCGGCGTCGACATACACCACCGCTTCCACCGCCGGCAGCAGGCGCAGCAGGCGCGCGTATTCCTCGCGCCGTGTCTGCAGCGTGAGCTGATCGTCCAGCGCCCACGGCAGCGCGGTGACCGCCGCCACCTGGCGCCGGATGTTCGTCAACGCGCCGCGCACCGCCTGCGCGGCCTGATGCGCCTGCGCCTGCTGCACGCGGCCGACCTGCGCCTCCACGTCGCGGTAGGCGATGCCCATTTCGGTGCCGCCGAAGGTGACGATGGCCAGCGTCAGCAGCGCCGCGATCACGAGCGCGTGCTTGCGCCACAGGCGCGATCGCCAGCCGGCGGCGGGGCGGGGCGCGGCGGCCGTCATCGACGCGCGGGCTGCACGATGATGTGGTCGGCGCGGCGCAGCAGCATCAGCGCCGGATGCAGGCCCTGCGCGGCGGCGGCCCAGGCGTTCACCGTGACCTCGAAACCGCGCGGCATCAGCACCGGCATCGTTGCCGGGTCGCGGCCGTCCAGCACCTTCAGCGCCAGTTCGACCGATGCCCCGTCGTCGACATCGTCGGAGATCGTGTCGACCGTGATCAGGCCGCCGAGCGCGCCGAAGAAGCGCGCGCCGTAGACCGCCGGGCGGCGGCTGGCGCCGATGCGGCGGACGACCTCGTGCGCATGGGCGAAGAACAGGTAGTGGTAGGGCACGATGAAACCGACACCGGGCGCTGCGAGGCGGTCGATCCAGTCCAGATCGGCGGCGCTGCACAGCAGCAGCAGCCCGACCTTGACGCCGCGCGCACGCGCCTGTTCGCGCAACGGCGCGCTGCGCAGCAGGCGATGCATGAAGGCGTCGGGTTCATGCAGCCCCGAGACACAGGGACGCGGCACCGGCGCTGGCGGCTGGCCCTGGCAGTTGGCAGGGTGCAGGTTCTGCGCCGAGACGAGAACGATCACCTGGCGCAGTTGCGGGAAGCCGTCGATCAGCGTGTCCAGCATCTTCGGCCCGTCGAGCAGCGAACTCGTGTAGCCGGTGGCGTTGCGGCCGGGCCGCACCGGCGAATCGACGAGGCACATCAACATCGGATCGGCCGAACCTTCGAAGACGATGGGCGTGTGCGGGTCGCGCAACTGCGCGGCGCGCGCGATCGCCATCGAGGTGGCGAAGATCATGCGGTAGCTGCCGTCCATCGGCATCACCGGCGCATGGCCGTCCACGGGCGCCAGCGGGTCGCCGGGCACGTCGCGCACCACCAGCGTGGCCGCCGTGCCGCCGCGCGCGGCATGCGATGCCAGTGCACGCGCCAGCGTCTGCGGCGCCACCGACGCGTCGGGCGTCGTCAGCATCAACACCTGCGCCGCAGGTGGCGGCGCAGCCAGCGCCGCGGCCACCCACCACAGCAGGGCCCAGCCGGCGACGAACGCTCGCATCGTGCGTCGTTCCTCAGGCCTGGCGCGCGGCGCCTGTCATGTGTCGTCCCCGTCGACGAACACCACCTTGTCGGCCAGTTCGCTGGCAAACGCGTTGCGCCACAGGCCGGCGCCGGCCATGGTGTTGAAGCGCAGCACGCGCAGCTCGGCCAGCGGCGGCAGCGTGACCGACGAGGCGACGCCGGCACCGATGTACGCCGTCGGCGTCTTCGGGCACGTCGGGCAGCTCATCGGCGTCACGCCCTGGGCCGCGGTCGCGGCCGAGGACAGCCGGGTCGCGGAATCAAAACCGATCACTGTGACGATCACACTCATTCAGGTCTCCGGTGGCAATGGCCGCGCGGCGCGCCGCCTGCGGCGATGTTCATTGCCACCAAGCGGCGCCGTCATCGTCCGGCGGAAGGACAGCACGCCGGACGCACGTCATTTCGCACGCTCGCCGCGGGTCGTCAGCGGCGGCGGTGCAAAGCGCTGCTCGGGCCGGGCCGCCTTGGCGTACAGCGGCATCACCTTGGGCAGCTTGGCTTCGATGTCGCGGATGCGTGTCGGCCCCGACGGGTGGGTGGACATGAACTGCGGCGGTGCGCCCTTGCTGGCGTCGATCATCTTGCGCCACAGCGAGACGCCGGCGCGCGGGTCGTAGCCGGCGCGCGCGGCGAGCTCCATGCCGACGATGTCGGCCTCGGATTCGTCGTCGCGGCTGAACTTCAGCGTCACGAGCTGGCCGCCCATGTTGAGCAGCGCGTCGCCCGTCTGGCCCAGGCCCAGCAACGCGCTCAGCAGGCCGGCGCCGACGCGCGTGGCTGCCGTCTTGCCCATGCGCTCGCGCGCATGTTCACGCAGCGCGTGCGCGGTTTCGTGGCCCATGATCGTGGCCACCTCGTCGTCATTGAGCTGAAGCTGCTGCAGGATGCCCAGGTAGAAGGCGATCTTGCCGCCGGGCATGCAGAACGCGTTGAGCTGCTGGCTGCCGATGAGGTTGACCTCCCACTTCCAGCGCGCCGCGCGCGCGTTCCAGGCCGCCGTGAACGGAATGATGCGGTCGGCGATGTAGCGCAGCCGCAGCACCTGTGGCTGCGTCGGCGGCGCCAGCGCGTGCTGCTGCGCGGCCTGGCGCAGCATCTGCTGGTACTGCCGCGCGGCCGCCGCCTCCACCTGTTCGGCCGGCACGAGGCGTGCGAACTTCGATTCATTGCCGACATCCGAGCGCACGCCGTCCTGTGCCCAGCCGACGGCGTTGCCGCTGAGCAGCGCGGCGCCGAACAGGCGGCGGCCGTGCAGCGCGCAGCGGCAGCGCAGCAGCGCGCGCACGGAGGCATTCGTCTCGAAGGGCATGGCGGAATTCTAGGAGCCGGGGCCGGGCTGCCAGGCCACGCGCCTGAAATCGCGCGCTCGCCTTCGCCGGCCACAAGGCCGCTTCCGGGCCCTTGTGCCCGGGCTTCAGTCTTCGCTCGCGCCCAGCGTCGCCGGGTCGACCTCGAGCGCGCGCACGCTGTCACGCAGCCACCACAGCATCAGCAGTGCCGGCAGCGCAAACACGGTGCTGACGATGAAGAAGCTCGGCCAGCCGATGCTCTCGGCCAGCACCCCCGCCAGCGGCCCCACCCAGACCCGGCCCACCGACGCAAAAGCCGACAGCAGCGCGAACTGCGTCGCGGTGAAGCGCTGATTGCACAGGCTCATCAGGAAGGCGACGAAGGCCGCCGTGCCCATGCCGCCCGAGAGGTTCTCGAACGCCACCACCATCAGCAGGCCGCCGTCCACCGGCGTTGGCGCGACCAGCTTCACAACGCCCCAGTCGAAAGCCGGGATCGTCAGCCCCGGCAGCACACCCTGGCCGTGCACCGCGAGCCACCAGAAGCCCAGGTTGCTGGCCATCTGCAGCACGCCGAACAGCATCAGCGAACGCCACAGGCCCAGGCGCAGCATCAATGCGCCGCCGACGAGTGCGCCGCCGATCGTCAGCCACAGGCCGATGAGCTTGTTGACGACACCCACCTCGGCCGACGTATAGGCCATGCTCTTGAGCAGGAACGGCGTCATCAGCGAGCCGGCGAAGGCGTCGCCCAGCTTGTAGAACACGACGAAGAGCAGGAACGCCGCCGCGCCGCGCTGGCTGAAGTAGCTGCGCAGGCCGCTGATCAGCGTCTCGAAATGCGCGCGCCGCGCCGCCCAGGCCGCCAGCGGCAGCGTGAATGCGATGCCCAGCATCAGCGCCAGCAGTTCGATCCAGCGCTGCTGCAGCGTCGGCGACAGGCTGCCGCCGGCGAGCCAGCCGCCGAGCAGCCCCTGCGCGACGGGCGTCGCGAAGCGGTTGGCCAGCGCCGCGCCCAGCGCCACCGCGAGCAGCACCGCGATGAAGCCGACGACGTCGTGGCGGGCCGAGGTCGGCGCGGCCTTGGGCGTGGTGAGGCGCGGCAGCGCCAGCGCCGAGATCACGGCCGCGCCGAGCATCAGCGCGGCCATGACGCGGTAGACGGCGGGCCAGGTCCAGCCGCCGCCCTGTGCGGGGTCGGTCCAGATCAGCGCCACGCCGCCGGAGACGATCATCGCCAGCCGGTAGCCCATCACGTTGAGCGATGCGCCCAGGCCGCGTTCGGGCGCCGGCAGCAGGTCGGTGCGGTAGGCGTCGATGACGACATCCTGCGACGCCGACAGAAACGCCACCGCCACCGCCAGCAGCGCGAAGACGCGGATCGACGCCGCCGGCGTGGTGGTCGACAAGGCCAGCAGCGCAGCGGCCAGCAGCAATTGCGTGAGCACCAGCCAGCCACGGCGCCGGCCCAGCCACGGCAGCTCGAAACGGTCCAACAGCGGCGCCCAGAGGAACTTGAAGGTGTAGGGCAGGCCGACGAGGCTGAGGAAGCCGATGGTCGCGATGTCGATGCCGTCCATCGTCAGCCAGGCCTGCAAGGCCTGGCCGGTCAGGGCCAACGGCAGACCCGAGGCAAAACCGAGCAGCGTGACGACGGCCAGGCGGTGCAGCGCGGCGGCACGCTGGCCGAGCGCGCGCGGAACGGGGGGCGAAGGCGACATCGCGGCGAGGGTAGCGCGGATTCGCCGCGCCGCCGCCGCGCTGGCTCGTCAGGGTGCCGACGCCGCCTTCGGCATGACCGGGTTCTGGCGGTAGATGTCGTCGGCCAGCGCGAGCAGTTTTTCGCGCGGCAGCGCGCCCACCAGCGCATAACCCAGCCCCGCTTCGACCCAGTAGAAGAGCCCGAGCTCGCCGTGCTGTTCGTAGCGGAACGCCGCGTCCGTGCCGAGCTCGGGCTTGCGCAGATAGACCGTGACGCGCTGCCGGGCGGCGTTTTCGTACATGAGCTGCGCGCTCTTGCCCGCGCCGTCGGGCAGCAGGCGGCCGCCGACGAGGCTGAAGCCCTGGTCCTGCAGGTCGAAGAGCTTCACCGGCAGTTCGATGCGCTTGGTCAGCCAGCGCGCCAGATGGTCTTCCTGCGCCTTCACTTCCACCGCATGGCGCGGCTCGACGGTGTACAGGCTGTGCGCATAGGCCGCACGCTGCACCCAGCCGGCGGCCGAAGCGGCGCCGCGCGCGACCAGCGCGGTGGCGCGACCCTGGCTCTGCCACATGAGGCCGGCGCCGAGCACGCCACCCAGCAGCAGCAGGAAGGCCGCTGATGCCGCCAGCGCCCAGCGCGGCGGCGCGCTGCGGCGCCAGACCACGCGTCGCAGCGTTTCGGGCGTGGCATCGTCGGCCCAGGGCGCCAGGCCCGCGCGCAGCGTGGCCGCATCGGCGGCCCACAGACGCACGCGCGCCGCGTCGTCGGGGTGATCGAGCAGCCAGGCGCGCACGCGGGCGTGTTGTTCGGCGTGTTCGGCGCCGGCCAGTTCGCCGTCGAGCCAGGCGCTCAGCAGCTTGTCGTCCATCGTGTCGCCATCCATCTCACACCACCCGCCGCAGCACGGGCGCGCTCGCGCGCTCGCCGCCATCCAGAAACTGCCGCAGCGCCACGCGCGCCCGGCTGACACGCGACATCACCGTGCCCACCGGGATGTGCATCACCTCGGCCACCTCGGCATAACTGAGCTGCTCGACACACACCAGCAGCAGCGGTTCGCGCTGCTCCACGCTGAGCCGGCGCAACGCGGCCAGCAGGTCCAGCCGCAGCCCGACATCGGTGCCGGGGTCGCCGCCTTGCTGTTCGTGCAGGCGCTGCAGTTCGTCAGGGTCGGCGGTGCTCACGCGACCTTCGCGCCGGCGCGCGTCCAGATGGGCGTTGTGGGCGATGGACAGCAGCCACACCAGCATGTCGCGCCGCTGGTCGAACTGATGCCAGTGCGTGAGCGCGCGTTCGAGCGCACTCTGCGTCAGGTCGTCGGCCTGGGTGGCATCGAAGACGAGCGAACGCGCATAGCGCCGCAATCTCGGGATGGCATCCAGCAGCTGGCGTCGAAAGGCGGCGGGCGCGTGCACGGCGGGTTTACGCGGGACGGGCCGGCATTATTCCGCCGGCCGCTCAGCGTTCAACGCTTAACGTGCCGGCAGGATGAAATGGGCCAGGCGGTGCAACTGCAACCGCCATTGCGGCGCGGCCGGCCGCAGCCTGCGCGCCGGGGGCAAGGGCGTCACGGGCATGGGCGATGGCAGTGGCCGCTCGAGCAGGCGCAACGGCGCATGTTCGGCATTCGGCTTTGCCATGCTGCCAAGGCCGGTGCGGGGCAGGTTGTCCATCGAGGCGCTTGCTGGGTTTGCGGGTTTACACGAGTCGACGCACTCTAGAGGCCCGCGAGATTGCAGGCAATCGACGGCGACGCAGATACAGTCTGCAGATTTGCAGACTCAAGAGCACACATGCCCGACATGGACTGGAGCGACCTGCGCTACGCACTGGCGATCGGCCGGCTGGGCTCGCTGGCCGCCGCGGGGCGCCAGCTCGGTGTCAATGCCACCACCGTGCAGCGCCGGCTCGATGCGCTGGAATCGCACCTGGGTGCGCGCCTTTTCGACCGCGCGCGCACCGGCTACGTGGCCACGGAAGCCGGCAGCGTGGTGTTGGAGCAGGCGCGCCGCATGGCCGACCAGGCCGACGAGATCGAACGCCGCGTGCTCGGCCGCGACCGCGAACTCACCGGCGCCCTGCGCGTGACGACGGCCTTCGTCGTCATGGAGCATCTGCTGCCGCAGCCGCTGGCCGATTTTGCGCACGCCTATCCGGGCATCGAGGTCGAGGTGGTCGAGAACGCCTTCCTGGTGGACCTGTCACGCCGCCACGCCGACATCGCCCAGACCTGGGCCCGGCTCGAGGCCGACGTCGCGCTGCGGCTGTCGGCCAACGTCGCCGAACATCTGGTCGGGCGCCAGCTCGGCCTCACGCATTGCCGCGCCTACGCGCTGCGCGGCGCCGCGGGCTTGCCGCAGAGTGTGCAGCCGCTGGCGGTGCTGCTGCGAGACGCGCCGTGGGTGGCATTCGAGCGCGACGCCACAAGCCGCGTCTACGACCGCTGGATGCGCAGCCAGCTTGCGCAGGCCCGCGTGCGCGTGCGCGTGGACATCTTCAACGCGGTGGCGGCGATGCTGCACACCGGCATCGGCATCGGCGTGCTCCCCACCTTCATGGCCGGCCGCCATCCGGCGCTGGTGCCGGTGTCCGAGGTGATTCCCGAACTCTCGGTGCCGGTGTGGATGCTGACCCACCCCGACCTGCGGCAGACGGCGCGCGTGCGCGCCTTCATGCAGCACGTGGGCGACGCGATGGCCGCGCAGTTGCAGGCCGTGGCCTCTTGAATGCTTGAAGGCTTGAAGGCTTGCACGCTTGAAAGCCGCGTCGCCGGCCCGACCTGAAAGGGATGGACGAACGCCTGCACATCACCTGCCCGCATTGCGCGGCGACGAACCGCGTGCCGGCGACGCGCATCGACGACGGCCCCGTCTGCGGGCGCTGCGGCATGAGCTTGTTGCAAGGCCAGCCCATCACACTGAGCGACGCCGACTTCGACGCCGTGGCAGCCGCCACCAAGCTGCCGCTGGTGGTGGACTTCTGGGCCCCGTGGTGCGGCCCGTGCCGCGCGATGGCGCCGGCGTTCGAGCAGGCCGGCCGCACGCTCGCCGGACGCGCGCTGCTGGCCAAGGTCAACAGCGACGACAACCCGCAGTTGTCGTCGCGTTTTGCCATCCGCAGCATCCCGACGCTGCTGCGCCTGCAGGGCGGGCGCGAAACGGCGCGCCAGGCGGGCGCGGTGCCGGCGGCGACGATCGTCGCGTTCGCGCAGGTGTAGTGCGCGCGCGCTCACCGGCGCGCCACCAAAACCGCTCAGGCCGCGTTGCGGCGCCGCGCGAATGCGATGAACCAATCGATGCAGTCGGCGTTGGCCATCGCGTCGCGGTTGAGCACCTGCGCCGGCTCGGCACCGAGCAGCAGCTTCTTCACCGGCAGTTCCATTTTCTTGCCCGACAGCGTGCGCGGTATCGCGCTCACCTGGAAGATCTCGTTCGGCACATGGCGCGCCGACAGCCCGGCCTTGATGGCCGCGCGCAGCCGGCCCTGGAGTGCGGCATCGAGCTGCACGCCATCGCGCAGCACCACGAACAGCGGCATGTAGCTTTCGCGGCCCAGATATTCGAGGTCGACCACCAGGCTGTCCAGCACCTCGGGTTCGGCCTCCACCGCGCGGTACAACTCCGCCGTGCCCATGCGGATGCCGTGGCGGTTGATGGTGGCATCGCTGCGGCCGTAGATGACGGCGCCGCTGGAGCCCGACTCCGGATGCGGCGTGATGCGGATCCAGTCGCCGTGGCGCCAGACGCCGGGGTACATGTCGAAGTAGCTGTCGTGGTAGCGCCGCCCACCTTCGTCGCCCCAGAAGTACAGCGGCATCGACGGCATCGGCGCCGCGCACACCAGCTCACCCACTTCGTCGATCAGCGGCCGGCCTTGTTCGTCCCAGGCCTCGACCTTCGCGCCCAGGCAGCGGCATTGCATCTCGCCCTTGACCACCGGCAGCTCGCGGTTGCCGGCGATGAAGGCGCCCGCGAAATCGGTGCCGCCGGAGATCGGGTTGAGCCAGATGTCGTGGCCGTCGACCTTCGGACAGCGGTCCCAGATCCATTGATAACACTCGTCCGACAGCGGCGAGCCGGTGGAGCCGATGGCGCGCAGCGCCGACAGGTCGGCCTCCTGCATCGGCTGCACGCCCGCCTTCAGGCAGCTCGCGAAGAACGCTGCGCCGGCGCCGAAAAACGTGCTGCCGCAGGTGCCGGCAAAACGCCACAGCGTGCCCCAGTCGGGCGCGCCGGCGCGGCCGCCGGGATTGCCGTCGTACAGGCACACGGTGCAGCCCGACAGCAGCGCGCCGAGCTGCGAGTTCCACATGATCCAGCCGGTGCTGCTGTACCAGTGGTAGCGGCCGCCGGTGTCGACGCTGGGGCCGATGTCGTTGTGCAGGCCGCCCTTCAATGCTTCGAGCACAATGCCGCCGTGGCCGTGCACGATGGGCTTGGGCAGGCCGGTGGTGCCGCTGGAGTAGACGATCCACAGCGGGTGGTCGAAGGGCAGCCACGCCGCTTCGAATGCCGCGTCGGCCGCGGTCAGGGCGTCGAAATCGTGCGCCCGGCGCGACGCGTTCGCGAACTCGTCGGGCCGCGCCGCGCGGTCCACGTCGGCCAGCAGCACCATGTGCTGCACCGACGGCAGCCCGGCCAGCACGTCGTGCACCACCGGCCGGCGGTCGTGCGCGATGCCGCCGTAGACCTGGCCGTCGACGGCGATCAGCACCTTGGGCGCGATCTGGCGAAAGCGGTCGAGCACCGCCACCGGCCCCATGTCGGGCGAACACACCGACCAGATGGCGCCGACGCTGGCGCAGGCGAGGAAGGCGACGATGGTGTGCGGCGTGTTCGGCAGGTAGGCACAGACGCGGTCGCCCGGCTCGACGCCCATGCCTTCGAGCGCCGCCGCCAGCGACGCCACCTGGCGCCGCAGCTCGGGCCACGACGTGGCCACCGGCGCCGCCAGGCGTTCGTTCTGGAACAGCAGCGCCGGGTGGCCGGCGGCGTGCGCGGCGTCGGCGTGGCGGAACAGGTGCTGCGCGTAGTTGACACGCGCGCCGGGGAACCACACCGCCCCCGGCATCACCGCGTCGACGAGTTCGGTGCTGAACGGCGTGGGCGACTGCACGCCGTGGTAGTCCCAGATCGAGCGCCAGAACGCGCGCAGGTCCGTCACCGACCACTGCCACAGCGCGTCGTAGCTGTCGAAGACCAGGCCGCGCTGCGCCTGCAGCCACTGGCGGTAGCGCGTCATCTGCGGCACGGTCTGCATGCTCATTTTTTCTGCGGCCGTTTGCTGTTGTCGATGTCCACCATCGCCCACCATTCGCTCCAGAACACCGGCCGCCGGTAGCCGATGAGCCAGGGCTGGACGATGTCGTTGGCGATGCGGTGGAGCTGCGACTTGTACGGCATGTAGGCGACCGCGATGCGCTTGGCCTGCAGAAACAGCGCATCGCGTTCGGGGCCGTCGGGCATGCCCTGCATGCGACGGTAGATGTCGTCGAACTCCTCGTTCTTGAAACGCGCCAGGTTCTGGCCGCCGAACTCGGGGCTGTAAAGCCGTGCCAGCGCGCCCTGGCCGTCCAGCGTATCGGCCGACGAGCCCAGCGCCCACATCTGCAGCTTGCCGGCGCGCGCGGCCTTCAACTGCTCGGGCCACTTCGCGGCATTGAACTTGACCTTCACATGGATGCGGTCCATGTCCTTCTTCCACATCTCGTTGAACTGGCGGTCGATCTGGCTCGTCTGCGTGGCCATCTCCAGCACCAGTGGCCGGCCGTCGGGCAGGTCGCGCCAGCCGTCGCCGGTCTTGTCGACATAGCCGTACATGTCGAGCAGCGCATTCGCGCGCGCGGGGTCGAAGTCGCCGTTTTCGCTCTTGAAGTGCGGGTCGTAGCCGGTGGTGTCCGGCGCCATCGGCGACTGCGCGGGGACGCCCTGGCCGCGGTAGATCAACTGGATCTCGCGGTCGACGTCCACCGCCAGCGCAATGGCGCGGCGCAACGCCACCTTCTCGGGCGTGTAGCCGCCGACCACCGGGTCTTCCATGTTGAAGTAGGTCATCACGACGTCGGGCCGCAGCACCCGGTAGCCGCGCATGCCCTTCTTGGCCAGGTTGGGCGCCAGCTTGCCGCCCGGCATCGCGGTGCTGATGAATTCGGCCGGCACCGCGATCATGTCGAGCTGGCCGTTCAGGAACGCGAGCCAGCGCGGCTGCGCCTCTTCGATGATCGAGACCTCGACACGATCGACCATCGGCAGCTTGCGCCCCTTGAACTGCTTGAGCAGCGCCTGGCCTTCGGCGTCGTCGGGCGCCGGCTCGGCGTCGTAGCTGCGCTCGCGGTAGTCGGGGTTGCGCTCCAGCACGATGAGGCTGCTGCGCCGCCACTGGCCGAGCCGGAACGGCCCGCTGCCCACCGGGTGGGCGGGGATGTTGTCGCCGTACTTCTCGACCACCTCGCGCGCCACGGCGCCGTAGAGGTCGCTCGCGGCCAGGAACTCAAGCAGCCGCGGCCGGGCCTCTTCGAGCTTGAACTGGATCGTGTAGCGGTCGAGCGCGCGCATGCCCTCGATCGGCGTGTCGTAGTCGAAGGGCTTGCGCTCCTTCAGCGACTTCTCGCGCAAGGCCTTGACGCCGATGAAACCCACTTCGAGCAGGCTGCTGACGCCGGGGCTCTTGGTCTCGGGGTCGGCCGGTCGCTTGAGCGCGTAGATGAAATCGTCGGCCGTGACCTCGCGCTTCTTGCCTCCGAACGCGGGGTCGTCGGCGAAAAAGATGCCCTGCCGGATCTTCACCGTCCAGGTGCGGAAGTCGGCCGAGATCTCGGGCGGGCCGTCGGCGATCAGCGGCTTGATCTTCGGCGGCCGCGCGAGGTGGTCGTAGGCATACAGCGCCTCGAAGATGTGGGCGGTGACGATGCGTGAATACAGATCGACGATGCGCGCCGGGTCGAACCCGGTCTCGGCCACCGGGAAGGCATAACGCAGCACCTTGAGCGCGGTGGCGCCATCGTTCGCGCCGCCCGGCGCGGCGTCGGCGTACACGCCGCCGCCGGCGAATGCGAGCGCGCCGCAAAGCAGGCTCCTGCGGGACAGGGTCGTCATGTCGTTCACCTCAGTTCGGATGCCGGCGCTGCAGCTCGGCGGTGTCGATGTCCACGTACTTCCAGAAGTCGCGCACGAAGATGTTGCGGTGGTAGCCCTTCACCCACGGCTGGGTGAGGTCGGTCCAGATGCGATGCACATGCACCTTGTAGGGCATGTAGGCGATCAGCAGCTTCTTCGCCGCCGTCATCGCCGCCATGCGCTCGGGGCCGTCGGGCAGCTCGCGCTGCCGTTCGTACAGCGTGTTGAAGGCCGGCAGGTCGAAGCGCGAGTGGTTGGCCTGGCCGCGATTGGGGCCGTAGCCTAACGCCAGAAAGGTGTCGCCATCGGGCTGCGCGGCGTTCCAGCCCACGCCCCACATCATGAGCTTGCCGGCGCGCGAGGCCTTGAGCTGTTCGGGCCACTTGGCGATCTGGAATTCGATGCGCAGGCCGATGGCGTCCATGTTCTTGCGCCACAGCTCGGTCAGCGCGCGGCTCTGCTGATCGGGGCTGGTGGCGTATTGCAGCAGCAGCGCGCTGCCGTCGGGCTGGTCGCGCCAGCCGTCGCCGTCGCGGTCGACGTAGCCGTACATGTCCAGCAGCGCGTTCGCCCGCGCAACGTCGTAGTCGCTCATCTCGCTCTTGAAGGCGGGGTCGTAGCCCCAGGCTTCGGGGCCGATGATGCTTTGCGCCGGTATCGCCTGGCCGCGGCGCACGGTGCGGATCTCGCGCTCCACGTCCACCGCCAGGCTGATGGCGCGGCGCAGCGCCACCTTCTCGGGCGTGTAGCCGCCGACCACGGGGTTTTCCATCGCGAAGTACGACACCGAGATGTCGGAGCGCGGATAACGCTCCATCGAGATGCCGCGCCGCACGAGGCTGGGCGCGAGCTTGTTGTGCGGGAAGACGACGCTGGCGAAGTCGGCCGGCACCTGCTCGGCGATGTCCTGCTCGTCGTTCAGGAACGACAGCCAGCGCGGCTGCGGCTCTTCGATGACGGCGATCTGCACGCGGTCCACCAGCGGCAGGCGGCGGCCCTTGAACTGCGCCGCGATGGCCTGCAGCCGCGCGTCGCCGGCGGGCGGGCTTTCGTCGTACAGCACCTGGCGGTAGCCGGGGTTTTTCTCCAGCGTGATGCGCGAGCTGCGCTTCCAGTCGGCAAGGCGGAACGGCCCCGTGCCCACGGGGTGCTCGCCGATGTGGTCGCCATAGGCCTCGACCACCTCGCGCGCGAGCGCGCCGGTGAACGAGCCATCGGCGAAGTTGTAGAGGAAACGCGGGCTCGGCGTCGCCAGCCTGACCTGGAAGGTGTAGCGGTCGAGCGCCTTCAGCCCTTCGACCGGCGTGTCGTAGTCGAACGGCTTGTGCTCGGCGATGCACTTGCTGCGCAATTCGGACAGCCCCAGGATGCCGGCGTTCTCAAGCACGTAGAGGTTGCCGCTCTTCCAGCGCGGGTCGTAGTGGCGCTTGAGCGAATAGACGTAGTCCTCGGCGACGAGCTCGCGCTTGCGGCCCTTGAACGCCGGGTCGTCGTCGAAATAGATGCCGGGGCGAATGCGGAAGGTGAAGCTGCGGAAGTCGGCCGAGACCTCGGGCATCGCCGCTGCCGTGTTGGTGCGCAGCGCCGCCGGGCGCGCGAGGAAGGCGAATTCGAGCGGGGCGTCGAAGATGCCGGCGACGATGGTGCGCGAATACAGGTCGCTGATGGCGGCCGGATCGAAGCTGGATTCGGCGATCGGGAACGCATAGCGCAGGGTCTTCAGCGGCTCGGCCGAGACGGCACCGCCGGCCAGCCACGCGGCCGCGGCCAGTGCCAGCAACACGGAACGGATCATCGGGTGCGGTGGGTTGCGCGAAGCGGGCAAGTCTAAGGCGGCGCCAGCCCGCGCCCGACCCATGATGCCCCCGAGATCGGGCGGGGGAAAGCACCTTGTGAGCGCGCCGCGCCCCCGCCCTACACTCGCGCTTCCTGAATTTTCGGCGGCGCTGCGCCACGAGCGTGGCGCCCGCATGGAGTGTCTCGACGATGGCTGCCTACTTGTTGCGGCGCCTGTGGCAAATGGTCCCGACGCTGGCCGGGGTGGTGCTGCTGGTGTTCGTGCTGTTCCACTTCTTCGGCGGCGACCCGGCCGAAATCCTCGGCGGCCTGAACGCGAGCAAGGAACAGATCGCCGCCATCCGCCAGACGCTGGGCCTGGACCAGCCGGTGTGGGTGCAGCTCTGGATCTTCGTCAAGTCCATCCTCAGCTTCGACTTCGGCAAGAGCTGGACCACGAACGAGGCCGTGAGCCACATCTTCGCCACCCGGCTGCCGGCGACGTTGCAGGTGATGGTGCCCATCCTCATCCTCGACACCTTCCTGGCGCTGCCGGTGGCGATGTGGGTGGCCTACCGCCGCGGCTCGCTGACCGACCGCCTGATCATGGTGATCACGACGGTGGCGCTGTCGATCAGCTTCCTCGTCTACGTCATCGTCGGCCAGTACGTGTTCGGCTTCCAGCTCGGCTGGTTCCCGGTGCAGGGCTGGAGCGATTCGGTGGCGACGAATCTGCTGACCTACGTGCCGCTGCCGGTGATGCTGGCGGTGTTCGTGGGGCTGGCGCCGCAGACGCGGCTGTACCGCACCTTCTTCCTCGACGAGCTCGGCCAGGACTACGTGCGCACCGCACGCGCCAAGGGCATGCAGGAAGGCACGGTGCTGTTCCGCCACGTGCTGCGCAACGCGATGATCCCGATCCTGACCAACATCGGCCTCGCGCTGCCGGGCATCTTCGTCGGCTCGTTCCTGATCGAGGTCTTCTTCTCGATTCCCGGCCTCGGCCGCGAGGTGCTGCTGGCGGTCAACCGCAGCGACTACCCGGTGATCCAGGCGGTCACCATCTACCTGGCGGTGCTGACGATGCTGATCAACCTGCTCACCGATCTGGCCTATCGCGTGGCCGACCCGCGGGTGGTGCTCAAGTGAGCGCGGTGCTTGCCGCGCCCGCGCCGGACGACGCGCACCAGCATTCCGAAGGCGTCTGGCATGCCGCGTGGCGGCGTTATCGCGCCGACCGCGTCGGCATGGTGTCGCTGTTCATCGTGCTCGCGTTCCTGGTGCTCATCGTCTGTTCGTCGCTCGGCCTCGTGGCCGCCGACTGGCAGCGCGAAGTGGGCGTGCCCAACGCGCCGCCCACCTTCATGGGCCCGGCGCCGCCGCAGAACAACGGCAGCATCGAAACGCCCAAGGGCCCGGATGTCGACCTCTCCGACATCGACCCGCTGGCGCCGCGCTACAAGGAATGGGCCGAGCGTGCGGCGAAGCTGAAGACGACCGAGCAGCCGAAGGCGCAGACGCTGCCGCTGGGTGGCGACCGCCTCGGCCGCGACGTGCTGTCCAAGGCCGTCAAGGGCACGCAGATCTCGGTCTTCGTCGGCGTGCTGGCGGCGGTGCTGGCGACCACCATCGGCACGCTGTTCGGCGCCTTCGGCGGCTTCTTCGGCGGCAAGGTCGGCGACCTGCTCGAGTGGCTCTACAACGTCTTCGAGTCGATTCCCGGCATCCTGCTGATCTTCGCCTTCGCCGCAGTGCTCGGGCGCGGCATCGGCACCGTGGTGATGATCCTCGGCCTCACCGGCTGGACCGGCATGTACCGCCAGGTGCGCGCCGAATTCATCAAGCACGCCGGGCGCGAATACGTGCGTTCGGCCGAGGCCATCGGCGCCAGCCGGCTGAGCCGCATGTTCCGCCACATCCTGCCCAACGTCAGCCACGTGGTGCTGGTGCGCATGGGGCTGCTGGTGGTGGGCTTCATCAAGGCCGAGGTGATCCTGTCGTACCTGGGGCTGGGTGTGCCGGTGGACCAGGTGAGCTGGGGCACGATGCTGGCCGAAGCGCAGACCGAACTCATCCTCGGCTGGTGGTGGCAGCTCGCCGCCGCGACCGCGTTCATGGCCTTGTTCGTGACCGCGTTTTCATTGATGGCCGATGCCGCGCGCGACGCGCTCGACCCCAAGCTGCGGGGGCTGGAGTGAGCGCCGCACTGCCGTTTTCGAAGGCGCTCGCTCCCTCGCGGGGCGACGGCGCGCAGCGTCGTAGGGGGCGCGCATAACATGTTGTTGTCCATCCAAGACCTGAAGGTCAGCTTTCGCATGGGGCAGGGCCGGCTGGCCGACGCGGTGCGTGGCGTCAGCTTCGACATCCCGGAAAACCGCACCGTCGCGCTCGTCGGCGAGTCGGGTTCGGGCAAGAGCGTCACCGCGATGTCGGTGCTGAACCTGCTGCCCAACAACGCGCTGCGCAGCGGCCGCATCGAATGGCAGGGGCGCGACCTGCTGCAGGTGGGGCTGCGCGAGATGCAGGCGATGCGCGGCAAGGAAGTCGCCTGCGTCTTCCAGGACCCGATGAGTTCGCTCAACCCGGTGTTCAGCGTCGGCCAGCAGTTGTGCGAGCCGCTGATGAAACACATGGGCATGAGCCGGCGCCAGGCCTGGGCGCGCGCCGAAGCGCTGCTCGCCGAGGTGGGCATCCCGGAGCCCAGGCGCCGGCTGGCGTCGTACCCGCACGAAATGTCGGGCGGCCAGCAGCAGCGCGTGATGATCGCGATGGCCTTGTCGTGCGAGCCCAAGCTGCTGATCGCCGACGAGCCGACGACGGCGCTGGACGTCACCATCCAGCGCCAGATCCTCGAACTGCTGGGCAAGCTGAAGACGAGCCACCGCATGAGCGTGCTCTTCATCAGCCACGACCTCGGCCTCGTGGGCGAGATTGCCGACCATGTGGTGGTGATGCGCCACGGCGTGGTGCGTGAACAGGGTCCGGTGGCGCGCATCTTCGAGGCGCCGCAGGACGACTACACGAAGGCGCTGCTGGCCTGCCGCCCGGGCCTGGAAGGCAACCCGGCGCGGCTGATGGTCATCGACGACCACATGGCGGGCCGCGCCGCCCAGCAGACCGGCAAGGCCCAGGACGCGGCAGCGCCGGTGGTGCTGGAGGTGCGTGCGCTGGCGAAGAGTTTCTGGCTGCAGCAGGGCCTGTTCGGCCGGCGCGAGTTCAAGGCCGTGCGGGACGTGAACTTCCAGCTCCGCAAGGGCCACACGCTGGGCGTGGTGGGCGAGTCCGGCTCGGGCAAGACGACGATGGGGCTGACGCTGCTGCGCCTGCACGAACCCACGCACGGCGAGGTGATCTTCGACGGCCGCAACCTGCTGACGCTCAGCGACAGCGAGCGCCAGGCGATGCGCCGGCGCATCCAGATCGTGTTCCAGAACCCCTATGCGAGCCTGAACCCGCGCTTCACCATCGGCCAGACGCTGATCGAGCCGATGGCGATCCACGGCATCGGCGCCGACACCGCCGAGCGCGAAGACCGCGCGCGCGCGCTGCTCGAAAAGGTGGGGCTGGACGGCAGCGCCTTCGGCAAGTACCCGCACGAGTTTTCGGGCGGCCAGCGCCAGCGCGTGGCGATCGCGCGCTGCCTGACGCTCAACCCCGAGGTGCTGGTGCTCGACGAAGCGGTGTCGGCGCTCGACGTCAGCGTGCAGGCGCAGGTGCTGAACCTGCTGAAGGACTTGCAGGACGAGTTCGGCCTGAGCTACGTCTTCATCAGCCACGACCTCGCGGTGGTGCGCTTCATCAGCGACGAGGTGCTGGTGATGAAGGACGGCGAAGTGGTCGAACAGGCGAGCGCCGAACAGATCCTGGCCGCGCCGCGGCAGGAGTACACGAAGCGGCTGCTGGCGGCCATTCCGCGAGGCTACCGAGCGGCCGCCTGATCTTCGCGAGGCTACCGAGCGGCGGCCTGATCTTCCCAAGGCTGCGACGCAGCCTCGCCCGCACCTCAAGAACCCCCCTTGCGGGCCGATATCTGGCAACGGGCCTGCGTCGCGCGAGCGCGCCGTCCCTCGCCCGGCGAACCCGCCGATGTCCTGAAGGGGGATTTCATGCATGCCCTGCGTCGATTCACGGCCCTGGCGCCGACCCGCGTGCAACCGCCGGCATTGGCGCGCGGGTGAACACCGACCCTCAGCGGGCCGCGGCATCAACGTCGCACGGCCCCAGCCGATGAAGCCGACGATGCCGGTCACGACATTCCGTTGCTGGCGCGGCTGGTGTGGCGTTTGCCTGCTTGCGCTGTGGTTGGCCACGAGCGCGGTGCGTGCGGCCGACGTGCCCGCCGACATCGCGCCACCGGTGCGGCTGGAACAGATCGAACGCACGCAGCGTGCGCGGCCGCAGGCTGCGGTGGCGGCGCTGCAGCCGCTGCGCGCCACGCTGCCGGCGGCGTCGCCGCTGGCCGCCGAGGTCGAGGTCGTGCGCGGCCTGCTGCAAATCCGGCTTGGCGACACCGCCGGCGCCGAGCTCAGCGCGCGCTGGCTCGACAACGCGGCCGCCGAGGGCCGCAACCCCGTTGCCGCGGCCTGCGCGCTGCTGCTGCGGGCGCAGGCCACCGCGCGCGACGGACCGCTGGGCCGGGCCCACCGCATGATGAGCGACGCCGATGCGCGGCTGCCCGACGACGCCCCGGCATCGCTGCGTGTGCGCTTCCTGCAGACGCACGCGAAGATCAAGGACAGTTGGGGCAAGCTCGACGCCGCGGTGCGGCTGTACCAGCAGGCGCTGCAGATCGCCGACCCGGCACTGCCGGGCTGGCGCCGCGCCGAGCTGCGCAATGGCCTGGCCTATTCGTACTACCAGGCGCAGCAGTTCGACCGCGCGCTGCAGATCAGCGACCAGGCGGTGGCGCTGGCGCGCGCATCGGGCGATGCACTGACGCTGTCGGGCTCGATGAGCACACGCGGCATCGTGCTCAGTGCGCTGGACCGGCCGAAGGGCGAGCTCGCGGCGATGCGCGCGGCCATCGACGAGGCGAGGCGCGCCGGTTCGCAGTACGAGGAAGTGCGCGGCCTGGCCAACCTGGCCGACTTCTATCTCAAGCACGACGACTACGCCACCGCGTTGCAGCTTGCGCGCCAGGCGCTGCCGCTGGCGCGCGAGATCCGCGACCTCGGCTCGCAGTCGGTGGCGCTGGCCAACGCCGGGCTGGCGCTGATTGCGATGGGCCGCCGCCAGCAGGGGCTGGAGCTGGCGCGCCAGAGCCTGGCCATTGACGAGCGCACCGGCTCGCTGACCAACCTGTCGGTGATGCACCAGGAACTGGGCACCTATCTCGAACGCGCGGGCTTCCTGCACGACGCCTGGCTCGAAGACGTCGAGCATCGGCGTCTGGCCGACGAGGTGTTCCGGCGCGAACACCAGCAGGCCATCCTCGAACTGCAGGAAGGCTTCGACCACGAGCAGCGCCAGCGCGAACTGGCGCTGCTGGACCGTCAGCATCGGCTGCAGGCCGCGCAGCTCACCGGGCAGACGCTGCAGCAGCGGCTGTGGGCGGTGGGTGCGGCCGCCGCGCTGCTGCTGATTGCGGTGGTGGGCCTGCTGGCCTGGCGCATGCGCCACAGCAATGCCGCGCTCGCCAGCAGCAACGCGCTGCTGAAGGAACAGAGCGAGCGCGACCCGCTCACCGGGCTGGCGAACCGGCGCCACTTCCAGGCCGAGATGCGGCGCCTGGGCGCCGACGGCGTGCTCGAAGGCTCGGTGCTGCTGATCGACGCCGACCATTTCAAGCTCATCAACGACCACCACGGCCACGCCGCCGGCGACGCCGTGCTGGTGGCGCTGGCGCAGCGCCTGCGCGCCACGCTGCGCGAGCAGGATCTGACGGTGCGCTGGGGCGGCGAGGAATTCCTCGTCATCGTGCGCGCGCTGCCGCCGGCCGAGGTGGAAGCGCTGGCCGAACGGCTGCTGCGCGCCATCGGCGGCGAGCCGGTGATGTTCGAGGCGCGGCGCATCGCGGTCACGGTATCGATCGGTTTTGCGACCTTCCCGCTCGAACCGGCGCGCCACCCGATGTCGTGGGAGCGTGCGATCGATCTCGTCGACACTGCGCTGTATCTGGCCAAGGCCCACGGCCGCAACCGCGCCTATGGCGTGCGCTATCTCGAAGCCGATGACCCGCAGCGTGTGCCGGCCGCTGCCAGCACGCTGGAATCGGCCTGGCGCGACGGGCGCGTCGCCCTGGCGCAGCTCAGCGGCCCGGGCGTCGAATGCCAGGTGAGCGCATGAACTCGGGCGCGCTGCTGTTGCCGTTGCACGTGCCATTGCGATGGCGATGGCGATGGCGATTGCGGGTGCCACTGCCATTGCGAGTGCGCGTGCCGCTGCTCGTGGCGCTTGCTTGCGCCTTGCTGCCGCTGGCCGGCCGCGCCGAGCGTATCTCGCTGCCGACGCCCGCACCTTCTGCGTTGATGGCCTTGCAGGCGGATGCCGAACAGGCGGTGGAACTCGGCTACGACCATGCCGACGCCGCGCTGGCCGCATTGCGCGCGCTGGCCGCGCGCCCTGCGTTGCCGGCTGGCGCCGAGCGCGTGCTCGCGCTGGCGCGCGGGCTGGTCGCCGCCGGCGCCGGGCGCGATGCCGAGTTCGGTGCCGCGGTGAGCGCGCTGCACGCCCGCGCCGACCGCGAGCCGCTGGCGGCCGCCGATGCGCTGCTGGTGCAGGCCACCGAAGCCATGACGCAGGACCGCGCCGAAGTGGCAGCGCGCCATGCCACGGCGGCGCTCAATCTCTACACCGGCCGCTGCGAGAGCACGCTGCCTGACGCCGACTGCAATCTGCGCGCCGTCTGGCACACACGCCAGATGCTGGCGTTGTACAGCGCCGGCCAGGGCAAGCTCGACATCGCGCTGCAGCATGCGCAGGCCGCCGTCGAGCTGGCGCGCCGTGCCGACGACCTGGGCCTGAAGGCGCGGGCGCTGGCGTTGGCGGCCGACATCAAGGCCGGACAGGGCGAGCAGGACAGCGCGCGCCGCCTGTTCGCCGACGCCGAACGCATGGCCCGCCTGGACGGCGACGCGCTGACGCAGGCGCGGCTGAAACTCATCGAAACCCGCATCACCGAACACCGCGGCGATGCGCTGGGCGCGCGGCGCGCGGCCGAACAGGGCCTGGGCTGGGCCCGGCTGGCCGACTCGCCACGCCTGGCCGGCCGCCTGCTGACCAACCTCAGCGACAGTTACCTGAAGGCCGGCCAGGCGCGCCACGCGCTGGACGCCGTGGAGCAGGCGCTGCCGCTGGTGCGCCGCTACGGCGAGCGCCGCACCGAACGGGTGCTGCTCGCCAACCGCGCGCTGGCGCGCGTGGCGCTGCACATGGGTGCCTCGGCGCGCGCCGAGATGGAGCCCGTGCTCAGCGTCTTCGCGGCCAGCGATGCCGACGCCGAACTGGCGGCGCTGCTGCGCGAATTCGCCGATGCGCTGGCCAATGCCGGCGATCTGCACGGCGCGCTCGAACTCTTCCACCGCGAACGCGAGCTGGTGGCGCGCACGATGGCGCGCAACCGCGAGGCCACGCTGGCGACGCTGCGCGAACGTTTCGACCGCGAAGCGCAGCAGCGCGACATCGAGCTGCATTCGCGCGAAAACGCACTGCGCGCCGCGGAGCTGGCGAACCAGGCGTCGGCACGCCAGCTCTGGCTCGAAGTGGCGGTGACGGCCGCGCTGGCGGCGCTGGTCGTGGCACTGCTGTACGGCCGCGTGCGCCACATCAATCGCCGCCTGGCGCACAACCAGGCGCGCCTGCGGGTGCAGAGTGAACACGACGCACTGACCGGGCTGGCGAACCGGCGCCGCCTGCACACACTGGTGCAGCAGCGCGGCGCGAGCGAAAACTTCAACGGCGCGCTGCTGCTGGTGGACATCGACCACTTCAAGCACATCAACGACGAACACGGTCATGCCGCGGGCGACGTGGTGCTGGTGGAGGTGGCGCGCCGGCTGCTGCAGGTGGTGCGCGACGGCGATGTCGTCGTGCGCTGGGGCGGCGAGGAGTTCCTGATCTTCGCGCCCGAGGTCAGCGCCGCCCAGGTGCAGGCGCTGGCCACGCGCGTGCTGCAGTCGGTGGGCGGGCAGGCCGTTGCTGCGGGAGCGCTGAACGTGGCCGTCACGGCCTCGGTCGGCTACGGCAGCTTTTCGCCGCCGCCGCACCACCCGGCCATGACGCTGGAGCGGGCCGTCAATCTCGTCGACATGGCCTTGTACACGGCGAAGAACCAGGGCCGCAACCGGGCCGTCGGCATCACCCGCGTGAACGCCGCCGACGCCGCCGCGCTGGCCGCGGTAGAGAGCGACTTCGACCTCGCGTGGCAGCAGGGCCGCGTGACGCTGGACCGCATCGCCGGCCCGACCGCGGCCGAACGCGCCGTCGCGCTGCCGGCCTGAGGCGGGCGCGCAAGCGGCCAAACGGTCGCACGGGCAGGCCGACCAGCGGGCGGGGCGCACGCGGCACCGTCCTACAGCGGCGCGCAGCCCCTTCCGTCACACGCGGCGCGGCGTGCCGCCTAGCATTTCTTGCAACTGCCTTGAGGCAGACGGCTCAGGTGCACCGGGCGGTGCGCTCGCCTTCCAGATGGAGATTTGCATGAAACACCTGCTCTCGATGATCGCCGTTGCGGCGTTGACCACCACGACTTTTGCGGTCCAGGCGGCGGACGCACCGGCGAGTGCCCCGATGAGCCACAAGGAGCCGCATGCCGATGCGAGCTTCATGAAGGACGCGGCGGCCGGCGGCATGATGGAGGTCGAAGCCGGCCAGCAGGCGCTGCAGCGTGGCACCGATGGCGGGCTGAAGACCTTCGCGCAAACCATGGTCGACGACCACACGAAGGCCAACGAGGAGTTGTCGGCGCTGGCTGCGAGCAAGGGCGTGGAGCTGCCGAAGGAGCCATCGCTGACGCAGCGCGCCAAGCTCAAGATGCTGCCCAACAAGGCCGGCGCGTCGTTCGACAAGCACTATGCCGACATGAACGTCTCGGCGCACAAGGACACGATCAAGATGTTCCAGAAAGAGGCCAAGTCGGGCAAGGACGCCGATGTGCGCGCCTTCGCCAGCAAGACGCTGCCTACGTTGCAGCATCACCTGGAAATGGCGCAGTCGGTGCAGGCCTCGGTCAAGGACAAGAAGTGACGGCGAGCGCGCCGAAACAAGCGGCGCGCGGCCCGGCCCATGTGCCCGACCGCGACACCGGGCAGACGCCGGCCGAGTTGCGCAAGTCGCGTGCCAAGCTGGCGCGTGCGCACGCCCGGCAGGTAGCGCAGGCGCTGACCACGCCTGACCAGCCCGTGCCGCCGGCCAACGGCATCGTCGGCAGCGACGGCGCGAGCAGTCGCAAGATCTGAAGCGGCGCTTGCGCGGGACGGGCCGCTGCGCGACGGCGCGTTGCCCACACCATCAAGAAGACTTGTGCGGCGCCGGCACCTTGCCTCCCGCTTTGCGCGCCTCCGACAAACCGATCGCGACCGCCTGCTTGTGGCTCGTGACCTTCTTACCCGAGCCCGTCTTCAAGGTGCCGCGCTTTTCTTCATGTACCGCCTTTTCGACCTTCTCGGATGCCTTCTTTCCATACCCGGACATGCTGCTCTCCTGCAAAACAAAGGTGCAGCAACGGTGGCAATCAGCGTGCCGGCCCAACGTGGGCGGCTGCGTCCTACAGCGCCAACGCGCGCGGTCCGGCGCGCCTCGCGGCGGCTGCGGCCTAGCATCGATGCCAGACCCTTGAGGACGCCGCCATGCCCGCTCGCTCCATCGCCTCGCTGACCCTGACCTTCGGCCTCGTGTCGATTCCGGTGCGCGTGTATTCGGCCACCGAAAGCGCGGCCGGCATCAAGTTCAACCTGCTCGCGAAGGACGGCTCCCGGGTCCGCCAGCAGTACGTCTCCGAAAAGACGCAGCAGGTGGTGCCTCGCAGCGAGATGGTCAAGGGCTACGAGGTCGAGAAGGACAAGTTCGTGCTCTTCAGCGCCGACGAACTCAAGGGCCTGGAAGCCGAAAGCCACCACGCGATCGACATCGTTTCGTTCATTCCCGAAAAGGCGGTCGATCCGATCTACTACGACAAGGCCTATCTTCTGGCGCCCGACAAACGCGGCGCCAAGCCCTATGCGCTGCTGATGGAGGCGATGCGCAAGAGCGGTCGCTGCGCGCTGGCGAAGTGGGCCTGGCGCGCGCGCCAGTATGTCGTTCAGGTGCGTGTTGCCGACGGCGGGCTCGTGCTGCAGCAGCTTTTGTACGCCGACGAAGTGCGCTCGCCGAAGGAGCTGGACATCGAAAAGGTGCCGGTGTCGGGTGGCGAACTGCAGCTTGCGCTGAAGCTGATCGACCAGATCGCCGCCGAAGGCTACGACCCCGCCGAGTACGAAGACGAGGAGAAGCAGCGCATCCTCGCGGCCATCGACGACAAGGTGTCGGGCAAGCACGTCATCGCGTCGGCGCACGACGAAGCGCCGCAAGGCGCGCGCGTGATCGACCTGATGGACGCGCTGAAGGCCAGCCTGGGCAAGACGCCGACGAAGAAGGCCAGTGTCGCCAGCGTGACGCCGATGCACGAGGCCAAGGCGCGCAAGCCGCCACGCCGTGGCGGCAAGGCCGGGGCCGCCGCACCCACCGCCGCACCGGCCAGCGCATCCACCCGCGCGCGCGCCGCCAAGTGACGCCCGCCGGCCCGGCCCACTACAGCGTGCGCCGGGTGCAGCAGATCCTGGGCCTGTCGCGCAGCATGCTCGCCGGCCTGGTGGATGCCGGCTACGTGACGCCCGAACGCGGCCCGCGCCAGGCGCTGCGGTTTTCATTCCGCGACCTGATGCTGCTGCGCACGGCGCAATTGCTGCATGCCGCGGGCATTGCCCCGCGCCGCATCGTGCGCTCGCTCTCCAGCCTGAAGGCATCGCTGCCCGACAGCCCGCCGCTGACGGGCTTGCGCATCGGCGCCATCGGCGACCGCGTCGCGGTCTGGGACGCCAGCGGTGCGCGTGAGGCCGACAGCGGCCAGCGCCTGATGGACTTCGAGTTCGAGGTCGCGCCACGCGGCCGCGGCATCGCTTTCCTGCCCGCGCGCGAGGCCGTGACGCCGGCGACGCGCAGCGCGCAGGACTGGTTCAACTGTGGCGAAGCGCTGGAGCGCAGCGACCCCGCGGCGGCCGAGGCGGCCTATCGCCAGGCGCTGGCCAGCGACCCCGGCTGCCTGGACGCCTGCCTGAACCTCGGCGCGCTGTGGTGCGAACAGGGTCGCTGCGCCGAGGCGGCCGCGCTGTACCAGGCCGCGCTGCCGCGCTTCGCGCAGGCGCCGCTGGTGCATTTCAACCATGCGATCGCGCTTGAGGATCTGGGCCACATCGACGCCGCGATCGCCAGCTACCGGCGCTGCCTGGTGCTGGCGCCGCAACTCGCCGATGCCCACTTCAACCTCGCGCGACTGCAGGAGCGGCTGGGTTTGACGCGCGACGCGGTGCGCCACTTCAACGCTTATCGCCGGCTGCAAGGCTGAGCTCGCGGCCGCGCCAAGCCGGCGCCAGCAGCGGCCGCAGCGCGCGCAGCAGATCGGGCTCCAGCGCCGGCTTGGTGATGAAGCCGTTCATGCCCGCAGCCCCGGCCGCCTGGCGTTCCTGTTCCAGCACCGCGGCACTGAAGGCCAGCACCGGCAACAAGGCGGTGCGTGGATCGGCGCGCAGGGCGCGCGTCGCATGCAGTCCGTCCATGCCCGGCATGTGCAGGTCCATCAGCACCGCGTGCAGGCGATCGGCGTGCTCGGCCACCAGCGCCAGTGCCGCCGCGCCGTCGCTGGCCTCGAACACCTGCGCCCCCAGGCGGCGCAGCATGGCGCCGACGATGAGCATGTTGACCGCGTTGTCCTCGGCCACCAGCAGCATCATGCCGGCCAGCGGCAGCGCGGCCGGCGGCGCGCCGTGCGTGCCCGCCGGCGCCGGCGCGGCCACGCCGGCCAGCGTGAGCTCGGCCCAGAAACAGCTTCCGCTGCGACCGTCGCTGTGCACGCCGACGCTGCCGTCCATGCGGCGCGCCAGCTCGTGGCAGATCGACAGTCCCAGGCCGGTGCCGCCGAAGCGCCGCGTGATCGACCCGTCGGCCTGCGCGAACGGGCGGAACAGGCGCTCGCGCGCATCGGCAGCGACACCGACGCCGCTGTCCTGCACCTCCAGCCGCACACGGCCCGCCGGCATGCCCTGCGCCGCGTCTGCGCGCAGCACGATGTGGCCGTGCGGCGTGAACTTCAGCGCGTTGCTCAGGTAGTTGGCCAGGATCTGGCGCACCCGCACCGGGTCGCCACGCACACGTCGCGGCGTGCCTTCGGCGATCTCGCAGCGCATCTGCAGCCCGCGCTCGCCGCCGAGCGCGGCAAAGGTGGCGAAGGTGCTCTGCACGACGTTGTGGAGGTCGAACTCGATGTCCTCGATCTCGAGGTGGCCGGCCTCGATCTTCGACAGATCCAGCACGTCCGAGACGAGGCCGGTCAGCAGCTCGGCGGCGTTGACGAGGTGGCCCAGGTAATCCTGGCGCCGCGTCTCGTCGAGGCCGCCGTCCTGCAGCAGCCGCGCGAGGCCGAGCACACCATTGAGCGGCGTGCGGATCTCATGGCTCATGGTCGCCAGGAAGGCGCTCTTGGCCTGATTGGCCGCCTCGGCCTGCTGCTTGGCGGCCGCCAGCTCGCGCTCGCCGCGGCGCCGTTCGGTGATGTCCTCGGCGACCCAGATGGCGCCGCTCTCGTGCGGACGGCTGGCATCCACCGGCCGCGCGCGCAGATGCACCACCATCACCGTGCCGTCGGGGCGCTGCAGTTCGCGTTCGATGTCGATCGCGTTGCCGCTGCGCTGGGCCTCCTCGGCCCGGGCCGCAAACGCTTCATAGTCGGCGACATCGGGGAACAGCACGCTCGCCGGCTGGCCCGTCAGCGAGTTCAGCGCGCAGCCGAACATGGCCTCGAACTGCGGGTTCACGCGCTTGAGCCGGCGCTCGTGCAGGAGCGCGATGCCGACGCTGGCGTTGTCGAGAATGGCTTCGCCTTCAAGGCGGCTGCGCTCGTTGTCGGTGATGTCGCGTGTGGTGATCACGGCCACCGGCTCGCCGTCCCATTCGAACGCCGCCGCGGTGAGCATGACATCGCGCGCATCGTCGCCCAGGTAGACGATGGAGCGCATGTCGCGCACCATGCCGTCGCCGCGCAGCGCGGCCGCCAGGCGTTGCGCCTCGGCGATGTCGTGCCACAGGCCGAGTTCGACCGCGCTCCTGCCCAGCACCTGGGCTTCGCTGAGGCCCGAGAACTGCATGAATGCGGGGTTGGCGAGCAGGATGCGGCCGTCGCGCAGGCTCGCCACGTTGACGGCGTCGGGGCTGAGTCTGACGAGCCGGTCGAGCATGGCCTGCGAACGCTTGAGCTGGCGCTGCGCCAGCCGATCGGCGCTCACGTTGCGGCCCACGCCCCACCAGCCGATGAAGCGGCCGGCCGCGTCGTGCTCAGGCTGGCCGCTGCTGCTGATGCACAGCGTGCTGCCGTCGCTGCAGACGACGGTGGCGACGCGGTCGCGGAACGGCTGGCGCCGCCGCAGCAAATCCATCAGCGCCGCGTGCTCGGCGTCGTGCTCGAACACCGGCCCGCCGGCGTCGCCGGGGCGCATGAATTCGGCCACCGTGCGCCCGGTGTGCCATTCGAACGACGGCCCCAGATGCGTGAGGCGGCCGTGACGGTCCGCGCGCCAGGTCCAGTCGCTGCCGAGCTTCACGAGTTCGTCGAGCCGGATCTCTTCGTCCAGCGCATGGCGCAGGCTGCGCGAGAACAGGCGCGCGATGATGAGCGCCGCGGCCAGCGCGCACAGCGTGAGCAGCAGGTGGCTGTACAGCCGCATATGAAGATCGACCGGCACCAGCGGCGCCGCCGGCGCCGAGATCGCGAAGAGCACGAACACCAGAGCCGCCTGCAGCAGCGCCAACGCGCAGGCGGCCGCCGGGCTGGTCAGCACGCCGGTGAGGCCGATCAGCAGCGCCGAGCCGCTGAGCGCCAGCGACTGCAGGCCCTGACCGGTGGCCCAGGCCTGGCACGCAAAGGCGAGCAAGGTGGCCGCGGTGGCCAGCACGGTGGTGGTGCGAAGGCGGCCGCGCCGGCGCAGCCACCAGCCGCCCGCAGCAACGGCCATCAGCAGGAGGCCGAGCACCAGCCGCCAGCGCGTGATCGGCGAGCCGGCGACGAGACGGCTCTGCAACACAGCCGACACCACCATCAACGCACCGCAGACCCCCTGGATGCTGATGATCAGCGACGACGCCAGGGCGTCGAGCCGGGCGCGCCCGGCGCGCCGCGCGCCCGGCTGCGGGGCCGCGAAAGAGGGGGCGATGGGGTCCGACATGGCTGCGCGGGCAAGTCCAACAACGGTGCTCCGTCATCGTACTGGCAAGCCCTGGCGCGACGGGCAGTGACTACCCCGGGGGACGCCGGGCCGGTGTGCGTTCGGACCGTGTTCGCCCGCGCTCGCGATCCGCCGCCCGGGTGTCAGCCGCCGGCCATGGTGCCGCGGCAAGCCGCGGCACCGCAGCGGCAGGCGAACGCAGCCGGGTCGGCGTCGCCGATGTCCAGCGCGTAGTCGATGAAGAGTTCCTCGCCAGCGCGGATGCGCCGCCGGGCTTCGATGACGATGTGCACGCCGCCGTCGTCGTCGGTCACCTCGTAGGCGGCGCAGTTCGGCGCGCACGAATGGTTGAGGTGGCGCGTTGCGTTGCCGCCGTCGCTGCCGTCGATGAAGCTGCCGTCGGACAGCGCAAAAACATAGGTCAGGCTGTTGTCCCATTGCCGCGCGGCCGCCTCGCCGGGCGCGTAGCGACGCCCCAGATAGCTGCCGAGCGCGCGCCCGCGCGGCAGGCCGACGGCGGCGAAGGCGCCGAGGCCGTGCACCCGGCTGTGGCGCACTTCGATGGTGTCGGCGCACCCGGCGGCTGCGCGCACGGAGCCTTGCTGCGCGCCGGCGAACAGGACATCGGCAGGTGGAGCGCGCACCCTAACGTGCGGAACGTGGCGGCAGCGGCGGCGCCGCGAGGTCGGGCCGGGGCCCGAAATCGGGCCCGCTGATGCCGTCGCGCTCGATCGCCTGCAGCGTCGTCGCCAGCGCCACTTCGAGCTGGCGGTCGCGGCCGGCGGCGCCGTCCTGCGGCGCGTTGTCGACTTCGATCTGCGGGTCGGTGCCGTAGTTCTCGACACCCCAGCCGACGTCCTTGAACCAGAACGAATATTCGGGCTGCGTGGTCTGGCTGCCATCGATGAGCGCATGGCGCGGCCAGATGCCGATGACACCGCCCCACGTGCGCTGGCCCACCAGCGTGCCGATGCCCATGAGCTTGAAGCAGTGCGAAAAGATGTCGCCGTCGGAGCCCGCGTGTTCGTTGGTGAGTGCGACCACCGGCCCGGCCGGCGCGGCGTCCGGATAGGGCTCGGGGCGACCCCAGCGCGAGCGTGCCCAGCCGATACGTCGGCGTGCCACCTTTTCCAGCAGCAGCGACGAGACATGGCCGCCGCGGTTGTAGCGCACGTCGACGATGAGGCCGTCGCGGTCGCTCTCGGCGGCGAAGTAGCGGTGGAACTCGGCGAAGCCGGCCGCCATCATGTCGGGCAGATGGAAGTAGCCGACGCGGCCGCCGCTGCGCTCATGCACCCACGCGCGGTTGTGTTCGACCCAGGCGCGGTAGCGCGCCGGCGCTTCGTCGGCCAGCAGCGTGACGAGCACCTCGCGTTGCTGCGCACCGTCGGCCAGCGTGAGCCCGACCTTGGCGCCGGCCTGGTGCACGAGCAGCGCCGCCGGCGGCCGCTCGGCGCTGACCGGCTGGCCGCCGATGGCGACGATGCGCTCGCCCACCTTCGCCTCGACCCCCACCGCGTTCAGCGGCGAGTCGGCGCCGGCATCCCAGGCGTCGCCCTGCACGATGCTGTCGATGCGATAGCCGCCGCCGGCCTCGGCATCCACGGGCCGCAGGTCGGCGGCCAGGAAGCCCAGCGCCACCGCCGGTGGCTTGCGGTGGTCGCCGCCCATTTCGTAGGCGTGCGAGGTGCCCAGCTCGCCTTGCAGCTCCCACACCAGGTCGGACATCTCGGCGCGCGTGGCCACGCGCGGCAGCAGCGGCTCGTAGCGCTGCCAGACGGCGGGCCAGTCGATGCCCGACATGTCCTCGACCCAGAAGTGGTCGCGCTGCAGCCGCCACAGCTCGCGCAGCATCTGGCGCCATTCCAGACGCGGCTCGACCGAGACGCGCACGCGCGCGAGGTCGAGCCAGCCGCTCTTGCGCGATGGCCGCTCGTCGGCGCCATGTTCAGCTTCGTCGCGCGGCTTGGCGGCTGCGATGGCGCGCAGGCGCTGGCCTTCACGCACCAGCAGCGTGTGATGGTCGGCGGCGACGCCGAAGCTGTCGGCCTTGTCCATCAAGGTCTGCGCCTGGCCGGTGGCGAAGTCGAAGAGTTCGAGCTTGCCGGGCGACTCCTTGTGGCCGCCGCGGCCATGAGCGCCGGGAATCGGCATCAGCGTCCAGACGACCTTCGCGCCGGCAACGCCGGCGATGCGGCCGAAGCGCCCTTCGGACACCGGGAAGGCCGCAACGCGGCGCGCGATGCCTTCGAGATCGACCTTCAGCGCCGCGCTGGCGGGCGCTGCCGCCGCGGCGCCGGCCTCGTCGGGCTTCAGGCCCTTGGGCGCGGGGTCGAACGGCGGCCGGCCACCAGCCTGCAGCGCGATCAGGTAGGGGCGCGCGGCACGCGGAAAGCTCAGCTCGAACTGCACCGCGTCGTACACCGGGTCGTAGGTGCGCAGCGAGACGAAGTACAGGAAGCGCCCTTCGGGGTCGAACGACGGGCTGCTGTCGCGGAACTCGGGCTGCGTGACCAGCGTGGCGCAGCCGCCGGCCACGTCGAGCAGCTTGATCGCCGTGTGGCGCAGCCCGGTGTCGAAGGCATAGGCCAGCCACGCGCCGTCGGGCGACCACGCCAGTTCCTTGATGCGCCCGAATTCACTGTGGTCCACACGCTGCAGTACACCGCTGGCCACGTCGCCGATGAGCAGTTCGTTGCGATGGTTGGCCAGCGCCAACCGCGTCGCGAAAGCGCCCGCCGGCGCGGCCAGCATCTCGGTGGCGCGGCCGATGTCCCACGGCAGCGTGCGTGTCGGCGGCTGGGTTTGCGCTTGCATCTGCGTTTGCGCGCCGTCGAACAGCACCACCTGCTCTTCGCCCGACGCATCGCTGATGCCCGCCACCGTGCGGCCATCGGCCAGCCATTGGCCGAATCGATGGCGCGCGCCTTCGCGGTGGCGATAACTCCGCACCGCGCCTTCCCACAGCGCCATGCCGAAGAGCTGGCCGCGCACTTCCAGCATCACGCTGTGGCCGGCCGGGTGCAGCATCGCGCCCTGCAGTTGCTCGGCCGCGGGCACGAACTTGCGCGCCGCCTGCGTGCGCGCCGAAGGCACGTCGATGGCGAGCCGGCGTGTGCTGTCGTCGGCGGGGTCGAACAGCCAGAGTTCGGCCGCACACTGGTAGACGATGCGCCGGCCGTCGCTCTGTGCATGGCGAACATAACTGCCAACGTGATCGGTATGGCGCTGCAGTGCGCTGCCGTCGGGCTGGCATGAATAGAGGTTGGCCGTGCCTTCGTAGTCGCTGATGAACCAGATGCGGCCGGCCAGCCACATCGGGCAGCTCAGGTTGCCGCGCAGCTCGCTCATGCGGCGGAATTCGCCGCTGCCGTTTTCGTCCACCCACAGGTGCCCGGCGGTGCCGCCGCGATAACGCTTCCAGCGCGCCGGATCCACCGTGTTGCGGCCGATGACGCAGCGGCCTTGCGGGCCGTAGGCCAGGTGGTTGACCTGGCCGAGTGCAAGCGGCTGCGGCTCGCCGCCTTCGACATCGAGCGTGAACGCGTGCCAGTTGCGCAGGAACGGCTGGCCGTGGTTGCTGCACAAGAGGATGCGGCCGTCGGGTGTCCAGCCGCGCACCGCGGTGTCGGCGCCGAGCCAGCTCAGGCGTCGGCTCGGGCCGCCGGCCGCCGGCATCACGAAGACCTCGGCGTGCTGTTCGTCGCGGCCGATGAACGCCAGCCAGTGGCCGTCGGGCGACAGGCAGGGCGTGCCGACTTCGCCGAGGCCGGCGGTCAGCCGCCACGCCGGCCCGCCGGACAGCGGTGCACGCCAGAGGTCGTCGTCGCTGACGAAGACGACGCTGTCGCCGTGCAGCGTGGGTTGGCGCAGATAGGCCGGAGCGGGCGTCGATGGCTTCATGCGGCGTCGGGGTCGGTGGGCGGGCGGCCATCATGGCACGCGCGCGCAGCCGTCGGCGCAGCACGCGCCCGCCCGCAAGAGGGCCCTCCCCAGAGGGATGGAAGGTCGCGCCCGGCGTCGCCATCATCGCGGCCTGCGGCATGCAGCCGGCGGCCATGATGAACCGAGGAAGCAGATGCGTTTTGAAGAAGCTCACGAAGGCGACTACAGAATCTTTGTCGGCGCGCTCGAAGCGCCGCGCGGCAGCGGCTACATCGCGGCGCTGATCGTCAACCGCGTGCGCGGCGCCACACCGCGCCACCCCGAGGCCTTCCGCGACGAAAGCCTGGCCTGCGGCTACCGCTGGCCGTCGCCCGACGAAGCGATGAACTACGCGCTGACGCGCGCGCGCGAGCTCATCCGCAGCCGCTCGCAGATGTTGACCTGCTGAAGCGCGGGGCTTGGAGGCGCCGGGATAATCCCGGCCATGGCCTCGAAACAGCGCGTTGTCGTCGGATTGAGCGGCGGCGTGGACTCCGCAGTCACGGCCTGGCTGCTCAGGCAGCAAGGGCACGAGGTCGTCGGCATCTTCATGAAGAACTGGGAAGACGACGACGACGGTGAATACTGCTCGGCCAACGTCGACTTCGTCGACGCCGCCGCGGTGGCCGACGTCATCGGCATCGAGATCGAGCACGTCAACTTCGCCGCCGAATACAAGGATCGCGTCTTCGCCGAGTTCCTGCGCGAATACCAGGCCGGCCGCACGCCCAACCCCGACGTGCTGTGCAACGCCGAGATCAAGTTCAAGGCCTTTCTCGACCATGCGCTGCGCCTGGGCGCCGACAGGATCGCCACCGGCCACTACGCCCGCGTGCGCGATGCAGGCGGCCGCTTCGAGCTGCTCAAGGGCCTGGACGCCGCCAAGGACCAGAGTTATTTCCTGCACCGGCTGAACCAGACGCAACTCGCGAAGACACTGTTCCCGATAGGCGGCATGCGCAAGGCCGAGGTGCGCCGCATCGCCGAAGAGATCGGCCTGCCAAACGCGCGCAAGAAGGACTCCACCGGCATCTGCTTCATCGGCGAGCGGCCGTTCCGCGAGTTTTTGAACCGCTATCTGAGCCACGAGCCCGGCCCCATGCTCGACGAGCGCGGGCGCGAACTCGGGCGCCACGTCGGGCTGTCGTTCTACACGCTGGGCCAGCGCCAGGGCCTGGGCATCGGCGGCGTCAGGTCGGGCGGTGGCGCGCACGTGCCGTGGTACGTGGCGCGCAAGGAAATCGATCACAACGTGTTGCGCGTGGTGCAGGGGCACGAACACCCCTGGCTGCTGTCGCGCACGCTGAGCGCCGACGACTGCAGCTGGGTGGCCGGTGCGCCGCCGGCGCCTGGCGCACTGGCGGCCAAGACACGCTATCGCCAGGCCGACGCGGGCTGTGTTCTGCAGCGCGCCGATGACGGTTTCAGCCTCGACTTCACGGCGCCGCAATGGGCGGTGACGCCGGGCCAGAGCGCGGTGCTCTACGATGGCGAGGTGTGCCTGGGCGGCGGCGTCATCGCCGGTGCCCAGGCCGGGCAGACCGGGGCCGGGTGCGCCGCCTGAGTCGCTGATTCCGACCGGGCGGCGCCACCGACGCGCTGTCGCTTTACACAACTTCACCGCTGCGCCCGGCCTGCTCAACGGCGCCTGGATACGCTCGCCGCACTCCGCCACCCGACACGACCGCCCCGATGCCCACCCCCGATCCCTTGCCCGAGGTCTCGTCGCCGCCTCGGCGCCGCCGCGGATTCACAGGTTGGCTGGTGCTCGCCGTGCTGCTGCTGGTGGTGCTGGCGCTGGCGTGGTTCGGGCGTGAGAAATTCGGTTTCGGCGGCGCCGGGCCCGCCGCGTCGGCGGCCGCGGCGCGCGGCGCCCGCCGTTTTGGCGGGGCCAGCCGTGTGCAGCCGGTATCGGTGCAGACCGTGCAACGGCGTGACCTTCACGTCGTCGTCGACGCCATCGGCACGCTGACTGCGGCCAACACCGCCACCGTGCGGCCGCAGGTCAGCGGCGTGCTGCGCGCGCTCGACTTCAAGGAAGGCCAGAACGTGCGCGCCGGCCAGCAGCTCGCGCAGATCGACCCGCGCGCCTTCCAGGCCGCGCTGGCGCAGGCCGAGGGCACGCTGGCGCGCGACAAGGCGCAGCTCGACAACGCCCGCGTCGACCTCAAGCGCTACCAGGATCTGCTGGCGCAGGACGCGGTGGCGCGGCAGACGCTGGACACCCAGCAGGCGCTGGTGCACCAGCTCGAAGGCACGGCGCGCTCCGACCAGGCCAACGTCGATGCCGCGCGCCTGCAGCTTTCGTACACGCGGGTGCTGGCGCCGATCAGCGGCCGTGCGGGGCTGAAGCAGGCCGATCTGGGCAACGTCGTCGGCCCCTCCGACGCCGATGGCATCGTCGTCATCGCGCAGACGCGGCCGATGGCGCTGGTGTTCGCGGTGCCCGCGATCCACCTGGCGCAGATCACTGGCCGCCTGCGCAACGGCGAGACCCTGCGCGTCGAGGCCTGGGACCGCGACGGCAAGACGCGCCTGGCCACCGGGCGCGTGGCGAGCCTGGACAACACGATCGACATCAGCACCGACAGCGTGCGCCTGAAGGCCGAGTTCGCCAACACCGACGACGCGCTGTTTCCGAACCAGTCGGTCAGCGTGCGCCTGCGCATCAACACCGTCGAGGATGCGCTGGTGGTGCCGCCGGCCGCGCTGCTGCGCGGCACGCAGGGCTTCTACGTCTACGTCGTCGGTGCCGACAACAAGGTCGTCGCGCGCAACGTCACGCCGGGCACCACCGACGGCGACTGGACCGGCGTCAGCGGGGCGCTGAAGGTGGGCGAGCGCGTCGTCATCGACGGCGTCGACCGGCTGCGCGACGGCGCGCAGGTCGAGGTCATCGCCGCCGACCCCAACCAGCGCAAGGGCGCCAGCGCGCCGGCCGGCGGACGGCCGCAGCTTTCGCCCGAGCTGCGCGCCAAGCTGCGCACGATGACGCCCGAGCAGCGCCAGGTCTTCCTGGCGAAGCTGCGCGCCGAGCGCGCGGCCAGCGGCGCCGCTGCCGGCCGCGCGCCGCCGGCAACGGGCGCCAGCGGGAGCCGGCGCGGGCATGCTGCCTCGGCAGCTTCGGCCGGCACACGCTGACCGCCGATGAACCCGTCGCGCCTGTTCATCGAACGGCCGGTGGCGACTTCGCTGCTGATGGTGGCGATCCTGTTCGCCGGGCTGCTGGCGTACCGGCTGCTGCCGCTGTCGGCGCTGCCGGAGGTCGACTACCCGACGATCCAGGTCACGACGCTGTACCCGGGTGCCAGCCCGGACGTCATCTCCACCACGGTGACGGCGCCGCTGGAGCGCCAGTTCGGCCAGATGCCGGGGCTGAGCCAGATGACCTCGTCGAGCTCGGGCGGCGCGTCGGTGATCACGCTGCGCTTTTCGCTCAGCCTGGCGCTCGACGTGGCCGAGCAGGAGGTGCAGGCCGCCATCAACGCCGGCGGCAACCTGCTGCCGGCCGACCTGCCGACGCCGCCGATCTACAGCAAGATCAACCCCGCCGACGCACCGGTGCTGACGATCGCCGTCACCTCGCCGTCGCTGCAGTTGATCCAGGTGCACGACCTGGCCGAGAACCGGCTCGCGCCGAAGCTGTCGCAGGTCGACGGCGTGGGTCTCGTCAGCATCGCCGGCGGGCGCCGGCCGGCGGTGCGCATCCAGGCCAACCCCGGCGCGCTGGCGTCGCTGGGTCTGTCGCTGGACGACCTGCGCAGCGCCATCGCGGCGGCCAACGTCAACCAGGCCAAGGGCAGCTTCGACGGCGAGCAGCGCGCGTCCACCATCGACGCCAACGACCAGTTGAAGACCGCGGCCGATTACCAGAACCTGATCGTCGCCTGGCGCGGCGGCAACGCGCTGCGCCTGAAGGACGTGGCGAGCATCGTCGACGACGCCGAGAACCTGCGCATGGCGGCATGGGCCGACAAGACGCCGGGCGTCATCCTCAACGTGCTGCGCCAGCCCGGCGTCAACGTGATCCAGACCGTCGACCGCGTGCAGGCGCTGCTGCCGCAGTTGCGCGCCACCTTGCCGGCGTCGGTGGACGTGCAGGTCATCGCCGACCGCACGACGACGATCCGCGCATCGGTCGACGACACCGAGCTCGAGCTGCTGCTCGCGGTGGCGCTGGTGGTGATGGTGATCTTCCTGTTCCTGCGCAGCGCCAGCGCCACCCTCATTCCCAGCGTCGCGGTGCCGCTGTCGCTGGTGGGCACCTTCGGTGTCATGTACCTTGCCGGCTTCTCGATCAACAACCTGACGCTGATGGCGCTGACCATCTCGACCGGCTTCGTCGTCGACGACGCCATCGTGATGATCGAGAACATCGCGCGCTTCGTCGAAGACGGCGAACCGCCGATGCAGGCGGCGCTCAAGGGCAGCAAGCAGATCGGCTTCACCATCATCTCGCTCACCGTGTCGCTGATCGCGGTGCTGATTCCGCTGCTGTTCATGGGCGACGTGGTGGGCCGGCTGTTCCACGAATTCGCCATCACGCTGGCGGTGGCGATCCTGATCTCGGCCTTCGTCTCGCTGACGCTGACGCCGATGATGAGCGCACGCCTGCTGCGCCCCGAATCGCAGCGCAGGCCCACGCGCATCGGCGCCTGGAGCACGCGCAGCTTCGAGCGCCTGATCGCTGCTTACGGGCGCGCGCTGGACTGGGTGCTCGACCGCTCGGCCCTCACGCTGCTCGTCTTCGTGATCACGCTCGTGCTCACCGGGCTGCTGTACCTGGCGGTGCCGAAGGGCTTTTTCCCGGTGCAGGACACGGGGCTGATCCAGGTCATCACCGAAGGCCCGCAGACGAGCTCGTTCGAGGCGATGTCCGAACGCCAGCAGAAGCTGGCCGCCGCGATCCTGGCCGACCCGGCGGTCGAACACGTGGCGTCGTTCATCGGTGTCGACGGCGCGAACCCGACGCTGAGCACCGGGCGCATGCAGATCACGCTCAAGCCGCTGGCCGAGCGCAGCATCTCCGCTGAGGCGCTGATCCGCCGGCTGGAGCAGCGCACGTCGAATGTGCCGGGCATGCGCGCCTACATGCAGCCGGTGCAGGACCTGACGATCGAAGACCGCGTCTCGAAGACGCAGTACCAGTTCATGCTCAGCTCGCCCGACATGGGCGACCTGTCGAAAGCGACGCTGGCGCTGATCGAGCGCCTGAAGACGCTGCCGCAGCTTGCCGACGTCGCCACCGATCTGCAGGACGCCGGGCTGCAGGCCTACGTGCAGATCGACCGCGAGGCGGCCGGCCGCCTGGGCGTCACCGTCGCGGCCATCGACACCGCGCTCTACAACGCCTTCGGCCAGCGCCTGATCTCCACCATCTACACCCAGTCCAGCCAGTACCGCGTGGTGCTCGAAGCAGCGCCCGAGTTCCGCCGCGGTCCGGCAGCGCTGCAGAACCTCTACGTGCCTGGCACGCTGGTCGGTGCCGATGGCACGAGCCATTCGCAGCAGGTGCCGCTGGCGTCGGTGGCGAGCTGGAGCGAGCGGCCGGCGGCGCTGGCCATCAACCATGTGGCGCAGTTCCCTTCGGCGACGGTGTCGTTCAACCTCGCCGAAGGCGCGTCGCTGGGCGCCGCGGTCGATGCCATCAAGGCCGAAGAGGCCAGGCTCGACATGCCGGCCAGCGTCGAGACCAGCTTCCAGGGCGCGGCCGAGGCGTTCCGCAATTCGCTGTCGAGCACGCTGCTGCTGATCCTGGCCGCGGTGGTGACGATGTACATCGTGCTCGGCGTGCTCTACGAGAGCTACATCCACCCGCTGACGATTCTGTCGACGCTGCCGTCGGCCGGGCTGGGCGCGCTGCTGGCGCTGCTGATCGGCGGCCTGCAGCTCGGCATCGTCGCCATCATCGGCATCGTGCTGCTGATCGGCATCGTGAAGAAGAACGCGATCATGATGATCGACTTCGCGCTCGATGCCGAACGCGATCAGGGCAAGACGCCGCGCGAGGCCATCCGCCAGGCCTGCCTGCTGCGCTTCCGCCCGATCCTGATGACGACCTTCGCCGCGCTGCTGGGCGCGCTGCCGCTGATGCTGGGCACCGGCGTCGGTCACGAACTGCGCCATCCGCTGGGCGTGACGATGGTCGGCGGCCTCATCGTCAGCCAGCTCCTGACGCTGTTCACGACGCCGGTGATCTACCTCGGCTTCGAAAGCCTGGCGCAGCGTTGGCGCCGGCGCCGCGGCGCGGTGGCGCAGGCCTGAGGCGGCGATGAATCTGTCGGCGCCCTTCATCGCGCGGCCGGTCGCCACGACGCTGATCACGCTGGGCATCGCGCTGGCGGGTTTGCTGGCGTTCCAGTTGCTGCCGATCGCGCCGCTGCCGCAGGTCGACTTTCCCACCATCTCGGTCAGCGCATCCCTGCCTGGCGCCAGCCCCGACACCATGGCCGCCACCGTCGCGACGCCGCTGGAGCGGGTGCTCGGCAGCATCGCCGGCGTCAGCGAGATCACCTCGCGTTCGTCGCTGGGCTCGACGCGCATCGTGCTGCAGTTCGAGCTCAACCGCGACATCAACGGCGCCGCGCGCGACGTGCTGGCCGCCATCAACGCATCGCGCACGCTGCTGCCCAGCGGCATGCCCAGCAACCCGAGCTACCGCAAGGTGAACCCGTCGGACAGCCCGGTGCTGATCCTCGGCCTCACGTCCGACACCTTGTCGCGCGGCCAGATGTACGACGCCGCGTCCACCGTCGTCGCACAGCGGCTGTCGCAGGTCAACGGCGTGGGCCAGGTCAGCGTCAGCGGCGGCGCGCTGCCGGCGGTGCGCGTCGAGCTCAACCCCGACAAGCTGGCCAGCCACGGCATCGCGCTGGACAGCGTACGCAGCGCCATCGCGGCTGCCAACGGCAACCGGCCCAAAGGCGCGCTCGAAGAGGTCAACCGCTACTGGCAGATCGGCGCCAACGACCAGGCGCGCACGGCAGTGGAGTACGGCGCCGTGGTGCTGACGTATCGAAACGGCGCCGCGGTGCGGCTGCGCGACGTGGCCGACGTGCAGGACTCGGTGCAGGACACGCGCAACTACGGCGCCTCCAACGGCCGCCCGGCGATCCTGCTGTTCGTGCTGAAGGAGCCCGGCGCCAACGTCATCGAAACGGTGGCGCGTGTGCGCGCGCTGCTGCCGCAGTTGCAGGCGTCGATTCCGCCGGCCATCAACCTGCAGGTGATCAGCGACCGCACGCCGTCGATACGGGCGTCGATCCGCGAGGTCGAGCGCGCGCTGGCGGTGGCCATCGGCCTCGTCATCCTCGTCGTGCTGGCCTTTCTGCGCAGCGGCCGCGCGACGCTGCTGCCGGCGGTGGCGGTGCCGGTGTCGCTGTGCGGCACCTTCGGCGTCATGTACCTGTGCGGCTACAGCCTGGACAACCTGTCGGCGATGGCGCTCACGGTGGCCACCGGCTTCGTCGTCGACGACGCCATCGTCGTCAGCGAAAACATCATGCGTCACATCGAGCACGGCATGAAGCCGCTCGCGGCGGCGCTGCACGGCGCGCGCGAGATCGGCTTCACGGTGGTGTCGATCAGCATGTCGCTGGTGGCGGTGTTCATTCCGATCCTGCTGATGGGCGGCGTCGTCGGGCGCTTGTTCCGCGAGTTCGCGATCGTGCTGTCGGCGGCCATCCTGGTGTCGATGCTGGTCTCGCTGACGACGACGCCGATGATGGCCGCGCTGCTGCTCAAGGCCAAGCCCGAACGGCCGCCGACGCCCGGCCGCGCGGCGCGCTGGGCGAACGCCGCGCAGCGCCATCTGCTGCGCGGCTACCGGCGTTCGCTGGCCTGGACGCTGCGCCACCAGCCGGTGGCGATGATTGCGCTGGTGGCGGTGGTGGCGCTGAACGTGCATCTGTATGCGGTGATTCCGAAGACCTTCTTCCCGCAGCAGGACAACGGCCAGCTCTTCGGCGGTGTGCAGGCCGACCAGGGCAGTTCGTACCAGATCATGCGCAAGCGGCTGGACACCTTCATGGCCATCGTGCAGGCCGACCCGGCGGTGGACACCGTGACCGGCTTCACCGGCGGCGGCCGCACCAATTCGGCGAGTTTCTTCGTCACGCTCAAGCCGCTGGCCGAGCGCAAGGTGTCGACCGACCAGGTCGTGGCGCGGCTGCGCGACCGCCTGGCGCACGAGCCCGGCGCCAACCTGTTCCTGGTGCCCGTGCAGGACATCCGCATCGGCGGCCGGCAGTCGAACGCGCAGTACCAGTACACGCTGCAGGCCGACGAGCTGGCCGACCTGCGCACCTGGGAGCCGCGCGTGCGCAACGCGCTGTCGCAGCTCGACGAGATCACCGACGTCAACACCGACCAGGAAGACCGCGGCCAGCAGACGACGCTGACGATCGACCGCGACGCGGCGGCGCGCTTGGGCATCAGCGTGGCCACCATCGACAGCACGCTGAACAACGCCTTCGGCCAGCGCCAGGTGGGCGTCATCTACAACCCGCTGAACCAGTACCGCGTGGTGATGGAGCTGGCACCCGACTACCTGCAGGGGCCCGAGACATTGAAGCGGCTGTACGTGAAGAGCAGGAGCGGCGCGCTGGTGCCGCTGTCGGCCTTCACCACCGTCAGCACCACCAACACGCCGCTGTCGGTGAACCACCAGAGCGGCACGCCGGCGTCCACCATCAGCTTCAACCTGCCGCTGGGCGTGTCGCTGTCGCAGGCCACCGACGCCATCAACAACGCGGTGGCTGAACTCGGCGTGCCGGTGTCGGTGCGCGGCAGCTTTGCCGGCACCGCGAACGCGCTGCAGAAGTCGCTGGCGACGCAGCCGCTGCTGATCCTGGCCGCCATTGCCACCATCTACTTCGTGCTGGGCATGCTCTACGAGAGCCTGGTGCACCCGGTGACGATTCTCTCGACGCTGCCGTCGGCCGGCGTCGGTGCTCTGATCGCGCTGATGCTGTTCAACATCGACTTCTCGATCATCGCGTTGATCGGCGTCATCCTGCTCGTCGGCATCGTGAAGAAGAACGCCATCCTGATGATCGACTTCGCGATCGCGCGCCAGCGCGCCGGCCTCGGCGCGGCAGCGGCCATCCACCGCGCCGCGCTGCTGCGTGTGCGGCCGATCCTGATGACGACTTGTGCCGCGATCTTCGGCGCCGTGCCGCTCGTCATCGGCAGCGGCAACGGCGCCGAACTGCGCCAGCCGCTGGGCATTTCCATCGTCGGCGGCCTCGTGCTGAGCCAGTTGCTGACGCTCTACACGACGCCGGTCGTCTTCCTGCAGATGGAGCGCCTGCGCCAGGCGCTGCTGCGCCTGCGTGCGCGCCGGCGGCCGGTGCGTGAACTGAAAACCACATGAACACACCAGCCCCGGCCCCTGTGCGCGGCGTCGCGATGGCGGCGTTTGCGCTGCTCGCCCTGCTTGCCGGCTGCGCGAGCACGCCGCCCGCCTCGGCGCCGCAGATGGCGCTGCCCGCGAACTTCAAGGAGCAGGGCGTCTGGCAACCGGCGGCCGCCGAGACGCCGGTGCCCGAAGCCTGGTGGACGCTGTTCAACGACCCGGTGCTCGACGCGCTGGAGTCGCGCCTGGTGCTCGACAACCAGACGCTGAAAGCGTCGTACGCCGAGCTGGCCGCGGCGCGCGCGTCGCTGGCAGCGGCGCAGGCCTCGGTGCTGCCGCACCTGGGCGCGGGGGCGTCGGCGTCGCGCGCCAGGTCGGGCGACGGCGGCTCCGTGCACAACAACGTGCAACTGTCGTTGAACGCGAGCTGGGAGATCGACCTGTGGGGCCGGCTCTCGCTGGCCGTGGCCGGCGCGCGTGCCAGCCTGCAGGCCAGCGCCGACGACCTGGCGGCGGCACGGCTGTCGCTGCAGGCGACGTTGGCGCAGGCCTACTTCACGCTGCGCACCAGCGAGGCCCAGGCAGCGGTGCTGGAACGCACGGTGCAGGCCTACACGCGCTCGCTCGATCTCACCCGCAAGCGTCACGCCGCGGGCGTGATTTCGGGGGCCGACGTGGCGCAGGCCGAGGTACAGCTTGCCAATGCCACCGCGCAATGGCGCGATGCGCTGGCCGACCGCGCGCAGACCGAGCACGCCATCGCGGTGCTGGTCGGCAGCGCGCCGGCGCTGTTCAGCCTGCCTGTCACGGCGAAGCTGCCGGCGCCGGTCGATGCGCCCGCGCTGCTGCCGTCGACGCTGCTCGAGCGCCGGCCCGACATCGCCGCCGCCGAGCGCCGCGTGGCGCTAGCGCAGGCGCAGCTCGGCATCGCGCAGAAGGCCTACTTTCCGTCGATCACGCTCTCGGCCAGCGCGGGCTTCGCGGGCTCGGCGCTGGCCGGGCTGCTGAGCGCGCCGAACCTGTTCTGGTCGTTCGGGCCGGCACTGGCGGCGACGCTGTTCGACGGCGGCGCGCGCAGTGCGGCCATCGACCAGGCACGCGCCGGCAGCGCGCGCGCCACTGCCGACTACCGGCAGGCGGTGCTGGTGGCGCTGCAGGAGGTGGAAGACAACCTCGTCGTCGCCGGCAACCTGCGCGGCGACGAAGCCCTGCGCCAGCGGGCGCTGGCGTCGGCGCAACGCGCGCTGGCGATCGCCGAAAGCCAGTACCGCGCCGGCACCGTGGGCTACCTCGAGGTGGTGAGCGCGCAGACCAGCGTGCTGGCGGCCCAGACGACGCTGCTGGGCATTCGCAGCCGGCGCCTGGCGGCGATCAGCACGCTGCTGAAGAACATCGGCGGACGCTGGGCGCCGGCCTGATTTTGCTCAACCGGGCGCCGCGCGCGCCGATAAAGCGTTGTCGGTCCGGCTGTCGGTGCCCCGTCGCCGAGGTCGCCTGCCCATTCTGCCCATCTGCCCGCCTGCCCGCCTGCCCCCATGAGCCGCCTCCTTGCCCTTTCGATCGCCGTTGCGGCCGCCGCGTCACCCTGCGCCGCCGCCACGGTGGACCTCACTGTCACCGGCGCCGACGGCAAGCCGCTGGCCAACGCCGCGGTGTTCCTTGAATCGCGCGAAGCGCGGGCGGCGCTGAAGCCGGTGACGGGCATCGAGATCGGCCAGCTCCACAAACAGTTCACGAACCCGGTGACGGTGGTGCCGATGGGCAGCGAGGTCGCGTTTCCGAACCACGACAAGGTGCGCCACCACGTCTATTCGTTCTCACCCATCAAGACCTTCGAGCTCAAGCTCTACAACGGCACGCCCAGCAACCCGGTGCTGTTCGACAAGAGCGGCATTGCGGTTCTGGGCTGCAACATCCACGACAACATGATCGCCTGGGTGGTGGTGGTGGAAACGCCGTACTACGGCGTCACCGGTGCCGACGGCAAGGCGCACATCGACAACGTGCCGCCGGGCAGCTACAAGCTGCGAAGCTGGCAGCCCGCGATGGTGCCGGGCACGCCGGCGGCCGAGCAGCCGCTGGTGGTGCCGGCGGCCGGCGCCGCGCTGACGCTGCAGATGGCGCTGGGCAGCGCCGGCACGCGCTGAACGCAGGCTCGGGCATGTTGCGCCGCCTGACGCCGAAACGGCTGTCGACCCGCATCGTCGGCCTCTTCCTCGGCCTGCTGCTGCTGGTGCAGGCGGCGGGCTTCAGCGTCATCAACCGCAGCATCGAGCGCAACGCGCGCGGCCAGCTCGCCACCGAACTCGAGGTCGGCGAGCGCATCTGGCACCGCCTGCTGGACCAGAAGGCGCAGGCGCTGGTGCAGGGCGCGACGCTGCTGGCCGCCGACTACGGCTTTCGCTCGGCACTGGCCAGCCGCGACATGGCGACGCTGCAGTCGGCGCTGGAGAACAACGCCGAGCGCATCGGTGCCGCCATCAGCACCTGGGTCGACACCGGGATGGACGTGCGCGCGATCTACAAGGCGGAGGGCAGTTCGCTTGACGCGCCGGCGCTGCGCGGCGTCGCCAGCGAACTTGTGCGCAGCCAGCGCGGCGCGGAGATCGCACTCGTCGATGGCCGGCCCTACCAGTTCGTCGGCGTGCCGGTGAAGGCGCCGCTGGTGATCGGCTGGGTGGTGATGGGCTTCCCGATCGACCGCGCACTGGCCGACGACATGCGCGACCTGTCGGGCATGCAGGTGGCGTTGTTCGGTCGCGGCGCCGACGGCCGGCAGAAGGTGGTGGCGTCGTCGCTGGGCGCCGATGCATCGCAGGCGCTGGCCGGCGTTGACGGCACCGACACCGAAATCGGCGGCACCGCGATGGTCACGCGCCGCATCGTGCTCAGCGAAGGCAGCAGCGTGCTGCTGCTGCGTTCGGTGGACGAGGCGATCGCGCCCTATCGCAAGCTGCAGTGGTTGCTGCTGGCGATTTCGCTCGGCGGCCTGGCGGTGTTTGCCGTCGGCAGCATCTTCACCGCGCGCCACGTGACGACGCCGCTGCGCGCGCTGGTGGCCGCCAGCGTGCGCCTGGGCCGCGGCGACTACGCGCATGCGATGGAGGGCACCGGCCGGCCCGACGAGATCGGCGAGCTCGCGACCGCCTTCGATCACATGCGCGTGAACATCGCCGCCCACGCGGCCGAGGTGCGCCAGCTCGCTTATTGGGACCGCCTGACCGGCTTGCCCAACCGCGCGCAATTCCGCGACGCCGTGCAGGACGCCATCCAGGCGCGCGCCCACAACGGCGGCGTGCTGGCCGTGGTGATGCTCGACCTCGACCGCTTCAAGCATGTCAACGACGTGCTCGGCTATGCCTTCGGCGACCTGCTGTTGAAGGCCGTGGCCGAACGCATCGTCGGCCAGGTCGTGCGCACCGGCGACCTCGTCGCGCGGCTGTCGGGCGACGAGTTCGCGCTGCTGCTGCCGGGCAGCGATGCCGCGCAGGCGCTGGCGGTGGCCGAACGCATCGGCGCCGTCTTCGAGCTGCCGCTGGTGCTGGAAGACCAGACGGTGGACATCTCGGCCGGCTTCGGCATCGCCTGCTGGCCGGCACACGCCAACGACGCCGACGCGCTGCTCAGTCGTGCCGAGGTGGCGATGTACAGCGCCAAGCACAAGACGGCGTCGGCGCTGGTCTACGACCCCGCCATCGACGCCGGCAGCGCGCTCACCCTGTCGCTGCTCTCGGAGCTGCGGCGCGCGCTCGAACACGACGAGCTGCGCCTGTTCCTGCAGCCGAAGATCGCGCTGCTCAGCGGCCGCCTCGTCGGCGCCGAGGCGCTGGTGCGCTGGCAGCACCCCGTGCGCGGCATGGTGCCGCCGATGGAGTTCATTCCGTTCGCCGAGCAGACCGGCTTCGTGCGTCAGCTCACGCTGTGGATGTTCGAGGCCACGGCGCGCGAATGGCCGTTGATGCAGTCCCTGGGCATTCAGCGCGTGTCGGTGAACCTCAGCACGCGCGACCTGATGGACCAGGACTTGCCCGCCAAGCTGGAGCAGATCCTGCACCGCCACGGCCTGAGCGCGGCGAAGTTCTGTCTGGAGATCACCGAGAGCGCGATCATGGACGACCCGCAACGCGCCGAGGCCACGCTGAACGCACTCAGCGGCGCCGGGTTCAAGCTGTCGATCGACGACTTCGGCACCGGCTATTCATCGCTGGCGTACCTGAAGCGGCTGCCGGTGGACGAGCTGAAGATCGACAAGAGTTTCGTGATGGCGATGGAGCAGGATGTCGACGACGCGAAGATCGTGCGCTCGACGATCGACCTCGCGCACAACCTCGGGCTGACCGTCGTGGCCGAGGGTGTCGAGAACGCGACGGTGTGGAAGCTGCTGCGGGCGCTGGACTGCGACGAAGCACAGGGCTACCACATGAGCCGGCCGGTGCCGGCGTCGGAGCTGGCGGCCTTCGCCGCGCGCTGGCTGCACCGGGTGAGCGACGCCATGAGCGTGGCGCTGCACTGAGGCTGCGCCGCTTCAGCGTTCGCCGGCATACCAGACGACCGGGCTGCGGGCGTCGGCCCAGCGTTCGTAGTTCGCCGCGAACAGCTCTTCGATGCGGCCGCGCTTGACCTTGAAGGTCGGCGTGATGAGGTCGTTCTCGACCGTCCATGGGTCGCGCATCACGACCAGACAGGCGAGTTGCTCATGCGGGTCGAGCAAGGCGTTCACGCGCGCCAGGTGCTCCGCCAACGACGCTTCGAGCTCGGCGCGCGCGCCGGCGTCGGTGGCGCGCTGGCCGGCCGCGGCGTTGAGCATCAACAGGCCCAGCGGCTGGCCGAGGCTGGCGCCGGTGACGCAGCAGGCCTCGACCGCCGCGTGCATCACCAGCTTGTCCTCGATCGGCGCCGGCGCCACGTACTTGCCCTTGCTGGTCTTGAACAAGTCCTTCACGCGGCCGGTGATGCGCAGGCACCCCTGCTCGTCGAGCACACCCTTGTCGCCGGTGCGCAGCCAGCCGTCTTCGGTGAAGGCCTGACGCGTGAGTTCGGGCTCCTTGTAGTAGCCGAGCATCAGGCCCGGGCTCTTGACCTGGATCTCGCTCGTCGCCGGGTCGACACGGCTGAACACGCCGTCGTAGGGCAGGCCCACGGTGCCGGGCCGCGGCTGGCCCGGCAGCGTGGCGTGGCTGACGCCGCAGTTTTCCGTCATGCCGTAGACCTCGACGAGGTTCAGGCCCAGGCGCGCATACCAGCGCAGCAATTCGGGTGGCATCGGTGCGGCGCCGCCGGCGGCATAGCTGCAGTCCTGCAGGCCCAGGCCACTGAGCACCTTTTTGCGCACGACGCCGCCGAGCAGCGGAATCGACAGCAGCCGCTTCAACTTGGCCGGCGGCATCTTTGCGCTCACGCCCTGCTGGAACTTGACCCACAGGCGCGGCACCGAAAAGAACACCGTGGGTCGCGCGCGCAGCAGGTCGGCGGCAAAAGTCTCCAGCGACTCGGCGAAAAACACATGCATGCCGGTGGCGAGCTGGCCGTGTTCGACCAGCGTGCGCTCGGCCACATGCGACAGCGGCAGATAGCTCAGCATGCGTGCGCTGGCATCGAGGCCGGCGACACGTTTCAAGCCCGCCGCCACGCTCCAGGCAAAAGTGCCGAAGCTGTGCATCACGCCCTTCGGCGCGCCGGTCGTGCCCGAGGTGTACATGATGGTCGACAGCTCGTCGGCCTGGCGCAGCGGCTGCCCCGCCAGCGGCGCGGTGCGCTGCACGATGTCGTCCCACGCGGGCGCGTCGGCGGCAGGCGCCAGCGGCAGCGTGATGCAGGGCAGATCGGCCGGCACCCCCGGCTTCATCGCCTGCCAGCCGTCGAGCTTGCCGATGAACAGCAGCCGCGCCTGGCTGTGTTCGAGGATCTGCCGCACGGTGCCGGCCGCCAGCGTCGGATACAGCGGCACCGAGACGAAGCCGGCCATCCAGATCGCCCAGTCGGCGATCAGCCAGTGGGCGCTGTTTTTCGCCAGCAGCGCGATGCAGGCGCCCGGCGGCAGGCCCAGCGTGTGCAGATGCGCGGCCATGCGGCGCGCCTGATCCACGGCTTCGCGCCAGGTGATCTGCCGCACGACGCCAGCGCCCATCGGCTGCGACATCGCCACCGCGTCAGGGGCAACCTGTTCCCAGTGATACAGGCGCTGCAGCGCGAGTGCCTCGTCGCCGATCGGTGAGTTTGCGTTCATGGCGGGCAGCGTAGCGATGCGCCGTCACGCGCGGGTGCTGGTCTTCCCGAGGAAGCACCACCCTCTTTTCGGGGGCGGCGGCCCGTCGGCGATCAGCGCCCGTTGGCCAGCGCCTCGGCGAGCTGGGCCTGCACCTGGCGCGCGCCGCGCAAGGCCAGCGTCTGGTCGAGATCGGCCTGCGGCGCAATGTGCTCCACCACGGCGTCCAGCGTCTCGGGTGCTTCGAGAATCGCCCTCACGATGGCCGACAGCGCGGCCACGGCGCGGCGGGCCATCTGCGGCGGGAATTCGCCGCCAGCCTGCAATGCCACGTGGTGGCGCACGCTGGCCACCGCGGCCGGGCCCAGGCCCCAGCTCTCGCACAGCGCGGCGCCCAGCGCGTCGTGGCTGACGCCGAAACCGGCGTGCTCGAGTGTCAGCAACTCGGCGTCGGAACTGGCCGCGCGCAACATTGCGCGGTAATGGTCGGGCGCATGGCGGAACAGCACCGCCTTGCCACACTCTTCGAACAGGCCCGCCGAATGCGCGGCCCAGGCGTCGAGCGACAGGCGCTGCGCAAGGCGTCCCATCAGCAGGCCGCGGCGCGCCGCGCGCTCCCACATCGGCTCGAGTTCCGCCGCCGGCGGGAAGGCCGCACGCAAGCCCATTTCGAAGGTGATGGCGGCGATCTCGTGCATGCCCAGGTAGGTGATGGCCTGCTGCACGCTCTGCACGCGCCCCTTCAGGCCGTACAGCGACGAGTTCACGGCTTTCATCACCGCCGCAGCGAGCGCCATGTCGCCTTCGATGAGCGCGGCCACCGCGGCGAGGTTGATCTCGTCCTCGGCCAGCAGCAGCGACAGTTTCACCAGCGATTCCGGCTGCGACGGAATGTCGATATCGAGCGAGCGCAGTTCGGGATTCACGGACATGGTGGGACAGGCAGCGACGGCAGTGCCTTCATCTTAGGCGCCGACCGACCGGTGCGCCCATGAAAAAAGCGCCCCGGGCGGGGCGCTTTTCGCAAGCAGCGGTAAGCCGCTGTCAGGCCGCGCGGCGGCGACGCGAGGTGGCGCCGACAATCGCCAGCCCCAGACCCATCAGCGCGTAGGTGCCGGGCTCGGGCACGGCGCCGATGACGGAGTTGATCCAGGCCACGTGGTCGTAGACCGCGGTCGAGCCGGACAGGTCGCCGTAGCTGGAGCTGTTGCTGGTGCTCGAGTCGCAGCTCGTGGGCGAGTCGATACGCCCGCCGCAGAACTGCCAGCCCCACGAATGCACGGCGGTCAGCACCCACCGCGTGCCATCCCAGACGAAGTCGCCACCGCCCGAGTCGCCACCGGCGATCAGCGCTTCATTGGTGCCTTCGCCGGTGGTGTTGGCCCAGTTGACGCCGCTGAGGTCGGAGATGCGCTGCAGCGTGTTGTACTGCGTCGTGGTCGGCGAGTCGAAGTCGCTGACATAGGTGTGGCCGTAGGTCGGCGCGGTGTAGACACCTTCACCGCTGTAGGCGTCCCATGCGGCTTCGAACTGGTCGCTGGTGGTGTCGATGGTGTTGTAGCCGTAGTGACCGTAGTCGCCATCGTTCCAGTTCGGCGACTGGTTCCCGGCGCCCCTGCCCGAGGTACCGTAACCCGTGATCAGGATCTGCTTGCCGACGTCATTCGTGGTGCTGAGCTGGTAGGTCGGCAGGTTCGTGACCGGCGCATCCAGCTTGATCAGCGCAAGGTCGGCACCGGTGTCCAGCGTGCCGTCCCAGCCCGGCGACTGCACGTAGGAAACCATGCTGCGCGTTTCCAGCGCGGTGCCGGCCGTGAAGCCGAACTGGATCGACATCGACAGCAGGCCGTCGGCGCAGTGGCCGGCCGTCAGCACGTACTGGCCACCGGCCATCAGCGAGCCGCTGCAGGCGTAGGTGCCCGACAGTCCGCTCGCCGTGAACAGCAGCAGCGCGGTGCCGTCGAAGGCGCCGGCGACGCCGTTGAACGTGGAGCCGGCGGTCAGGCGCCAGTTGCTGGGAGCCGACGTGTTGCCGGTGTTGGCGACGGGGCCGCTGCTGGTGGAATACAGCGACGGCATGCCAACCTTGTCAGCGGCCGCTTGCGCCGGCATGGTCGCCACCGCGGCGGCCAGCGCCAGCGGTGCGAGAACCCATTCCCTCGACGAAATACGCATTCTTGATTCTCCAGAAGATTGAATTTGTGACGCGTTGAAGACCGACCGAACACCCCACCGGTCCGTATGGAACCTGTCGTGATACTGATGCTCTACTCGTGGGAAACAGTGTAGAGACATTGATTGTGGTAGTCATTGTCGACGCGCCCCCTCATACGCGGGGTCACGGCCCTCGTGGAGCCACGAAAAAAGGCGCCTCACAAGACGCCTGCTTCGAGCCGCCGGATCATGCCGGCAGACCTGTTCTCTTTCGTGGTCGTGCACATCGCGCGATGCCTGGGATCGCACCACCGTCCATCGTCTCCTCGATCCTCCGGCCAGTCAGATTGCCGGCAAAGGCAACTGCTGCGAGTGCAGTCACTCTACCGGCGCCACCGCGGCCGGCCCATCAGGATTTTCCCGCCGCGATCCATTCGGCTGCGCGCTCAGCGATCATCAGCGTCGGCGCATTCGTATTGCCACTCGTGATGCGGGGCATCACGCTGGCGTCGGCAATGCGCAGGCCTTCGAGCCCGCGCAGGCGCAGTCGACAGTCGACCACCGCCTGCGGGTCGTCGCTGCGTCCCATCGCGCAGGTGCCGACGGGATGGAAGATCGTGGTTCCGATATCACCCGCCAGACGCGCGAGTTCGTCGTCGCTCTCATACTGCACGCCGGGTTTCACCTCGCGCGGGTGGTAGCGGGCCAGCGCGGGCATCGCCGCGATGCGGCGCGTCAGGCGCAGCGAGTCGGCGGCCACCTGGCGGTCTTCGGCTGTCGACAGATAGTTGGGCTGGATGCGCGGCGCCTCCTGCGCATGCCGTGAGGCGATTCGCACATGGCCGCGCGCCCCCGGATTGAGGTTGCAGACGCTGGCGGTGAAGGCGTTGAAGTGATGCAGCGGCTCGCCAAAGGCGTCCAGCGACAGCGGCTGCACGTGGTATTCGAGATTCGGCCATTCGAAGGCCGGCGACGAACGCGTGAAGGCGCCCAACTGCGAAGGCGCCATGCTCATCGGGCCGCTGCGCCGGAACAGGTATTCGAGGCCGATCATGGTTTTGCCGAGCATCGAGTTGGCCGTCGTGTTCAGCGTCTTCACGCCGTCGACCGCAAAGACGGCGCGAATCTGCAGATGGTCCTGCAGGTTCTCACCGACGCCGGGCAGGTCGTGGATCACCTCGATGCCCTGCGCCTGCAAGACGGCGCCCGGGCCGATGCCCGACAACTGCAGGATCTGCGGCGTGCCGATCGCGCCCGCGCTCAA
>Ga0164241_10000066_pt1 | contig 244469 bp, 191 predicted proteins | sample OricomyardsoilBY_FD_108780 | JGI IMG/M metagenome (GOLD analysis project Ga0164241, IMG submission 108780) | Backyard soil microbial communities from Emeryville, California, USA - Original compost - Back yard soil (BY) | ecosystem: Environmental > Terrestrial > Soil > Unclassified | place...
CACCCCAAGTCTCAGCGCATACGCGGGTAAGAGCTGCTGTCAGCGTCGTTTTACCGTGGTCTACGTGGCCAATGGTGCCGACGTTTACGTGGGGTTTGTTACGTTCAAATTTAGCCTTTGCCATCGCCTGCGCTCCTCTAGAAGGTGGGATTTGGATCTTTAGGAATAATAATGGAGCTCATGACCGGAATTGAACCGGTGACCTCACCCTTACCAAGGGTGTGCTCTACCAACTGAGCTACATGAGCATAATTCACAACACACATTTGGAGCGGGCAGCGGGAATCGAACCCGCATAGCTAGCTTGGAAGGCTAGGGTTTTACCACTAAACTATGCCCGCTTTTATTAGCCCACCCATTTCACCGGGTGACCGCCAACTCAAGCCAGAGCACAAGACCCAAAGCGTTAAATCAGCGGGTTATGCCGAGCATCTCGACATGGATATGGTGCAGGGGGGTGGATTCGAACCACCGAAACTTTCGTGTCAGATTTACAGTCTGATCCCTTTGGCCACTCGGGAACCCCTGCGGAATATTTTCGATTTTTTATGGAGCTGGCGAGAGGAATCGAACCCCCGACCGGCTGATTACAAGTCAGCTGCTCTACCTACTGAGCTACACCAGCCTAAAATCGCCAACTTAGGACCGCCCTAAATTGGAGGCGGGATTCTAGAGAATGTTTTTGCCTGATGCAATAGTCGCGCACAAAATTTGTCTCTCTTCCTTTTTCTTTTCTCCCACCCCCAAAACTTGGCGCAGCGGCTCGGCAAGTTTATCGCCCAGCTCCGGCGGCATAGCCACCCATAACTCCAGCACCGGGCGTTTGCTTGCGCGGATTTTACTGCTGATACCCGCAGCGGCGAGCTTTTCCTGCTGCCCCTTGGCGGCGGCTTCCTGGTCAAACGAGCCGAGGGCAATGGTGTTGATAAACTCTCCTTTGGGCACAATGAAACTTTCAATGCCGCCAGCCTGCAGCTCATCTAGGCGTTTTTTCGCCTGGGCTCGATTTTCAAAGCCATCCAAATACACCTGAAAACCGCCGGGCACAGACAGCTCCATTTCAAATAGGTGGGCGTTAATTTCTTTGGCCTGTAATTTTTGCAGGGCCTGCTGAACCTGTTCGTTATTTTCATAGGGGCCCACCAGCACACACTGGGCATGACTGTCTGCGGCCTTGGCATCAGCCGCCGGTGGCGGCAGATCGGCGGCGGGTGGCGCCTCAGGTTCCTGGGCGGGCGCCTGCGGTGCATTGGTGGGCGCACTGCCAGCCTGCTTGTCCGCCTCGCTTAACAACACCACCGAACCCACACCGGCCGGGGTTACATACTTGTGAGCCGCCGGGCTGGCGGCTGGCTTGGCGGTTTGCCACCACAGGAAAATGCCCAAATTGGCAGCCATTAAGGAGAAAAAAATCCAACGCATAGGGGGTTATTCACTTAAGTTTAAGGTGCCGGATAGAGCTGCATCTGTGCTAAGGCCAGACCATCTAATACCAAGTCGGGATAGTACTCATAGGCAAGCCGCCGCTCAGCACAGATAACCATCAACCAATTTGCATCGCCACCGGTCAAGCACCAGCTGGCCTCGGGTAATGCCTGCTGAGCCGACACACACAGGCCGGCAATGGCTGCGGTGACGGCGGCGGCCACACAGGTATCGGTGCTGTGCCCAGCCACCAAGCGCGGCGCCAGAGAATGGGCATCCACCTGCACGCGGCCAGTGCCGCTGCTGAGGCTCTGCACCTGGCGCACCACCCCCGGCAGTATGTAGCCGCCCAGATGGCGCCCGTCGCCGCGTACGAGATCCAGCGTGATAGCACTGCCTGCATCCACTACCACCAGATCCCCGCGCACCGATTGACAGGCCGCCAACAATGCCAACCAGCGGTCCACGCCCAAGCGGTTCGCTTCAGCATAGCCGTTAATCACCCCGGCCGCCGCAGGGCTGCTGTAAGCGCGATGGACATCACAGGCAAAAAGTCGCTGCACACTGGCGATGACGGACTCGGTGGCCGCCTCGGCCAACACCGAGACCAGCCGAACCTCTCTGGGGCTCAGCCCCTGCCACTCCGACGGCAGGCCCTCGGCGCTTAGCAGCGCAGAGCTCGGCAGGCTGCCGCTTAAGCCAAGTGCAGCCAGGCGCCATTTGGCGCGGGTGTTACCTATATCAATCTCCAGCCGGTGCATAGGCTACGCCTTAACCGGCATGGGGCGCAGGCTGACTTCGCCGCCCAAAAGGGTTTTCAGCCCTGCGTTAGTGTGTACCTGCAGGCCGCCGTTGGCTGCCGCTGCAATGCACACCCCTTCCTCCCAGACGCCCGCTTGATCGATAAGAACCGTCTGGCCAGCCAAACCATTGAGGTCATTCCATTGCGCTTGATAAAAGCCAAAACCGCGCGCGGGGAAGTCGTCTAGCAACTGGGACAGCGCATGAATCAGGTGGGCCGCCAGCTGATTGCGGCTGAGCGTTTGTTGCTCCAAAAGGCTGGCCCAGCCCTGAGCTTTTGCCTCGTCCACCGGCATATGGCTGTTAAGACCAAGGCCCAGCACCAAATGGAACTGCCCGGACAGATCGCCCCCTACCTCAATTAATACCCCGGCCAACTTGCGCCCATCCAACCAAATATCATTCGGCCATTTCAGCGCAAGCCCCTGAAAACCCAGAGACTCCAGAGTGTTCACAACGGCTACGCCCACGGCGAGGCTCAGGCCTTCCACCTGGGCCACCCCCTGCTCAAAGTGCCAGCCAATCGAGAGATAGAGATTCTGCGCCAGCGGGCTGAGCCAGGCGCGCCCACGCCTGCCGCGCCCGGCGGTCTGTTGTTCCGCCAAGATGACCCGGCGATGAATGCTGCCCATGCGCGCCGCATCCAGCAGCAGGCTGTTGGTGGAAGGGGTTTGCCAGAGCACCTCCAGCTGGGTGGCCGCAGCTTCAGGCAGGGCGCGGGCGATGGCCTCGACACTGAGCACATCAGCCGCACCGGCCCAGCAATAGCCGCGCCCTTGGCGGGACACCACTGGCACCTGCTTAGCCTGCAGCTGTTGCACCAGCTTCCAGACGGCGGCCCGGCTGATTCCCAGCGCCGCCCCTAGGGCCTGGCCGGAGTGATAACAGCCGTCGCTGAGAATACTCAGCAGCTGTTGTTCGCGCTCGATCAAACGCCCACCTCATCGCTGCCGTCCCAATACTGGCGCTGACAGCGCTCTCCGAGGCGGGTAAACAGCTCATAGCCGATGGTGCCTGCCCGCCGGGCCTGCTCGTCAATACTGATACGGGGGCCGAAGAATTCTAAGCGGTCGCCCTCACCGGGGCGGGCTTCGGCGGGTAGACCGCTGACATCAAACACCAGCGAGTCCATGGAGACGCGACCTATGAGGGGCAGTTGCAGCCCCTTAAACCAGGCGCAACCGGTTTGACTCAGCGCGCGCATGAGTCCGTCGGCATAACCGCCGGACACCACAACTACCGGGGTTTCCCGCTCAGCGCAAAAGGTTGCGCCGTAACCGACGCACTCGCCGCGCCCTAAGGTGCGGGTTTGGATGACCTGCAGCAGCAACTGGGCGACTGGGGAGAGCACATCGGCGGCGAGGTTACCGGGGTTGATACCGTACAGAGCAGCGCCGGGGCGCAGCAGATCAAAGTGATAAGCGGCACCTAAAAAAATGCCCGCCGAGTTGGCCAGGCTCAATTGCACCTGCGGCAGAGCCTTGCGCGCAAGCTCAGCCACGTATTCAAACTGCTGCAACTGCCGAGCATTGAGTGCATGCCCCGGCTCATCGGCGCAGGCCAAATGGCTCATCACCAAACGGCAGTTGGCAGCGGGCAATTGGGGCAACAAAGCCAACAACTGAGCAGGCTCCAAGCCCAGCCGATTCATGCCGGTGTTGACCTTTAAGGCGAAGTCAGTGCTGGGGCCTTGGCTGAGATAGCGCCGGGCCATGCTGTCGGAAATCAACACTGGTGTAAGGCCAAACGCCTGGCAGAGGCCTTCATCGCCAGGCTCTACGCCCTGCAACACCAATATCTGCGCCGCTGGCACCAAGGGCCGCAGCGATACACCCTCCTCGGTGGAGGAAACAAAAAAATCCCGGCACCCTTTGGCGTACAAACACCCGGCCACCGCCTCCACCCCCAACCCATAGGCATTGGCTTTGACTACCGCGCCCACGCGGGATCTGGGAGCTTGCTGCTGCAATAGATAGTAATTGCTCGCCAGGGCGGCAAGGTTGATATTGAGGATGGGGTAACTGCGCGACATAGAAACAAACAGCGGGAAAATGGCGGTCATCTAACCAAACCGCGCGCCAAAAGGCTAGTGCTGGTGCGCCAGGCCGCTCCCCGAGAACCGCAGTCAGCATGGCGCTAATGAGTTGCCAGCCATCGCCTTGCCCCCAGCGCAACTTGCCCCACCCGCCCCCTACCCTCACAATGCGCTCCTGTTTCCCACAGGAGATTTTCGGTGACAAAACGCCGCCCCAAACCCGCCGCACAACAGCCCTCAACCACCCGCCGCTGGCTGCGCCACATTTTTATCACCCTATTTAGCCTCGGCCTTTTTGCCGGTGCTGGGCTTGGGGCGGTGCTGTGGGTGTGGAGCCTGGAGCTGGAGAAAGAAGTCACCGCAAAGTTTGAAGGCAAGAAGTGGGCGCTGCCGGCACGGGTGTATGCAAGGCCTTTAGAGCTGTATGAAGGCATGAGCCTGTCGAGCCAAATGCTGGATGACCAATTGGCGGTGCTGGGCTACCGCAGCCATGAAGCAGTGACCGACCCTGGGCGCTTTAACAAAAGCAGCAAAGGCAAAAAGGGCGGCGAAAGCAGTTACACCATTTACAGCCGAGGCTTTGATTTCGCCGATAAAACCGATGCGCCGCAGGCATTTAAGCTGGACATCATCGGCAATAAGGTAGTCGCTCTCACCGATACCACCGGCACGCCTCTACCCCTGGTGCGTTTAGAGCCTGAGGAGATCGGCGGCATTTACCCCAGCCAAATGGAAGATCGGCTGCTGGTTAAGATCGACCAGATCCCCAAGTTGCTCGGCGAGGGCCTGATCGCCACGGAAGATAAAGCCTTTATGGAACACCACGGCGTCTCGCCCATGGCCATAGTGCGCGCCATGTGGGTCAACCTCACCAGCGGCCAGGTGGTGCAGGGCGGCAGCACACTCACGCAGCAATTGGTGAAGAATTTTTACCTCAGCAATGAGCGCTCCCTCAAGCGCAAGGCGCGCGAAGCCATCATGGCGCTGCTGCTGGAAAAGCATTACAGCAAAAGCGCGATTTTCGAGACCTATATCAACGAGGTGTACCTGGGCCAAAGCGGCGCGCGGGAGATCCACGGCTTTGCCTTGGCCGCCAAACACTACTTCCGCCAGCCCTTAAATGAGCTCAACGCCGGGCAGATCGCTTATTTGATCGGCCTGTGCAAGGGCGCCTCCTACTACAATCCCTGGAACCACCCCCAACGGGCCTTGGAGCGGCGCAATGTCATTCTCAATGTGATGGCCAAAGAGGGCCTGCTCAGTCCCGAGGAATTAACACAACAACTGAATAAACCCTTAGGCGTATTGCCACCGACTGACAACAGCCTGCAGACCTTCCCGGCCTTTGTGGAGTTGGTTAAACGCCAGCTGCAGCAGGAATACAAAATTGAGGATTTGCGCAGTGAAGGCCTGAAGGTGTTTACCACCCTATCCAGCGTGTTGCAGCGCCAGGCTGAGGCGAGCCTGGTGGAGAAAACCCACAGCCTAGAGAAAAAATACAAGCAAGATTTGCAGGCCGCCATGGTGGTGACCAGTGTAGGCACGGCGGAAGTGCTGGCCCTGATTGGCGACCAGGCGCCCCACACCGAGGGCTTTAACCGCGCCTTGGATTCGCGCCGCTCCATCGGCTCGCTGATGAAACCTTTTGTCTACCTCACCGCCCTAGAGCGCCCAGAAGAGTACAACCTGGCCACGCTGCTAAGCGACACCCCCGTGACCTACACGCTGGATAACGGCCAGGAGTGGTCACCGAAAAATTCCCACGGCGAAAGCCATGGCGATACACCCTTCTACGCCGCCCTGGCCCACTCCTACAATCAGGCCACGGTGCAGCTGGGCATGCAGCTGGGCCTGCCTGCGGTGATCAAAACCCTCAAGGCAGCGGGCTACCATGACGACATAGCCGCTGTGCCCTCACTGCTGCTCGGCAGTATCGATGCGCCGCCGATTCAAATGGCCGAGCTGTACCACACCCTAGCCGCCGACGGTGTGCACGCGCCGCTGCGGGTCATTCAGGAAGTGATCGACCAGGAGGGCCACCCACTCAAGCGTTACCCCTTAGAAATTCAACAACAATTTAGCCAAGAGGCCATCTTCGCCCTCCACCACGCCATGTACATGGTGTTTCGCGAGGGCACCGCCCGCAGCGTGGCGGGGCTGTTTGGCAATACCCGCCTGGCGGGCAAAACCGGCACCACCAACGATCAGCGCGACAGTTGGTTTGCAGGCTTTAGCAGCGATTTAATGGCCGTGGTGTGGATGGGCCGCGACGACAACCAGCCCACGCCGGTCTCGGGTGCGGGCGGCGCCCTACAGGTGTGGGCCGACTTTATGGCCAAAATCCCCACCAAGGGCTTGGATGAAGAACCGCCCAGCGGCATGGATTATTATTATCTCGATAGCGCCACCGGCCTGCTCAGCGAGCGCGGCTGTCCCGGCGCCCTGTATTTGCCGCTGCGACTGGAACAGGTGCCCACCGAAAGCGCAGGCTGCGGCGCCAGTGGTGGCGGGCTGCTCGATCGCCTATTGCCAGCCAGCACCCCCAACACACCGGCATCCCCCTCCGCGCCGAACACACCACCCGCTCCCAACGCGCCCGCCAAACCGTCGTTCTTTAAACGCCTGTTTCAAGGCTAAGGCCCAAGCGGCAAACACAATGCAAGCAGGCAATAGGCAAGGGGTCTTCGATGAGGTGTTATGTTCAAAAACACACAGGGCGCGGGAGGTTTTAGCCTGAAAACCTCCTTTGCCCCTGGCAAGCGCGCCCAAGGCACAGCAGGGTTTAAGCCAGTAGGGTTTAACTGAGATTCAAAGGTTTGATGCAGATGAGGACGCTGCGCAAAGCTAAAGCCTGCCCGGAACTTTATTACCGAACCGCACCGAAGGCCTGGATACCGGCAACCCCAAGCCCCGTTAAATCTGCCGCCCATTTCCCTACGCCTCGGGCGGGTTCCTAGACAAGCCCGCCGAGCGACGGCAAGATGGCCCCTTTTTAGTCCAGCTAAGAGCCTTGCATGAAATACCTTACCGCCTGCGGTCTAGTCTCCCTGCTAACCCTCAGCGGCTGCGCCAGCTACGATGGTCCCAGCCAAAGACACGAGCGCTTCCCCGACAGCCCAGAGGCTCGCGATCGCTACCCGGATGCCCACACCTCGGAACCCGTGCGGGTGATTGCCAGCAACCGGGTAACCAGCCGCAGTGACGAGGACGAGATCACAGACCCAGACGCCGCCGTCTACGAACGCCCCAGCAGCCGCGACGAGACTGAGGCCAGCCCGCGCCGCGCGCCACCTGCCACCTACAACCGGCCCCGCCCCGCCAGTGCTGCCCCCGCCACCAATCGGGCGGTTAGCGGCGCGCTGGGCAGCCTGGTCAGCCAAGCCCAAGCGGCCTACCAGGCGGGCAATTACCAAACCGCCATCAGCACTGCCGAACGCGGCCTGCGTATCGACCGCCGCGCTCCCGCCCTGTATTTAGTGATGGCCCAGAGCTACCTCGCCCTCAACCAAGCGGCCCAAGCAGCACAATTTGCCAACCAAGGCCTGCGCTTTAGCCAGAGCGGCTCCGCCGAGGCGCGGGCGCTCGAAAAGGTTAGAAATAGCGCCGCCGACTAAGCCTGCCGCTCAGCGCCTCGCGGCGCTGTCGCCCCACCCCCGTCTCAACCCGCCGCAGGTCAACACCCTGCGTTAAGGACATTTGCATGCCACCGTTCAACCGCCGGGCGTTTGTCTCGCTGATGATCGCTCTCTTCATCAGCGTCATGCTGATGACATCGCTTTTGATGTTTTTTAAGCCTCACACAGCCTTAATTGCCAGTGTGCATACCGGCATAGGTTTTATTCTGTTGGCCTTTGTGGGTTGGCATCTCAAAAATAATTTCGCCAGTTTAAAAACCTATTTCTCGCTGCGAGCGGCAAAAAGCCGTGTAATCAATCTTGCACTCATCACCGCCCTGCTGTGTGGCGGCGCGGTAGTAAGCCTGGCGCTCACACAAATGCCGCCCTTCACAAACCTCTACGCATGGGGCAATCAGCTCAGAGGCAACCAACAAACCACCGCAGAACACCAATTTACCTACGTGCGCCAGCAGTTTACCCGCCAGGGCGCACAGGGCACTAAGCTCACCATCGACCTGCGCAAAGGCGCCTATTTTCACTACCCGCAATACGCCCTCTGGCTTGAAACGCTGGACGGCGCATTTATTCAACCGTTGTTTGTGACAGAAAAATTAGCGCGCAATGATTTTGCCAATAAGGTACGCCTGCGCAATCCTCAACAGGTATTTAATGCAGATATTGCCGCTATGGACGAGGCAACCTGGCAACAAACATTTACCTCTGAAACATTAACCGCCGCTGCCACCCAGCAGCGCACGCGGCCAGAATCCCTGCCCGTGTTTTTGCATCAACTCGCCACCAAACCCACAAAGGCTATGGCTACCGAACCGGGCGCAGCAAGCGCACATGTGAATATTGACGCCTACGCTGGCGCCACATTATTAGATAATTTTTTACTCACCACCCAAAGCGAACAGCCTTTACCGGCGCAATTTCGCCTGCGCTTGGAAATTAATCAGTCCTTTGACTTCAATACATTTTACTCCAGCGACCGCTTCCCCAATGATCCCATTTATTCCGGCGATGGCTACAACGGCCAACCCTCGGTAATTTATGAAGCGATTATTAACACTCAAAGCGAGCAGCGTTTTTATCCCATGGCATTAATAGGCCGAGGCCATCACTCAGGCAGTGACGGCATTATTCATACGGATATGGAAAATTTAACCACCGCCAAACAATTGATTGATCGCGTTATTGTTGAATTTACACCCTGAATAAGAGGCTTCTTAAAAATGTCGCCTGTCAGCAGAAAATCAGCACCAAAAACAGGCGCCCCAGATCAAAAAGATTGGGTTTTTTAACACAAATCAAAAACTCAGGGTGAATTAACTAAAACCCTCAGCAGCGGCAGGCTTTAACTGACCTCAATCAAATAAAACGCTATTTTTTACGCCTAAGATGAACTCACAACCTTAGGAGTATGCATATGAAATTATTATCCATTTTCACCATCGGCTGTTTATTCAGTGGCGCTGCCTCCGCTCATCAGGCAGGCGATATTATCGCTCGCGCAGGCGTAGCAACGGTTGATCCGGCGGGTGATGGAGCTTTAAATGGTGCGCTGGATGTCAAATCCAACAGCCAATTAGGCCTGACCCTCACCTATATGCTGAGCGATGATTGGGGCCTGGGTGTATTAGCGGCCACACCGTTTAAACACGATATTACCCTGGCAGGCAAAACCATCGGCACCACAAAACACTTACCGCCTACAATCACCGCGCAATATCATTTCCCAGCAGGTGAAACCCTGCACCCCTACTTGGGTTTGGGCGTGAATTACACGCAATTTTTTAGCGAAGAATCCACGCTAGGCGATTTAACCTTAGATTCTTCTTTCGGTTTAGCTGCAGAATTAGGTGCCGATATTAATTTTAATCAACACTGGGGCGCCAATTTTGCGCTGTGGTATATAGATATAGATACAGATGCAAGCCTAGACGGCAAAAAACTCGCCACAGTGCAGATTGATCCCTGGGTGTATAACCTAGGTATTAGCTACAGCTTTTAAGCGGTAGCAAGGCGCATTAACCCGCTGGAATTTTTGCGGGGTTAATAGTAGCGGCATGGATGCCGCATCAAATGCGCACATTCGGTTAACACGAGAAAGCCCGTGCGCTTTTGCTAGCTTTAGTGCGCGAAGAGAAAATACTGCAAGATGAAATTTTTGTCGCCAAGCGAATAACAAGGGTAATTATTGTGAAAGCCACAGGCTCATCGCGCACCATACTTTAGCTTAATTTTTTGGACTAAAGCGCAAGCTTCACAGCCTGCAAACCTATTTAACACTCATTATTTTTTACCGCGCTCAGACCAATATTGGCGGCCAATATGCAGCGGAAACAACACAATCAAGAACACACCCGCATACCAGTGCGCGCTCGCCACAGCAGTTCCAGCTCCCAGCCAGGCCTCTTGTGGGTAATACAGCAGCCAGCCGGTAATAATTAAAAAAATCCACAGCCAAAGATGCACATAACCATCCCAAGGGCGATGGGTTTTAATTTTGCGGTATTTAATCAGCTTCTTTTTCACATGATCGGCAAATAAATAACCGAACATAATTAAGCCCACCACGGCGCCCGCACCGTGAATTTCCCGCAGCAGGCCATTGTATGGATGCGGCAAGCCTTCATCCGTCGGCGCCAACACATACAAAGCGATTCCCGATAGCGCCAGCAGGCTCAGGCTTATAGCCAAATTAATGCGCGATTTTTTCATACCAATAAATGTACCGTTTGATAATTGCCGCTCACGCGGCATTTAAGGGACTCGAATTAATTTATGTGCCGGATCACGAGGAGCCTTTTGCCAGCACTTATGGCGCACGAAGATCGCACACGATATTCACACGAATAATTACCTTTATCCTAAGAGTCTCAGGTAAGCCCGCAACAAGAGCGCCTAAGGCGCGGGATATGAGCGCTTATTTGCCAAAACACGGGCGAAAAAAATTTGGAAAATAAGTGTCAACATTCAAGCGTTAAGCGGTCGCAGTCGGATTTAACTGAGGTTTTTGGTCGATTCGGCGGTGAGCGGCTCAGGCGGCCAAAGCCAAACAGCGCCCACCTAAAGCGGCGACTATTCTACTGCGAAATGCAGCAGCCGTTGCGGCCGCGACCTTAGTCAGTGCATCAGCGCGCCAGGCGGTGTGCGCCATAACGGCCAGGGTTTGCGCCGGTATCGGCTGGCCGTTCGCATCGAGCAACACACCGGGAAATCGCTCACTGGCGCAGCTTGTAGAGGTGGCCAGGGCGGCCTCACACAAACCACCCTGCGGGTGTAAAACACCCCCATGATCGCGAATACTCACCGGCAATACCAGCGCGCCAAAGGCGCGCACATCACCGCCTGCGTTAATCCAACCGCTGCGCACACCTGCGCGCTGGAGGGTTTTAATGGCGCTATCAACGGCAAAACCCTTGGCAATCCCATCCAAACTGAGAATGACGCCGGGGCGCACACAAGCCCCCTGCGCGCTGATAACAATGTCCTGCCAAGTGCCCAGGGCGGCAATAGTATCGCTGTCAAAATCATGTTTGGGCAGCACACCTGTGCGCACTAAACTGCCCCCCAGCGTGCAATTAAAAGCACCCTGGCTTGCACGCGTCATGGCCCTAGCCAAGCGCAAACACGCCAGGCTTAGGGGATGACAGGGCACCATTTGGCCCTTGGCGCGATTTAATCGAGTTAAATCGCTATCGGGCGAGTGAAAACTCAAAAGATGGTGAATTAATTCAATCTGCGCAAAAGCAGCATTAAATAATTCAGATGAACAGGTCTTAGGCAAACCAATTTCCACAAAACAACCCAACAAAGGCCGCATGCGTTTGAGGCAATCCTCTGGCGTCATTACGCTTTTAAGGCAATTTGGTAAATCGCCAATAAACGCTTAACGCCATCGGTGACGTTGCGACAGGAGAGTGTGGCACCGCTGATATTGGGAATATCTTTACCGAGTTTAAATTCATCTGCGCTGGTTTTACCGGTAAAATTTTGCCGCCACTGACTCTGCCTAATTTGCCCGCCGTGTGTCTCGCGGTAGCTGAGCACTTCAATGCCATTGACCTGCCCCTGCGCAGAGATGGCGGCGGCATAGGTAATAAAATCGTGTTTACCTATAACATCATCCACCATAAACCAGCCCACCAAGGCGCCGTTTTTCTCGGCGCGCCAGGATTTTTGCACAGCTTGGCGCTGCCCTACACCGGCGCGTTTTTTAATTTCAGCGCGCTGGTCATCACTAAGATTAATCGGCGCCTCAATAAAATTTGTCGCCTCGGGAAATAACGCCTGCTGAGCTTGTTGCACGGTTAAATAATCCTCAGCATAAACAAATTGCCCTGCGATGGATGCCGCAGCCGCCGCTGGTGCCACAATAAAAAAAGGAATACTGCGCATTGCCCTTACCTCGTCAATTTCGCGTCAGGCTCAATCTAGGTTATGAACTAAAAATTAATACCCACTTTTAAACGAATTTCTTTTTTGGTTTTCTCGATTAAATGCAAACCGTCTGGCTGGCCTTCAAAGGTTTCTCCGCCGCCTTCTATTTGCTCCATCCAGGTGAGCGTGAGCCAATAAGCTTCGCCGCCATAATGCAGGGTTGGACCGGCAAACAATGAACTGCGCTCCATAGCCACTTCCGTTTCATATTCAGTTTCATACAGCGCTTCAAGGCCCACAAACCAGCTGGGCGCAAAGCGATAAGACACACCAGTGCCAGCATTAAATTCAATTTCAGCTTCCATTGCGGTGGGCCATTCAAAATTCTCAGGCAAATTATCAATCGGCGCGCGCGTGGCGCGGGTGCCTTCCGTCCCGGCATTGGCCACCCAAACAACTTGCCCTTCCAAAAAATATTTCTGCAATTGAAAATCTAAGGAAATACTTAAGGAATCTTTTTTGCGCCCGGAGTGCGGATCCAGCGTTAAATACTCAAATCCCAACAAAGCCGACAGGCCGATATCATCCAAAGCGGGGCTTAAAAAATTATATTTGGCCGAGGTTTCAAGCCCCGCGTAACGCAAACCGTATTGCTCATCGCCGGGCATATAGCCGTCAATTAATAAGCCCGAGGTATTAATTTGCTGGCCCTTAAGCTCGCCCGCCCAGGTAAATCGATCCGTTACACCGTATTCCAATTCGGTCGTTGTGTTGTACGCCACATAATGCCCAACGCCTTTATCGCTGCGCTGGGTAACGACTTGGTACAACTCCATGGCGCCCTTGGGTAACACCTCTGAGCCGCGCACATAACCAAACAAATTTTCGTCTGCGTGCGCAGAAGCTGCGAGCAGGCCACCTGCTGTAACAAGGGCAGCGAAATAACGAACCGACATGACAATCTCCAGGCTCAATCGAAATTAAAATCAGGCGCCAGACTATCACACATGCATCTAAGACACATATGAAACCATTTCTCATTTGATGCACAGCAAAATTGTCCAGCCACATAAAGGCGGAGGCGGACAACTGTGCCTCGCCCCACTCCCTGCCGCGCCCAACCAGGTTAGAATTGCCCCTTCCCGCTACTAACCAAAGAGGACCTCAGGTGGAAGACATCATCGAGAAACTGCGTGCGCACGCCGAGGAGGTTCCGGTACCGCTTGATTTGCCGGATGAAGATCAACTGCTGGATATAGAAGAAGCCCTGCTCACATCCCTACCCAAAAGCCTGCGTCTGTTTTTATTAAATGTGAGCGACCTGGTCATCGGCAGCCTGGAGCCTGCCACAGCGGCCGACCCGCAATCGCACACCTATTTGGCCGACATGGCCGCCGACGCCTGGGCGCGCGGCCTGCCAAGGCAACTATTGCCTTTCTGCCGCACGGGCAGCGGTTATTACTGCCTGAACATGGAGGATGCGGTCGTTATGTGGACGCCCGCCGCTGGTGAGTCGGACGCTGAATGGGAGGATATTTGGCATTGGGCCGAAGCGGTTTGGCTGCCCTCAGGCCAGCGCGCCGCTGTCTCGAAGGCTTAGCAAATAGCGAGTTTGGACTACACTTTGGGGAAGCTGTAACACGCGGTTTTGACCCTGGAGTCACCATGCAACCCTCCCCTAGATCCCACGCCTTAGCGCCGAGGCAATACCCAGCAGCCAGGCCACCATGAGTTGGCTGGCGGAGCATATGGCAAGCGTTACTCTGTTTAGCCTGCTGGTGGCGTTTAGCCTTGCCAGCGGGGTGCAGTGGCTGCGTTTACACCGTTTAGTTAAAAGCCTTAAAAACACACCCGATAAACACAGCATTATCAGCAGCTTTTTACATGAGCAGGACACCAAAACCCAGCGCCTGAAAAATACTGCCCTACTCGCCTTGCCCGGCGCCACCAAAAAAGCCCTGCGCCTGCGCCACGCGTATTTAAAAATCGAAAGCCGCATGTTGGCAAGCCACACCTACAACAGCCGAGATTATTACCTGGGCCTCGTGACGCATTTAACTCAGCTGCTAAAAATCCTCGATGGCGATCACGAACACCACGAACAGGTCGCCCAGAATCTGCAGCAGGCCGCTGACAGCATAAAAATATCCGCCAGCGAAAAAGCCGAAATTATCGGTTGTATTGAAACCCTCTTGCAGCGCGCCAAGGGCGCACACTTGGATGCGCCGGAACTGCAGGCGCTGGGCGACAGAGTGCTGGCGATTGTGCAGCAATACGAAGACCCGCAGCGGCGCCAGCAGAGCGCCCAGGCCATGGCGCTTCACGCACTACAAACCAAAACCCTGCAGCAGACCGACCAGATCAAACACCTGGCCCACACCAACCGCCACCAGAGCCAACAGCTCAGCGGGCGCTGGGAGGACGATACCAACGCCGCCCAACTATTGGAAAAAGTCCGCGAATTTGAGCGCGAAAATCACCGCTTAAGCATGCACATTAGCCTGTTGCAGCACGAACTGAACACCAACCAACACTCGCCGTTCAGTCACAGTCCAACGGCACCCGATGATGCCACCAGCCTTGCCGAGCAGCTGATTGAATTTAACGAGCAAGAAATTCGCAAACTAAGAAACACTATCCGCTCGCAGAAAAAAATTATTTTTGAACTGCAAGAATCCTTAGAAAAACACAGCTCAATAACACCGCAAGAGCGCACAGACTACAGCGAACAATTAGCACAACTACAGCGCAACCTGACGCAGGCAGAAACCTGTATTGAAATGCTGGAGCAGGAATTAACTCAGTTGCGCGAGCGTTTTAATAAGGTCAAACACTTAGAGGAATCAACGGCCAGCGAAACCTTAAAAGCACAGCTCGACGCGATCACAGCCGAGATTCAACCCGCCGCCACTGAGGCTTCCCAGCAAAAAAACGAGCTGGAGTTTATTCAGGAGGCGATTGCGGCGGATTCGTTAGAAGACTTATCCCTGCTGATTTACCAGTATTATTTGGATCAACACTGCAGCCCAGTATTGTTAATCAGCCATAAAAATCGCCGCCTCGAAATGTGTGCCAGCGGCAGCTTAAATGCCAAACAGAAAAATAGCTTGGCGGGGTTGCGCGCGAATGAATCTACTTTTGACCGCAGCAGTGGCCAGCTGCATTTTCACTATCAATACATCAGCGGCATACTGAACCTACCGCCCAATGCCACTTCCGCGCAGGAAAATGCCCTCAAAATTGCCCGCATTGCCGACCGGGTGATCGACAAAATCATGGCCAATCACGCCAACCGACAATTAAAAAAACAAATTGAAGCGGGCAGCAATATTGCCAAACAACTGGCCCGCGAAATAGAAAACGCCTACGACCAGCAGATTAATAGCTGCAAAACGGTTGTTTATGACACCTTTAAAAATATCCAAAACCTACTACAAAGCAAAAACGCCACCCCCACACAAATCGCCAGCGTGAAACAAGCCGAGCAGGATATAGTGGAAGAATTAATGGCCAATAATAGCTATCGCATCAAGTTGCGGCGGGAGTTTATTAATCTGGTGAAGAAAATCGAGGATAAATAAACCCGTACGCGTTATACGCCCCGCCACACCAGGCAGCCTCCGTGCGCAGCGAACTAGCCGCGCCGCTTAGTCGTGCAGTTCAACGCCCAGCTTGCGAGCCAATTTCTCCAGCAGGCTGGGAATATTATAAAAATCCGTCGTACCCACCACCGTGCCGCAGGCGGCGCACTGAATAAACATAATTTTAAATTTAGCGTCCTTCACATCGTCCCGCTCCACCATCTCAAACGCTTCATGCTGACATTTAGGGCATTTTGACTTGGCCATATACACGCTTCTCAGTTAAAAAATAACAGACAAAAAAAAGCCCCGACGCGTTTACGGCGGGGCTGGGTTTAAGCTTAGACGCTATTACTTGTTCTTAGCGGCAGCAGCTTTTTTCTCTTTTTCTTTGGCGATAACCGCATCGGCTACGTTGTTCGGACATGGAGAGTAGTGTGAGAACTCCATGGAGAACTGACCGCGACCAGAGGTCATGGTGCGCAGGGTGCTGATATAACCGAACATATCGGCCAGGGGCACGTTAGCCTTGATGCGCACACCGGTGATGTTGGCTTCTTGGCTGGTGATCATACCGCGACGACGGTTTAAGTCACCGATCACATCACCCACGTGGTCCTCTGGGCTGTACACGTCCACTTTCATGATCGGCTCAAGCAACTGAGGGCCAGCTTTCGGCATGGATTGACGGAAGGCGCTCTTAGCGGCAATTTCAAACGCAATGGCCGAGGAGTCAACGGCGTGGTAACCACCGTCAATCAATTCAATTTCTACGTCTAATACAGGGAAGCCTGCTAAGGGCCCGGTATCCATCATGGACTTAAAGCCTTTTTCAATGGCGGGGAAGAATTCTTTAGGAACGCTACCGCCCACGACTGAAGACTTAAACAAGAAGCCAGAGTTAGGTTCGCCCGGACGAATGCGGTAGTCGATCTTACCGTACTGACCCGAACCACCGGATTGTTTCTTGTGGGTATAGCTGTCTTCTACATCGCGGGTAATGGTTTCGCGGTAGGCCACTTGCGGCTGGCCCACAACCAGTTCCACACCGTAGGTGCGCTTTAGGATGTCCACTTTAATATCCAAGTGCAGCTCACCCATACCTTTGAGGATGGTTTCACCTGAGTCTTGGTCGGTTTCAACACGGAAGGTGGGGTCTTCAGCTACCATTTTGCCGATAGCGATACCCATTTTCTCGGTTGAACCCTTGTCTTTAGGGGCGACGGCGATGGAGATTACTGGCTCCGGGAACACCATGGCTTCCAGCGTACATTCGTGTTTAGGGTCACACAGAGTGTGGCCGGTTTGTACGTTTTTCATGCCCACGATGGCGATAATGTCACCGGCTTCTGCGCTGCTTAATTCGTTGCGCTCATTAGCCTGCATTTCCACCATGCGGCCTACACGCTCGGTTTTGCCCGTAGCGGTATTCAAAATGTTATCGCCTTTGGCCAATTTACCGGAGTAGATACGCACGAAAGTCAGGGCGCCGAAACGGTCGTCCATAATTTTGAACGCCAGGGCGCGGAAGGGCTCGTCGGCGGACACAATGGCATACTGGCCATTGGGGTTGCCTTCTTCGTCGGTCAGCGGCTGTGGGTTTACTTCGTGTGGCGCAGGCAGGTAATCCACTACCGCGTCCAACAACAACTGCATACCCTTGTTTTTGAAGGCCGAACCACAGTAGGTGGGGAAGAAGGCCAATTCGCGGGTACCCTTGCGGATGCAGCGCTTGATGTCGTCGATGGAGGGCTGTTCACCTTCCATGTACGCCATCATCAGGTCATCGTCCATTTCAACGGCGGTTTCCACCATTTGGTCGCGGTACATTTCCACATCGTCCAGCATGTCTGCTGGTATGTCTTGTACGGTGTAGTTTTCGGGTTGGCCAGATTCATCCCATACGTAGGCTTTGCGGTTTAACAGGTCAACCACGCCCACGAAGGTATCTTCGCGGCCGATAGGCAGGGTCATGATTAAGGGGCGGGCGCCGAGGACTTTTTTCACCTGGTCGGTTACGCGCAGGAAGTCAGCACCGATGCGGTCCAGTTTGTTCACGAAGATCAAACGGGCCACTTTTGAATCGTTGGCATAGCGCCAGTTGGTTTCCGATTGCGGCTCTACACCGCCGGAGCCACAGAACACACCGATACCGCCGTCGAGTACTTTTAATGAACGGTACACTTCCACGGTGAAGTCAACGTGGCCCGGGGTGTCGATAACGTTAAAACGGTGGCCTTTCCAGAAGCAGCTTACAGCGGCCGATTGAATGGTAATCCCGCGCTCGGCTTCTTGTTCCATGAAGTCGGTAGTGGATTCACCTTCGTGAACCTCACCAATTTTGTGAATTCTACCGGTCAGCTTAAGGATGCGCTCGGTAGTTGTGGTCTTGCCGGCATCTACGTGGGCGAAGATACCTATGTTTCGGTAGGTTGATAAGTCAGTCATAGCACTCTCTATAAGCTGGGGTGAAAATTGGCCAGCACAATACACGAAATCGTGCCAATTTGCCCAAAAATTGCGTATGACCAGGGCAAAGAGGGGTCTTTTTCATCAATTATGCCTAGTTGGCCGCGTTTAATAACCACAGCCGAGCGCAGTCTAGCGGGGTTTTGCGACAAAACCCGGGCAGTCGCGCCGAGGGTTTAGATGCTGGCTACCATCGGGCGGCGCTACTGCAGATGATCGTACAAAGCCTTATCGCCGTTGTGTTTAAAGCGCTTGTATTCCCACTGATACTGCTCGGGAACCTGCGCAACTGACTGAGCAACGCCTTCGTTTAATGCGGCTACTGCTTCGTCTAAATGCTCGGAGTAGAAAGCTGCGGGCACGGGGTTAAAAATGATGTCAAAACCACCCGGCACCCGTTTGGCATAGCCAAACACTGCGCCACAACCGAGGTTGTGTACCAGCTTGCAGACAAAAGTCGGTGTAAAAGCCGGGCGCCCGAAGAAGGGCGCCAGCATGCCGCTATTGGCGTCTTTGGGGGCTTGATCGGGTAGTACACCGGTAATACCGCCGCTTTTTAAATGGCTGATTACCTGGGCCAGGCCGCGCCGGTCGGTGGCGGCTAAGCCGGAGCCGGAACGGCTGCGGCCCGCCTTCACAAACTCGCCAAACTTCACCAACTTAGGCGGCTGAAACATGGATATCAACGGGCCTATGTTCACCAGGTAGCGGCCCAACACCTCCCAGTTGCCCAGGTGCGGCGCCAGCACCACAAGCCCCTTGCCCGCTGCCCTGGCCGCCTCCAGATGTTCAAGGCCCTGCACATTTTTGATGAAGCCCTTCAGCACAGTGTCATCCGTACACCAAATCACCGGCATTTCCAGTGCTAGGCGGGCCGTTTCCAGCACCGAGGCGCGCACCAGCTGTTCGCGCTCGGCCTGTGTCAGCTGGGCCATGCAATAACTAATATTGCGGCGCGTCACCTTCACCATCGAGATATTAAAAAGCAGCGCCAGGTGCCCTAAAAAACTGCCGCAAGCCTGCGCCCAGCGAAGGGGCAAGCGGCCGAGCGTTTTCGTCAGCAGCAGCGCGAGGGTATCGAGCATTGAGTAAGGCCTGCACAAAAAGGCGCCATTGTGCCAAGCGCGTAGGTTTTAGCAACGGGCTTTCTTGGTGAATGATCGTTAACCCCCTATAATCGGCCGCTTTTTCGCCGCAAGGCACCTGTATATCGCTTGTAACCCTCAGGAGGGTTTGATGACGCCCGCTTCGCCCGATGTATCAACATTTCAAGGCCTAATCCTCGCCCTGCAGCAGTATTGGGCGGAGCAAGGCTGTGTAATTCTGCAACCTCTCGATATGGAAGTGGGCGCAGGCACCTTCCACCCGGCCACTTTTTTGCGCGCCATAGGCCCTGAAACCTGGAACACCGCCTATGTGCAGCCCTGCCGCCGCCCCGCCGACGGCCGCTACGGCGAAAACCCCAACCGCCTGCAGCATTACTACCAGTTTCAAGTCATCTTGAAACCCTCCCCCAGCAACATCCAAGACCTCTACCTAGGCTCGTTAAAACGCCTAGGGCTGGATACCAGTATTCACGATGTACGCTTTGTGGAAGACAACTGGGAATCCCCCACCCTCGGCGCCTGGGGCTTGGGCTGGGAGGTGTGGTTAAACGGCATGGAGGTCACGCAATTTACCTATTTCCAACAGGTGGGCGGCTTAGAGTGTTACCCGGTGAGTGGGGAGATCACCTACGGGCTTGAGCGCATCGCCATGTACCTGCAGAACAAAGAATCCATTTTTGACCTGGTGTGGACCATTAACCCTCAGGGCGAGCCGGTCACCTACGGCGATGTGTTCCACCAAAACGAAGTGGAAATGAGCCACTTTAACTTCACCCATGCCAACGTGGAGTTTTTGTTCCAGAGCTTTGACGTGTACGAAGCCGAAGCCAAACGCCTGATGGCGCAAAACCTGCCGCTGCCCGCCTATGAAATGGTGATGAAAGCCAGCCACGCCTTTAACCTGCTGGACGCCCGCCAGGCCATCTCCGTCACCGAACGCCAGCGCTACATACTGCGCGTGCGCACCCTGGCCCGCGAAGTGGCGCAAGCCTACTTTGATGCCCGCCTAGCCCTCGGCTTCCCCCTGGCCCCCGCCGCCCTGCGCGATGAAGTCATCGCCCGTGTCAACGCCGAACGCAAAACCCAAGAGGTCAACGCCTAATGACTAGCCACGCTGCCCATCAGTTTTTTGTTGAACTCGGCACCGAAGAACTGCCCCCCAAAGCCCTCCTAAGCCTGCAAGAGGCCTTCGCCAACCATGTGCAGGAGGCCCTTAAAACGGCGGGCATCGGCTTTGCGAACCTCAAGGCGTTTGCCAGCCCCCGCCGCCTGGCCCTGCGCATTGATGGCCTAGCCGCCAGCACGCCGCGCCAAGCCGTCACCCATTGGGGCCCACCGGCCAAAATGGCCAAAGACGACACAGGCGCCCCCAGCAAAGCCGCCCTCGCCTTCGCCGATAAACTCGGTGTGGGCTTTGACCAGCTGCAAGTGGCCAACGACGGCAAGATCGACAAACTCGCCTACCAGGCTGAAATCGGCGGCGACTCGGTGCGGGATTTAATGGCCGGTTTTGTAAGCGGTGCCCTGGCCGCCCTGCCCATCCCCAAACGTATGCGCTGGGGCGCCAGCCGCAACGAATTCGTGCGCCCGGCCCTTTGGCTGGTGATGCTCTGGGACAACCAGATTTTACCCGGCGAGATCCTCGGCCTCACCTCTGGCAACCAAACCCGTGGCCACCGCATCCACGCGCCTACACCTATTACTCTGAGCGATGCCAGCCAATACGAAAGCCTGCTTAAAACCGAAGGTTTTGTGCTGGCCGACTTCGCCACCCGCCGCAGCCTGATTGCCGACTTGGTTAAGGCTGAAGCCGTCAAACTCGGCGGCACGGCGGTGATCGACGCGGATCTACTCGATGAAGTGACCGCCCTAGTGGAATGGCCAGTCGCCCTCGCCGGCCGCTTTGAAGAGCGCTTTTTAAGCGTGCCCGCCGAGGCCTTGGTGTCCTCCATGAAAGAGCACCAAAAGTATTTCCACCTGGTGGATAGCTCCGGCGCACTGCTGCCCTACTTTATTACCCTGGCCAACCTGGTCAGCAATGACCCCGCCCAGGTGATCGCGGGCAATGAAAAAGTCATCCGCCCGCGTTTGAGCGACGCTGCGTTTTTCTTCACCACCGACTGCCAAACGCCGCTTGCCACCCAGCGGGAAAAGCTCAAAACCGTTATGTTCCAAGCCCAGCTCGGCAGCCTGTTCGATAAAAGCGAGCGCCTGGCCCTGCTCGCAGGCCGCATGGCCGATCAACTCGGCTGGGATGTAAGCCTCGCCCAGCGCGCAGGCGAGTTATCCAAGGCCGACTTGGTCAGCAAAATGGTTTATGAATTTGCCGAAATGCAAGGCATTGCAGGCTACTACTACGCCCGCAACGACGGCGAACCTCAAGAGGTAGCCGAAGCACTTAAGGAGCAATACCTGCCGCGCTTTGCCGGTGACGCCCTGCCCGAAAGCCACACCGGCTGCCTGCTGGCCTTGGCCGATCGGCTCGACACGCTCGTTGGTATCTTCGGCATAGGCCAGATTCCCACCGGCTCCAAAGACCCCTTCGCCCTGCGCCGCGCCTCGGTGGGCATCCTGCGCATCCTGATTGAAAAACGTCTGGATCTGGACCTTAAAGCCCTGTTGGAAGCCGCCTTAGCAGGCTTTAACAACCTGCGCGCCGACACCCTCGACACCGCTTTGGCCTATGTGCTTGAGCGCCTGGCCAGCCTTTATGGCGACCAGGGCATAAGCCCCGAGGTCTACCAGGCCGTCAGCGCCAAGAATTTAAGCAACCCGCTGGATATACACCATCGCATCCAAGCCGTGGCCGCCTTCAGCCAATTGCCCGAGGCCGCCAGCCTCGCCGCCGCCAACAAGCGGGTGTCCAATATTCTGGCGAAATTACCCGAAGCGCCGGAAGACAAAATCAACCCCGCCCTCCTGCAAATGCCTGCCGAACAGGCCCTGGCGGCGGCGTTAAACAAAGCCCAAGCCGAAGTCGGCCCCCTGCTCACCGACGGCGAATACCAAACCGCCCTCAGCCAGCTTGCCGTGCTGCAGGCGCCGGTGGATGGCTTCTTTACCGATGTGATGGTCATGGCCGACGACCTGGCCCTGCGCAACAATCGCCTGGCGCTACTGCAGCAGTTGCGGGATTTGTTTTTGCAAGTGGCGGATATTTCCTGCCTGGTGGTGAAGTAACGCCTCACCCTGTATTCCCGTGCCGCGCGCGGGAATACAGGGCATCCCCGATCAATCCAGCGCCTCAATCCGAGACCTCCCCACCATGTTGACCTGGCTGCGCTCAGCGCTGTTTTCCATCGTTTATATCCCCAGCACCATCTTCTACGGCACGGCCACCCAGCTGGTGCGCTGGCTGCCGCCGAGCATTCTGCCCCCCGCCCGCCTGCACCGCTTTGTTATCACTTGGTGCCGCATAAATGTGGAATGGCTGCGCATTACCGTCGGTGCACGGTATCAGGTGAGCGGCCTTGAGCATTTGAAAGATGTACAGGGGCCCGTGATGGTATTGGCCAAACACCAAAGCACCTGGGAGACCCTGTTATTACAGCTGGTATTTTTCCCCGCTATTACGGTGCTGAAACGGGAGCTGCTGTCGATTCCGTTTTTCGGCTGGGGCCTGCGCGGTTTGCGGCCCATCGCCATAGACCGGGGCAACCCGCGCGATGCCTTAAAACTGGTGAAGGAGCGCGGCCTTGCGCAGTTGGCGGCGGGCAATAATATGCTGCTGTTCCCCGAAGGCACCCGCACCGCCCTGGGGGAGCGCGGCAAATACGCCCGCAGCGGTGCCGATATCGCCATCAGCGCAGGCGTGCCCATCATTCCGGTCGCCCTCAACTCCGGCAAGTGCTGGCCGCCGAAGCAGCTGCGCAAATATCCGGGCTTAATCAGCGTGGTGATAGGCGCGCCTATAGCCACCGAGGGGCGCAACAGCAAAGAGTTAATTGACCAGGTGGAGAATTGGATTGAGGGGGAGCTGGCCCGTATCGCCGCTGAAGAAGCTCAAGTGAGCGCTGACCAGTGTCGTCAAAATTAACACTCTTGGCCCAAGGCGAGACAAGATTGGAATTTAACTAGCTGTTATTATTAGCAATATAAATAAGCGCACAAATCCTGCTAGGCTGCAGCTCCCGTCCCTCTGAGAGATGTACCCATGGAATTCCCCCGCGCCCTTATGCTGAGCCTAGGCCTCAGCCTCACCGCCAGCCTCGCTCACGCTAGCCTGCTCGATTACAACCTAGCCCTACAAAACAACCTCACCGGTGCTGTGCACGTTGAGGGCATGAGTTTTATCGGCGGCAACCTCACCGCCACCCAGTTATCCGAATTCAACAGCGGCAACGACACCCCTGTCGGCACCTTTGACGGCCTGGAAGTGGGCGGCAAGGTGAGCGGCCAGGTGAAAATTCTCAACGGCGAAACCGCTGTATACAAAACCAAAGACGCCGCTGCCCAAATTCAGTGTGTGGGCAGCGTGAACTGCGCCACTGGCGGCGTTGACTTAACCACCAAGAAACAAACCCTCACTAGCGAAATGACCAGCCTGTCCAGCAGCTACAAGGCCTTGAGCAGCAATGCCAGCGCGGTTAAAAACGGCAACCAAATAAAACTGCAATACAGCGGCAGCGACAGCCTAGCGGTATTTAACCTCACCGCCTCGGACTTATTCTTCCAAAACTCCAGCATTGAGCTGGCCCTGGGCAATGCCAGCAAAGCGATTATCAACGTCTCCGGCAACCTCAATGTCAGCAACACCAACCTCACCGGTGGCTGGAACTACTCCAATACCCTGTGGAATTTCTACGATGCCACCAGCCTGAACTTTAACGCCATGGCGGTAAAAGGCTCAGTATTGGCCTTTGGGGCGGATGTGTTCGACGGCGGTGGTTTTGACGGCTCGCTGTACGCCAAGTCCTACACCAACTCCAGCCTTAGGGAAATTCACGGCTTCTTCTGGACGCCGCCCACCACTAACACAGTGCCTGAGCCTGAAATGTTTGGCTTGATGCTGGGCGGATTAGGCTTACTGGGCCTCGCTCGCCTGCGCCGTAAGGCCTAAGCAAGCGCCCCATAAAAAAACCGGCCTAGGCCGGTTTTTTTATGTCGGTAGATCAAGGCTACCGCGCATGGTAATCACCGCCTGCCCCCACAGATGCACGCGCTCTCCCACCTGGCTCACCTTTAACAAGCCGCCCCGGCGCGAAGCCTGCCGCGCCCAAAATGAGTTGAGGCCTAATTTTTGCCCCCAATAATCCGCCAATGCGCAGTGTAAAGAGCCGGTAACTGGGTCCTCGTTAATGCCAAAACGCGGCGCAAAAAAACGCGAGCTCACCTGGTAGGGTTTATCCAGCGCCGCCGCCGTCACGCCCACCCCTCGATAGGGCAGCGCCGCAAGTGCAGCTAAATCTGGCATCGCCGCCACCACCGCTGCTTCATCGGCCAATTCCACCAGCAGGTCTTCACCAGCGCTGGCAAAAGCCTGTGCGTCAGGAAATAAATTCTTTAAAAAATCATCGACAATTATTGGCGCAGTTGTGATGAGCGGGAAATTTAATTGCACCCCATTATCCAGACGCGAGGCCATAAGTTCGCCGCTACGGGTATTAAAGCGTAAAAGATCCGCCTGGATTTTATGCGCCTGCCAAAGAACCCAAGCCGCCGCCAAGGTCGCGTGGCCACATAAATTAACTTCTGTGGTGGGCGTAAACCAGCGTAAATTCCAGCTGTTTTCACCGGCAGGCATTAAATAAGCGGTTTCGGATAAATTAAATTCTGCGGCAATGGCACTTAAAAGTGTCTCGCTCACGGGATGTTCTAAAACACAGACTGCGGCCGGATTGCCACCAAAAGCATTGGCGGTAAAGGCGTCTACTACCCAATAACGAATCGACATAGTGAATATCCTGTGAAAATTATAGTGAGCGGCTGTTAAGGCTATTATTCAAAAATACAGACGCGCGCCGGGCAGCTTAGCCGCAAACTCAGCGGCGGCAATTGCGAACATTTTTTTGCACAAGCAAATGCGCAGGCTTCTGATTCATTACACAGGGTGAATACACGAAATTATTAACCCGGCAGGTTTTAGTGGCGGATTAATAACAGCAGGTTACGCTGCCGCGAGCCGCGTTAAAAGAAGCAAATACCGCTATGTCTACGCTTTAGCGGGGCGAATTTTTTACCCAATATTTTTGCTGGCATCTAAAAATCGCCACTGCCCCAAAGGCATTTTACCCATGGAGGTGGTGCCTATGCGGATGCGTTTGATCGCGAGTACCTTCAGCCCCACCTGCTCACACACCGACTGAATTTGCCCAGGCAAGGGGTTTTTTAAGGCAAACCGCAGGCGCGTTTCACTCTGCCAGCTCACTTTGCATGGCGGTAACTTTTTACCTAAAAAACTCAGGCCAGAATTTAATAACGCGAGTTTTTCCGCAGGCAAAGTGCCCTCGACATCAACCATTAATTCCTGCTCAATACGCTCGCCGTCGTCGGCAAATTTGCGCTGCAGCCCCCAGTGTTGACTTAATATTTGCATTCCGCTCACGCCGGGCAAGAGTGGCAGGCAGGGTTTTATTTCGAAGAAATGGCGTTTTAATAAACGCCCGGCGGATTGATCGTCCCGCCAGCGGTTTTCAGGGGTTAAAAACGCGAGGGTTTGCGCTTTATTTAAATCCGCCGCCACATTCATGATTAGGCTAATAGGCCCTGCCGCTGTGGTGTTGGCGCCGGGCAACAGCGCCACCGTTTGCTCGCCGACCAAAAATTGCGGCTGATCCACCACCTCGCCATCAACGGTCACCCAACCGCCTTCGATATACAATTCCGCCTCACGGCGGGAACAGTCAATTTGTTGGATAAGCCGTTTGCTTAAACGTACAGATTCGGTCATGGAAAACTCACACTATTGATGCGGGTTGCGGCGATTGCTGTGGCGCGCAAAGCAATCACGGCCTGGGCAGAGGCTCAGCTGAAAATTGCGGTAATTAAATTAATTAATGTTGCGCCGAATCGGCTGGCGGGCTGTTCAGCTCATCGAATTTGGCCTCCAGCTGCGCTAATTGCGCTTCTAAGGCTTCAACTTTTAAGCGCGTGCGCAGCAGCACTTCTGTTTGCGCATCGAATTCTTCCCGGCTCACCAATTGGCATTTGTGTACAGCCGCTTCCACCCAGTGGCGCAGCAGGCCCGGGTCTAAATGCGGCAGCGCAGGTTTGGGTAATGCGCTTAAGCGCTCGGTAATTTCTTGCGTAATGTGTCGGGTTAAATCAAGCAACATGGCACCACCTTAATAAGTTCAAACAACCACCGCGCCGCCGGGCGCGGCGCGCTGGCCGCAAAGTGTACACCCAAACGCACCAAAGCTCCCCAGGGGGGGTGCGCGGCGGGGGTAATTGCTGCGCGAGCTGCTACAATGGCCGCCTTTTATCCTTCTCGAGGGCGCACCGTGGGGCATATTTTCTGGGCAATGTGTTTACTCTTGTTAAGCGTGCGCCTTTGTGCGGCGGACCTCTTTTATCAGGTCAGTGCACCGGTCAGCTCCCAAGCCCCTGAGGTGCGCGCTCAAGCGGCCAGCCAAGCGCTCAAGGACATGCTCTGGCGCTTAACCGGCAGCCAACAGGCGGTGCAAAACCCAGCGCTCGCCAGTGTCCTTGGCCGCGCTGAAACCTACGCCGACAGTTTTAGTTACACCGGCAGTGGCCAAATTACCTTCACCTTTTCCCCGCCAGGCCTTAACCAACTCATCAAAGAATATGGCCTGCCCTACTGGCCCGCCAACCGGCCTAAGGTACTGGTATGGAGCCTAGTCAACGGCCAGTGGCCCGCCCCCGGCGACAGCGCTTTAGCCGACTTAAAAGCCCAGGCTCAATTGCGCGGCATCCCGCTGGTGTTCCCCAATTACGATAGCGAAGACCGCACGGCCCTAAGCCAGGAGCAATTTAAAGCCTTCGACAGCGAAGCCCTGTTAAACGCCTCCTTCCGCTACAGCCTGGACACGGTTATGGCCGTTGTTATAAGCGATGGCAGCAGCCGCTGGCAGTTTGATCATCGCGGCGACAAGCGCTCAGGCGACAACGCGCTGCAGGGCATTAATGCCTTGGCGGATTATTTAGCCGCCCACTACGCCGTGGGTGGCGGCAACAGCAGCGTCGCCAGCAACGCCTTTATCACCATAGACGCGCGCGATTTTGCCCAGTACAAACAGATCAGCGATTACCTGAAAAAACACAGCCTGATCACCGCCAGCCGCCTGCTGCAATCCAGCGGTAAAGAATTAACCTTTGAAATTAGCCTGCGCGCCAGCATCAGCCAATTTAATACCAGCCTAAGCCTCGATCAGCGCTTAGAACCCAGTGCCAACCCAGAAGGCTCCGGCTCGCCCACGGCGCCTTTGAATTACCGATGGATTGCCAACTAAGGCGTATATAGAGTAAAAATGCGCTATCCATCCGTTTAGGGTTATTTCGCCGTGACAACCACCGCACCGGTTCAGTTAAGCCTTGGCGTATCGCTCAAAGACGATGCCACCTTCGCCAATTATTTCCAAAACACTGAGGCCAATGCCCAGGCCCTGGCGGCCCTATTACAGGCCAGCGCCAACCAGGGCGAGCGCAATCTGGCTATTTGGGGTGCGCGCGGCTGCGGCTTAACCCACCTGCTGCAGGCCGTTTGCCACCGCGCCTACCTAAGTGGCCTCTCCGTACAATATTTACCCCTGCGGGATTTAGTGGGTTACGCCGCTGAAGACGTATGCGAAGGCTTAGAAGCGGTGCAGCTGCTCTGCTTGGATGGGCTGGATGAAATCTGCGGCAACCGCCAATGGGAACAGGCGTTATTTCATTTATTCAACCGTATTAACCTCGCCGAACACCGCTTAATTGTCGCCTCCCACACCAGCCTGCCCAGCCTGCCCATTTTATTGCCGGACTTAAAATCTCGCCTGCTCAGCTGCGTGATTTACCACATCGAAAGCCTCAATGACTCCGGTAAAGAACAGGCGCTAATTCTGCGCGCTAAAGGCCGTGGCCTGGAAATGAGCCAGGAGGTAGCGCACTTTATTCTTACCCGCACCGTGCGCGACACCAATGAATTATTTAATTTATTAAACCGCCTGGATGACGCCTCGCTACAACACCAGCGCAAATTAACCATTCCGTTTGTAAAAGAAGTGCTGGGCCATAACGAGGGCGAGCACAAATAAATTCACTCAAGTACCGCAATTAAGCTTCCAGGGCACGCCAAAGCGGTCAGTCACTATGGCGTAACAGGGCGACCAAAAGGTTTTTTGCGGCGGCAACAACACCTCGCCACCTGCAGCCAATTGAGCAAAAACAGCCTGCACCCGCGCGGCATCCATCAAGCCCAACAAAATAAAAAACCCACTGGGCGCTGTGTATTGGCTTGTGTCCACATCCGCTCCAGCGATTTCCACGCCTTCAATAAGAATATTGGCGTGCACAATTTTATCCTGCCGATGGGCCGCTACAGAGGCGGCCGCAGGGGAGTCTTTAAACTTCAGCAAAGTACCAATTTGGCCGTTTAAAACTTCAGCGTAACATTCAAAAGCGGCTTGGCATTGGTCGTTAAAATTAATATGAAAGGAGAGGCTCATATATCTAAAAATCGCTCATTGATTCGTTGTGGGAGGTAGACGACAACAGAGATTTTGCACATTCAGCGACCAATTTATAGGAGTCCGCACTGTAGCCACCGCTGGTCATAACTACCGCCGGAATATCGAGACTGCGCAACTGGCCAAATACATATCGATCCCGCTCAACCACCGCATCAAAATCAACGGCCAATCCACCCAGCGGGTCATCTTTAAGAATATCTGAACCAGCGTTATAAAAAATAATCTTCGGCTTTTTAAGACTAGCGAGAAAAACCGGTAATTCATCCCTCAATGCATTTAAATACACTACACCTGTAGTGCCCATTTTAAGGGGCACCATAAAGGGGAACTCATCCACTTCGCCCTCGTGTAGCCCCGGATACACTTGAAAATTATACATATCAAAGATCGCGACCGCCGGATCACCCTTAAAAAAGGATTCAAACCCATTGCCACGGTGAGCATCTAAATCAATCATAGCAACCGTATCGGTCGCCTCGAGTAATCCTTCTATGCGCATTTTTGTTACGGCTAAGGCCGCATCGGCAAAAAAACAAAACCCCTCGCCTTTATCAGCAAAAGCATGATGAAAGCCACCTCCTAGGTTCATAACCATCGCATGGTGTGCAAGGGCATAACGAGTGGCCAAAAGGGTACCTTGAGTAGCCCAGCGAATCGGCGTTAAAAGATGTTTATTAAGCACAGTACTTGGCAGGAAGCGCGCCATAGCCACTTCAATTACCGCCGCGATCACCGCTGAGCTATCGAGCGATAGTAGGTAGTCATCGCTATGAACTAACCGTAACAACTCGTCATTAGCGGGTGACTCAGGCTCTATCAGATAGCTTTGCGCATCCGGTACAGAAGCTTGCACAAGCCCCCAGGCTTTACTAAATTTTTTACCGTCAAAGGGGTGCAATTTATCTATGCCCCAGCCGCCAAAATCATAGTGACTGGAATAAACAATTTTAGTCTTCATGAAAACCCCTTAGCGGATTTTATCTGCAGAGCGTATTGATGCACATCGGTCGGCGTCCACATAACGATAGAGTTACCCATAAATCGCAGCTTATAGAACAAGCGTTTAACAGGGTCCGCCTCGTAATTATCTATTTTAATGCACGGGGTTTTGCCATAGGCGACGCCAGAGCCAATTTCTAAAAATGAAGCCACTACCGTCGAGCAATTATAACTTTTCATGTTGTAGCGTTTCGGCTTAGCCTTAAATGCTTCCCAACGCTGACACATTAATGCGGTATCCAGCCCGTTAATTATTAGCACGCTATCGGCATCCTTACGCTCCAAACGCCGATCAGTTCTATAGCTACTTGGAAACGATACCTGGTGGCTGAAGCCAAATTTAAAATCTTTAAGATTCCCCTTACCCGGCGGGCTCTTAATGCGATCATTAGTTTCTGAATCCTCGCCGGTGGGCCAATAACTTATATAGGTATTTTCTATCTCTAACGAGACGTGACCTGGATTAGTGTCAGACATGGCCCAAACGTAGAGCTTTACGGGTTTGTGTGCCTTGTGCATAAAAAACCTCCTGATTGTTAAGCCGAATAAATAAAGTCTGCTACGCGAGTGGATCGATGGATAACACTTGCGCAATAGATGTTGCCACCGCGTAGTCCACGCCGTTTAAAACTTTAAAATGTGCCTGCCCACACAATATCTTCAGGTTTTCTTCTAAGCGGCGTTTATCGCTATCGTGGGTCGATTTAGTCTCGCGAATTAAATAAATCTTTTTATCCTCCTCCAGCACTACAGCCCAATCTGGGTTGTAGTCGCCTACCGGGGTGGGGATTTTACACCAGCGCGGTAATTTGCAGAAAAACTTAATATTCTCTGCCCCGTCCAGCGCTGCGGCCACTTGCCGCTCAATGTGCGAATCCACCTCAATAAAATCGTAAGGCGTCTGTACAACACCTGAGGTTTCAGAATGCTGCACCGCATAAACGCGATCAATAAAAGCCTCCAATTCAGGCTCGTTGAATAGCTCCATGGCATAGAATGCGTCGGCAATTTTTTCATAGCGAATACCATCCACCAACAATTCATCCAGGGCTTTGCGAATTTGCTTGCAGGCCTCATGAATAAACCCTTGTGGGTTGTCCCTAAACTCACTTAAACGATCACAGCGTTTAATTATTTCAAAGAGGGTGTTACGGGTGATTTCCGTTTGCGCTTGCAGAGCGCCGAGCAGGTCAGGCAGGGTTTCGTGGGTGCTTAGGTAATGCTCTTTACCCGCTTGTAAATAGCGCTCAACACCAATACCTGCTTCTGTCATTTTTGCCTGCACATGGCTTAGGGTTAGGCTTACGGGCTTAACTGTGGGCATGAACTTTATTTTGTGGGCTGCCAAATCAATTAATTGTTGGCTAGAAAACTCGATGCGGTAACGGGTTTTTTGGCTGATGCGCTCCCACAACTCTTTAAAATCGGGATTGAGTTCAACGCGTTTGTTATAGGTTACCCGCGTGCGGCCACGGGCGTTTTGAATACGGCCTGCAAACATAAAGCTGCGGATTTTATCGATTATGGCGTCTTCAAGGGGCTGATAGTCCGGCGGCAGGTCTAACTTAAAATACAAATCGTCCGGTGTAAATTTGTCGGTGATAGCACCCTTTAAATCCAGGTAGCCTGCAGATTTTAGGTTCTGCCACAGGTGTTTAGATTTTTCTTGGCCCAAAATCATGTCGTCGCTGCCGACTAAGGCGGCAAATGCAATGGCAGGCACCTGGCCAAATTTAAAGCCGCCGCCTATATCTCGCTCCATATCCGCCTGTAGATTTTTGGCATATTCTTCAAAGGATTCACTGGCAATAACCGTCAAGCGGTTCACCTGCGGGTCGTAAAGACGATCGCCATTGGCATCCACCGCCAAGCGCAGCCCGCGCCCTAGGGTTTGGCGGCGGTCTTTTTCGCTGCCAAATTCCCGCAGCGTACAGATCTGAAATACATTGGGGTTGTCCCAGCCTTCTTTAAGTGCTGAGTGGGAGAAAATAAAGCGCAGGGGCTCTGCATCATCCAGTAACCGCTCTTTATCACGCATAATGAGTTCATAAACTTCAGCGTCTGTAGCGGTGTTGCCGCTGGTATCCTTATATTCCACCACCTTACCGGCCTTTTTACTGGCCGCAAAATAACCATTATGCACCTGAGTGACATCGCGCTTGGGTAGCTGATTAAATTGGGGCAGGTTGGCAATACGGGTATAGGCCTCTTCAAACCAGGTGTACAATTTGCCGGGCAACTCACGGCCGTCATCGGCAAAGTATTTATAGTGGGCCACTTTATCAATAAAAAATAGCGACAATACTTTTACCTGCAGGCCGCGCTTTTGCAGGTTACGCTCCTTTTTAAAATGCTCCTCAACGGTTTGGTAAATCTGCGATTTAAGCACTTCGTCCTGCATGCCGTCTTTTTCTTGGCCTGGCTCCAAAATAATATTATTGGTAAAGCGTACATACTCAGCGCCCGGCTCTGCGTAGATCTCATCAACCACATAACCTTCGTAACCCTGCCGATTAGTGCAGTCCGCTAAATCCAGGCCCTGCTTAAGCACTAGGGTTTTTTCTTTGGTGCCGCTGGGTGTATTGTCAAATAGCACCACAGAGGCAGTGGGGGTTTTAGCTTTGCCGCTATAACCTATTTTCACCAGTTTTAAATAGGCTTGATTGATGTCTTTTTCCGACTGCACGGAGGCCACTGAAATTTGTTTGACCAGTTTTAAGTCATAGGCTTTAACCGGCCCCAACTGATACACCACATTGTAAGGGTTTTTGTGGGTGGCGGAATAGCGCAGGGCAAATAATGGCTTTAAGTGGTTAATGGCACGCTTGGCTTTGTCGGTATTATCCACCGACTGGGGCTCGTCAATGATTAATACCGGGCGCACATCCTGAATAAACTCGATGGGTTTTACGCCGTTCATGCGGTCTTGCTCGCGGTGGATCACCGAGAGTTTTTTAATTTCTTCTGGGCTTAAATTATTGTAGTTTTCAACGTCGCCAGCATCGCGCTGAAAAGCTTGAATATTAATAATTAAAATTTGCAGGGTGTTTGCGGTGGCAAACTGCCGCACTTTGGAGAGGTCCTTGGAGTTGTAGTCGTAGTAATCAAAGGGCACAGAATCATAGAGGCTTTTAAAGTGCTCCTTCATAATACTCAAAGAGCTTAATACGCCCTCGCGTATGGCTACACTGGGTACCACAATAATAAATTTGCGCAGGCCTTTTTGTTTGTGTAATTCAAATATGCTACGCAGGTAGACATAGGTTTTACCCGTACCCGTTTCCATCTCAATGGAAAAGTTGGGAAACGGGTAGAGATCAGCAAAGCAAAATAAATCCGTCGACTTTTCAATAAAATTACGGGTTTGTATTTGCTGGATATTTGCCAGCAGTTTATCCGGGTTTAGTTCAAGACTATTGGCAATACCTAATTGGGTGTAGCCATCGCCTTGGGTGCTTAAGCCTTCAAAAATTGCCAGCGTAGATTCTATGGCGTCTTGTTGGTAATCCAAGCCGGGGTTAAATTTTAATTTCATGCGGAGCCTTGTTATTTATCGGGGGCCTTGTTATTTATCATTACCGCAGCACTAGGGACGAGTGACTAGCATATTCATAATTAAGCGGATCAGAACTTCTTTTTGCTTAGGGTCAGACTCTGCAACCAACAATGTTAAGGCTGCCAACCCTGTATCGTTTATCACAGGCTCATTTTGGGCATTGAATAATCGATGATTGCGATGTAAAAAATCCACAAACAAAAATGCCCCAGAACGTTTATTACCATCTGAAAACGGATGGTTTTTTACCACGAAATATAAAAGATGGGCGGCTTTGCTTTCGATGCTAGGATAGGCGGGCTCACCAAATACCGTCTGATCTAAATTCCCCCAAATACCCGCTAGGCCTTCTGCGCGGGGGTTGGCAAATAATGAGGTCGCCTCACGTCGGGCGATCAATTCGGCCTTCAAACGCTCCAAACCCTGGAGGGCTTCAGGTAGAGGTACAAGGGTTCCACCCGATTGTGCATAAGGCTCCTCCAATAAACCTTCGTCATAGCGCTGCAGCCATAAAAACGTTTGGGTATAGCGGCTAACGATATCCACCAGGCCTCGGCCCGAGGCTACGGCAAGCGCCGGAGATTGCGCGGTGCGCCGGATAAGTGCCAAGGCCTGCTCCAGCTCTTGTGCGTTTTGCTCAAAGCGTTGCTGATTTAGGCTGAAGCCACGGGTGAGGTGATCCTTAAGGCGCTGTGTCGCCCATAGCCGAAACCGCGTACCCTGCAGTGATTTAACCCTGTAGCCCACAGAGATAATCACATCCAGGCTGTAGTGCTCCACCTGCCGCTCTACCTGCCGCCCGCCTTCGGTTTGAACTGTCGCAAAAAATGCGACAGTTGCCGCTTTGCTCAATTCGCCCTCACTAAAAACATTATTGAGGTGCTTACCAATGGTTTTAACATCCCGCCCAAATAAATGGGCTAGCTGTTGCCGGTTTAACCAAACGGTATCCTGGGATAGACGCACTTCAATCTGCCCCGAATCATCGCCCGAGGGGTAGAATTCTATTTGCGACACAGTCACTTCGCTGTGCATGGCCGCCCCTACACCGTACTAAATTCAATGCGGTCCATGCCCTGTTTACCCGTATTAAAGGTGGCAAAGGTTTTTACCGCGTTGGCTTTTAGCTGGTCATTATTATGAAAGGCCGCATCCAAGCAGATAAACTTTTCAGGGCGTTTATCCAGCACCGCATCAATTAAGGCTTGGTCTATGGTTTTGCCTAAATAACAATAGAGGTAGTCCCCGGCCACATTAAAAACTGGCTGCCCGGCCAAGTGAATGATTTCGACTGTTTCTGTGGGCATTACACTGGCCTTAAGCATCAACTCATAAAGCAGGTCCTCGTCGCTGGCATTGGGGTTGATATTATCCAGGCTCAATTCTAATTGTTGTTGCAGTTCTTGATCGCTTATATCTTTGCTGGGGGCTTGCCAGTGTTTGAAATTACTTTGGTCGAGTTTTAGGACTTTAAAACCTAGGTCGAGGTTTTGGTTACCTTCAAGGTCGAGCTGGTTTTGCATTTCTGATTTGTGCTTCTTGGAAACATTTTTAATTCGAGACTTTCCAAGATCAGAGATATATTTTGCGCAAACCTCTTCTGAACTTAATGGCTCGGGAAGCTGCACGAGAATATATTTTCTATCGCCCGAATCCTCTCTATTTTGATCCATTATAGAATGGCCAGTCGGGGCGCTCCCGGAAAAGAAATCGACAACGATATCACCCTGATTGCGTCGAGTTCCAATCTTAACAAGATGGCGAATTAACCTTGTAGGCTTTACGGAATTTAATACATTCTCTGTCTTTTCAAAATCAACATATTCAATTAATTCCTTTTTTGCCTCCTGAGTATGTCCAACGACCTTATGTAGAAGCAGGGTCTGAGGAACAACTCCATCCTTTACCTCGGAAAGAAATCTCTTTTGGGCGGGGAACGCGCTTTTATCTGGCCCCCACCATATTCGATTATCCGCACACATCTCCTCAAATTTCCGCTTTGAGAAACGCCAATAATTGCCTTTTGATGGCGTGAATATTTTACCTGTCGGCCCTGTTATTTCATAAGTTCCATCACCGTAATAATTACGCGCAGTTAAATCGCTAGATTTCCATGGGCCACGCGTATCTCCATCTAGATTTTTATAACGACTCAAGGCCTCATCATCCCTTGGAATAAGATTGGGCCGCCATAACTCCGCATTCTTTGCGAAAACTAAGACATAGTCATGATCTTCTGAAAAATGCTGTGATGAGTTCTTGGGAGAATAGACCTTCTGCCAAATCAAGGAAGTAATAAAGTTTTCTTCCCCAAATATCTCATCACACATCCTCCGCAAATTTTCCACCTCATTATCATCAATAGAGATAAAAATCACCCCATCATCTTTCAACAAATTACGCGCCAAATACAAACGCGGGTACATCATATTCAGCCACTTGGTATGAAAGCGCCCTTCATTAGCTGTATTGGTACTCCACTTGCGCCCTTCGCCACCTGTCTCTTTTAAACCTGCATACTCCAAATAGGTATCCAGGCTCTCGCTAAAATTATCAGGGTAAATAAATTCATTGCCAGTATTATATGGCGGGTCGATATAAATCATTTTTACCTGGCCGTAGTAGCTTTTTTGCAAAAGCTTTAAAACCTCTAGGTTATCGCCTTCAATAAATAGGTTTTGCGTGGTGTCAAAATCGACGGATTCTGCCCGGCAGGGTTTTAAGGTGGCGCGGCTGGGGGTTTGGATTAAACGCAAACAATCGCGTTTGCCCGGCCAATCCATACCGTAGCGCTCGCGGCGGTTATCATAAATTTCGCTAAATTCGCCTAACTCTGCCTTTAGGCGCTCAAAATCCAGGGTTTCAACAATCTCGCCCATATCGTTTTTAGTTTCGGTAAATACGCCGGGGAAGAGTTGTTTTAATTCTCGCTTGCGTTGCTCAGCGATATTCAGGGAATCGCCTGTCAGTTGGGTATTTAATTCAGTCATAGTTATTTTTAATCTGCGTGTTTAGAGGCTGCGTAGAGGGTGAGCAATAATTCGGCATCATCCACCATACGATATTCTGGCTCTTTGCCGCTAAGCGCTAAGCTGGCATTAATAATTTTCGGCACACCTTCGCCCCGGCGCTCAATGAGGGCTTGGCGGCCGGCTTCTTCGCGGGCGGCGTAATAGCGGCTGAGTAAATTAACTATCGCCTCGTTGCGGGTAACCGTGTTCTCCATAAGCCCGTCCAGGCTTAGGCTATTCGGCAATTGGCCTGGGCTAAATAATTCCAAGCGATCAGCAAACATATGCAGGCGGATGCGGCGGCCGGTCATGGAATAATCCCGGTGGGCTACTGCATTTACAATGGCTTCAAATACTGCGCCTAAATCGTATTGCGGAATATCCACACGGCCAGTTTGTTTAGTGGCAGCCGTGCGCATATTGCGCTTAACAAAATCCAGCGCGCCGTTAATTTGCTGGTCTAATGGGCCGGTGTAATCCTGTGCATCCAATTGATCATTGGCATCGCGCGCTGTGCCGCTGTAACACACGCATTGAATATAAGCATTGGATAAAAATTGGGTAGGCTCGGCCGTTAAGAGTAAAACACCGCATACCGAGAGACCCACATCTTCATCTTCTTCGGCGGTTAAGTGCAGTTTTTTAAATAAACTGCGTTCAACCGCACCGGGTTTTAAAAAGCGCTGTTTAAGGCTTTTATCTATATCCTTAAGAGAGGTGCCCGGCACTAGGGTTTCATCAAAACGAATCAAACGTGATTGAGAGCGCTGCTGGAACAGGCGGGCTAAAACTTCAGGCTTCATCTCCTGTTTAGTGGAACCAATGCGCTGATAATAACGGCCCGCGCTTTGATGTACGGCAATACTGCGGGGGATTTCCACATAAATAACCGTTTTAAAATCACCTGCGTGATTAGGTAGCGGCACCAAACGGGTGTGCAATTTTACCGGCGGGTTAATATTCTGTTGGCTGATATTAACGATCCACTCTTCGGCAAGGGATACTTTGTTATCCTCTATGCCGATTAAATTACGAGTTTTGTCCTCTACGCCCAGCACAATACAGCCACCCTGGCCATTGGCAAAGGCAGCTATTTCATGGGCCATTTTGTCTTTATTGGGTTCTTTAAGTGTGTTGCCTTCAAACACAAGGGCTTTAAATTCAATACTGGAGTCCTCACCTAGGCGCAGGTGGAACATCAGTTGTTTTACGAGCTTTTCCAGTTCCAAGCGAGCCTCACTTTGATTAAGTATGTAATACCCAAAGAGCAGTAAATAGCGGGGTTGTAGTACAGGTAAGCTGCAGTTTTTCACTTACCTCATCCAGCAGGCGATCCTCATCGGCCTCAATTTCTTTTTTTGCTTGATGGAACTCACTAAACGCCTCGTCTCGTTTACGCTCCAATATACGCAGCTGCTTTTTAGCGTCGATTTTTTCTTTAGTAGTCGGGCGTTGGCGGGCTTCTTTTTTGAATTGGCGGATATCTTCGTCTAGCTGCCGTACCGTTTGCTCAAGTGTTTCCCGGCGATCCTGTGCCCAGCGCTCAAGTTTTTCTGTTTCTTGTACGAGATATCGATCAAGGTCTTCCTCTTTGTAACGGGTTTGCTCAGCAATTAATGCTTCTATATGCGTGTGCAGCTCACTGGGGTCAACAGGTTCCGCTAAGGGCGTGTACGTGGCGGGAATATTCAGTAAGTGTCCGGCATTCTCGGCAGATAGTTTTTCGCCCTGGTTAGTTTGCGCCACAACACACACCTGGGTGCTTTTGCTATTGCCCTGATTAAAGGAAAATTCAATATTAAACGCCAGCAATATACCCGATTGGTTAATATAGGGCCTTAAGGCGCTGTACTGGCCAGCCAAAGCCGAATAACTCAGGTGCAGCTGCACCGGTGGCAATTGCCGCTGCTGCGCTCGCTTTACCAAATCCCACGCCAGCTGATGCTCTACCGTCTGTAAGCGAAAAAACTCGGAGCCATTGCGCTCGGCTAAATTCCAGCGCACATCATAACGCTTGCCGTTATAAAAAAAGTGTGTATCAGCAAATTGCGCAGACGGCAGCTCGGCTTTGGCAAGATCTAACAAAATTTGCTCATACTCTTGCAAAAATACTTGACTTTGATCGCGGGTATTTTTTAGATTTGCCACGACTTCCCGGTCGAAGTTAGCTAACAATGTATCCCGCGCGCGGGCCTCGCGCACAGCCAGGAGTGGCGCCATATCTTCCTGTAGCTTATCGTAGGCGGCTTGAATTTCCTGATCGGTGTGGCATTTCTGATAAATTTCGTAAACGCGTTTTTCTATATCAACATTCCCAGAAATAGCGCCCAGCACTTCATCAGAAGCGCCAAACACACCCTCAAAGATTTTAAGCTTTTCATTGAGCAGCATAAACAAGCGCTCATCTGCTGCATTTTTGCGGTTGACAAAATTAACGATAACCACATCATTTTTTTGCCCATAGCGGTGTATACGACCAATGCGCTGTTCAATTTTCTGCGGGTTCCAGGGTAAATCAAAATTAATTAATACCGAGCAAAACTGCAAGTTAATACCTTCGCCACCCGCTTCAGTTGAAATTAATATTTTGGCGTCAGGGCCTTTAAACTTTTCTACCAATGCGGCTTTCATGTCAGCGGGTTTAGAGCCACTAATCCGGGCTGAGCCCTCATGCTTTTTTAACCACTCTCGATAAATGGCTTGCGACTGCGCATCAGTATTAGAGCCATTTAACATCACGATTGAATCCTTGTAGTCGTTTGCGCTTAACAGGCTATAAAGATATTTTTGCGTGCGGCAGGATTCGGTGAAAATAACGGCTTTACGCTGACCGCCGAGGTTTTCCGTAGCGGTCATGGCTTTTTCAAGCACCTTGAGCAAGGCCTCCCCCTTGGCATTGGTGGCTATACCATTAGCGAGCGCTTGGCAAGCTTTCAGCTGCGCAAGCTCTTGGGAATAGGTATTTGTTGGCTTTTTTTTGGGGACGACCGCAGCGCTATTTACTTCGATCTCCCCCCCTTCATCCAAATCGACATCTAACCAATCATCTTTTGCCTCTAAATCACTGATCGATTCGTCGTCCAGCGGCTGATCAGCCATTAGACGTTGCACCATATTATTGAGGGTTTCAGCGACCGCAAAAGAAGACGAGGCCATTATTTTGCGCAGGCCGATACTGACCAGATGCTTGGCTTGTGGGTCAATGGTTTGATGGTAGGGTAATTGAAGAAACGCCGACAGCCTGTCGTAAAGCTCCAACTCCTCGGGGGTGGGTGTGAAATCTTGGGTTATGGCGTAGCGATTGGTAAACATAATGCCGCCCTCTTCTTGCACCTGACGGCGCAGGGTGCGCTGACACAAGGGGGCTATACGTTTTTTTAAATCCTGCAGAGCTTCTTTATTTTTTTGACGATTAATGTAAAGCGCGCGAAAGGATTTTTCGTCGCCAAAAAAATGCGGGTCTATTACCTGAGTGAGCCCATACAACTCGATTAAATTATTTTGCATGGGGGTTGCGGACAATAAAACTCGGCTTGCGGCCATACTCGTGGCCTCTACAATGGCTTTAGCCCTTTTACTGCCGTGTTTTTGGTAGACATTGCGCAACTTATGGGCCTCATCGAACACGACTAAATCCCAATGCACCAGCAGAACCTGACTCTTTTGTTGGGCTAGGTATTCATAAGAACAAATAACTATCTTATCTTCAGCCAGAAATGGATTGCTCACTCCCTCTTTTTTAAGAGCTTGAGCAACTTTACTGTCCACTACAATAGAAGGGAGCTCGAATTTGTCGAATAATTCTTGCGCCCACTGTTTCCGCAGAGATGCTGGCACTACTAGCAATAGGTTGCGTTTGCGTTCAGCCCATTTTTGCGCCATTACCAGGCTTGCTTCAATTGTTTTGCCAAGGCCCACTTCATCCGCCAAAAGAACGCCCTTTGCCAAGGGGGACTTGAGGGCGAAACATGCCGCTTCCACCTGGTGAGGGTTCATGTCAACCCGAGCCGAGGCCATTACTCGCGAGACCTGATTTTTAAGTTGCGCGGTCTGTGTAAGCCAATAGGCAAAATAAGCGCTTTGGTGAGGAGTAAACATAGCTAAACTGCTCCTTTATGGGCGGCATCAGCATCTAACCATCGATCGATGCTCGCTTTGCCGAAACGCCATTGTTTACCAATTTTCTGCCCCGGCACTCGCCCCTCTTGAACGAGTTTATACAGAGTGGATTTGGGCACCTTAAGATACAGGGCCAACTCTTCCAGGGTCATAACACTGTTTTTACTATTGTCGATCATGGTATTTACTGGTTTTTAGCAGATTTTGGTAGTTTAACAGGCATTTGGTGGGAGGATAAATAGCTTCCCACCCCTTGTTGGAACCCATGCCTACCCTGCGAGCAACCCCCTTAGGCAAACTCCTGCAATACACTATTTAAAAATCGGTAACCCAAATCGGTGGTGCAGTAATACTGCTCATCCGCCACCAGCAAGCCCTGCCGAATTAATTTCTCCACGGCGGGTGTTAAAACCTCGCTAGGTAACGCGCAGCGCTCGGGCCAAAAATGGCGGGGAATTCCGCTGCGCAGGCGCAGGCCGTTCATCATAAATTCAAAGGGTTTTTGTGCGTCGCTCACCAGGTTAAGGCTGGCATCGAAGGTTTGTGCCGCTAAATAATCTTTCGGCAAACGGGTTTTAGCATAACGCTCAATGCGATCCGGCCAGGTGATTTTACCGTGGGCACCAGCGCCCAGCGCTAAATAATCGCCAAATTGCCAATAATTAAGATTGTGGGCAGCCTGTTTACCCGCTTTGGCAAAGGCGGAAACCTCATATTGCTCAAAGCCAGCAGCGGCCAATAATTCCTCCCCCATGGCTTGAATATCCGCCAATAAATCATCTTCCGGCAGCACGGGTGGGCGGCTGTAAAAAACCGTGTTGGGCTCGATGGTTAATTGATACCAGGAAATATGCTGCGGATTTAAAGCCATTGCGGCGGTTAAATCCGCTTTAGCCTGCGCCAGGCTCTGGTTCGGCAGGCCGTGCATTAAATCCAGATTAATATTGTCAATGCCCGCCGCGCGGATTTTGGCCAGCGCTTGCGGCACTTCGGCTGCTGAATGAATCCGGCCCAGTGTTTTTAAATGTTCATCGTTAAAACTTTGCACACCGAGTGAAATGCGATTAACCCCCGCTGCAGCCAGCGCATTAAAATCGCATAATTCCGCCGTGCCTGGGTTGGCTTCCAGCGTAATTTCGATCCTTGGGGAAAATACCAGCTGCTCACGCAAGCGCGTTAGCAGGGCAGTAAAAAATGACGCTGAGAGCAAACTCGGTGTGCCGCCGCCAAAAAAAATACTGTCCAAAGGGCGGCCCTGGGCGCGGGCAATTTCGCCGGGCACATCCCGCAGCAATGCCGCCAGGTATTCTGTCTCGGGCAAAGTACTCTGGGCGGCGTGAGAATTAAAATCGCAATAGGGGCATTTCTTTACACACCAGGGGATGTGTACATACAAACTCAAAGGAACTAACACACAAACGCCTTAAGACAAGGCAGCGAGTAATGCCGCCATGGCTTTACCCCGGTGGCTGATGGCATTTTTGTGTGCCTTTGGTAATTGCGCGCTAGTGCACTTTAATTCGGGCAACCAAAATAAAGGGTCATAGCCAAAGCCGCCCTCACCTCGTGGCGCCGTTAATATGCGCCCCTCCCAACTGGCACTGCATATCAGCGGCATAGGGTCGTGAGCATGGCGCATATAGACTAATACACACTGGTAGCGAGCGGTGCGCGCAGGCTCGGGTACAGCAGCTAATTGCGCCAACAAATAAGTGTTATTTTCAGCATCGGTAGCGTTGCTACCGGCAAAACGCGCTGAATAAATTCCCGGCGCGCCATTTAATGCATCCACTTCTATGCCCGAATCATCCGCCAGGGCGGCAAGGCCCGTGGCAGCTGCGGCGTGGCGGGCTTTTAAAATAGCATTCTCAACAAAACTTAACCCAGTTTCCTCAACGGAGGCTAAATTAAAGTGCCCTTGCGGCAAAATCCTAAACCCTACGCCGGATAATAATTGCTGGAATTCAGCTACTTTACCCGCATTATTGCTAGCCAATACTACATCGCGCACAAACACACCTTTGGATTTAAAAAATATAAACAATCTGATTGCGCTCGGCCTTAAGTGCCGTTAGGCGCGCCGAACAGATAACAGTATTTTACAGACTCTGGTTAATTGCAGATTTTACCTACTTCAAAACCGTCGCAGGCATGCGAGACTGCGACGGGGCCACCGAGAATGACTTATGCGTTTTTGAAAATAGATAATTAATCAGAGGCTACTTAAGAAAATCTCCCCTAAGGATTCACAAATAATTCCTGCGTGAATTTTACCTTTTCTAGGCGGCCATCCGGCAGGGTTACATCCAACCAGAAATGAAACACTTCGCGCTCGGTAGTGCGCAGCGTCGCCAAATAATAAATAGCGTCAGCTTCTTTTATTTCCCGAAAGGTTAAGGGTTTAGACTGCTGAATAAGGTTTTTCGCCACGCCTTTTAAACCTACCGGCACCGCTCGTTTGGTTTGAGTATCGAGTACCGTGATATTCACTAATACTTCGTCGGCCTTGCGTTTAAGATTGTACGCAGTGGCCATCTCAGGCGGTAACAGGGTGCTATTAAGCGCCGAATACAGCAATTGAAATTGCCCCAGCGCAATCTCGCCCTGCGGTGCGGCCTGCGCCATAGGCGCTAACAGCAACCAAAGGCCGCACAAGGCGCCCAGCCAGGCGCTAATAGCCTGGTTAAATCTTGCCAGCCCTTTGCCGCTCACATAATGCACCAGGCTGCCCCCTAAGTATTTCACCCGATTGCTAAACGATACATCACGAGCCACGCCGCACACACGCACCATAAATCCCCCAGTCAAAAAGCCCATCATACCAGCAACCCCAATGCGCGCCAAAATACCAACGCCTGCCATAGCCGTTAGTGGTGCACTTAGGTAAATGCCAAAAAAAATTCCCTCATTGCCAGCATAAAAAACGCCTATAAAGATTTATTTACTCTATAAACCTGAATAAATGCAGCACTCTGTGCACCTGGGCTAGAGTAATTACTATCACGCCACATTAGGAACCTTATAAGGAGAGATTTATGCGCCGCTTTTTACCGCTGACCATCAGCCTCATTGCTGTGCCGAGTTTAGCTCAGGTGCTTGCCTCCGGCCCCACGCTTACCAGCGGCCCCACCTCAGATCAGCAGAGTGTATACGCAGGGGCGCTCAATCCCGCTTTAGCCGATTTAATGGTGCAGGAGGGCGAACAATTTCGCATGGGATTTATGCCGAGTTTTAGCATGCTAACCGAAGTGGGCCAGGTGGATAATTTTGCCGACGACTTGGATGATTTAATCGATTTAATTGATGACTCCAGTTTAAACACTGAGCCTGTGCAAACCGTATTGGATCGGTTTAATGCCATTTTGGTAAAAATGGGCGACTCAGGCTACATCAAAAATAGCGCCGAACTACATCTGCCGCTGATGCCGCTTTATTGGAAAATGCCCCTGTGGGACGGCACCCTAATGGCGGATATTAGCCTTAATACCCAGGTGCTTGCCCGCGTGCTCGATGCGCCCCTCAGCTACGATGAACAAAATAAATCGTTTACCACGGCTACAGCGGCGTATTTAAAAGGCGCCACGCAAACCGCTTTTGCCTTGGGGTACGCCAAAGGTTGGTTTGATTCTGCCGACCAACAACGCTACGGCGGGCAGTTGTACGCCGGCGCAAAATTATCTATTTACAGTATCGATTTAAGCAAACAGGTATTTTTACTGCAAAAACTCGATGGCAAAGATATAGGCGATGTTATTCGCGATGAATACGACAACAACAGCCAAGCCAGCACAGCGCCCGGCCTAGATGTAGGGCTAATTTGGGCGAGCGATCGCTACCGGCTGGGCGCCACTTTATACAATTTAAATCAACCCTCTTTTGATTACGGCCCGATTGGTGAAAATTGCCAAACCCGCGCAGAGAATTCTATAACGCGCGCCAATTGCGAAGCGGCAGCGGATTTTGCCCAGGTGCGCGGCGCCATTAAAAGCCGCGAAAGCCATAAAAAATCCGCTTATATTAGCGTCGATGGCGCCTATTACTGGCAGAGTAATGCGTGGGTTTCCGCCGCCTTAGACCTCGCCGCATACGACGATTTTGTCGGCACGCAAAATCAATGGCTGAATATTTCTGGCACCTATTCACCCAGCACCCACTGGCTGCCCACAGTGCGCAGCGGCTTACAAAAAAACCTCGCCGGGAGCAAATTAACTCAATTAGCACTGGGCGTGGAATTTAAAGGCATAAGTTTAGATGTGTCCTGGGCGCTCGACAGCACTGCGGTAGACGGCAGCGACCTGCCGCGCAGTGTGGGGTTTTCTTTAGCTATTGCCGAACAGTTTTAGCACGACGTTTTTCATCGAAGTAAAAGTGGTATTTATGCGCACATTGTCTGAATTTTCCATGGCACCGATTTTTAAAATTAATTTATTAGCACTCAGCCTTGCCGCGCTCACCAGCTGTGGCGGCAATGATCAAGATCGCGGCAGCGTATCGGTTAATAATACTGCCGCGACGCCATCCGCTATAAAAGGCCTGGCTATAGACGGCCATTTGGCTCGCGCTAAGGTGTATATCGACAGCGATAGCAACGGCGTGCGCGATGCCTGGGAGCCTTTTGCTTTTACCGATAACGAAGGCTATTTTAGCTATAACCCCAACAATCAAAAAAATTATTGCGCCAGCGATAGCACGGCAGAGGAAAGCCAATATTGTTTAAAACCCGCCCGCCAATACGATAATGCCACGCTGCGTATTACCGGCGGCTATGACACACTCACCGGCGAGCCCTTTAGCGGCCAATTAAGCCTGCGCTTAAAAGAGGTGAATAATAACCAGGTTATTTCGCCTTTAAGCAGTCTCACAAGCGGCTTAAACGATAGCCAAAACGCCGCACTACTAACTAAATTAGGCCTTAATAGTAGCGATTTAAATACCGACTACACCGCACCTGGCACTGATATAAACGGCGAGCTACTCAATACTGCGATTAAATTACACAAGGTAGCCAGTTTATTAGGCAAAAAAATCAGCAGCGTTTACACCGCTTTAGGCGATGAGAACGGTATGCCCGTTGATGCCACCAGCCACGCTTATGCGGAGCTCGCCAAGGCACTCAGCAATTATAATGGCTCGGTGGACGAGGCCTTGACTGATGCCGCGCTGTTAAAAACCGTCGCTAAAAACTCCGAACAGGCCGTTCAAAAACGCTATCAAGATAAAGAACTGGCGCTGCCTGCACAAAGTGATGACGATGCAAAATTCGATGTAATTGTCGAGCGCCTACAACAACTCACGCCCTTAATTAATCAACTATTACCGCCAATTAAAAACACCCGCGCTGAAGATGCCCGCGCAGGTGCACGAGCCATTGAAGTATTGGGCATAAAAGCCAGCGCTGAACGGGAAAAAGATGCCGCCACCGACCGCGCATTCACATTTTTCCGCAACTACGTATCGTCTAATCAGGAATTATTAGCAGGCCTAGGCAGCGAACAAGCTGACATCAGCCAATTAACCGAACACAGTTTTTCCGACGAAGATCTCAAAAACCCCCAGGGTATAAAACACCTAGGCCAGGTGGATAACAGCGCTGTGCCATTTAATGCCGTCGGCGGCAAACAACTGCATGTCGCCGACATGGATTTAGGCCAAAAACCCAACAACCTTAAAGATATAGAATTTGAACTGTATTTTGCAGGCAATAACGAAGCGAGCGCAGGTAGCTTCACCGCCTGTGCCAAATACATTAAAAAAGCTAAGGCGGATGGCAGCCTTGGCAAAGGCAATTCGCGCGGTGAATTAATTAAAGGCTTTTGGAGCCAAATGGAACGCCGCAACTCCACCAATAATTACAGCCTGTTGTTAACCTTTGAATTCTTAGGTGCAAAATATCAGGCGATTATGAAATCGGTCGGCAGCCGCACTATAGATGGCACGGTTTATCAAGCCTTGCGTTTCGATAACAATGATGATTACCGCATCTGGTACAGCGCCAAAGGCCTGGAGCAACAAAGCACACCGCCTACCTCCAGCAGTGAATGCCAAAGCCGATTACCCTCAAGGGTGGGAATTTAAATACAGCGCAACAGCAGGCCCTTACGGGCCTATTGTTTATTCACTCTGTTTGATATTAACCCGGCGACAAAACAGATCAGGGCGATCCATTTTGTCGCCAGGTTAATAAACGATAATTCCGCGCAGCCGCAGAGTTTAATTAAAAGAACCACAGACAGACTATTGTTCTATTTTTTTAACCAGTGCCAAAAATTCTTTGCGCATTTTAATGCGCACACTGCCGTTGGGCGCCATATCCTCTATCATATCCGTCTCCATCTGTTTAAGGCAGGCAATCTGCGCGGCGGTAGCACTTTTTACCCGCAGCAAATTTTGCCCACGGCCCACATGGTTGGAAATAATTTGTCTGTGCGCCTGGCAAATTTGTTCAAAACCTATGTCCACCGTCTGCGCCAACTGTTTAATATCGTTGGAACACTGCTCCAGCTGCTTTTTAAGCCCGCGCATATTTTGCCCGCTGGAAATTTTTTCAATAAACGCATCCGTAATTTTTGCCATTTTTAACAGAGCTTCACAGGAATCGTAATTCTCTGTACTGCCAGGCAAAAAACGCAAAATGCCGCCAAAATTCTGATACCGAAATTGCAGCTGAAAGCGTTCGTCATCCTTGGAGGCATCGTTGGGCATCATGGCGTTAATAATGGTTTTATCCTTAACGGACAGCGAACCGGTAGACGACATCTCAATCACCCGGCCTTTGTGGTTAATCAGCAAAAACGGATCGCATTTTTGGTCGCAAAAATACTGAAACACCAATAAAGCCAGATCTTCAAGTGAGCCGACAGCAATTAACTCACTAATAAAATCAAACTCTACGTTTTTATTGGTGTAGGCCTCTTTGGCTTCAACCACTTCTTTTTTTAGCTTTTCAATGCATTGCATGAGCGTTTCGCGCTCTCCGCCAGCGGCTTCGGCACCACTTAATGCCTCAAGCCCCGTGCGCATACGGCCGACATTTTTCTCCTGCTCGCTGATAATATCTTCAGTAGCGGTTAAGCGGCGATTTAACGCACCAAATTCCAGCTCGTAGTCGGACTTAACACCTTTGGCATGTTCTGATTTACGGTATTCATCCAGGCTTGTTTCCAGCTCAAAAATAGTCAGTTTTTGGTTTCGCACCGTCGCTTTTAAGGCTTTGAGCTCCTCTTCGTGTTTGTTGATTATTTCTTCCGACACATCGTTAATAGTGGTCGAGCTCAAACTCACCCCCTCCGGGTAGGCGAGTTTTTTGTTTTCTTTCGACCACTGCCGCAACATCTGCACCTGGGAATACAGCTTCATATTTTCTTTATTCAGTGCGTCTAATTGCCCGCGCACCTGCGTGCTTAGGCCCGGCCCCGCGCCATCTAGGGCGCCTTCTAAGGCCGCCACTTCACCGCCAGCACTAAACACTGACTCGGATAAGCTGGAGTAATGCGCGTAACTGGTGTCCGCCGATTCCGCCAGCAGCAATAATTTCTTCATCGCTACGCGCTCTTCGGTATTTTCAATATTTTTAATCATGGCCAATAGCTGCTGGTAACGTTTCCGGCGCAGCTCCACGCCTATAGCACCGGACTTTAACTGCTCACAGAATTCTTCTATTTGGTTCTGCAGCTCGTTTTTCTCCTGCGGCAAAAGCTTTGAGCCGTCCAGCGCTTCGTGCAGGGATCGATCCGACACCCCCTCATGCTCAGTGGCCTTAACAGCATCATCACGAATTATTTTTAGCAGTTTTACCAAAGATTTATTGATCGCCAAGTGATAACCTCGATGATCGGCATTATTTTTTAAGCTTTTTTCTTCTATTTTTAAATAGGCGCTGCGCAGCGAGCAAGCATGGCGGTCAATTTCATCATGGCGGAAGTAAAAATTGTCGTTCAGGCGTTTTGTTCTATCAAACTGCTCAACCAAAAAACCCAATATGACATTTTTGTCGTACTCCTCGCTGCTGACACTGCTATTTTGTTTGGCCTGCGCCAACTCCCTTTGCTGCTGGCGCAATTTAGCCAGGCAAATAAACAGCGCACCTAAGGCGGCCAAAAATAAAGCGGCCCATACCCATGGATACCTCATGAAAACTACCAGTAGCGTTTGCATAAATCTACAGCGCACCCAGCTCTTGTCTGAGCTCAAAATGCATTAACTGAGTGGCCGTATCCACCTGCCCATCTATGCGGATTAACAAATATGCACCGGATTTAGATTTCATACGCACATGGGTATGAAGCGTTATGGCCTGTTCATGCAGTTTATAAAGACCTGTGCGCAATGCTGCCTGGTCATCCTCGTGTACGCGGTCATCTAACTCCATATAACGGTAGATATTTTTCTCCAAGGGCGAGGTTAAGCCGAGAAACGCCAGCGCCTCATCGCTCCACTCCACCAGGCCTTTAGCAAAATCCCACTTAACCACGCCGCCAGCCTCTGCAGCGGGTGCAGCGACGGCGGGGGCTTTTTCGGCCGCCGCGTCGAGGGAGGAGATAATATTTTTGGTTAAAAACTGTGTGGACAAATCCAAATAACATAAGAGCGCCAAATAATTATTGCGGCTATCGCCAATTTCATTACTGCCGCACGCGGTAAACATACCCCATAATTTGCCGTTAATATTAATCGGTATGCTAGTGGTCAGCTCATATTCGGCGTGTTCAAAATGGCTGACAAAATGGTTTTGCACTTCTTCAGATAGGCATTGATTGGCTGGGTCGTATTTATCCATTAACAGCGTTTCCCGGCGCTTACAGATTTTAACCAAGCGCGCCGATTCAACCGCCCCGGCGCCTTTCACAAATCTAAACAACAAGCCCATTTTTAATAATTGATCGAACAAAGGCGACAGGCTCATCACATCGCTTAAACCCGTACCGGCAATGGCCATAGACCACTCGTACATATTGGTGATGAGGCTTTTTACATAGGCGGAATTATTAAAGCTGGGGTCTTCAACACAGGGCGCCAAATCGTCCGGGGCCGCCACGCCAAATGCAGGCAAGGTTACCAGGCGGCAATCAATTTTAGTTTGGTGTTCTACATCATGGCCTGCGCGTATGCGCTCAATAATTGTGATGCAGTTGTGGGCGATAAACATTAGGTTGAGGTCGATGGCCAGGGTAAATTTATTCGATAAAATCTGCACGGGCATCACATCAAACGCTACTATTTCCAGCGAGTCGTACAACATAGGGCTAATGTCGTTCAAACGAGATTTAAAGCCCTCGGCCAACAAACCGGCTGCAGCAATTACTGCAGTGGCGTCGCAGTCGCGTTTCACAAACTCAGTGGCGGCATTAAAGCCACCTAAATAGGTGGTATTTTGGGTAAAAAAGGACAGCTCTTCATCCAGCATCAAGTTATATCGGTTGTGTTCTTCACAATAAGCCTCGTAGCGTTTGCGCAAATCGTACTGGGTTAAATCGCCGATAAAAGCAATGCGTTTGTGGCCCTGCGCAATTAAATGCTCAAACGCCAATTGAATACCCTGCCGATTATCACTGCACACCATATTGATCGGTGCGGGGAAGTAGTCATAAGCAATTGAGACACAGGGAATTTTGCGCGCGCTTAATTGAGCGGCAAAATTGGGGCTGATGGCATTGCGGATAATAATAACTGCGCCCACATTGGCCAGCCAAAAATTGCTGTGATATTCACCAAAGCTATGAGTGGCAATAACATCTAGGGCATAATTTTTTAATTTACACAGCAGGCGCACATGGTTAATGATTTCGCCATAGAAAAAGCCTTCGTGAAAAGGCGTAAATAAAACCAGCCGAATTTTGCTGTGACTATCGTTAGACATAAAGCAGCACTTTTCCTCAGAAATCAACTATTACAGTAGCTATTGCCAAAAGCACATAAATAGGTGGGTACTGAAGAAGGCTGTAGTGACCGGATTAACACAAAAATGGGGCGGAACGCGGCATGTGTGATGATGCCGTTAAAGTATCCTAGCCTGTCGGTCATCTGTACTGCCCTGCGTCCTTCTCACCCCAACCCTATCTGTAACCCTTATATTGGCCACACAATAGATCGTTTTGCTCTATTGCGCTGAGCTCCGCTAAAACGCCCAGATCGCCTTTGTTAACGGGGCACCTAGCGCAAATTCACCTTGCCTGCGCTTCGCCGCCTAGATTGTTCAGCGGTTCCCTATTTATTAAACCAACCCTAAAACTCGCCGAGTTAATAAGGTCGCAAGAGAATTGTGCAAACGGCAGGGCCGGAGCGTCTTTAACTACTCCTTATAATAGTCCAGTTGAATTATTCTGCAGGCAATACCGGCCAACTGTAGTTGAGGATCGGCATTTTCGACACGGCGTGGTAGATACCAAGAAGGGGCTGTTATTAAACCAGCGGGTTTTAGTACCAGGTTAACAAGTACGGCAGGCATAACACCTAGACCAGGGCACAAACACCCAAGCCAGGGCACAAACACACGGCCCTGCGCATTTGAACATAAGCGCCTTGTCGCTTTAAACGCAGGCGCTTTTAACTCATAACTGCATTTTTTATACGTTGTCAGAAAAATTAGCTATATAAAGCTCGCCACTTACTCAAAGAGCGCCCAGGCAATTTTTGTTTTTTATTACACAAGTGGCTGCAAATTAAAATAACCGGCACATGGCGACCATGTTTATCCCTAACATCGCTACAGGCGGTAACACCCTTGCTCTGGAGCTAAGCGAGGCTCACGGCGGCTAGCGCCTGATTAATAAATATCTGCCGCAGCGAGGCAGTTACTCATCGAAACTTACTTTTACCTTAATATTTGCCGACGTGAAAAAAGTAACAATAATTTATCAATAGTTACCCTATTTTTTTGACACGCAGATTAATTGCGCCACAGATAAGGTGGCGGCACAGTCACTTCCTGTACAGACGGCACACCCGTCGCCGCTTCATCCACCAAGCCGTAAAAAACACCCGAAGTTTTTGCATTGGTGTAATACTCTAAATCACCTAATAACAATACCGAACCGCTGGCCGTTGCATTATTGGCAAACCAGCCGAGCGGATAAAAAGTTGCCAACGCGCTGGCACTGCCCTGCAGATTAAAACTGGCTTGGCCGTGTTGCGGATTAGCGGCGACACCCACAGTCGTTAAGGCGCCCACCCGCGCATTGCCGCTGAGGCTGCCACTAATCACCATCGCCTGATCTTCAATGCGTACATTATCGCGCACCGTGCCGCCCGCTAAGGTTGCATAGGGGCCGACATAAATACTGCTGGGTGTATTTGCCGGTGCACAACCGCCGCCGTTGTTATGGCGCACTAAGTTATTGCCGCAGTTATCGCGCTGGCCATTTTTAAACCCTTCCGGCCAGGCGTTGGTTAGTTCCAACATATAGGGGTAACGATAAATACTAGGGTAAGCGGTGCCATCGCTGGGTTGTTGCCAGGTAATTTTTTGATACTGAGTCGGCGCGGCTAAAACCACTAAAAATAATTGCTCGCCGCTAGTGAAACAAAAATTTAATTCCCCCTCGGTGCCTGCCTTTAAACTGCTATAACGCGGATTTTGTGTGTTGGCATCAGTGGCCACCAAGCCCCAGCGCCAGCCTACATTGGCACCCGGCTGCACCACGCCGCGAAATTTAACACTCACAGACTGGGCGCCCGCATCTGGGTACAAGCGAATTAGGTTGTACCCCCAGCGTTGCGGCGCCCAATAATAGGGTGAGCTAAAGCGGCGGTGGCGCGGCCAATCGGTATCTAATGCCTCTAATTGCGTTAACCGCAAACGCCGCTGGCTGTATTGTGTTTGGGTAACGGCAGCATAATTTTTACGGTAAATCGCCCCTTGGTCGCTGCCGTCGGGATTTTTATAATCCCAGGCAACATTATGCATGGCCCATTCGCCAAATAAATTATTTAACTCTTCAATAGTCCAACGGTTGGCATACATGAGTTTTTGGAAAGGATCGCGCTGACCGACAGGCGCTTGAGATGTCCACATATCATTGATGGCATCCGGACAAAAGCGATCTTTAATATATTCAAAAAATTGCCAATTGCAGTAGCGGTTGCGGGTATTGCCGTAATGCAAGTGCGGCGCATTCACCAACATTTCCGAGCAGTGTACATTGTCTCGATAAATCTGGTGCGGCATCCAATTGGCGTGGCTTTCATAAATCCAACAACCCTGCCCGCCACATTCACTAAACCCCGCCGTTAAAGATTGTACGCCGTGCATAAATTCATGGGCCAAGCCCCAATTATCTTTAGCGGCGCCAGGCCCTACCCACATGCCCGCGTAATTAATGCCGTTGCGCGTCCAGCCGCCGCCCCACAGCGGGTAGCTATTATCAAAATGCACCGCCGCTTTCCATTTTTTTTCGCTCATACAATAGGGTTCAGGAAAATTAATCGGCGCAGAAAAATATTTCCCCCAAATGGCTTCTAAAGTGGCCCCAGCCGCCTGCGCGTCGCCAAGTGTAATACTGGTGCCGTCTTGCCAATAAAATGCAAAATGCGCGGTCTCCAAACGCAAAGGCGCGCCATTTTCGCCGCCGTCTTTGGGGGCCAACCAAGTGCCCGCCAGGCAACTGGGCGGCGCACTACAACTTGTGGCCCATTGAGTTTGGCGCGTACCGGTTTCGCAGCTGAGCGGCGCGCCGGAGGAACTCGAGGAAGAACTACTCGACGACGAACTTGAACTGCTCGATGAAGAACTGCTCGATGATGAGCTTGAACTGCTGGCGGGTTTACCGCTGGAAGAATTTGATGAGCTGGATGATGAGCTTCCCTCGCCGCCAGGTGTGGCGCCGCAGCCGAGTAAAAGGCTATAAATAATTGCAATTAGGAATTTCCGCATGGCCAGCTCCGAAAATTTAGGCAGTAATGGGCGTACACAAAATATTGCCTGCCGCGCTAACAGCTTGTTGACATACGTTGGCGGCAAAGGTCTGGCAAGCTAGTATTTCATCAAGCCGTTAAAGAACTGCTGCTTAAAGCGGACACAAGCGTCAGGTTTAAGAAAAAATACCGGCGATGCCAACATCTATTGGCAGTTTATAGGACTACAAAAAGCTTCACCGCTGTGTGCATCACGCTTATTAAGCCGCTGACACAAATTCTCTTTATGCATTATTTTTTAGCGCGGCGAGCGCCTACAGACAGCATCCAGCCCGTTATTATTTACCGACAATAAAAACCCACCACCCCGATAAACCATCAGGCAACTGCAGCTGGCAATAACAATGGCCACACAGGATTAATTAGATTGTATTACCATTGAGCGGCATGAATTTAAATGGCCTATTGCAGGCTTACTGGCGGTACGGACGTAAAGAATACGCAGCCTTTCAGACCGTCAAAAAGAGGGGCCTTTTTGACGAGCCTACTTAGGATGTATTCACGGCGTGTCTGAAATGCTGTGTATTCTTTGCTTTCAGCTAGGCAGCAGGTTAATTACCGCGTATTTTTTTAACCCCGGTTACCAGCAATAAACCCGCCCCAATACTCCAAAAACTCACTGCAATCCAAAAACGCTCCGGCTGCGCGGCGCGCTGTATAACCTCTTGTCTGTTTTTGCTTAATTTAGTTACCTGCCCCGATGCCAGAGCCTGCCCCACCTGAACAAAAAAATAACCCGCCAATAACAAGCACACCAATCCCGCACAGCGGCTTAATAATGTTTTCATTTAAAGTCTCGACAGCAATCTAATTATTAACCTAGGGTTTAATAGCTAAAGGCGTGTTTAATGTTACTGCGCGTTTTGCAAAACCCCAGGCTCTGCACACCCAACGCCTTCTTTAAAAGGCAGCGCCTGGCGGGCAGATTGAATATAACGCTCTATACCCACATGCTCCTCGCGGCAAAACTCCCCCACCGCGTCATGAAAGCCCTGATGCGCCAAAAAATGTTTTGAACAGGTAAAAATAGGTGTAAAACCGCGCGCGATTTTATGCTCCCCCTGCGCACCAGGGTCAAAACGCTTAAGCCCCAGAGCAATCGCCAGCTCTATGCCCTGATAATAACAAGCCTCAAAATGCAGGCCGTCGTGTTCTTCGCTACACCCCCAATAACGGCCATATAAAGTAGTTGCATCGCTAAAATACAGCGCCGAGGCAATTAATTGTGCGTCGCGGCTCACATCCACGCGGTGAATCTGGCCAGGTAATACAGTCTGCAAACCGGTAAAAAACTCAGCGGTCAAATAACCGCTTCTACCGCTGCGTTTAGCGTAGGTATTTTGATATAAACCATAAAATGCCTGCCAATCAGCGCGGTTTAAATCAGCAGCGGTTTTATGGCTAATAGTTAAATTTAACGCCTGCACTTTTTGCCGCTCCTTCGCCATCATTTTGCGTTTGCGGCTATTGCACTGCGCAAAAAAATCCTGCCAATTTTGGTAATCATTATTAAACCAATGATATTGGCAGCCCCAGCGGGTGTGCCAGGTATCGGGCAATTTATTTAAACTGCTGGCATCGGGAAATAAACTGTGCAGACTGTGGATACCCTGTTGCACAAGCGCCTGCCAGGCTTCTTTAAGTGTTTGCATGACACCTTGCGCATCGACATCTGGCACAATGGCCAGGCGCGGGCCGGTAGCGGGTGTAAACGGCATGGCATTAATCCACTTGGGGTAATAATCCAAACCGTGGCGACCATAGGCGTCTGCCCAGCTCCAGTCGAACACATATTCGCCGTAAGAATGGGTTTTGCTGTAACCAGGCATAGCCGCCACTAGCTGGTCACCCTGCCACACCAGAATATGCAAAGGCGCCCAACCACTGCGCCCACCTACACACCCACTGGTCTCAAGCAAAGCCATAAAATCGTGCTGAATAAAGGGGTAGCGGGTACACCAAAGTGCCTGCCAAACGGCGGCGGGAATTTCCTGAATACTGCTAATAAAGCTAAAACGCATGGGCGCCTCGCACAGGGCAATCGGCTACACCATAACGCCCTCAGGCCCGCCTGTACAGCTGGGAATTAACTTGGCACGCGGCTGATTCTATGCGCGATAAATAGGTAATGACAAAAGCTTAGGGCTAGGAAAATAGTAGCTATTTAGCACCACTCTTATTAACCCCTGTGGTGCATACCTAAGATTGCCCGGTTGGTATCAGGATATTAGCGTGCAGCAATTGCGGCCTTTGTTTTTTGATTGATAAAGCGCCTTGTCTGCGCGCTCAAGTGCTAGCCCAAAGTCTTCATCGAAATGCCGCTGGGTAACGCCCAGGCTTATGGTGACAAAAATTGGTTCACTATTACCTTCTTGAAAAACAGGAGTTGAGGCGACTTTTTCGCGTAATTTCTCCGCATAAGCCATTAGATTTTCGACCACAGCTGCGCGGGTCACTATGACAAACTCTTCGCCGCCCCAGCGGGCAATTTGATCATAATCGCGCGAGGCGCTTTTAAGGGCTTGAGCTACGTTCACCAATACGGCATCGCCCAAAGCATGCCCATAGGTATCGTTGAATTTTTTAAAGTGGTCTATATCAATGATGATAATTGCTTGGCTCTTACCCGAATTCATCCCAGGGTTTTTACTGATAATTTCATAGATGGCCCGACGGTTAAGTAATTGGGTCAGTTCATCTTTAAAGGCTACCGTGCGCAGCTTTTGGTTGTGTTCATTCAGGTCTGCCAGGGATTTTTGCGCAGCTTGGTTGCGTTTATACAAGGTATAAATGCGAAAGGCGCCTTCAAGGCCGAGCAAACTGGCAAAGGATACAATGATGGCTAGGTAAAAGTTTTCTTTGCTAATCCATTCGCCTTCAAATTTAATTGATTTCACCTCTATCGAATGTAATGAGTGCGCGGGTTGTTCTTTTATCTCAACCGCTATGGCGCGAATGCGATTAAAGTGTGTGTCCGACTCGGTGCGGTGCAGGGCAAACTGTCTAACCCACCAATCGCTCACCTTAAATTCTTTTAAACGAATGTATACAGGCTGGTGTAATTCTGTCGTTGCGATACCAACACTTTGCGGGCGAAATTGTCGATTAGGGTCGGCAAGGTTAAGGGCAGGCTCGTGGTTTTGTAGCGATAGATGAATAAAATTAGCTGGCCCCTGGTAATTTATTTCGATCCATAGGCCGGTGTATTTGCTTAAATCGAGGGATATTTCAGGTGAAACCCGCATAGCAAACGCCAAGTCAGACAACAACTTATCGTAGGTGACTACACCATCGTCTGCGAACACACAATTATTGCCACACATATTAAATGAACCTGCATCGCCCATGTCGCAGCTAATTGCCGCTTGACTCTCATTTTTATACGCAAATTTAGTATTGCCGCCGGAGTAAACATCGGTAAATGCGCCCCACCAAACGTTGGGGCCTGGGTATATCTGTAACGTTTTTTTCGGAATATAGGGAAAAGCCACAATAGCTAGCATGGCAACAAACGCCAGGGCGACCTTCGCAACCGTCAAGGATTGCGCCCGCAGCGAGGAATTTATGAGCATGGGGTAACAGCCTATAATCTGTATTTTTGCAAATTATAGCTATTGGAGCGGAATTTACCCTGCAGCTTGGGACTTATTAACCCGGCGCAGGCAAGCTGTGTACACGCTCAATCAAGCGGGCTACTGGCAGCTTGTTGAATACCACCTTGCTAGGCCTGGCGGCGTTAAATTTGGCGAAAAAACCCTCAATTACTAGCTGCAAACTCGGCAGTTGCTTATGCATTGCCAGACCGTCGCTGCCAACCTATTTCAACAAGCGGCTAGCTTGCGAGAATGTAGGGCGCTGTATGGTTAATTTGGATTTATATGCTTAGTGGCACAGCAGAATAAATCCACTGAAGACCAATGAATAACACGCCCAAGGAATACACTGCGTGCGCTGCCACAACAGCTCAGTTTTTTACTTGAGCATCGCACGTCTTTGCAGCAGAATTTTAAAGAAAACACATACCGCACTATTAATCCCGCAAACAAACACTTAAACCGCCAGGGCCTCCGGCGGAAATTCACAATAAAACGTACTGCCTTTGCCAGGCATGGAATTAATGCGCAGCTGGGCGTCGTGGCGCAGGAGGATGTGTTTGACTATGGCAAGGCCTAGGCCTGTGCCGCCGGTAAGCACCGAGCGGCTGGGGTCTACGCGGTAGAAGCGCTCGGTTAAGCGCGGGATGTGTTTGGGATCTATGCCGACGCCATTGTCCTTCACCGATACTTCCAGGCCGCTGGCCGAGCGCTGTACTGAGACAATTATTTTGCCGCCGCCGGGCGAGTAGTTCACCGCGTTCACCACTAGGTTGGCGAAGGCGCTGCGCAGTTCGTCGCTGTTGCCCAGCAGGCGGGCGGTTAAATCGCCTTGCACTACAAAGCTGTGGCCGTGGAAGCTGCTGAGGGCCTTGGCATCGTCCACCACACTGGTGAGCAATGGGCCAAGTTCCACCGGTTTGCGTTGGGGTTCGCGCTCTTGGGTTTCCAGTTTGGAGAGGGTAATCAAGTCTTGGATCAACCCGTTCATGCGGCTGGCCTGTTGGCTCATCTGGCTGAAGGGCTGTTGCCAGTTGCCGGGCATTTGCTCGCTGTCGGCGAGGGTTTCTAGGTAGCCTTTGATCACCGTCAGCGGTGTGCGCAGTTCGTGGGAGAGGTTGGCGATGAAGTCTTTGCGCATCTGTTCCAGCTTAAAAAGCCGGGTGATGTCCCGCGCCACCACTAGACGCTCGCCCTGCCCAAAGGGGTGGACTTGCACTTGCAGCTGCTGGTCTTCCTTACGGAAGGAGTTTAGCTCCAGCGGTTGCTGGTAGTCGCGCCGGTCGAAGTAGTGCACGAACTTGGGTGTGCGAATGATGTTGGTGAGCTTGTGGCCCTGATCCACTTCTTTAAAGCCGAATAGATGCCCGGCCGCCTGGTTCCACCATTCCACGTTGTCGCGTTTGTCGATGAGTATGACCCCGTCGGTGAGCGCCGTGGTCATCTCCTGCACGCGCACCACTACCGCCTGCAAGCGTTGTTTTTCGCGCTCGTGGCGCAGCTGTAAAAAGCGCACATCCTCGGCTATGTCGCTCCAAATACTGGCGAGGCCTTCATCGGCCACTGTGCTGCGGCGCGCGTGGTAGACCCAACGGGCCAGGCGGTGGGTTTGAAAGACGATGCGGCAACAGTAGAGTGAGGTGGCGATCAGCAGCGCCAGGAGGGTTTGATCAAAAAAATAACCCAACAGCCCCACCGCACCGATAAAACCCAACAACCACACGAGTTCCGTGCGATAACCTTCTGATGGCATAAAGACGCTTATTCGCTTGAGAGGTGCTTAAGGGAGAAGCGGTAACCCGCCCCGCGCACAGTTTGGATAAACTGGTCGTGATCGGCAATACCAATAGCCTTACGTAATCGACGGATATGGACGTCCACCGTGCGCTCTTCCACATACACATTGCCGCCCCAGACGTGGTCCAGCAGCTGGCTGCGGCTATACACCCGCTCCTGGTGGGTGAGGAAAAACTCCAGTAGGCGGTACTCAGTTGGCCCCATTTGCACGGGGGTGCCCTGAATGCTCACGCGGTGGCTGACCGGGTCCAGCACCAGCTCACCGGCTTTGATGGGGTCACCGCTGGTGAGGGTGTCGGTGCGGCGCAGGACGGCTTTGAGGCGCGCGACCAGCTCGCGGGGGGAGAAGGGTTTGGTGATGTAATCGTCGGCGCCCACGTCAAGGCCTTGGATTTTGTTGTCCTCTTCCACCTTGGCGGTGAGCATGATGATGGGAATCGCGGCGGTGAGTTCATCGCGCTTTAGGCGGCGGGCCAGCTCCATGCCGCTGGTGCCGGGCATCATCCAGTCGAGCAGAATTAAATCCGGTTTGTTATCCACAATCAGGCCGTGGGCGGCTTTGGCGTCGGCGGCTTCGAGCACCTGGTAATTGGCCATTTCCAAGGCGACACGCAGCATGTCGCGAATGGCCGGCTCATCATCCACAATCAAAATCGTTTTACTTAAGCTCATACAGGCGCAACTGGTTAGGGGGAAAGAATGTTGCGATTAGATAAACCTTTTATTGCGGTTTTATGACAAGAGCAAATTGCGCCACCAGCCCTAAGAAAATCGCCATACCCACCCAATTGTTATGCAAGAAGGCGCGAAAACAGGCGGCGGGCTCCCGCGCGCGGATCAACCACTGCTGGTAGGCCGACAGCAGCGCCGCTGCCAGCAGTCCGCAATAATAGGGCCAGCCGAGGGCCATTTTGTGACCCACCACCCACAAAGTAAGCAGAAACAGCGCCTGTAACAGGCCGGTCATGGTGCGATCCTGCTCGGCAAATAAAATCGCCGTGGATTTCACACCAATTTTTATGTCCTCCTCCCGGTCCACCATGCCGTAAAACGTATCGTAAGCGGTGGTCCACATCACCACGGCGGTGTACACCAGCCAGGCCTGCGGCGGCACGCTGCCGGTCTCTGCAGCAAAGGCCATGGGAATGGACCAGGCAAAAGCAGCTCCCAACACCACCTGCGGCAAATAGGTGTAACGCTTCATAAAGGGGTAAGCGACGGCCAGTAACAGAGCGCCAAAGGATAAATACAGGGTGAGGCGGTTGGTGAGGCTCACCAGCAGCAGCGCCAGCAGGCACAGGCCAACAAACAGGCCCAGCGCCTCTTTGCTTGAAACATGGCCGAGCACCAAGGGCCGCAAGCGGGTGCGGCTGACTTCGCCGTCAATCGTGCGGTCGGCATAGTCGTTAATCACACACCCGGCCGAGCGCATCACCAAAGCGCCCAGGCTAAAAATCAGCAGGTTGGCGATAGAGGGCGCGCCCTTGGCCGCGAGCCACAAACTCCACAACACCGGCCACAACAGGAGGAAAAAACCGATGGGTTTATCCAGCCGCATTAAGCGGGCGTAGGCGTAAAGCCTGGCGGCGGGGGTGAGGGATGACACCATGGGGCAACCTTAGCGCAAAAGCGCTCATGGTATTGGTTTCACCTGGGGAAGCAAAGGGCGCTGCGGGATGGCTCCACTTAAGTGCCCATGTGTATGGTTAACAGCTGAACAGCATTAACTTATTAATTCGCCGACACAACGGATCAGGCCTATTTATTGTGCCGCTGGGTTGGCAGCCAGGCAGCAACCAACCAGCGGCTAGTGGCTAGTGGCTAGTGGCAATGCTCCAACTCAGCCTGCTCCCGCACCGCTAAATAAAGGGAAATATCACTGGCCGAACAGGGTTTGGAAAAATAAAAACCCTGCGCAAAATTGCAGCCACAGGCTTTAAGAAAATCAAACTGCTCCTGAGTTTCCACCCCTTCAGCCACTATGCCCAAGGGCACTATGCGGCCTAAGCCTATAATCGCCTCCACCATACCGTTGTGTTGCGCCTGCTCGCCAATGCGGCCGACAAAAGAGCGATCAATTTTTAAATAATCCGGCGAGAAGCGCACAATATAATTCAGCGATGAATAACCAGTGCCAAAATCATCCAGAGAAATTTTTACACCCAAATTGCGCAGAGCCTGCACCCGCTGCAATACCGCCTCCACCTCCTCCATAAAAATCTGTTCGGTAATTTCAATAATTAAATATTGAGGATCTAGATTAAACTGCTGCAGGCAGCGCGCCACGCGGGCGATCAGGGAATCCTGCTGAAATTGCCGCGCGGATACATTAATGCTCATGGCCACATTTAAACCCGCCTCGCGCCAGCGCGCCAGCTGCTCGCAGGCACTGACAATTACCCAATCGCCCATGTGGCAAATTAAGCCGCTCTCCAAGGCGTAATTGATAAAACTCTCCGGCCCTAACAGGCCTTTTTTCGGGTGGTTCCAACGCAGCAGCGCCTCCACCGAGGAGACTTTACCGCTGATTATATCAATTAAGGGCTGGTAATAGATTTCGAATTCTTCGTTATTAATGGCCGTGCGCAAATCTGCATCCAGCATTAAACGCAAATTTGCGCTTTCCGTCAGCTCCGGCCGGTACACTTGAAAACAGCCACGGCCGCGCCCTTTGGCATCGTAAAGGGCGGAATCGGCGTTGCGCATAAGGGTTTGCACTGTATCGCCATCAAAGGGATACACCGCCACTCCTGCGCTCATGCCCACGTGCACCATGGCCACATCTAAACGAATGGGCGAGCTGATTTTTTCAATTAATAATTCCACCACGCGGCAGACTGCTTGTTTATCGGCCACATCGCGCAGCAGAATAATAAATTCATCGCCACCTAGGCGCGCCACACAGTCGTCCTGCCGCAAATATTTGCGCATACGCCGCGCCACCACACGCAGAAGCTGATCGCCCGCCTCGTGGCCGAGGCTGTCATTGACCTGTTTGAAATTATCCAAATCCACAAATAACACAGCAAAATTTTGCCCGGCGCGCTGGCTGGTCAGTAAAAAACAATCGAACATTTCGTAGAGTTTGGCGCGGTTGTACAAACCGGTTAATTCATCGTGATGGGCAAGGTTTAACAATTGGCTTTCGTAACTTTTGCGGTCGGTGACATCCACCACCTGGTACAAATAACAATTCTCGCCGCCGGATAATTGCACCAAAGAGACGTTGGTTACAGTGTAAATAACGTCGTTGTCTTTAGTTAAATAACGCTTTTCATAGCGCACCACCGGCAGGCCTAACCCCTGTAATTCGCGCATTTTACGGTCTTCCGCCTCCCAGTCACTGGGATGGGAAATATCCTTCATTTTAAAACCCAATAAATTTAACCGGCGGCGATTAGGCTGCTGCTCTTGGGCAAAACCTAACAACTGATTAAAGGCCGGATTAGCCTGCAATATGTGCCCCTCCACCGTCACTATGGCCATACCCAAAGGCGCGTGATCGAACGCCGCGCGAAAGCGCCGCTCGCTATCGGCTAGGGCCTGGCGGGTGGTTTCGTATTCGGTAACATCTGAATTAGTGCCCAGCCAACGCACCACCTCCCCGCGCTCGTTGCGCTCGGGCAGTGCCCGAGTATCAAACCAGCGGTATTCACCGTCGTGGCGGCGCACGCGAAAATAAATGTACATGGGTTCATGGCTGCGCACTGAGGTCATCCAAGCCTGTACTAAACGATCGCGATCTTCCGGGTGCACCTGATTTAACCAGGCAAACCCCAGCTGCTCCGCCTGGCCTATACCGGTGTATTCACACCAACGCCGATTTAAATATTCGCAGCTGCCGTCGGGCAAACAACTCCAAGCTAATTGCGGTAGGCCTTCGGCCAATTGGCGGTTGCGCGTGTGGGCATCCCAATTAACGCAGCGCTCATTAATATCCGTCAACGCCTGTTCAATTGAACTACACAATAATTCCGGGGTGAGCGAGCCTTTATCTAAACAATCCTGCGCACCTGCGCGCATAACTTCTTTGACCAGTTCTGCACTATTATTGCCGCTGATCACAATTACCGGCAGAGGGCGCTGATCGCTGGCGCGCAGGCCGGATAATATATCGGTGCCCAAGGCATCACTTAAACGGTAATCAATTAACAAACAATCAAAAATGGCATTTTTAAGCCTAATTAATGCCTCGCCCACGCTCGATGCTTCGTCCACTTCAAGCGCTGCTGGATATATCTTTAATAGGCGTTTAATTTTTTCGCGATCTACATCATCGTCATCTACCACTAAAAAACGTTGTGCTAACATAATGCTCTCGCCATTAAACTGCGCCTACTGAGCGAATACTGCTAAAAACCTACAATGATTTTTAGGGTTAGGTGTTAGGGCAATACCACAGCCTGGGAAAAATGCTCCAGCAGCAGTGCCAGTTTTTGAAATTGTGGCCCCACGGCCGACTTCACCATATAACCGGCAATATTTTCGTTATAGGCTTTATTGCGATCAGCATCATTGTTGGAGGTGGTTAACACAAACACCACGGTTTCTCTTAACAGCGGATCCGACCTCAGTTCATTTAAAAATTCAAAGCCATTCATACGCGGCATATTTAAATCCAACAACACCAAAAAGGGTTTGGGGATTTTTTTACTCGGGTGGGTTTCGCGCAATATATCCAACCCTTCCAACCCATCGCAGGCGGTATATACAGGGCACATAACATTGTATTTATGCAAACTGCGTTGCACCGCCTCTAAGGCCACATCATCATCGTCAATTAATAACACTGACAATGCATTCACTGCGTTAATCATCTAAATCACTCCGCGCAAAACGGGGCCACCACAGTGCAAAACAACAGCCACTGTGCCCCTGTTGATTGTCCAGCTCTAAGCGTCCGCCATGAGCCTCCGTTAACCGTTTAGCCACCGCCAGCCCAACACCGCCCAAACCGGTGCCAGAACCTTTTAAGGTTTGAAACAAACGAAATACCCGCTCTTGAGCCACCAGAGGAATACCCGGGCCATTATCCTGCACGCGAATACACAGATAACTGCCTGCAGGTTCAGCACTTATTTTGAGTTGAAATTCCTCCGGCGCGTGGTGATGCTTAATGGCATTGCCAATTAAATTGCGCAGCACTGTTTCTATCGGCGTCTTGGACGTCATGATTTCAGTGATGGCAAAATGCACTTCTACCTGAGCCTGCTCAGGCAATACCAATAATTCCAAAATGCCCGTCACCATATCGGCCAGGTTCACCAGCGTGACATCTTTAGAGCGTTTGGCGGCGCGGGCATAGAGCAATAAATCCTCCGTTAGATTTTCCATGCGCACAATGCGCGTTTGAATGCGCTGTAAATTGTTGGCTACAGCAGGCGCCACCGCGTCGCCTAAGTCTTCAATAATCCACTCGGTTAAATCGGCAATGCCGCGCATGGGTGACTTTAAATCGTGGGATACCACAAAGGTAAATTCCTCTAGCTGCGCATTGGCCTCGCGCAGATCCGACTCCAAGCGTTTGCGCTGCGTAATATCGGTAATACAGACTAAAACGTGTAATTCACCGGCAAAATCCAGCGGCGCCAAGCCTATTTCGATGGGAATTTCCCGGCCCGACATGTGCCGCCCAGTTAAATCCCGCCCCTCCCCCATAGCGCGCAGGCTCGGCTGCATAAAATAATGTTGCAACAGACCCTTATGCGCCTCGCGGTAGCGCTCGGGTAATAAAATTTCGATGGGTTGGCCGAGCAGTTGTTCTTTGGAAAAACCAAATAGGTTGACTAAACGATTATTAACCAGACGAATAACGCCCGATTTATCCACCACTAATTTGCCGAAGGGTGAGGAGTCTATGACGGTGGCTAGTTGTTCGTGAGCTTTTTTGCGCTCGGTGATATCCAAAATAGAGGCCACAACAAATTGCTGCTGCCCAAATCGCAATGGTCGCAAACCTATTTCTACCGGGAAATGGCTGCCGTCTTTACGCAGACCAAAAAGATCGCGGCCTAGGCCCATAAAACGCGGTGTTGATTGCGCAAAATAGTCCTGCCGTAAACTGGTGTGATGCTGTCGGTAGGATTGTGGCATTAGGGTTTCAACTAACTGCCCTTGTAATTCACCTACTTCATAGGCAAATAAGCGCGCAACTTCTCTATTGCAATAAACAATAACACCCGCTTCATTCAACACAATTATGCCGGCGGGCACGGCATCTAATAACTGAGCACCATAGGCTTGCACCATAGCCTGTGGGTCGTCGCCCAGGGCATCCTCGTCGTAACTGGGTATTTGCTGCATTTAGAATTCCCCTAGTGTGGTTCGGTGCGCGCGTACATTATTCCCAAATACAACAGGGGCTTAGGTAGAACTCTGCACTGTTATTAACCCGCTGATTTTTATGTCAGGTTAATAACAGGCTTGGTGTTGATATTAACCCGGCGGGTTTTAGTGCCGGGTTAATATTCGTGCCTAGCGGTTTGCTGAAATACAACCTTGCTAAAATCTTGTTGAAATACGTTGGCGGCGACAGCCTGGCAAGCTATTCAACAAGCTGCTAGCACGCAGGGCACCTATGTGATCTTTTACCCAGCCGGCGCTATTAACAACCCCGAGAAAAACCCAGCCTTAGCATGCTTAAAACACCCATGGCGCCTAGGGCTTTTATTTTTAGGCGCGCCATTATTCACCAAAAAATTACCGCCCTGCAAGACGCCCCTAGGCCCAAAGGCTATTAAATTAGCCTCATAACTAACCGGGTGCCTATATAACCGGGTAATTCACCCGCTAATGATTCACCGCCAAGCAGAAATCTACCCGTCTCTAGGTATAGCACTGTTCACTAGCGCTTCAAGGCCAAGCATAGGGTTTAAAGCGCCTAAATATTAGGGTCACGCTAACTTCAGCGTTATAAGGTGGCGTGCATAAAACCCTATTTATATTGCGCCTACAGAATTTTCCATACCGCCGTTAACCTAGGCCTTGCGCTTACCAATTGAATTTGAAGGTTTTTCCAAACAGCCACTGCGCCATGGGCGCAGCCTCGGTTAAATACTTGTCAACCACGCGTCTATTTTTTCCGCATTTTAATCGCTCTTTTTTACCCCAAAACAAAATTAATTCCCCCCGATTTATTGTGTGTTGGGATGCAAAAGCCCGCAGGGTTAACAACAGGCGATGGCACTTGCCAGGCCCTCAAACCCAACACGCGCGCTAAGGTGCATCTGTATCGGGCGGTTAATCAGCTGCCAGTGTTTATGTGAATTTTTCACGGCGCTGCAGCAATTTATCACACAGACCAGATGCACCCGGGCCTCTAGACTTAACTCACGGCATAAAACTATGCCTAACAGGGAACACTTTAGGGAATTAACACACAGGAGACATTGGGAATATTAAGGATAGGATGTACAGGATTTGCCAACAGGGACTCACAGGTCGATTGGCGCGGAATCACGCCCATCGGCACAACGGCTACACCAACAGCGCTAAGGACATTTGTTTTGCACTCGCAAACACTCTGCATAATGGCTGAAATTAGGCACCTAAACTGCACGATGCTTAGCTGGCGTCAGCGCTAGCGAAACGTCGAGTTGTTAATGCTTAATTTCAGTCATTGTCTCAGGGTTTAAGGATACTCGGCTAAATACAATAGAAGCAGATAAACCCAGTTATTTTTGCGCAAAAATCTCCAAAGCCACGCGGGCGGCGCAGGTGCGGTTGTCCACCTGCAATTTTTTAAATACCTGTTCTAAATGTTTATTGATGGTGCGCGGGCTAATATCGAGAATTTGCGCCATTTCTCGGTTGGTTTTGCCTCGGCTAATCCACAACAGCACATCGGCCTCGCGCTGCGTCAGCTGCAAATGCTCGCGCAGCAACTGGGATTCATCCAAGCCCTGATTGGGCATTAAACGCAGTAAAAACTCCCCTGGCCCACTTTGCCCCAATAAAATTAAACTAAATTCGCGCTCCGGTGCACTGATCACCAACGCGTTGCCCTGCATAGGGCTGCGCGCCAACCAGACTTTTAATTGTTGCGGCAACACACTAGTGCGCCAATAGTCATCCGCACCGGCCTGTTGCAACAGCTGATTCACCAGCGGTGTACTCCACAACAACTGGCCGGTTTTATCTACTGCAAAAACATAATGGCCGGCTTGATCCAAAGCCGATTGTGCGCTTTGGCGAATGCGTGTATTGGCAATATGCACGCGCATACGGGCGGTTAATTCGGCAGTATTGATCGGCTTGGTGATAAAGTCGGCCGCCCCCACGGAAAACGCTTTTACCAGGCTTTCGGCATCGTTAAGGCCGGTCATAAAAATCACCGGAATATCGTGTAACTCGCGCTCCAGTTTAAGCTGTTGGCACAAATCAAACCCGGAGGTGTTGGGCATAATGGCATCCACCAAAATAATATCCGGCAACATACGCCCCGCGATAGAGAGCGCTTGTTTGGCATCCAGTGCCAGCAAACAATTCATACCGGCTTGCTCTAGCGTATCGTTAAGCATGGAGAGTGTATCGGCAGAATCATCAACAATTAAAACACAGGGGCCGGTTAAATCTGGCGTTTTCATAAATGGGCACTTAAATATTCATTGATACGATTAAACTGCATAGAACGCAGCAGAGATTTCAGAGTAACAATATGCACGTTGTCTGCACCCAATTGAGCTTCCCAATCGTTAAATAAATTTTTCAGTGCAGTAAAATAACCGCTTTTAGCCCACTCTACCGCTTGCTCTAATTGGGCAGTGTTTAACCCTAAGGCTATCTCATCCTTGTGGGTGTGGGCGAGCGCTGTTGGCAAAGGTGTATATTGCCAGGTGAGCTGCAAGGCTTTTTGCAGCACGGCCAATAACTGGGCAATTTTAATCGGCTTTAATAAATAGGCTGTGTGCTGCGGGTGAATTAAATCCGCCCCCTGCTCCTCATGTACATTGGCCGACAACATCACCAAAGGCACATCGGGGAAATAACGTCGCAGGTGCTGCACTAATTCCCAGCCCTGCATGCCGGGCAAATTAACATCCAATAAAAATACATCCGGTGCCAATTGGCTGCGCAGTTTTAAAAGGCTTTCGGCATCGGCACATTCCACCACATTAAAGCCGAGGGGAATTAATATGTCGCCAATTAAACCACGGTGGGCTGGGTCGTCATCGACTACCACTATAGTTTTTTTGCTGCCTAAATAACCCAAAGGTTGCTGAGGTGTTTGCGCCTGCGGCTCGGCATCCACCACAGACGATAACATTAACCACACGGTAAAACGCGTGCCGCGCGGTTGGTTGGCGGCCACGTCGAGCTCCCCGCCCATAATATCCACCAACAGGCGCGTAATCGTCAGCCCTAAGCCGGTGCCTGTTACGCTGGGCACGCCAGGCCTGCGAATACGCTCAAATGGCTTAAAAATAATTTCGCGGTCGCTCTCGTCAATACCAACACCTGAGTCTTCTACGCTAAATTCCGCCACTTGGTTGCGGTATTTGACCTGTAGTTTTACATAACCTTCCTGAGTGTATTTAATGGCGTTAGACAACAAATTGATTAAAATCTGCCGCAGGCGCTGCTCATCGGTAATAACACGCTCGGGCAATGGGCTCGTAAGCTGATAAATAAAAGCTAAATTTTTCTCCTCGGCCTGCAGTTTGAATAAGGATACCACCTGCTCTAACAGCTCACGGATATTGACCTTATTGCGGCGAATATCCAGGCGGCCGGATTCAATTTTAGAAATATCCAATAGGCCTTCGATTAAATCCTCTAGGTGCTGGCTGCTGTTGCGCATAACGGAAATTTTTTCCCGTTTAGCGGCGGGGATTTCCGGGTCGTGCTCCAAAAGCTGCGCATAACCTAATATGGCATTAAGCGGTGTGCGCAATTCGTGGCTAATGCCGGTTAAATACCGGCTTTTGGCATTATTCGCAGCCTCTGCTTGTTCTTTAGCTTTTTGCAATTGCAAATCGGTGGCGCGGTGAGCGCTGATTTCTTCTAACAACAAACGGTTTTGTCGCTGCGATTCATCTTGCGCAACTTGTCTGCTTTCATGGGCCAAAACCACCAGCCAGATAATGACCCCGGCGATAATCATCAAAATAAAAAATACTTTGAGTAAAGTGTGTTGTAATAATTCACGGGTCTGGGCTGAGTCGGTTTGTACATTAAACATAACCAAAAACAACAAAGCCGCCGTAATCACGCCAAGCAATGTAAACATCGCCAGAAAATGTACGCTTAGCCTGCCCACTGCAGGATTAATAGTGCCCTGCAGATAGCCTTGCAACCAGCTGATCACAGCTTGAGTGGTATTGTGTTTAGGTTTACAGGTGTCGTTGCAGCGCGAATCCAACGAACAACACAGGGAACAAATAGGGCCTGCGTAGGCGGGGCATTGGGCTATGTCTTCTGGCTCATAGGTATTTTGGCAAATACAGCAGGTGTGATGGCTGGCGCCGTGAATAAGCTGGTGATCGCGCGCTAAATAATAACGCCCGCCGGTCAGGTATGCGATGGCCGGTACACATATCAAAGTACTCACGAGCGTTATAAATGGCGCCCAGGCTTTTAAATCGGCCCCCAACACACCTAAATAACTGATAACACCTAAGCTGCTGGCCAAAGCCATACTGCCAACACCCACCGGATTAATGGAGTATAAATAAGCGCGTTTAAATTCAATATGCTGCGGGCTGAGTTTAAGTGGTTTATTAATAGTAAGATCAGCAAATAAACTGCCGAGCCAGGCTAAGGCTATTAACGCATAAATACCCAGCGTGGCTTCAAAAGCGTGGTAAATACCCAGCTCCATTAAAGCCAAAGAAATAAATACATTAAAAATTAACCACACCACTCGGCCTGGGTGGCTGTGGGTTAGCCGCGAGAAAAAATTTGACCAGGCGATGGAGCCCGCATAAGCGTTGGTCACATTAATTTTTATCTGTGAGACCACAACAAAAATAGCCGCCAACAACAACGCCACAGTAGGTGATGATGTCAAATAGGAAAAACCCACTCGATACATATGGGTGGGGTCGCTGGCATCCACCGGATTTAACCCTTGTGTAATAGCCAAATAGGCCAGCAGAGAGCCAGCCATAATTTTAGCGGCGCCTAATAAAATCCAGCCGGGGCCAGCTAGCAATAAATTGCCCCACCATGCCCAGCGATTGTGCGGTGTTTTTTCCGGCATAAAACGCAGGTAATCCACCTGCTCGCCAATTTGGGCGACCAAAGCAAACAATACTGAAGCGGCTGCACCCCAGTACATAATTGCCACCTCACCACGGCCGCTAGTACCGGTGTACTCCAGCCACTGATCAACCACATGCCCTTGTGTGGAAAACAGCGCAATAAAAGGCAACAACTGCAAAATAATCCATACCGGCTGAGTAAATTTTTGCAACTGACTGATAAGGGTTATACCAAAGGTCACCAGTGGAATAACTATTAATGAGCAGACTATATAACCGAGCACCAGCGGCAAATGAAACACGTGTTCCAGCGCCAAGGCCATAATGGCGGCTTCCAGTGCAAAAAAAATAAAAGTAAACGATGCGTAAATTAAAGAGGTGATTGTAGAACCTAAATAACCAAAACCCGCCCCGCGAGTGAGCAGGTCTATATCCAGGCCGTATTTGGCAGCGTAATAACAAATGGGTGTACCCATCACAAAAATAATCAATGCCACACAACAGGTGGCCACCAGCGTATTTGCCACACCAAAACTCAGTGTATTAACTGCGCCAATGGCCTCAAGAGCTAAAAATGAAATACCCCCTAAAGCAGTGGTAGCCACACTTAACGGCGACCAACGGCGCGCGTGTTTAGCCGTAAAACGCAGGGCGTAATCTTCCAGAGTTTGATTATTCACCCACTGGTTATATTGCCTGCGGACTCTGAAGATCTGTTGTGGTGCATTCATAGAAATTACATCGGTCTAATGACTGCTTTTAGTGCATGCACAGGCACATTACAGGGGGGGGGCGCAACAGATTAAATCTGCGCCCAATGAAAACAGCGACGAGCTTAAGCGACCCTACACCTCTTTATTACTAGCGGTACGGGAGTAAAGAATACACAGGATTTCAGACCGTCAAAAAGAGGGACCTTTTTGACGAGCCTACTTAGGATGTATTCACGGCGTGTCTGAAATGCTGTGTATTCTTTACTTTCAGCTAGGTAGTAAGGGGCGACAATAAACAGCTTTTCACTCGCATCTAGCCGCTGCAATTGGCATAAAGAACCAAGAGCGTTGCGAGGCTCGTGCCAATCTACCTCGCCTATTTTTTAAACCTCAGCAAGGTTTATTCATTGTTCGTTTTATACCCACAGGTCAAAAACCGCTCCAAGTCTGTGCGCGAGTACCTGGGGTAAATGACGTAGACGCCTGCGGCATTTGCCGCATGGTTTGCCTGCAGATTTTGATCGACTATGGCACCTCGATTTGCCCGCTGGTCATTTGAGGATTCATTATGTTTAATCAACATCCATCTGCATCACCCCATCGCCCCACCTGCGCTTTTAAATTAACCTCCACTGCAACTTTTAAAAAACTGTCGTTATTTGTTGGCAGCGCATTAATATCCGCCATGAGTTTAGCCGCGCCGAGTACCAGCGAAATCAATACCACTGGTCTTGCCGTTAGCGACAGCACGGTAAAAGTGGGTATTTTGCATTCTGTCACCGGCACCATGGCAATTAGTGAAACCGGCTCGGTGCAGGCGGAAAAACTTGCCATAGAACAAATTAATGCCGCAGGCGGCGTGCTGGGGCGCAAAATTGAAGCCATACAAGAGGACGGCGCCAGCGATTGGCCCACCTTCGCTGAAAAGTCCAAGAAATTATTGGTCAATGATAAGGTCGCCGCTGTATTTGGTTGCTGGACCTCCGCCTCGCGCAAAGCGGTATTGCCTGTGTTTGAACAATACAACGGCATGCTTTATTACCCAACTTTTTATGAAGGCCTAGAGCAGTCGCCTAATGTTATTTACACTGGCCAAGAAGCCACCCAACAAATTCTTGCCGGTATCGACTGGGTGGTTAAAGAAAAAGGCGCTAAAACCTTTTATTTATTAGGCTCTGACTATATCTGGCCACGCACCTCCAATAAAATTGCGCGCAAACATATTGAAAAACTCGGTTTAAGCGTGGTAGGCGAAGAATATTACCCACTCGGCCATACGCAATTTAACTCGGTGATCAACAAAATTAAGTTGAAAAAACCGGATGTCATCTACGCCATTGTGGTGGGCGGCTCCAATGTGGCCTTCTACAAACAACTAAAAGCGGCAGGCATTGAGCTGAATAAACAAACCCTGCTGACCATTTCCGTTACCGAGGATGAAATCCAAGGTATTGGCGGTGAAAATATCGCTGGCGCCTATGCCGCTATGAAATATTTCCAAAGCCTGGATAACGACAACAACAAAGCCTTTGTAAAAGCCTTTAAAGAAAAATGGGGCGCTAATGTGGTGATCGGCGACGTGACTCAAGCGGCTTATTTAGGCCCCTGGCTGTGGAAAGCAGCGGTGGAAAAAGCCGGTTCTTTTGATATAGATAAAATCAAAAAAGCCTCACCTGATATAGAGCTGAAAACCGCTCCTGAGGGTTATGTAAAAATTCACCCTAACCACCACCTCTGGTCAAAAACACGCATAGGTCTTGCACAACCGGACGGCCAATACAAAGTAGTTTATGAAACCAAAGACTTAATGGAGCCGAACCCCTTCCCTGCCGGTTATCAATAAACCCCTGCGGGTGCAGGCCGGGCCTGCACCCATTATGCCGGGCTTTTTAAACGCAATGAGATGGGGTGGTTTATGTTTGGTGATTATTCTACAGCCGAGCTAATGTCTATTTTTGCCATGCAAGGCTTTGCCGGTTTAAGTCTTTTTTCTGTATTTGTGCTTATGGCCCTCGGGCTTGCCATTATTTTTGGCCAGATGGGCGTAATTAATATGGCCCACGGGGAATTTATGATTCTCGGCGCCTACATTACCTATTTGGTATCCAATCTTTTTTCGAATTATCTACCCAGTTTATTTTCTGCCTACTTTTTTGTCGCCATGTTATGTGCGTTTATTGCAGCAGCGGCATTGGGCCTATTAGTGGAGCGGGTGATGATCCGCCACTTGTATAAGCGGCCCTTGGATACGCTGCTGGCCACCTGGGGATTAAGCTTAATTATGCAGCAAACCTACCGCTCAGTATTTGGTGCCCGCGAAGTGGGCGTAAGTTTGCCCGAATGGATGATGGGTTCTCTGCACCCTACCGATTCAATTGAAATTCCTATTAACGGCATTTTTGTCATGGTGCTGACATTATTTATTTCTTTAGCCGTTTATTACTGGATGTACCGCTCACGCTCAGGCGGCAACGTGCGCGCCGTAGTGCAAAATCGCCCTATGGCAGCAGCTGTGGGTATTAATACTCAGCGCGTGGATGCTTTTACCTTTGCATTAGGCTGTGGCATTGCAGGGGTGGCCGGTAGTGCATTTACCATGATTGGCTCCACCGGGCCAACCTCCGGACAGCTTTATATAGTCGATACATTTTTAGTGGTGGTTTTTGGCGGTGCATCTAGTTTATTAGGCACCATAGCCTCGGCCTTCACCATTTCCCAAGCTCAGTCCAGCATGGAATTTTTCATGAGTGGGTCTATGTCTAAGGTACTTACACTGCTTGCCATAGTGATTATTTTAATGCTCAGGCCGCAGGGATTATTCGCACTGCGCATGCGCCACCATTAAAAAACGCACAATTGACTTACCAAGTAGCGGTTAATGCCCAACACATCTTGCACATTAATCGCTAGTTATTTGTATACGGGGTGGTTTTATGTTGTTAGCAAATACTAAATCATTTATGCCCAAAAACGATTTAATCGGCTTTTTGGTTCTGGCTGCCATTTTATTAGTGGTATTTCCACTGTTTTTAGATGCCTTTCGGTTAAATTTGGTAGGCAAATATCTCACCTATGCCTTTGTGGCGGTAGGTTTGGTTTTGTGCTGGGGTTATGGGGGCATTTTAAGCCTCGGCCAGGGAGTATTTTTTGGCATAGGCGGTTATTGCATGGCGATGTTTTTAAAACTGGAATCCTCCGACCCGGAGAGCACAAAAATCCAGTCCACTCCTGGCATTCCCGACTTTATGGACTGGAACCAGATTACCGCATTGCCAGCTTTTTGGGAGCCGTTTCATAGCTTGCCGCTGACACTGATCGCCGTATTATTTTTACCGGCTTTGTTTGCTTATATTATTGGTGTGGCCATGTTCAAACGCCGTGTAGGCGGTGTGTATTTTGCCATTATTACCCAGGCGGTAGCCTCGATTTTAACCATTTTAATTATCGGCCAACAGGGTTATACCGGCGGTGTTAACGGCATTACTGATTTGCGTACCTTTTTAGGCTGGGATATTCGCACCGACAGCGCCAAAAATATTTTGTATTTTGTCAACGCCGCACTGTTGATCGTCTGCCTGCTCGTCGCCCAGTGGGTGCGCACCAGTAAATTCGGCCGTTTATTAGTCGCCATGCGCGAGCGGGAAGATAGGGTGCGGTTTTCCGGCTATGACGTATCGAGCTTTAAAATATTTATTTTCTGCTTGGCGGCCACATTGTCGGCTATAGGCGGCGCCATGTTTACCCTGCAAGTGGGTTTTATGTCGCCTTCGTTTGTGGGCATTGTGCCCTCCATTGAAATGGTAATTTTCTGCGCTGTCGGCGGCAGGTTATCCATTCTTGGCGCCGTATACGGCACCTTATTAATTAATTTTTCCAAAACGGCATTTTCTGAATCCTTCCCCGAGCTGTGGTTGTTTGCCATGGGTGCTTTATTTATCGCTGTGGTTATGGCCTTTCCCAATGGTTTGGCGGGCATTTATCAAATGTATGTCGCGCCCCGGATGGGATTATTAATCGGCCTGCTGAGCAAGCCTAAACCCGCCAAATCCATCATCAATAGCGCGCACTAGGAGACCTACTTATGAACAATGATTTTTTGCTCAGCATTGAGGGTTTAACGGTTTCCTTTGACGGCTTTAAAGCGGTGAATGATTTATCCCTCTATGTAGACGAGGGGGAAATTCGCGTCATTATTGGCCCCAATGGCGCAGGCAAAACCACGGTACTGGATTTAATCTGCGGCAAAACCCGCGCTTCATCAGGCTCTATTAAATTTCGCGGCCGCGAGCTGACGCGTTTAAGGGAACACGCCATAGTGCACGCCGGGGTGGGGCGAAAATTTCAGAACCCGTCCATTTACGATGATTTAACCGTGTTTGAAAATTTGGAAATTTCCTTCCCGCGCGGCCACAGCGTATTTGGCGCCCTGGCATTTAAGCGCGATGCGGAGGTGATTCAAAGTGTGGAGGAAACCGCTGCGATGATTTTTTTACAGGATAGCCTGTATAAAACCGCCGGTTTATTAAGCCACGGCCAAAAACAATGGCTGGAAATTGGCATGCTGCTGATTCAAAAACCCCGTTTATTAATGCTGGACGAACCAGTGGCAGGCATGTCCATTGCCGAACGCAAACAAACCGCTGAGCTGTTACACCGCATTACTAAAAATCACTCGGTATTAGTGGTGGAGCACGATATGCAATTTGTGGAGGATATTGCCGACCGGGTAACCGTGATGCACCAAGGCAAGGTACTGTCTGAAGGCTCCATGGAAAAGGTAAAAAACGATCCAAAAGTTAAAGAAGTGTATCTGGGCCACTAAGGGGAATTGTATGTTAAGTCTTAGCGATTATGTTGTCAGTTACGGCCAAAGCGAAGTGATCCACGGCATTGATTTTTCCGTCGGCAAAAATGAAATTGTCGCCGTGGTGGGCCGCAACGGCATGGGCAAAACCACCTTAATGAAATCCTTAGTGGGCATGATTACCCATAAAGCTGGGCAGATTATTTTAGATGGATTAAATGTCTCCAAATTAAAAAGCTACGAGCGTATAGGCGCAGGGCTTGCTTTTGTACCACAAGGGCGGATGATTTTTTCCACCATGACGGTGCAAGAAAATATTCAAACTGGCCTTGCCACCGGCCGCAACGCCAGCATACCTAAATACCTCTACGAGATGTTTCCGGTATTAGACGAAATGAAGTCGCGCCGGGGCGGCAACTTATCCGGCGGCCAGCAACAACAATTGGCCATCGCGCGCGCACTGGCTACCGAGCCTAAGGTGTTGGTATTGGATGAACCTACCGAAGGTATTCAGCCGAATATTATTAAAGATATGGGCACCACCTTAAAAAAAATTCGCGACCAAAAAGGTATTTCGATTTTAGTCTCCGAACAGGTACTGAGTTTTGCCTTGGATATTGCCGACCGCATTTTGGTGATGGAAAAAGGCATCATTGTGAAGAACCAGTTGCGCAGCGAAGTAAACGAAGCGCAGATCGCTTCTTATCTTTCCGTTTAAGTTACACACGCATTAAATTCCCGCCAACCTAGAGGGTTTTGTTATGACAGAAACACTAATCAAAATAGACTTATCCACCTCACCCTATCAAAACGAAGGCATTCACAACCGCTGGCACCCGGATATTCCCATGGCCGCCATGGTAAAACCCGGCGATGATTTTATTTTGGAGTGTTACGACTGGACCGGGGGGCAAATAGCCAATAATGACAATGCCGATGATGTGCGCGATGTGGATTTAAGCCAGGTGCATTTTCTCACCGGCCCGGTGGGTGTTGAAGGCGCTGAGCCAGGTGATTTATTGGTGGTGGATATTTTGGATATAGGTGCGTTTTCCAATAGCCTCTGGGGGTTTAACGGCTTTTTCTCCAAGAAAAATGGCGGCGGGTTTTTAACCGAACATTTTCCTGAAGCGCAAAAATCCATTTGGGATTTTAACGGTATGTTTACGAGCTCTCGCCATGTGCCAGGGGTGGAATTTGCAGGCTTAATTCATCCAGGTTTAATCGGCTGCCTGCCATCTAAAGAAATGCTCGCCGAGTGGAACACGCGGGAAAAAGCCCTCTTTGATACCGAGCCTGAGCGCACGCCGCCGCTGGCCGCCCTGCCCTATGCCGAAACCGCCCACATGGGTAAATTAACCGGCGATGCGGCCAAAGCGGCCGCCGCCGAAGGCGCCCGCACTGTGCCGCCGCGCGAGCACGGCGGCAACTGCGATATTAAAGACCTATCGCGCGGCGCTAAGGTGTATTTTCCGGTGTATGTAAAAGGCGGCGGTTTATCCGTGGGCGATTTACATTTTAGCCAAGGCGATGGCGAAATTACTTTTTGCGGTGCCATTGAAATGGCCGGTTGGATTCACCTGCGCGTCAACCTGATTAAAGACGGCGTAAAAAAATACGGCATTAAAAACCCCGTATTCAAACCCAGCCCCATCACCCCCAAATACGATGATTATTTAATTTTTGAAGGTATCTCGGTGGACGAAAAAGGCAAGCAACATTATTTAGATGTACATATCGCCTATCGCCAAGCCTGTTTAAATGCCATTGAATACATGACTAAATTTGGTTATTCCAAAGCACAGGCCTACGCTATTTTAGGCACGGCGCCAGTGCAGGGGCATATTAGCGGCGTGGTGGATATTCCCAATGCCTGCGCAACGCTTTGGCTGCCCACGGATATATTTGCCTTTGATATTAAACCCAACAGCGATGGGCCGAAGAAAATGGTGGACGGTTCGGTGGATATTCCACTGTCGAAGGATAAATAACCGCTTTCGGGAGCTGCGGCGGTTTTTGTTCGCTGTACTAGTCTTAGCCGCCGCGCTCCCCTTTTTATTCTAGGCTCTGGTTAATTTTCTATTTTACCCAGGGCCAAAGCCCGGAATTAATCAAAAGTTAGGTGCAACTATTGTTTGCAGGAGAATTTAATCTATGCCCGTCTATGAATATAAATGCGCCGAGCACGGCCTGTTTTTTGAATTGGCCACCATGGAAGATGCCCATCTGCCTAACCAGTGCCCCACCTGTGCCGCACAATCGCCCCGCGTGATTATGGTTAATCCAGCGCTATTTACCCTGCCTCAAGAGGTAAAAAAAGCCCATGCCTTAAATGAAAAAGCCCAGCACGCGCCGGAATTTTCCAGTAAGGCCCGCAGGGAGGATGATCATCAGCATAAAAAAGGCTGCGGCTGCCAAAACAAAAAATCCCGCGCCCTGCTGTATACCGCCCAGGGCGAAAAAATGTTTCCCTCGGCCAGGCCTTGGATGATTAGCCACTAGTATTGCGCTGTTTTCGCACTAGCCGTGAGTTGAGCGAGTTTGTTTAGCCCGCGCTTACAAAGCGTGGCTTTTTTTAACCGCGTTGCAAAACATTTTTAGGCGCCTCGCGTTTGGCTGCGGAACTTGGCACACTTAGCCTTTTGCCCGCCCATGACACTCAACGAACTGCGCTTTTTTATCGCCCTGGCCAAAACGCAACATTTTGGTAAAGCCGCCGCGCTGTGCCATGTGAGCCAGCCGAATTTAAGTATGGGCATTAAAAAACTCGAAGCCTCCTTAGGGCTTGAGTTATTTGAGCGCAGCAAACTCGGCGTGCGTTTATTACCCCAGGCCGAACCCCTTTTGCAGTGCGCCCAGGCCGCCCTCGGCCAGGTGCAAACCATGAAAGACCTGGCCCAGCAATTTGGCGATCACCTGCAGGGGCCCTTAAAACTCGGCGTGCAACAGGGGCTGGCGCCTGAGTGGCTGCCCCAGGTGCTCGGCCACTTAAAGTGGCTGGCGCCGCAGATGCCGCTGGTGCTGCAGGAGGCGGACAGCAGCGCCCTGGTGGCCAACCTGCGCACCGGTGAAATCGATACCCTGCTCAACTGCCAGCCTATTGAGGCGCCGGATACTGTCTCCCTCAAGCTCGCCGACGAAGCCTATGTCGTTCTGCTGCCCGCCCAACACCCCTTTAACACCTCCACCTGTCTCTCACTTGAGCAAATCGAGGCGCGCCTGCAAGTGCCCGCCGCCGACACCGCCTTAGCGGCCTCGCTACAGCAGCTGGGCCTTAAGTCCATTCCGCTCGCCACGGTGGGCCTTGAATTGTTAAAACAAGTGACGGCGGCGGATTTGGCCCTCACGCTACTGCCCAAATCCAGCGCCCAGGCGGCGGTGGCGCAAAACCAATTTTTGGCCTGGCTGCCGGTGACCCCCGCGCCGCAAAGGCCTCTGTATTTACACTGGCGCAGCAATTTCCCCAGGCATCGCGCCATAGATGCGCTTAAGCGCGCGCTCATTACCTCCTGCAGCGTATTTTGGGACTTCACCCACTGGCAGGAACAGGACGAGCCCTATTGCCTCACCGACCACAGCCGTTGGTAGCCTAGCCCCTAATAAACGCGTGATTTTATGTCTCAACCCCTAACCTCTATCACCATTCTCGGCGGCGGCACCGCAGGCTGGCTGGCCGCCGCCATTCTCAGCCAAGAGATCGGCGAGCAGTGCCATATTCATTTAATTGAATCGCCCGACATAGGCACTATTGGCCTGGGCGAATCCACCGTGCCGCCGTTTGTAGGCCTGATTAAATCGCTTGGGCTGGATGAAACCCAATTTATGCAGCAGACCGATGCCACCTATAAGCTGGGCATTGAGTTTGTGGATTGGCGGGTTAAACACTCGCGGTTTTTCCACCCCTTTGGCAGCACCGGGGCCAAAATTTTGCGCCAGGAGTTTTACCCCTGCTGGTTAAAGGCCCAGGAACATGGCCCGGTTGCCCCCCTGGAAGATTTTTCCCCCTGCCAGGTGATGGCCAAGCAGGCGCGGTTTTTCCCTCCCCAACTGGCCCAGCACACCCCCATCGGCGGCGCCAACTACGCCCTTCATGTGGATGCCGAGCGGCTAGTGGCGGCTTTAAAACAGCGCTGCAGCTCGCGCCGCTTGACCGCCCAGGCAGCTCGTGTGGTGAGCGCCAAACAACAGGACAACGGTTTTATCGAAGCGCTGATATTGGAGGACGGCAGCGAGCACCGGGCGGATTTTTTTATTGATTGCAGCGGCTTTCACAGCGTTTTATTCAGCCGGTTTTTGAATGTGGATTTTTGCGATTGGTCGCGTTTTTTACCCTGCAACCGCGCACTGGCCACCCGCACTCCAAGCCAGGCGCGCCCCCATTTGTACACCCAAGCCAAAGCCTCCTTAGCCGGTTGGCGCTGGGCCATTCCCCTGCGCTCGCGCACGGGCATGGGCTATGTGTACTCCAGCGACTTCATCAGCGACGACAAAGCCCTGCAGGAGCTGTGCAGCTCGGCCCAGGTGCCACTCAATGAACAACAGGCCCGCGTGTTGCCCTTTGCCACCGGCCACAGGCAAGTGTTCTGGCAACACAACTGCCTGGCCTTGGGCCTGGCCGCAGGCTTTATCGAACCCTTGGAGGCCACCGCCATTCATTTAATCACGCGCGGTTTGGATTTTTTCCTGCGTTTTTTACCCCACAAACAATGCGACCCGAGCCTGGCGCGAGCCTACAACCTGCGCATGAGTAAAGACTTTTTAGAGGTGCGGGATTTTGTGCAGCTGCACTATGTAAAAAGCCAGCGCCAAGACAGCGCCTTTTGGCGTCACTGCCAGAGCCTGCCCATAAGCGACAGCCTGCAAGAGCGCATCGACTTATTTACCGCCCAGGGGTTAATGGATGAGCGCAGCGATGACTTATTCCGCCCTAGCAGTTGGCTGGCTATTTTTGAAGGCATGGGCATAAGGCCACGCCATCTCTCACCTAAGGTTGCACATCTATCGGCGGCGCTTTTGCATCAGGAGTTGACCAAAACAGCGGCGGCCATAGACACCATGGTGCAAACCCTGCCACGGCAGGAGGAGTTTTGGCGCAGGGAGGCTTAGGGAAGCCCTGAAAAATCTAGGCGGCGAAGTGCTGGCTAGGCAAATTTGGCAAAAAAAGCGGACGACGGCATGGATGCAGGACGACCCCGAGGATGGGGGAGGTAGAATTTCTACCGGGAGTGAAATCGAGGCAGGGCAACCTGGGAACCCAAGCCCAGGCTGAAAATAATCGGGAAGGGCATGAGTGCCACGAGTCCTTTAAATCTCACCCGCAGCAATGAATGCAGATTATTTCAGACACGCCGTGAATACATCCGTGTAGGCTCGTCAAAAAGGTCCCTCTTTTTGACGGTCTGAAATAATCTGCATCCATTACTGCTGCACCGCGAAGTAATTACTCACAGGGGCTTACTTTTATTTATATGCCTAAGCTAATCAGGGGCAAAAAAGTACTTAGCAAGGGTTGCAATTGAGGAGGGAAATTGGTGCGAGGGCGTAGGAGGGTGAAAAACCCAACCGCATTGCGTAGCGCATCTCGCGCCCGCAATGCGGATGAGGCTAAAGAAGCTTATTTGCGCGCAAAAGAAAAACTCACCCGATTATTCTTACGTGCCGCTTCATTCCAATCCCCCGCGCTGGTGCCGGAGGTTTTGGGTGGGTAACTGGCCTTGGGCTGGGTGTAGCCCTGCATGGAGAACTCCAGCTCAATCGGCCCTTCTGTCAGCACCGGCGCCGAATGCACATAATTTAAAAAGCCCACCGATATATGGCTATCAAGCGGCACTTGCGGTTGTTTGTCCGCCAAGAACACACAGTCTTCAATATTGCTCTCAGGCTCCGGCAATATAAAACGCCCACTGGGGTCTTCCACCACGCAGAAATTACCCAGGTGAATATCCAAATAAACTGTGCCCGCAAAATTAGCGGCTTTTAACACGCCGACCAATTCCCCCACCGGGTAAATGCGCTGGTCGTTAAGTGCCTGCTCGCCAAACGCCACTTGGTTATTCATGTTGGAGGCCCAGCTGAGGGTTTCCAACATCATATTGGTGTCTAATTCTGGGTCGCTTTTGGCGCGCACACTCTGTTCAAACAAGCGGTTAATTAAGGCTTCTTGCTTGGCGTTTTGCTGCTGTAAAACGTCGTATTTCTCAGCAATCATCTGCAAATGCGCATTGTTGATGTAGAGGTGATACCCCAAAAACGCCACCCCCAGCAGCACCAAGGCGAGGATAAAGGTGGAGATGCCGCGCTCTTTATCGGTTTCCACCTCAATTGGTGGCAGCGGCTCATTAGAAGGGTTGGCCACCGGAGTAACAGGGCGCACATAGGGTTTGGCCGCGCGCTCCTGAATTTCTTTGGACAGCCTGCGCATTAAAAACTTGGTACTGTCTTCAATCTCCTGGCGCACCTTGGCGATGTGGATTTCAAACAGGCGGCCAATTTGTAACTGCACACGGGCTAAATCATTGGCGGGAGGTAAATCGTCTAGGCTAGCGGCGGGCGCTATGGGCATCTCGTCTAAGTCTGCCACTATATCGAGGGTGGTAGCGTGGGGCGCCTGCTCATCCTCGGGCGGCTCCGCGCCGATTAGGTAGATATTCAAGCTGCCCATGAGCTTTTCTAAATCAACCTGTTTAATCACCTCTTTGGAAATAATATCCAAAGCCCCCAAGGCCCGCGCCTGGCCTACATACACATCGCCCTGCTCGGAGGTGTACATAATCACCGGAATCAGCGCGGTGCCGGGGTTGGCTTTAATAATTTTTAACGCCGCCAAACCGTCCATGCCCTCCATATGGTGATCCAGAAAGATCACGCTGGGTTGACGATAGGACAAATATCCCAAAGCTTCTTCCGCTGAGTTAACGGTATCCACATCCACATCGAAGCGTTCAAGCATTTTGCGCAGGCGTACCTGGGCCGTTTTGGAGTCATCAACTATCAGTACGCGGCGTTTGGCCATGAACAGACCCTTATGCTGTTATTTTTCACTAAGTTATAACACAGTTAGTCCCGGTTGGCCGGAAGTCGCCCACAGGCTTGCAACCTCATAACCGCCGCCAAAGCCCTGCTGCGGCTGTCTAGGGCTGGAATCTCTGTATGCAGGCCATGCGTGTGCGGTGGCGCGAGTGTGCCCGGCAGCGAATTAACCCGCCTCCTGCGCTGGCCACACAGGAGCAAAACCCTGTCGGTGCTCAGTCGACGTCTTGCATAGCTTAGCAGGCCCCACCTGCTTTATCCCTGCACGGCAGGTGCAAAACCAAGAGTTGGGAAGGGATTCACTTTGGATGCGGCGAAGAGGCCGATTGAGGAAAACACAGGCCGGGATTAAATCTAAGGAATCGCTGATGAAGTAAACCCGGGGGCTGTTTGCAGGGTGCCACGGGTTGCGCCGAATCTCTAGAATCCAGCGCGCCTGGCGTTTTCGTTGGTATTGCCGGGGTTTAAAAAAGGTTGTTAGCTTAAGGTGGGGAATATTTTTTGAAGGTGCGCAATTTAACCGCCCCCAACAAAACGAAGCCCCAAATACCGAGTATTTAGGGCCAGCCGAATTGAATCAGTCATGTATCGCCATTTAGCTTATGAGTTTGCTTGATAGGCCATTCCATTGGGAGGTGCCAAATTTATCCGCTGTGGCAAGCAAACAGCCTAGCGGGCCCCGTGTATTCCTGTTGTCTGGCTCCCGGTTTTATCCCTGTACGGTCTGCAGCCGATCCTCAAAGCTGCTGTTCCTGCGCGACGAGTAGTCCCTCGATCACATCCTAAGATCAGTCCTTAGCCTGTGCTCCTTATATTTAATCCCTTAGCTAGTATCCTTGGTTCATTTAAGCGTCCTTTAACCTGTTTCCACAGGATTGATCCTTCGGTACTCCATATAAAAACCGTCCCATCAGCCCTCATCCTGCAGCAATCCATGACGCCAATCCCTCCGGCTCCCTGTTATAAATGCCGTGGCTCCTTGCTGCGGGGATCCCTTCCTCGCACTGCGCCCTGGGGCGCTGTAATCCATTGCCATGCCGGTGTTTACCGCTATCCCTTTGCCTTATGTCTAGATCCTTTGCCGCACTCCCAAATACCCTCCTTTTTGCCGTTCCTTAACACTCCTTAGAAAATGCCCCTCCTTTACTTTTGTCCTAACCTCAATTTCCTAGAGATGATCCCTGCTTCCTATTCCCTAAAAAAATCCTGATGCTTCCTGTTGCTTAAATTTAGCCACCTCCATTTGCCTAATTCCTGTTTTATCCCTCGTTTTATTTCCCTTTGCTTATATCCCTAGGCTTGTTCCTGTTTGCCTCCCTATAAGGTCCCGAGTGCAGTCCTTTGTGCAGTTTCCCAGTGTTTCCCTAATTTCCGCTCCGTCGCCTTCCTGTTTGCTCCCTGGTATTAATCCCTTGTGCAGTCCATGCGCTCATAAGTATTTAACAACCTAATAACCCTTTACTTGCGTTTGCAGCAGCCTCATTCCCTAACGGCTCAACGTGAAAACAGTATGGTCCAAATTTGCAGAGGCGGTTAGTCGCCAAGAACGCTTCTTCGTGTGCGAAATTGTCCATAGTGATGGCGGTAATTAACGGAGGCGCTAGAGAAATCACCGCTTTGCAGCATTGCAGTCGCGACGGTGTTTTAGGTGTGAAGGCCAGCGCACTGCGACGGGCGGCCAAGGCGCCTGATGAATGGAAAGAACTTTATTTTTCAATAGGTTGCGCCTGACAAAGGGCCGTCGCGCCAGCGGGTTTGGGCCCTTTGCCAGCGCCCGCCGACAAGTCTTTGACGGCCACACCTTCACCGAAATTTCTGACAAAACCGAGCTCAGGCTTTAGCATCTATCAGCCCACCGTTTGCCCATATCCAGGTTGTACTCCATGCCCCAGGCTTTAAGCCCCAGCCGCGAACAGCTGCTCCTGCTCACCTTGATGGCAGCGCAGTTCACCAACATTCTCGATTTCATGATCATGATGCCCCTCTCAGCCCAGTTGATGGCGGTATTTGATATCAGCACCGGGCAGTTTGGCCTGTTAATCTCTGCCTATTCCCTCAGCGCAGGCCTCACCGCACTAGTCGCCTCCGCCATTCTCGACCGCTACGACCGGCGCCGCGTTTTGCTCATCAGCTACGGCGGCCTCATCCTCGCCACCGCCGCCTGCGCCCTGGCGCCCAGTCACCTCTTAATGCTGGTAGCGCGCTGTATGGCGGGCCTATTTGGCGGCGTGGCCACCTCTATAGTGATGGCCATAGTGGGTGATGTGATTCCGCTTGAGCGGCGCGGCCGCGCTATGGGGGTAGTGATGCTGGCCTTTTCCTTAGCGAGCGTGGCCGGTGTGCCCGCCGGGATCTGGATTGCCGATCACTTCGCCTGGCAGGCACCGTTTGTTGCTGTGGCGGCGGTTGCCTGTTTGGTATTAGTGGGCTGCTGGGTATGGGTGCCGAGCCTTACTGAACACATAGCCGCCCAACATGAAGATCTGCTGCAGAGCTACAAGGGTTTACTGAGCAACCCCAATCACCTCTGGGCCTTTGCCACCTCGTTTATGGTGATGCTGGCCGGGTTTATGACTATCCCCTACATAGCGCCTTCGCTGGTATCCAACGCGGGTTTAAGCCACAGCCAATTGCCCTACATCTACCTGCTCGGCGGTGCCCTCACCCTAATTACCCGCCCGCTGATTGGCCGCATTACCGACCGCTACCGACACGCCCTGGTATTAAATGTACTTATGTCCATAAGCCTTTTGCCCATAGTGCTGGTCTCACAAACCCTGCCGTTGGGCCTTGCCTACCAACTGCTGGTGGCCGGGTTATTTTTTGTATTTGTCTCCGGCCGATTTATCCCCTGCTCCGCCATGGTCACCGCCAGCTGCACACCCCAATACCGGGGCCGGGTGATGTCGTTTAACTCGGCGGTCATGAACCTAGGCTCCGGCCTTGCCGCCATGCTGGCAGGCTACATCATGACCAGCGACGAGGCGGGCCGCTTGGTGCATTACGATTGGGTGGGGTATATCAGCTGTGTGTTTACTTTGGTGGGGATGTGGGTGGCTTGGAAGGTTAGACCTGTTTCTTAAGATCGGATCCCATGGGCCTGTCATTGATGTGCGTCATTGTGGGTCAGTGGTTGATATGGCCCGACATTCGCGGGCCGTTTAAGCGATTTTTAATAAAGCCAATGGATAAACTCCAGATATTATCTCGCCTTGAGCAAATCGCATTTGCGAAGTAAAACCACATAAGCGCAACGAACAAACTATCCAGCTACGAAGTGGTGTGTTGCTGCGCATTGTTATGCAACGCAACTTATTTGCTCCAACAAGTAGAAACCCGCTTCGCTTTCAATTATTTCGGCCAAAACCTCTTTTTTAGAATTGGCAAAGAAAAACCTGCATTCTATTAAATTAATGAAACCTGGGCTCACATTCGGAAAAGCTTTAATTGTTACATTGAATGCTGAACTTTCTAGAGTGCCACCTGCCTCCATAACAGAATGCTCAAAGTCTTCTTTTATTGCCGCAGCGGGAGCTTTCGTAAAAGTGATAGCATAACCAAATCGTTGTGCAATGTATGCATAGCCTTGGTTTAGAAGACTTTTGCAAAGTTCTACTCCCAGATTTTCAAGTTCGGCCACTTCCATATTTTTTGCTACCTATTTGCATAACGCCCTGCATGCTGAGCCAAACCGGGAGCATAGTGAAGCACATAAAATAGCTGAAAGCTATGCGCGAAATGAAGCGGGTGTTTGGCTCCGGCGTAACACGCTTGTTATAGCCAACGCCTTCGGACCATTGTGAACTCAACGGTTTCACCCTCAGCATGCTGCTCTTTAATAACAACCTTGGTTTTCTTAGCATTTTCAATTTTCCAGGTGCAACTCTCCTTGATGAACCCCCTCTTTTTTTGTTCTAAAAATAAACTTTTGTAGAGATGACTTCGAAAATTTTCGTCTTCAAATTGCTCATCAATACGCACAAAGCAAATGCGCTCGTTAACTACATACCACCCGTAATAGAAATTACCGAATCCATCATCAGCGAAGTTGCAGCTTTCGCTAGTACGCGTGTAAGTTCCATCGCTCCTGAACGCCACATTAACAAGATTTCTACAATTTTCAGGGCCTTCTTCCCACTCCCATTGCCCCACAATAATTTTAGCTATTTGACTACTATTATCCCTGGGCAACGAAGTACAACTCGCCGACAAACAGTATGCTATTAGATAAATAATGAACTTCATTTCGAGTCTCGGAAGCTGTAACACCAAAGTTTTCGGCTTCGTACGCGGCTAGTCACAAACTCTATCATATTCCCGCAATGCATCTTAGCTTCTCAATCAGAGGCGTGCCTCGCTCCGCCGCCCGATTTAAGGCCGCTAGGCAGGCAATGCTTCTTTCCCTGAGTTCTGAATCCGACATTTCCTCAAAATGCATAGAGATTAAACCGAACGAAACACGAAATCCGTTCAAGTTTCCATATACATAAACGCTATCTTCAACAAGTTTCGGACCAAGCAGGCCTAATTTTTCTATAACCTTTTCAAAAACAACATCCTTTGGTTTTTCAAATGGTCGAAATATAATGATTTCACGATTATTCATATCTAATGCATTTATTGCTGCCTGAAGCACATCTCGGATGAGTGGTAACGCCAGCTCATAAGAAGCCAGTTCGCCAGCAATTGCTGCCGCTATAACTTTTCGGTCTCTATTGCGTCGAAAAACTTCAGCGGCTATCGAGTTCAGGAGGGCAACAACAAGTGTGGCTGATGCAGCAATAATTGCAGTAATTAACGGGTCAGACATTAAAATCTCCAGTTGACACCTAACGCTCTTGTATGCAGAGACAAACCGCAAGCGTAATGAAGCGCATGAAATGGCCGAATACCATGCACGAAACATAGCGGAGGCTTGGCTTCGGCATAACACGCGCGTTAAATATGAGACTCATAACCAATCGCCGCCAAGTATACCTGCGGCCAATAGTACTTCCAAATACAAAAGCGGATACATTAATAGCAAATATGCAATTGCAAATGTGACCTTTGTCGTTGCATTTGAATAATACCCAAACACAAGAACAGCTCCAGGCATTGCACCCACCAACCACATCCCAACAGCTGAAATACGAGAAATACTACCGGTTCCGCATAGATATATCGCCAATGAATATAAAGCATAAATCGATATCGGAGTTAGTAGAAGCTGAAGCAACACCAATATTTCTTGCCTGGAGAATCGATCATCCATTTTGAAATCGCCTACATTATTTTTAGATTTAACAGATGCAATATGCGGCACTCACCGCCTTTTACAAATTTTATCCGTCTATCACACACTACTGAAGCGCCAGCCAAATCCAGATTTATTCTTGTTTCAACAGGCTGCGACTTGCAGCATCTAAATTTTCTGCACACTTGCTTTAAATAACACGGCGCGGCGCCCTATTTTCGATGTTATGACTGCGCCGTCTATCAGATTCGCAGCTAGCACTCAGCAACACCGCATTGCCCAGACCAAGCATCCGCAACGGGCTGCGCCTCGGAATAATGCGGCGCTAAACGCCTCAGAGGGGAAGTATATGGCATGAACAAGTTCAGTATAGAAAGCCGCTCACCCATTCATGCCCACAGGCTTGACTTGCTCGCCGCCAAGCTTCGGCCTTAAAACGACAACAATTAAAACCCCGACGTTATTCAAACAAGCGTTGGCAGGGCAAGGCGGTAGCCCCCGAGCACTAACCGAATAATGCCCAAGCAGCTTCGCCTAAATACACCACAGCCAAGGCTCAACACCGGGCAAGCGCACCCGGCTGGCCCAACCCGGCCGCCAGCGAATGTGCTGCGCCGGTAGCTAGGTAGGTTTTATCCCTAGGCGTTGCTGCTACAATCCCACCCCTGTTTATTTACCCAGTGGTCGGTTATGGATGTGTCTTATCTACTCGATGGCTTAAACGATGCCCAGCGCCAGGCGGTGTGCGCCGAGCCGAGTAATCAGTTGATCCTGGCGGGGGCCGGGTCGGGGAAAACGCGCGTGCTGGTGCACCGTATCGCCTGGCTGGTGCAGGTGTTAGGCGTGTCGCCCCATCAAATTATGGCGGTAACCTTCACCAACAAAGCCGCCAAAGAAATGCGCGAGCGCTTGCAGGCCGCTTTAGGTGAGGCCAGTAACGGTGCCTTTCGCAATCTCTGGGTGGGCACCTTTCACTCCATTGCCCACCGCTTATTAAAGGCCCATTGGCAGGACGCGGGGCTGCCGCAGAATTTCCAAATCCTCGATTCTGACGATCAGTTGCGCCTGATTAAACGCGTCTGCCAACAGCTAAACCTAGACGAGGAGCGCTGGCCCGCCAAACAGGCGCAGTGGTTTATCAATGAACAAAAAGACGAAGGTGTGCGCCCGGCCCATATAGTGGAGGGGGCGGATCAGTACCTGGCCACCATGAAGGCTGTTTACCAGGGTTATGAAGAGACCTGCCAGCGCGGCGGCATGGTGGATTTTGCCGAGTTGCTGCTGCGCTCCCACGAGCTGTGGCTGACCAAACCCGCCCTGCTTAAACACTACCAACAGCGCTTTAAACATATTTTGGTGGACGAATTTCAGGACACCAACGCCGTGCAATATGCCTGGCTGCGGGTGCTGGCGGGCACTAGCGGGCAGGTGACGGCGGTGGGTGATGACGACCAGTCCATTTACGGCTGGCGCGGTGCCCGCATTGAGAATATCCAGCAGTTCGACCAACACTTTGCCGCCACCCAAACCACTCGCCTAGAGCAAAACTACCGCTCCAGTAAAACTATTTTGGAGGCCGCCAATACGGTTATTGCCAATAATCGCGGCCGCCTGGGCAAGAACCTCTGGACCGAAGGCCTGCAGGGCGAGCCTATCGACCTCTATGCCGCCTTTAACGAGCAGGATGAAGCGCGTTTTGTGGTGGAGCGTATTAACAGCTGGGTGGCCCAGGGCAACCCGCGCCAAAGTGCCGCTATTCTCTACCGCTCCAACGCCCAATCCCGCGTACTGGAAGAAGCCCTCATTCGCGAAGGCGTGCCCTACCGCATTTACGGCGGCCAGCGCTTTTATGAGCGGCTGGAAATTAAAAATGCCCTCGCCTATTTGCGCCTGTTACAAAACCGCGAGGATGATGCCGCCTTTGAGCGTGTCCTCAATACCCCCACGCGCGGCATCGGCAGTAAAACCGAGGAAATTCTGCGGCAAAGCGCGCGGGATCAAAATATTTCCCTTTATAAAGCCGCCTTGGGCCTATTAAAAAATAATGTGCTGCCCAATCGCGCCGCCAGCAGTTTGGCCGCTTTTTTAAGCTTATTGAGTAAACTCGAACATGAAGTTAAAGAATTTCCGCTCGCTGAATTAGTGGCGCATGTCATTAATGAATCGGGCCTTTTACAGTTTCATCAAAATGAAAAAGGTGAACGCGGCCAGGCGCGGGTGGAAAACTTACAAGAATTAGTCAACGCCTGCGGCGCCTTTAAAGCCGAAGACCTTGATGAAGAACGCACAGAATTAGCCGCCTTTTTAGACCTAGCGGCCTTAGATGCAGGCGACGCACAGGCCGATGCATTTACCGACGCGGTGCAATTAATGACGCTGCACAGCGCCAAAGGCTTGGAATTCCCCTTGGTATTTTTAGTCGGCGTGGAAGAACACCTCTTCCCCCATAAAATGTCTGCCGACACCAAAGAGGGTTTAGAAGAAGAGCGCCGCCTGTGTTATGTGGGTATTACCCGCGCTATGCACAAACTCATACTCACCTACGCTGAAAGCCGCCGCTTATACGGCAGCGAAACCCACAACCCACCCTCGCGTTTTTTGCGGGAAATTCCCAGCGAACTCATTCAAGAAGTGCGCGTGAAATCCACCATTGTGATTCCCGCCAATCAACGCTTTAAACAACAGGACATCAGTGATGCACCCGGCCTGCGTTTAGGCCAAAGCGTTAATCATTCGGTATTTGGTGAAGGGGTTATTTTGCAGTTTGAAGGCCAGGGGCCAGCGGCGCGGGTGCAGGTGGCGTTTGAAAGCGCGGGGACTAAATGGCTGGTGGCGCAGTACGCTAAGTTGGAGCCTTTAAATTAAAGAGTTTTAATTTATTAACGCGGCGGGTTTTGAAGCCGGGTTAATTACATAGGCATGGATGCCGCACCTGGTTTAAGGATGCTCTGATTAAATCTAGGTTTATTTAAGATAATCCACAATACCCATAGCCCGTTCAAAACGCGCCTGCTGCCATTGAGGGTCGGTGCTGCTGCCGACAAAACCCGTGGTTTTATTGGTATCAAATAAAACTATTTCGCCCTCGCGCTGCACATAATCAAATTTGCCGTAATCAAAATTCATCTCACGCCGCAATGCATCCAAGCGCGGGTCCGTGGGGATTTGTTCAATGCGTACAGCCTGGCTGATATGCACCACTGGGTGCACAGAGGCTACCCGCATACAATTACCTTTAGCACCTAAAAAATTATAAAAACGAATATGGTACAAGCCGTTTTCTACTTCAGGCAAAAACTGCTCTATGACCAAATCCGGCTGCCGCCATAGATCATTGGGCACGGCGGTTTTATTCGGGTAGATGTGATAATCCAACGGGCTGGCAAATAAACGCTGAGCGATATTTATCTGCGCAGGGACTATACGCAACTCCGGCATGGCGGCGTAATTGCAGTCGGATTTAACTATTACCGGGCCGGTATACTCGTCGTCTTTTTGCGCCAACTGCTGACTAAACTGTGATTTACGAATATCCCGCACGCGACCATTTAAAACCACAGGGTAACGGGCGGCAAATACTAAATATTCCTCAGGCACCACCGATAAATCCACGTGCACAACGATTAAATCCGCTGCGACAAATCGGCTGCAGCCGAACAACACAATCACCTTAGCGCCCTGCTGTTGCCACAGCTGCGCGTAATAGGTGATTAAATAATTATGAATACTGCCAGGGGTATCCTGGGCATGAAACAATAAAGCGATGGTTTTATGCTGAAGGGATTTGGCCATAACAGGCTCATCAGTGCGGCAAGAGCTAAAAGTGCGTTTTATGGCTGTGCCGCGCCCGCCATAAAAAACAGCACTAAATTCCCGGCGCTCACCAAAATACTGCCTGCAGTTAACACCATGCCCACTTGGCGCAGAATTAAAGGCTCAGGGCTGCGGCTTACACCTAGGGCGTGCAACAGGCGGCCCACTAACAGTGCCGCGCCCAGGCCGTGCAGCATATAGGCCGAGGCTTGATGAGCGGCCAGCAAAAACAATAAAACCAGGCCCAGCGGTACATATTCGTTAAAATTGGCGTGTACACGGATAGCTCTTTGCAAGGGTTCGTGATTGCCATCACCGAGCGCGCGCTTAAATTTCCCGCGCAGAAAAATAGTGCGGAAGGTTAACACCATATACAGCAGCGCAAGGCACGCCGCGTAAAAACTCACTATATGCATAAAAATTTTCTCCGATAAAATTAGCTGCTTTATTTATCCGCACCAACACAACAACCCACCATGATTAACCCGGCGGATTTTAGTGCGGGTTTTTGGTGTTAATAGATGCGGTATGGATGCCACAACAGCGGCCTAAGCCGCCGCGAGTTTTACCGGACTAAAACACAATAGATCGGGGCGATATTGTGTCGCCGGGTTAATATTGGGTGCAGTATTGCCTGCCAGGGGGTTAATGTGTGCATCCAACCGCCGCTGCTTAATAGCTATACATAAACTCAAAGTAGAGATGATTTTTGCTACCAGGCTCGACCGTGGTAATTTCATTGGCATCGGCTTTAATTTTATCTTTTACTTGTACGGCCCAGGCCAGGTTGCCGCGCAGGCCCCACTCTGTATTAAGCTTTAAACCAATCCCCACGTCCGCCACCAAGGCATTACTTTTTTCCGAGGTGGTATATTCCGGGTAGGTAACGCCATAGGCGATATCGGATAATAAAAAGGGCGTTAAGCCATTTTGGCTGGAGCCTTCCGGGCCGCCAAATTGCAGCCATTTAGGTGTGTTAAAAATTATATCCGTGGCAATATGCGCCGCATCATCGGCGACAAAATGGTTGAGCTCAAAGGCGCGGGCGCGGTTGGGGCCGGATAAATCAAACTTATTACTGGAGGAGAGCGCCTTGCCTGCATACTGCAGGCTATGGTTCACCACAAGGCGCAAATCGGATTGGGCCAGCGGGTTTTTAAAAAAACTTAACAGCGAATAATTGTAATAAAAATAGTCGGCATTAGGATCGCGCAACAGCGTACCGGCATCGGCGCCAGTAGCTCTGTTGGCGTCGGTTTCTTTGGCCGAGGTAATGCCTATATCCAATTGATGTAATCTGCGGCTTTTTTCGTTGAGGTAATCGAAGTGGTAATTAAGAGATAAATTATCCAGCTTGGTATCCACCACCGGCAGCTTTTCATCACTAATTAGATCGATGTTGGTTTTAATTGATGAAAACTGCAGGCCCAAGGAGCTATTGTGTTTACGGCCGCGCTCAAAGTGATAGCTAATATCCGCATCCGTTACCTTGGCGGAGCCAGAATATTCCACCCCAGCGGCGGATGACTTACCAAAATTAATCCGCGAGACAAAATCATTTTGCGAGGCACCCACCTTCATACGCAGGCGCGGGGTATATATTGGCAGGCTGTAATGTATGGCGCCGTAGCTGCTGTCTTCTTCCGTGCGCAGCGCGCCTAATTGGATTTCATCGCCCAGGGTTGTGGGGTTATGCAAAACAAATTCGCCATATACGCGATTCTCGCCAGTGGTTTTAGCGCCGTGGTTGTCGATGCGCACACTGGTGTCAAACCAGCTTTCTTTGGTGACGTTCAACTTTAAACGCGTATCACCCACCTGGTCGCCCGGCTCAAAATAACCCTGTGCGTATACACCGGGAATGTCATTAATTAAGTATAAATTTTCTTCGGTATTATCGGCAGTAACCGGCTGATCCAGCGAGCCATTAAAGGTGCGTTTTAACAAACTTTTATTAATCCGTTTGGCATTGACCACTTCAACCGAGCCCAATTTGCCCAGCATGATATTGAGCGACACCACGCCATCGCGCACTTGTTGTTGCGGGATATAAGCCTTGGCCAGAATAAAACCGCGCTCGCGATAATATTGAGTGATGGTGTCGGCAACGGTTTCAATCATGCCGAGGGTGATGCCCCGGCGGCGGCGCTGTTCGCGGATTAAAAACACTAATTTTTGTACTTCCACCGGGCCTACGTGTTGATCGGCACTTTCCTCTTCGATTTGCGCTATGAGGTCAGCCATTTCAGCCAGTTCTTTAAGGGTATAACCGGATTTAGTTTTTTCCCCTTCACCCATTAGATCAAAACGAATAGCCTCTACACGCTTAATTAATTCCGCTTTGGAAATATTAAAATCCGGGTCGTCTTCCAGGCCCTGGATGCGAAATTCTTTAACATTTAAACGCGGGCCGCCTTCTGGGTTCGGGTCGCGCTCTTTTACAGCGGGGATGTCCATGTCTTTTAACAAGGATTTTTTCTCGGCGTCTGGCAGCTCGGTGGCCTCAGGCATATCGAGCACACCGGCAAATGAGGCGCTAGCGCACAGCAATGGGCTGAGCACAAGAAGTGATTTAACAAGAGATTTATAGGTCATGGAAATTCGCTATTTGAATCCTAATTTTGAAAAATGGCCCACCAGCCTGCCTTACGCAATCCTTCAGGGGGGGGGGAATCGAGGAGGGCGATTATATTACCCTAAACCCATCCGCCCCAAGCCAACGACGAGGCCCAAGGTATGGCGAGGCGATAGGTAAAAAGCGGAAGGTCTAAGGATGCGCCCCTCGATAGATACTGACCGGCACCTGGTCATTGAGGGCTAGATGAGCCTCCGCTCGCGAACAGCAAACAGGCGCTAGGCACAGCCCTGCGTTTGTTGCTGGGCTTAGCCGTTAAACACGGCTGAGTGTGGGCCGAACTGTACCACTGGGCATGATCGAAGCAAAGCAAAAACTGGTGTGGGCTCAGGCTACAATTGCACTGGACGGACGCGCTATAGTCAACAGCAACACATTAAACATCCCGCGCAGCCCTAGGCTTATAGTATTTTATTAACCCAGCGACACAAACGGGCGAGGACACCTGGATTTCCTTGCTTTAACGGGCTCGCGGCGGCTTAGGCCGCATGTATTAATCCGGCACTAAAACTCGCCGAGTTAATAAAACCTACCCCCTAGCTGACGGTAAAGAATACACAACACGTCAGACACACCGCGAATAGGTCCTTGTAGGCTCGTCAAAAAGATCCCTCTTTTTAACGGTCTGAAATGCTGTGTATTCTTTACTTGCGCACCGCTAACTCCCAACTAGGTGCCCCGCCCACAGTCATCCAACCAGTGCTTCGCGGCTAAGATTTTTAACATACTCGCTGCTTGAGTCGCGCACATAACTCGTGTTTTTTTCCCGCCAGTCGCTCATAAAAAAACACTGCACAGCATTCAAAAACCAAAAAAGCCCCCGCAGGGGCTTCAATGCTCGGTGGTTTAATTAATGGGCGTTAATTTGACGCTATCGAGTGTGACGGCACTGGTGCCAGCATTGCCGAAATTAAAATCTAAAAATGCATTGGCATCCATGGGCACACCGCGAAATTCATAGGAGTATTCCGTCCATTCGGTGGTAGCGCTCACCGTGACGCGGCCATAACTTTGCCAGTTATTATCCTGGTTGCCATTGTGGCCAACATTCACCACAAAACTGCGGTTGTTATCGGCCTTGGCGCGAAAGGTTAATACATAGTCCACTGCCTGAGACAAATTCACTGCAGTGCGCGCTTGCACGTGCCACATATCAGACCCCGGATTATTAATGCTCACCCGCATTTGTCCGCCCGTGTAATTAACACTGCCAGATGCACCCATGTGGTTGAGCAGCGTCCAGTTGGCGCCACTGGCCGAGCTCGCCAGTGAATTATTAGTCACAGTATCGAAGGAGCAATTCGCAACAAGGTTATTCGGTGCGCGGCAGGCATCCAACTGGCTGACTTTTTCAAAAATAACTGCACCTTTAAAATTGTTCGCTTGGGTTGTGCTGTTGTGGGCGCGCCAACCGAGTGATAAATCATCGCCAACTAAATCGATTTCATCTATGCCCCGATAGGGTTGCGCATCAAAATTGCGGTTGGAGTAAAAACTGCCAACTAAAGCAGCGGAGCGTTTCCAATCGGCTGTAGTGCTGAGCGTATTGCGCGCAAAAATATTCAGTGCATATTGATCGTCACCACCGGCAACAGCCACAGTCTCACTACTCACACTTAAACCGCGTATCCGCCCTGTGAAAGGAACAATTTGCGGATCGCTGGCAATTCGCTCATTGCTATCAAGGCGGTAAAAATATAATCGATGTGCGTTATCTACTCCCGCCGCCACCACTAAATTATTGCCATCCATTTTAACGCGGTAGCCGTAGTTGCCACCGGCCAAGGTGCCGTCAGCCTGTGAGGTCATACTCCAGGTGCCCGTGGCCGAGTTGCGGTGATAAATGCGGACATTGCCGTTAAAAACACCCGGTGTTATTTGGGTTTCCGGCAACCAGCTGGAGGTAATCGCCACTTTGTCACCGGCAATAGCGACGGCTCGGCCCACGGTTTTGTAGTCGTCATCATCCAAATTAAATTCTAAATCCCAGTTTTTGCTGGTGCTGTTGTAGCGGTAAATATGCACGATACTGTTGCGCGAATTCGCCAATACCAAATATTTATCTGAAATTGCCATGGCAAACGTGTTGCCATCTAGATTTTCCTGCTGCGAGGATTTGGTGCCAAAGGCGATGCGGGTAAGTGGTTTATTAATTGCCACGCCGTTATTTCTAAAGGCATTGTTACAGTTGTTCGCAAGCGAATTATCCGTCGGGCAACTATTCCAAACACCATTGGTTTTACCCACTATATAAACATAGGTTTGTGTAGGGTCATTTTGTGCGCCGGGCGCACTGGAGTAATAAGGCCGCGTCGCAAACGCCGCCCATTGACTGGACAGCGCTACCGACCAACCGGCATTGTCCATGGTATGCGCCTTGCCAGGAAAACGATAAATACGCTCAGGGGTTAGGTTGGAGCCGTTGTATAAATAAGCCGAGCCTTGAAATTGGCTGGGTTCATATTGGGTCGTTTCGCCGGAGATTAATACAGTTTCTAATTCCGCCCCAGTGAAGGTATAACTGCCAACACGCGCCAGCATACGACCCATTTCAGGGTTTTGTGAGCCGTGAGGGGTGGGTTTAGGTGCGACTATACCCGCTTGCGCACTTAGCGTTATGCATGCACTCGCCGCTATGGTTAGCGCCCAAGGGGAAGTTTTGCGGAGCTGCGATTTTTTCAGGGATTTTATCTGGATCATAATGTTCTCGTGACGTGTTGTATCAAATATCCCCAGCTAAAATGAGGGGAACTGTCGCAGCTGCTGCGGGCAATCTAACAAGCGTTTAAATTGCAGCGCAATGTAATTTCATCGCCAAAAATGTATATATAAAATTCATTTTTGTGCGGCATTAACAGGTTGCGAGAAAATATGAATTCAGCTAAGCACCCCACAGACACTAACAATATATATCTGATTATTTCCGACGGCTGCCGCCGCTAAACGTGTTACAGTAGTCCCCTCGGCGCAGCGGTGTACTGCCGAGATAAAGCCGACATTAAAATCGCCGGGCGGCCAGCATTTTGTTGAATGCCCAGTTGAAATACTGCGGTGTTAGGCTTGGTGGTGTTGAATTTAGTAAAAAGCTCATTTACTCGGTGTAAACTCGGCAATTGCTCCTCGGCTTTGGCATCCTGCGTCGCTCTACCGCTTAAATCCATTTAAGCGTGCATTGCTCTGCATCCATGCAGTCGTCGGCAATTGCTCCTCGGCTTTGGCACCCTGCGTCGCTCTACCGCCTAAATCCATTTAAGCGTGCATTGCTCTACCTGGATTCATTGCCGATGAAATTCTGCTGCCGGGTCTTCCCGCGTCCGTGCGAGTGTCGGGTTTTTGTGGGAGTGCCTAGCCGGTAATGCACCGCCTAGCGTTGTCCGAGGGTTCTTAAATTTATAAGGTGTATTTTTGATGCAAACGGCACCGCTTAAATATGAATTTTATGTGAGAGATAACCGTGAATATTGGTATTGCACCACCACAGTTTGATTGGACACTAATACGTTCATTTTTAGCCGTTATGGATGAGGGCAATCTACACGCTGCAGCAACACGTTTGCACTCGACGCAGCCGACCATCAGCCGACACATCGCCACCTTAGAGCAGCAATTAGGTAGTCGTTTATTCGATCGGCGCGCCCGCCAACTCTCGCCCACGGCACTGGCTATCACCATTGCACAGCATGCGCGCAGTATGGAATCCAGCGCCGAGGCGATCAGCCGCGCCTTGGTTGCGCAAAATGACTCACTCATCACACAGGTACGCATCAGCGCAAGCCAATGCACCTCGTGTTATATTTTGCCGCCGATTTTAAAAAAACTCAGAGTTCAGGAACCTGGCCTGTGTATTGAATTAGTGTCTTCCAATCATTATGTCAGCTTACAAAAACTCGAAGCTGATATAGCGGTGCGCATGTCGCGCCCGCAGGAGGAATGCCTGGTGGCTCGCCGCTTAGGGCGAGTTAATATAGGCGCTTATGCGCACAAAGATTATTTGGCCGCACGCGGCACGCCGCAAAATGCGGCCGATTTAATGCACCATGATTTAATCGGCTACGATCAACAACAATCTATTTTAAAAGGTTTACAGCAGTGGGGTTTACCGATTGATCGCACTCATTTTAGCCTGCGCACCGACGATCATATGATGGTATGGCAAGCCATTCACCAGGGGTTGGGTGTGGGATTTACCGCCCATTATGTTGCCCGCCGCGATCCCGATGTGCTGCCGCTGCTCCGCCATTTACCGATAGAGCCCATGGATGTTTGGTTGACATTACATGAGGATTTACGCTCCAGCCTAGGCATTCGCAGAGTATTTAACTGCCTGGCAGAACACCTGACCGAGCGCCTGGAATTAGAGGCCAATATAGATCAGACTTTAGCCCCGCTTCTGGCGGAGCAACTCTAGCAAGGATGCTCCGTGGCTCATGAATTAATTGCGCCCACGCGACAACAAATTAGCGAGTGAGTATTTAAACAAATGGTTAGGTAAACCTCTGCGCCAATAGCATATTCAAACATCACGCGAGCTGGTGCAGGCCGTTTTGCACACAGCTATCAATAAAAATTATTGAATAGGAATATACATGTTGAAATCTCAGCGCCTAGTTAAACTATATGCGCACCTATGCTGTGTGTGCGCACTGGTATTTTGCCTAAGCCACTACGCGCAGGCTGGCAATGTGGGCCACGTATTTATTATCAGTTTCGATGGTGGCAAACCCTCGGTAATGCACGACAGCAACATGCCATTGTTTAAACGCATGCAACAAGAAGGCGCCAGCACTATGCAGGGGTTTACTGTTGTGCCTAGCCTTACGTTGGTGTCACACACATCTATGCTCACAGGTGTACAACCGAATAAACACCTAATTGATTGGAATGAATGGACTCCTGATAAGGGCCTGGTACAGGTGCCGACTATATTTGCCTTAGCCAAACAACAGGGCTTAATTACCGGTTTAATTGCCGGTAAAGATAAATTCAAACATTTAAATACCGCCCATTCACTGGATTTATTTGCCATCCCTGTACGCTCTGCACAGGAGGTCGCCAACACCGCCGCTGAATTTATTCGCGTAAAAAAACCCAATTTAACCTTTATTCATTTTGCCGATTCCGATAGCAGCGGTCACGAATTTGGTTGGGGATCCGCGCAGCAAAAAGCCGCTTTTGCAGCGGAGGATATTGCACTTGATACTGTGCGCAAAGCCATTGCTCAGGCGGGCATAGAACGCGATAGCGTTATTATGCTCACGGCCGACCACGGCGGCCATGATAAAACCCACGGCAGTACACGCCTGGAGGATATGCATATCCCTTGGGTCACCTGGGGCAAAGGCGTAAAACCCGGCCTTGAGCTCAAACAGCGGATAAATACCTATGATACGGCCGCTACTGCACTGTGGTTATTAGGCGTGGCCATACCAAAAGAATTCGACGGCGTGCCCGTGCAGGCGGCTTTTAGCACTCGCAATTAATCGCCGGGTTCAACTGCGGTTTTTAATTCGACCGACCGCTAACTCAGTCGCTGCCCGCAAACTTAGCGACTGGTTGAAATACTACCTTGCTAGTTCTCGCGGCGTTAAATTTGGCGAAAAAAGCGGACGGCTGCAGGGATGCAGAAGGTAGCGCAATGCACGCTTAAATGGATTTAGGCGGTAGAGCGACGCAGGAGCAACTGCCGAGTTTACAGGCAGTAAATGAGTATTTTTTGCCAAATGCAACCCAGCCAGAGTGAGCAAGGTATTTATTCAGAGGTTCCTTAGCAATTTCTGGGCATAATCCCGTGCGGCGTTAGCGTTGTCAAAACCTGCCGCAAAGGGCACAATACTGTACATTAAAACAGTATTGGAGGCTGCCATGCCTGACCGCCATTCGCTTATCGCAAGCAGCGCAATTAAAGGCCGGGGCGCGGCCAGCCGCATAGAGGGCCGCTTTGCAACGCAGCACAGCCAGCGCGAGGACGATGGATGGTTTCAAGCGGATGAGGCGCGCCCAATCACTACCCAAGTGACAGCCGAGATTGCTAAAAGCATACTCACCCGCAACCAATCCCCCGATTTACCCTTTAGAGTCTCGCTCAATCCATATCGAGGCTGCGAACACGGCTGCATTTATTGTTACGCCCGCCCCAGTCACGCCTATTTAGGGCTATCGCCAGGGTTAGATTTTGAAAGCCGCTTGTATGCAAAAATTAACGCACCACAACTGCTGCGGCAAGAATTGTCCCACCCCAATTATTTACCGGCGCCCATTGCTATTGGTGTTAATACCGATGCCTATCAGCCCTGTGAAAAAACCTGGCGCATCACCGAGCAGGTGTTACAGGTTTTAAACGAATGCAAACACCCTTGCGGGTTAATTACTAAATCTGCCTTAATTGAGCGGGACATTGATATTTTAGCGGATATGGCCAAGGCCCATTTAGTCACTGTCGCCATCACGCTTACCACACTGGATACCAGTATTAGCCGTTTATTAGAGCCGCGTGCCGCAGCGCCAGCGCGCCGCTTAAAAACCATTAGCCGCCTGGCCGCAGCGGGTATACCGGTTATGGTCAGCGTGGCGCCAATGATTCCATTTATGACTGAGCAGGATTTAGAAGCCGTATTAACCGCTAGCGCTGAAGCAGGTGCCAGCAGCGCAAACTACACATTAATCCGCTTACCCTGGGAGCTTAAGCCTTTATTTCAGGAATGGTTGCAAATGCATTTTCCCGCGCGCGCCGAGCGCGTTATGGCGCGCATACGCGATACACGCGGCGGCAAAGAAAATAACAGTGATTTTACGCAGCGCATGCGGGGCGATGGTGTTTTTGCGCAATTAATCCAGCGCCGCTTTAATATTTGCGCGCGGCGCCTGGGCCTTACAAACCGCCGGGAATTTACGGCATTAAATACAGCGTTATTTCGCAAACCCCTGGCGGTGCCCGCCAAAACATCTGCTCAGACTCAGCAACAGGATTTATTTGGTTAAGGGGTTTTATTAAATCGGGGTTTGGCACCAGGTAAATAATTGTGGCACGGATACCACAATGGCAATTTAGCGGGGCGCAACAAAATAGGTTAGGGCGATCTGCAGTATCGCCGAGTTGGCAGCAGCTTCTGATTAATGGGCATCTTCAGAAAAACACCGGTACTACCGCGTAGCTAATACCCAGGCAAAAGGGGTTCCTAAAGCACCCATTATTCAAAGCATCTTTCACACTACTATCAATTGCGCAAAGCGGCCAATAATACGCCTAGGCCACCGCCACCTCACATATCCAAGGCAACTCAGCGGTTTGGCCCTTTTCATTCCCTACCATTTCATCATAGGCCGAATGCATCACCAACCATCCATTAAAAAACCCCGCCCGCGCAAAAAAAGCTTTTGCTTGGTAAAGATTACGGAATTTCAGCAGATTTCCTTGTTCGTCTTTAAAAAATGTAACCTCCTTCGATTCGCCCTGAGGTTCAAAAGTTGTACCGACAAAATAAACACAGGAATCGCTATAGCTAAAAATTAGGGCGCGAGGGACAGTATTCGCAGTTGCGGTGTGCATAGAAGGCTCCGACAATTTAAGTTAACAACTCAGTTTACCCGCAGCAAAACCAAACAAAACGCCACTTTTATTGCCCCGGCGGCTTAGCAGCTTGTTGAAATAGGTTAGCGGCGAAGATCTAGCAAGGAAGCATTTCACCAAGCTATCAGGCGCCGCTGCGCTATCCGCGCCTACATTATTAACCCTATGCTATAAGTCGCTAGATTAATACTGTGCTCAGAAGCGGGCGTTTTGCGTACAAGTTCTATTAATAGACTAATTTATTATCTGCATCTGAGTGAGCCGAAGGCTTACTGAAAAGTTCCGGCTCACGCATAGGTAGATTCTAAAAGTAATAAATAAGGGGTTTTCTACCTGAGCGTTTTCGATTTAAGGTCAATAATAAATTTTACATTTCACTCAACAGCCGCACCTGGCTAAGCGCCCAGAGTATTTGAGTGCAGCGCGGGAGCCCATTGAGTGGCCTGTATGGTTATACGGCGGTACAGAGTGTTTCGACCTAAGAAATCTCTGAAAATATAGGCGGCCTAGGAGGCTAGGGTAAAATGGCGTTTTAACTGTTCTAAGCGAACTGCTCTCGGTATAAAACCTTCCTGGAGCAACAGGAAAACAGCATTCATTAGCACTTACCTAATCGATTCTGCCGGTTTCAGCGTAGAAGCGCGGGACAACAGGACAATACCGCCTATGCAACCACTTAATCACCCTTGCGCCAGCCTGCAAACACCGCTTGCCCAGGCAGATAAATCTAGAATTATTGAAATGGCCTGGGAAGATCGCACGCCTTTTGAGGCGATAAAAACGCAATATGGCCTGAATGAAGCGGCGCTGATTATTTTTATGCGCCGAGCGCTCAAGCCGCGTTCTTTTCGCAATTGGCGTAAGCGCGTGCAGCATCGCACGACGAAACACCTCGCCCTACGCCCACAAGCTGTCATGCGCGCCTATTGCCCCAGCCAATATAAGCTGCGGTGATATGAGCATTCATTTAACAGGCGTAGTTAGCCATGCCACATAAAAAGCCCCATTTGCCCAGCAAAATATGCCCGGCCTGCGCGCGGCCTTTTATTTGGCGGAAAAAATGGCGTAAAAATTGGCCACAGGTACTTTATTGCAGCGCTCGTTGCAGGGGACAAAAATAAACACCATGACTTGTTTGCGATTAATTCTTGGCGACCAACTCAATAATAAACACAGCTGGTTTGCCAAAGCCGAACGCACTAGAGCGGATATTATTTATGTGCTTATGGAGGTGCGCAGCGAAACAGACTACGTAGTGCATCATGCGCAAAAAGTACTCGGCATATTCGCCGCCATGCGGGCTTTTGCGCAGGCGCTGCGCGATGCAGGGCTGCGCGTGCACTACATGAAAATAAATGACGCCGATAATCAGCAGGATTTTAGTGCGAATCTGCAGCTCTTGGCCAAGCAGTACAATGCCCATAGCCTGGAGCGGCAAGAGGCCGATGAATACCGCCTGGAAACGCTCTTGCTCACTGCTGCAAGGCAATTAGGCCTTCCCGTGCGCGTGGTCGATAGCGAACATTTTTTAATGCCGCGCACTGAACTGAGGGCGCGTTTTAGCAATAAAACTAACCGCATGGAATATTTTTATCGGGATCTGCGCAAGCGCTACAACATTTTATTGGATACCCAAGGGCAGCCGTTGGGTGGTCAGTGGAATTACGATCAAGCCAATCGTAAACGCTGGAACGGCACGCCAGAGGCTCCCCAGTGGTACCCATTGGCTGAAGATCTGTCGGCGCTCTGGCAAGACATTGCTCACAGCGGTGTAACCACTATGGGCGACCCTATGGCCGAGCGCTTCCCCTGGCCTATTAAACGCAGTCAAGCCAAAGCCTGGCTTGCGCATTTTTGTCGCAATGGTTTAGCGCATTTTGGCGCTTTTCAAGATGCCATGAGCACGGCCTCCGGCACCTTATTTCACGCCGGGATTTCATTTGCGCTCAACACCAAAATGCTCCACCCCTTGGAGGTAATAAATGCCGCCTTGGCAGAATTTAATGCCGGTCGCGTGAGCCTGGCAACCATTGAAGGTTTTGTGCGGCAAATATTAGGCTGGCGTGAATTTGTACGCGCTATTTATTGGGCGCGTATGCCCGCCTACGCCAACAGTAATTTTTTCCACCACACGGCAGCTTTGCCGCGTTGGTACTGGGATGGCAATACCAAAATGCACTGTTTACAGCGGGCAATTAAACAATCTTTAACAGGCGCCTATGCACACCATATTCAGCGCCTAATGCTCACCGGTAATTTTGCTTTATTGGCGGGTTGTGATCCCGATGCGGTTGACGCTTGGTATTTAGGTATTTATATCGATGCATTTGAGTGGGTGGAAATGCCCAACACTCGCGGTATGAGCCAATATGCAGACGGCGGTATCTTAGGCAGCAAGCCCTACACCAGCACAGCTGGCTACATCAATAAAATGAGCGATTATTGTAAAAATTGTTTTTATAAAGCCAGCCTGCGCCACGGCGATGGCGCCTGCCCGTTCAACAGTTTGTATTGGCATTTTCACGCCCGCCATGCGAAGGTTCTGCAGAAAAACCCGCGCATTGGCATGACCTATATGCAGTGGCAAAAAATCGCTGACGATGAGCAGCAATTAATACTGGCGCAGGCTGAACATTATTTAACGACAATTGATCAGCTGTAGCCTCAGCTGTTTCACAAACTGTTAAGCTGCGTGTTTAGCCTCAGCACCAATTATTGCGGAAAATGCTCCACATGAGTTTCGCCCTTGCGGCCGTAATAAACCACATGCCGACCGGCAATCCACACGCTGTAGCCTACACACCCCGCCTGCATGGAGCGGCGTTTAAATTCTGGGTACATCACCCTGCCCTGCTGGGCATCTTTTATTGCCGCCACAATCTGTTCGGCGGAAAATTCAGCCGCAATAGTCTGTGTAACCGGTGCAAAATGGAGTATCAGCGTTGCATCATTGCGCCCATGATAAATAACCTGCTCGCTGCGATAATCCACCTGATACGACTCCACACCTGCCTGTATTAATTGGCTCACCACTTCACCAAAGTGTATGCGGCCTTCCTGGGAAGCAATAAATGTTGCGCGAATAATCTGTTCTTCTGCTGGCGTCATGGCAATAAACTCAAATGCAATGGAAGGAAAACTCTTGGCCGGTGGTGAATTAATTTATGGGTGGGCCAGAGAGCTGGTGTAGAGCAACTAATTTTTTCAGCGCAGCGGTGAGCCCGGCCTGTTCCGCTGGCGATAAAGCGGCGAAAAAATGCCTATCATTTTCATCGGCCAGCGCCGCCAAACGCGGCACTAATTGTCTGCCCGCAGCCGTGAGTGCAATTAATTGCTCGCGGCTACTGCCAGCGGCAAATAGGCGTTTTACTAAGCCTCGCGCCTCTAAACGGCTGATAATTTTTGAGGTGGCACCTTTGGTCATACCCAGCGCCGCTATAAGTTCACCGTGGCCCGTGGCCGGTTTATCGAATAAAACCCGCAGGGCGACCCATTCAGTTACCGAGCAGTCGGCCTGCACCTGCACGGCGGCCTGGAAGCGCGCCGATACCTGGTTGGATACCAGGCGCAGCCAAAAACCTATATGGGCTTCTAAGTGGCTGGGGGTATTGGGTGGTTGTTGTTTTTTCACTGGCATGCATTTGGTTTCCATGGAAACATAAACGCATATTAGTTTCCACGGAAACCCAAGTCAAGACCAAGCAGTGGCGCCACCGACAGGTAGCTTGGCGCGTATTAACTGAGCAGGCTCACGTCTGTTGTTCTAAAAACCTCAGGTGAGCTAGTAACAGGGTTCAAATAAGATCTTTAGGATTACATTTGGTTACCAACCGAAGGTAAAAAACCAGCTAGAATCGAGCGGTTGGAACCCGTTGCGGCCAGCTGGGCGAACCTTCGCGCAGTTTCAGGCTCAATGGCTCCCCCTTTCATCCTCAAGAAGGACACATAATGCACACCCAATTCCTGCGCCTTACCGCCCTCTGCCTGAGTACCGCATTATTTACCGGTTGCGCCACGGAGCATTCCCGCACCCTTGAAACGCCCAAGCCCCCGGTAGCCGCCAGCGCCTACCAAGGCCAAAAACCACTTATTTCCGTGGGTAAATTTGATAACCGCTCCAGTTTTATGAACGGCATATTTTCCGACGGTGTAGACCGCTTAGGCAGCCAAGCTAAAACTATTTTAATTACTCATTTACAACAATCCGGCCGCTTTAATGTGTTGGAGCGCGACAATATGGCCGAAGCCGCCCAAGAGGCGCAGCTCATGAAAAAAACTCAGGCCACTTTGGGCGCCCGTTATGTATTGACCGGTGATGTAACTGAATTTGGCCGCAAAGAAGTCGGCGATCAACAACTATTCGGCATTTTAGGGCGCGGCAAACAACAAATCGCTTACGCCAAAGTGAGTTTAAATTTAGTGGATGTGCAAACCTCGGCAGTGGTTTTCTCCAGCCAAGGTGCCGGTGAATACAGCTTAAGTCAGCGCGAAGTGATCGGTTTTGGCGGCACCTCCAGTTACGATGCCACCCTTAACGGCAAGGTATTGGATTTAGCCATTCGCGAGGCAGTGGGTAAACTGGCCCAGGGCGTTGAGCAGGGCAGCATCAAACCCTGAGTCCTCAGCAATTAACCCCAAGCGGCTTAGGCCGCCGAGGGAATAAATAAGCCTTTATTTAACCCGATAAAAAGGAACAACCGACGTGTTGCTACACTTTAAATATTTAATACCATCATTAGGGCGCCCTGTGTGGGCGCCTTTTTTTGCACTGGTTTTATTAAGCGGCTGCGCCAGCCAGCCGACGTTCTACCGTTGGGGTGATTACGATAACCAGGTGTACAGCCATTTTAAAAATACCGGCAGTGTGGAAGAACAAATCGCCGCGCTGGAAAAAACCATCGCCACGGGCAATCAAAGCCAAAATCCAGGGCCGGGGGTTTACGCGCATTTAGGGCTTTTGTATGCCAAACAGGGGCGGGAGGATTTAATGCGTAAAAGCTGGGAGCGAGAAAAAACTCTTTACCCTGAATCAGCCGCTTATTTAGATTTTTTAATGAACCGTAAAAAACTGCCGCCGCAAGGAGATAAAAAATGAAATTATTTTGGCCCTTAGTGTTGCTGTTGTTAACCGGCTGCGCCACCCAAGCACCCTATAACTATTCCGCGTTTAAAGCCGCCAACCCACGCAGTATTGTTATTTTACCGCCCAATAATCACTCGCCGGATGTAAATGCCCCCAGTGCCGTACTGGCACAAATGACTCGCCCAGTTGCCGAGGCGGGTTATTACGTGATTCCGGTTACTCTGATGGAGGCGTCATTTCGTGAAAACGGCGTGTACAACGGCGCCGATGCACAAGCCATCAACCCGAGAAAATTACACGAAATATTCGCCGCCGACGCCGCCTTGTATACGGACATTACCGAATACGGCAATTCCTACCGCTTAATTAGCGCTGAAACCGCCGTCACTCTGCGCGCTAAATTGATCGACTTGCGCACGGGTATTACGTTATGGGAAGGCAGCGCGCGGGCATCGAGTAGCGAGCAAAATAATAATTCCGGCGGCGGTTTAGCCGGTTTATTAATTCAAGCGGCAGTGCAACAGGTGGTGAATCAGCTGGCGGATAATAGTTACACCTTTGCAGGCATTGCCAGCACAAGACTATTAACCCCTAGCCCCAATGGCTTGTTATACGGCCCGCGTTCGCCTAAATATCAAACGGGGAAATAATAAACCTGCGCCGACGGAGAGAACGATAACCTATTTTTTATCGTAGCAGCTTAGATTGGTCTCGCTGCCATGGAGGCGAACATTGTATTTTTTGTTTGCCTCCCGATGAAAATAATACATTTCTTTTTCTTCGCCCCATTCGGTTACCTGATACTCCGCCTCTTTATTTTTCTCCAGCTTAGATAAGGTAACAATAATATTTCTATGGGCGCCTCGCTTCAGCGCGTGCCTACCAAAGAGGACACGAAATTTCTTCTCAATCAGGTCGCCAGCTATTATCTGCTTAACTTTAGCGTCAAATAGATAGAAGTACGCCCAAGGATGGCAATCCTGATCGTTTTCTCCGTAACACATCCATTCGGCGACATCTTCAGTTTCCTTTACAAATTTAATATCCAAAATTGCTACTGAATCCTGAGCATGCGCTAATGGGCATAATATTAATAGAAGCGTGGCGACTAGAGATTTCATGCCGAACCCAGCAGTAGTGATTGATTTCAATCAGCCAACCGCGCCGTAGGCCGCGCTAAATAAAACCACTCTTGCCCCGGCTGCGCCTTTGGGTTGGGGAAGACAATAAATCCATCGCTTTCGGCGCATACCAGTGTGCCGTCGGCGCGGCGCCCCACAGCGGCGCCCGCTTTAATTTCATCAAAACTTTTCCACTCTTGCATAAATTGATCGGCAGGGTCGTTGCGATCAATCACTTCATACAAACGCAGCGATTGTTTTTCCGCCACGGGTGCGGGCTCTGCGCCATCAATTAAACCTAAATAAACCAGCGTATTAATAATCGCTTGGTAGCCTATATCCTGCGCGTGTGGATCGGCATGTTGGCCGCATTCCAAGGTGAGGGCGTAGCCGCCCTGCTCGCGCATATATTCGGTAGTGCCCACGCCATAACGCACATCGGTATTTAATAAATGCTGGCGATCCTGTGGGTGTATGTTTAATTGTTGGCGGCGCTCAACGCCTTTGGCATAGGTATCTAACCAGCCATCAACAAAACGATTCACCCCTAAGCGCACCGCCAGGGCATTTTCTTGCTCAGCAAACTTAAAGGCTTCTAAGCGGCCGGAATTATTTTCTGGCCCCATCATCACCATCGGCAAACCCGGAGTATGAAAGGAGTGTAAATCCAATAAAATTTCGTGTTCCGCCAATAGAGGGCAGAGCCAATTGGCGATGTGATCTTCAAAATCCTGCGGCTGATCGGTGGGGAATAAATTGCGATTTAAATTGCGATCCCCTGAGCGTTCGTTTTTAGCATAGGCCAGCGGGTTGGTGATGGGCACAAAGGTAAGTTTCCCTTGGCGCAAAACAATATCACCCCGGTCTATTTCCGCCATGATGCGGGTGATCGCCTGGGTGCCGCACACTTCATTGCCGTGCACGGCGCCGAGTACGATTAATTTAGGGCCAGCGTTGAGTGCTTGGTAAGTGACGGATTTAAAATGCAAACGATTGGGATCAAGCGACATAAATACTCTTCCTAAAATAAACAATATTCGCGCGGCAGTGTGACACACACCGGCGTGTGGGTGAGAGGGTCAATAAAACTCAATTCACTGGCCACCAACTGTAAGCCTGCGGCGTAGGCATTACCTGCGCCGTAACGAGGGTCGCCCAATAAGGGATGGCCTAGGTAGGCAAAATGGCGGCGTATTTGATGAAAACGCCCTGTGTGCAGGCGAATGTTTACCAGGCTTGTGTGTTCATCCATTGCCACACGGGTAAATTCCGTAAGCGCAGAGTTGCCATCAAGCGGTGTATCAATTTTGCCGCCCACATGAATATGCCCTAATACCTGTGCCTGGTAGGTTTTATTAATCTGTTGCTGTTGCAATAAATGATTTAATTTAGCGCAGGCAGCTGCGCTGTAGGCAAACAATACCAAACCACAGGCGGCGCTATCTAAACGGTGCACCAACCAAACGGGTTTTTGCCGCGCCTGGCTAACATGCCGCTCCAGTGCGTTAGCATCACCATAACGGCTGCCCTGCGTCACTTGATTGCGCGGTTTATACCAAATACCAAAATGTTGGCTGTCAAAAATAACCTGCGGTGCAGGCAACTGCTTAGCAATTAATTCCGCATCAAAATAAAACGCACAGGTATCGCCTGTTTTGACGCAGGCTTTTGCTTTGCGACAGCGTTTAAATGAGGATTGTCCGGCCGGTTTAATCCAGCCGCCGCCAAAGGTCAGGCCGCGTTTAATGGCCGCTTTAGACAGCGCGCAATGCGCGGCAATAAAATCGACTAAATCTACTGTGCCGGGGCCGTTAAATACGGCGCTCATTTCAGTTTTCGACATGAATAAACCCAGTGGCCGTATTCGAAGGTGCGGGCAATACAAGGCCTAAATCCATCAACACCGCGCGGCCTAACAAACGCTCAACCTGTGATACCTGCAACTGCTCGTATGGCTCGGTGCTAAAAAATCGCACCGTTTCAACAGCCTTAACAGACGGCGCCACCCGCTGTTGCCAAACACCCACTTGCCGCGCGACGGCAGCGCCGGAATCCACCCAATGATGAATATGCGGCGCGGCGCTTTTTAAACCTTCCAACAGCAGCGGAAAGTGCGTACAGGCCAGCACAACAGTATCGATTGCCTCTGCACCCGGCTGCGCCAAGAGGCCTGCCAGTTCCCGCTCAAGTGCGGCGGCGCTGGGCGCAAGGCCACACAGGGAGGCCTCGGCCAGGGTGACTAAATTGTGGGAGCCAAAACGCACTACCGTGCAATCAGCGGCAAAATCGGCAATTAATTGCGCCGTGTAGGCGCGGCTGACGGTCGCGGGGGTGGCCAATAGGCCGAAGGTTTTGCTGCGGCTTAAACTGGCCGCTGGTTTTATGGCGGGCACAACACCGACAAAAGGTAAATTAAAACGTGCACGCAAATGGCTCAGCGCTAGGGTGCTCGCGGTATTGCAGGCAATCACCACAATATCAGGGGCAAGGCTTAAGATGACCTTTTCAAGCAGGCTTTCAATACGACTAATTAATTGTTCATCGCTTTTAGTGCCATAGGGGAAAAAAGCGGTGTCGGCCAAATAACTGATACAGGAGTGCGGCGCAGCGGCGATAATTTCCCGCGCAACGCTCAAACCACCGAGTCCGGAGTCAAACACCAGAATATGGTGGCAGGGGCCGTGTATATCAGATGTGGGGTGCAGTGCAGACATAGGCGCCGAGCAAAAGCGGCCATTATGCAGCAACTACAGGCTCAATTCACCTGCACTGAACCGCCCAGAATGCGGTTCACGGCCGAGGCGCGGCTAACTAAATTACGGCCGCGAATCACCACGCGGCCATCTTTATACAAATTTATACTCGACTCGCCGCATTTAATTTGCACCTCTTCGTCGGCCTCAAAAACCAGGCGTTTACCGTCTAAATCGGCTTTGCGCTCAGGCGGAGTAAATTGCGCCGGGCCGGTAAAAATCTCCGTTTCTACCAGCGCAGAGGCATCACTTGCGTCCGCCAGGGTTTGGCCTATGACCACATCCAAGGGCGAGTGGATAAATCCCATCACCACTGGCTGCTGAGGGTTGCCGCCTGCGAACAACAGCGCCACCTGGCGCCCGAGGCTAGCCTGGTCAATTATTTGCGTGGACAGCGCCGGGATCTGCTCGAACATCTGCTCGGCCCAATAAAAACTCACCAAGGCGCGCCCCTGGGCATCCATTGCCACCAGCGTGCCAATCACAACTTCTGCTGGTGCAAGGCCAAGAGTTGTTGCAAGGCCTGTTGAACTGGGCGACTTAGTTGGCACTAACCTTACTCCCTTTTAACACTACATCGCCCGAGCCTTTCACCGTGACATTTTTCCCGGAAATAGTAATATCGCCATTTTTACTCATGGTGATTTTGGCCGAACCTGTTTGAAAGGTGATGGAGTCATCGGCTTTGAGCGTAATAGTCTTAGCTTTCACCGCATAATCTTTAGTAACAGATTCGGTATAGGTGCCCTTTACGGTTTCACTAAAATTGCCATCGGTACTGATGGTGATATTGCCGGTGACCGTTTCCGTGTGGGTGCCGCCCACATCAATCACTACCTTACCGCTGATGGATTCGGTGTGGTTGCCACCGACGGTAATGGTTTTATTGGCGCCTATAGATTCCGTTTGATTTTTACCAACGGTTTTATCGCGGTTGTTGCCAATGGTAATGGATTCGTTGTTGCCAACCGTTTCAGTGCGGTCGTGACCGATACTGGTGGATTCATCATGGCCGACCGTGAGGCTGCGATCATTGCCCACCTGGCGAGTTTGGTTGTGCTCCACCACCGAATCAAAATCCTTTTCAGCGTGCATATATACTTGCTCGCTGCCGATTTTATCGTCAAAGCGCAGCTCATTAAAATTTGCCCCGGTGCCGGATTTGGTGGAGCGCGTTTTAATACCACTTTGAGTTTTAGATTCGTAGGGCGGTTTGTTATCGCCGTTGTACACCGAACCGGTAACTATGGGTTTATCCGGGTCGCCATCTAAAAAACTAATAATGACTTCATGGCCAATGCGCGGAATAAACGATGCACCCCAGGTATTACCGGCCCAAATTTGCATCACGCGCACAAAACAGGTGGAGTTTTCGTCTTTTTTTCCTTCCCTATCCCAAATAAATTGCACTTTGATGCGGCCAAAACTATCGACGTAAATTTCTTCACCCTTAGGCCCCACCACTATGGCCGACTGCGGGCCGCGCATAACCGGTTTTTGATGCACTAAGGCTGGCCGATAGGGCAAATCGGCGGGCATACATACCAGATGGTTTTCGTAATTACTGGTATTGCCGCCTTCCTGAAAATAGGAGTGTTCGGTAATAAAGTGTTGAATTTCAGTAATGGTATATTCGCCTTTTTCCGTGGCATGGGAGTGTTTGCCCACTTTAAACGTGCCGCCGGCAAAAAAGCTGCTGCAGTTAGTGGAGGCTTTAGTGAGATCGCGGGCAACCTCTTCAGCTTCTAAGCGTTTTTTCACACGACTGCTGGCACTGCCCTGATCGTGCAGGCCTAAATCTGCGTACTCGTAATGCTCGTATTTTTTGTTGTCAACGAAGTTGCTGACGGTTTTGGAGTTGGCTTTTAAATCTTTGGGCGGTGTTTTAAAGGCGTAGTCGTTAAGCGTCCAGGCGCCTTTGCGAAATTGATAGGAGCGATTCCAGCTAAAAATTTGCGCGTTGTTATTGCTGCCCTGGGAATATTCTAGGTTGGTCTCGGGCAGTTTTTCTGGCGCGTGGAAGGAGTCAGTGATGATGAGCTGGTGTTTGGCATCACTATGTTTAAAGTAATAAACAAACCCTTCTTCTTCGATTAGGCGCAGAACAAAATTTAAGTCGCTCTCGCCGTACTGCACGCAGTATTCTCGCGGAGCCGTGGCGCAGCCGCGAAATTCAAAATCATTAAAGCCTAAATCGCTAAAAACCTTGCTGATAATATCCTTAGTAGTTTTATTCTGGAAAATACGGTTGCCTTGAGTTTTACCTAAAAACCACAACCAAGGCACTAGCACAAAACGGTAGCGACGGTAATCGTGCCCTTGGGTTTCGCCCATGGTGACGCTGCGCACAAAACCATTAAATTTGCGTTTTTGCTCGTTCTGAATTGACACCGTGCCGCGTTTGCCGACAACTTTGTCTGGCGTTAAATCGTGAATGTCACTTAACACCTCGACTTCGTATTCAAACAAACCACACAAAAATTCAGTGCCGGTAAAATCGGTGGCCAAAAATGCATCTTTACCTAAACCAAAGTCGCTAATCGCCATTAGGCGGTTGTCTTGTGTCAGCTTTGCCATATCAATTACCTTAAAGTGTTGGGCTGTTTATTCCCTACCAACAAATAAAACCGCCTTGCAGCATCCCTGTGGACGATGAATGTTCGCTTGGGTAGCAGGGGAACCCGAAGCGCGGCGCACATGATTCAAAATAGTGAAGAAAGACTATTTGAACAGTGTGGCTCTTTTGGCTGCCTCATGCCATTGACCAGCACCCAAATCCCGCTGGACTTATTAACCCGGCAACGGCTTAGGCCGTAGGTGGGCATCCTTGCCGCACTTATTAACCCGCCACGTAAAGTCGCTGGGTTAATAAATACCACTTTAAAACCTCTAGCCGAAAAAAAAGCCTAGAACAATCTCTAGGCCTTTTTAGGGCAAAGTGGTTTAACCACCGAGCATTAGATCGGCTTAGCAGTAGCCAAATCGTAGCCCACGCGTTGTGGGTTGGAGTTTTTGTTCGCCGTGTCGAAGTCGTTGTAGTTAACTTCGATTTTGGAGAAGCTGATGCTGATGCTTTCCATTGGATCGCCGTCACCAGGAGCGCTGATGGAGTAGCCGCTGATAATGGTATCGAACAGGTCGATGTTCATGTATTCAACAACTTTGTCAGCGCCAGTTTGTACAAACTTAAACTTGGCAGTTTTACCGGCTGAACCCACTACTGATTCACGGAAGAAGTCAGTCACTGAGTTGTCAGCAGATTTGGAGATGGTTACTTCACTGATAGAAGGACGAGTGGCTTCACGGTTTGCCAAGTTGCCTGGCTCCATGCTTACACCGCGGCCAACACCAAATTGCAGGGAAGCGATTTGGATGTGGTCTTTGTAACCGTCTGCAGTAACGTTGCCTTTGATGCCTTCATATAAAAGATAAATAGCCATGGAATTACTCCTTCGAACATGATTAATAGGGGTTTGTGTTTATTTTTGCGTTAAACAAAAATTAGTTTTAGCCGCTGAAGGCTGTTTTTACCGAGGCTTTTTAACCATCAGCGCCTTGGTGAGAGTGATACTAGCGGAATTCATTTTTCACAACAACCGGCAATTTTTCACGATCTAGAGCCCGCCTGAGGGGGTGTTAAAATTATCGGCAGTGAGCGGATGCTAACTCGGACAGGGTGACGGTATTTGGCTTTGCCGAGCGCATGCGGTAAATGCTGGGGCCTGGCAGACGGCTGCCGACAATCTGAGCAGGGCGCGGCCAAGCCCCCAGGTGAAAATGAAAAAAAATGTTCCAAAAGCGGTAAGCCTGCGGATATTTCACAAGCAAATAATTTTTTATCAAGCGATAGAAATGTGACTCACATCACTTTATTTTTGCCTCGTCACAGAGCTCGCGGTAGCCGTCTTGATAACTTGGGTAGCGCAGCTTAAAGCCCAGCTGGTGCAACAGCCGATTGCTGATGCGTTTATTGCCACCGCGCGCGGCGGCCTCTTGGCTGGGTGTGAGGCTGTACGGGTCGATACCCAGCTGCACGGCGAGCCACTGGCGCAGAGCCTGACTGCTCACGGGTGCGTCGTCGCAGGCCAGCAGATAGGGCGGCAGCGGTTCGCCCTGGGCAAAGCGCTCCAGCACAAATGCCAGCAGGCGCGCCAAGTCCAGGCTGTGTATGCGGTTGGTGAAGTGCTCGGTGCCGCCCTTAGCCTGCAACACTTGCCTTATTACATAGTCTCGCCCAGGCCCATAAATACCGGCGGGGCGCAAAATGCAGAACGGGCAACCGGACTGGGCGATCACCTGCTCGGCCTGCAGCAGCCACTGGGCGGCAGGGTTAGTAGGCTCCGTGGGGCTGGTTTCGTCCACCCACTCACCCGCCATTTGGCCGTACACGCTGGTGCTGGAGACAAACACCAACAAAGGCTTTGTTTTCTGCTCCAGCTGCTGCACAATATACTGGCTATTTAACCAGTATGTGGTGCGGTAGTCCTCTGCGCTGTAGGCATTAGGAGTGAGGGTAATCACAATAGCGCTAAAGCCCTGCTCCCCAAGCGGGGGGGTAAGGTTTTGCGCTCTTAGGTCGGCTTGCCAAAATGTGTGCTCCGCCAGATAGGGTTTGTAGGTGCGGCTAAGGCCGGTAATGGCACAGTGGCTCAGCAGTGGCAGGGTTTGCTGTGCCAGCTCGCCGCAGCCGATCCAAAGCAGTTTCTGAGTATTTGCAGTCATGGGAGTTTGAGTAATGTGGGTTAACGTATGACCTTAACTGAATTGCGCTACATAGTGGTATTAACCCAAGAGCAACATTTTGGCCGCGCCGCCGAGCGCTGCAATGTGTCCCAGCCCACTTTAAGCATCGCCGTGAAAAAACTGGAGGATGAGCTGGGCACCATTTTGTTTGAACGCTCGAAAACCCGTGTTTACCCCACGCCTTTAGGTGAGCAAATCGTTGAGCAGGCGCAGAAGGTATTGGAGCAGGCGGCGGCCATACGGGATTTGGCGTCCTCGGGCAAAGACCAGCTCAACAGCCCGCTGTCCATCGGCGCCATTTTCACCATCGGCCCCTACTTATTCCCGCACTTTATCCCTCAGTTGCAGCAGATTGCGCCGCAGATGCCGCTCTACATAGAGGAGAGCTTCACCGCCACCCTGCGCAGGCGCATTCGCCAGGGGGAGCTGGATGCCATAGTAGTGGCGCTGCCGTTTACCGAACCGGATGTAGTTACCCAGCCGTTGTATGAAGAGCGTTTTGTGGTCTTGATGGCCGCCAACCACCCCTTAGCACAGCACGACCGCATAGCGCCGGAGCAGCTGACCGATTACAACCTGCTGTTGCTCGGCGAGGGCCACTGCTTTCGCGATCAGGTGATTCAAGCCTGCCCCAATCTTAAGGATCATATTGAAGACCCCAGCGGCCGCGTGCGTACCGCTTCAGAGGGCAGCTCCCTGGAGACCCTCAAACACATGGTGGCCTCCGGCCTGGGTATTACCATTCTGCCCTCCACGGCTGCCAGTGGCCCGCACCTAGCCGAAGGCTCATTGGTAGCCAAACCCTTCACAGACCCAGCCCCCACGCGCACCGTCGCCCTGGCCTGGCGGGCGAGTTTCCCGCGTTTAAAAGCTATAGATGCCCTGCGGCAGTCCATCGCCCGCTGCAACCTGGGCGCCTTGGTAAAGGGCGCCTAAGGTTATGGCCGCCCGCGCTGCTGCCCTGCCTGGCCTGCGCAGTGCGCATAGCATCGCGGTACGGGGTATTAAAGGCGTGGGTGATGCTATGGCGGCGCGCTTGGCGCGCTTGGGGATTCACTCGCTGCAGGATCTGTGGTTCCACCTGCCCCTGCGTTATTTGGATCGCACCCATATAACCCCCATGGGGGAGCTGAGCCTTAACACCAGTGTAGTGATTCAAGGCTGGGTGCATTCGGCCCAGGTGCAGCAGGGCCGCAGGCGCAGCCTAGTGGTGGTGTTGGAAGATGAATCCGGCCAGGCCGTGCTGCGTTTTTACCACTTCAGCGCCGCCCAGTTGCAGCGCTTTGGCCCCGGCACACCCCTGCGCTGCTACGGCGACCCGCGCTTGGGTGTGAGTGGTTTGGAGTTTTACCACCCGGAGCTGGAGTGGCTGGCCGATAGCGATGCTCTGCCGGATTTAGAACAAACCCTCACACCGATTTACCCACTGACCGAAGGCATCAGCCAGAACCGCATGCGGCAGATTATGGCGGCGGGCCTGGCGCTCTTGGAGCAACACCCACCCGAGGAGTTATTGCCCGCCGCCATCAACCAGCGCTTTGGGGTTGATAACCTTGCCCAGGCTCTGCACTTCATCCATTGCCCGCCCATCGAAGCCCAGGTGAGTGCCCTCATAGCGGGTACTCACCCCTACCAGCAGCGCTTAGCGTTTGAAGAATTGCTCGCCCATAACCTGGCCGTTTGGCAGTCGCGCCTGCAGGCCAAACAGGAGCAGGCGCCGGCCATAACACCGGCCGGCACCCTGGCTCGCCAACTGTTGCAGAGCCTGCCGTTTGCGCTAACACAGGCGCAGGAGCGGGTGATCGATGAAATTCGCCGGGATATGGCCACAACCGCGCCCATGCTGCGCATGGTGCAAGGGGATGTGGGGTCGGGCAAAACCCTAGTCGCCGCCCTCGCCTGTGCCTATGCCGTGGAAGCCGGTTGGCAGGTGGTGATAGCGGCCCCCACGGAAATCCTCGCCGAGCAGCACCGCGCGAATTTCTCCCGCTGGTTTGAACCCCTCGGCCACAGGGTTGGCTGGCTGGCCGGTAAGCTCTCGGCCGGGCAAAAACGCAGCGCCTGCCAGGAGATTGCCGCAGGTGCTGTGCCCATAGTGGTGGGCACCCACGCGCTGTTTGAAGAGCATGTACTGTTTCAGCGCCTGGGGCTGGTGATTATTGATGAACAACACCGCTTTGGCGTAGCACAGCGTTTGAGCCTGCGCGGCAAAAACCCCGACGGCGCCTTCCCCCACCAACTGGTGATGACCGCAACCCCCATCCCGCGCACCCTGGCCATGACCCAGTACAGCGACCTAGACCTCTCCATCATCGACGCCCTGCCGCCGGGCCGCACGCCTATTAATACGGTGCTAATCAACCAAACCAAACGCGGCGCCGTGATCGAGCGCATCAAGGCCCAGTGCGAAGAAGGCCGCCAGGCCTATTGGGTGTGCACTCTGGTGGAAGAATCGGAAACCCTCGCCGCCAGCGCCGCCGAGGTAACCGCCAGCCAACTGCAAGCTGCCCTGCCGCAGTTGCGTATCGGCCTGGTACACGGGCGGCTAAAAAGCCGCGACAAAGAAGCGGTTATGGCCGCCTTTAAGGCGGGTGAGCTGCATTTATTGGTGGCCACTACCGTCATTGAGGTGGGCGTTGATGTGCCCAACGCCAGCCTGATGGTGATTGAAAACCCTGAGCGCTTGGGGCTTGCCCAACTGCACCAGCTGCGCGGCCGGGTGGGTCGCGGCACGGTGGCCAGCCACTGTGTACTGCTCTACGCCGACCCACTATCCCGCAACGGCCGCGAGCGTTTAGAGGTGATGCGCGCCTCCTGCGATGGGTTTGTAATCGCTGAAAAAGACCTGGCCCTGCGCGGCCCCGGCGAACTGCTCGGCACCCGGCAGACCGGCGCCCTGCAATTTCGCATCGCCCAGTTGCAGCGGGATAACCCGTTGTTAGAAGGCGTACAGGCCTGTGTGGCACAGGTGGCTGGCACTGCCGTGGAGCCGCAGCTGATACAACGCTGGTTTGCCCACCAGCAGGGGTTTGTGAATGCTTGAGTGTGTAAGGCGCCCCAGGTTTTGCGGCTTTTATGCGGGCGCCTCTCGTCGGGGCAATAAAAGCGCTTTGTCTTTTCTTATCTAGTTATCTAGCTATATAGACATCCTATCGACCTGTTCGCCGATTCGAGCCCCAACGGGTACCCAGGGAAAAAGCTCGCTGCCGCGTAGGGGCGGCCCTTGTGGCCGCCCGGTTTTGCGCAGTTCATCGAGCTTGTTACGAACAGATAGCCCGGACGCAGCGCAATCCGGGGCTTATTGGGCGGGGAATCAATAAAATCTGGGCTACAAAGCGTGTCGACACTTAACGTCCTCAAACAAGTGCTTGGTATGGGCACCCACAAGGGGCGCCCCTACGATTCAAAGCATAGAGGTGCCCCTACCGCTGCAGCCCTGTTCCGCCAACTTAAGATTGCGCCGCCGATTCTTCCAACAAGTATTCATCCTTCAACTTGCAATAATTCTGCGCCGAGTAGGTAAAAAACGCCCGCTCCGAATCCTTCAGCGGCCGCCCCTGTTTGCAGGGGTTACCCACATACAAAAACCCGCTCTCCAGGCGTTTACCCGGCGGCACCAAAGCCCCGGCGGCGATGATCACCTCGTCTTCCACCACCGCGCCGTCCAGCACCGTGGCGCCAATGCCGACCAAAATGCGGTTGCCCAGGGTGCAGCCGTGCAGGCAGGCGCCGTGGCCGATGGTGACGTCCTCACCAATGGTGAGGGGCCAGCCGTCGGGGTTAAATTGACTGGCGTGGGTGATGTGCAACACGGCGTTATCCTGCACGCTGGTGCGCGCGCCCACCGAAATGCGGTGCATATCGCCGCGAATCACTGCGCAGGGCCACACCGACACATCATCCCCCAGGCAAACATCGCCAATCACCACCCCGGCCGGGTCAATAAACACCCGCGCCCCCAACTTAGGTTGAACACCTTTAAAACTGCGTATAGACATATCCACCTCACAGGTACATTCAGGCTACTGCGGCCCGCTTAGAACAGACTATGATAGGCCAAGACCCTAGCATTTATGGAAGCCACCATGACCAACCCTTTGCTACATACTCAAGGCCTACCGGCCTTCGCCCAGATTCAAGCCGAACACATCAACCCCGCCATCGACAGCATCATCCGTGATAACACCCAGCAGCTGGCCGATTTATTAGGCCACTTAACGCAGCCGAGCTGGCAAAACCTGGCGGCGCCATTGGAAGACGCCGAGGATCGCTTAGATAAAGCCTTTGCGCCGGTAAGCCACTTAAACTCAGTGGTCAATACCCCGCAGTTGCGCGATGCCTACAACAGCGCCCTGCAATCCCTCACCGCCTACCACACCGCCCTTGGGCAAAATAATGCGCTCTATCAAGCCTACCAAACCCTTGCCGACAGCAGCGAATTTGCGCACCTTAGCCAAGCCCAACAGCAGGCCATCAATTTAGCGCTGCGGGATTTTCGTTTATCGGGCGTGAATTTAGCGGCCGAGCAAAAAGCCCGCTTTGCAGAAATTAAAGCGCGTTTATCGCAATTAACCAGTTTATTCGCCAACCAAGTATTAGACGCCACACAGAATTTTTTTCACACTATTACTAACGAAGCCGAACTTAAAGGCCTGCCCGCTTTATTAATTCAACAGGCCAAACAATTAGCTGAGCAAAAAAATAGCCCAGGCTGGGTGTTTAGCCTGGATATTCCCGTGTACCTACAAATTATGACGCAAGCGGAAAACGCCGCCCTGCGCGAATTATTTTATACCGCTTATATGACCCGCGCCTCCGACCAAGGCCCCCAGGCCGGGCAGTGGAATAACCAGCCGGTGATGGAAGAAATTCTGCAACTGCGGTTAGAAATGGCGCGACTATTAGGCTTTAAACATTACGCCGAATATTCTCTGGCCAGCAAAATGGCCAGTACACCGCAGCAGGTGTTGGATTTCTTACATCAATTGGCCGAACAATCGCGCCCCATGGCCGAGCAAGAGTTGGCCGAATTGACCCAGTGGGTGCAGGAAATCTACGGTAAAACTCATTTAGCCGTGTGGGATATTCCCTATTACAGCGAGCGCTTAAAAGAAGCCCGCTACAGTATTTCGCAGGAATTTTTGCGCGCTTATTTCCCGCTGCCAAAAGTATTAAGCGGATTATTCAGCACTATCGAGCGTTTATTTAATGTTGCTGTTCGCGCACAAGAATGCGACGAGTTGTGGCACAGCGATGCGCGCATGTACGGCCTGTACCGTAAGGGTGAATTAATTGCCCAGTGTTATGTGGATTTATATGCTCGCGAAGGCAAAAAAGGCGGCGCCTGGATGGGCCAGTGCCAAGTGCGCCGCGCCACAAACAGCGGCCTGCAATTGCCGGTGGCGTTTTTAGTCTGTAATTTTAGCGCCCCCGTCGGCCAAACTCCTTCGTTACTGACCCACCAAGAAGTCACCACCCTATTTCACGAATTTGGCCACGGCCTGCACCATATGCTCAGCCAAATTGATGTGGCCGCCGTCAGCGGTATTAACGGGGTTGCCTGGGACGCCGTCGAACTACCCAGCCAATTTTTAGAAAATTTTTGCTGGCAAAAAAGCGTTTTAAAAGAACTCTCCAGCCACTATGAAACGGGCGAGCCCTTGAACGATGAATGGCTGGATAAAATGCTGGCGGCGAAAAATTTTCAATCCGCCCTGCAAATGCTACGGCAATTGGAATTTGCCATTTTTGATATGCGCCTGCATATGGAGTATGGCAGCGCAGGCTTTACTTCCGTGCAAGCGCTGCTCGATGCGGTGCGCCAACATACAGCGGTCATAATTCCGCCCGCCTTTAATCGCTTTCAACTCTCGTTTACGCATATTTTTGCCGGTGGTTATGCCGCCGGTTATTACAGTTATAAATGGGCGGAAGTACTCTCCTCCGATGCCTTTGCCGCCTTTGAAGAAAACGGCTTATTCGATGCGGCCACCGGTGCGAAATTTTTACACTGTATTTTAGAGCGCGGCGGCGCGGTGGATGCGATGCAGTGTTTTACCGATTTTCGCGGCCGCGAACCGAGCGTTGAGGCCCTGTTGCGCCACAGTGGAATTCACCATGTCACAAATCACTAAAAGACGTTTTATCGCCGGGGCGGTATGCCCAAAATGCGCCAGTATGGATACTGTAATTACCTACCGCCAAGACGAAAAAGATTGGCGCGGCTGCGTGCAGTGTGATTTTACTGAGGTGATGATTTTTACCCCGCAGGTGCGGGAGTTAGAAACACGGGTAAATGTGGATGAAACCACTAAAGCTGAACAGACCCAAGTGATCAAAATACTTAAATAAATGTTATCTGCAAAGGACTGCCGATAGCACCTCTAATAGCGTGCAGGTTTCTATTAACCCGGCGACACAATAGATCGTCCTGATTTATTGTGTCTTCGCCCCACCAAACCTGCGCAGATGCGTGGATCTACTTGTTTTAGCGGGACTCGCAACGGCTTAGGCCGCCGGTGCGGCTTCCTTGCCGCACTTATTAACCGGCATCAAAACACACTCAGGCGTTTATCATTTAAGCCGTCAATCAAATGCAACATATTTAACCATCACTGCACGCACACTTTCACATCTGCCATAAAAGCATTAAAAAACCTTCAAAAAACGGTCACCCCTTGTTCATCTGCACCCTCTAGCCTCGGCTGCGGCCGCCTAGCTACACAGCCAATAAAATACGCGGCCTATTTTTATAACCTGATTTACCAGAGGATATGCACCATGAATAAGAATAAACTCGCTGTCATTGTCGGCCTGCTGTTCGCAAGCCAAGGCGTATTGGCCAATAACACTACTTTTGATGACTTCACGCCGCTCACTGGCAGCGTGCCTGCGGGTTCTCTGCCGGAGACCGCACCGTTTAAATTAGCCAACCCAGCGTTTACTCAACAGACCGTGGTAATTAATAACAGCCCCACTAATTACGGCGACAACTGGGATATGATCGACACCAACCGCACGGGAGTCGATGCGGGCCGTTATTTATTTACCCCATTTGAAACCGGCTCTGCCGGTGTGATGCGCGTGGATACCTGGACCAATACCACGCAAACCATAGTGGCGCCTGGCACACAGGGTTTTGTTTCCGGCGATGCTTCGCGCTGGACTCCCTGGGGCAGCTATTTAACCGCCGAGGAATCCTGGGGCACAGGTAGCAGCAAAGGCCGTTTATTTGAAGTAACCAATCCATTGGCTGCAGCGGGCAGCATTAATTTCGTCAACCGCACTACATCTTTACCGAATATTTCCCATGAGGGTTTGGCGTTCGACAACGCGAATAATTTATATTTTATTGACGAGGTTGACGGTGGCGCGGTGTATAAATTTACCTCCACTAATCCAAATGCTAGCAACGGCAATGATTTTTTTGCCGCCGGGCAAACCTTTGCATTAAAAGCCAACACAGGTAAAACCGGCGCTTTTTCCTGGGCGGCCTTAACTGATGTCAACGGCGGATTAATCTCTGCCACCGCCAGCGCCGACTTAGCCAGCAGCTCATTTGACGGTCGCAAAGCGGCTGATTTAGTTGGCGCTACTAATTACAACCGCCCGGAAGATATGGATATTCAACACGGGGTTAACGGCGAAATTCTCTATGTAGCCACCACCACCGACCATGAGGTGTACGCGATTAATCTGTCCACTAATTCCGTCAGCCTATTTGCCAGTCGCAATACACTTAACCTGGCCACAGGCGCTGCAGTGGGTACAGCGTTCACCAACCCGGATAATATTGCCATAGACGCCGACGGCAATATTTATGTAGTGGAAGATCAGCCCGGCGGGGCGGCGGATATTTGGATGGGCAAGGATCTGAATAAAGATGGTGATCTCAGTGACGCAGGTGAAGGCCTCGCCCGCTGGATGTCGCTCTCTACCACTGGTTCAGAACCGACCGGTTTATATTTTGATGTCTTTAATCCAGCCGTTGCTTACATCAATGTGCAGCACGCTGATAGCGATAAAGATACTCTGGTAAAAATTACCTCACCGGCCCCCGTACCTCTGCCTGCCGCTGTATGGATGTTAGGTTCAGGCATTATCGGCTTGATGGGTGTGGCCCGCCGCAAAGCGCGCGCCTAAACAATTGCGGATACACCCTTATTAACCCGGCGAGTTTTAGTGCCGGGTTAATAACAGTGGTGCGCAAAAATTTCTGATTACGCTATTAAGCAAAAAACTCAAGGTGTTTTAGCTTTTTTCACTAAATCCTCATAGGCGCCCTCATTAACCACATGAGTGTAACCGGCCTGCTGTAAAGTCTCTAAGGCTATTCCCGAACGGCGGCCCGAGCGGCAGTAGAGGTGAATCGTGTCATTTTTGTCCTTGCTGACCTCAGCAATACGCGCGGCAATTTCGGTATGGGGTATGTTGGTCGCGGCAGGCAAATGGCCAGCTTGAAATTCTTCGGCACTGCGCACATCGATCCAAATATCGGCACTGTAAGCATTAATGCTCAATAAAGCCGTCAGCGCGGCAGTTATTAAAGGCTTATACATAGTTGACCCTCGGCTTGGGGTGAATAAATTAAGGTTAAAAATTGGCACGCTATTATTAACCCGATGAGTTAATAATAGGCGCTCTAAAAAATAAGAACATTTCAAACTCAGACAGAGATTACCCTGCGCACGTTTAAAGTTTAGTCAGGCTAAATAAAGGCAGTTTTGCACAGCTAATCGGTGCTTCATCGGCAGTAATATCAAAAAAATACAATTGCCCGGCCAGCCATTTGTAGCCAAAACGTACCGTCTCCCCTTCGCCTTTGCGGATGCTGGTATTGATATAGGGGCAGGTTGCTTCGGACGGGTCTAACACAAAGGTGTAGCTAAAAGACATATTAGGCCAATTCGCCTTGCCGTCTGCGGTAAATTCGTAATTATTGCCTTCGCTGTCTTTATATTTACCCGCCAGCAGCAGTTTATTGGCGTACTGCGGCAAGTCTTCGTTAATTTTGACAAAGCGTGTATTGGTTTGCCCGGTAATGCCCGGCTCCAAAAATATTAGGGCGTTATCCAGCAGAGAAAAATGTACTTTTTTGAAATTAGGCTCGGTAGATTCCGGTGCGGCAACGCTTACAAAATACAGATTGCCTTCCTGGCCGGAATCGCCAATGGCCTGCCCATAACCCTCGTGATAATTAGTCCAGGTTAATTTTTTATCGGCAGCACGGACTGTAATAGACTCCAGATGATCAACAAACGGGGTTTTAGTGGCTTTGAGCGCGCTGATGTATTTTTCCGCCACCCAAACGCCGTCGATTGTTTCTAATAGGCTGGGTTTTAGCTCGGCTTTGGCCGCTTGTTTTTGTGCAGAATTATTAGAACTGCAGGCTGCTAAACCAAGCGGCATAACAAGGCACAATAGGGTTAGCATTTTAGGCTTAATATTCACTGCCCCTCCTAGGGATTTTGAGGTTATTAATTTAATGGCGGTTTAGGCTGTGTCTGTGGGCAATAAAAACCCTGCGTCGGTCGTAGCCTGTGCGTACACACGCAATTGTTTTAAACGCAATTGTTTAAACGCAGTTGCTCTAAACGCAGTTGCGCTATAGCCACTATATTCAGCCGGTGAGATAAACACCGTCCCAGTGTAAATGTGCTCTGGCCGCAAGCAAAGCCTGCGGCGCAGGTATGTGCCAGCGCAGTAATTAAATTTTCAGTTTGTAATGGCAATAGGGCGTGTAGGAATCCTTATCGGCGCCGGTGTACGAAATGTGTTTGTTGGTGTGCCAGACTATTTCATTGTTGGTGGAATTACCGTCCACCGACTCCATAGTGTTGGCCGCGTAGTCTATGGCGGTAATAATAAAATGGTGGTGCACACCGCGCCCCTTGGAATCGAGCTTACCTCTCACCACGGCTACATCACCAGGCCGCATGCCGTCGCGGTTCCAGGTTTTATTGACGCCTGGCCCGACTATGCCACCGTTGGACCATTTCACATCAACGCCGCCCCATTTTTTTAACACATAGGTGGCGAAAATGCCGCACCAGGCAATGCTCTGGCCGTTAACCGAAATATTGCCCGGCGCGGTGCGGAATTTCTTTAAATCGGATTTGCTCGGCGCATTTAAACCTGCAGTGGTAAAAATTTCCGCCATTTCGTCGTCGCTAGGCTTCCAGTGATCGAAGTTGGCCTCCCAGATCGCTTGGTTAACTATGTCTTGTCGTGATGCCATGGTGCACTCCAATGATCAATTAATGAGAAAAAGAACGGTTTGCACGGGGAATGCCTAACGAGTTCTGCTCGGCTGTTAGGCGCGCCAATCTTACCGAAAATCGCTCAGCTCCATAGGCCTAAATGTGCAGCGCCATCTGATCAGCCCCCGCACCGACGCATGGCCCCGACCAGCCCTTGCCGCTATAGAACCCTCTGGCGCCCAAATCATCCTTCTTGCGCCCATTCAGCCTTAAACCACTCAGCGCCTGCGCCGATAACGATCCAAATAGCCAAGGGTGCACCGCCATGATTATTCGCCAAGCACAGATGCAACTGGCCGCGCGCCAAACATACCAAGAGCAGCGGGAGGTGCGCGAGCGCTTGAGCCTGCGCACGGCGGAGCCCGCCGGACGGGCGGCCGATAGCGGCCCACGGCCAGTGCAAACGCCGCTGTTCTCTAGGGCCGCGCCCGCTGTAGCAGCGCCATTGCTGGCGGCGCCGCAAAGCCAGACGATTGATCTGCGCGGGGCGGCCAGTGCTAATGAGCGCTTGCAGTTGATGATTATCGCCCGCCTATACCAGCAAATTACCGGCGAGGAACTCACCCTCTTAACACCGGATGAGCTGGCCTCGCCGCCGCTAAGCCTAAACCTTGAATTACCCACACCCCCTGCCGCAAGCCCTAGCCCCACACCCGCCCTGGTGTACGAGCGACAAACCCGCTATAGCGAGGTGGAGAAAATGCACTTTGCCGCCGAGGGCCAGGTGGTGACACAAGACGGCCAGCAGATCACCTTTCAGGCCGAGCTGTACATGAGCCGCAGCTTCACCAGCACCAACTCCCTGCTGCTGGTGAATGGCCAGCCGCAGATGAAAGACCCGCTGGTGATTAATTTTGACGGCAGCGGCGCCGAGCTGGAGGCAACTCGGTTTGCGTTTGATTTGGACAGCGACGGCACGCCGGAGCAGATCGCCAACCTGCGCCCCAACAGCGGTTATTTGGCGCTGGATAAAAATGGCGATGGGCAAATTAACAACGGCCAGGAGCTGTTCGGTCCCACCAGCAATAACGGCTTTACTGAGCTTGCCGCCTTCGATGAGGACGGCAATGGGTTTATCGATGAAGGCGACTCGGTGTACAGCCAGTTGCGCATCTGGCAGCGCGACAGCTCAGGCGCCAGCCGCCTTTTGGCCCTCGGCGATAAACAGATCGGCGCCATTTACCTGGGGCATGTATTGAGCCCTATGCAGTTAAAAGCGGCGGATAACACCAGTTTGGGGGAGGTGGTTGCATCGGGGGTTTTTCTGCGCGAGGACGGCAGTGCGGGGGTGGTGCAGCAGATTAATTTGGCGGTTTAGTGAGGTCGTAGCCCGGATGGAGCGCAGCGCAATCCGGGGTTTGTTGATGGCAAAGAAACCTTCGATTGGTCTGTACGCCCGGATTAGACCGCGCTGCATCCGACACTCCTTAACGACCCCCCTTGTGGGTGCCCGAATGATCACCCAATTGTGCGGGTTCGACCCAACAACTGAAAACGCCTTAGCATTAGCCCCTCCCTAACCCAATCTCATTTAGTTAAGGATTGTTGCCCCTTGGCATAGGTTTTCATCAAAACACCCCGGATTACGCTGCGCTCCATCCGGGCTACAGCGCCAATTTAATTGATGTAACGACGCCGAAACTCTTTATTTGATGACATTGCTCTAGACCCCACTCACCATCTGCACCACCGCCAAACGCCCGCCCGGCTGTTTGGAGAACAGCAGTTGCTGGCCGTCTGCCAGGGCGAGGCGCTCGCCGATGGGGATGGGGGTTTGGCTGTTGACGAGGGTCAGCTCCGGCAGGCCTTCGTTCACAAGCCACCACTGGCCCGCGTGCAACACACAATAGGCCTGCCGCTTTTTTTGCTCAGGGCTAAGTTTTTCGTTGGGGAAGATGTCCCGGTGTGTGTGCCAGGGAAACAGGGACTGGTTGGAGTAGACCATCAGGCGGTGGTTATCCGGCCGGTAGCTGCCTTCGCCCCAGGTGGAGTAGAGGTTTAACACTGGCAGCAGCCCCTGGTAGGGAGTGTGGCAGAAGGGGCAGGCAGGGCTGACGGAATTGTCGAACACATACCAGGCCTGGGCGCAGGCGGTGTTGGTGCAGGGCTGAACTAAATCGAGGGTTTTCACCAGTGCCGCCTCCCACTCATCGGCGCCGGGCCGCGCCTGTGGGTTGTGCAGGCCGTCGATAAACGCCCGTTCAAACAGCTGGCTCAAGTAAGGGCCAGTCAGGGTATAGGGCGTTTGGGCGGGGTTTTTCCAGGGCAGTTCAAAGGGCTTTAAGTGCGCCGGATTCACCCGGTTGGCCGGGTTGCTGGGGTGTTCGATAAACAGCGCCTGCTGGCCCATGGCCAACAGCTCGTCTTGCTCCGGGTCCTCGTGATGGCTGCAGTCGCCGCGCAAGGGGTGGCGTAGCAGCAGGTACATGTAGATGAGTGTGGCCAGGGCGTGTAAGTCAGTGCTGATGGAGGGCAGCTTGCGGGCCGGGTCGCCCTTGGCCAGGTGCGCACTTGCCACCACTTCCGGGGCGATAAAATCCGGTGTGCCCACCACCTCTGGGGCGAATTTACCCTGCACCACCAGGCCGTCCAAATCGATCATACAGGCGCGCCCCTGCACCGGGTCGATCAAGACATTTTTGTAGCTGAGGTCCGAGTGAGCCAGGCCCGCCGCGTGCAGGCGGCGCACCGCGCGGGCAAGGCTTAGGCACACGCGCAGTTGGCCCAGCCAAGTGCCCAGCTCGCGCGGGTCTAGGTAGCGGTTGCGGTTGCTGGCGGAGGTAAACCACTTGCTCTCTTTTTCGCGGCCTTGGATGCCCAGCATGTCATTGTTGCGCGAGCCGTGGGTGAAGAAAAAATCCCGCTCGTAAAAGGGCACCACCACCCCCAGGCGGCCTTGGTATTCCACCGTTGCCACAGGCCAGCAGTAGGTTGTGCGCCAATAATCGCCGCCCGCCTGGTTAAAAATGCGCTCGCGATAGGTGCCGGTAATAGCGGCGAGGCGCTCGCGGCTGGCGGCATCGGCAGGCGTGCGGTAGAAGGCCACCACATAGGCCTCGTTGGGCGCGAAATACACGTCTTTCATGCCGCCGCTGGCGCGGATCTGATCCTCGAATACAACCGGCTTGCCATCGCTGGCGGTGAGGCGAATAAGGCTCATGCGGGCTCCTGTGCGTTGGGTTGGGCTAGAACCAGAGTGCGGTCATCGTGGTTGCCGGGGCTCCAAAAGGCTAACCAGTCTAACAGCCGCGCGCCAGCGTCCTCGCCACTGAGCAGCGGGTTCAGCTCCGCCCAGAGGGCATCCCAGTGGGGCAGGCTGGCAAGGCTAGCTTCGGTGGGGAATTTGGCATCGCTGACGCCATCGCTCATCAATACAAACGCCGTCAGCTCTTGCGCCCAGCCAAAGCGGGTGCGCGCCGCGATTGCCTCGACGCTGACGGCGCTGGTGTCTAAAAACCGCGTTTGACCGGCGAATTCACCGCTATCGCCCAAACCCAACAGCTCCACCCCTTGGCCTTGGCTGTACATCGCTACGGCGCCATCGCCCACCCAATAACAGGCGCACAGGCTGCCGCCGGGGCCGTCACTGTCGGCGGGGAAGTGGCGGCAGAGGCCGATCAGCGCCGTGCTGGCGAAGTCTTTCACCTGGGCATCGGCAAGTTCACTCGCTTGCTTGTGTATCGACGCCAGGGCTTGATAGGCGGCCTGGCCCAGCAGGGCGGCAAGCTGGGCCTTGAGGCGCAGGTAGAGCTCTGCATTTTGCGGGTCAGCGGCCCAGGCGCGGCTGCTGGCGCTCAAGGATTCGGCGAGCGGATCGGTAAGGTGCTCGCGCAAATAGGCGGCGGCAGTTTGGCAGATCAGTTGCGCCCCCCGCCGGGAGTAGCGGGCGGAGCCTGCTCCATCCGCCACAATCAGCAGCTGCCAGCCGCTGTGCAGTGTCTCGATGGCGAAGGCATCATCGCGGTAGCTACCCACATGGGCGTGGGAGCGGCCCCGGCTGCTGGCGCCTAGGAGACCCGCCTGCTGCTGCACCTGGCTGTCGGCACTGGCGAACAGGCCTGCCGGGTCAGAGGGCAGCGTCTTCCAGAGGTTTTTCGGGTCTTGCACCACGGCCAGCTGCAAACGGCACAGGCTGCTCTGCTCCTGGCCCTGGGCTATATAGCGCAGCTGCAGGCTGAAGTCCCCCGCCTGCTGGGGTGTGCCAACCAAAACACCGCCAGCCAAATTGAGGCCAGAGGCGGCGGGCGCTTCGAGGGCTAAGGCAGCTTTAAAGCGGGGGATGAGGCTGGCCAAATCCAGCTGATAGGCCTGCCCCACCCGACCGTTGGGCAGGCTAAAACTGCTTGCGGGCCTTGGCGCCGCCATGTGTTCGCTGCCGGGTTTTTTAAACCATGAGGCCATGGTTGGCTCCTGTAAAGGCGATTGATTAAACGAAGGTTGGGTGCTGGGAATATTCCGAGTGTGAAGCCCTGGGTGTTTTGCTGCCGGCCTTAACTCCCCTTCAAATCCAATGTCATTGGGTTAAAGGTTTCATATGGTTTTTTCAGGAGATTTTACCCTCCGCCAGAAACCCCCACCCAGCCTCCCCCTTGAAAAGGGGGAGGAGCCAGAAAACCTTAAACGAAGGAATTTCGCTTGTTTTCAAGGGCTATCCTGCCCCCTCCCCTTTTTAAGGGGAGGGTTGGGGTGGGGTTTCTGGGCGAGCGAAAAGACACTGGGAAAACCGCACCCAATCCTTTATTTAATGACATTGCCACCCAGCCTCCCCCTTAAAAAGGGGCAGGGCCCCTCGGGCTCAGGCATTTTGGCTAAGGGCTGAGCATTGTGGTTTCTCTGCACGGCGATTAGGTGCCAAGCACCAGGCCAGGGTGCACCCCTGGGCCTGACTAACCCCGCCCTCGCGTCACATCAAAGCCCTCGCCATTCGGGTCGTAATTGAAGTTGCAGGTTTTACTGCAGCTGGGGCAGACGGCACTGCCCTCGCCTGCGATACACATAATCTGCCCGCAACTGCACAGCGCAAAGCCGATGCGGTTGCCGCAGTGGGGGCAGCCGGGGGCGCCCACTAGCTCATCGGTGTTGACCGTGCGGGTCATCACGCGGTTATCGGACATCTCAAAATAATCCTGCTCAAGCGCGTGCACGCCGGCCAGATGGTAGTTGTCCAGGCGCAGGTTAAAGGCCAGTGAGTTGACCATTTTGGAGAGCCGCTCGTACTTAATCAGATAGGGCAGCTTGGTGTTTTGGCAGCGGCCCGTCAGCACGACAAAATCCTCATCCACCACTGTGGCGCTTTTATCCAGGCCGATTTTAGTGAGTATGCCCTCGTCGAGTTTGGCGAGGCTCACCGCATTGGCCGACAGGCTGCGGCTCTGCGCCACCACCGACTGGGTCACCCAGTCCACAAAGCGGCGAAATTCTTCGTCCGTGCTGGCATCCAGCTGCAGCACGTTATCCGTGAGCTGCTCAAGGGTGGTGAGGGAGGCGTGTTTGCCTATGGCGATGGCCACCAGGGTCACCCGATTGGCAAACTCCCGCCGCCAGCGTTCAATGGCGCCGCTCGGGTCATCGGTGGGTTTGCCGTCGGTCATCAGGTACACCACCGGCCGCCAATCGCCCTTTTGCTGCGGGGTGGTTTTAATCAGGTTGCGGTTTAACTCATCCATCAAGTGCTCCAGCGCCACCCCCAAACAGGTGCCCGCCCCTATGGGCAGGCGCGGCGGGTAGAACATGGCCAGCTCCGTTAAGGGCGCCAGAGTGCGGGTTTTGCCCGCGAAGGCCAGCACCGATAGATGCACGGTTTCCAGGGCGTGGGGGTCGGTGCGCAGGCTTTTTACCAGCCGCTCCAGGCCCACCTGCAGTTGGCGCAGGTTGTCCCCCACCATGGATTCAGACACATCGAGCAGGAAAAATATGGGTAAACGGCGCATAGAAGCTCCTTGTTGATCACGAGGGGTGCCTAAACATAACTCAAACGCCCAGCCGCAGTAGGCTTGACGGGCGTTGTTTTAACGGGTGTTGTGGGGCTAAAACACTAGGTTAATTTCCGGCGGCGGAGGCGGCAGCGAACTGTTAGACGATGCGGCCTGCTGCCCGCCGGACACCACCGCCGCGCTCACCCACTGGAAAAACGACGCAAACGTAGCGCTGTCCATAGTATCCAGGCTCACCACCTGATTGGTCAGCTCCTTGAGCTGATCCGGCACACTCTTAGGCCCCGCCGCACAGGCGATCACTGCAGCGAAAGGCGCGGCTTTGACGCGCGGAATGGCCTCTTCATAGGCCAGGGTGTCGGAGGGTTTGCCGTCGGTCATGATAAATAACAGCGGCCGCCAGTCACCGGCCTGCTCGGCATCGGCCTTTACCAAGTCCCGCTGCAGGCGGTCGCAGACAAATTCCAGCGCCTCACCTAAAAACGTCGCCCCCGAGTTGGGGCAGACGATTTCCGGCAGCTGCAGCTGGGTGAGCGCGGTGAGGGGCAGCACCTCCTGCACGGTGGAATCAAAGGTGATGATACTCAGGTACACGCTCTCTAGGGCGTAGGGGTTTTGCCGCAGGCTCGCCAACATACTGCGCAGGCCCACGTTGACAGACTCTATGGGTTCGCCGCGCATGGAGCCGGAGGTATCCAGCAGTAAATACACGGGTAAGCGACGGGTGGACATAAGCAGGCTCCTGTACTTAAAAAGCTGGGGGCAACCCCGCAGCAAGCAAAGCCGCCAGGGAACCACACTTGGGCGCCGCAATTCAACCGCCTGGCGTCACAGTCTTGGTGGCCTGCCCCCCAACTCAGCCCGATTGGGAGGCAAAAACCTGCATGGCCGTTTTTCGGTTAAAGCGGCGGCAGGTGATCCAGCTTGGCCAACAGGCGCGCAAGCGAGGTGCCGTAATGGGCCTTTTGATAGCCCAAGCGCTTGCCGTCCCCCGCAAGCCCTGTGCGGGCGGACACCTGCAGGGTTTTATCCAGCAGCAACAGGGCGCACACCGCATCATAGGAGCGTTTGAGCAGGCTGCCCGCCAGGCGCTCGTCCAGCTGCCCCAGCAAAGCATCCAGCGCTAGCGCTGGCTCATCAAAAGCGGCCAGAGCCTGTTCACCCAGCAGAGCCATCAGCGTTGTTAGTTCCTGCAGCGCACCGGCCAGCGCACTGGGCGGCGGCAGCGCCTGCACAGCCGCCAGCGCGTCCGCAGCGGCCTGCTGATGCGGCGCCTGGGCCAGTGCCCAGAGGGCCTGCTGCAGCTGAGCGGCCGTGGGGTTGGCGGGTTTTACCGTGGCGGCGAGCTGCTGGCACAGGCGGCGCAACGGCGCCGGATGCAGGCGCAACTGGGCCTGGCCGCCGGGCCATTGGGCCAGCAGCAAACGCACCAGCGCCAGCTCCGGCGGCACCCACAGCTGCGCAGACGCGCTGGGCAAGCCCAGCCGCTGCATGCTTCCCGCCAGGCGGTCGGCGGTTAACAGAGGGTTGAGGTCCACCAGCGTGTCTAAGTCGGCGTTCAACCAGAGCAGGCGCCGCTGACGCTGAATCACTGGCCGGTGCAGCACCACTATATTGGGGGCCTGGCTGTAGCTCTGGCGGTTTAACTGGGCCAAAGCCTGGGCAAAGCGGTCGCTGAAAATTCCCCGCAGAGTTTTTTCGTCCAGGCCGAATTTCGGTGCCAGTGCGGTGAAGGAGTAATACACACCCAGTTGCCACAGCCGCTGGGCTAAGCGGCTAGTAATGCGGTGAGCCTCGGCTATGTTGGCCACCGGCTCGTTGAAGGTTATCTGGCAATCCTTGCAGCGCAGGCGGCGGCGCGCAATCTCCAGAAGCACCGACTTATTCTCGATGGGCAGATCGCGGATACGCCACACCAAGCGGCCATACCCCACTACCGCCTTGCTGCCACAGGCGCTACAGGCAACGGCTTTCGGCTCAGTCTCCAGGCCAATAGTGAGGCGATTGGCCTGCTCCTGCATATAACGCAGGCGCACACCCTTCAGAGGCATGCTCCAGACGGGGCCTTCGGCTGTCATTGTGCACCTCTCATATTCAGGAATAATTTATGTATTTATTCGTCGATTAATCGCTCACCACTTTATTAATAACCAGTAAAAGCCTCGATTAAATCCGCATAGGTCGATGTGTTGGCGATGCCTAACCATAAATTAATCCGCAATAATTGAAAAGCCATAGGGTCTTGGCGGCAGGCATCTATGTGCTAACCTCCTTGCAACCTAACCACACCCCTACCCCGTGCCAAACGGGGCTGGATATTGCGCGCCCACGCCAGGCGCCACCCTTTGTCGAGGAGCCGTTCACCGCAATGAAACATTTCACCTGGTCATTCATCATCACTATCGTTCTGATGGCCCTCGCCACCTGGTGGGGCTATAGCCGGGGCGGCCTGCCCGGCGCTCTGCAAGCACTGCTCATCACCAGCATCCTGGCGGTGATGGAAGTCTCCCTCTCGTTTGATAACGCCGTAGTCAACGCCTCGGTGCTGCGCACCTGGAATGCCTTTTGGCAAAAGCTGTTTTTAACCGTCGGTATTCTGGTGGCCGTATTTGGTATGCGGCTGGTATTCCCCATCGCCATAGTGGCGGTGGCCACCGGCCTTGGCGTTGTGGAGGTGATGGATCTTGCGCTTAACAACCCAGATGAATACTCCCGCCAGCTCACCGATCACCACCCCCAAGTGGCAGCCTTCGGCGGCGCCTTCTTGATGCTGGTATTTTTAAACTTCCTGTTCGATGAAGAAAAAGACGTGCACTGGCTGGGCTGGATCGAAGAGAAATTCGGCGCCCACGGCAACGAAGGCCTCTCCACCTTGCTGACCATGCTGGCCGTCTACGGCGCCTCCTTGCTGGTGCCCGAAGCGATTAAATTGTCGGTGTTGATGTCGGGTATCGGCGGTATCGCCATCTACCTGGCGGTCAACTACTTAAGCGGTTTGCTGGAGGCCAAAGAAGAGGTCAGCCACACCGGCGAGGTTATCCTCAAAGGCAGCATCGGCGGCTTTTTATACCTAGAGGTCCTCGATGCCTCCTTTAGCTTTGACGGTGTAATCGGCGCCTTTGCCATCACCAAAGACGTGGTCATCATCATGATTGGCCTGGCCATCGGCGCTTTCTTCGTGCGCTCCATGACGATTTTTTTGGTGCGCCAAGGCACCCTTGAAGCCTATGTGTACCTAGAACACGGCGCCCACTACGCCATTGGCATACTGGCCGCGATTATGTTGTTGAGCGTGACCTACCACATTCCTGAGTGGTTTACTGGCCTATCGGGCGTGGCGTTTATCGGCCTGTCCCTCTGGTCGTCGATCCGCCACCGCCGCCTTGAGGCCGCTAAGGCCTAGAGCAATCCGGTATGGCGATCAGCCTGCGCAAAGGCCGCAATTTAAACCTCTCCAAAACCGACCCCAGCCTGCGCCACCTGCGGCTGGGGCTGGGGTGGAACGCCAACGCCTGCGAAGACGGCGATTTTGACCTGGACGCGAGCATTTTTATGCTCACGGACGCAGGCAAGGTGCGCGGCGATGGGGACTTTATTTTCTACGGCCAGCTGCACTCCAGTTGCGGCGGCGTGGAACACACCGGCGATAACCGCACCGGCCTTGGCGATGGCGACGATGAAATGCTCAATATCCAGCTGGCCAAGATCCCTCGGGAAATCGCCCGCCTGGTAGTGGCCGTTACCATCCACGAGGCCGAGGCGCGGCAGCAAAATTTCGGCAAGGTGGAAGACGCGTTTATACGCTTGGTCAATTTGGACACGGGAACCGAACTTGCCCGCTTCGATCTGACCGAGGATTATTCCAGCCAGACGGCGCTGATTTTTGGCGAACTGTACCGCGCTGGCGAGGATTGGAAATTCAAAGCCGTGGGGCAAGGCTATGCGGGCGATTTGCGCGCTCTGGCCCTTTTACACGGCGTGGATGTGCAGTGACAAAGCACTGCATAAAACTGATGTAGTAATTCAACAGCAACACCTTAACCTCAACCCTAGGAGCACTGATTATGGCTATTAGTTTACAAAAAGGCGGCAACGTCAATTTAAGCAAAGAAGCCCCAAGCCTGAAGAAACTCATCGTAGGCCTCGGCTGGGATCCTCGCGCCACCGACGGCGCCGCCTTCGACTTAGACGGCAGCGCCTTCCTGCTCAAAGGCGACGGCAAAGTGCGCTCTGATGCGGACTTCATCTTCTACAACAACCTCAAATCCGCCGATGGCTCCATTGTGCACCTAGGCGATAACACTACCGGCCAGGGCGACGGCGACGACGAGCAACTGACCATCGACCTAGCCTTAGTGCCTGCTGATGTAGAGCGCGTAGTGGTAGCCGTAACCATCCACGATGCCGACGCGCGCCGCCAAAACTTCGGCCAAGTAGGCAAGGCCTACATCCGCGTCTTAAACGCCGATGGCGAAAAAGAAATCGCCCGTTTTGACCTCTCCGAAGACGGCTCCACTGAAACCGCCATGATCTTCGGTGAAGTCTACCGCGCAGGCGCCGAGTGGAAATTTAAAGCCGTCGGCCAGGGTTTTGCCGGTGGCCTAGGCCCCTTGGCGCGCTCTTACGGCATCAACGCCTAAACCCTTTAACCCTTCGCTACCTGCCGGTGGCGAAGGGTTTTAGCTTCTGTCAGCGAGGACAAGCGATGTTAGAACTGCGCCCCAATTGCGAATGTTGCGACAAAGACCTGCCCGCCGACAGCCTTGACGCCATGATCTGTACCTTTGAATGCACCTTTTGCCGCAGCTGTGCGACGACTGTATTAGCGGGGGTTTGCCCCAACTGCAGCGGCAACCTGGTGGCCCGCCCAGTGCGCCCGGCCGCCCTGTTAAAGAAATACCCCGCAGCAACTGAACGCGTGGTTAAGCCCGGCGGCTGTTTACGCCCACACATTTTGACCTAACAACATTTAGCCCCACGGAGCTCGGTTATGACTGTATTTACCACCACAGGTGATGTAGATCCTTTTTTACACGTCGCCATGCAGCGGGGCGATAAAATTTTTTGCGAATCCGGCGCCATGGTGATGATGGATGCCACGCTGGATTTAAAAGGCAAAATGGGCGGCGGCTTTGGCGCTGCCCTCATGCGTACCTTCGCCAACGGCGAATCGTTTTTCCAGCAGCATATTGAAGCCGTGCGCGGCGACGGCGACTGTTTATTATCCCCCGCCATGCCCGGCGCCATGGATGTAGTCGAAGTCGGCAAAAACCGTTATTTATTAAACGACGGCGCCTTTGTAGCGGCCACTTCCGGCGTGGAATTAAAAGTGCGCACACAAAATATCGGCAACGCTATTTTTGGCCAGTCCGGCGGGTTTTTCCTGATGGAAGCCAGCGGCCAGGGCCAATTAGCCGTGTCCGGTTTTGGCTCTATGTTTCAATTAAATGTTGAACCCGGCAAAGACGTCATTATTGATAATTCCCATGTAGTCTGCTGGGACGCCAATTTACACTATGAAATTTCCGTCACCACCGGAAGTTCAAGCGGCGGTGGTTTAGGCGGCATGCTGGGCAATTTAGTCAACAGCGCCACCAGCGGCGAAGGCATAGTGTTGCGCTTTAGCGGCGCAGGCAAAGTGTTTATCTGCTCGCGCAACCGCAAGTCGTTTATTGAGTTATTCACCAAGCCCTAAGCTATTTTTAATTACCTCCAAACCCTCACTGTACGGAGCAACACCATGTCCATTAATTTGCAAAAAGGTCAAAAAATTTCCCTCGACAAAGAAGCGGGCGTCGCCCTCACTAAAATCATCATGGGCCTAGGCTGGGACGTTGTGCAGCCAGAGAAAAAAGGTCTCTTTGGTTTTTTAGGTGGCAATAAAGAAGTGGACGTTGACCTAGACGCCTCCTGTATTTTATTTGACGAGCAAAACAACGCGGTAGACGCCGTTTGGTTTCGCCAATTGCGCTCTAAAGACGGCTCCATTCAACACACCGGCGATAACCGCACCGGTGCAGGCGACGGTGACGACGAACAAATTATCGTTAACCTCACCCAAGTACCCGCCAATGTTAAAAGCCTGGTATTTACCGTGAATAGTTTTACCGGCCAGAATTTCTCGCAAATTGCCAACGCCACCGTGCGCCTGGTAAATGCTGGCAACAATTCAGAAGTGGCGCGTTTTAATTTATCCGGCCTTGGCAATTACAACGCACAAATTATGGCCAAGCTGTACCGCCATGGCGGCGAATGGAAATTACATGCGATTGGTGAAACCGCCAATGGCCGCACATTTAATGAATTAATGCCGGCGATTGTGCCGCATCTTTAATTGCCCCGACACTATACCTCCTCTGCACAGAGGGGGTTCTTAATAAAGTATTGTGTGCTGATTTTTCCGAGCGCTACGGACAACCATAAACCCCTTCCCAGCCCTCCCGTGCATAAATCACTTGCTTGTGATTTATGCACGGGAGGTAATGTCATTTAGTTAAGGATTGGGTGCGGTTTTCCCAGCGGTTATATGCTCGCCCAGAAACCCCACCCCAACCCTCCCCTTAAAAAGGGGAGGGGGCAGGACAGCCTTGAAAACAAGCGAAATACCTTCGCTTAAGGTTTTTTGGCTCCTCCCCCTTTTGCACAAATTGCAGGGGCAATTTGCACAGCGCAGCTGCCTAACGGGTAGGCCACAGGGATGTGGTTTATGCACGAGGAGGCCGGGTGGGGGTGTTTGAGGTGAGGAAAAGGTAGCCAACCTGCAAACCTAACGACATTAGATAAATCGCCAAAGCGGCTTACGGCTTTATTTGCAGCTGTTTTCCATTCGGCAACGCGTAAAAATCTGCGCCTGGCACCATCAATTTAATGTCCATTTTTATTTCAACCTTTTGGTATTTCTAATCCATGACCCGAGTCTGGTTCAATAAAACCTTTTCCTCTCTGGCCGCCGCACTGCGCCTGATACGCCAGGGCGACACACAACATAATTACCGCATTATCTGCAGCAATACCAACCCCCACGCACCGGCCTTTTTGGCGGCGGATGAACATTTTGTTGAGCCTAAAGGCTTGTTAGGCCAAGAGTACGCACAGTGGTGTTTAGCCTTTTGCGCCGCGCATAAAATTAATATTTTTGTGCCGGGTAAAGAAGCTAGTGTCATTGCCAGTATGCACGGGCAATTCGCCGATGTAGGCACGCGGGTGTTATCCACCGCAAGCGGCGAATATTTGCGGTTAATTAACGACAAAGGCCGCTTTTGCCAAAGCCTTGATTTACCCTTGGCCCCGCCAGCGGAATTTCGCGTGGTGGAAACCCTGGCGCAATTTGATGCAGCCTTTGATGAGCTGCGCAGCCGCCACGACAAACTCTGCATTAAGCCTTCTTCTTCCGTATTTGGCTTAGGGTTTAGTGTGCTGGATGAAAAACGCTCCAGCGCGGAAATTTTATTAGAGGGCGTGCCCTACCACATTAATGTACAGGACTTGCGCCGAGGCTTAGAAACAATGGGCGCGTTTAAAAAAATGCTGCTGATGGAATATTTACCCGGCCACGAATACAGCGTGGATTGTGTGGCCGACAATGGCCGCTTAATTACCGCCGTGCCCCGGCGTAAATCGTTAATTTCTGGGCGCGGGCAGACCATTGATCTGCGTGATGACATTTTAGTCAGCGTGCAAAAACTCGCCGCCGACTATCAATTAAATGGCTTTTTTAATGCCCAATTTCGCGAGCGCAAACAGGGTCGCCTTGGCCTCTTGGAAATTAACGCTCGCTTATCCGGCGGCGTGGCCATGGCCTGTTTGGCCGGGCCGAATTTGCCCTACATCGGCATAGCCGGGTTTGATCGCGGTTTTGATCAGCTGGAAATTCCACCGATTCGCAACGGCATGCGCGTAACCGAAATCGCCCAGGCTACGGAGCTGCTGTGAACGCTATTTCCACTCAAGCGCCACCGCAGCCGCCCGTGCGGATCACTATGCCCACAGGCGAATTGCAGCTGCAGTTCACCCAAGGGCACGCGCGGCAGGATGAATTATTAGGTTTTGGCGCCAGGGCCAACAGCAAACGAGGCTTTTTATTCGTCAGCAAAATTCTGGCTAAACACTGGCCGGTACAACCCACCAAGATGCTCGCTATACACGAGGAAATGGCCGCACAAATTCCCGCCCTGCCCGGCCCGCTGGTGTTTATCGCCCTGGCCGAAACCGGCGTAGGCCTCGGCCAGGGGGTGTTTGAAGCCTACCGCCGCCAGCATCCGCAGCAGGCCTGCTTATTTATCCACAGCACTCGCTACCCCATGGCGGGCTGCAGCCTTATTGAATTTGCCGAACCCCACAGCCACGCCCCGCGCCAGTACCTGCACCTACCCGCTGATGCAGCCCTCAATGAGTTATTCTGCAGCGCCCGCAGCCTGGTGTTGGTTGACGACGAGGCCAGTACCGGCAACACCTTTATCAACCTCGCCCAGGCCTGCCGTCGCCACTGCCCTGCTTTGAGCCATGTACACCTGGCCACTGCGGCCAACTTTATGTCCGCCGCTGCCCGCGCCAGGGTTGAGGCGAGCTTTGGCCTGCAGTGGAGCCTAGCCGCCCTCATCGCAGGGCACTATGAGTTCACACCCGTCGCCTGCGACCTCAAGGCTCCTGCCGCCCAAGCCGACAGTCGCAAACCCAGCGGCGCCAGCAGCCGCTTTGGCCGTTTAGGCCTAGCTCAGCCCCTTGCCCCACCCCATTCTCTGGCGCTCCAGCTCAGCGAAGACATAGAACCCGGCGCCAAAGTACTGCTGCTGGGCACCGGGGAATTTATGCACTGGCCGTTTTTGCTGGGCCTGTGTTTAGAGCAACTGGGCCATGCCGTTTGGGTGCAATCCACCACTCGCTCGCCCATTCTCACCTGGGGCGCGGTGCAGCACAGCCTGCACTTTGACGATAACTACGGCGAAGGTGTGCCTAATTATCTGTATAACCTGGCACCGGGTTTGTACGACGAAGTGATTATTTGTCATGAAACTGCCGAGAATGACGCGCTGCGCGCATTGGCCGGTATGGTTGGCGGGCGGCTGGTGGATTGCTCGTTTAAGAGCGACCTATAAAGTGGCTATTTCTTTAAGCCGTGGCTGTGTCATTCGGCTGTGGCATTCATGTCATTAGGCTAAGGCCGAACTGTAGGGGCAACCCTTGTGGTTGCCCAGTGCGCCCCGGCTAGGGATGAGGATTTACACAGCAGCGGGCACCTTCAAGGAGCGCCCCTAGGGCAATGTCATTAAGTTAAGCCCAGCTCCCTCACCCTAGCCCTCTCCCAAAGGGAGAGGGGACAGTGTGTGCTAACCCTGGAGAGCTTGCTTTTAGCTCCCCCTCCCGTTGGGACGACTGCATGGATGCAGGAGGTAGAGTCACGCTGGGAGCAGTTACCGAGAGGGTAAGGATAAGAATAGAAGCGGGAAACAGGTCAAAATCCTTAACTTAATGACTTTGCCCCCCAGGGCGGCAGGTTAAATAACAAACCTTATGTAAAGGCGCGGCAGCACAGGCTCATTACACCCATAAAAAGACGCCAGACCCGAGATTGATCGTGAAGACATTTTTATTTACCGACCTGGACGACACCCTCTTCCAAACCCTCGCCAAATGCCCGCCCGGGCAGGAGTTGGTTGCGGCCGCTTTTTTAGCGGACGGCCGGGCCAATTCATTTAGCACCCCAGGCCAGCGAGCGCTGCTTGAACTCTTCGCCGCTCAGTCCACCATTATCCCCACCACCGCACGGGATCTGGCCTCTTTCCAACGAGTGGCCCTGCCCATCCGCTTCACCAGCTACAGCATTCTCAACTTCGGCGGCTTGGTGTTAAGGCCCGATGGCGGCCTGGACGCGGATTGGTTCAGCCTTATGCAGGCGGATATGGCCGAGGCGAAGGCGGGGCTTGTGGACATTACCGGTCGCTTGGATGCCTACTGCACGCAAAAAGGCCTGCCCAATCGCGCCCGCATTATCAGCGATGCAGGCATAGCGTTTTTTGCCCTGCTCAAAGACCCGGAGAAAAACCTCAGCCGCCTAAACGCGCTAGAACAAGCGGTGATTCAACCCTGGCTTGGCGGTGAGGGTAAGGATTTTGTTCTGCACACCAATGGCAACAACCACGCGATATTGCCTAAAAGCCTGGATAAGTCCCGCGCCGTGGCCTATGTGAGCGACTTATTAAGGGCTGAGCACGGCGAGATCCTCACCTTCGGCATGGGCGATAGCCGCTCGGATGGGCCGTTTTTAGCCCTCTGCGATTACGCCATCACCCCGCACCACAGCCAGCTATCCAAACTCTGTTTTGGCGAACCGGCCAGGAGCGCGCCGTGAGCGCCCCAGCCTACACGCCGTTTAGCGGCAGTTACGCGCCGGAGGATGTGCAGTTTGTCCTCAACCGGCTGCCGCCCCAGCCGGTGGTGACGGTGGCGGAAAAAGAGCGGCTGATTCAATCCGGCGCGCGCCACTACAGCCAAATGTTGTCCGCCGAAGCGGCGCCCAGCCCGGCCTATCAAGCCCTGTTTGCAGACGCCTGCCAGCGCAACCAGGTGGCTATGGCCGAGGACTGCCTGACCCTGGCGGCTCTGATCGCTGCGCGCAAAGCGGGGCCGATTACGCTTATCTCACTGATGCGCGGCGGCACCCCAGTGGGGGTTGTACTCAACCGTCTGCTGCGCGATTGGTTAAAGCGCCCGGTGCAACATTACAGTCTGTCGATTCTGCGCGATAAAGGCCTGGATAGCGCGGCCCTCGCCTATGTATTGGCGCAGGGCGCGGTGCCTGAATCCATAGTGTTTGTAGACGGCTGGACCGGCAAAGGAGTGATCGCCCGCGAGCTGGCAAGCTCGGTTAACGCCTTTAATGCCCAGCGCGGCACCGCCATAGACGCAGGCCTCTACGCCCTGGTGGATTTAGCCGGTGTGAGCCTAGGTGCGGCCAGTACTGCGGATTATCTGCTGCCCTCATCCATTTTAAACGCCACGGTATCGGGCCTCGTCAGCCGCTCGCTGCTGAGCCCAGAGGCACCGCCGGGGGCCGCGCCGGAGACACTGCACGGCTGTGTGTATTATGAACACCTGGCGGCGGCGGATGTGTCCCGCTGGTTTGTGGATCTGATTAGCCGCCAGGCGTTGGCATTGGCGAGCGGAGGCAAAAGCCCTGCACAGTACGCTGCGCGGGCAGCCGACACCGGCCATTTAGCGGCGCGCTCACAGGCGTATCTGCAGGCCTGCCAAGTGGCCCATGGCATCAGCGATATCAACCTCATCAAACCGGGCATAGGCGAGGCCACCCGCGTGCTGCTGCGCCGCGCCCCTAGGCTTATCATCCTGCGCGCGAGCAGCGCCTGTGAAGTGGCCCACCTGCGCCTGTTGGCAGAAGACAAGCATGTGCCGGTAGTGGAAGACCCAAGCCTGCCCTATCAAGCAGTTTCCTTAATTAAGAGTTCCCCCGATGGCTAAAATAACCACCCTAGGCGCCTCCTTGTATGTGCCTGCCACCCATAAAAATCTCGCCCAGATCGCCAGTGGCGATTTGCGCTCGGTTATTTTCTGCACCGAAGATGCCTTAAACAGCAGCGAACTGCCGGCCGCCCTCGCCAATCTACAGGCGGTACTGCCCCTGTTGCCCAATGACGGCCTGCGCCAGCGCTTTGTGCGCGTGCGCAATTTGGATGTGCTCGATGCACTACTGCAGATGCCAGGCATTGAGCACCTGACGGGTTTTGTGATTCCCAAGGCCACTCGGCATAACTTCCCCGCCTATTTTGCCGCCCTGCGCCATACCCAGCACCTGCTGATGCCGACCTTAGAAACGGTGGAAGTGTTCGATGATCAGGAGATGGTGTTATTTCGCGCCTGTTTGCAGCAGCCGGAGGTACAGGGGCGCATTCTGGCCCTGCGCATCGGCGGCAACGACCTCTTAGCCCTGCTCGGCATCCGCCGCCCGCGCGCCTTAAGTATCTACCGCACCCCCTTGGGGCTGGTGATCGCTAAACTCACGACGCTATTTCGCCCCTACGGCTTCGCCCTCACAGCACCTGTGTTTGAGCACTTGGATAACAGCGCCCTGCTGGCCGAGGAATTAGCCGAAGACCTGGCCCATGGCATGGTGGGCAAAACCGCCATTCACCCCAGCCAAGTAGGTTTAATCGACCAACACTACCGAGTGCCCCACGCCGATATAGAAGTGGCTCTGCGGGTCATGGATGCGGCCGCACCAGCGGTATTTAAAATGCACGATTCCATGTGTGAAGTGGCCACCCACAGCGCCTGGGCTAAAAGCGTCGTGGAGCGAGCGAGGGTATTTGGTGTGCAGCAGGTGGAGGAAAGTGGTGAGCTGAAAATGAATGTGCAGGCCTGATCAAACCTGAAGGGAGGCGCCCAGGCCGGAGCGGTGAGCGTTGTTGACCGGGCACTGGGCAAACGCCATTTGCGCCCAACAGGCCAGGCTAGTAGGTATCGTCCTCATCCGCCAGGCTGTCCTCAGCCTCGGCCTCCAGCAGATACTGCAGGGCGCGGTGGTACTCGGTCACGCGCAGCAAATCGGCCTTATTGACGGACTTTAAGCGCTTTAGATTCAGGTTGTCCTGGATATCCAGAATCTTCACCTTGCGGGCCAGGGGTTCATCGGCGATGCGCTCGATAAACTCCTCGTAGGTCTCGTCGATCTGCCGCGTGAGCGCCGCCACAGCGGCGGCTATATGGGCGGGAATACCCGCTTGCTGGAGGTCCTCTTCGGTCAGCTCAGAATCCTCCAACACATCGTGCAGCAGCGCCGTCACTTGAGTGTCCGGTTCATCTGCTGTCATCATGAGCCGCAGAGGGTGCAGAATATAGGGGGCGCCAGCCTTGTCTTTTTGACCGGCGTGGGCAATTAGCGCTATGCCCAAAGCCTTTTCTAAAACATCGGCGGGTGGTTGATACATAAAAACTCCCCAGGTGAAGGTCTGGCCGTTGAGGCGCGGCAGTATATAGACCCCATCGAATAAATTCACTGTGAGCCTAGCCGGTGCAGCGCCGTTAAGTACAACTGCAACTTTAGTTGGGTAGACGTGATCCAGCTAACAATAAAGGGTTAGTTTTGAACTGTGTCGGGCGGCCAAATGGCGTATATTGCCGCCCCGAATCCGCCACGCCAAGTGAGTTATCGATGGACTTTGGGGCTGCTCTCAATCGCTGTTTATGCCTGCTGCTCGGCTGGCTAGTCTGCGTCAGCCTGACGCAGGCGCAGACATTGCCCCAGGTAAGCGCACTGCCCGATGACGGCTTCAGTGTTGACACCATCGCCCTCGCCCCCACCGAACGCTGGCAGCCGCTCAGCGACGCCCACCTCTCCCTAGGCTTTAATACCCGCCCCCACTGGCTGCGCCTGCAGCTAAAGGCCAGCCCAAGCCCAGCCTTTTTACTGCTGGCCTACCCGCACCTGGATTATGTGCGGCTTTACCAGCTGCAGAACGGGCAGCTGATAAAACAAGTGAGCACCGGCGACATGCTGCCCTTTAGCATGCGCCCCCTGGCCCACCGCTACTTTGTTTTTCCGCTCGATGCCAGTGCCAGCGAGCAAACACTCTACCTCTGGGTGCAGACCAGCGGCCTGTTGCAGGTGCCGCTCAAAATTGTCTCGCGGGAGGAATTAGCCCAGGGCGACCAACTCTACCTGCTCACCCAAGGCCTTTATTACGGGTTTTTTCTAGCCGCCAGCCTGTTTGCCTTGTTCCTGTATCTGGCCCACCGCGACACTACTTACGGCCTCTTTAGCCTGCTGGTGCTGGCCTATGCCGGCATTGAAGCCCTCTACAGCGGCTTGGGTTTTGGCTACCTCTGGCCGAATTGGCCCGCCCTCAACCAGATGACCCTGCCTATCTGCCTGGCCTTTGCCGTCGCCATGGCGGCGCGCTTCTCCCTGCGGGTCTTTCGGCTGCAGGTTGGCCAACGCGGCTATCGCCTGGGCCAGAGCCTCTTTTGGAGCGCACTGCTGCTGATGGCGCTCACGCCCCTGCTGCCGATGGCGCTGGCGCTGCAGGCCTGCCTGCTGCTGATCGCCCTGCACTGCGGCCTGCAAACTGGCCTCGGCGTCTATTGGCTCTCCACCAAACGCGCAGGCGGCGGCTGGTACTTTGCGGCTTGGGCGATTTTTTCCCTCGGCACGCTAAGCGCCTCGCTCAACTACTGGGGGCTGCTGGCCGATGGCACCTCCATGTTCGGTCTCAACCAGGCGGCGAGCCTGCTGCAGGTGATTCTGCTCACCTTTATGGTCTGCTACCGGGTGAAAATCGATTACTCCAGCCGCCTCAGTGCCGAGTTTGCCGCTCGCGCCGAGCAGACCCGCGCTATAGAACAGGAGCAGGCGCAGGCCCAGCAACTGGCGCAGGCGGTGGAAGAAAAAACCGCCGCCCTGCAGGCCGCCCTGTGTGAGGTGAGCAAACTCAACATGGAGCTGTCCAAACAAACCATCACCGACAGCCTCACCGGCCTGTTTAACCGCCGCCACTTTGACCACCTGCTGGACAGCGAAGTGCGCCGCGCCGCCAGAGAGCACAGGCCGATCAGTTTGGTGCTCATCGACATAGATCACTTCAAGAAAATCAACGACACCTACGGCCACCCGGTGGGCGACGACTGCCTGATTCAACTGGCGCGCCTGCTGCGCCAAGTGGTGCGCCAGCCACCGGATATAGTGTTCCGCTTTGGCGGTGAGGAAATGGCACTCTTGTTGCCTGGCTCTGACGCTGCAGGTGCGCAGGTAGTGGCAGAAAAAATCTGCAGTTTGGTGGCGGCGAATGAATTCTGTTACCCCGCCGGGTGCCTCCAGCTGACCTTGAGTTTGGGCGTGGGCAGCCTAATCCCCGAGCAGAACACACAGCCTAGGGAGGTGTTTGAGCTGGCGGATGAAGCGCTTTATTTGGCCAAAAACCGGGGTCGCAACCGCGTGGCGTGTCTGACCCGCAGCGACAGAATCGCGGCGAATTAGACTGGCGATTTTGGCGCTGCTCGCGTACCCTGAGCGGCCACCCTCGCAGTTTGATGGACATCTGCCAAAATAAAAGCGTGTGGAATTTTAGGTGTACAACTCATGACTTATTGTGTGGCAATTAAGCTCAACGACGGCTTAGTGTTTGCGGGTGACACCCGCACCAACGCAGGCGTGGACCATGTGGCCACGTATCGCAAATTATTTACCTTCACCAACAACAGCACCCATTCAATTGTGCTGCTCAGCTCCGGCAACCTCGCCACCACTCAGGCCCTGGTAGAAACCCTCAGCCGGCTGTGCCATAACCAGGCCGAGGGGCTGTTCGAGCTGCCCTCCATGTTTGATATAGCCTCGCGGGTGGGCAAAAAACTCGTCGGCCTCATCCAAGAGGGCAGCGGTGCCTCCAGTTATCAGGGCGTAGATTTTGGGTGCAACCTGCTGCTCGGCGGCCAGGTGCACGGCGAAGTGCCGCGCCTATTCCACATCTACCCCCAGGGTAATTTTGTCGAAGCCAGCGCCGAGACACCTTTTTTACAGATCGGCGAAGAAAAATACGGCAAGCCTATTCTCGACCGCATCATAGCCCCCACCACCCCCATACAAACCGCCCTTAACTGCGCCCTGGTGTCCCTCGACTCCACCATGAAAAGTAACATGACGGTGGACATGCCCCTGGACATATTGATCTACCTGCGCGACAGCTTTGACCTCAGCCGCCAGCGCCGCATTGACCGCGACGACGAGGATTTCCTCAGCATGCGCCGCTACTGGGGCGCAGGCCTGCGCCGCCTGCTGGACGACATGCCGCCCTTCACCGTGTAAATGCCCCGCCTCGACCAATTATTGGTGCAGCAGGGCTTCGCCCAATCCCGCACCCAAGCGCAAAAACTCATTGCCAACGGCTGTGTCGCAATACACAGCCAGGGCCTGTGGCAGGCCTGCACTAAGCCTGCCACCCAGCTTGATACAAGCACCGCCCTAAAGGTGACTGAGCTGGACGAACTGCAATTTGCCTCCCGCGCCGGCCTCAAACTGCAGCACGCCCTCACACAGCTCAACTGGCCCATCAGCGGCAGCTGGTTGGACGTAGGCCAATCCACCGGCGGCTTTACCGACTGCCTGCTGAAGGCCGGTGCCTGCCAGGTGGTGGGCGTTGAAGTGGGCAGAGATCAGCTGATTGCGCGCCTGCGCAGCGACCCTCGCGTGGCGTGCCTGGAGGGCGTCAACGCCCGCGCGCTGCCGCTTGAACAGCTGCACCGACTCGCTCCAGGCGGTTTCACTGGCGCCGTTATGGATGTGTCTTTTATTTCGCAAACCCTCATCCACCCTGAGCTGGCCAAATTAATGCCAGCGGGCAGCCGCTTGCTCAGCCTGGTTAAACCCCAGTTTGAGGCCGGGCCTGAATTTTTAGGTAAGGGCGGCATAGTGAGCGACCCCGCCGCGTACGAGCGAGTGCACGCAAAAATCGACGCCTCATTGCGGCAGAGTGGTTTTGTATTAATGGATTATTTTGCCAGCGCAATTACCGGTGGTGATGGCAACCGGGAGTTTTTTGCAGCGGCTTATTTAGCTGGCCCACAGGCTTAAACATTTAACAGGCTGTTAATGCATACACGCTGCCTACAGCAGCTTTTTCATTGCCTGTTACTGCGTGTTTTCATCTCATCAATATTTAAAGCAACGTCGATTAATAAATTTTTGCACACGCGTCGCAAGTGAAAAATCGCCCGCACGCGTAACGCATTTTTAACAAATCTGCCTGTTTTTAAATTGCTTGTACCACCGCAATAAAGCGCGCAGCCCGGATGGAGCGCAGCGCAATCCGGGCTACTCAACGTAAAAATCCCCTTGTGGGCGCCCAATATGGATTCAACAAGGTTTCTAAAAAATACGGCGTATTCAGCCTATAAAAATATTACCCGACAAAAACCACCTCCCGAAAAAACCGCCCAAATCCAGAGCCCCAAACTAAAAAAGCCCCAATAACATCGGCTATTGGGGCGCACAAGGTACAAGCATGGGTATTTATTTGGTGCTGATCAACACCTCAGGAGCAACGCCTATTTGAGTAACTTTCCCTCTGGCATCGGTGATGGAACCGCGCAATTTAAGGCCTTTGCCATCACCCAGGTTCTGCGTGAATTTTAATTCGCCCGTACCATATAACCAACTAGGTGTATTTTCGCCCAGAGCTGCACTCAGCGGCACAGCGCCATTGATCTCTGCAAGCACTTGCTCGTCGGCATTGAGCACTTGTAATTTAGTGCTAAACGGGAAATTGCCCTGGCTGCTCAACACACTAATAGCCAAAGAATTAGTGCTAAGGGTATAGGCAGCGGAGGCCACAACTGTAGTTACCGTGGTGACTTTAGTGTTGATAACAGACGCGATCTGGCCATCATCGGTTGATTCGTTAGCGGCAACCGAACCATTCACATTAATACCAGAGACCTCGCTTTCGGCAGCAAAAAAGCGCGTGAATTTAAGCGTAAACTCAGCTTTACAGGCGACGTTTAACCAATAAATACCCTGGCTGTCGGTGATAGCAAAATCAAACGAGCCCTCTAAGGATTCGCTTGGCGCCTGGGCAACCACCGGGTATTGCACCAAGGGCGCCATAGAGTCATCGGTCACGCGCCCCTGTATTTGACACAACTTAGGCCGTTTAATCGCCACCGTTTGAATGTCAGGATTTGTACAATTGCGCGTGAGATTAATGGCTTCATTTACCAGGCCGTCGTTCACAACCAATAATTTAGCCGCAATGGATTCCGCATTATCCGCCGCCATAATTTCAATATGCGCGGCGCCCTGGCCATCTGTGGTGAAATAACTGGGGCTAATTTGGCCTGGGATTTGGCCATTAATTAAACCGTAAATTCCCGCTAAAGAATCACCCTGTTGGTTATTAATCTGCACCGCAGCGCAAAATTTTGCCGGTTGTGCCAGCGTTTGCACATAATCAAAACTCAACCATTGGTTGGCTGAAAATGCCTGCGTCAATGCGCCTTCCAGCAGATAAGAGCCAGACTCGCAGGCTAAGGACGCAGCCACACTGCCATCTTGATGGTACACAGTGCCCTCGCCGACCGGCTCCCAGAGGCCTAGGCTGGATTTAAATCCGTACAGCGGTACTTGAAACCCCGCCAACTCACTATTCGCATCGCCTAAAGTCTTCAACAATTGGCAGCTATCGGCGGGCAGGCTGCGGCTGAGCCAAATAGGCTCAGCGCCAGCAGGCAGATTGAGCGGCGCGCCGCTATCAGTACTCAGGGCAATAAAATCAAATGCCACCGGCATTAATTTATTGCCGTCGGCAGCGGCATAATTACCGGGGAAATAAATGACCTCGGCCGGTTTATTGGGGTCATAACTGGTGCCTTTTGCCGACAGGTTAGTGTTCGCAGGTAATAAACTGTTGGGGATGGTTAGGCGTAAAGAATCGCTAATCACCAGTTGCACACCCTCCACGCTCGCGCCTGAATGCAACGCAAACGTGCCCCTATTAATTAGGCTTACAGGCGTTTTGGATAAAAGTGCATCCACATAAACCAGGGATTGAATAGCTAAGCGCCGCGAATAGGTGGCGTAGCCTGGGTAACTAATATTCACCAACAAGGCTTTAGCGCCATCTACCGCCACATCACTATTAAATTTTAAGCGGGGTGTGGCAGTGGAATTATCTGCCGCAGAATTAAATTGCGACCGACTTAATACCTGATCATTCTCACCCAGCCGAACAACTTCTATAGCGGCTTTATCAGAAGAGAGCGCCGTTTTATCCGCTGACTGAATACCAACATTTAACAAGGCTTTCGCAACAGGAATTCCGCTGGAACTTGATGAACTACTTGAGCTTGATGAACTGCTTGAACTTGAAGAAGAACTACTTGAACTAGATGAACTGCTCGAACTTGATGAGCTGCTTGAACTAGATGAACTGCTCGAACTAGATGAACTACTCGAACTTGAAGAACTGCTTGAACTAGATGAACTACTGGAATTTGAAGAACTGCTTGAGCTAGACGAACTACTCGAACTTGAAGCGCTGCTTGAACTTGATGAACTGCTGGAATTTGCAACGCCACCTGAGCTGGACGAGCTGCTGGAATTATCCGGTTTTGTGCTGCCGGATGAGCTACTAGACGAACTGCTAGAACTGGAAGAAGTGCTAGAACTCGATGAACTGCTCGATGAACTACTGGAGCTGGATGAGCTGCTAGAGCTTGCTGTGTCAGTCGGTGCGGATTTATTTTTACTGCCACCGCTACCACAGGCCACCAGGCTGACACAGGCCAGGGTGAAAAGAGATTGCCTTATAAAATTCATACAGCTGCTTCCCAAAAAAAATTCCATTTTAAGCAGGCACAGCATTTTTAAACAACCAATCAGCTTAGATCATTTTTTTCCGTTCTAAAAAACAGGCTTAATAAGCACCCGAGTGGCGCAAACCTTACAGGTGACGCACTTTTTGTGTGCTTTGGTTCGCATAAAATAATTTTTTAAGGAAGCGCTGATTAATTCCACCTCATACACCTTACCAGCCAGATGTATTAGTCATTTTTACAGCAAGCGCGCATGCAGCCAGCAAGAATAAAAAAACCCGGCCTAGGCCGGGTTTTTTTAGTGAGTCAAATTTAGAACTGACGGAAAAATTTCCAAGACTCCGAGGCAATCCAAGTAGTAGCGCCGTTATCGCCACTGCCTGCGTCAAAGGGCGCCGCCTGATGGCCGCCGTTAAAGGTACAGGCTTTTACCGGATAATTGGATTTACAGCCCTGATAGTCATAACACACGTGGCGCGATGGGCTGGAATTACTCCAGGTGGGAATGGTGGCCGCCGTACAGCCATTATCCCGCGCGCGCTGCTCGGCAATATATTTAGCACCGCGCCCATTGCCACCGTCCCAGGGTGTAGTGGTATCGCTCATACCGGTGGTGCTCATCCAGGCAATCGGGTCTTTCGGAATCGGGCTGGGCAGCCAAATATTGTAATTAGCAGGGCCGATTCCCACCGCCGCGCGAATACTTTTTTGATGATTAGTGGAGAGCGAATAGGTAATCATGCCGCCAAAACTAAAACCGGTGGCAAACACGCGCGACATATCAATACACAGGCTGCTGGAGACTTTTTTCAAAATATCGTCGAATAAAAATCGGTTATCTGTTTCCTGCCAGGTGGAGCCTACCGATTGCGGCGCGACAAAAATAGCCGGTTCTTTAGCGGCTAAGGATTCGCGGCGCAAGCCATAAAAACCCCAATTGGTGGCGCCACCATTGCCCGTTTCACCCGTGGCCACAGCCGTATTAGTGCTACCAATCCAGTGCGAGGTATAAAACAAGCGGTAGGGTTTGGATTTATCGTAGTCGGACGGAATATCAATAATATATTCCCGCGACGCATTATTACTGGTGAGTTTTAAACGCGTAGAAGTTGCTAAACCCTGCGCAACTGAAGTTCCACCGCTTAATAAACTGGCTTTGCCATCGGTGCCACAACCGCTACTTTTTACCGGCGCATTACCCAAGGGATAATTACCCGGCTCGCCGGAACCCGTCGGCGGTGTGGGATCCACTGGCTCTTGCGGATCAACAGTGCCGCTATAAGGCCCAATAAATAACCAATCAATATCGACGCCATCAGCAGCGGCAATGATCACACGCAATTTTTGCAGGCCCGCTGTTAAATGCACTTTACCGGCATTAATGGTTTTAAATTCACCCCAAGCACTTACCTGCGGCACACTAATCGAATCCAAGAGGGTTTTATCACACTGGCTAATACGCAAAGTGCGCCCCGTATCCACGGCGCCAGCGCGCAGGGTTAGATCAAAATCGCCTTCAGCAGGTACATTGACGGTAAATTCCAACCACTCGCCACTAACAGTCCAACCCACCGCGTTGCCACCACTAATGGCTTTAATATCCACGGCAGAATCCGTGCGGTAGGCACCGCCTTCGTTGCTGGTGGTGGTATCGGAAAAACCATTGGTATCAAAATCTTCCGCTTCAATTTTGCCGGGTAATTGTGCTGGTTTTTGTTGGTAGGCATCAGAGGCCGTGCCAGGGCAACTGGCGTGTTGCATACCGCTTGAGGAGCTTGAACTACTGGACGAACTAGAACTGCTGGAGCTGGTTCTGCCGGATGAACTCGAACTTGATGAACTGGAACTGGAGCTAGAACTAGAGCTTGAGCTTGATGAGGAGGAGGAGCTGGAACTAGTGCCATCCACAGGGCCGCCACAGGCCGAGGTTAATAGCAGCGTTAAAAGGCCTCCCGCCGTTAACAATTTATTGATTACCCGCTGTGAATTCATAATGCATGTACCTTTGGTGGATTTTAATTATTAAAAAATGCTTTATTGGCCGCGTTTTATCGATAAAACAGGCCTTTATTGGCCGACTAATTGCGCGTTTATTGGCGGCGAACTTGCGGTTATTGGCCGCGCACAGTGGCACGCCCTTTATTCGACTGGCCCATCGGGTTGGCTGTAATCGAGAAACCACCCGGGCCATTTTCAGCGACCCACCAACGGGATAGCGGCATAACTGTCATATCGTCGGATTAATCTTATTGTCTTGGTGAATACATTAGAAAAGCGCTACGGCTTTCTCAAAATGGGGAAATAGCTCAGCCGCTTCAGAGTAATTGCGAGCCAGATAACAGCAATAACGTGAAGCCGGGCGTGTTTTACGCTATCAAAAACACCGATTGCCAATGAATTGACATTATTGTTTGAGGAAACAGCGCGATTATTTGCTCGTGCGAGCAGTTTGCCGAGGCACTGGATTTAGCGATTGCAGAGGAAACAATTGGGAATTTAAGTCAGTAACACAGCCAACTGACATGCACGCTTTTGCCCTCGACGGGGCATGTGCACAGCAAATATTAACTTCAATTTTATTTAGCGCCGCAGGTGGCAATCCGCATGGTTTACCCTTTATTAGGCCTAAGGGTGTTGGCGCTGCCCGAGCCTTTTATGGCTGACAGGATTATCGTTTTTAGCCTACCAAGTACGCACCGCTAAACCTGCATAAGTAGTGGGTTTCTATGGGGGCAACGCGGGGGCGCTTTTGTGCACCCTGCGCTAATTCTTCTTGACGTGATTAAGGGTATTTCGCCGAATTTATTTTTTGTCTTCGCAATATGGATTGCCCTGATCAAAAATAATTTCCCACTTACCATCAGGCCGCAGCCGCCAAATAGAAGTAAATCGATGGGTTATTTTACCACTGGGGTCAAATACCGGTCCGGTGCTGATGGCGAGTTTGCCCGACTCTAACACCTCTACCTCCTCCGGCCGCCACGAAAAGGGGGCTTTAGGATCTTGATAGAGCGGTTGCCAATGTTCCACTATGTTGTTTTTTCCTCGCAGGGGAATATGCTGTAAAAATACCGCTTCCTGCGCAATGTAGGATGCAAACGCCTTAAAATCTCGATCCGCCATGGTTTTGGCGAATGCCAGTTCAGTCGCCATTACCGCTTGACGAGCATCCTGGTTGGATAGTTGCGGCTGGCGTGCACAGCCACACATTCCAAACAACACAGCGCCCAGTAGGACACACCGATTTATAGTTTTATGTATTCTCATACCATGGCCCTTTTTTATTTGCTGCGCGTGGCAACATAAGAAGTAAAAAAATAATTGATCAATTCTGCAGGATGCAGTTTAGTGCTACCGCCGAATTCTACAGCACATTTATTAACCCGGCGGATTTTAGTGCCGGGTTAATAAATGCCATTATTGGCCGCTTGGCACACTTAAGCATCTTTTAACTGAAAACGAAATTTAATTTTATGCCAACAGGCAACCGGTTTGCCCTCTAGAGCACAGGGAATAAATTGCCAGGCTTTTAATGCGTGTTGCAGCGCGGCTTCATCCAAACGAGAAAATCCGCTGCTGGTTTCTACTTGGGCATTCTGCACGCGGCCCTTTTCATTTAAATACAAGGCCAAACCAACCGCGCCTTGCTCACCTAATTTTTTAGCATCGCTCGGATAGGCGGGCGCAGAAAGCCCGCGCGGCGGGGATTGCGCGGCGGAGGGCGCAACCTTCGCTAGCACCGGCAGTGGTTCCGCCTTAGTCTCTGTGATGTGAATGCCACCGCTATCGGTTGCTGATGCCACGGTGAATGTCGGCTCAGTCAGCCTCACCTCGTTAGGCGTGAATTCTACTTTCGGCGGTAATGGCGGCAAGGCATGCTCTGGCGTATCAACTATGGTTTTAACGATGATATCGGGTACTCGTACATTACCGAGTTTGGGATCTAAACCGGCTAATAACGCAATCCCAGCGCCTAAATGCAGGGCTACCACAAGAATTAAGCCGGAACATTTAGGGGCGAAGTCAGCAAATACAGTGCGCGGGTGCGATAGGTACATAAGGGCTCTCCTGGGTGAGTGTGTAGCTATAGGACGAGCCCACTCGTAAAATCCTTGGCGGCCAAGTAAAAAATTACTAGCGGTACGGAAGTAAAGAATACACAGCATTTCAGACCGTCCAAAAGAGGGACCTTTTTGACGAGCCTACTTAGGATATATTCACGGCGTGTCTGAAATGCTGTGTATTCTTTACTTTCAGTTAGATAGTAACTGCAGTTCCCCGGCGCTGTTTTATTCACTCGGCAGGTTTTATTAGCGTCGAGCTAGTTAGCGTCTTTGAGTTGAAAGCGAAATTTAATTTTGTACCAACAGGCCACCGGTTGGCCCGCTTGGGTACAGGGTTCAAATTTCCAGGCTTTAACAGCCTGTTTTACCGCCGCTTCATCTAAACGCGCAAAACCGCTGGAGGTTTCCACCTTCGCTTCTTGCACCCTGCCCTCCTCATTTAAATACAGCGCCAGCGCAACAGCGCCCTCCTCGCCGAGTTTTTTTGATTCACTCGGATATGTCGGCGGCGCCAGGCCTTTTTTCGGCGGGCGGGCGGGTGTGGCTAGGACTTTGGCGACAGGCGCAGCTTCCGCTTTAGCCGGTGCGGTTGTAATAGCATTGGCCGGGGCAGGTGCATCGGCGGCGACATTAAAGGACGGCGGCGGCGCAAAATCTGGTGGCGGCGCGACGTAATCGGGCGGCGGTGGCGGAGGCAGGGCTATCTCCTCTTTTAATTCCTCCACGGCTTCCACTTTGACATTGTCGACCAAAACCATTTCATCTTTGGGCGCAAGGCCAATCATTAAGGCTATAACAACTGCAGCATGTAACCCTGCCACAGTAAATAAACCATAAAAACGCGCGGCGAAACTATTTAACGCATAACGCGGTTTTTGCTTATGGAATTTATTACCCGCCGCCGTAGTGATTTTGGTTGCATGCTGTTCGAGTGGGGCGGCCTGCGGCGGCTGTTCGGCAAATGCTGCCATAGCCGCTGTTAAGGCCGCAGCTTTGGCCGCATCCGTCGGCGCTGGAATATTCTGTGCGGCGAATAATTGTGTTAATTGTTCGTCATTCATGGCTCAACCTCCCAGCTGCCCGGTTGCGTGCGTTGCAGCAGCTGAAGCTGTTTGCGAATTTCATGTAGGCGCCAGGACACGGTGCTCTCTTTTACCTGTAATACACTGGCCGCTTCAGCGTGCGACATGCCCTCGGCAAACACTAATAATGCCGTCTCTTTATAGTGCTCGCCCATGCGCTCTAATTGCCTTAATACCTGCTGCAGATAAATACCCGCAGCCCCGTCCGGCTGCCCATCAGCAGCGTCTTCGGCAGCAGGCAATAATTCTTCACCCCTGTGGCGGCGCTGGCTATTTTGCCAATCTTTAGCGCAATTAATTACCAGCCGATACAACCAGCTGTTAAATGCCGCTTCAAAACGAAATTGCCCAATACTGCGCGCAAGTTTGATACAGGCCTGCTGGGTAATATCTTCCGCCTCCACCCGGTTGCCGCACCAGCGGTAGGCAAAACGGTAGAGCGTGGTGTAATAACGGCTCATTAATTCGCTGAAGGCTTGGCTATTGCCGCTTTGGGCGGCGCGAATTAGGGTGGCGTCATCCTGCATGGGGAAAGACGTTTAGATACATTAAGGGACTCGCAGCCTGAGCTCAGGAATAAGACGAAGTACGGCGGCACATCCTTGGCGACACACAAAAGGCCGCCAGGATATACGCAGGCTCAGGCTTTGTCACACGGCGCAAGCCTATTGAATATACCTCAGCACAATCAAATGGATTGACCTGCCGCTGATAAAAAAACGGCGCACCTATTATTAACCCGGCGACAAAATAAATCGTCCTGATCTATTGTGTCTTCGCCCCACTAAACCTGCGCAGATGCATGGATCTGCTTGTTTTAGTGGGGCTCGCGACGGCTTAGCCATCGGTGCGGCTTTCCTGCCGCACTTATTAACCCGGCACTGAAAGCCGCCGGATTAATAGATGTGCGCCGGGGCTAAATTGAGCCAATGGTTTATTTAAGCAAACAAAAACGCTTAAACATTATCAAGCAGTCGTTAAATTTATCTTGTCTGCAGAGGTATTACCAAAAAGGTTTACACCTCTCGATGCGGCCCAAACACTTCGTAGTGAATACGCTCGTTAGCAACACCCAGGCCTATAAGCTGATCCTTAATAAACTGCATAAAACCCACAGGGCCACACAAATAAAATTCACCATCCGCCAAGGGCAAATCCTCTGCTATCGGCGTTAACTGCATCAGCCCATTAAACTGCGCGCCGCCCGCTGCAGCATCCGCTTGGTTATACCAGGTATAACGTGTTAACTGCGGAAAATCGCGCTGTAAACACTCTATATGTTCGGCGAAGGAATGCTGGCGGGCGTTTTCGCAGGCGTGTAAAAATAATACCGGCACAGCAGATTTAGGCTCTGCGTGTAGTATGGTTTCCAGCATTGCCAGCATGGGTGTTAAACCCACACCGGCGGAAATTAAGACATTTTTATCCGCTACTGATTTTAAGAAAAAATCACCCGTAGGTGGCAATACATCCAATTCATCGCCCACCTGAATATGTGTGTGCAAATAATTAGACACCAACCCCGGCTGCGGCAGAGATTCGCGTTTCACGCTGATACGGTAGTGGTCACCATTAAATTGACTGGACAGTGAATATTGACGAATAGCCGCATACTCAGCGTTAGCAGGCTGCAGGCGAATCGATAAATATTGACCGGGTTGGTAGGACAACAAAGCGCCACCATCTACTGGCGCCAAAATAAAACTGCTCACATAGTCGCTTTCGGGTATTTTACGCAGCACTTTAAAGCGCCGGGTGCCCTGCCAACCGCCAGAGGAGCTTTGCGCCGCCTGGTAAATTTGCCCTTCGCGCTCAATAAAAAGTTTTGCCAATAATCCATAGGCCTCGGCCCAGGCCGCTTTTACCTCAGGCGTAAATGCGTCCGGCGCAAGCTCTTGTAGAGTCTCCAATAAATGGTGCCCAACTATGTCGTAATGCTCAGGCTGCACAAAAAGGCTGGCGTGTTTGTGGGCGATGCGCTCGATGGCCGCTTTGAGCACAGCGGGTTGCTCAATATTGTGAGCATAAGCGGCAATGGCGTTAAACAGCGCAAACTGCTGGCGGCCCGACTGCTGATTACTCATATTAAAAATATTTTTTAATTCGGGGTTTAAGCGAAACATACGCTGGTAAAAATGTTGGGTGATGGCCACACCCGCTGATTCCAATAAGGGAATAGTGCTTTTTACTAATTCGATGGTTCTGGGCGCTAACATGTTGCTCTCCGGTTGAATGAATACGTACACCGGTATTGCAGTTACAGTGCCAGGCTAATTTTTTGTTTATATTCAACGGGTTATTTAGAACCAATGGTGCGCGCAAGTCATATTGACCCACCCAGAGATAGGTCTTTTTGACTCTTTAAAATCACAATGACTAGCGTTATTCTGCCTGCCTTCACCTGCATTGGGCGGCGCTATGGCAGACATCAATTACACCCTGGTCATAGAAATGGCCCTGGATTTAGCCAGCAACATAGGTAATACAGACCGCTTTGACCGTTTGTTAAGCGGAATTCGCAAAGCCATTAACTGCGATGCAGTGGCCCTCTTGGCGGTCAACCAAGAGCAATTAATCCCCCTAGCCATCCAGGGCCTCAGCGCCGATACCCTGGGCCGCCGTTTTTATATTAAGGATCACCCGCGCCTAGCGGCTATTTGTAAGGCCAGTAAACCCCTGCGCTTCCCGCCGGACACCAACCAGCCAGACCCTTACGATGGCCTGCTATTGGCCGAGCCGGGCGATTTGCCGGTGCACGCCTGCATGGGCTTGCCGCTGTATTGCGACGGCGTATTAATGGGTGTGGTAACGCTCGATAGCCTCACGCCGCATATTTTTGATGCCATACCCGCGCGCACCTTGGATTTAATTGCCGCGCTGTCGGCAGCGAGTTTAAAAACAGCCTTACAACTGAATCATTATGAGCAGCGCGTACAACGCGATCAGGATTTATTGCAGGAATTAACGCAGGAGGCATTGTCGCGCGAGGGCGGTGAATTAATTGGCCAGAGCCCGGCTATGCAGGCGCTGATTAGCGATATTCGATTAATTGCCAATTCCGATTACAGTGTATTAATTCAAGGCGAAACCGGTGTAGGCAAAGAATTAGTCGCGCGCACCTTACATCAGTTATCTCATCGCAGCGACAAACCCTTAGTGCACGTCAATTGTGCCTCCCTGCCGGAAACCCTCGCCGAAAGCGAGCTCTTCGGCCACAGCAAAGGCTCATTTACCGGCGCCGATAAAAATCGCGCCGGTAAATTTCACTTAGCGGACGGCGGCAGTTTATTTCTCGATGAAATTGGTGAGCTGCCGCTCAGTATTCAAAGCAAATTATTGCGCGCCCTGCAAAGCGGCGAAATACAACCCATAGGTAAGGATCAGGTTGAAACCGTTAATGTGCGCGTTATTGCCGCCACCAACCGCGATTTAAAAACAGAAGTCGCGCAAGGCAATTTCCGCGCTGATCTCTATCACCGTTTAAGCGTATACCCTATAAGCGTGCCCGCCCTACGTCAGCGCGAGCAGGACGTGTTATTGCTGGCGGGTTATTTTTTAGAAGTTACTGCACGCAAATTAGGCCTGCGACAATTAAAGCTCGCCCCGGAGAGCGAAGCGGCATTACTCAATTACAGCTGGCCCGGCAATGTGCGCGAACTCGAACACCTCATCAGCCGCGCCGCCCTGCGCGCCAAAGCACAGAGCAACCCTGCACATAATGGCATTCTGGCTTTACACAGCGCGCATTTTGATTTGGATATTAGATCCAGCAGCAAGCATTTAACGCCAATCTCAGACCACACTAAACAAGGCGATACAGCGCCAGCTGATAATGCACTTACACAGCTAAAAGCCGCTACCGAAGCCTTTCAACGCGCCAAAATTATTGCCGCCCTCACGCAGGCGCAGGGCAACTGGACAATAGCCGCCCAACAACTGGGTTTAGACCGCGCCAATCTGGCGCGGCTTGCTAAACGGCTTAATATTAAACTCGAAAAAAAGGTGTTGTAGACATTGCGGCATCAATCCATGAACTGATCTCGCCCGGATATATTAACTCGGCAGGTTTTAATGCCGAGTTAATATATCCGGGCACAGCTTTAAAAACCCCACTTCAATATATCAATACTTCAAAAAACGGCTTTATTTAGCGGGCATCTGTTTAATAGATATTTGTTTACTTTTATCCAACAACTGCGTTTTTTTGCTGCGCGATTTTACCAATGCGTAGGTCGTTGTTAACAAGGCTCCGCCACCTGCACCACCGGCCAGCAACCAAGTGGTCATACCTGCTGCACATAATGGGCACATAATTCACCTCAATACTCGTCGTGTTTTTTCCACCATTGATAGGGCGGTGTCTGTTCTACCCAGGCCGGGCTTTGCTCCCACAGCTCCTGGCGCCCCATAGGCGTAAGATCCAGATAGGTAAAATTGCTACCCAAATACTCAGCGCCGCGACGAGTGGTAAAATAACTGCGGAAAATACGCTGCCCCTCACGAATTAATACACTCACACCAAACATCTCGCCGCTATCGCTCGTAACGTTAAAATCGCGATTAAAATCGCTGCCCGCCGATGAATACCAGGCATGTTCCCAGCCCATACGCTGCTTATAGGCGGCTAATAACGGATAAGGGGCCAAGGAAATTAATACACGCGCGGTATCGCGCGCGCGCAAATGCGCTGTGTGGCCCATGTTATCCACCATCATTGAGCAGCCGGTGCAGGGCGACTGGGCAAACATAAAATGGTAAATAATCAGTTGTGTGCAGCCGGAAAATAAATCCAGCAGCGACACCTCGCCGTCACTGCCCATAAAGCGGTACTCTTTGGTAATTTCTGTCACCGGCAGCTGGCGGCGCTGGGCATTTAATGCATCGCGCTGACGGGTAAATTCTTTTTCTTTAGCTAAAAATGCCTCGTGCTGTAATTGCCATTCTTCTGCACTGACTATAGGTTGCATAATAATCTCCAACTATTCATAGGCTGACACCATAACTCGTCTTGATTTATTTTGTCTTGGGCCGCTAAAACAAACGAAAATACGCAGATTTTTTTTGTATTAGCGGGGCGTGTGTCTTTGATGTGGCATCCGTGCCGCTGTTATTAACCCAGCATAAAAGCCCGTCGGGTAAATAACTGAGTGAGCCTGTAGTATCCGGTACTTGGGCTGGGCCTGCGCTATGAATAAATGCCATTTATAGGGTGGTTTTGCGCCAATGGCTCTACTATTCACCCGGCGACACAATAGATCGTCCTGAGCTATTGTGTCTTCGCCCCACTGAAACCTACGCAGATACGTGGATCGGCTTATTTTAGCGGGGCACGCGGCGGGTTAAGCCGCCGTTGCGGCATCCATGCCTATATTATTAACCCGCCACTAAGCGTCACCGGGTTAATATGACGAAGTCTTATCGCCAACCAGGGCAGCAACCATGGCTCGAAAAGTAATTATTGTATTTTTTGCCGATGCCGTTTTATCCTCGGCCATTGCCCCACTGGATCTGTTTACTCGCACTAATTCTTTATTGGTCGCCCAGGGGCAAGCGGCCGCTTTTGATGTTCACCTCATAACACTTAACCCGGCTGTTGCGCTCGGGCACAGCACCGCCTATACAGCACACAACCACCTCGGCGCCTTTGCGCCAAGGCCCTTAGGCCACGACCAATGTTTAATTGTTGTGCCGGCTTTTTTAGGCAACTGGGATCATGTCCGCGCGCACAATGCGCCGCTCATTGATTGGTTAAAACAGCACTACCAGCACGGCAGTGAAATTGCCAGCCTGTGCAAAGGCAGTTATTTTTTAGCGGCAGCAGGATTATTGGATGGCAAACCCTGCACCAGCCACTGGGCGGTAGCGGAGGATTTACAGCAGCGTTACCCGGCGATTAAGCTGCAACCGGATGCAGTAGTTACTGATCAAAACGGGCTTTATACCGGCGGCGGCGCATTTTCATCCTTAAATTTGCTTGTGTATTTAATTGAAAAATTTTGCGACCAGGCACTCGGCGTACAGATTGCCAAGCAGTTTTCCATTCAGCGCGACCAGGTTAACCAAGCACATTTCGCCATATTTAACGGCCTCACCCAGCACAATGATGCATCCATTCGCGCCGCCCAAGAGTACATTCAAACCCACTGCAAAAAACCACTCAACATTGATGATATTGCCGAACAGGTCAATATGAGCAAACGCAATTTTATCCGCCGTTTTAAACAAGCCGTTAAGCTTACACCGGCAGACTATATACAAAGAGTTAAAATAGAAGCCGCCAAAAAATCCTTAGAAACCGGCCGGGCGAGTATTACCGACATCATTTATGACTTGGGTTACAACGACATCAAAACTTTTCGCGATACATTTAAACGGGTGACGGGCATAACACCACAAGATTACCGCAAAAAATACGCGCACGAGGCCTAGCAATAGCCGCCAGGTTAATAAAACGCGCACGCCAACCCTAATTCAATGCTTCGCACACGCCATCAAAAACTCGATAAATTGCGCCTTAGGCATGGGTTTAGCAAAAAAGTAACCCTGCAAATAATCGCACTCTATGGAGGCTAAAAAATCCACCTGCTGCTGGGTTTCCACGCCCTCGGCCACCACGCGAATATTCAAACTCTTCGCCATCTGCACAATAATTTTTACTAAAGTATCGGCCTGATGGGAAACCCCCAGCTCAGCAATAAAACTTCTATCAATTTTAAGGCTTTCCACCGGGTACTGGCGCAGATAATTAATCGCCGAATAACCCGTACCGAAATCGTCTATAGAGAATTGAAAATGGTGATCCTTAAGGGTGAGAAAGTTTTGTGTTTTAACATTGTGATCCGCCATTAATAAGGATTCGGTAATTTCCAGCGTCAAAGCTTCCGGCGGTATTTGCCAGCGTTTGCGCAGGTTAATCAGCTGCTGGGTGTGTTGTTTGGAGGCGAATTCCACCGGCGAGCGGTTAACCGAAAAATTCACCTCCAAGCCGCTCTCGGTCAACTCGCGATAGGTCCGCATCACCTCTTCCATAATCCACAGCCCTAAGTCACTCATCAAGCCGGACTGTTCGGCAATCGGGATAAATTCCAGCGGGGAAATCATGCTGCCATTAGCCTGCGGCCAGCGGCATAAAGCCTCACAGCGGCTAAAGCAGCGGCGAACCGGGTCGTATATAGGCTGAAAATAAACAGCGAAATGCCCTTCTGTAAGCGCCGATTTGAGCGCGCCACTGAGCTCCACATAACGATCCGCTTCGTTGCGCATGGTCATATTAAAAAAGTACAGCGTATTGCGGCCCGTCCGTTTGCTTTCGTACATGGCCAGATCGGCGTGTTGAATCAAGGATGCCGCATCAAGGCCGTCGGTGGGATATACGGCGATGCCCACGCTGCAGGTGACATTAACCTCCACGCCCTTAATCGTGCGGTTCTCGGCTATGCCAGCGGTGATAATACTGGCGCGATTTTCAATTTCGGCTGTTTTGGTAATGTTTTTTAACACCACGATAAATTCATCGCCGCCCAAGCGACACAATAAATCGTAACTGCGCACACAATTCTTAAGGGTGCGGGCAACTTCAATTAATAATTTATCACCCGCCGCATGGCCCAAACTGTCATTAATTTCTTTAAAGTGATCCAAGTCGATAAACAATACAGTGAATCCCTGGCCGGAGCGCTGGCATTCTTCGATCAGCTGGTTTAAATGGTGGCTAAATTGATAGCGGCTGGTGAGCTGAGTTAATGGATCAATAGCGGTAATGCGCTCTAATTCAATCAAATGAGAATCGCGCTCCTGATTAAAACGTCGCAAATAAAACACCACCGCGCCCACCAGCGCGCTCAGAATAGTATTCAGTAGCCAATAAATAATGCCCTGCCAATGGCGTTTAAAACGCGGCTCAATGGCGAGCTGCCATTCGCCACCGGGCACCGCAATGGAATACACCTGCGCGCGCGTAGAAAATAATTCTGGATTGCCCAAAAAACTCCCCGCAGTGGAAGCCTGTACATCCGTGCGCCGCAGCGCCAAATCGTAGCGTGCCTGTAATTCCTCAATACCTGCATCTCTGAGCAGGGCGGGAATTTCAATCACCAACGAAACCAACCCCCACTCTTTATCCTCAGCCAAAATAATCGGGAAGCGCGCAATAAGGTGTTCACCACCGCCCTGCACCAGCAACACGGGGCCGGCCAATACCACCTGCTTGGTCTCCATGGCTCGCAGGGCGCCTTCGCGCTGCTGAGGATGGCGGCGATAATCAAGCCCTAAGGCGCGCTCGTTGCCATCCAAGGGGTAGAGTGCACTGACAACCAAATTAGGCGCCAAGGCGATATGGCGAATATTGACCGAATTGCGCAACAGGCGCGGCGCCACCAGATTTAACCCGGCTTGATCCAAATTGCCCAGCACCGAGATTTGCGCCTCTAGGCCATAGCCTACGGCTAGGTTAGCGTCCAGTTGGCCGCGCAATTTGGTGGCGAAGGCTTTGGCCCAGTATTCCATTTCCAGCTGGATTTCCCGCTGCACAGAGCGCTGTAAATGAAACACCACGACTGCCGCCAGCAAAAAAACCAGCAACGCGCTGAGCAATGCTGCCAACAGCGGGCGCCGCAGCCAAACATTTGGGCGTATTGCGGGTTCGCGAACATCTTGGTGCGGTGCCATAGAATGCACGCCTTGGACTTGGAATTAGAACATTATTTTTAGCACATATTTAACGCCTAGCCCCGGCCATGAAGCCGCGCGGGGCTCGCCGTACCAGGCGCCAAGTCCTCTTACATCTATTTTGTTAACCAGGTGGCTTTTTTACTGGGTTAATACTCGCCGCGAGCCCCGCTAAAATAAGCAGACCCACGCATCTGCGCCCGTTTTAGCGGGGCGAAGACACAATAGATCAGGGCGATCTATTGTGTTGCCGGGTTAATGGGTTACCAAAACAACGAATTCCACGCGCCCGCACCCGATAATAAAAAGAATGGGTTCTGTGCACCGGCAGCAGCCGGGGCGATGTTATTGGCGGTGTTGGCCACTGCCGCATTGGCCGGGTTAAGCAACCATAAGTCATAGTGCGTTGGAGTAATAAACATGCGTTTATGTTTAATATCGGCAATTAACCTTATATAAGCAGCCTTGGTAAACCCATTGCCCGCCAAATAATATTCCCGATACTCAACCCCATTGCCCGGCGCCAAGGGCAAATTGCCCAGTAAATCCTGATGATTGGTCGGTTGGCGAAAACCCTTTTGGGCATCCTGGTAGTCGTTTTTAACAATCGACATAACCACCGTGGTTAAATTAGGCCCGCCTAGGGCGCCAATTAAATCTGATAGGCGCACATCATAAATCGGTAAATTGGTTGTGCGGCCAGTAAGCATATGGCCGGTCGTATTGGCAATCGCCCGCAGTTGGTTGCCATTGGCGGTATTGCGTATGTGGTCAGTTGGCATGGGTTAACCTCTTGGGGATAAATAAAATGAGTAGCTATTGTGCACTTCTTTTTTAAGGAACCTCTGACTAAATGGCATTATCAAAAACGCACGAGTACGTCCATGTAGCTCCGGCGCGGGCTTCCTGCCCGCGACGGTTTTGAAAATACCATTTAATCAGAGCTTCCTTAACTTCCTCACTATTAACCCAGCATTGTTAAAAACCCGTGCAATCGCTGCTCATTCAAACGCCATTATTTCTGCTTGGGCACCGAGGCATCTGTTATTGGCACAGGCTTAAGCTCTGCACATTTTATTTCGTCGCCGCCACACAGGGGGCAGGTGTAATCCGCCTCCCCTAGGGCGGCACCTACGCCGCCGCAGGAGCCGGTTATGGGTTTGCGGCCGCAGAGTACGCCTATGGCCATAAGGCCGACACAGAATAACAAGACTAAAAAAGAAATAATTACCAGCTGCATACAAAACGCCTTTGTTAACCTGGCACTAAAACCTGCCGGGTGAATATTTATCCGCCAAAGTCATCGAGCAGAATATTGTCATCTTCCACGCCCAGACTTTTGAGCATTTTAATCACAGCCGCGTTCATCATAGGCGGGCCACACATATAGAATTCGCAGTCTTCCGGGGCGGGATGATTTTTTAAATAATGTTCAAACAAAACGTTATGAATAAAACCGGTTAAACCCTGCCAATTATCTTCCGGTTGCGGGTCTGATAGAGCTATGTGCCATTTAAAATTGGGGAACTCAGCTTGTAGTTGGTCGTACTCTTCTTGGTAAAACAATTCGCGCAGCGAGCGCGCGCCGTACCAGAAGGATATTTTGCGCTGGGTTTTAAGGCGTTTTAACTGATCAAAAATATGCGAACGCATAGGCGCCATGCCAGCACCACCGCCGATAAATATCATTTCGGCATCCGTATCCTTGGCAAAAAACTCCCCGAAGGGGCCATACACGGTTACCTTATCGCCCGGTTTTAGACCAAATACATAAGACGACATTTTGCCGCAGGGCAGGCCCTGGCTGCGCGGTGGTGGTGTGGCTATGCGGATATTAAATTTAACAACACCTTTTTCATCTGGGTAATTAGCCATTGAGTAGGCGCGAATAACCGGTTCGGTGACGACGGACTCTAATTTAAAAAAACCAAAATGCTCCCAGTCGCCGCGATACTCCGGTGCTATATCAAAATCAGCGTATTTAACCTGGTGGGGCGGGCATTCCAGTTGTACATATCCCCCTGCGCGAAAATCCACACTTTCCCCTGGCGGTAGCCGCAGGGTTAATTCTTTAATAAAGGTGGCAACATTAGGGTTGGATTCCACCGTGCACTGCCATTGTTTTACGCCAAACACTTCCTCGGGCACATGAATCTGCATATTTTGTTTAACAGGGGTTTGGCAGGATAGGCGCCAGCCCTGTTTGGCATCGCGTTTGGTAAAATGGCCCTCTTCTGCCGGGGTAATGGAACCGCCGCCCGTATTAACAACACATTTACACTGCGCGCAACTGCCGCCACCGCCGCAGGCGGAGGGTAAAAATAACCCCGCACTGGAGAGTGTTTGCAATAATTTACCGCCTGCGGGCACTGTGATTGTGCGCTCGCCATTAATAACAATACTGACATCTTGACTGCTAACCAATTTGGCGCGGGCCACTAAAATGACCATTACCAACGCCAGCACTATTGAAGTAAACAGCGATATACCGAGCAGAATTTCTGGATGAAGCATAAAAATACCTTGCGCTTATAGGTTAATGCCGCCGAAGGACATAAACCCCAGCGACATTAAACCCACGGTAATAAATGTAATGCCCAAACCGCGCAGGCCGTCGGGCACGTCGCTGTATTTTAATTTTTCCCTTATGCCTGCCAAGGCTGCTATGGCCAGCGCCCAGCCGCTGCCGCTGCCTAAGCCATAGACTATGCTTTCGGTAAAATTATATTCGCGCTCCACCATAAATAAGGCGCCCGCCATAATGACGCAGTTAACGGTAATCAGCGGTAAAAACACCCCTAAGGCGCCGTAGAGGGCGGGGAAGAATTTATCCAACACCATTTCTAATATTTGCACTACGGCGGCAATCACCCCTATATAAATAACCAAGCCTAAAAAACTTAAATCCGCTTCAGGGTAACCGGCCCAGGCCAGTGCACCTGCTTTTAATACATAGGTATAAATCAGGTTGTTAAGGGGTACGATTAGGGTTTGCACCACAATCACCGCCACCCCCAAACCCACAGCGGCATTTATTTTTTTGGAAATAGCTAAAAACGAACACATGCCAAGAAAAAAGGCCAGCGCCATATTTTCAATAAACATAGCGCGAATAAATAGGCTTAAATAATGTTCCATCAGTGGGCGCCTTTTTTAGTGTGGGGCGCAATACGAAATTGATCTTGCTCCTGCTGGGAGGGCTTCCAGGTGCGCAGCGCCCAAATTAACCCGCCGATAATAAAAAAAGCACTGGGCGCCAGCAGCAATAAACCATTGGGCACATACCAACCGCCGTCGGTTACTAGCGGTAAAATCTCCACGCCAAACCATTTACCCGCGCCAAATAATTCGCGAATTAACGCCATTATGACCAAAATAGCGCTGTAACCTAAGCCGTTGCCCACACCATCCAAAAAACTCGGCAGGGGCGGGTTTTTCATGGCGAAGGCTTCGGCGCGGCCCATCACAATACAGTTGGTCATAATAAGGCCGATAAATACCGACATTTGTTTGCTGATGTCGTACACAACGGCTTTTAGCACTTGGTCCACTAAAATAACCAAAGTGCCTATGATGGTCATTTGAATAATAATGCGAATAGAACTGGGGGCATGGTTGCGCACCAGGGAAACAAAAAAATTGGCAAAAGCCGTTACCACCGTCAGGCCAACACACATCACCAGGGTGGATTTAAGGCTATTAGTGACGGCCAGCGCCGAGCAAATACCTAAAATTTGCAGTGCGATGGGATTATTTTTAAATACAGGGTCAAACAGCAGTTCTTTTATTTTCATAGGGTGATTGCTCCGCTTTTAAGCTGCTGCAAAAAAGATTGATAGCCGTTTTCCCCCAGCCAAAAGTGCACCATATTATCCACGCCTTTGCTGGTAAGCGTAGCGCCTGCCAGGCCGTCTACCTGGTGGCGAGCCTGGGGGCTGCCCGCTTCGCTGTGGCCTTTTATAACGCTTAGCGCCACTGTGTTATCCGCCGCATACACGAGTTTATCCGCCCAAAGTGCGCGCCATTTTGGGTTGTCTACTTCGCCGCCGAGGCCTGGGGTTTCGGCGTGTTGGTAATAAATAATATCGCTGACGGTGTTGCCATCGGGTTTTAGTGCAATAAACCCGTACAGAGTAGACCACAGGCCATAGCCTTTTATAGGCAATACCAGTGTTTTAAGCTGGCCGTTTTCTATCACACAATATATTTGCGAAAAATGCTCGCGGCGGCCGATTTTAGCTATGTCTTGGCTTTCGCTCAGCGCGCTGGAAGTCGCCGGGTTTTTAGCCGCAGCGCGCTGGTCGTAGGTTTCTGGATTGATGTCGCCGCTCAATTGGCCTGTGCGTAAATCGACTATTTTGCGCGTGATTTTTTGGCTAAACACCTGCTCTACATCGGCGCCTTCTTTATAAAGGCCCGCCACCATTAAAATATTGCGTTTGTAATCCAGTGTTTTATTGGCGTTTTGAATGGGGCGCAGCAGTATGGCGGTGACCGATACCACCACTGAACACACCAAACACAACAAGACAGTGACTATGAGGGTTTTTTGTATGCTCTCATTATTGGCCACGGGCTATTCTCCGCTTGATATTCGCTTGCACTACACAGTGGTCAATCAACGGGGCAAATAAATTGGCGAATAAAATCGCCAGCATCATGCCTTCTGGGTAGGCTGGGTTAACCACGCGAATTAATATACACATGGCGCCCACCAAAGCACCGAACCAATATTTGCCTGTATTGGTCATGGCGGCGGAGACCGGGTCGGTGGCCATAAATATCATGCCGAAGGCAAAACCACCCACCACTAAATGCCAATACCAGGGCATGGCCATCATGGGGTTGGAATGAGCATCACCAAAATAATTAAATAAAAAAGTCGTCGCCAGCATACCCAACATCACGCCGAGCACAATGCGCCAAGAGGCAATGCCCATCACTAACAATACGGCGCCACCTATAAAAATAGCCAGTGCGGAGGTTTCACCTATGCTGCCCATCTCGCGGCCGATAAATGCATCCCACCAGGTGAGCTGCGCACTAATCGCCGCCATGCCCTCCTGGGCGCCAAGCGATAAAGTCGTTGCGCCGGAAAACCCATCTACTGCCACCCAAGCGGCGTCGCCTGAAATATCAGCGGGATATGCAAAAAATAAAAATGCCCGGCCCGCTAACGCCGGGTTCACAAAATTTTTGCCAGTGCCACCGAATAATTCTTTGGCTATTACCACACCAAAACTAATGCCCAAGGCTGCCTGCCAAAGCGGTAAATCCGGTGGGCAGATTAAGGCGAATAAAACAGAGGTGACAAAAAAACCTTCGTTAACTTCGTGGCGGCGAATACTGGCAAATAACACTTCCCAAAAACCGCCGACAATAAATACTGTGGCATACAGTGGTAAAAAATACGCCGCGCCGTGCCAAAAACAATCCCATACATTATTGGCGTCGTATCCTGCCGCCAATTCAATTATGGCGCCGTGCCAATTGGTAATGCTGGCAAGGCCCATGTGCGCCATAGCGGTATTGGCTTGAAACCCCAGGTTATACATGCCGTAGAACATAGCCGGGAAGGTACACAGCCAGACGGTAATCATGATGCGTTTGATATCAATGCCATCGCGCACATGGGCGGTGGTTTTGGTGATGTGCGGCGGGCGAAATAAGGCTGTATCTACCGCTTCATATAAGGGATAAAGCCTGTGCCATTTACCGCCCTTATGGAATTTCGGTTCGATTTTATCCAGTAGGTTACGCAGAGATTTCATCTTAGCCCTCCTGTTCGATGCGCGTTAATACATCGCGCAAAATAGGGCCGTATTCGTATTTGCTGGGGCATACAAAGGTACACAGGGCTAAATCCTCTTCGTCTAATTCTAGGCAGCCGAGCTGTTGGGCGGTTTCGGTATCACCCACAATAAGCGCACGCAACAATTGAGTCGGTAAAATATCCAGCGGCATTATTTTTTCGTAGGTGCCAACCGGCACCATGGCGCGCTCGGAACCGTGGGTGGTAGTGGTAAAATTAAATACTGGGGGTTTGATTAATTTAGAAATGTAAATGCGCATTACCGAAAACAAATCAAACCCCGGCCGCACATAATGCAAAAATGGCCTGTCGTGGCCTTCGGCTAAAACGCTGACTTGATTGTGGTAACGGCCTAAATACGCAAATGCACCACTGGCTTTACGGCCGCCGAATACCGAACCGGAAATCACCCGGTTATCGCCTTGTTTTAAACGGTGCGAGGTTAAATCTGTTAGGTGTACACCGAGCAAGGTGCGCAATAATTGCGGTTTTTGTACTTGCGGCCCAGCGAAGGAAATCACTCGCTCACAATCTAATTCACCCTGGGTAAATAAACGCCCTATAGCGATTACATCTTGATAATTAATGCTCCACAGAGATTTAGTCGCGCTGGCCGCTTCTAAAAAATGCATATGGGTGCCGACAAGACCAGCCGGATGAGGGCCGGCAAATTCTGCACGCACAATTTTAGCGTTATTGCTCGGCACGGGGATGTCACTGGCTGGCGCCGTACACACATACAGCTTGCCCTGGGTGAGCGTGCTTAACACCTGCAGGCCGTTGCTAAAATCTTCTCGCCGCGTGGCAATAATAATGGCTGGGTCTGCTGCCAGTGGCTGGGTGTCTATGGCGGTTACAAATATAGCGCGCGGCTCTGCACTGAGGGCGGGGCTTTTGCTAAATGGGCGGGTGCGCAGCGCAATCCACAGGCCCGCATCATTTAATTGTTGCACTACTAATTCGCGGTCTAAATGCGCTAAGTTTTCCGCCGGGTAAGCGTGAAAATGCTCGGCCTCATCGCGCTGCTCGACGTTATTATCCTCAAGGCTTATCACTACCGATAATAATATCCGCCCTTCGCCGCGATGAATGGCAGAAACGCGGCCCGGTGCCGGGGCGGTGTATTTTACGCCGGGATTTTTTTTATCAATAAATAACACTGTGCCGCGTTTTACTCTGTCGCCTTCCGACACCAGCATGGTGGGTTTCATGCCCACATAATCAAGGCCCACCAAACCCACCGAGGAGACTTGCGGCCCCGCCGCGATAATAGGTTCAGGTGCACCGGATAAGGGGAGATTTAATCCGCGACGGATGGTGATCATAGAGCTGACAACCTTAAACGATTTGAATGAAACGAAATAAATGAGCGCCGCGCAGGTATCAAAGCCCCAGCCTTCAGGCCGGAATCAACACCCCAAGCTCAATCCACTCGCGCAGAATAACCTCAGTTTGTTCTTTTACCAGGGCACTGATCTCGCCCTGCATTATGGCCTCAAGGGCGCCAAGAGGGGTATTGGGCGGCTCGATGGTTTGCAGCCATTGGGCGCTGGCGGCGGTGAGGGCGATGAATTTCACCTCCAGCGCGCTATTGCGGTACACCACATAGGCGCTGGGGGTTGGGGCGGGGTTGGGGGTGTTGGGGCCTATGAGGTGTACGGGGTATTGGTAGGCCAGGCACCAGGCCAGAGGCGAGCGTTGCCAGGGGCGCAGCCAGGGGTTGTCGCCCGCAGCGGCGGGGGTGGGCTGGGGGATGTCGGCTATGTCCAGGGCTAGCTCTACCCATTCATAGTGAGCCAGCTCAACAAAATAGGGGGGTAGATCAACAAAGCTGGCAGGTGTGTTGATTAAAAACTGCAAAAATTCTTCGGCTATGGCTAAAAAATACGGGGTTTGACTGGGGTGTTGGGCGATAAAGCGGCGCACCAATGCCTCCCAGGCCTGTTCGCAGCTGATGCTATGACAGACGGGGAAAAACTGGCTGAGCAGGCCGTTTAAGTTGCGGTACACCAGGTCGGTGTAAATGGCCATGGCGCGCGGGTTGGCGGCCGGCGGCAGCGGCAAGTTGGGGTCGCGCATATGGGCGAGAAAGGCGCGCTGCTGGGCGACCAAAGTGGCCGGGCTGTCGGTCACGGGGCGACTCCTTGGGCGTCTGGCTGCTCGGCCTGCAGGGCTTTGATGCGCAATACCTCAGCGCTTAGTTCACTGAGGGGCGGGAAGTTGTCGTCGCGCTCTAGCAGTGTGGGTTTGCGGCCAAAGCGCTGGTAAACAGTGCCCAGCAGGTGCCAGACGGCCTCTTCCACCTCGGCGGCGTGGGTGTCTATGCGCCACTGGTCGTCTTCTATCCAGTGGCCCGCCACATGCAGGTAGCTAATGGCGGCGCCGTTTAGCTGCTGCAAAAACTGCTGCGGGCAGTAGTGGTGGTTCTGGCTGTTGACGTAGAGGTTGTTCACATCCAGCAGCAAATGGCAGTCGGCCTCGGCCACTACCGCATTGATAAATTCCACCTCGCTCATGGCCTGGGCGGGCAGGGTGTAATAGGTGGCGTTTTCGATGGCGATGCGCTGGCCGAGTATGTCTTGGGCCTGGCGAATACGCGCGGCGGTGTGCCAAACGGCCTCTTCGGTGAGCGGCAGCGGCAGCAATTCATAGAGCTGGTGTTCATCGCCGGTGTAACTTAAGTGCTCGCTGTAGTGGCGGATGTTGTGGCGGGCGATGAACTGTTTGATGTCGCGCAGCAGCGGGATGTTTAAGGGGCCAATGCCGCCGATGGAGAGGGAGAGGCCGTGGCAAATGATGGGATAGGCTTCGCTGAAGGGGCGCAGTTTGGCGCCTAGGCGGCCGCCTAAATGCAGCCAGTTTTCCGGGGCGATTTCAAAAAAATCGATGGGATCGCCGGGGGTTAAAGTCGCCAGGTCATCCATCAGGGGGCGGCGCAGGCCTAAGCCCGCGCCGCCAATCTGAGCTAATAAATCGCTCACGGCTTATTTTTTGTCGTCTTTTTTCTCGGCGCCGCACTTGCCTTCGCCGTCTTTTTTCATGTTAGCGCCACACTTGCCCTCGCCTTCTTTTTTCATGTTGGCACCACACTTACCTTCGCCTTCTTTCTTCATGTTAGCGCCGCACTTGCCTTCACCTTCTTTTTTCATGTTAGCGCCGCACTTGCCTTCGCCTTCTTTTTTCATTTCACCGCCACATTTACCTTCGGCGTCTTTGCTGGCGAGCTGGTAACCGGCTTCCATTGGGGTAGCGCCGAATTGGGCATCTTTGGCGAGCGCAGCGGTAGATAAAGACAAGCCGGCAGCAAAGGCGGCACCGAGGGCCAGAGTTTTGTTGTTTAGCATGGTAATGATCCTGTTGGGTTAAGGGATTGGCATTCTAGCGGTATTTTTACCGGCGTTATGGGAGTTTTTGGCAACCACTGAGTTCCGCCCAGAGCACCTGAGCCTGCTCTAAACGTGCAGGGGTTCCCACATCCAGCCAAACGCCCGCATACAGCTCGCCGGTAATACGCTGCTCACCCATGGCCCAGAGCAACGCCTCGCGCAGGGGGAACACGCGGCGGGCGGCGGGAAAGCGGCTAATAAGGCTCGGGTGCAGGAGGCTGATGCCGCTAAAGGTAAAACGCGGCGCACCCGTTGAACCCAAAACACCCTGCGCGCCAAGCGCAAAATCACCCTCGCGGTGCTGCTCGGGGTTGGGCACTAGGATCAAATGGCCGAGCACGGCTGCGGGCAGCTCGTACTGGCTGAGGTTGTTGAGGGGGTAGTCGCAGAAGACATCGGCATTGATCAGCACAAAGGGTTCGTCGCCCAGCAGCGGCAAGGCCTGCCAGAGGGCGCCGCCGGTTTCCAGCGGATAGGGCTCTGGCGAGTAGATAATCCGCAGCCCCCAGGCGCGGCCATCGCCCAGGGCGGTTTGAATCTGCTCACCTAAATAGGCGGTGTTGATGATTACCTCCTCGATACCGGCGGCACTTAAGCGCCTGAGGTTCTGGCCGATTAAGTGGCTATCGCCCAAGGGCAAGAGGGGTTTTGGGGTGCTGGCGGTGAGGGGCAACATGCGCCGCCCTTCCCCGGCGGCGAATATCATGGCGCGGCGAATCAAGTGGGGCCTATTGGGCGAGTTTATGGGGGTAATACCAGCTCTGCTGCTCGATCAAGGGCATCAGCCGTAGGTAAAACCACTGGTGCAGGCTAGCCAGGGCCGGGTAATGGCCGAGCACATCGAGGGTATAGGCGAGCACGCGGGGCAGGTCTTGAAGATAGCCGTGTTTGTTATCCCGCAGGGAGAGGCGAGCGAAGATGCCCAGCACCTTGATATGCCGCTGCAGGCCCATCAGGTCAAAACCCTGGATAAATTCTCCCTCCCGCAGGCGCGGCCAAATGCCCTGCTGTTGGGCCTGCTGGTAATAGGCCAGGGCAAAACTGCGCACCTGGGATTTGGGCCAGTCGATGTAACAGTCTTTGAGCAGCGACACCAGGTCGTAACTGGCGGGGCCTATAAGGGCGTCTTGAAAGTCGATCAAACCCGGCGGCAACAGGCGGCCCTGTTGGGTCTGCCGGTAGATGAGGTTGCGGCTGTGAAAATCCCTGTGCACCACTACTTTAGGCTGCTTGGCCACCGCCTGCTCTAGGTAACTAAAACACTGTGCAATCAGCTGCTGCTCGTCGTCATTGAGGGAGTACTGCAGCAATTCGCCGATAAACCACTGCGGGAACAGCTCCATCTCGCGCCGCAGGGTAGCGGCATCATAGTGAGCGAGCAGGTCTTGGGCGGGTTTGGTCTGCTGCAACTGCAGGAGGGTTTGAATCGCCTCACCGTAGAGGCCATCGACGCGATCCTCACTTAAATGGGCAGCATAGAGTTCATTCCCCAGGTCGCTCACCAGCAAAAAACCCTGCGCAAAATCGGCGCCGATAATCTCCGGCACCGCCAGCCCCTGCTGGCGCAAAAAGCGCGCAATGGAGCAAAACAACAGGCTGTTTTCACTCGCAGGCGGTGCATACACCGCCAGATAGGGCAATTTCTCCAGGCGGAAATAACGCCTAAAACCCGCATCCCCAGACAGGGGCTGCCAGCTGCTAAACACCTCGCCGCGCAGGCTCAACTGGGTGGCCGTCCAAGCGGCTAAGGCGTCGATTAAACTAGGCTGCATAGAATGGGCCTTACAAAAGAGTGAGCGCAGCGGCGCAAAGCCACCACCATAGCGCCTAAGGCCTGGGGTGTCGGCTAAGCCCGGCACGTTTTAACCTAAAAACCGCAGTTGAACTCGTAGCGAGGGTGACTAAGGCGCCGAATATGCCCACTTTTTGGTAAAAATTGGGCGAAAGCAGTAGTCACCTCTACGGTGAGCACAATTTTTACCAAAAAGTGGGCAGATTCAAGCATTAGGCAGCCGCAGTAGAGTTCAACTGCGGTTTTTAGGTTTAAGGATGCACGGCGGCGATTGCGCATAAAAGCATAATCTGTGCCCCAAGGCGTTAAGGCCTGGGCTGCAGGGCAATGTTCTAGGGTACAATCGCCGCCCAAATTGACACTGCGGGAACGCCAGTATGCCCAAGCGCCCAGCTCGCCACAACGGATTGCCCAAGGCTTTAAGCCTCTTGGGGGCGGCAATCGCTATGGCCTATGGACCTTGCTCCCAGGCGGCAGACCCACTGGACTGGGTGCCCAAAGAGCGCTTAACGCCCGAGCAACAAAAAAACGTCGGGCCTTCCTGCGGCGGCCTCTACCTGGACCCGCTGGCAAAGGAACCGGCGCCAACGGATCTGGATAAAGCGCCCATCTGTGTGGATGCCAACGGCGCCCACATGAGTGAAGGCCAAACCATGCGCTTAAACGGCGACGTGGTGATCTCACAAGGCAGCCGCAGGCTCAAAGCGGGCCAAATGCTCTACGACAAACAGGGCGATGAAGCGGCCCTCACGGGCGGCGTGGAAATCCGCCAACCCGGCGCCGTGATGCGCGGCCAAGAGGCCCGCGTCAGCATGAGTAAAAACCAAGCCACCTTCACCGGTGGTGATTTTGTTCTGCACCAAACCCACCTGCGCGGCGCCGCCCAAACCATCGAACAAACCGCTACCGGCAAGGTGATATTGCACCAGGGCAGCCTCACCAGCTGTGAACCGGGCAGCCAAACCTGGCTGCTAGAGGGCGAACAACTGCAAATCGACCCGCAGAGCGCCCAGGGCAGCGGCCGCGACATTACCGTCAGCATCGGCGGCATTCCGGTGTTTTACACTCCGTACATTATTTTTCCGGTGGGCTCTGAACGACAATCCGGCCTCTTATTCCCCACCATTGGCTTAAGCAATGGCAAGCTCGACTACGCCCAGCCCTGGTACTGGAACATAGCCCCCAACCTGGATGCCACCCTCACGCCGCGCTTCGCCGGAGGCCACGGCGCCCTGTTGGAAACCGAAGTGCGCTACCTGCACCGGCGCGCCAATAACGAACTGCGCCTGGCCTATCTGCCCAACGATGCCGCTGAACTGACCGAACAGGAGCGCGCACTGATCGACCAGGGCACCCAAGAGCAGGACATCCACCCGTTTAAAGACAACGAGCGCTGGCTGGTGAACTGGCAACAGCAGGGCGGCTTTGATTTACCCTGGTACAGCAAGGTGGACTACAACCAGGCCAGCGACATCGACTACCTGCGCGATCTCTCCACCGCCAGCTTCGCCGCCAACAACGACACCTATCTCAACCAGAGTTTTACCCTGGGCTACAACTTCGCCCACTGGCGCCTAAACCTGCGCGCCCAAAGCTACCAAAACCTGCTGCGCGACCTGGACGACACCTACCGCCAATTGCCGCGCATCAATTTTGATGGCCAATACCAACTGGGCGATTTTGGCCTCTTGCTGCAAAACGAATACGTGCACTTTAGCCACCCCAACAGCCATAGGCTGGATGGCAGCAGTATTATCACCGGCAGCCGCAGCCGCCTGGACTACCAGCTCAACTGGCAATACGAGCCAGCGGCAGGCTTTATCAAACCGGCCATAGGCGCCCAGGTTCTGGCCTACCAATTGGACGATACCGGCCTACTGCCGGGCGTCGATACAGCCCCCAACCTATCCAGCCACTACCTAAGCCTGGACTCCGGCCTGGTGTTTGAGCGCGAGGGCGGCCAGCAACTGCTGGAGCCGCGCCTGTATTACCTCTACCGCGCCCAGGCCGACCACAGCGCCCTCTACCACCTGACGGCGGACGACCAGGCCGTTAACTTTGATACCACGCCCTTAACCTTCGGCTACGAGCAGCTGTTTCGCGACCACCGCTATGCCGGTGGCGACCGCCTGGACGACGCCAACCACCTGGCCATCAGCCTCACCGGCCGCCTGCTGGATGATTCCTTCCGCGAATTCTTAAGCGCAAGCGTGGGGCAATTGGTGTACTTCGACCGCCGGCAGGTCTTTTTGGGCGATACCCCGGCCGATTCCTTAGCCGAGACCCGCTCGGACTTTGCCGGTCAAATCAAAGCCGCTGTGAGCGATACCCTCAACGCGCAAACCGATGTGCTCTACAACCCCAGCAACCAGCGCCTGATGCGCCTCACCACCGGCTTAAACCTGCGCCAGGACGGCAATTTGTACAACCTAGGCTACCGTTTTGTGCGCCAGAACGAAGAAGCCGAAAGCCAGGTGGAACAAACCATCGATCAGCTGGATCTATCCGCCCTGCACAGCCTCAACCCGCAATGGACGCTGATGGCGCGGGCCTTTTACGACATCAACGGCCACAAGCCGATGGACAGTTTTATCGGCACCCAATACGACGATTGCTGTTATAGCCTGCGGGTGTTGGCGCGACGCTGGGTGAATAGTAAACTCGCCGGCCTCGCCCAGGCAGACCAACGCCAATACGACCAAGGCGTATTTTTTGAAATTGAATTAAAAGGCCTTGGCAGCTCCGGCCAACGCATATCCAGCCTGCTCAAAGACAGCATCATCGGTTTTAACCCCTAAGAAGACTTTATGAATTTACCCAAAACATGCCTCTTTATTATCTGCCTGGCCCTAGCAGGCCAGGCCCTCGCCGCCCCGCAAAAACTCGATCAGGTCGCGGCCATAGTGGGTAAAAACGTGGTGACCTTAAGTGAGCTCAACAGCCGCATCGCCGAAATTAAAAACCGCCCAGACGCGGAAAAAATTAAATTGCCACCCGATGATGTGCTGCGCAAACAGGTGCTAGATCACCTGATTACCGAATCGCTGCAATTGGCCTCCGCCAACCGTATGGGCGTTAAGATTTCCCCCGAGCAGGTCAACGCCGCCATGACCAACATAGCGCAGAAAAACCGCATGACGCTCGAACAATTTGAAGCCATGCTGATCAGTGAAGGCTTAAGCCCAGCGGTGATGCGCCAGCGTTTGCAGCGGGAAATTACCGTGCAACAAGTGCAGCGCGGCGTAGTGACGCAGCGCATTAAAGTCTCCGAGTTAGAAATTGAAAATTTTCTAAAATCCGCCGATGCCAAATTCTGGATTTCGCCGGAATATCATTTGGGCCACTTTATGATTGCCCTGCCGCCCTCGCCCAGCGCCGCAGAAGTAGCCGAAGCAGAAAGTAAAATTAATGCCGTCTACGAAGAATTAAAAAACGGCGCCGACTTTGCCGCCACCGCCATAGCCAAATCCAACGCCCAAGATGCCTTAAATGGCGGCGATTTAGGCTGGCGTAAATCCGCTGATTTACCGAGTTTATTTGCCGAATTAGTCGCCGACATGCCGGTCGGCAGCCTCTCCAAACCGGCCCGCTCACCAGCCGGTTTTCACATTTTAAAATTAATCGACAAACGCTCTGATGCCACCCAAGTCATCACCCAATCTAAAGCGCGCCATATTCTGGTAAAAACCTCTGCCGTCGTCAGCGATGAAGAAGCCCGCGCTAAATTAAACAAACTGCGCAGCAGCATTTTAGCCGGTGCCGATTTTGCCAAACTCGCTAAAGAAAATTCCGAAGATATAGGCTCCATGTTAAATGGCGGCGATTTAGGCTGGAGCAGCCCCGGTATGTTTGTACCGGAATTTGAACGCGCCATAGGTGAGGCCACTGTGGGGCAAGTGAGTGAACCGTTTAAAACTCAATTTGGCTGGCACATTTTGCAAGTCACTGAGCGCCGCCAAGAAGACATGACCAAAGAAGTATTACAGCGCAAAGCCGCCAATATTCTCACCAGCCGCCGGTTTGAAGACGAATTACAGCTGTGGCTTATGGAATTAAAAGAAGACGCTTTTATTGATATAAAAGTCCAATAAATTAACGAGAATTTCCTATGAGCACTGAGACTCAACCACCGGCCGCCATCGAAGATAGCGAACCCTTATTTTTTAACCGCGCCGACGCGCATATATTTTTATCCAACGACCAATTAGACAGCATGCACAAAGAGGGTGTAGCAGCTTCCATGTTGTACGCCTCGGCGCGTTTTACCGCTTGGCTTATGGCCAGCAGTTTCCCCGACGCCAAACCCATGCAAGACGCCAAAGCGGGCGCGTTGGATTTTTTTACCGAGCGTTTTCGCGATATGCTCAACCAAAATATCGACGACTATATTGCCAATTTTGACCACTATATAAAAACGCCGCCCAAACCTGCCAACGACGCGCAGTAATTATGCCATCCGGGCGCATGCCTATGCGCCCTCTGCCAGAAAACCCAGCCTGAGTTGATTGGTTGTCAACGAGTAATTGCCCATGCGAATTGCCATTACACCGGGAGAACCCGCCGGTATAGGCCCGGAATTAATTATCCGCTACTGCCAAACCCTAAGCGCAACAGATCGTGAACTCGTGGTATTTGCCGATGGCGCGCTGTTACAACAAACCGCCGCGTTATTAAAATTACCTCTTAAACTCAAACCTTTTTCCGCAGAGCACTTTGCCCCCAGCGCAGCCTCGGAATTAAGCCTGGTGGATATTAAATGCGCCGCCCCCGTCACCCCCGGCCAATTAAATAGCGCCAATGCCGCCTATGTATTAAATACCCTCGCCGCCGCGCAGGATGCCTGTATTAAGGGCGAATGCGCCGCATTGGTAACCGGGCCGGTGCAAAAAAGTGTGATTAACGATGCGGGCATAGCCTTTAGCGGCCATACGGAATTTTTTGCCGAGCGCAGCGGCTGCGATCAAGTCGTCATGATGCTCGCCACCGAAGGCCTGCGCGTGGCACTCGCCACCACCCATTTACCGCTAAAAGATGTCAGCGCGGCGATTACTCAAGCCAGCCTTAGCCGCACCATCGAAATTCTGCAGCAGGATTTAATAACGCAATTTGGCATTCAAACGCCGCGCATTTTAGTTTGCGGCCTAAACCCTCACGCCGGAGAAAACGGCCATTTGGGTATGGAAGAAATTACTACGATTACACCCGTGTTAAATCAATTGCGCGCGAAGAGTTTTAATCTCACCGGCCCATTACCGGCTGACACCCTATTTACCCCCAAATATTTAACCCAGGCCGATGCGGTGCTCGCCATGTACCACGACCAGGGCCTGCCGGTGCTTAAATACAAGGGTTTTGGCCAAGCGGTGAATATTACCCTCGGCCTGCCGTTTATTCGCACCAGCGTAGACCACGGCACGGCGCTGGATTTAGCCGGGCTTGGCAAAGCAGATTTAGGCAGCTTAAACGTGGCCATTGATTATGCGCAGCAGATGATTAAGGCGCGCGCCCAGCGCCGCTAATATGCGCTACTTATTACCACCCCAAACACACGCTGCTGAGGCACTATGTTAGCTAAACCAGTCGGCCATATTTTTTCCTCAGACCAGGCGCTAAGGCTTGCCCCCAGCCAAAGGCTGCATTTAATTTTATTAGGGGTAGAAAATGTGGCGCGCGCGGCTGAGTTTTACGCAGCCCTCGGCTGGCAAAAATCCCCCACCGGCAACGACGGCTTTGTAAAATTTAATTTAGGCGGTTACGCCCTGTGTTTAATCAACCGCCAGGCGTTTGCCGAAGACGCCGGGTTTAGCGCGGCAGCGGGAACAGAGCTTGCTAATCAATCAGCCGCTCATTTTAGCGGTGTTGGGTTAATTTATTTGGCCAAGTCGCCAGAGGAAGTGCCGCGCATACTGGCTCAAGCGGTGGCCGCAGGCGGCACCCTCGTAAAACCGGCCACGCGCACCCACTGGGGTATAGCGGGCTATTTCAAAGACCCCGACGGGCATTTATTTGAAGTGGATTATGAGGATGCTTGGGTATTGGATACTGAACACCGGCTGGTGGTGGATCAGGTTAATTCAAGCAGCATTATCAATTTATCCTAATCAGCCCCCTAAAAAAGGAAGCGTACATGCACATACAAGTTGACTCAAATGGTTATCCTTTTCTTGATCAATTTAGCGAAGAGGGGTTTGTCGACTGCGCATTTAAAATAACAGAGTTCGATGAGAGCCCAGAGTATTTTCTGTTTAAACTAATGGCCAGCCACAATGGTAGAGAACTAGGTTTTAAGGTCGAAGTTCTCAAAAACATAGAGAGTGGTTTTAATTCTGAATGGCAATTATATAGCGACCATGTATACAAAAAAGGTGTGAAATTTATTCGCTCAGGCCCAGAGAGTGACTCGCTTATCAGTCTACTTGCCTCACTCTATGGAATGGAAGAGTGCTCACGCAAAATGACCCCGCAAGAAACATTCACCTGCATAGCCCTGCACCAAGGGGAGCTTAATTTGAGAGCCGAATGCGTTAAATTAAAGCTATTCGGTAGAGATTCAGGTAGCGATGTAGATTTGGATGAGTGTTACTATGAATCATTTTTTAATCTAGATCTGGAAAATGGTTTTGTATTCTGGAATGAGAAAGATATGGATTATAGAAAGCCACTCATCCAAGGCCTGACAGAGGCATCTGACTAACGATGAAGTTTATTGGAATGCACTATCAAACGCCAAATTACCAAACCTAAGGCCAATTATGTTTTCATTTCCGCACTCCTTAACAGCCATCCTATGTGTGTTGAGTGCATTTGCTACGCAGACGGCACTCGCCACCCCCGCCAACTGGCCAGAATTTATCTGGGCCGCCGCCCAACAAACCACCGCTGCACCCGCTGCAAGCCTTGATGCACAGCGTATCCGGCAATTAATTAAACAGGGTAAAAAAACTCAAGCCCAAGCGGAATTAGCCGCCGCGCTGCCCGGCCTGTTGCAGGCGCCGCAGAGCGATCAATTCACTGCCCTGCAGCCCTTTATTTTTGAGTGGGATTGGATCGCGCCGCTAAAAAGCGCCCAGCAGGCTGCTATGAGCGCTAAACAATGGGACAAGGCCTATTGGTTGGCCTGTGTGTTGGCCGATTATTATCTGCAAGATGGCGACACTAAAAATGCTCGCGAGGCACTGGAGCAGGCGAGTTTCACTGACCCCAAAAGCCGCACCGGCGAATATGCTGCGCTGTTAAATGGTGTGTTATTACAAAAACAAAAAAAACACCGCGACGCGGCCAAACTTTACGAAAAAATCCCCGCCACCTCGCCTTTATATTTAAATGCCCAACTGAATTTAGCCACCGCCAACATTCGCCAGGACTGGTGGTCCGATGCCATCAGTTTTATCAATAAGGCCCGCAACCAAACGGGCAAACAACAAACCGAATTATCCAACCACCTGTTGATGACGCTGGGGTTTATTCAATTAAAAGCGGGCTTTTATCGCGACGCGGCCAGCTCATTTAGCAATATCACCCAAGACAGCCAATATGCCAAACGCGCCGCCTTAGGTTTGGGCTTGAGCTATTTAGAGCAAAAAAAATATAAAGAAGCGGCCAATATTTTTGACCATTTAAAAGCGGCCACTCCCAGTGATATTTCCACCCTCGACGGCTATTTTCTGGCCGCCATTACGGCGCAAAACCGCAATGCCAGCACCGATGCCATAACACTGTATAAAAACGCCATCAGTTGGTACGAGACCCAATTATTACACCTGGCCGAAGTGAAAAATCTCTCCCTCAGTCTGCGCAGCCCCGAGGCTCTAGGCAGTTTAAAAACCGCCTGGGAAACCCTGCCTATTCGCTCTGCGCGCACACAAAAATTACTGGCCCGGCAATTGGAGTTTTGGCGCTGGCAAGCTAACGCGCCCGCCGCTTTTAGCGCCCTGCTGCCAACACTACAAAGCGAGCTGGAGCGGGAATTAAGTGAAGCCCTCAGCCAGAGCTTGGAAGAAAATAATCAAGCCTTAAACGCTTATTTAAGTAATTGCCGCTACGGACTTGCCAATACCTATGATAAAAAATCCTAAATTATCGCCCTGGCCGCTGTGCCTAGGTTTGAGCCTTTTGAGCGGCTGCGCAGGCAACAGCCACAAACCCACCATTGCCGATGTGGACTTCAGCCGCGCGCCACCCAAAACCGAGCAACAAAGCGCCGCCGAACAAACGCGCAGCCAAATTGTGCAGTCTTATTATCAGTACATCGAAAAGGCGCCGAAAAACGATAAATTGCGCGAAGATGCCTTAGGCCGCTTAGCCGCCTTGGAAATTGATAACGCCAATTTAGACAGCGAAAACCCGCAATTAAGCCCGGAAGCCTTAAACCGCGCGAATAATTTATTGCAACAGAGCCTGCGCGATTACCCTAACTCGCCGAATAAAGACCGCGCTTTATACCAACTGGCGCAGGTATATGAACAATTGGGCCGCACCACTGAGAGTCTGCAAAGTTTAAAAACCATTATTCAGGATTTCCCCAAATCGCCATTTATTGCCGAAGCTCATTTTCGCATCGCCGAGGACGCTTTTAAACGCGGCGAATACCTAAGCGCCGAAAGCGCCTACAGCGAAGCTTTGCTCGCCCCCAATAACGGTTTATTTAGCGAGCGCGCGCTGTATAAACGCGGCTGGGCGCGTTTTAAACAAAACGTCTACAACGATGCAGCGGATGATTTTTTAGCGGCCCTGCGCCAGCAGACGTACAGCGATATAAAAGAACTCTCGGAAAGTAAAAAAGCCCTTATTAACGAATTATTGCGCGCCGCGAGCCTCGCCGCAGCGCGCCTGCCCGACCAAGCCCTGCCGAATCTGTTGGGCGATGATTTTGTTTGGAGTTACGAATTTTTTGAACAGCTCGCCGAAGTAAAACGCCGCGTGTCGCCTGCGCAGGCGGTGGCAGCCATGCAGGTATTTATTCAACGCTACCCGCAATCGCCGCGCATGCCGCTGGCTTATTTATATCAATTGCAGCTGTACGCACAGTTAAACCAATGGGCGAGTTTTGATGACACGCTCACCACTTTATATAACCAGTACCAACCAGATGCCGCCTTTTGGCAGCAAAACCCCAATGTGGATAAAAATGCGGTGCTCACCGGCCTGCGCAAAAATATGCTCACCGCCGCAGGCCAGGGGTTAAGTGGCGCCAGCGCACAACAATTAAGCCACGCCAATGTCTGGAGCGAGCGTTATTTAAAACATTTTGCCGCCTACGCCCAGCAGGACAAAATGTATAAACAATACGCGCTGTTGTTATCCGCCAACAAGGATAATGAAAAGGCCTTGGGCTACTATGAAAAATCTGCCTTTGATGGCGATATTATTTTAGATAAAGACGCCGCCTACGCCGCTATTGTCACCAACGATCAATTGATCCAAAAATCCAGCGGCCCAACTCGCCAAGCCTTGGCCAGCAAAATGGCCCGCCACAGTAAAATCTATGCGCAGATGTATCCGCAGGATAAACACAGCATGGAATTATTGCTGCGTGCGGCGGATATTAATATTCAAGAAAAAAACAGCCAGCAGGTGGTGGATTTGCTAGCCAGTTTACCGCCGGGCAGCCCCTTGGCCGAGCAGCAAAAAGCCGCCGCATTTAAAGCTCTCGCGCAGGCGGATTTAAAACGCTTTAACGACGCTGAAACCACTACTTTAGCTGCCTATTCCAGCAAACTCAGCAGCCCGGAAAATACCGCCCTAGCCGACAGTTTGGCGAGCATTGTGTTAAAACAAGCCGAAGAAGCTAAAAGCGCCAATAACACCAGCGAGGCCGCCCGCCACTATGCGCGCATAGCCACGCTCTTACCGCAACACGATTTAGCCGCGAAGGGCCTGTATCAAGCGGCCAGTTTAAGCGCCGAGCAGGGCCAGTGGGCGCAGGCGGCAGGTTACGGACAAGAATTTGCCCAGCGCTACCCGCGCCATGAATTAATGGCCGATGTAAACCGTTTGTTATCCAGCAGTTATTTAAAATCCAACAACCAAGGCAAAGCTGCTGAGAGTTTAGAGGCGCTGGCGAAAAACGAAAAAGATGCCAGCGTAAAAGCCGCTGCACTTTGGCAAGCGGCGAATTTATACGAGCAACAAAACGATAAACTCGCCGCTGTACGCGCTCTGGGGCAATATGTGGAGAATTATCCCAAACCCTTTGGGCAATATATGGAAGCCCTGTATAAATTAGCGCAATTAAATGCCAGCGATAACAAGGCCCGCCAAGCGGCGCTGGATAAAATTCAGCAGAGCGCCAATCAAGCGGCCTTTTCCGACAAAACTGAGCGCACGGCATTTATTGCCGCTTGGGCACAGCTGCAAAAAGCCAATGAGCAATACAGCCAATTTCAACGCATCCGTTTGGTGGAGCCTTTGGCGCAAAACCTAGCCTTAAAAAAACAGGCCTTACAAAACTGTGTGAGCCTATACACCCAAGCGGGGGCTAATAATCAGCTGGATATTTTGGCGGAGGCGAGTTTTCAGGTGGCGAGTATTTACGAGGATTTTGCCAAAGCACTGTTAGCATCCGAGCGGCCGCGCAATTTAAGAGGCGATGATTTAGAGCAATACAATATTTTATTGGAAGATCAGGCCTTTCCCTTTGAAGATAAAGCCATTGAATTCCACCAGATTAATTTAGGCCGCTTAAAAACGGCGGATAATCCCTGGCTGCACAAAAGCCTGGTCGCCTTAAAACGCTTAACACCCGCCCGCTATGGCCGCAGTGCTAAGGTGAGTTTTTATGAATAAATATGCACACCTCATCAGCCGCAGCCTCGCTCTGTCCGCCGTTTTATTATTAGCCGCCTGTGCGGGCCAGCCGGCCAAACAATCCAGCGCTAAAGCCGCCACTGCAGCGAGCCTGCGCGCAGAGGATCAGGCGGCTTGGCAAAGCAGTATGCAATTAATTAAACAGCAAAAATGGGCAGAAGCTAAAAACGCGCTCACGCCCTTAGCCAAAAACAACTCGCAATTCCCAGGTGTATTAATTAATTTAGCGGCAGTTAATTGCCAATTGCAGCAATGGCAAGAGGCCGCCGCGCTGTTAAAGCGCCTGCCCAATGCCGAGCAATCGCCGCAGGCTTTAAATTTAATGGGTGTAGTGGCGGAACACGGCGGGCAAATTACGCAGGCCGAGCAGTATTATTTAAGTGCCGTCAACAACCCGGCGGCGTCTGCTGAAGCGCAATATAATTTAGCGCTGCTGTACGATATTTACTGGCAGGATCCGCTCAAAGCCCTACCCTATTACGAAGCTTACGCCCGCGCCCGCCCGGAAGATAAAGCGGTGAGCGATTGGATTACTGAAATTAAACGCAAAGCGAAGCGTTAATCTATGCAGAATTTAACGATACACCACCTGTGTGCAGGCATTCGCCTCAGCCTATGCCTTGCGGCCCTGTTGGGTGTGGGCACAATGCCGCGTGCCTTGGCGGCCACAAGCAATGACAGCGCTGCTGCGCCTGAGCCGGTCGGCGCCACCAATAACACAGGCCCGGCTGATGAATCGCCGATGATGCTGTATTTAGTGCCCTGGAACGCCAACTCGGAAAGCGGTAAAAGTGGCAAAAAATTTACTCTTTACCAACCCTGGGGCAGCCATTTTGACCCACTCACCCCTGTGCAAATACAACAATTAAACGCGCAGTAATCTTTAAAACCTCAATTAAATCTGCAGGCGCTATTTTTAAAAGTGGTTAGGGAAGCTCTGATTAAGTGGTATTTTCAAAACCGTCGTGGGCAGGAAGCCCGCGCCGGAGCTACATGGACGTACTCGTGCGTTTTTGAAAATACCACTTAATCAGAGGTTCCTTAGGTTCATTTAGTCGCTGTAAGGTTTAACGGCTGTTTTTACGTTAACGCGCCATTATTTTTATGCGGAGCATGCACCATGATTTTGCGCCATTTTTTTATTAGCCTATGTTTTTTACTCTGTATTCCCGCTGCGGTTGTGCAGGCGGGCGAGGAGTATCAAATCCTCGGCGCCAGTTACGGCACCGATGCACACAACATGGAAGTGACCGATCAATTAAAAAATCTCGCCAGCCAAGATCGCACGGTAAAAATTACTAACGCCTTATTCGGCTACGACCCAGACCCAGGCCGCACGAAAAAACTGCGCATTTTTGCCCGCAGCCAAAACGGCCAGGCACGCACCTTTGAATACAAAGAAGGCAGCTACATAGACGGCAGCCAATTTACCGGCTGGGGCAGCGGCAACTGGGGCCAGCAGGGCTGGAAAGGCGGCTGGAACGGTGAGGGGCGCGGCCAAGAACGCGCACGCGGCGGCGACTATGTGATTTTGCAAGCCAGTTACGGCACCCGCGAGCGCAATGTGGATGTCACCCAGCGGCTGCGCGAGCTGGCCCGACAAAATCGCACCTTTCGCATGGGCAACAACACCTTTGGAGTAGACCCAGACCCAGGCCGCATCAAAATGCTGCGGGTCTATACCCGTGGCCCCAATGGCGAAAATCGCACCTTTGACTTCAGAGAGAACAGCGAGGTGGACGGCAACCAGTTCGCCGATTGGGGCGGCGGCAATTGGGGCCGAGGTGGCTGGAAAGGCGGCTGGGGCGATGAAGAGCGCGGCCGAGGCCGCCACCAGGGTCACCATGGGGGCGGCTTAACCATCATTTCCGCCCGCTACGGCGAGGGCAACCGCACCATTGATGTCACCCAGCAAGTACGGCGAGAAATCCGCGAGGGCCGTTTAGATTTCACCGCCAACAACTATTTAGCTGGCCGCGATCCGGCGCCAGGCCGCACCAAATACCTGACCATAACCTACACAGGCGAAGATGGCCGCCGCCAAGTCAGTACCATTCAAGAGGGGCGGCAGGTGCGCTTACCCTAATGATGACGCCTTCGCTGCAGGCTGCCTGCCCGCGCAGGCTTGGCTGGCTGGTCGGCCTGCTCCTGTGCGGCTTGTTGAGCGCGGCGGCCCTACTGTTAAGCCTGCGCAGTTGGGATATAAGCCTGTTCAACCTGCTCAATAACCTCGGCCGCGCCCTGCCCTTGGGCGCTGAGTTCATTACCCACCTGGCCGATTACCGCTGGACCAGCCCGCTGCTGATTATTCTGCTAGCCCAACAGCCCAGGCTGCTGGCAGCCGCGCTGCTATCGGCGCTATTCATTCACTTCAGCGTGCACGAGTTTAAGCACTATTTTCAGGTGCTGCGCCCCTGCTACGCGCCGCACTTGGCCGGCCAAGTATTCACCGCTGGCCCGCGTTTAAACATAGATAGCTTTTCATTCCCCTCCGGCCACAGCGCCACCGCCAGCCTTATTGCAGTGGCGTTGGTGGTGGTAGGGGGCGGCCGCGCACTTATCCCGGCGCTGCTCTTCGCCCTCGCCGTAGCCGCCTCCCGCGCCATGCTCGGCGCCCACTTTCCCAGCGATACAGCGGCGGGTTTGGCCCTGGGGCTGGGGATCAGCAGCGGCGTTTTTTACCTGATGAGCAGGCCACAGGCCTGGCCGCAAAGCCGCCAGGGCGCAGCTAGGGTGAGCGCTTTGGTGGGCTTACTGGCGGCGGGGTTATTGATCTTTATCCTGCAAGAAGGCCAACACACCTACCCCTTCTGGTTTGCGGCGGCCAGCAAAATAACCTGCCTGGCGGCGCTGGGGGTTTTGCTGTGGCGACAGGGCAGGCGGATATTGAAGCGTTCAAACAGCGCGTAACCCGCAACGCCCTGCGCGCAGAGGCTGGATGTTCAATGGCAGAAAAACCCCGGATTGCGCTCTGCTTAACTCAAATAGCCTCGTGGGAGCTAATTGAGGTATTGAAAACTTGGCTTCGAAGTGAAATCGACGACAGCTTGAGCCGAGGCGCGCCGAGCCACCAACCGCCAGTAGCCCGGATGCAGCGCAGCGCAATCCGGGGTTTGCTGAGTGTGTGATGGCCAATATTGCCCCGGCACTAAAACCCCGGATTGCGCTGCGGGTTGCTTAAATCAAACCCTCTCGCAAGGACATCTTGTCAGGTGCACAAACCTGGATTCCAGGCGAAATCGACCAGGCTTGCACCAGCGCGCCTAAAAACCACCAGCCCTGCAACTAATTCAGCCCCCGGCCAGTAAATCCTGTCACCTTTCACGCAACAGGATTGTTTTATGGCCCAGCCCACCCTCAAACCCCTCGCCTTTGCCCTGCTTAGCCTCGGCCTTACCGCCTGTAACGATGGCGGCAGCTACAAGGGCGGCAGTTCTAGCTCGTCATCCAGCAGCAGCTCATCCTCCTCCAGCTCCTCTAGCAGCAGCTCCTCATCCAGTTCCTCCAGCAGCTCCAGCTCGTCAGGCGCGCTGCAAAGCCAGGCCAACGCCATCGGCAGCAGCCAGGGTAGCTTAGGTGAACAGCTGGCCATGGCCTCCGACGCCTGGGTGCTGGGCGCTGACAACAAACCCACCAGCCTCAGCAAAAAAGGCTTCAGCCTCTACACCTTCGATAGCGACCCCAGCGCTGACTCGGCCTGCACCACCAGCGCCTGTATCACCAACTGGCCGCCTCTGTTAGTGGGCAAGCTCGACGAGGTAAAACCACCGTTTAGCCAAGTGCCGCGCAAGGATGGCTTCAAACAATGGGCTCTGCGCGACAAACCCCTCTACCTATTCAAAGGCGATGCCGCTGCGGGCGACACCCTGGGCGATGGCAAAAATGGTCTCTGGCACCTGGCCCACAGCGCGCCTATCCGCCTGCAAACCGCCGCTGATACCACCCTCTACTGGGCCGCCTTCGGCAGTGTTTGGAAACTCGGCGCCGCCAGCCTCACCGATGCCAGCGGCTTCGCGCTCTACACCTTTGCCAAGGATGCGCCCGGCAGCTCCAACTGCCTCGATGCCTGCGCGAAAAACTGGCCGCCACTATTGGCAGGCGCTGCCGACACCGCCAGCGCGCCCTATAGCCTGATCAGCCGCAGCGACAGCGAATTAAAACAATGGGCCTACAACGGCAAACCCCTCTACTTTTACAGCGGCGACAGCTCGGCTGCCGACACCAAAGGCCAAGGGCTCGCCAGCGGCGCTTGGCAATTGGCCCGCCCGGAAGCGGCCAGCATCAGCCCCTCCGCCCTCGCCAGCCGTTTAAGCGCCAGCGGCCCGGTGTATATCGCAAGCCTTAACAGCGCGGGTGAAGAGCAGCTCAGTGCCGCCAGCCAGCTGCAAGGCCGCAGCCTGTACACCTTTGATAAAGACAGCGCAGGCGCCTCAAGCTGCAGCAAAACCAACGATTGCATCAGCAAATGGCCGCCACTGCTGGCCGCCGCAGGCAGCAGCGCCCAAGCCCCCTACTCCTTAATCGAGCGCGCGCCCGGCTTAAAACAATGGGCGCTGGATGGCAAACCGCTCTACCTCTTCGCCAAAGATAACGACAGCAGCAGCACCGCAGGCGATGGCGTAGGCGGCGTTTGGCACCTAGCCCGCAGCGCACCGGTATTAATTAAAAACCTCGAAGGCAGCGGCAGTTATTTTGCCGCCAGCAGCTCTGCCCTCGGCGCAACCGGCAGCGCCGACCCCAGCCGCGCCGGTTTCACCCTTTACACCCGCAGCGCTGACGCCGCAGGCACCTCAAGCTGCACCGGCACCTGCGCCACCAACTGGCCGCCCCTGTACGCCAGCGAAAGCAGCAAAAATTTCGGCGACTTCACCGTAATTAAACGCCCCAACGCCGAAGGCGAAGCCGCCAGCTGGCAATGGGCCTACCTAGGCAAGCCTTTGTATTTTTATGCCCAGGATACGGAAGCTGACCAAGCCAAAGGCGTAAGCGCGGCATGGCCACTGGCGCAGCCAAAATAAGGTGCCGCAGCCGAAATAAAGCGACCGAGATAACAAGGCTAAGAAACTCAAATACCAAGGAGCGGAAAACAGGAATGGTTAAGCCAAGGAAAAAGCCAAGGAGCAGCAGCAAATGAGAAAAGGATTTCGCGGCAAGGATGAGCCTGTGCTCATGGCGCATTTGCTCTCCCATTTTTTACAAATTGCAGGAGCAAGTTGTGCAAAAGAGGGAGGAGCCAAAAGACCTTAAACGAAGGAATTTCGCTTGTTTTCAAGGCTATCCTGCCCCCTCCCCTTTTTAAGGGGAGGGTTGGGTTGGGGTTTCTGGGCGAGCAAATAACCACTGGAAAAACCGCACCAAACACTTAACTTAATGACATTGGGGTGGGGTTAATGGACGCACGTATAACAGAACAAAGAATTTACAGCGCTGAATCTTTTAGTTTGCGGGAAAAGACTATCGAACCGCCCACGCGCGTTACACCAATCAGGATCACAAAGGAGCGATAAAGGACCGACAAGGACCCGACAGGAAACGGATTAATACCAGAGGTTAGGGGTAAAAGGATTTACCGATTAATCGAATAATTAAGTTTAGCCTCATCGCCGGTAATACCGCGAAACCCCCAGCAGTGCGGCGGTTGCTCCTGAATGGTAATTTCCACATCCACCGGCCCTATGCCCAACTCCGCTTCCATCTTATGAAAAATCGCCTTAATTAAGGCTTTTTTAGTCTCTTCCGTGCGCCCTTGCATCATATTAATTTCAATGACGGTATAGGCATCGCTGCGGCCACCGGGATAATAAAAATCGTCTTTCTCCATAGGAATAAACCGGTGCGCGCGCTTATCCTCCGGCATGCCCAACACCTCCTGCATACAGGCGTGTAAAGTGTCGGAAAGCCTCGCCTTAATCGGGTTTAACTGCTCTTTAATACCGTAAATAATAATCATGCTCGCACCCATCCATTAAAATTTAATTGTTGATTGCAAACGGCAACTGCACATGTTCCACCGCCGCCATAAAATTACCGTCCGGCAAAAAAGGGATATGCCCCAAACAGGGCGCATTAATGCGCTGCTGCAGGGTTTGTTTAATTCCCTCTAAGGCCGGTAAATCCTCTACCAGTTGATTCGCTACCCAACCGGCCAACACCAAACCATCGCGCGCAATCGCCTCAGCGGTTAATACCGCATGATTAATACAGCCTAAGCGCAGGCCTACCACTAAAATCACCGGCATTTTTAATTCCTGTGGCAAGGCACTTAAATAATCCCGCTCATTAATCGGCACGCGCCAACCCCCGGCGCCTTCCACCAGGGCAAAATCCACTTTATTCATTAAACTGCCGCGCACCAAACCCACCAAACGGTCAAGCGAGATGCGAATTTTTTGCTCGCTCGCCGCCAAATGTGGCGCAATAGGTTGCGGTAAACAAATGGGATTAATTTGCCGGTAATCCATCTCAGGCGTCGTTAAGGCGTGCAGCGCTTGGGCATCCGCGTTGCGCAAACCCTGCTCGCTCATCTGCGCGCCCGCTGCTACGGGTTTTAACCCCAGCGTGGTTAACTGCTGTTGCTGAGCTTTTTTAAGCAACGCACAGCTCACCAGGGTTTTACCCACATCGGTATCGGTACCGGCTATAAAATAAATAGGCTTCACGGCCGGGTAACTCGATAAATACCCGTTTCACCTAATAAATTCGGCAACAGCTTAGATAGCGGCAGTTTTTCATTGCGGGTTACCACCAAACGATCCAACACCGTCATATTTAATTGCTGGCACATAACTTCAAAATCGTTGAGTGTGCAAAAGTGAATATTCGGCGTGTTGTACCACTCGTAGGGCAAAAATTCCGACACCGGCATACGGCCTTTAAATAACAACTGTAAACGGGCTTTGTAATGGCCGAAGTTGGGGAAGGTCACCACACACTCGCGGCCCACCCGCAGCATTTCAGCAAGGATTTTATCGGGGTAATACATGGTTTGCAGGGTCTGCGACATAATTACCGTGTCAAAACTTTTATCCTCAAAGTTATGCAGGCCTTCATCTATATTGTGTTCAATCACATTGAGGCCTTTTTCCGCACAGCGCTGAATATTGGCGCTGTCAATTTCCAGCCCATAGCCGCGAATTTTTTTGCTCAAGGCGAGTTGCTGCAATAGGGTGCCGTCGCCGCAACCTAAATCTAGTACGCGGGCGCCGGGTTTAATCCAGCGGTCAATAATGGCGTGGTCTAAACGCATTACACACTTATCCTCTGCATATAGGCTTTAAACAACTGTTCATAGCGGGGCTGTTTGGCCACTAAAAACGCATCGTGGCCATAGGGGGAATCAATTTCCCCGTAGGTGACATTTTTATCGGCTTTTAATAAAGCATTGACAATTTCCCGCGAGCGCGCTGGGGCAAAACGCCAATCACTGGTAAACGAAATCACCAAAAAATCCGCCTGGGCCTGTTTAAACGCTTCAGCGGCATCGTCCTTATACTCCCGCGCCAAATCAAAATAATCCAAAGCTTTGGTCATTAGAATATAAGTATTAGCATCGAATATTTTGCTGAAGCTCGTGCCCTGGTAGCGCAAATAACTTTCAATTTGAAATTCCACCGGCTCATCAATACCGTGCTGAAAACTGCCCGAACGCAATTCGCGGCCAAATTTTTGCCCCATGCCGTCATCGCTTAAATAGGTAATATGGCCGATCATACGCGCCACACTTAACCCCTTAGCCGGGATTTTATTGTGTTTTAAATAAAAGCCGTCGCAAAAATCCGGGTCACTTAAAATCGCCTGGCGCGCCGTTTCATTAAAGGCAATATTTTGCGCACTTAATTTCATCGCCGAGGCCACCACCACGCAGTGGCGCACCCGCTCAGGCATTTGCAAACTCCAGCGCATAGCCTGCATACCGCCGAGGCTGCCGCCCACTACAGCGGCCCATTGGTGTATGCCGAAACGATCCGCCAAACGCGCCTGCACCTGCACCCAATCGCGCACCCGCAGCGGCGGGAAATCCGCCCCCCAGGGCTCACCAGTGGCGGCATTTATAGAGGCAGGCCCGGTGGAGCCGTGGCAGCCGCCGATATTATTCAGCGACACCACAAAAAATTTAGTGGTATCAATGGGTTTGCCGGGGCCAATATAGGCATCCCACCAACCGGGTTTGGCATCTTCAGCGGCATGAAAGCCCGCCGCATGGTGATGGCCCGAGAGCGCATGGCAAATTAATACCGCGTTAGAGGCATTGGCGTTAAGCGTGCCGTAGGTTTCCACCATCAGCTCAAAACGATCCAAACTGCGCCCACAGGTGAGCGTGAGCGGCTCGTTAAAGGTGATTAATTGCGGCACAACAAGGCCGACAGAATCCGCAGGAAAAGGCATGGGCAAACAAGGGCCTAGGCAAAAAGGTGGGTAAGTGTAGTTTTGCTGCCCCCGGCGGGCAATAGACACACCCCTGGCACCCCACAAACAGCGAGGTTTAGTATGCAAAAGCCCAAAATAGTGGTGTTTACCGGCGCAGGCGTAAGCGCCGAAAGCGGCATTGCCACCTTTAGAGACAGCAACGGCCTGTGGCACAACCACAAAATAGAAGACGTCGCCTCCCCGCAAGGCTGGGCGCGTAACCCGCAATTGGTGTTGGATTTTTACAATCAACGCCGCAGGGACGTGGAGAGCGCCCAACCCAACGCCGCCCATAAAGCCATCGCAAAATTGGAGCGCGCATTTGACGTATGCGTGGTCACACAAAATATCGACGACCTCCACGAGCGCGGCGGCAGCAGCCATGTGGTGCATTTACACGGAGAAATTATTAAAGCGCGCAGCTGTGTGGATGAAGCGGATATTTATTCCATTGGTTACGCCGATATTAAATTGGGCGATACCAGCACAACAGGCCACCAACTGCGCCCCTATATTGTGTGGTTTGGCGAGGCGGTGCCGCTGTATGAAGAGGCAGAAGACATAATCGCCCAGGCGGATAAAATTTTAGTAATTGGCACCTCATTATGTGTTTTCCCGGCGGCTTATTTATTACAGTCGGCGCGCGCCGAAGCAGAAAAAGTTTTAGTGGGGCCAGCCATGGAGCAGGTGCCTCGGGGGTATCAGTATATTGCCGATACAGCGGTGGGGGCGGTGCCGCTGTTAGTTGCGCAGTGGTTGGGGAAATAAACTGTGTTTGCCATTAGTTTTCACACTCGGCAGCACCCAATGAGAAACCTTGCGCCTAATTAGGTAAATTTTAAACATCACCATTTAAATAAAAGACTCAGCATGAAACTCGGACGCAACGATCCCTGCCATTGCGGCAGCGGCAAAAAATACAAACACTGCTGCCTTGGCGGGGTAGCAAAAATACACGGCGAAATAGCCGATGAATTTTCCCAAGCGATGGCGATGAATCCAAACCTAAACCTGGACGAAATTAATGCGCTCTTGACCCATCAAATGACGCAGCGTAATAACAGCCCCATGGCCGATTTTTGCGGACTATCATCCGCGCAAATGAGCAATTGGTTGTACGCCCCCTTCAGCAAATTATCCGGAGTAACAATACACACACCCGCCGATCTCTCGGCCTGCCCCGTCATGCGCTATTTAGATTTAATGATTCAGGAGGCTGTGCAGCAGGGCGGCTCATTTAAAGCAACTGCCAGAGGTAATTTACCTACCCAGCTGGTAAAGCAGGCTAGCGCTTTGCTACCGGAATTTGCCATTGCGGCCTATGAGCAGGAGATTTCCATTAGCGATTTTGCGGGCAATAAAGAAGATAATGTCCGCGCGCTGCATTACACGCGGGTATTGGCTGAAATTACGGGAATACTAACCGCCAAAGATGGCCGCTTTTGGCTTTCCCACGCCGCCCAAACGCAATACCAGGCAAACGGTATTAACGGGTTTTTCAAACCCATGCTTGATGCCGCAGTCAACAAATTTGATTGGGCTTACCTCGACGGCCTTGAGCAGGATATAGACCTGCGCAACTTCTGGTTATTTATGCTTTGGCGCGTACACAGCCACGGCAGCCTTAAAAAAATGTTTAAAGAAGTGGCCATTGCATTTCCTGACTTGCTAGCACAATTAGCTGCCGCAGGAGAAGATGAACCGGATTGGTTTTTGCCCATCATTATTAATACCCGATTCGTAGACCGATTTTTACAGTATTGGGGTTTTGTTATTCACGACCCTCGCGGTTGGTATCTTGCAACTGAAACCACCGAAAAAACTCAGGTACTGCCTTTGCTCACCCAAACATTTAAATTTTCTGTTTGATGGCTGGGGGGTTTTGAGGGGATACAGCTTAACCCTGGTAAACGCGTAGGTCAATGAGATGGACTCCCCCTCTCTAACCCGGCATCGATGTGCCACACTAAAAACGAAGTTTTAGAGAAATGTAGGAGGGGGAGTCGGTGATCAGTTTAGCAAAACACGAGTCTGTGCAGAAGCCGCCGCTCAAGTTTTGGGCTGGTACGATAAAGCGTGCGGCGGCTGTCCCGTTGTCATTATGCCGTTGCCAGATTGTGCAAAGGCGAATTATCTTTAGCAACGGCACAATGACAACGGGATTCAGTTTTAACCCTACTAAACCGGCTTAATTCGAGGTGACCACTCATGATTAAACGAATTGGAATTGATTTAGCAAAAGAAGTTTTTCAAGTCCATGGAGTAGATACCGAAGACAAAAAATCCCTGACGCGAAAATTAAAACGCCGGGAGTTTCTGGAATTTTTTGCCACGAAAGTTGACCCCAACTGCTTAATCGGCATGGAGGCCTGCTCCAGCGCCCATCACTGGGCACGCCAATTAATGAAATTAGGCTTCTCCGTAAAATTGATTCCACCCCAATACGTAAAGCCCTACGTAAAACGCAATAAAAATGATGCCAACGATGCAGAGGCTATTTGCGAAGCTTTAAGTAGACCCACCATGAGTTTTGTTCCGGTTAAAACTATTGAACAGCAAGATATTCAAGCGTTGCACCGTGTGCGAAGTGAACGAGTAAAACAGCGCACGGCGATTGTCAATCAAATTCGCGGCCTGGCGGCTGAATATGGCATAGTGGCGCCGCTGAGATTAAATAATTTACGTTGTAAAATTCCACTTTGGTTAGAGGATGCGGAAAATGGTTTTAGCGTGGCTTTTCGAGCCATGTTAAGCGAACTGCATGAACAATTAAAAACCTTAGATGACAGCATTAAAGAGTTCGACAAGCAAATTACCTTGATCGCCAATCGTGAGCCTGCCTGTAAAAAATTGCAGACCTTGCCGGGCGTGGGCCCCATAACGGCCACTGCGTTATATGCAGCCATCGGTGACGGCACACAATTTTCGAGTGGACGGCAGTTAGGTGCTTGGCTAGGTTTAACTCCGCGCCAACATAGCAGCGGTGGCAAAGAGGTGTTGATGAACATTAGCAAACGTGGGAATGCGTATTTGCGTACTTTATTTATTCACGGTGCTCGCTCAGCGGCTATTGGAATGGAGAACAAAGATACGGCGGTTGCGCAATGGTTTACACGTCTGGCAGATCGGCGCCCTAAAAACATTGCTGTTGTGGCGCTTGCGAACAAAAACGCTCGGATTGCCTGGGCGATTCTAACTAAGGGTGAAGATTATCGAGGAGATTATTTTCAGCAAGCTGCCTAAAATTAAGTGTTTTTTGATTTTAAAAATTGTTGTTTATTAAAACGTACCATCCGCCACGAATTGCCCTGTGGCCACTAATGAAAAACAGGTCAAACCGACATCTGCCAAACCCTACTTTTCCATTGTGCTAAAGGCACGCTAGGTCGATTGGGAGCAGATGTGCAAATAGCTCATTATGGCTAGCCGTATAAACGGCACCTTAAAAGCCGAATATACGTGCGCAATTGACAATGTTTTTTTGAAGTGGATACTGGCAATATTGGGGGAGTCCATATACGGAAAAGCCGAAGGCGCCTTCCGACGTTACTGATCCCCGGGGCAATATCATTAAGTTAAGAGTTTTGATGTCTCTACATTGTTTAAATTGACCCTGTAGCCCGGATGGAGCGCGGCCTAATCCGGGGTGTGTGAATAAAACCCGGATTGCGTTTCACTTCGTCGGGGCCACACCAGGAGGCAAAAACTATTAACTTAATGACATTGCCAGGGGGCGCAAAATAAAACAGGTTTTGAATAACGATTTTCAATGTCTCTGCTCACTTGATCCTACCTCTTGGTCCTAATCATTAATAAGCCCTGCACGCTGCGGCGCCGTAAAAACCACACACTAAACAGTTGAACAATGCCACACAGTGTAAATACTGCCGTTATTTAAACCTCATGGGGAGCCCCACTATGCACCACCTGACCGAAAAGACCATTCGCTGCCCTTACTGCGGGGAGAAAATTAGCGTTTTAATTGACCCGGCAGATGCAGACCAACAGTATATTGAAGACTGCCAGGTGTGTTGCAGACCAATTAATTTCTGCATATCTCAAACGGCAATGGGCGAGCTATTGGTTGATGTGTATGGCGATAATGACGCCTATTAACCCCTAGCTGCATCTTGAAGCCTAAACCACACGGATAGGGTTTTATACAAATAGGGCTGGGTGTTGATCTTTTGGTTAAGAGTTCCGTTCGCCCTGAGCCTTGAGCGGCCGTTAGTTGTTTCTCTGGGATCGCTCAAGGGCCAGGCCCCGCTTAAGTTAATGACATTGGGCGGGAGTTGCTGAAAGGGGCACACTCTTCTAATAAACCACATAAAATCCTTAACCTGCTGCAACTGCCCCAACTTCCTCTGCGCGGGGGCACACATCGACCGGGTATTCATATTCCGCAGTAGGGGCTCGATGCCTGCTAAGTTTGTGCGCGTAGGATCCTCAACTATAATCCTAAAACCCTCGGTGACACTCTGTATTTGCGGCGCCCAAAGTACCCGCGCGCAGGTTCAGCGGAGGTTTTTAGGCTAATCCAAACGGCGCAAACATTGCCCTAGAGCCCAATGTAATTAAGTTAAGGATTTTTGCCCTCTGGCGTAGCCCGGATGAAGACAAACGCAATCCGAGATTTCATCGAAACACCCTGGATTAGGTTGCGCTCTAGCCGGGCTACTAAAGTCAACCTAAATGAGGTAGCGACACTAAAACTCTTAACGTAACGACATTGCCATAGCACCTAAATGCCTGGTTATACGCGCGGCAATTAAATGCGCCCAAAAGTTCTTAGGTGCAACACGCAGCAGGAATTTCCACTCTGCACCACACACCTAAATATTCTTATCGCATAACAATAACAATAGCCATGTAAAGGTCAATGACAGCACACTCTCGCAACGTTCAATTATCTCAATACCTAACCCGATTCAGCCTGGTTTATTGCGCCTACTTAATTACCGCGTGGCTGGGCCTTAGCGTGCCGTTTGTCAGCGATAAGGTTACGCTATTCTGGTTGCCCAGCGGCATTAGCGTAGCTGCATTATTTCGCTGGGGTTGGAAAATAATACCGGCAATTTTTTTAGCCGCCTTCACAATCAACGTCCTCAAAGGAGCGGATATTAGTGCAGGGCTTCTCATCGCCTGCGGTAATAGTTTGGGGGCTGTAGTTGCCGCTGCTTTATTAAAACAATGGCGCTGCAACCTTATTCACCCGCAAAAATATACTGCACTTAAATTAATCGCTGCCGCTATAGTGGGCACACTAATTTCGGCGCTTATCGGCGCAGGTGTTTTATTATTCGCCCAGGTCATCGAAAGCCATACATTCGCCATTACAGCGCTAGTCTGGTGGCTTGGGGACAGCTTAGGCGTGGTGTTATGCGCCCCCTTATTCATTAGCCTGTCACACACATCACTGCACGCGGTGGTGCGGCAACCGCTCGCTACCACGGTATTTTGTGTGGTAGCCCTCGCCACGGCACTCATTTGTTTTCCCTTGAATCACTTTATCAGCGGCAGCTCGCTGCCAATTGTATTTTTAACCTTCGTATGCGTAGCCTGGGCGGCATTAACCTTAGGCCTCATTGGCGCTGCCAGTTGTACCCTTGTGTATAGTTTTATCGCCATTTGGTCTTCTACAGAACAGTTGGGCCCCTTTGTTTTTGTCGATCCGCAGATGAGTTATTGGACCATTTGGATCTACACCATCGCCATGACTATGTTCGGCATGATGATTACCTCTGCGCACGGTGAAATTATCGACACCAGCGAACAATTACACCTCGCCAATACGGAGTTGTTAGCGCAACAACAGGAACTGCAAGCAATTAATAGTGCGCTGTCCATAGCCGCCGCAGATGCAATCAACGCGCAGGATTTTATTGCTTCATTGTTAAAATCTTTAGGCCAGGTATTAGGCGCGGATTATTTACTGGTCAGCTTGGTGGACGCAGGGAATACTCAAGCGACTACTCATACGTTTTACGCCGACGGCGAAATAAAACCCAATTTTACCTACCCGCTACATCACACCCCCTGTCAAGACGCGCTGGCGCAATCTTTTTGTTTTATCCCCCAGGATGTGCAAAGCCTATACCCTGAAGATGAAATGCTGGTGCAAGAAGGTATAGAAAGTTATCTAGGCGTGGTGATACAAAATATGCAGGGCACCTCTATAGGCATACTTACCGCATTGGGCCGCAAAAAAATTGAGCTTAAACCGCAGTTTCAATCTTTGATGAAAATATATTCCGAGCGTATAGCCGGGGAAATTAGACGCGCGGACGACCAAGAGAAAATATTCAACCTAGCTTTTTATGACCCGCTCACGCTGTTGCCCAATCGGCGCCTGCTGCAGGAGCGGCTGAAACTCATTACCGCCCTAAGCACCCGAACAGGTCAATACGGCGCGATTTTATTTATTGATATTGATCACTTTAAATTCCTCAACGATACCCTGGGCCATCATGTGGGCGATCAGTTATTGACGCTGGTGGCGCAACGCATTAGCAGTATTATTCGCAGCACTGATTTGGCTGCCCGCCTAGGCGGCGACGAATTCGTAGTAGTTTTTGACAATTTAGGTACCACAGGAGAGCTGGCCGCCTTAGAAGCAAAAAAACGCGCCGAAGAATTACACGCCCTAATCAGCCAGCCCTATCCGCTGCACAACACGGTGCACCATTGCACCATCAGCCTGGGGGTTAATATGTTTCTCGGCAACCAGAGCAGCACCGATGATTTATTGCGCCACGCGGATCTTGCCATGTATCACGCCAAAGACAGCGGGCGCAATGCTATTCGCTTTTTTGACCCGCACATGCTGTTGCAAATGGAGTTGCGCTCATCCATTGAAAGTGATTTGCGCGCAGCTTTAAAAAGCGAAACACAGCTTGTGCCTTATTATCAAATTCAAATTGATAGCGAGGGTTGCGCCATTGGTGCAGAGCTGTTGCTGCGCTGGTTGCATCCAACCAGAGGGCTTATTGCGCCTGCGGATTTTATTCCTATTGCCGAACAAGCCGGATTAATAATACCAATCGGCCACAAGGTATTACAGATGGCGTGCCGTCAGTTGCTGCTCTGGCAGGGGAAGGCGGAATTTAGCGCATTAAAACTGGCGGTGAATGTCAGCCCCATTCAGTTAAACCAGAACAATTTTGTTGCGGATACCTTGGCTTTAATAAATGCGTCGAGCATCGACCCGCGCCTGCTCACATTGGAGCTAACCGAAAGCTCATTAACCATTAATATCGATGCCAGCATTGCCAAAATGCTGGCCTTACAAGAGCACGCTATAAGTTTTGCTATGGATGATTTTGGCGTGGGTTATTCGTCCCTATCCCATTTAAAACGCCTGCCACTGCACCAGCTTAAAATTGACCGCTCGTTTATCCGCGATATAGCCACCGACCCCAATGATAGAGTCATAGTGCGCACTATTATTGCCATGGCAAAAAATCTCGAGTTGGATGTGCTGGCGGAAGGAGTGGAAACACTGGAGCAAAAACATTATTTAATGGAACATGGCTGCAACAGATTCCAGGGCTATTATTTTGGCCGCCCCGTGCCCATTCATGAGTTTGAAGCTATGCGGGCGCAATTTGGTTGATGCGGTTTATTTAGGGCACCTGCGGAAATTAAATTTTCGAGATGATCACAAGGCATTTTCACGCGGACGACTGCATGGATGCAGGACGACCCCAGGGATGGGGGAGGTAGAATTTCATCGGGAATGAAATCGAGGTAGAGCGACACACGCCTAAATGGACTTAGGCGTTAGAGTAGGGCGTCGCCTTGGCGCGCCACACCACAGACTTTGCCATACCGAAATCGGCGCACTTAAGTGCGCCCTACACGCTACACTCGGTTTGTACGGATTACGGGTTTATCAACGCCGAGCCCTACACGCGATTTATTCAAAAATATAAGGATTCAAAAATTGGCGGTGCCAAAATAGTTTTTTATCAACTTCATTCAGTTGTGCTTCTGCGCAAACGTCATCCCAGTGTTGTTCAATAATCGCTACTTGATGCTCAATAATGGTGTTGGCGTCTCGCTCCGACAATAAAAAATATTTACTCGCCGTAATGCAATGTCGCAATTGGCTTATGCGTTGATTGCCAAAAATTAACATGGCTTGCGATGCCTCATTACCCGTTCGTGGCTGCGGGCAAATATCGTAGGCAGGGGTTAGGCTGAGCCTATGGCCATCCCAAAAGGCGGCGTGGTTGCGGGCATGATCGTCGTTGTTGCCGCATAAAATGTTAAATACTAAGCGTGAAAACAATTCTTTTAATGTGCCCGCTGCGTGGTAAAAACGCTGGCGAACAATCTCTGCCAGAATTTCGTAGCTGGCATAACGCGCCATCATTTCATCCAGCTCAAATAGGGTTAAGGCTGAAACCATGGCTTTGCGCGTCCAACCGTGCATATTTCTTTGGCGATCAAAACGCTCAATTAGCAATACATCTTTTGCGGATGCAGTTGCGAGTTGTACCGGTGCAACATTTAGCCCTGCCAAGGCGGCTAAACGCATGGCTATAAATTCCGCTTTAACAACGCTGTATAAATCGCTGCTGCTGGAAAATTTAGCTACCCATTTTTTCTCGTCGGATTCAATCAGTGCTTTGGGGCGCGCGCCGCCAATGGAGCTGCCATGGTGTAATGCCTGATCTAACTCGGCAGATAAGGGTATGCCTTTTTCAACGCGTGCGGCCGATTCCAATAACTCATCCAAGCTGCAACTGGTTGCAAGCCGCGGCACATATTCTGTGGCCGATGGCTGAAAATCCAGGGCGCCAATGCGGTCTGAGCCGGAGGCTAGTAAATAGGTGAGTTCATTTAAGCTGGCATTATCGGCTCCAGCACCTTTAAGTCCTAGCAGCCTATTAATAATTACCCGGCGCCCCCAGGCATCGGGCGCGGCATCGCGAATACAGCTAGGCATATTCATGCCATCCAGTGGGCGCAATAAACCGGCTTGCAAGGGTAATTCGCGGTCATAAATAGCAATGGCGTTGGGCCGTTCTAAATAACTGCGCCCATAGTTGAATAATAGCTTCTGGCCGTCTTGCGTTAATTTGCCGGCAACCACCGGCGCTATTGCATCGGGCAGCCATATCCACACAAACGCCTGTTGGTAATTCAGCTTAAAAGTCATCGTCGATTACCGGTGGTGATGGGTGGACAGCTTTTGGCAGCAGCGCAAGGCTGTTATTAATCTGTGCCAGACGTGCGGGTAATTCATTTGCTCCGCTTGAAAATAATGTGAGTCCTACCAGTGCCGCAACTTCAAACGCCGCACCTAAGGAACAGCTGGGGTCACCCTTTTCAATGCGCTGCAGTAACCCGCGCGAGATGCCTGCGCGCTCGGCTAGGTCTTGTGCGGTGAATTTATTCAGTTTGCGCGCCAGCTGTATTTGCTTGCCCAGCAATTCGGCGGCCTCAAGGCAATAGCGAGAGTAAACCCGTGGTGTAGCCTTACTCATAGTCACCTCAAATGATCTATATGTGGTACATAATACGTATGTATGATCCATATATAGATCATTTTTTGGCTCAAGTAAACCACCATAAACCTAGAAGCCAGGGTTGAAACCTTAGCTGGAGCGACTAAGGCTTAGAATTTGGCTATTTCTTCTATTCTCGCCATAGATGCGGCTGCCTTTTGGAGTATTCACTTCTATATATCAGCTGGGTTTTCAAGGTCACTGACCTGTGTGCTAGCCCCCTTAATCCAATTTAATCAAAGCGGTGCTTCACAGCCAATGGCAATCTCCAAATTCTGCCCTTTGATTAATTCCGCCTGGCTTGCCAGAGGCAGTGTGATGGGCGATTGTTTTGGGAATTTAAAAGTGCCGGATAAAACCCTGCGCGTAAAACCGTCCAGTTTAATAGCCACGCTATAACCATTAAGCATGGATTTACAGCCGCATTCGGCTGTGCTGGCAAGGGATTTAAAATCGAGCCTTAGAGTTGGGATAGGCGCTAAATCTATCGACTGCGCGGTAATCTGTTGGCATTTATCCAAGGCATTATCGATATGAATTGCGCCGGGTGCAGGTGGTGCCGCAGTGCAGGCACTGGTGGCAACGAATAATAGTGCCAATGCACAGTTAAATTTTAGTATCGCCATAAGTGCTGCCTCCTTTGGTGTATTTCACCTCTAAAATGAGCTGGGTTTTCTTGGTGGTTTTCTGGAATTCACGCAAGTGGGTAAAGATGACACCTTCTACTTCAATGCACCCATGGCTATAACCCTTAGTGGAGTCGTGCAGATAAAACCCACCACGGCTAACGGGGCGCAGTGTTTTTTTGTCGCGCTAGCGGCAGCCTCTAGGCGCGCACGATTTTTGCCCCAATTAGCCCAAAATGGCTCACATTCACCCGCCTTGGCGCCACGCGGAATTGTTTGCATGCCCCAGGAGGGTTTGAGATTGCAGCTGCCGGTGCCGTCGTCAGCTGCCATGCCTTGATCATTAATAAATAACTTATAAAGGCCCTCGGGCACTGGGCCTTTATCGGGGACACATTGATGAGTTTCATTTTGTGTACCGGGCAAGCCGGATGTGGCTTTATAATCTCGGCCACGCCAGGTTAATAGGGTTCCGTTATAGGTCATATCAATTTTCATAGGTGGCTTCCATTTTTGAGGTGTTATATAGGTCAATTAAATTCAGGTTTGAAATCCGAATTTTTAAAACGCCGAATAGGATTCATGTAATTCTCTTATTAAATAAAAATCACCTCAGGTTCTGAATAAAAATTTTCTAGGTCTCTGACCCCTTGATCCCGAGTTCTAAAACCATAGAGAGACTCGCTGTCACATAACCGATTCAAACGAATGCTCAAAGCCGTTAGCGATAAAATCGAGCACTTCCAGGTGTGCATCAAGCCCGGTAAGAATTGCGCGTAATTGGCTTACCAGGTTGGCTAGGCAGTTCTCTGGGAGTTGTATCCTTTGTGTGGCTATCCCAATCAGGATATCGAGGGTAGCGTTATGTTCGCCATCTGCGCGGCAACGTGCCAATCGAGTAACGTTATCGCCAAAGCGTCGAGCTAGATTATCTTGGGAGCGATAATCTAGCTCCCTTCCATAGGCACTGCGCCAAAGGCACGCTTGCAAAAGCGGGTCATTAAATCGGCTGAAGTTATCGGGGTCTAACACCGAATGCTGGTAAACCTGCGCATACAACGAATCACAACCTGCTTCCAGTGGGGGTTGTTCGCGCAGGTTTTGCAAAATAGCACAGACAGTCACGTAGACCGCTGAGGGGTTGACGTTGCAAGGCTGATAGTTAGGCCCCCAAAACGCAAAATGTGGGTTAAACGCCAGTTTTTCATTATTTAAATCGCAAGAAGTGCCAATAGCGTTCAGCAGGCCAATTGATCGCTGCTCGAGTGCATGTTTTCGCTTTTTGAACACTGAGTGATTAAAACCACTGATAACATCGTACTCATGCTCCCAAGAGTATTTTTCTTCTTGGTGGCCCACAAACACATGCCTAAAGTTTAAAAACTGATACTTAAGGCCATTAGGGCCAAACACTAGGCTATTTTTAAATGCTGAAAATTCCGTTCGAGTTGGGCTAACGGCAAAAGGGGTAATAAAAATACGTTGAGCATTGTGCCCGATAAGGCGAAGGTCGCTATTAAGCTTGACCAATGAATTACCTCGGGTCATAACGGGTAGCAAGGCAATAATGGCCCCTTCCTTGTCTACGCCGTTTAGCTTTCCTTTAATATCGACGGTTTTTATGTCGTTTCGGCCAAGCGCATGGGTGAGGTGTTGATAAAGCAAACAGCTGGCGCTGTCGACTGTATCGTAAATAACCGTACTAATTGATCGTGGCACATACCAATCCACAACTTTCTTTAACCAGTCTAGGTACTTTTGCCTGAAATCATCTTCGCAGTTAGCGAATTTTACGAAATCAAAGAACACTGGTCGCAACTTTTGTTGATGCGACTTATAAACACAGAAGTGCTCAAGCTGGTTGTTCGGCTCAACGAATTTTTTAATCTCCACTGGGCCATGTGCCTGTTTTAGCAATACTGTGACAGGGTCTTTAACCTGCGCTGTAAAATTTTCTCCGTTGATCTCAACCGGTATCTCATAGCCGTTCTTTTTAGCCTTAGTATGAGCAGCTGAATACTTGGAAATATTCACCACAATTTTGTCGCCAGGCCGATAAGGTTTTTCTTCTTGTTCTATATCAGATCCACAAAGGGGCCGCTGAATACCTTCGGAGTCGGCAAAGGAAAGCAATGTAACAATTTGGTCGTGCTGTAGACCTGGCCAAGCGCCAAAGATTTTAACGCCTAAATTATTTGAGCTCGATGCGGAAATAATGACCCAAATATTATTTTTAACTTCGGGCTCGCAAGTTGTATAGCCTTCTGTTTTATCTTTGCCGTAGGATTGAAAGCTGTGGTATTGCAATTGCTTAGAGCTATCACCGTTGAATTTGGTAATGAAGTAGACGAGCGCCTCAACATAGCTCGCAATGCTCGCGCTATCGATCCAGATATGTTTAATAGCGTGCTCGTCTTCGCGCTCAGGGCGATGCGCCAGTAGTGTAAAAGCAACAAACTGGTTCTCTGAAAAATCAACGGCAAGCTCTGATGCTTTAATGAATTCCGAGAATTTATCGCCTGAGGGCTTTTGGAAAACCGTGCCGGAAGGTGCTTTAAGAATAACTTGGTCTTTTCGCTTTTCTACAAGGCTGAGCAGACCATGCTTAATAACGTTGCATTTCAGTTTGTTTAGGCTGATGCCTGATATATCGTTGCCGATGAGCTGGTGGCAAAACGTCAAGTTGGCGTATCCATTAAAGGAAAAAAAAGCAATTTCGCTTACCTGCGAAATACGAGTGATATTGCTAACCAGCTCGGAGCCTGTTAAAGCCAACATTATCGCGATTTCTGGCCAAAGGTAGTCTGGACACAAAAATAAAATTTGATGATAAATTTCCTTTCGGCCCTTAAGGATTTTATCAATGATATTTCCGTAGTGGCCATCATCACCTTCAAGTTGACCAGAAAACAGCACCAAGGTTTTACAGTCTTTAAAATCCATTTCGAAGCTATACACGGGGGATGGCCTCCTGCTTGAAATCGACCAGAGGTATAACAATATTGAAAGATACGCCCTCAATATGTGTTTTCATTTTTTGGATATCGCTCGCGTTTATTTCTAACGAGCCGTCGCCCTCATAGTAGAAGCGGGATACTGCAACAGAGCCTGTTCGCAGGCGAAACCACCCTCTCAAACGCCTAAGGTCTGTGAGAATATGCGTTAAGCCCGTACCGTCTGCCGCGTTTGGGCTTGTGGAGTTGTTTTTAACAAAGCACTTAATTACGGCCGCTATTTCTTCTTCTTGGGTAAGCTCTTCTTTCCTCTTCCCGGTCCATCGCTTTGCGTACCCAGGTCCAGCATCAACGACAGTAATATCCAGAACAGGTAGATTTTTATTATTATCCACCATCCACTTTCCCCACTCGGTGGAAAACATCACCATATCCTTACCGCCAACGCTCGATACTAGCTCCCTCAACCTCTTGTCGGATAAGCTGACCGAATTAAAAATAATGCCTCTAAAGTTCGTTGCTAAAATATCCCCGCGTTCATTCGTTCTGGCATGCTTGTGGGTATTGTCGAATAGCTCGCGAATAATATTGGAAACTCGCTCTTTTACGCTGCCAAGATAGGCGCTCTTGGATTCTTGAGGTACAACAGTGCCTAAAGCTCTATTAGTAAGCTGATTAAAAGCTTCCTTACCGATGACCTGCTCGCCCGAATACAGCGGATTATTAAATTCTCGGTTAACACCTGCCGATTTGATGGCTGGAATTGCGATATATAGGCCTTTAAAGGCATTGGTAAAATCGCCGGCTATAATTTTTTTAACCCGTTGGAATGCTGTTGCTAGTGCAATATTAGTTTCGACTTCCTTGTTATTACTCAGTAAAACTTGGTCGGCGAGCCGAAGCGCGCATATGCCGTAAAGGCTGGAGCTAATACTGTCAAAACATTCCGGTTCAGCGCGTTCGGCATAACTATGAAGCACTGCGTTAGCTTGGTTATTGCGCAACCATGTTGCAATCAGTTGACAAACAAGACCTTCCAAACCAAACACTCCCGACTCCTTAAGTCCATTGGGCAGCCGCAGTTTTAAGTTTACATTACACTCAATGTCTTTAAAGGCTTTTTCAATACCTAGTAAATCTACATCTTTGAGTAGGCTATAGCTTTCCATAATTCTTACTCGATTGGACAACAGCTTTTGAAATCGGGTTTAGTGAAAAAATCAGGGTCAGGTCTTGCATTTTGCTTACGCCTTAATTGTTAAAAGGCAAAAAACAAGACCTGACCCCGTTGTTTTCTTTCCTTAATATACGAGCGCTAAACCGCGCTGGTCAAATGACCCGCCCTAACGGCTAAAATATTTGTGCGGGTTACGCGTCAACAACTTTCGCTCAGAACCCTGCCAAAAATATTTTTCATAGTGGCGCGACGATTCTCATAAAAATCAATGAAATCTTCAATTTTTAACGATTGATCGGTTTTTATATGATTTTGAATTAAATAGCTATCTCTGGATGTTTGATCGGCATGCGTCTCTTTTAGCCAATCATCGAAATTCTTGTCGCTTTTCTCGAAGTTTGTAGTGCTATGGAGAAGCTGAATATTTGGAAGAAGATTAAATCTCTCAACAAACTTCTTGGCGATAGCTTCACTAGGCACGTGCTTTCTTAATGTCTTTGTCTTAAAAGCTGATTGAGGGTGAATGTGATCTTGGTGGTACTTATAATTGTAGTTCAATCCCGGATATAACAAAGTTAAAGCGGCATAAGCTTTTGCACTTCCGTATTTTAAATCCAACAAATTTTCGATGTCATCATCAGAAAATGTTAGAGATCTTGATCGGCCTTTATAGTGCTCGATTATCTCTCTTAAAGGGAACCTACCTAAATTTGAGTTAATTATGTCTCTAAGAACGGGATAAATGGAATCTGTAGATGAGCTAAACGTTCCTTTAAGCGTAACTCTAGCAAGCCACTCTCGAATCAATTCTCTATCGGATTTTCGACTATTTGAGTTCAATATTTCATGTTCGAATTTGTTGGTGTAAATAAAGTGCGCGATAGGAACTATAATGTTTGAAGAGAGTAAATTGTCTTTGCAGTAACCGAAGGAGGATAACAGTTTAACGCCCAATTCTATTGAGTCGGAAATGCGCTCCCAGTTTTTTTCTATTCTCGCCATGTTCTCTTTCGTAAAGTTGTCAGACTTAAATTTCACGTCCAAATTTTCTAGAACCAGGCATGCCTTTAATACATTATCTTTTGAGAAATTGAATCCATCGCCTATTTTGTTGATCATGTCTACGAACGCATGGATTTCTTCTCTGGCATCCTTTTCACCCCATTGCGCGGTCGCTATCGAAAGCAATAAGTCAGAATAGCTAAGTTTTGTACCGCCACTATTTATGCGAATAAATATCTGTAAAACTTTGTCAAGCTCCTCACCTTCCTCAAGGTATGCACTTATGGTTCCCTTTTGGTGTATTACATTGAAAAAGCTATTCAATGTGTTGATGGCAAATTCGGATTCGCGTTGCTTGTACCGCGACGCGTCCATTAAATTATTTTTTAATAAAAAAATCGATACTTTACTCATGTCAGTTATTTCTAGAATTTGGCCACACTCGAACCAAAAAAAACCATCTGACTCTGACGCTTCGGTTTCTGTTAGAAACTTGAAATCATATTCACTCTCTAAATTTTCTGCCGGTTTAAGCAGGTTTAGATAGAGCTTCTTTTGTGGATAGGCGTGTTTATCTTCCCAGCGACGATATGGTAGTTTTTTGGCAAAGGTGCCAGACAGCGCGACGTACAGTGAAGTCATGCGTTGCTGTCCATCCAGTATCGCAATTACATCCTCATCGCTAATTAAGTCTGCCTTTCTATTATGGCGGCAGTCTTTTTCATGGTAATTCCTCAAAAATTCGTAAAATTGAAAATCGTTCACTTTCGATTTATCAACCCTCCAGAATAAGAAGGTGCTGATAGGATAATCTCGCATTAGTGAGTCAAATAAAGTCTCTATTTGATCGGTATCCCAAACAAATTCTCGCTGGATGGAAGGCAATACATAGTGGCGTTTCCTTATATTGTCGATCGCTTTTTTTACGGTAATAGGAGTTTCGTAGGCCATAGTTAGATTCCTCTTCTTTGAATTCGACTTGGGTATAGATGTAGCATGTCGGTTAAGAGGTGGGATTGTAGTCATAAACATACATGCGGACTTTTCTGCGCTGCGACTGACTTTGCCTGTAAAAGCAAAAGTGGCGACCGCAGCAATAGAACTAAAATTTTGCATTTACAGATATGACAATCGCTCAATGGTTTCTTAATCCGTCAAGTCACCTCATATGCTAGGCCCCTCTGTGCAACATGCTACGCTGGTTTAAGGAGCAAGCCATGTAAGCGAATTACATTATTTCAGAGACGATCTTTAAAGTAGCCGTTATCGAAGCCATCTCGCGAGATTGTCGAATTTTTATGCACCCCGCCAAGCAAAAGATCACCGCTAAGCACTAAGTCGATCAATCGCATCATTCAACCAACCCAAATATTAAAGCCGATAATAAACTGGCTAAATTTAAATGCAATGACAAATTCCTACTTAACCCTAGCTCCAGGCAGCCACGCGCAAAATTACTCGCCCCCATCACAAGCCGCGCGTTTTGAAGGCAAGGGTTCAAACGGAGAAAGCCCTAAGCTTGACCAACCCCCACCCCTTAACTAGCGTATACAGGCGCCAGGCTTTATCCAGTGCAACGCACACCCAAAAGCCCCCATATCACCATTCAACCCACACCCCAATAACACCAAAGCCCAGGCCCGCAAGAGCGGCACATTCGAGGACTTACCTAAGAGCCGCAACCTGTTTTTTCTAGCCTGCAGCCAGGATGAACTCAATAAAATGGCCGCCAACCCGGCCCTAATTGACGCGTGGGTAAATTCAAAGGCTTATGCACTCTCCACCGATATTAAAACCGCCTGGGATGTGTTGCGCATTATTTTGGGTGGGGCCGGGATTGAGGTTGGGGATTTTGTTGAGAGTGCTTTGTTTAATGGCTGCAACTTGGTTGCACCGGAGGATGTAAAAACCCAGGCCGATAAATTAGCCCAGTGGACCCCCCAGCAGGTGCTGGAAGGCTTGCGCAATATTGAAGACCCGGAGGCTTATCACCTGGAGGTGTTCCAGGATGATGAAGACTATTTAATTGAACAATTTGAAAGTATGCAGGCGTTTTATACTGAAGCGGCGCAAAAGGGTTTGGCGGTTTTAACTTATTTGGCGTAATTGGCGCGGGGTTTAAACAGGTTAATCATTGGGTAGTAATAAGGTAGGCAAGGAGCTACCCACCTTGTTACCAGCCGCCACCTTATTGACTGAGGGTTTCTTTACCGCCCTCAAGCTTTAAAGTCATTGGGCCGTAGTGGTGATTGGCGGGGAATATAGGTGTCCAGATGCCTTTATCACCCATGCGCGACAGAGTGTTATCCTGAGTTTCAGTCGGTTTTGATTAGGCAAACTCTGCCCAGGAAAACCCCATGCCCTCGGTTTCCGGGTCAACAACCGCTAAAAAATAATTCCCGGCGGGTAGGGTAAATAAATTCGCATCGGCATAAAAAACTCATAAATATAAAAGCCGCCCTTTTCGCCGAGCAAAGATGCCTTAGCCTCAACTCAATATTCACTCTTCAGCTTATTCGTATCCTAACCATATACACGCAGAATAAATTGCGCGGTGCCATCCAACAGGCTGGTGTTATTTTTCACACCGCCCGCCTAGGTAAGTTGATGAATCCACATAGTACGTGCGCAAGAAAATGCCGTAGCCAATTGGTTGCCCTGGCGGCGTTAAATTTGGCGAAATATCCTCTTTTATTACGTGTAAACTCCGGTTTTTCCGCCAAATTTGGCTTGCCTGAGCGTCGCCGCCAACCTATTTCAACAAGCTGCTAGCGCCGTTTAAATACTTCGGGCAATGGGCATTACTCGTAGGCACTTTTCACTCATCCAGATTTTTTCGTTTAACAATCCAGGTCTTGAGTGAGAGTGTAAATACCACCGCATGGTTTATCCAAAAGGTGTTTGTGTGGTGCCCTAAATGCGCAGATTTTTATTATTCAACCTACTGAGTGCAAATGGTCTTTAGATTATTAGCCACTCATTAACAGCCTATTGAAATAGGCAAGTGGCGAGACGGGCGAGGTAGTTTTTTACCAGGCTGATAATCGACTCGCCGTTCGCAGCCTGGATAGTTCAACTGGCAGCTAAAACTAACTGCCCCTCAGAACACCTCACTTTCGTCCCATCGAACAACGCTTAAGAATACCCACTGCGAGCCCCTATTAAATGCCGGGGCTCGCGTGTGGGTTTAACCGCTACTCTTCATACCGCTGATCGGCGGGCAACATAATCGAGAGGTTGTCCGCTGAGTAGTTGCGCACGTCGGTAAATACCGCTGGGTTTACATCCTCTAGGGGTTCCACTTCGATGAGTTGATCCCCGGCGGCGAGCAATAACTGGGAGAGATCCAAGGCATTGTCGCTGGAGAATTTGAAGGCTTGGCCGAAGGCGGCGTAGGGTTTCCAGTTTAGGCCTGTGCCGGTGTACAACACATTCCCCGCGCTGTAGATAACCAGCGGGCGGCTTGGGGTGCTGACGCCCAGGGCGGAGAATATGTTGATGTTGTTGGCGACCAAGTCTGGCTGCTTGGAGTTGACGCTACCGGTGGCACGCACGCGGCCCTTCTCCGACACTATGTTGAGGGTGCCGCTGGCGAAGTTGGTGTTCACCACACCGGTTTTGTCGTGTGCTAAATCCGCCTGGGCGTAGAGGCTCGCCATTTCGGGGTTTTTGCTGGCGTCGTTGTTAAAGAGCACATCGCCACGGGCAGTGGAGAGGGTGGTGACCGCGTCTGGCTCACTGCTGGTGGTGACTAAACGGTCGATGCGCAGGGTTTTATCGTTGCGCAAACTGACGGTTTTAGCGAGGCCTGTGAACTGGCCGATCAGGCTGTCCACGGAGAGATCCAGGCCGTTGACGTTGCCGCCGCTGAGCAGGCGCGCACTGGGGCCTGTGATGTTGGTGGCTGCGCCGTTGACGTCTTCAATACCGCCGCTGGCGCTCACCAAGACTTCACCCGTGGCGCTGAGGGAGGCGAGGCGAATGGCACCGGCAGCTTCGTAGCTGATAGCGCCTGCGCTTTGGGTGCTGGCATTGGCCTGCTGGGTGATGCTGCCGCCGGATTTGACGACTACATCCGCCGCTGCGGCTTGGGCCTCACCATTGGCTGCGGTGCCCTGCGTCAACCAGGCGCCGCCCTGTTGAATGGCGCCACCTGCGGTAACGCTTAACTCCCGCCCGCTGGTGATGGCGCCATCCAACTGCAGGGCGCCAGTGGCATTAAACGTAACAGCGCCTTTGCTGCTGATAGCGGCTGCGGCGCCCTGCTGCAGGCTATCCACCTGGGCGGTGAAATCACCGCTGAGGTCGAGGGCCTTTTCCAGGCTGACAGATTTGGCGTTGAGGCTGAGCTGGCCGCCTTGTAGCTGGGTTTTTAACACCAGGTCGCCCGCCGTGAGGCTTATTTGGGGCGCGTTGAGCTGGCCGCTCACGCTCAGCTGGCCTGCGCCCGTGCTCGGTTGCCCGGCGGTTAAATCCAGCGCGGCGGCGGTGAGGTCACCGGCCACCGTTAAGCCGTCGGCTTGCACTTGCAAGGCGCCGCCCAGGGTCGCGCCCGCGAGGGTGCTGTCTGCCCCTAAGGCGAGTTTGGCGGAGCCTGCGACGTTCAGCTGCACGCGCGCCAGGTGGTTAGCCGGGTTAAGCGCTTCGATGCTGCCGGTGCTGGTGAGCGCGGTAGTGCCCGCCACTACCATGGGGCCTGTCGCGGTTAAGTCCTGGCCGTTGTAGGTGAACTGCTCGGCGCTGAGGGCGCTGAGGCTGGTGAGGCCATTGGCTAGGGTGATGGCGTTAGCCGCGCTGAGGGATAAGCCGCCGGTTAAGCGGTTGTCGGGGTTGTCCAGGCTGATGGCGCCACTGGCGGCGAGTGTTAAGTCGCGGGTGTAGCTCAGCAGCTGGGTCTGGCCGATGTTGCCGTCGGCGCGCAGGTTTAGCCTGCCCTGGCCGTCGAGGCTGGCCAGTTTGATATCGCCGCTGCTGGTCAGCCAGGCATCGCCGCGCAGGTTGTTAAACTGCACCACAGGTGTGGACAGACGCACGGCCTGTTGCTCGCTGCCGATGCTCGCCACGCCATTGAAGTTAATTTGCCCGGCGCCCAGGCTCTGTTCGCCCTGGGCGCTGATGGCAAATTTCTCGAGACTCAGGGTGCCTGCTAGTTGGCTGCTGCCGGTGAGGCTGAGCAGATCCCCCGCCTGGCCTGCTAACACCAGGTTGGTTTTATTCTCCACATTGAACCAGGTGCCTATTTTTGCTCCGCTGGGGTTGTCGATGGCCAGCTGTAGGGCGTTCTGGTTGAGGGTTAGGCGGTTGCTGCCAGCGGTTTCAAAGGCGGTTTGTACGCGCATTTCATCTACCGCTAAGCGGTCATTGATACTGGCCAGGGCACTAAAGTCGATGCTGAAGGGCTGCAGGCTCAGGGCCGGGGTGAGGCTTTCCAGCGTGATGGACTCGCGGCCATTGGCGGCTTGTTTGTAGGTTTCTTTCACACCTGCCGGAGCGCTGCCCTGCCAGTTGAGGCTCAGGCTATCGCTGGTATCGTTGTTGAGTTTGATGGCTTGGGCGCGGTTGGGGTTGACGTTTACCTGCAGCGTATCGGCGCCCTCACCCGTGGTAATACTGCCGTTAAAGCCGCCGTTGAGGGTAAAAACATCCACGCCCTGAGTGCCGACCAGGGCGGCAAAGTCCACAAAGTCCACGCTCTTGCCATTGGCTAGAGTGACGCGGCCGTCGTTAACACCGTCGCTGGTGTTACCTTCGCCGTCAATGTCATCCAGTAACCACTGGGAGCCGTTGCCCTTCACCACCAGACGCATGCTGCTGGTGTTCTTGCCGATCACGCCTTCGATGTTTTTCAAGCGGGTGTTATCACCGATCACTACATCAAAGCTGGTTTGGCTGGCGGCCAGGTTCGCTTGGCTGTAATCGAGGTAATCGGTGCCGTCGCCGCCGTCCAGGTCGCCGCCCAAGCCTTCAGGTGTGGCGAGAGCGAAGCGGTCTTCACCGGCACCGGCAATCAGGTTGCTCACGCCGCTAAAGCTGACGGTGTTCTCGCCGTGGGCGCCCTGCTTCGGCGCAAAGCTGCCCTGCTTGGCTTGGCTAATCTGCCAGCTGATGGCCTGTTTGTTGGCCAGGGTGGGGCCGTACAGAGTGTTGTTGGCCGCTGCATTGAGCTCAATAGTTTCAACGCCAGTCACCACCAATTGATTGGCCGCCAAGCTAGTATTGGTAGGCACTTCGTTGAGGTTCAGCTGCACATCCCCGGCTAGAGCGCGCGCATCCAGGCTGTCGCGCACGCTGCTGGTGTTCACACCGGTGACGCTGTCGGCGCCCACGGCACCGCCGTCCAGGCGGGCGAAGCTGCCACTGCCGGTCTCTTGCAGCACAAAATCATCCTGCCCTTTACCGCCCTGTAGGCGGCTCATGCCGGTGGCCTGCAGGCTGCGTTTGTCGGTGCTGTTGGTTTGGCTGAGGCTCAGCTGGCCACCCCGGCCCACCTGCCAGAGGGTGTTGTCGTCGCTGCCGAGTAGCGTGTCGCTACCGGAGCCGTGCAGGGTTTGGATGTGCACCACTTGAGCGTTATTAAGCGTGTCCACTATCGCACTGCCATCGCCGGGTAGGCTGCCCAGCTGCCATTGGTTGTTGGCGGAGCTGTTGGACAGGCTGTTGTTGCCCGCGCCGCCGTCAAAGCGGCTGTAGCGGTTGCCGGTGTTGGTGAGCACAAAGACATCGTCACCCGCGCCGCCGATCAGCTGCTCGATGTTGCTAAACAGCGGGGCAATCAGCTCGGTGTTGCCGCCGACGGCCGCCGTGAGGGTGCCGGTGGCGCCGGTCAACTGCCAGCCCACTAGCGTGCCTTGGGCGGAGGTTAGGGTCAGGCTGTCGCTGCCGCCTTTACCGTCGATGCTGAGGGTTTGTTTGCCGCTGAGCAGGAAGTCATCGGTGCCCTCTTGGCCGATCAGCTGAGTAAAGCCTGTGTAGTTGAGGCCGTTGAGCAACACAGTATTGTCGGTCAGCGTCCATTGGTTGGGCTGATTGGCGGCGGTGAGGCTGGCGCTGAGGTTCTGCGCCAGTGGCACGAGGTTTAGACTATTGATGCGCTCGAAGCGGGCAATCGACTGGCTGCCCATGATTTCCCCTACGCCATCGGCGCTGAGCGCCACGGCGAGGTCGCGGTTGTGGCTGAGGCGCAGGCTGTTATCGCCTTCACCGCCCGACAGCAGGCCGGACACGCGGGCGTTTTCATCCAGCACAAACACGTCCGCGCCCTTGCCGCCCAAGAGGTTTTGGAAGTTGTTAAAGCTCAGCTGCTCGCTGCCGGAGACCAGGGTGCCGGCGTTGGGGCCGGTGAGGGTCCAGCTGCCGCCCGCCGCTGAGGAGCGCAGGGTGTTTTGTTTGGTTGGATCGGCCTCAAAGGCCTCAATCTCGGCGATACCCACACCGACCACGTCCTGCTGGCCGAGGGTGATATCCAGGGCGCCGTTGAACACCACCTTGTCAAAGCCGGTGCTGTTGCCACCGCGAATGTTAATGCTGATACCGTCCGCCACTAGGCGGAATTCATCATTGGCGCCGTTGCCGATTAAGGTCTCTATGCCTGCAAAACGCTGTACCGGTGGGTTGATGGCTTCGAAGTAGGTGAGCGAGCCTGCGCCCGTGCCGGTGACCGTCCAGAAGGTGTATTTGTTTTCCGCCAACAGGCTGTCGTTTTGGGGGCTGCCCGCCAGGGCTACGCCGCCGTCGATCAGCGTGCTGATGCGCCCGCCCGAGAGCACAAACTCATCCGCCCCGGCACTGCCCTGCAACCGATCAAAACCGCTGAAGTGGGTGCTCAACGCACCGCTGGTGCCTACACCCACCGTCCAATCACCGCCGTTGTCTTCGGTAATAATCCAGCGGCTAGTCCCGGCGGTCGTGCTGGTAAGCTGCGCGCTGCGGGCCGTGGTAAGCGGGTTGGCAGTCACCTTCTTCACACCCTTAACGCCCAGCCAGCTGGTGCCATCGCTGGTCAGGCTCAGGCTATCGCGGTAGTTGAGGATCAACTCATCGCCCGCTTGGCCGCCCGCCGCGAAATTAACCTGGCTCACTTGCGGGTCGAATGTGAGGCTATCGGCGGCGCTGGTTGCGCCCGTGAAGGTCTCTATGCCGCTAAAGGTTAGGTAGTTGGTGGTGTCTGGCGTGGCGCGCACAGCACCGGCATCATTGCGGCTAAAGCTCCAGCTATTGGCGCTGTTGCGCGCCGTTAAACTGTCCTCGCCATCACCGCCATCCAAGCTGCCCATACTGCCAGCCGCCTCGAACCTAAAGGTGTCGTTGCCGCTATTGCCCTGCAGGTGGCCAAAGCCTGTGAAGCTGTAGGTGTCATTGAGTGTGCCGTTGCCGGGGCCAGCGATGAGCCATTTATTCGGCAGGGCGGCGGCGCTTAAGCGGTCATTCCCAGAGCCGATGAATACCTCAATGCCGCTAAACTGGCCCACCACAGCAGCGCTGGCAGTGCTTAATTTACCCTCAGTGGCGCTGAGCATTTGCCACAGGCTTGCAGCGGCAAAACTTTTCAGTTCGTCATTGCCTGCACCGGCTACCAGGCTATTCACCTTAGCGCCCGTTTGCAGGCTGAGGCGGTTATTGCCATCGCCCAGATTAATATCGCTAATGGCGGCCGCCAGGGTCATATCGTCGGCACCCTTAGCGCCGGTAATATGGTTAAACCCGCTGAACTGGGTCGCCGGTGTGAGCTGGCCGGTGACGGCCACCTGGCCGCCCGCGCGCTCATTGCTGCTGCTGTTAATAACCCACTGCAGATCCGCCGCCAGGTTGGCAAAACTGAGCTGGTTATCCCCGCTGGCCAACGCCCGCAGTGTGTTGGCGTTGCTGTAGCGCAGCGCCGTCTCATCGCCATTGCTGATAACACCCGTCAGCACGGAGGATAATTCCCAGCGGCTGGCAGCCAGCTGGCTCTCAACGGTGTTGTCGCCGCCGTTGCCGTTAAAGCTGCCCTCTAACTGGCTGCCTGCGGCCAGCACCAAACGGTCATCGCCGTCGCCGCCGGTAATACTGGCTTTTACCCGCGCATTCACTGCAAAGCTATCTTTACCGTTATTGCCCAACAACTTCTCGATGCCCGTGGCACGGGTTATATAGGGGTTGGCATCCCCCGAGGCGGTAATAGAGAAGGTTTGGCCGAGCTGCCAATTATTGTCGCGATTAAGCCCCTGCAGGCTATCGGTACCCTCGCTGCCGTCGATGCTGGCGCTTATAGCCCCGGCATTGGTAAACCGAAAATCATCCGTCTGTTGTGAGCCTTTAATATTTTTATACTGGTCGAAGGTAAAGCTTGTGCTGCCATCGGTAATGACGCCGCCATCTAAACGGTCAATGGTCCAGATGAGACCAACGCCACTGAGCAGGCTTAATTCACTCTCAACACTGTTGGAGCCAATAATTTTATTCGCGCCTTTTACACCATTAACAATTTTATCGCCCCAATCCAGCTCCACGCGGTTGACTAAATTCAGCTGCACGCTGTTCTCACCCTTGCCCGCATCCACGCCTTTGCCGAAGGTGCCAACAAAATTAAAGATGAAACTGTCTTTTAAATCCGAGCCGATTAAATAATCAAAGCCGCTAAAATTAAACGCATTATTGAGCGTGCCGCTAGTGGCCGAGGTTAAATTCCAGCGGTTATCCGCCAGGCTAGAGCTCAATGTATCCTCACCCAGGCTATCGGCCTGCAGCGTTTCCACTTCTTGGAAATTACCGACTAATTCAGCACCGTCTACATCTGTGAGGGTATTTTTATCGGCATTAAATTGCCAAATGCCACCCGCCACCGGGCCGATAATTTTATCGCCCACGGCATCAGCGCCCTGAGTGCCGCCGGTAAAACTCTTCACCGCGCCGCCGGTTAATAATTCCAAGGTATCGCTGCCACCACCGGCCAGAATATCTCCGGCAAAAACACCGCTTACTTTAAATACATCGCTTTGATTACCGCCGGTGAGCACATCCATATTGCTAAACGTGGTTTTATCCACGCCTTGAGCGCCAGTGGTAATTACACCTGTAGTCGCGGCTACATCCCAGTTGGCGGCAGAATTAAAACCCACTAAATTATCCGCACCACTGCCGCCTACTAGTTTGCTCACTTGGCTAAAGGCTGCGCGGCTGGTGGTTTCGCCTGTGATCAGCACCGCGCCGCTGGTAGCCGAAGCTAATTGCCAGCTATTGCTGCCATCCGTGGTTTGCACTGTATTGACATCGCCGCCGCCGTTAAACACGCCAACTAAACGGCCTGCGGTGGTGAGCCTTAGGGTGTCATTACCAGCGCCTGCATTAATGGTGAGGTTCTGCAACGATTGCACAGTGAACAAATCATTTTTATCACTGCCATTGAGCAGTGTTATGCCGCTAAAACTCTGTTTTAACCCGCTGCTAGCACCTGTAACGCTGGAGCTGGTATTTAACGTCCAGTTGGCATTTTCACCCGTCCAGGCGGCAAGGCTATTGTTGCCATTATTGCTGGTGCCGCCGCCATTAATTACGCCTGTCACAAAACCATTAGTATCGAGCACAAAAGCGTCGTTATTGCTGCCGCCGGTTAAATTAATAAAATTATCAAAGGCGATGGATTTTTCTTGGTTATTAATAGCAACCTTAATGCTGCCGGTATTTTTTTCCGTCAGTGTCCAGGTGGCATCGCTATTGGCCACCAGTGTGAGGCTCGCCGCTGTACCCTTGCCCGAAACGCCCGTAACATTTTTAACGCCTTGTACGGCAAAACCCTGCGTTAAATCTAACACCGCATCTTCCGTCGCAGCCTGCACAAGGTTATCGCCACCGCGCCCGTCGATGTCGGTAAATTCTGAAGGCTCCACCAAATTATAGGTATCCTTGCCATCCGAACCCCACAGCGTATTGATACCGGCAAAACTCACCGACAGTGCGACCGCACCGGTAATTGTCGGGGTATTAATTAAACTGCCGGTATTTTTATTTAAGGTCCACTGGGTCGTACCTGAGTTAATCAGCAAACGGTCAGCGCCTGCCCCCACCAGGGATTCAACACTATCAAAATCGTTTAAATAGGTAACGCCACCGGCGGCTAGGGTATTATCTAGCGTGCTGCCAACACCTATAGTCCAGGTATTGGCTTGATTGTTTTTAGCAACCAAAGTATCTGTAGAGTTACCGCCTTCAATGCGATTAACCTTGGCTGTAGGCGCGCTAAATTCAAAACGGTCGGCACCCGCGCCGCCCACCAAATAACCAAAACCTTCAAAGCTAAAGGTTTTGTTGGTGGCATAATTTAACGTGCCTTTATTTTCACCATTAATAAACCAAGTGGCGCCCGTGGAGGACACCAGTGTTAACTGCGCAGAACTGCCAGAGCCTTTCACGCCCGTAGCATTTTTAACGCCGTTAATTTCACTGCCCTGGGCTTCATTTAATTCATATTTACTTTGGCTGCCGCCGGATACATCCACCAGGTTGTCACCCAACCCGCCATCAATTTCACCGCCGAAATTAACGCCATTGGTAAACGTGAAGGTGTCTTTTTCATCGGAACCCAAAAGCGTTTTAAAGCCGCTAAAGCCAACAACACTTACCTGCGGCGCACTGAGTGTGCCCGAGGTGCTATCGCTAATCACCCAATTATTGTCATTCAGGGTAGAGGCCAATGTATGCGTACCCGCTAAGGTAACTGTGATTGAGTCAAAACCGGTTAATTCACCTATAACAGGCGCGTTACCGGAGGCGACTTTAATAAACCGTTTATTATTCTCTTCTGTCAGCGTCCAATCGCTAACGCCATACAGGCTAGTAATTTTATCAACACCAGTGCCCGCACTAAGCCCTGCAATACTGCCCGCTGCACCTAGGGTTACTGTATTGGCGCCAGCACCTAAATTAATAGTGCCGCTATAGGCCTTATTAATGTCTAAACCATCATCCCCCGCGCCGGTATTTACCACGCTGAATTGACTTAACTGTGTGGACTCAAGACCCATTACCGCAGTGAGCTGATTAGCTTGATTAATGCGCCAAGCATCCACTGTGGCCGTATTGGTCAGCGTCTGGTTCGCGCTGGCGATTAAATTAGCCACCTTGGCAAAGGTCACTTTTTGTGACGTCAGCGTTAATTCACCCTGCTGGCTGCCTTTTAAACTCCAAAGCCAATTGCCCGCTGGGCTGGTTAATTGGTTTTGACCGCCACCGCCATCCAAACTGAGATTATTGGCCGCTGTGGTAGCAGCAGCTAAATTAAACTGATCATTGCCAGCGCCGCCCTGCCATTTTTTTAGGCCGGTAATTGTCTCGGCATACACACTATTCGCCAGCAAATCGGTCAGCTGTAAACTCGTGGTTAAATCCCAGCGAGTAGCGGTATCGCGGCCGGTTAAATCATCGCCGTCGTTAGCATCAATAATTTTAATGCTGCCCTTATCACCCAGGATAAAATGGTCAACGCCAGAGCCGGACGCCAAATGATTAAAATTGCTAAATTCGGTAACCGAGGTCTGAGCGTTTTTTGTCAGCGTCAGCGTGCCCGAATTTTTATCATTAATAGCCCAGGTAGCCTCGCCATCCACTGCGCGCAAGGTACTATTCGTGGTAGCCCCAGCCTCAATATTTTCAAAGTTAGCTAGCGTAAGGCTGCCGACGCTTGGCAAGCCTGCGCCGACCGACAAGGCTATATTTAAATCCTCATTAGGTAATTTAATAATATCCGCCGCAACGCCTGCGCCACCGTCGAGTAACATTTCTACCGTATCGCCAACGCTAAACGTATCCGCAGCCGTGCCGCCGGTTAGAGTCTCAATTTCGGTGAAATTTACTTTAGTAAGCGTACTGTTGGTGGTATTGGTGTAGCTCAATGCGCCTTTACCCTGCGACGAGACAACGAAGGTGCCCGCCACCGAATCTATTTTCAATTCATCGCGCACACTGCTCGAACTATTAGCACCGCCATCAATATCACCCGTAAATTGCGACCCATTGGCTATGGCAAAAATATCCTGGCCGGTGCCGCCCTTAAGCTGGCTAAAGGTTTTAAAGGTGGTGGAATTAATTAATCCACTGGTACCGGCATTTAATTGCCAGCTATTGGTTTGATTATTAGCAGTTAACGTAGAATTGGTGCCACCAATCAACTCCTCAAAGCCACTTAAATTCGCGAGGCTCACGATTAAGCCGCTACTGCCGGTTAAATCTAAACTATCGGCTAAAGAACCACCTTTTAAGGTATTAATGCCCTTAAATAGGCCCGTGGTATTAAGTGTGCCAGTATTGGCCACAGGTGCATTACCCACGCCTGCCGCTTGCGCCGATAATGTCCAGGCATTAACTAATTCTGGCCCTTGCAGAGTATTTACACCGGCACCGCCATCAATATTAAAGATGGTTACTGCTTTATCAATAGTAAACGTCTCATCACCACCGCCACCGATTAATTGACTGACACCCGTAAAATCCAGCGCATTATTGCCGGAGGTTTTAACCGTGCCTGTGCCATCTGCCGTTAAACTCCAATTGCTGGTGCCGCTAAATCCCGCCAGCACAGCAACATTATTAATACTGTTCATACCGCCGAGCGTGATGGCAACCTGAGCTGCATCCGAGCTTGCGCGCAGTGTGCCACCATCAATTGCGGTTAGGTCTAGCGTTTGCCCAGCTATTTTATTATCAAAACTATCCGCACCGGATCCACCGGCCAAAATCTCTATAGCGCTGAAGCTGTTAGCATTAACGGTGCCGGTATTTGTCGCCGTTAATTCCCATTTATTTGCGCCAGCCGTCACACTGAGCGTATCACTACCTTCACCACCCAACAGGTCTTTAGTTTTAATTGTGGCGTCAAGCAGGACAAAACTGTCATCACCTTTACCGCCGCGTAATTCCACTGCTGTGGAATCCACATTAACAATAAATTTATCCTGATTATCGCCGCCCAGCAGCAGCGTAAAATCTTTTAATGTGTAGTTAGTGACAGCATTATTAGTGTCCGTACTCGCAAGGCCTGTGCTAAGGGCATCTAGGGTAAAGGTGTTGCTGGCATTGGCAGCCTGTACACTATCACCACTTAATGCCTGCAGCGTTTGCATGCCAGTAAATTGCACCGTGCGCAATTTATTCACCGCCAAATCCCACACGGTATTCGTGGTGCTATTAATTAAACTATTAGCACCATTACCGCCTTGCAGCGCACCGCCATTAAATGTGCCCGCACCTAGAGTAAAATTATCGTCATTATCGCCCCCCACTAGAGTGGCAAAATCACTAAAGGTTAAACTCTTGTTAGAAATAACATCCGTAACACTACCGGATAATTGCCCCGCAGCAGCACCGGGTGTCAGGCTCCAATTAACCGCACCGGCATTAGAAACCGCTTTAAATTCCGCCGTGGCACCATTGGCCTTAAATTCAGTAATGCCTTCAACGCCATTGGCACTAATAGTGTTGGCAAATACAATATCCGCCTTCGCAGTCAGCAGTGTATTTTTATCTTCAACTGCAGCATTGTCCTGGGTAGCTTTTATAGTGCCGCTATAGGTGCCCTCAGCGGTAAAATTATCCGCACCAGCGCTTGCGTTCACCGTACCAACGCCGCTTATTTGATTAATATAGGTAGTATCACCCTCTTTTACCTGAGCGCTGCCGTCGCTATTAATCAGCCAATTATTGGTGATAGTGGTGCTACTGCGAACATTTAATGTGTCGCCTGGTTGGCCAGTGATTGAGCTTACAGAGCCGGTAGCGGTTACCGTAAATTGATCTTTATTGTTTAGCGCACTCGAGCTAACCAGTGCACTAAACCCTGCAAACTCAGTCGATTTACCGTTGCTGCTACTGATTTTTCCCTCGTTTGCCTTGCTAATTTCCCAAGTAGAATCGCCGCTATAGCCCGTTAATGTTGCACCGCCCTGCGCCGTAGCCGTAATACCTTCAAAATTTTCTAACGAAAAGCCGGTGGAGAACTCTTCCAAACTCACTTCCGTCACCGAAGCAGCAAGCGTAACCGTGTCTTTTGCTGTGCCGCCAACCAGTTTTTCTACACCGCTAAAACTATATTTTTGACTGTTATCGGCAGTTTTATAAAAATTCGCCGTGGCGCCGGTTAAATCCCAAGACGCATCAACATTAAAGCCTTTAATCGTATCCTCAACACCACCAGCACCATCAACTTTGCCTGTGAATAGGCTAGCGCCACCGGTTGAATAATCAAATGTATCCTTACCATCGCCGCCAGAAACCTGCGTAAATCCAGCAAAATCCACTTCGCCCGCATCTTCGTTATTTAACGTAAATATTGCTGACGCGCCGGTTAAATTCCATGTGGTATTTTTAGTATTGCCTATGCTCAGCTGCGCACTAACAGTGGCAGGTAAGCTATTGACTGTGAGCGATTCAATGCCAGTTGCACGAATTTTCCCGTCAGCAGCAGCGCTGGCTGATGCCAATTCTACCGACCAGGTTTTGTTAGTAGTGGCAGCAGCTGCATCAAGCGTTAATACATCATCACCAACGGCCCCATCTAAACTGGGCACACTAAAAGGAGTGCCTGAAATGGCAAAAGTATCAACGCCACCGCCGCCGAGTAAACGAGCAACGCTATCAAGTTTAAATGTTTTACCGTCCCAACTTACCGTCTGTGCATTCGCAGTTAGATCCCACTGCGCCGCTTTGGAACCTGTGTAGTGCACGGTATTAAACCCAGCAAAGGTTACGGTACTGCCGCCGGATTTAGTGAGCGATTCGGCTAAATTAGCGGTTGTATTAGCGCCAGCGGCCGTAACAGTAAATGCCAAATTAGCGGTGATAGTACTGTCAAAAGTGGCACTCTTACCATCAGCCATGCTCAGGCTAAGTTGGCCTGATGCAATATTAAGTGCACCAAGTGTTATATCACCGGTGGTGTTAATCGACGCGCTGCCAGCTGAAGTGGAAGTTGTTTCAAGAGCCGATATTGTATCGAATTGATTGCCGTTATTAACCAACAATACGGTAGTACCTTTAAATGCACTCGTATCAACATCAATGCTAGTGCCGCTACTTTGGCGAATATCTTTAGAGGTGGAAAGCGTAAGGCCCTGCGCCGTTACATTGCCTAAGGTTAAATACGAATTGTCGCCTTTAATCACAGCAGTGCTTGCATTAGTTATTGCGATTGCTTTACCGGCTGCAACCCGGGCGTTGGCCACTAATGTATCGATAGAGCCAGAATTTGAATTGGTGCCATTAGGTGTTCCGGCTGTACCGAATATATTATTCGCTTTGTCCAAGGTGACTGCACCGCTACTAGATTTTAGCGTTGTGGTGCCGTGAATACTCAAAGCAGTGCCATTGGCCTGAGTTATACTAATTGTTTTATTGTCGCTACGGCTTTGCACGGTTAAATCGCCGGTGCAGGTCCCTAGAGTACAAAAATGATCAGTTGTTATAGAACCTAAAACTACATCGCTATCGCTGGATAAAGTAACGTCGCCGCCTTCAGAGCGGGTGGCGTTGCCGTGTCCACCATTTCCCGTAACCGAATTATCAGGCGAGCCGTTTGCACGATCTGTATCAATGAGTCCACTTGCACCGAATTGAATACCTGCACCACTTAAAGTGACGTTGCCGCCGGAGGTATAAACAGTATTGCCAACAATCACCGAACCCGTACCATTTTTACCGCCGGTCATTACGTCCGCGTCTGCATTTGCTGTAATATTCAGCGCATCCCGACCATCACCATAACTATCCGAGATAACTTTCTTAAAGTTAATGTCTCCTGCGGCATTTAAGATGAAATTTAATTTTTTATCTGCATCCGACAAATTTTCGATGGTCCAGTTTTCGTTATTATTTGGGTTGCCGTTATAGGCAGATGCATTGTTAAAATCTATATCCTGCTCGAATGCAATTGAACCCTGACTAGTGACAGTCAAAGAGCCAATTTTCGTTGCTTTATCATTCTGACCAACAGAAGTGCGAGCAATATTGATCTTGCCAAGTGCAACGTCACCTTTTGCATCAATCGATATATCGCCAGGGCCGTTGGCGGAGGAGGTATTTAGGGTTGCGTTGGCGGCAGACACCGTTCCGCCAATTGGAGTTTGGGTGGTGCCGATTTTAATATCACCGCCGTTGGTAACGATTGCGGTCGCGCCAAAGTCTATAGCACCTCCAGCCTTAAATTCGAAGTTCAAGAGATTGCCATTGGTGGCTTTTATTTCAGTCACCGTCGCATTGACTTCATTTCCGCCACCATTCAGCGATTTACCGAATTTAATATCTTTTGCCGCATCCAGAATAAGCGTTGAACTTTTCGTCCCGCCGACATTGAAATCTAAATTTGCAGCGATATAAATGTTGCCATCATTGGGCGAACCGCCAGTACCAGTTGAGATTGTAACTTGAGCTCCATTGCCTGATGACAATGCTCCTCTAATTATATTCCAACCGATCAACGCATCATCTTCAAATGGAGTGTACGAATTCGCAGTAGCAGTAAAAACCGATGGGCTTGAATTTCCATCAATAACAATATCATAAGGATCTATCAGCCAATGCCCAGCATTTTTAGAGAGTGCTGTTATATCTGGGGCTAAACCCACCTCCAGACCCTGCAGGCCAGACGTCTCCACAAACCCGCCTGAACCGGCCAAACCACCCTTAACGGAAAGTTCACCGTATATTCTTGCCGTATCCAGTGCAAAAGCAATTATGCGCCCGCCATTATTTAATTCATTTGCATCAGCATGAACCTCAGCATCCTTACCGATAAATAAAAATTCTGCATTGTTAATATTTTCATTTTTACCGGATTGGTCGCCACCTAATAAAACCTGCCCACCGCCCTTGCGGCCTGAAGCATTTACTTCGGCTTTATCTACCACCCCCACCTTATTACCCAATAATTTAATATCACCGCCTGCGCCTTCGCTTGATTGTGCAGTTACTTTTCCCTGTTGCACGATTTCAGTTTTATCCGTGCTATTTAATTCAATATGCCCGCCCTGGGTTTTGCCATCCGCCGTTATTTGGCCGCTATTGGTAACAGACCCGCCTATAATTACGGCCTCACCGGCGCTGGCGTTTTTGCCATTAACATTTACTTGCCCTGTATTAATAACATCCGCACCTCCACCAAGCGTAAAACTGCCATCGGCATTTACTACAGCTGATTTAGCCGATTTTAATTCGCCCTGGTTTACCGCCCGGGTAAAAACATCCTGACTTACGCTAGCTGTTAATAATACTTTACCGCCCTCAGCCTTAATCTCGCCACTGTTAATTAAAGCCGCGTCCACGCCTAAATCTTGCTGCAAGCTGGCTTGTGTTATTTTTACGCCAAGCAACCCATTGGGCTCAAAGGTTAATACTGCCTCTTTACCGGCCGCCAAATTAACACTGCCTAAATTAGCGCTAATTAAACCTTTGTTCTCTACACTTTGGCCAATTAAACTGATATTGCCGCCGGTTGCTGCATTTAACAGCCCGGAGTTAATCACACGGCCTTCGCTTCCTTCTAACGCATTTAATGTAAACCTGCCATTAAGATAATCCTGGTCACTCATTTGCAGTGCCGAAGCGATTAATCCACTGGCGTTTACACTTGCGCCTTCAGTAAAAATTAGCCCGTTGGGGTTAATTAATACTACCTGCCCATTGGCATCGATGCGACCTTGAATTAGCGAGCCTTTATTACTGAGAATTCGGTTAATCGCGATAGACGAGGTGGTTGGCTGAATAAATTGCACCCGCTCATCACTATTAATATCGAAGCTTTTCCAATCAATACTTAAGCGCTCACTGGCTTGCTGGATGCGGGTTTCTTTTTCTATTTGTTCTATCGCCCCCTCCCCAGCCACCACCTGCGCCCCTTCCGGCGCTGCCAAAGTAGAATTACAAAATGCTTGCGTTACGCTAGCAATCGCCACAGCCAATAATTGAGTTTTTTTAAACGTGAAAAACTGGGCCTGCATAAAACACCTTGAAGGGGGAATACTTTAAATTAAAAAAGGCCAGCGTAAGCTGGCCCACAAAAACAGAAGCCACTAGCCAATGATATTTCTAATTGCCTTTTGTGCTTCAGAGGTCATTTTAACCACCAAATAATGCAACACTCGCGTCAGCAGCGCTTTGGTTAATTCCTCTGCGGTTTTGGCCACAACCATACCCAGTGCTTGCATAATTTTTTGCATAAAGCGCAGCACCCAGCTCTTCATATCCTTAATTTTTTCCATCCCGTATTGCAGAATCCACACTATTTTATCCACAATGGTATCTGCGCCGCAAAAAGTGGTATGCAAGGTTGCCACCAATGCCGTGCCGATTTTTTTAAGTATCCAAAGCAAGCTCGCATCCAGCCAGGCCCAGGTTTTTGGATTGGCTGGGTCTAACTGTGTTTTAGATTTTAAAAATTCTTCTACTGCATTTTCCACTGTATATAAGGGGGCGCGGCGGTTTAAGTCCGACCAAGTTGCATTCTCTACAGAGTAGGCATATTTTTTCATGTCATGCGCGGCAGCACTTACAATGCTTTCGCTGGATGGTATTAAATGCCCAAAACCCGGCATGGGTGCGTGTACAAAAGGATAAATAGGGATCATGGGCACAGGGTCGGTGGCGTGATATACGCGGTAAATATTATCCGCCCCTATTCGGCTACTTAAGCGCTTTGCAAAAGGCTCAAGACCGACGCGCGGCGCGCCAAAAGTATATAAGCGCACCGGTTTTTTAAAGCTTTGTGAAACCCAATCCGCCGCAAGTGTTGCCACGGCGCCACCTAAACTATGTCCGATACAATGCACCATAGGTGTAGTGGAATTCTGCACCAAAAAGGCTTGAATATCCGGCAGCATACTTTTGAAAATAGAGTTAAAACCAATATGCACGGGCAAGCAAGTTTTAGAAGTCTCAACACCAATACGTGCATTACTAGCCCAATCTCCTCTGGCATTTACTTCGGTGGTGCCGCGGAAAACTATAATTACGTGATTGGCGTAAGGGCCTGAGCCTAAAGCACAAATACCGAAACCATCCGTGGCACTAATGGCACGAAAGCCGACTTCAGCACTCATTACTTTTGCGCTTCCAGAAGAAAAAGAAGGGTTATTTAAAAATATTTTCAGTGAGGCTGGGTTGTTCTCGTTGACAGAATAAACCGCACGAGCCAAATCAGCGGTATCAACAGGTGCCAGATAATTCATATCATTTCCTTTTAATTTTTCCAAATACAGTTAGTGTAAATATATTCACCTATGCCAAGCTTAATATTGCTGGGCTGCTTGGTGAGTTCGCAAACCAACTCCCTAAATTTTCCTCCATATTCTGAATTTTCAGCTTTATCCATTTTTCCGTGCAGCCAAATTTCATGCCGCACTCCGTCATATTCGACATACATTTCTTGATGCACCACAAATTGCATCAATGGCGTAAGGCGAACATCTTTTTTGGAAATCATAGGCAAACTAAACACCCCATTTCCGTCAGTCGAGCAAGAATCCTCAACTGGACTAGATGTGTCGAAGGTGTAACGGCGAATAACTTTGGCATTGGCTACAGGAACCCCTTTAAACAATACCCTTCCTTGCACCCGCGAAAAAAATACTACATCTTCCTTAGTAATCATATTTGCCTCACACGACGAATTAAAAATAACTGCTATTATCAATGCTGCGAACCGGGCGCAACCTCTAGCCATCCAAGCCACTTGACTCTTTTTGCAACTCTCCTCCTCACTTCGATACTGCGAACCAACTAGGGCCATACCGCCCTCCTAATTATTGGGATGGCTGACTATCGCCGCTAGGCGATACCAAGCCATCAAACCAATGGAAATCGGCTAATTTTTGGATTTGGATGCTACTACGTGCCCGCCTCTTTCCAAATCCATCGCGGACATTAATAGTACGAAACCCAACAGTTACACTCACCACCTTGGTTTTGCCAGGTAAAAACAAAGGGTTTTTCAAAAAGCCCCCGCGTTAACGGTATAAACTCGTGCGGCCAAGATGGCTGCTTCGCTTGGAGAAATATAAGCCATAACCTTTCCTTAAAATTATAATTACCTACCAAACACAACTGGTATAAACGGAACTTACTGAACCGACTTTCACATTGTCTAACTCTTTAGTTAATTCACAAACCATTTTTTTCGGCTTTCCTCCGTACTCTGAATTTTCATTTTTTTTCATTTTCCCATGCGACCATATTGGTTGTAACTTGCCATTGCGCTCAACATAAATTTCTTGGTGCACAACAAACTGCACCAACGGCGCAACCATGTGATTACTTTTTATGATAGCGGGCAGGTCAAACATACCCTCGTCATTTGTCACACATGAATCTTCTACGGGGCCTGGCGTGTCATAGGTATAACGGCGAACGACTTTCGCTTTTGACACCGGAACCCCCTTAAACAACACCTGGCCTTGCACCCGCGAAAAAAGCACCACATCCTCTTTAGTAACCATACCTGCCTCACATGATGAATTAAAAATAACTGCCATTATCAATGCTACGCACCGGACGCAATTTTTAACCACCCAAGCCACTTGGCTCTTTTTGAAATTCTCTTCCTCACTACGATACTGCGAATCAGCTACAGCCATACCGCCCTTCTAACTATTGTGATGGCTGACTATCACCGCTAGGCGATACCAAGCCATCCAGCCAATGAAAATCGGCTAATTTTTGGATTTGGATACCACCACGCGCTCGCCGCTTTCCAAATCCAGCGCCATTAAAGCTTTTTGCCCTTTATCCACTATTAAGGCGTAATCCATATTGGCTTCTATATGTAGTCCATACGGGTCAACCAATTTATTCGGTAGGGATTTTTCATTACTGGAGAAAATACTACGGGCACCATCTTTTGTTGGGTCATCACTAATGGTTAGTGCAAACACTGCCGGTTTCAGGCGATCCACCATTAATGCACGACTACGATCAGTATCTATACGAATAGAAGTTAATACGTTGGTGCCGGAAGCAGCAAAAGGCTCAAGGTTATTTGGCGTTGTTGCATTGGAAAATATCGATCGGCCGCCTCGATCCAAACTATTAACATCACTAGAATCAAACGGCGCTTTCGCATTTATTGAATATACAAACTGATCGCCGCTGAGGCTCGTCATAAGCAGACGATTACGCGGCGCATCTAACGCAATACTGCCCGAGTTGACAAACGGGAAATCAGTGTTGGGGAACGCTGCTTGAGAATTGCTGTATCCTCCAGCGGCATTTTTAGTGGTGAGATCCCAAAAATCTATATTGCCGATGGTAGCGGTAGCATCAAACATACGCGTAGTTTCCGCTCGATAATCTATTGCCAAATCCGCTAAAGAACGCGCAGTTCCCGTTAATGCCTCCTGCCGAACACCCGTATCCAATGCAATGGAAAACACTCCCGGATTGGTATTTTTTGTGGATGACTGCCCCACATAAGCCACCTTCTTAATTTTGTCCACCACCACTGGAGCACCGTTATAATCCGTGCGGTCATAAATAAAGGGCATGTCCGGCTGAGTAGAGTTATCACTAAGAACACTACGCAGACCAGTTTTTAAATCCACCGCCACCAAGGCCTTCGCATCCACATCCATCACAAGCGCCCGATTACGCCCATCCAAATTATCCCAAGCCACCGTTTGCGGCCCCACAAAATCCACACCGCCATTGCTGGGAAATGCTTGCGTGATAGCGCCTTTAGTTACAGTTACACTCGCCGCGCTTTTATCAACGTTGCCAACATTATCCTCCACCTCAAGGGTCAAGGTATTTACGCCGCCATTCTCATCTTTCAAGTCAGCGGCCTTTAATTCCCAAGTGCCTTTTGCAGTATCAACTGTTGCAGCAACGCCATTCACTTTTACACTTTTAACGCCGCTACCATTGGCTTCATCTTTAACCGTGCCACGCATAATTACACTGGCGCCTTCCGTCAGGCTCACCGCAGGGGGGAATAAAATACTGGCGGTGGGTGCGGTTATGTCACTGCGAGTGGTGGCCACACATTTCACACTGGCACTGCCCACACTCAGATTGGCCTCAACACTAGCGCCCGCTGTGGTGCTGGTTGTTACGCGTACCGCAATGGTATTGGCGCCGCCACTGACGGGGGTTTCGGAATTGGTGAAGCTGCCGGAATTAAATGAGTATTGGGCGCTGGCATCGCCGCTGATAACCACCTTGCTCGACGCATTCTCCCCGTTTAGGGCCAGGGTAGGCGTGAATACAACCTGGGCACCAGGCGCCTGGTTGGTTAAGGGCGCACATGCAGAGGGGTTAAAAGCAAAACCGCTGGAGCTTGATGAGCTGCTAGATGAGCTTGAGCTGGAAGAAGAGCTGCTGCTGGATGAGCTGGAGCTTGAAGAGGAACTGCTGCTGGAGGAGGAACTGGAACTTGATGAGCTTGAACTGGAAGAACCGCTGGTGCTGCTGGACTTACTTTTGCCGCAGCCGGTAAGGCTAAGGGCGGCGATGGCGCAGGCTAAGAGGGCTAGGCGGTGAGGGGCTAATAACATGATGCGTTTTCCTTTGACAAGGTGGGTTATGTGGTCTACAGCCTCGGACGGGCATTATGCCAGAGGCTGGGTGGAATCTGTACAGCGAGGGCGCACAGGGCTTGTGCAGAATGGAGCACAGGCTCTAGGGACAATCTCCCACAAGGGCAGCCTAAGAGGCTTTAGTTTGACCGTTTGTGCAGGTGCGGCATTTTTACCAGGTTAAGCAGGTTTTTGCATGGAATTTCACGGGTAAACTTCCCATAAATGGGTTTAATTTTTATTGGAGTAATAACCCGGTGGATGGCAATTGGTATGGTCACAATGACCAACCTGGAAGAGTTTGCCGAGGGGCATTGGCAATTGATCGGCATAAGGCTCAACTTAAGCCCACTTTTAGCGGAGATAGTACCGGTACGCATTCACAAAAACACAAGCGCCACTACACCACCCGCGTAGTTACAACCCGCCAATACTTTGCTCAACCAAAAGCCTGCGACAAACAAATTAAAATCAAACGAATATTTTAAAGCCCGCGCGCATAATTACTTTGCGCCAGTTATAAATCGGCTTTTAAACCCCGCACCTGTGGCGGGGGTAATTCAATTGTCGCAAATCACTGCCCCGAAAGAGCATGTTGTTAATTTACTCGAGGCATTTTAAGCATTTTTTTACTTTTTTCAGTTGTTTGCTGCGCACATATAATCTATGCCCCCACTGGACATACTGAAAACCTGATCATAATAAGGGTGTTCTTAGTGGGACGAAAGCGCTAGAAGAGACTGGGAGAAGGGGCAAAAACAAGCGACCTATTACAGCAGTTGATAATGCCAGGGTATTCCCAAATATCTGGTTTTCGGCTTACGCTATGGCGAACATTCGGGTAAGCCGCGAATATTTGTTTTTGCTCTTGTATTGCCTGAGGCGTTAAGTGCAAATCAAATGTATTGGCGATGGCATCAATCCGCTGAAATTTACTTTGGGGGCACCGCGAAAAACTAGAATTACATGATTGACGTAAACGCCTGAGTCAAGAGCACATACACCAAATCCATCAGTTGTATTAATGGCACGAAAGCCAACGCGGGCATTCATCGTTTTTGCAGATCCCGAGGCAAAAATAGAACCGCCCAAAAACCATCAAGCGCAAACTTATCCTCTTGATTAACAGAACACTGATCCCTACCACTAAAAGTGGACACCCTAAAAACGGTTAGAATAACCCGAGAGGTGACCCCATGACTAAGAAGACTCCCCCAAAATCAAACAAAAAACATCCTACCGAATTCAAGCTCGAGGCACTAAACCTAGCTGATAGAGTGGGTGCGGCAGAAGCAGCTAAAAAGCTGGGCCTACACCCTAGCCAAATATACAGCTGGCGCACGGCCATCAATAACAAGCGGACACAAGGCGAGCGCGAGTCAACTCTTGCTACCGAAAACGCCCGCTTAAAGCGGCAACTTGCAGAACAGGCGGAGGAACTCGAAATCCTAAAAAAGGCGGCCACCTACTTCGCGAAGCATCAAAAATAAAGCGTTTTGAATTCATGCGGGAATACAGCGGCATTTACTCTATGAGGATAATGGCGCGAGTTCTAAACGTATCGCGAAGTGGGTTTTATTTGTGGTGTAATTCTAGTGGTCGCAGCAATTTCCGCGACGAGCGTAAACAGGTAATTGACGAGCGAGTAAAGTCAGTATTTGAGGACAGCAAGTGCCGCGACGGCGCGGATCGCATCTTCGTGGAGCTGACAGAAAAGGGAACACCGCACAATATTAAGACGATAAGAAAGAGCCTTAAAAGACAGGATCTTGTGCCAAAGGCGGCCAGGTTATTTAAAGTCACCACTGACAGTAATCACACTCTGCCGATAGCACCGAATTTATTGGAGCGTAATTTTAGTGCGAGTAAGCCCAATGAAAAATGGGTTACTGATATCACCTACATTCAAACTACTGAAGGATGGTTATATTTGGCAATGTTTATTGATTTATTCTCGAGAAAGGTGGTCGGCTGGTCGATGAGTGAACACATTGATTCAATACTCGTCTGTGATGCCCTGCGAATGGCATTATGGCGGCGCGAATTCCCGAAGAATATTATCATTCATAGTGATCGTGGCAGCCAATATGCATCATGCGCATTTCGGGAACTTCTCACAAAAAATGAGCTGATTCAAAGTATGAGTCGCAAGGGAAATTGTTGGGACAACGCCTGCGCTGAAAGCTTTTTCCACTCATTGAAGGTTGAACTTTTAATTGGTGAGCCGCTACAAAACCGAGAAAAAACGCGAGAGGCTATTTTTGAATATATTGAAGTGGACTACAATCGACAGCGTCGTCACAGTGCAATTGGCTATCAAAATCCTGAGCAGTTTGAGGCGATGTTTGTAAGTTAGATTATTGTCCGCATTTGGTGGTGGGGATCACACACTTCGCCAGCTAATTTTGCCGCTTCTAATGGTGACAAAAATACCATGTCATTCTCCTAATAAAAATCACCATTCACAATTTGTATAAACAACATTTAACAACCCCAACTCCCTTCTCTTCGGTTCGACGGCGAGATCGCATGATATTTTTTTGAATTCGCCACCATATTCAGAGCTCTCACTTTTCTCCATTTTTCCATGAGACCATATCTGTTGCTGCTCACCGTTACGCTCGACAAAAAGCTGTTGGTGCACCACAAACTGCACCAACGGTGTAACGTTAGCATTTTTCAATAGAATAGTAGGCAGCTCAAAAATCCCTTCAGCGTCCGTCATACAAGAATCCTCCATAGACTGTGGCGTATCGTATTTGTAGCGGCGAATAACCTTTGCATTAGCAACTGGGACTCCTTGATACATAATTTTTCCTTGCACTCGAGAAAAAAGTACCACATCTTCTTTAGCAAACATATTTGCCTCACACGACGAATTAAAAATAACTGCCATTATCAATGCTGCGAACCGGGCGCAACCTCTAGCCACCCAAGTCACTTGGCTCATTTTGCAGTTCTCTTCCTTACTTCGATACCGCGAACCAGGTAAAGCCATACCGCCCTCCTAACTATTGGGATGGCTGCATATCACCACTAGCAGCTTGTTGAAATAGACCAATATTTTTTAACAACCCCGCCCAGCTTAAGCTTGCAGGCATATAAATTTTAATCTGATAAAAAAAATTAGTGTATAAATGTTTAAAGAGTGAACAGTTGGATCATTTTTTTGAAATGTATAGCACCCGGATGGCCATTTTTAGCCGATATTTCGAATTCTAAGCAAATTAAACACGCTTACTGAAAAAATAACCGTCGCATTTACTCGTTCTAGACCTCGATGCATCATCCGTCGCAAACCTCCATATTGTTTTACCCATCCAAACGTGGTTTCAATCATTTTTCGTCTCTGCATACTCATTTGATAACCGACGTGACGAGTGGTCCTTTTATCAATCGACGATCCACCCGGTCGAGCATGATTTTGGGCTACATGGGGTGTAATGGTGAAATGTCGACAGGTATCCACGAAATCAGCTGTGTCATACCCTTTGTCCGCTCCGACAGTCTTGCTTTGTCCACCGGGCAACTCTGCCAGTAAATCCTCTGCTGCTTCACGTTCGGTGACCGACGCTGCCCTCGTCGTTTTAACCCCCACAACCAAACAGTTTCGATTTTCGATAATGTGGTGCACGCCATAGCTAAGTCGGGCTTCTTTACCTTTGGACTTTCTCATTAATTCGGCATCGGAATCGGTTGTTGACTGATGAGTGTGATTGCTACGTGCTTCATTATGAAAATTGCTCTCCTGGCTGCTGGATTGAGGAGGTTCATCGTCATCTTTGGGGCGAAAACTTTTGTGTGAAGCCCACGCATCAATCAGCGTGCCGTCCACGCCAAAATGTTCTTCTGACAATAATTCTCTTTCTCTGGCTATTTGCAAAACTTGGTCAAAAAACTCCGTTATGACTTCTTGTTGAAGCAATCGATCACGATTTTTGCTAAATGTGGAGTGGTCCCACATGGCGTCCTCTAGCTCTAGACCTACAAACCAGCGATATAACATGTTGTAGTTGATGTGTTCGCAGAGTTGTCGTTCGCTGCGCAGCGTGTATAAAACCTGTAAAAATGAGGCCCGCAACAAACGCTCTGGCGGAATCGACGGTTTGCCGTGCGAAGAATAGAGCGTATCGAAAAGGTCGTTTAATGATCCTAATACCTGATCAATCAATTCCCTCAGGTCTCTCAGAGGATGATCTTTCGGCACAAAATCTTGCACAGTTCTACAGACAAATAACGATGGTTGACTCATGTCGATTCCACGCATTGAATAGCTACCATGTCAGAGTGAGGAGACGTCATTTTACAACTGTTGAAGGGACGGCATCGACTATTTCAACAAGCTGTTAGGGAACCTCTGAAAAATTACCTTACTCGCTCTGGCGTCGTTGAATTTACCAAAAAAATGCTCATTTACTACGTGTAAACTCCGCTTTTTTTGGCAAATTCGCCTAGCCAGCGCTTCGCCGCCTACATTTTTCAGAGGTTCCTTAGATTAAAAATCTCAAAGAAAGCCAGCACGCTAATACTCAATAAATTTTATCCCCCCTAATGCATAATTCCATGAGGCAATAAAGTACACTCTCTAACTGCGTTAAGCCTTGCTCTGGCGCTTTCATTGGTTTTTTCTCTACCGCACAAATAACCTCCTTTTTCGTAAAAATGAATAGCGTACAATCGACCTCCGCTCTTTGATTCACCCTGTACTACACGAAATACTACAGCAACCAGTTCCTCGGCTTTGATGTGCACTTGCATTTTGCCACCCGCAAGGTTAGGGAATTGTACATTCGAGGTTTCATAGACCACTGCCTGCTCAGCCGAATACACCTGACGGCCAGGCTTAAAATCAAGCCATGAATGACTATCACTCGAAACAGCTAAAACGTCCCAATCCCCAAGCCTATAACATAAGCCCGCACTCAGGTCGTTTAGCGCATAATATTTTTCTAACGCACCCTTGACGCGGAGCAATTTGGTATTGGCTGATAGATTATGCGCTCAGCAGCGATTGCAGCCGGAGCGATGAACACACTAATAATCCCTACGTGTTTTTACATTATTAATCCATAGTATATTCAAACTTATCCTGCTCATACCGCCTGGGTTCAAACTGCTTATTTTCTGGAGTTCCTCACGGGCCTATTATTCTATGGCCAAATGTGCCCCCAGTCTTATCTACCCATGAGTTGCCCGCAAGCGCTGCGGTTTGCTTGCTCTGGGCAGGCAGGTCTAACGGGTCTTGCCATCTAGGGCTATTCTCTGATAGCCAATAGCCTCCAAAAAAATCGTTGCAAAATTTCCTCAGCTATTTAATATGTGCAACAGCCCTAGCGAGCATAAATCCTTATTTATGCAGATCCCGCTAGCGCAGTTCAACTATGCCTAGGCTGCATAGTCCCAATCATACAATGGAGCGCTACAAATGGATTTGGTCACAATCCCCCCTTATTTATCCTAAAACTCGCGTCCTGACGCAACCCTTCTCTCTGCTGATGGACGGCAATTTTTTGTATTTCCCAACTTAAGGAATAAGACCCATGGCTATTTTTTCGAAAAAAAACTGTTTATTAACTGCGGCGATTACTATGGCCCTCACCGGCTGTAATTGGGATAATCGTTCCAGCCAGAAATCAAAACAACCGGCTAATCAGCCGCTGCCAACGGCCAATGCCGGGCTCGATTCATCTGCCGCAGAAGGCAGCAAAGTAGTCTTACAAGGTTCTGGCACATTAAGCGATACAGCAGCGCCAGGGCTCACCTACAGCTGGCGGCAAGTATCAGGCCCAACGGTTTCATTATCTGACAGCAAAGCACCGAAGCCCTCATTTACAGCGCCACAAGTCAATAACACCGAAGTTTTGACATTTGAATTAAATGTTACCAGCGGCACCAACAGTGCTTCTGACAAAGTGAGCATTTCCATTACGAACATTTCTGCGCCGCCCTTGGCAAAACCCGGCGCAGTTGCACCTGTAATTGAGGGTGAAAAAGTCACTCTTGTAGGTGGGTTCGAAGCAGTGGCGGATAAACCACCGGTTAGTCAATACCACTGGAAACAAGTCAGCGGCCCGGCTGTAGAATTAACAGGGGCCGATCAAAAAAATGCTAGTTTTATCGCCCCATCCGTTAGCGCCAACACTGAATTGACCTTCAGTTTGGTGGTGACCAGTGACGAACCAAGTGCGCCAAGTTTGGTTAAGGTGCAAGTACTCAACAAAAGCGCCCAAGCAGTGGCGGGAACCCCGATAAGGGTTCGTGAAGGCGAACCCTTTGAATTAGATGCATCGGCATCAAAACCCAGTGGTGAAAAACCAATTTCAAGTTACCAATGGCGCAGCTTGGATGCCTCAATTAGCGTTGCCAATACAGATGCCAGCTCACCGCGTCGCCAACTAATTGCACCTGCGGTTGATGCTGAAAAAACCGTGCAATTTGCACTGGTCGTCACCGATGAAAACGGCGCAAGTGCCGAATCTTTAGTGCCGGTAACAATTACTAACGATGGCGATACGCCAGTAGCAGTCGCGCAAAATGTAAATGCCGCCCAGGGTGTTGCCGTTGAATTAAATGCGGCAAATTCCACAGAACCGAAGAACCGCCCCCTGCAATTTACCTGGACTCAAGTCTTGGCAAAAGGCGAAGCGGCGCTGCCATTCACTGTACAAAATGATAGCAAAACCATCAGTTTTACTGCTCCTGCGGTGACACAAAATACCCAATTATTATTTGATGTGGTGGCGTTTAATGGCATTAATTACAGCGCGCCCACACGGGTTGCCGTGGAAGTTGCTGCCGAGGCTGCGTATAGCGGTAAGTCGGTAGAATTAAAAGGCAACCCCTACTCAACCCTATTTAACCGCTTAGAGCTTGGTTACCACCCCTACAATATGCAGGTTGTTGGCAATAAGGCCTACATTACCTACCACGAAACAAAAAAGAATAGCGAGGGCAAGCAGCCTACGGGCCTGTTAGTGGTGGATATTAGCGATGAGAAAAATTTAAAAATCATCAAGAATTACCCCCTGGCATGGGATGGATCCCCCTATAACCAAGCGGTGCAAATGCGTCTAGCGGTTGATAACAACGGTAAATACGCCTATGTAGTGGAAAAAGAATTACTCGGTGCCGATGAAAAAGATGCTTTAGGTTTGGTGCGTATCGATCTTGCCTCAGAGCCAAGCGCGGACAATAACGGTGAACACTACCTCTTTAAAGCGCCCGCTGATGATTCCGACGGCTACCAAATTTCCGATGTGGTTATTCGCCAAGACGCCATTTATGCGTCGGAATATACCGGCCGCGCACTGTTTAAAATTGATCCGGCCAGTGAGCCAGCAACGCCTACTATCACAACATTGTGGAGCGCCAATCCGGGTGAATACTCAACCTATCACCAAACATTAGACGTAAGCCAAGACGGCAAACTAGCTGTATTGCTTGATCTAAAGAAAATTAATGTGCTGCGTTTTGATGAGGAACAAAAACTTAAATCGGCCTATGAGGTTAAAGCTACCCAATTGGATGATCGCCAGATCGGGTCGCGCCACATGGCGATCGACGATACAGGTGAATCCCTATTTATCAGCTTTGCACCGCAGGCAGATATCAATCGCGAGCATTTTTATTCCTCGGTTGAAAAATTAGATATTCGCGATACCAGCACACCGGCTCCTATTCAACATTTTCAAACAACCGAAGATGCACGCGGCTTGGTGTATAGCAACGGATTTGCCTATGTAGGTGGCGGCAAACAAGGTTTGCAGATGATTAATTCCGCCGACAATGAGTTGGCATTACATACCTATTACCAAACACCTATGGCGGCCACTGCTGTTGCGGTGAATGCAGCAGCAAAACGCGCCTATGTGGCAGGTGATACTGGGTTTGTTATTGTTGATTTGCAGAGTCAGGATACTCCTGCAATGAGCAGCCAATGGGCCAAAACCTACATGGCCTCAGGCGCCACCACCTACGATCGCAACCAACCGGGCAAAGCCCAGGATGTAGAATTAATTCAAACAGTGGATAAAGGGATTTATGCGGTTGTGGCGCAAGGCGCGGACCCAGAACAAAAATTAAATCAATTGCTGGTTGTTCAAGGCATAGGCACCGATACTCAGTCGATAAAATCCGTTGATATCACGCCCTTTCACAAAGAAAAAGACGGCTATATCGATTTAAAATCAATTGGTAATGACGTATTTGCCTTCTTTCCCTTTGCCAACAGGGGCGCCATTCGTTTAGCTGGAACGGATATTACCGCCACACCTAAGGTGAGTGCATTTACAACCGATAAAACCCGCGGCATAGGCACGGCCGGGGAAACTACAGTGTATGTCGATCATTACGCCAAATTGCAGCGCTGGTTTGTAAATGAAGCGAAGCAAGATACAGCTCGCAATGATATTTGGAACAATGAGTTTTTTGACATTTATGTCTCGCCAAAGCAAACCCATATCATTGGTATTGGACGGCCAGCGAACATCCCAGAGCATGGCTGTTCGGTAACTGATGCGCTGGGTTCAGGCTCCACCGCGCCTTTTGTTGCATTTAACTCACCGGCGAATACTGAAGTATTTGCAGGCGCCTACGATTCAGATCGATATGTGTGTTTCGCGGGATTTGGTTACGATCAGCAACCTAGCGCGGAAAATGATGAGGGGGCCTACAGCGATGGCTTCGGCATTTTAAGCGTTGCATTTAAACAATCGCCGGAAGCCATTGACGTAGATCCTGACTCCCATTCGGAGTCCGGTTGGAAGAATTTAAATCCTAATGACCTGGCCGCGCAATCTATCTACAGCTTGCCCGATAATCCTGAAGATTTTTATCGCATGGGCAACCGTTTATATGTGGCTGATGGCACCTATGGCGGGATTCAAATTGTAGATGCAACAGACCCCACTCATTTGGTTTTAGAAGGTGTGTTGCACACAGAAGACAAAGCCAACGGTGTAGCGGTAACCCCACAACAAAACTGGGCCGTTGTGGCCGATGATAACCTCAGTGGCATAGTGCAGATTCCGTTTGAATTCCCAACCCTCACCCGCACGGATGATGATGCAGCGGCCACCAACCTCACGGCAGAAGCGGCCAAACGCGCTGAAAAACAAGCGCTACCTGGCGCCACCCTGACCTATAAAGTGGATTGGACGCGCGAGGAATATAATCAAGCAACCTGTTTTGCCACCAACGATAAAACACCTTTTGGCAACGAAAGCTGTACTGTCTCTAAGGTAGAGGGCGACACAACAGCCGCTATAGTCACTTGGAAATTACCCGATTCGGATGAAGACCAAGAAATACGCGTAGCGGTGGGCAACAACATAGAGTTTTTATCGGCGCGCGCGCAAATTATTGTAACACCGCAAGCCAAATAATCTCGCCTAAATAACGCAAGCTAAAGTTCAAAAAGTTGCACAACCGGCAGGCAAAACCTGCCGGTTTTTTTGTATTGAGTTTAATGACCGGGTGAATTGGGTTACTTAATTACGCTTATGATTAAGTTTATGCTGCGCGTGACTTTACCAATTGGATGGATCGCCTGTCGTTAACCTTGTCTCTGGTTTAACAACTCTATACGCACCAACTCTAGATCGCACCTAGTTCTTCGACGGCTTCTGTTAAGACCTTCTTGGTCCTGCTGCCAGCCATCCAATCCGCAACCGCGCCGCCTGGTGCTTTGCCCATCATAATAGGCAATATTACGGCCTTTTTTATGTTCTATTACACCCTCGCGAAAGAAGGCCAGCATAATCTCGCTGTGTAAATAAAAGCTTTTTTTAAAACTACTTTTATTTTAAGGAATAATGCAGGATGCTTAAACGATCCGGCAGCTCACGCTCATTATCGCCACCGACATGAGTGGAGATAAACTTACCCCATTCGCCTTCATAGGTGACGCCGCTGGGGATAAACACCCCCTTTTCACTGTCACGGCAGTGCAAAATACCCTGCTCTATTTTAGTCGGGTACAGATCGGTCGCACTCTCCGAGGCGACCCATTCAAATGCGGTTTGATTTTTACTCATGGCGTTGGCGCATCCTACCAAAAACACAAACAGAGTTGAAATATAGGCGTGCATTTTCAGCTTCATTTATCGCTCCATGACGTAAGAAGGGTGTTTTAGAGAAACTGGACATCCGCACATAAACAGTCTCATTAATAATTCCTGAATTGAACAACGACATTTCAATTGCGAATATCATTTTAAATCCTTCCGCCGAATTTATGCTGAAGACGCTTACGCGAAGCAGGATTCTACAACGGGTTAGATAATCATATGTCGGCCACACGGGTTTTCTTCAGCGGAATAGATTCCTTGTCATTATAGGCGCGAACAGTGGTGGCTTCGCGTGTAACAGCGGGGGTCACCTCCAGATGCACCAACTCCCCATTGGCACCCAGTTTTTCA